>Ga0209257_1000055_pt1 | contig 415534 bp, 376 predicted proteins | sample AraplaCvi_mCL_r2_FD_184277 | JGI IMG/M metagenome (GOLD analysis project Ga0209257, IMG submission 184277) | Arabidopsis root microbial communities from North Carolina, USA - plate scrape MF_Cvi_mCL_r2 (SPAdes) (version 2) | ecosystem: Host-associated > Plants > Roots > Endosphere | place...
ACGAGACGACGGTGGCGATTTCGCGCAGGACGTTGATGTCGATGTCCATGGGGGTCCTCACTTCAGGGCGCGGCCCAGCGATTGCAGGTAGGCGACCAGGGCGTCCTGCTCGGTCTTGCCCTTGAGTTCCTCGGGCGCCTTGGCGATTTCTTCGTCGGTGTACGGCACGCCGACGGCACGCAGGGCCCGCAGGTGCGCCGAGATGGTCGACGCATCGGCGGGATTCTTCTCCAGCCAGGGATAGGCAGGCATGTTCGATTCCGGCACCACGTCGCGCGGGTTGTTCAGGTGGATGCGGTGCCATTCGTCGCTGTACTTGCCGCCGACGCGCTGCAGGTCGGGGCCGGTGCGCTTGGAGCCCCACTGGAAGGGGTGGTCCCAGACGAATTCGCCCGCCACCGAGTAGTGGCCGTAGCGCAGCGTCTCGGCGCGGAAGGGCCGGATCATCTGCGAGTGGCAGTTGTAGCAGCCCTCGCGCTGGTAGATGTCGCGGCCGGCCTGCTGCAGCGCGGTGTACGGCTTCAGGCCCGTGATGGGCGTGGTCGTGGACTTCTGGAAGAACAGGGGCACGATCTCCACCAGGCCGCCGATGGCGACGACGAGGAGGATCAGCACGATCATCAGGAAGTTGCTGGTCTCGACCTTCTCGTGCGAGAAGGTGGGAACGGGAGTGGCGTTGTCGCTCATGGTGTGAATCCTTCCGCGTTCAGGCGTGCGCGCCCACGGCCGGGACGTTGATGCGCGCGGCGCGGCCGTTGATGACGGTCATCCAGGTGTTCCAGGCCATCAGCACCATGCCGCCCAGGTACATGAGGCCGCCGAGGAAGCGGATCACGTAGAAGGGATAGGTCGCCTTGACGCTTTCGACGAAGGTGTAGGTAAGCGTGCCGTCGGCATTGACCGCGCGCCACATCAGGCCCTGCATCACGCCGGCGATCCACATGGCGGCGATGTACAGCACGATGCCGATCGTGGACACCCAGAAGTGCACCTCGATCGCCTTGATGGAGTACATCTGCTTCTGGCCGAACAGGCGCGGGATCAGGTAGTACAGCGAACCCATCGAGATCAGGCCGACCCAGCCGAGGGCGCCGGAGTGCACGTGGCCGATGGTCCAGTCCGTGTAGTGGGAGAGCGCGTTGACGGTCTTGATGGACATCATCGGGCCCTCGAACGTGCTCATGCCGTAGAAGGACAGGGACACGATCAGGAAGCGCAGCACCGGGTCGTCGCGCAGTTTGTGCCAGGCGCCCGACAGGGTCATGATGCCGTTGATCATCCCGCCCCAGCTGGGGGCCAGCAGGATCAGCGAGAACAGCATGCCGACCGACTGCGTCCAGTCCGGCAGCGCGGTGTAGTGCAGGTGGTGCGGGCCCGCCCACATGTACGTGAAGATCAGGGCCCAGAAGTGCACGATGGACAGGCGATAGCTGTACACCGGGCGGCCGGCCTGCTTGGGGATGAAGTAGTACATCATCCCGAGGAAGCCTGCCGTCAGGAAGAAGCCTACGGCGTTATGGCCGTACCACCACTGCACCATCGCATCCTGTACGCCGGCATAGGCGGAATACGACTTCATCCAGCCGGCGGGCACTTCCGCGCTGTTGACGATGTGCAGCAGGGCCACCGCGAGGATGAACGCGCCGTAGAACCAGTTGGCGACGTAGATGTGCTTCACCTTGCGGATGCCGACGGTCCCGAAGAACACGACGGCGTACGACACCCAGACCGCGGCGATCAGGATGTCGATCGGCCACTCCAGCTCCGCGTATTCCTTGCTGGTCGTGTAGCCCAGGGGCAGGCTGATGGCGGCCGCGACGATGACGGCCTGCCAGCCCCAGAAGGTGAACGACGCGAGCTTCGCCGCGAACAGCGGAACCTGCGACGTGCGCTGCACCACCCAGTAGCTGGTGGCGAACAGGGCGCAGCCGCCGAAGGCGAAGATCACCGCATTGGTATGCAGCGGTCGCAAGCGCCCGTAGCTGAGCCAGGGAATGCCGAAATTCAGTTCCGGCCAGGCCAGTTGGGCCGCGATGAACACGCCGACGAGCATGCCCACCACGCCCCACACCACGGCCATCAGCGAGAACTGCCGCACGACGGTGTCGTTGTAGCTGACAGGGGTGACGGATGCTGGGTTCATGAATACACCTTCTTGCAATGCGGGCAAGTGTCCGTTCGGGGGCCTGCGCTCCGGTTGATGAAAGTCAATCCCCATCGAGAATGCGTTCGCCTTCCGCCTCGAGCCCGTCGAACTGGCCCCGCCACACGGCCCATGCGAGCGCGCCGAGGATGGCGAAGGCGAGGACGACGGAGAGCGGAATGAGGAGGAAGAGGATGTCCATGGGGGTTCTGCGTTGGGCGTTGGGCGTTGAGCGTTGAGCGTTGAGCGTTGGGCGTGGGGGATTTCTCGCTGAACGCTCAACGCCCAACGCTCAACGACGAAAGCCGCGCGGCGTTGAGGACGACGAACAGCGAACTGCACGCCATGCCCAGCCCTGCCAGCCACGGCGGCATGAGGCCCGCGAGCGCGAGCGGCACGCACAGCGCGTTGTAGCCCGCGGCCCAGGCCAGGTTCTGGCGGACCACGGCGCGCGTGCGCCGCGCCTGCGCCACCACGGCCGCCACGCCATCGAGCTGGCCGCCCTGGATGATGAAGTCGGAACGTGCCTGGGCCACCGGCACGGCCTCGCCCAGCGCGATCGAGAGGTCGGCGCGCGCCAGCACCGGCCCGTCGTTCATGCCGTCGCCCACCATCGCGACGCGCCGGCCCGCCCGCTGCAGCGCGGCCACGCGGTCCAGCTTGTCCTGCGGTGTCTGCCGGCCCCGCGCGCCCGGGATGCCGGCGCGCGCGGCGAGGCGCCGCACCGCGCCCGGTGCGTCGCCCGAAAGCACTTCCACCTGCAGGCCGAGGCGGCGCAGCAGGGACACGGCCGCCAGCGCGCCGGGACGCAACGCTTCGTCGAGGTCGAAGGTGGCGAGCCAGCCCTCCCCGTCGCACAGGTGCACCTGCGCGGCCTGCGCGTCGTCCGCCGGCGGCAGGCCGCAGAACGCGGCGGAGCCCAGGCGCAAGGGCCGTTGCGCCGCGCCCGGCGGCACGGGCAGCAGGCCTTCGACACCCTGCCCGGCATGCTCGCGCACGGTATGCACCGTGGGTCCGGACGTGCCGGCCGCGACGGCGATGGCGCGCGAGGCCGGATGGAGGGAGTGGCGCGCGAGCGCACCGGCCAGGGCCAGCGCGTCCTCCACCGCGACGCCCGCGCGCGTGCGCGCCCTGCGCACGGCGATCCGATCGACCGTCAGGGTGCCGGTCTTGTCGAACACCACCGTGTCGACCGAGGCGCCCGCTTCCAGTGCTTCCACCCGGCGCACCAGGATGCCGCGCCGCGCCAGCGCCCCCGCCGCCGCGAGCGTGGCCGCCGGGGTGGCGAGCGACAGCGCGCACGGGCAGGTGACGATCAGCACGGCGACCGCCACGCCCAGCGCCTGGCCCGGGCCCTGCGGCCACCACCAGATGGCAGCGCCCACGGCGGCGAGCAGGACGCCGACGAGGAACGGGGTCGCGCAGCGATCGGCCAGCCGCGCGAGCGGCGGCTTGTCGTGCGAGGCGCGCTCCATCAGCGCCACGATCTGGCCGTAGCGCGTCGCCGCGCCCACGCGGTCCACGCGCACGAGGACCGTGCCGGCCAGGTTGGCGCTGCCCGCGATCACGGGCTGGCCCGCATGGCGCGGCAGCGGCGTGGACTCGCCCGTCAGCAGCGACTCGTCGACCTGCGTGGCGCCCTCCAGCACTTCGCCGTCGGCCGGGAAGACCTCGCCGGCCTGCAGCCGGATGCGGTCGCCCACGGCCACGCGGCGCACCGGCACGCGTGCGGCCGTGCCGTCCGCGGCCACGCGCTCCACCGTGTCCGGCAGGCGGCGTACCAGCGCCTCCAGCGCGCCGGCCGTGCGGTCCCGCAGGCGCTGCTCCAGCAGCCGGCCGGACAGCAGGAAGAACACGAACATGGTCACCGAGTCGTACCAGACCTCGCCGCCCAGCGCGCCGTGCGGGTCGAAGGTGGCGACGGTGCTGGCGCCGAAGGCGATCAGGATGCCCAGGCTCACCGGGACGTCCATGCCGACGCGGGCCTGGCGCAGGTCGCGCAGCGCGGAGGCGAAGAAAGGCCGGCAGGAGAACAGCACCACCGGCAGCGTCAGCAGCCAGGCGGCCCACCGCAGCAGCGCGGCGACGTCGGGCGTCATGTCGCCGGGTTCGGCGATGTACGCGGGCACCGCGTACATCATCACCTGCATCATGCAGAAGCCCGCGACGAGCCAGCGCCACAGCATCAGGCGCTGCGCCTGGCGTCGGGGGATGGCCTGCAGCTGGTCCCCGGCAGGCAGGCCGCGGTAGCCGGCGCGCTCCAGTGCCTCCAGCCACTGCGAAGGCCGGCCCTGGACGGCGTCCCAGACGATGCGCGCGGTGGCGGCGGAGCCGTTGACGTCCACCTCCTGCACGCCGGGCAATCCGGCGAGCGCCCGTTCGATGGTCAACGCGCAGCCGGCACAGTAGATGCCCTCGATCGCGAGGTACGACTCCCAGCAGCCCGGGCGCGCGGCCAGCGGGCGGCCGAAGCCGTCCCATTCCGCGGGGTCGTCCAGCACGTGCCCGGACGGGCGCGCGGCGGGCAGGACCGGCGGAGGCGGCAGCACGGCAGCTTGCATGCGGGCGAGCCTAAGTCCGGGTGCCCCCGCGCCGGTTGACGTGGATCAACCGGGTCCGGGCGGCGGCACCTAAGCTTTGCCCATCCATAGGAGAGACCATGTACAAGAAGATCCTCGTCCCCACCGACGGCTCCGCGCTGTCCAAGAAGGCCATCAGGAGCGCGATCGAGCTCGCATCCTCCGTCGGCGCGGAGCTGGTCGCTCTGCACGTCGTGCCGCGCTATCCCACGTCCTATTTCGAGGGCGGCATCGCGGTGTCACCCAGCGAGGTGGCACGCGTGGAGAAGCAATGGGCCGAGCACGGCCAGGCGCTGGCCGACGAAGTCGGCAAGGCCGCGGACAAGGCCGGCGTGAAGGCCCGGGCCGTCACCGTGCGCTCCGACCTGGTGGCGGAGGCGATCCTCGCCGCCGCGCGCAAGAACAAGTGCGACCTGGTGGTCATGGCCTCGCACGGGCGCAAGGGCCTCAAGCGCCTGCTCCTGGGCAGCGAGACCCAGCACGTGCTGACCCATGGCACTATCCCGGTGCTGGTCCTGCGCTGACCGCGGCCGGCGACCCACAATAAAAGGAGAACAGAGAAACCATGAAGATCCTTCTCGCCGCCGACGGCAGCAAGTTCACCAAGAAGGCGCTGGCCTTCCTCGTCACCCATGAAACGCTCGCCGGCGAAGACGCCGAGATCGTGGTCGTCAACGTGCAGATGGCCGTGCCGTCGCGCGTGAAGTCCATGGTGGGCGCGCAGGCCGTCAACAGCTACCACGAGGAAGAAGCCCAGCGCGTGCTGCGCCCGATCGAGAAGTTCCTCAAGCGCCACGACATCGAATTCACGACGCGCTGGACCGTCGGCAACCCCGGTCAGGAGATCGTGCGTGCCGCCAAGAAGGAGAAGGCCCACATGGTCGTGATGGGCACGCACGGCCACGGCATCCTGGGCCGCGCTCTGCTGGGAAGCGTCGCGCAGAACGTGCTGACGCAGTGCGACGTCCCGGTCCTGCTGGTGAAATGACCGCGAGCGCGGGCTAGGAGCCCTCCAGCGCCGCCCGCACGACCTCCGGCTGCAGCCCCAGGTAGCTCGCGACATCCGCATCCGTGAGGGCGGGCGGCAGGCCCGCGGTCCCGCGGCGGCACATGCGCGACGCGACGCTCGCGAGGAAGCCGCGCACGCGCCGCGACGCCGGCAAGGTGGCGAGCAGCGCATGGTGCGTCCGTTCGCGCACCACCTCGCAGCTCATCATGTCCCAGAGCCGGGAGAGCAGTGCCCGCGCGCCCTTGCAGTCACCACCGTGCGGGGCGAAGCGCACGGCGCACACCTGGACTTCCCCCAGCGCCATGACCGCCAGGCGATGGCGGCCGTTGCCCATGCCGTCGAGGCCCACCAGTTCGCCGGGGAAGTGGAAGCCCCGCACCTGCTCGGCGCCACCGCCCCGCACCACCGACTTGAGCGTGCCGCTGCGCACGGCATAGACGTACTCGAAGGGTTCGCCGGGCTGGTAGAGGGCCTCGAGGTGCCGCAGCCTGTGCCGCCCGGCCAGGATGCCGCGCAGCTGCGACGTGCCGGCTTCGGCGGCCGCCCCGCCGAGGCAGCGGGAGCGCACGTCGCAATTCATGCAGAGGGTTGCCGTGGACGCGGGTTCGGTGCCCTGCGCGGCGGCCCCGGCGGCGGGCACGCCCGATCCGCTCGCGGCAGCGCCGTCGGCGGCAATGCTTTCCATGCTGCTCCCTTCCGGGCCGCGCGCGGCGCGCGGCTGCGTTCTTCACTGGACTGCAGGGATCATCGCGACCGCCGAGCCATCACTGCTATGTAGTTGTACCTAGCGGGCATAGTTCATATGCCGCCGTCGTCCTACATCCGGCTGGAAGCGAACGCAATGAGCTCGGCGCCGCTGCGCAGTCCGAGCTTCTTCTTCATGTTGGCGCGATGGATGTCGACGGTGCGCACGCTCAGGTCCAGCGCCGCGGCGATCTCCTTGGTGGTCTTGCCGGCGCGCAGCAGCTCCAGCACCTGCAGCTCGCGCAGGCTGAGTGCCGCCTCGGGCGGGCCGGCCGCGTCGCGCCGCGCGGCCTCGTTGCGGCGCAGGTGCCGGTTCATCATCCGCGCGCCCAGCCGGGGGCTCACCCAGCGATGGCCCTGCAGCACCGCGCGCACGGCGGCGAGCAGGCACGCCTGCACCGCATCCTTCATCAGGTAGCCGTCGGCGCCGAGCGCCAGGGCCTGTTCGCCGTAGAGCATCTCGTCCTGCATCGACAGCACCAGCAGCCGCCGCGGCGCCTGCGCCTGCGCGAGCGTGCGCACCGTGTGCAGGCCGGAGGAATCGCCCAGGCCCATGTCGCTGATCACCAGCTCGGGACGCAGCCGCGCGATGTGGTGGATGCCGTCCGCGAGGCTGCCGACGGAGCCGGCCACGCGGAGGTCGGGCGTGCGGGACAAGAGCGCCTCCAGCCCGATCCGGACGATGTCGTGGTCGTCGATGATGAGGACGGAATGCATGGCGCAGCGCTCGTGGCACCGCCGTCCGCATCTTAGGACGGCGGGCCCCGCCGTGGGCGGCGCATGCGCGGCGTTGACGGCGCCGTCCGCAGGACCGAGACTCGTCGCATGCGGTGGCGCAGCCTGCTCTTCCTGCTCGTGCTGGTGCTCGCGCCCTGGGCACAGGCGCAGGGGACGGCGCGCCCGGTCGTCGTGCTGCAGGTCGACGGTGCCATCGGGCCGTCCACGGCCGATTACCTGCGCCGCGGCCTCGCGCTGGCCCGCCGCGAGCAGGCGCAGTTGCTGGTGCTGCAGATCGACACGCCCGGCGGCCTCGACACGGCCATGCGCACGATGATCAAGGACATCCTGTCGTCGCCGGTGCCGGTGGCGACCTTCGTCGCGCCCGGCGGCGCCCGCGCGGCCAGCGCGGGCACCTACCTGCTCTATGCCAGCCATGTCGCGGCCATGACGCCGGCCAGCAATCTCGGCGCGGCGACGCCGGTGGCCATCGGCCTGCCTGGCACGCAGCCTTCCAATCCGCTGCCGCCCTCCAAGCCGTCGTCCGCCGCTGCGCCCGCGGAAGGCGGCGACGCGATGGCGGCCAAGCGCGCGAACGATGCCGCCGCCTACATCCGCAGCCTGGCGCAGCTGCGCGGGCGCAACGTCGAATGGGGCGAGAAGGCCGTGCGCGAGGCGGTCAGCCTGCCCGCTGCCGAGGCGCTGCAGCTGAAGGTGGTGGACATCATCGCGAACGACGTGACGGACCTGCTGCGCCAGCTCGATGGCCGCGAACTGAAAGCGGCCGGCGGCGTGGTGCGGCTCGCGACCCGCGATGCGCCCATCCGCGAGTTCGAGGAGGACTGGCGCGGCCACCTCCTGTCGGTCCTCGCCAACCCGAGCCTCGCGCTGCTGCTGATGATGATCGGGATCTATGGCCTGGTGTTCGAGTTCAGCAACCCGGGCCTGGTGGCGCCCGGCGTGGTCGGCGCCATCTGCCTGCTGGTCGGCCTGTACGCGCTGCAGATGCTGCCGGTCAACTACGCCGGGCTGGCGCTGGTGCTGGCCGGCATGGCCTTCCTGGTCGCGGAGGTCTTCCTTCCCAGCTACGGCATCCTCGGCTTCGGCGGCACGGTGGCGATCGCCCTCGGCGCCGTGATGCTGATCGACAGCGACTCGCCCGGCTGGGGCATCCCGCTGCCGGTCGCCGGCCTGTTCGCGCTGGCCTCCGCGGCGTTCGTGCTGCTGGTGGTCGGCATGGCCGCGAAGGCGCGGCGGCGCCCGGTGGTGACCGGCGTCCAGACCATGGTGGGTGCCGGCGGCGAGCTGGTGGAATTCGCCGGCGGCGAGGGCTGGGTCCTGGTGCAGGGCGAGCACTGGAAGGCGCGCGGGCCGGCGGAACTGCGCCCCGGCGACCGCGTGCGGGTCGCCGCGCTGCACGACGGCATCGTGGACGTGGTACCCGCCTGAGCGGGCACAAGGAGAACTTCGATGGTGGCTGGCCTCGGACTGGGCGTCGTGATCCTGCTGGCGGCCTTCGTCGTCGCCTCGGCCCTGCGCATCCTGCGCGAGTACGAACGCGGCGTCGTGTTCCAGCTCGGACGCTTCTGGAAGGTCAAGGGTCCCGGCCTGGTAATCCTCGTGCCCGGCATCCAGCAGATGGTGCGCGTCGACCTGCGCGTGGTGGTGATGGACATTCCCAGCCAGGACGTGATCACACGCGACAACGTGTCGGTGAAGGTGAGTGCCGTGCTGTACTTCCGCGTGGTCGACCCGGCGCGCGCCATCATCCAGGTGGAACGCTACCTGGAGGCCACCAGCCAGCTCGCACAGACGACACTGCGCGCCGTGCTGGGCAAGCACGAACTGGACAACCTGCTGTCCGAGCGCGAGCAGCTGAACCTGGACGTGCAGAAGATCCTCGACGCGCAGACCGACACCTGGGGCATCAAGGTGACCAACGTGGAGATCAAGCACGTGGACCTGAACGACACGATGGTGCGCGCCATCGCCCGCCAGGCCGAGGCGGAACGCGAGCGCCGCGCCAAGGTGATCCATGCCGAAGGCGAGCTGCAGGCCTCGCACATGCTGGCCGAGGCGGCCGAGGTGCTGGGGCGGCAGCCGCAGGCACTGCAGCTGCGCTACCTGGAAACCCTGACGGTCATCGCCGCCGACAAGAACTCCACCATCGTGTTCCCGCTGCCGCTGGACATCCTGGGGCCGCTGCTGCAGCGGCTCGGGGCGGCGCCCCCACCGGCGACCGAACCTTGATCCAGGTCGGAGGCGCACGGCGAGGGCAAGGGCTATGCTCGTCCGGAAAAGGACCCAACCATGAAGCGTGATCCGTCCGCCGGCCGGAGCCCTGCCCTGGCCGCCCAGGCCATCAGCCTCGACGTGCTGCGGGAGAAGTACCTGAAGCCCGGCGAGCACAGCGAGGCCGACCTGCTGCGCCGCGTCGCGAAGGCGCTGGCGTCGGTCGAGGCCGAGCCGCTGCGGGCCGAATGGGAGCAGCGCTTCTTCGACAACCTGCAAGCCGGGGCGATCGGCGCCGGCCGGATCATGAGCGCCGCCGGCACCGACCTGCAGGCGACGCTGATCAACTGCTTCGTGCAGCCGGTGGGCGACTGCATCCAGGGCCGCGACGAAGACGGTTATCCCGGCATCTACGAAGCGCTGCGCGAAGCCGCCGAGACCATGCGCCGCGGCGGCGGCGTGGGCTACGACTTCTCGCGCATCCGCCCGCGCGGCGCCGAGGTGAAGGCCACGGCCTCCCTCGCCTCGGGTCCGTGCAGCTACATGGACGTGTTCGACCACTCGTGTTCGACGGTGGAAAGCGCCGGCGCGCGCCGAGGCGCCCAGATGGGCGTGCTGCGCATCGACCATCCTGACGTCCTCGAATTCATCACCGCCAAGCGCACGCCCGGGCGCTGGAACAACTTCAACGTGTCGGTGGCCGTCAGCGACGAATTCATCCGCACGTTGCAGGCGGGCGGGGACTGGGCGCTGGTCCACCGGAAGAAGCCCGGCGCGGCCATCATCGCGCAGGGCGCGCACCTGCGTGCCGACGACCAGTGGGTCTACCGCACGGTTCCCGCGCAGCAGCTGTGGGACACGGTGATGCGCTCCGCGTACGACTTCGCGGAGCCGGGCATCCTGTTCGTCGACACGATCAACCGCGAGAACAACCTGCGGTACGCCGAGAAGATGACGGCGACCAACCCGTGCGTGACGGCGGATACGCGCCTCGCCACCCAACATGGCCTGGTGACGATCGGGGAGCTGTACGCGCAAGGTCTCGCCATCGAAGCGACCGTGGACCAGCGCACCCTGGAGACGGGGAGCACGGGGGTGGCGACGCGCAGCGCCAAGCCGGCGTTCAAGACGTCCGAGCGCGCTCCGGTCTTCCGCGTCGTCACCGAGGACGGCTACGAGATCAAGGCGACACAGTGGCATGACTTCTACACCGGCCGGGGCAAGATCAAGCTGCGGGACCTGGCAGTGGGTGACGAGCTCCTGGTCCAGTCCGGCAAGGGCCAGTTCGGGCGGCAAGGCAACGGGGACCTCGGCCTGCTGCTCGGGCTGATCACGGGCGATGGGCATTTCACCAACCGCGGACAGGGCAATGAAGCCGCCGTCATCGATCTCTGGGGCGAGGAGCGGGAACTCGCCGACCACGTCTGCTCCTTCATCAATTCCCTGATCGCCTCCGCGGCTGTCGTTGGGCGGTCCTCGCAGGTCACGCCGATCGAAGTGCAGCAGCGCGACCGGACAACGATCCGGTCCGTCATCCTGGCCCGCCTGCTGGCCCACTACGGCTTCACGCCGGAAACGAAGCTGCAGGTGCCGGAGGTGGTGTGGCGCGGAAGCGAGGACTGCGCGCGTGGCTACCTGCGCGGCCTCTTCCAGACCGATGGAACGGTCGATGTGTCGTCCCGCAGCCAGAGCTGCTCCGTGCGTCTCGCGTCCAGCCATGCCGGGCTGCTCAAGGACGTGCAGGTGCTGCTGTCGAACTTCGGTGTCTTCTGCCGGATCCGGAAGCGGCGCGAAGCCGGTGACCGGCTGATGCCGAATGGCCACGGCGCCCTGGGCACCTACGCCTGCAAGGAGAATTTCGAGCTCATCATCGATGGCGAGTCGCGCGACCGATTCATGGACGAGGTCGGCTTCCTGCTGCCGGCCAAGAGGGAAAAATACGCGGCATGGGCGAACGGCAAGGTCCTGCTGAAATCCCAGCGGTTCACGTCCAGGGTCGCTTCCATCGCGCCCGCCGGCGAGGAGCCCGTGTTCGACACGACGCAGCCTGACCACAACTCCGTCATCTTCAACGGCCTGGTGACGGGACAGTGCGGCGAGCAGCCTCTTCCTCCCTACGGCTGCTGCGACCTCGGCCCCATCATCCTCACGAACTTCGTCACGCATCCGTTCGGCTTCGGCGGCGTGCCGGCGTTCGATTTCGACCGCTTCGCGCAGGCCGTGCGCGTGCAGGTCCGCGCCCTCGACAACGTCCTGGACCTCACCTTCTGGCCGCTGCCGCAGCAACAGCAGGAATCCGCCTCCAAGCGCCGCATCGGCGTCGGCTTCACCGGGCTGGGCAACGCCCTCGCGATGCTGCGCCTGCGCTACGACGCACCGGAGGGCCGCGAGATGGCCGCGCGCATGGCGCGCGCCATGCGCGACGCGGCGTACGAGGCGTCCGTGGAGCTGGCGAAGGAAAAGGGCGCCTTCCCGCTGTTCGACGCGGACAAGTACCTGGAGGAAGGCACCTTCGCGAGCCGGCTCGACGAAGCACTGAAGAAGCGCATCCGCAAGCACGGCATCCGCAACAGCCACCTGCTGTCGATCGCGCCCACCGGCACGGTGAGCCTCGCTTTCGCCGACAACGCCTCCAACGGCATCGAGCCGCCCTTCTCCTGGACCTACAGGCGCAAGAAGCGCGAGGGCGACGGCAGCACCAGCGAGTACACGGTGGAGGACCATGCGTGGCGGCTGTTCCGCTCGCTGGGCGGCGACACGGCGAAGCTGCCGCCCTGGTTCGTGTCGGCGCTGGAGATGGCCGCCGCCGACCACCTGGGCATGATGGAGGCGGTGCAGCCGTTCATCGACAGTGCCATCTCCAAGACGGTCAACGTCCCCGCGGACTATCCGTACGCCGACTTCCAGGGCCTGTACCTGGAGGCGTGGCGCGCCGGCCTGAAGGGCCTGGCGACCTACCGGCCCAACGACATCCTCGGCTCGGTACTGTCCACGGAAAGCGCCCCGGCCGAGACTCCGCTGGCGGCGGAACGCCGCAAGACGGATCCGATGCGCTCCATGATCGAGCGCCGTCCGCCCGGCCAGCTGCCGGGCGTGGTGGAGAAGATCGAGTACTGGACGCAGCAGGGGCGGCAGACGCTGTACATCGTCGTCTCCTTCCTGCCGATCGCGGACGGCCGCGAGCGCGCCATCGAGTTCTTCATGCCCGTGGGCCAGAGCGGCGAGTCGCAGCAATGGATCACCTCCAGCATGCGCCTGCTGTCGCTGGCCGCGCGCGGCGGCTTCCTGGAACGGGCGCTCGCCGACATGCGCAAGGTCGCCTGGGACCGCGGCCCGGTGCGCCTGGGCACGTACGCCAAGGCGGACGGCACGGCCGTGCCCATGTGGCACGACTCGGAAGTGGCCGCCATCGCGTACGCCGTCCAGAACATCATCGCCCGCCGCCAGGGCGAGCCCGTCGCCGCCCTGGAAACGCCGCAGGCGCCTGCCGCCGATGCGCCGCCCACGATGGCCGGCGCCAAGTGCCCCGAGTGCGGCGCCCACGCCATGATCCGCAAGGACGGCTGCGACTTCTGCACCCAGTGCGGGCACGTGGGAGCATGTGGATGAGCAGCTCGCGGGTGCTCCTGGAATCGCCTTCGGCCAGCTTCGAACAGCCGTTCGAGATGCTGCAGGCGTGCCACGAGCGCGTCCACCGCATGCTCAAGTTGCTCGGGCGCTTGCGCGAGCACGTCGCGCGCGCGGGCTGCGACACCCAGGCGCAGCAGGCGGCGCGGGACGTCATGCGCTACTTCGACCAGGCCGCGCCGCAGCACCACCTGGACGAGGAATTGCATGTCTTCCCGCCCCTGCTCGCGGGCGCGAGCCCCGAGGTGCAGGGGGTCGTGCGGCGGTTGCAGCAGGACCACCTGGACATGGAAGCGCGCTGGAAGGATGCGCGCGTCGTCCTGGGGCTGCTGGCCGAGGGCCGCGTCGGCCGGCTCGCGCCCGGCGACGAAGCCGCCCTGGACGCCTTCGCGTCGCTGTACGCCGCGCACGTACGTGCCGAGGAGGAAATCGCCTATCCCCAGGCGCGGGCGGTGCTGGACGACCGCGCGCGGGCAGCCATGAGCGAGGACATGATGCGCCGGCGCGGCGTCAAGTAGCAGCGCGGTCAATCACCCTTTGGAACGACGTTGTTCCGGGGTCGGCGTGACGGGAATCCGTCCGGGTGCGTGCATGATGTCGCAGTGGGTGCCGCTGCCCTACCGGCCATCCCGGTTTCCGCACCGCCCGGCGCGGCCTGGCCGGAAGCCCGAATGGCACGGTAAGACAATGGCCCCGCACCGACCCCCTTGCCTTCCCCGGGCAGTCCCGAAGTGCTGGTACCAGAACGCATGGCCGATTTCCTTCCGCTGCTCCTCGCGGGCGGCGCGCTCGCCGTTGCCCTCGTGCTGTGGCGGCTGCGCGTGCGCGCCGTGAAGCGTGCCGCGCGCCGCCGGGCGGCCGGCTACCGGCTGATGGACTGCCTGAAGGCGTACACCGCCTGGATCGACTGGCACCGCGACGAGCCGCTGCTGCATCGCGACCCCGAAAGCCTGAACATCCCCGCCGCCCTGGCGCAGGCCGTGCAGATCAAGGACGAACACTTCCCGGAACTGGCCAAGCTGATGGTGCAGCTGCTGCATTCGCACCGCGAGCTGATGCAGTACCTGTGGGAGGAGAACATCCTGCGCATGACGCACTCGGGCCACCAGCGGCCCTACTACGCCGACCCGCGCTACCACCAGCTGCGCGACACGCAGGATGCCGCCCTCGACAGCCTGTTCCTGCGCTGCCGCGAGCTGATCGGCGACGCCAACACCGAGTGGCGCCACACGCGCAGCGACTTCAGCTTCTCGAGCGAGACGGGGATGTCGACCCCGTCGAACGGCTGATCACACCCAGGGCAGCGTTTCGAGCACGCGGGCGAGGTCCTCGTCGCTGCACGGCGCGAGCGGCTCGCAGGGCGGCGCCACGGCCGGCGCGGAGAGCAGCTTCTGCCCGTCCCAGAGCATGCTGCGGTCCGGCGTGAGCAGGATCCAGTGCTGGTCCCGGTCGCGCCTGGCCAGCCACGCGCCCACCGTCTCGGCGATGTAGTGCGTGGGCTCGTACCAGGCCACCTCCAGGGAGGCGCCGTGGATGACCAGCGTCCGGAACAGGATCCGCACCTTCATCTTCTGGACGTCCCGCCGCACGGCCTGCGCCATCTGCCGCAGGCGCGCCATGTCGCTGTCGGCGAAGTCGTGCTTCAGTTCGGGTTCGTAGACCAGGCGCCAGAGCGAGCGATACAGCAGGTCGAAGCGATCCGCATCGCGATGCAGCACCACGAGCTCGCTCATGCGGATGAAGGACTGCGGGATGATGGCGCGCGCCGCGCGGTTGCGGATCGCGGCGCGGCTGGCCTCGAGCGGCTCCTCCTCGACGTCCGGTGCCGGTCCCGCGGACCATTGCACCTGCTGCGGCGGAACCTGGCGGGCGAGCAGGCGCGTGGCTTCGCTATGGAAGCCGGCGACGTCGACCTGGTCGGACAGGGGCACTTGCACGGGGGCCACGGGTAGCCTCGGAAGGACACGCCCATTGTGCGCCTTCCGCACACCTGCGTGGAAACCCTGAAGCGCCGACGCGCCCGAGCAGGAACTTCCGCTCGCGGCTCAGGCAGCGGGCAGGAAGCCTTCCACCGAGAGGTAGCGCTCGCCCGTGTCGTAGTTGAAGCCCAGCACGGTGGCGCCCGCGGGAATGTCCTTGAGCTTCTGCGCGATCGCCGCGAGCGTCGCACCCGACGAAATGCCCACCAGCAGGCCCTCCTCGCGCGCGCACCGCCGCGCCATCTCGCGCGCCGGCTCGGCGTCGACCTGGATCACGCCATCGAGCAGCGAGGTATCCATGATCGCGGGAATGAAGCCCGCGCCGATGCCCTGGATGGGGTGCGGCGCCGGCTGGCCGCCCGAGAGCACGGGCGACGCGACCGGCTCGACCGCGAACACCTTCAGCTTCGGCCACCTGGGCTTGAGCACCCTCGCGCAAGCGGTGATGTGGCCGCCGGTACCGACGCCGGTGATGAGGTAGTCGACACCCTCGGGGAAGTCCTCGAGGATCTCGCGCGCCGTGGTGCGCTCGTGCACTTCCACGTTGGCCGGGTTCTCGAACTGCTGCGGGATCCAGGCGCCGGGCGTCTGCGCGGCGAGCTCCTGCGCGCGGGCGATGGCGCCCTTCATGCCCTTCTCGCGCGGCGTCAGGTCGAAGCGCGCCCCGTAGGCCAGCATGAGCCGGCGGCGCTCGACGGACATGCTGTCCGGCATCACCAGGACGAGCTGGTAGCCCTTCACCGCGGCCACCATCGCCAGGCCGATGCCCGTGTTGCCGGAGGTCGGCTCGACGATCGTGCCGCCGGGCTTCAGCTTGCCGCTGTGTTCCGCGTCTTCGACCATGGCGAGGGCGATGCGGTCCTTGATCGAGCCGCCCGGGTTGGCGCGCTCGGACTTGACCCACACCTGGTGCCCGTCGCCGAAGAGGCGCTTCAGGCGGATGTGCGGCGTGCGGCCGATGGTGTCCAGGACATTGTTCGCCTTCAAGGGATCCTCCTTCGCTGCTCCTCGGCAGCGCCGGGAGCGAATTCAGTGCTCATGGGGCTTGGCCCTGCCGCGACGATCATAGTGCACGCCACCGTTCCCGCGCATCTACGCGGCGCCCGGGGGGCCCGCGCGCCGGCCGCTACGTGAACAAGGCCTTGTGCGCGTCGCGCAGCAGGTTCTTCTGCACCTTGCCCATCGTGTTGCGCGGCAACTCGTCGACCACGAAGCATTTCTTCGGGATCTTGAAATTCGCGAGCTGCGCCTTGAGGGTGCCGATGAGCTGTTCGGGTTCGAGCCGCGCACCGGGCTTGGGAATGACGATCGCCACGCCCACCTCGCCGAAGTCCGGATGCGGCACGCCCACGACCGCGCTTTCCGCGACCCCGGGCATGTCGTTGATGTAGCTTTCGACTTCCGCGGGGTACACGTTGTAGCCGCCGCTGATGATCAGGTCCTTGCTGCGGCCGATGATGGTGACGTAGCCGCGCCCGTCCACCTTGCCCACGTCGCCGGTCTTGAAGAAGCCGTCGGCGGTGAACTCCTCGCGTGTCTTCTCCGGCATGCGCCAGTAGCCCTTGAACACGTTGGGGCCCTTCACCTGGATGCCGCCGATCTCGCCCGCGGGAACCTCCTCGCCCTGGTCGCCGCGCACGCGCAGCTGCACGCCCGGCAGCGGGAAGCCCACGGTGCCGCCACGGCGCTCGCCCTCGTAGGGGTTGGAGGTCAGCATGACGGTTTCGCTCATGCCGTAGCGCTCGAGGATCGTGTGGCCCGTGCGCTCCTTCCACGCGTTGAAGGTCTCGATCAGCAGCGGCGCCGAACCGGAGACGAACAGGCGCATGTTGCGCACCGCCTCCCGGGTGAGGCCGGCTTCGGCCAGCAGGCGCACGTACAGCGTCGGCACGCCCATGAACACGGTCGCGCGCGGCAGGCGCTCGACCACCTTCTTCGGGTCGAACTTCGCCAGCCACAGCATCCTGCTGCCATTGAGCAGCGCGCCGTGGATCGCGACGAACAGGCCGTGCACGTGGAAGATGGGCAGCGCGTGGATCAGGACATCACCTGCCCGCCAGCCCCAGCAGGTCTTGAGCACTTCGGCATTGCTGCGCAGGTTGCCGTGCGTGAGCATGGCGCCCTTGCTGCGGCCCGTGGTGCCGCTGGTGTAGAGGATGGCCGCGAGGTCGTCGTCGCCGCGCACGACCGCTTGCTGGCGGTCGGACTGCAGCGCCGCGCGCTGCAGCAGCGAGCCGGTGCGGTCGTCGCCCAGCGTGAACACGTGGTGCGTACCGGCCTGGAAGGCGATCTTGCTCACCCAGCCGAAGTTGGCGGGCGAGCAGACAACCACCGCCGGCTCCGCGTTGCCGACGAAGTAGTCGATCTCCGCCTTCTGGTAGGCGGTGTTGAGGGGCAGGAAGACGTAGCCGGCGCGCAGCGTCGCCAGGTACAGCATCAGGGCCTCGACCGATTTCTCCACCTGCACCGCGATGCGGGCGCCGGGCTCGATGCCGAGGGACTGCAGCAGGTTGGCGATCATCGCCGTGCCGCGATCGAGGTCGCGCCAGCTGTAGGCCAGGCCGTGGTCGGTCTCGACGGCGATCGCGTCGAGGTCTTGCGGGAAAGCGGCGCGCAGCGCCGCGAACAGGTTGCGGTTGTCCATGTCCGGGGAGGGGGTCAGAAGCGGGGCGTTCTCTTCTCGAGGAAGGCCGAGATGCCCTCGCGGTGCTCGGCGCTGCTGGCGTAGTCGTAGGCGCGCGCCAGCAGGTCCGCGGGCGGCGCGGCGTCGGGACTGCGGCCGGCCAGCCGGCGCAGCGTGCGCTTGTTCATGCGGGCCGCCTGCGGCGCGAGGGCGCAGATGCGGTCCGCGGTGGCCTGCACTTCGACGGCGAGCTGCTCGTTGGGCACGACGCGCTGCAGGAAGCCGCGCGCCTTCATCTCTCGGGCGTCGAGCTGGACGGCCTCCAGCAGCATCTCGCGCAGCGTCGCCTCGCCGGCGACGGCGGCGACCAGCTGCGCCTCGCGCGGGGCCATCGGGAAGCCCAGGCGCGCGATCGGCGCGCCGAAGCGCGCCGACTGGCCGGCGATGCGGATGTCGCAGCAGCAGGCGATCTCGATGCCGGCGCCCATGCAGGCGCCGTCGATCTTCGCGACGACGGGCACCTCGCAGGCCAGCATGGCGGAGAGGCCTCCCCACACGTCCTGCTCGTGGAAGTCGCGCAGGCTGTCGGCGTGGAAGCGGAACTGCGGGTATTCGGCGATGTCGCCGCCCGCGCAGAAGCCGCCGTTGGAGCCTTCGATGACGGCGCAACGCAGGTCGCGCTGGTCCTGGAGGGCGAGGAAGGCGTCGCGCAGCTCGCGCCACATCGCGCGCGACATGGCGTCGAGCTTGCCGGGATGCGACAGCGTCACGCGGGCCACGGGCCCGTGCAACGCCAGCCGCACCTGTCCGGCCATCAGTCCGCCTTGACGTTCGAGGCTTTGACCACGACGCCCCAGCGCTTGATCTCGCTGTCGATGAAGGCGGCGAACTGCTGCTGCGACATGTTGGGGAACTCGGCGCCCTGCTGGGCCCACACGGCCTGCAGCTCGGGCGACTGGATCGCCTTGCGCACCTCGTCGGCCACGTGCTGCTGCACGTCGGCCGCCGTGCCCTTGGGGGCCCAGATGCCGTACCAGGTGGTCACGGTGTAGTCCGGCAGGCCCACTTCGCTGGCGGTCGGCACGTCGGGGATCGCGGCGTTGCGCTGGCTGCCGGCCACCATGAGCGCCTTGATGCGGCCGCCCTTGATGTGGGTGGCCGAGGAACCCAGGCCGTCGAACATGATGTCGCAGTTGCCCGCCACCAGGTCCTGCAGGGCCGGGCCGGCGCCGCGGTAGGGGATGTGGGTGATGAAGGTCTTGGTCTGCAGCTTGAACAGCTCGCCGGCCAGGTGGTGCGAGGTGCCGTTGCCGGCGGAGCCGTAGTTGTACTTGCCCGGGTTCGCCTTCACGAGGGCCAGGAACTCCTGGAAGTTCTTGGCCGGGATGCGCTGCGGGTTGACCACGATCACCTGCGGCACGCGGGCCACCAGCGTGATCGGGACCAGGTCCTTCTGCAGGTCGTAGTCCAGCCGCGAATAGATCCACGGCGCGATGGTGTGGTGCACCGCGCCCATGAACAGGTTGTAGCCGTCCGGGGCGGCGCGCGAGGCCAGCGACGCGCCGACGGTGCCGCCGGCCCCGCCGCGGTTGTCGATGATCAGCTGCTTGCCGGTCTGCTTGGCGAACTGCGCGCCGAGCGGCCGCGCGAAGGCGTCGGTGCCGCCGCCCGCCGGGAAGGGCACGATCATCATCACGGGCTTGACGGGCCAGGCCGCGCCCTGCGCGCGGGCGAAAGGCACGATGCCGGTGGCGCCGGCGGCAGCGGCGGCGCGCAGCACGTCGCGCCGGCTCAGGCGTTTGAATTCCATGGGTGTCTCCTCTTCGGTGGTATGGGGTGGGACGCGCTAACGGTACAGATCGCTGATGGCACTGGCCATCGGGATTTCACCTTGCGAAAGCAAGGTGCGGTGCTTGTCCAGCCGCTTGAGATCGTACAGATAGTTGACCATGAGCCCGAAAGACTGCTTCACGCCCTTGGACGAAGGGTCGCCCGCCCAGTTGAGGCGCTCGATCCGCGCACCGTTGCCCAGGTGGAAGCGCGCGACCGGGTCCAGCGGCTTGCCGTCGTTCAGTTCCTTGCCCAGGTAGCGCGCGGCCCAGGACAGCAGCTCCTGCCGCTGCGGCGCCTTGGGCGCGAGCTCCAGCGGCTGCTCCCATTCGGCGAGCTTCTCCGGCGGCACCTGCTTCGCCACCCAGCTGCGGAAACCCGGGATCGGCGAGAGCGTCGCGAAGGTCTTGAGCTTGGGGAAGTCCTCCTTCAGCGTTTCGGACACGCGCTTGATCAGCGAGTCGCCGAAGCTCACGCCGCGCAGCCCCGTCTGGCAGTTGCTGATGGAATAGAAGATCGCCGTCGTGGCCTTGGACAGGTCCGCCGCCGCCGCCGTTTCGTCCAGCAGCGGCGTGATGCAGTCGGACATGCCGTCCGTGAGCGCCACTTCCACGAAGATCAGCGGATCGCCGTCGAGGCGGGGATGGAAGAAGCCGTAGCAGCGCCGGTCGCTGTCGAGGCGGTTCTTCAGGTCGCCCCAGCTGCGGATGTCGTGCACCGCCTCGTACTTGATCAGCTTCTCGATCAGCGACGCGGGCGAATCCCAGGACAGGCGCCGCAACTCCAGGAAGGCGACGTCGAACCAGGTGGAGAAGAGCGTCTCCAGTTCGGCGTCCAGCGGCAGCAGGCGCTTGTCGTGCTTCAGGTGCGGCAGCAGTTCGGCCCGCAGGTCCACGAGGAAACGCATGCCTTCGGGAAAGGCGGCGAAGCGTTGCAGCAGGCGCGTGCGCGGGGAGACGAGCGCGCGGCGCAGCTTGATTTCCGCGGCGCCCTCTTCCGGCGTGCCCTGCGCCGCTTCGTAGTGCTCGCGCGCCGCCTGGATCTTCTTCGGGTCGGGACCGAACTGTTCGCTGGCCAGCAGCCACGCGTCGCGGCGTTCCTCGGCGGGTGCGGTCGCGTAGCGGGCGGCAAACGCCTTGGCGCGGCGTCCCCCCTCCACTTCGCTGGCGCGCGGGTCGACGATGGCCTGCAACTCCGCCAGCGTGCGGCGCAGCACGCGCGGCGACAGCGCTTCCTCGCCCTTGCGCCAGGTCGCCTGCAGGCGCTCGCGCGTCGTGCGCGCCGCGGGAGCCTGTCCGGTGGCGTGCGCGTTCGCCTCGGGGCGGGGCTCGCGGGCCTCGCCGGCGGCTGCCTTGGCTTCGAAGCCCGGGCGCAACAGCGCGGACCCGCGGGAAATCCAGTCGACGGGGCTCATGCGGCTGCCTTTCGGGAGAGTGGAAGATCCGGTCCTCATGCCAGCCTCTTGCCGGAGACCCGCGAGAGCGTGCGCAGGGCGGCGCGCTGGCGGGTGAGGTGCGTGCGCATCGCGGCCTCCGCGCCTTCGGGATCGCGCGCCTTCAGCGCTGCGTACACCGCCAGGTGCTCCGAGAGGCTCTGGTCCAGCCGGCCCGGCGCGTGCAGCTGCTGCTGGCGCGCGAGCTTGAGGATCTTGCGCAGGTCGGCGATCACGCTGGCGAGCCAGCGGTTGCCCGCCAGCGCGATGATGGCCTCGTGGATCGCGTAGTTGGTCGCGTAGTACTCGTTGATGCGCTTCGCCCTGGCGTGGCGCTGCAGCTTCTGGTGCAGCTCCTCGAGCGCCGCCAGGTCGGCATCGGTGGCGTTCTGTGCGGCCTCGAAGGCGCAGCGGCCCTCCAGCAGCGCGATCACGGGGAAGATCTCGTCCAGGTCCTGCTCGGTGACCTCGTTGACGAAGCAGCCGCGGCGCGGCTCGTGGCGCACCAGGCCTTCGGCGGTGAGCACCTTGAGCGCCTCGCGCAGCGGCGTGCGCGAGATCTTCAGCTGCTCGGCCAGGCGGACCTCGTCGAGGAAGGTGCCGGGCGTCAGCTCGCCGTCGAAGATCCGCTCCCGCAGCTGCGCCGCGACTTCGTCGTGGAGGGAATTCGGGACCAGGCGCATGGTGGTGCTTGCCGTGATTACCTGTAATTACGCGTAATTATGGCAATCTGCATGACGGCGTGAAGACATCCGGCCTAGGGAAAAACCTGCCGCCGACGAACGGCGGCAGGCAGGCAGTCAGGGGGCAGCGGAGTTGCGGCGCGCCGGCGGCTGTCCGGCCGCCGGTGCGGAGCGCGTCTCGGCCCACACCCACAGCAGCACGCCGCCGAGGATCATGGGGATGCACAGCCACTGGCCCATGCTCATATGCAGCGCGAGGATGCCCAGGAAGGCGTCGGGCTCGCGGAAGTATTCGGCCGTGAAACGCGCGATGCCGTAGCCGACCAGGAACACGGCCGAGACCTGCGCTTCCTTGCGCTGCTTGCGTGCGTAGAGCCACAGCACGATGAACAGCAGCGCGCCTTCGAGCAGCAGCTCGTAGACCTGTGACGGATGGCGGGGAATGCTCGTGCCGCTTTGCGGGAACACCATCGCCCACGGGAGGGAAGGATCCGCTGCCCGGCCCCACAGTTCGCCGTTGATGAAGTTGCCGACGCGTCCGGCGCCCAGGCCCAGCGGCACGCAGGGCGCCACGAAGTCGAGCACCTGCCAGACCGGCTTGTGCCGCGTGCGGGCGAACCAGAGCTGCGACGCAATCACCCCGAGCAGGCCGCCGTGGAAGCTCATGCCGCCCTGCCACACGAACAGGATCTGCAGCGGGTTCTCCAGGTAATAGCCCGGCTTGTAGAACAGGCAGTAGCCGAGGCGGCCGCCCAGCACGACACCCAGCACGCCGAGGAACAGCATGTCCTCCACGTCCTTCCGCGACCAGGCGCCGGGGCCCTGGACCGAGCGGAACGGCTCGTGCTTCAGCCGCAGGTTGGCCAGCAGCAGGAACAGCCCGAAGGCCACCAGGTAGGTGATGCCGTACCAGTGGATGGCAACGGGGCCGAGCTGCAGCGCGACGGGATCGATCTTGGGGTGGACGAGCATGGGCGGGTATTGTGGCGCAGGGCGGTGGAGCGGTGGGGTTCGCTCTCGCTCACCTTCCGCGGCTGCGCCGCGCCACCCTACGGGCGGCGGCACGTGCGTTCGTAGGGTGGCGGCGGCCGCAGGCCGCCGGCAGGTCAGCGAGCGCGAACCCCACCGGTCAGCCGACCACCTCCACGAACCTTTCCAGCACCGGCGTCATCTTCTCCCACACCAGCGTCGTCTCGCACTCCGGCACGCTCGCCGCCTGCTTGCCTCCGACCTGGCGATAGACGACGCCCCCGCGCTGGAACTGCCGCACGCTCTCCGGCACCCACGCAAGCCCCAGCCCCGCCGACACCAGGTTCACGATCGTCTGCATCTGGATCGCCTCCTGCACGATGCGCGGCTCGCGACCCGCAGCGTGGTACATGCCCAGCACCGCGTCGTGCAGCGACGGAACGATGCGGCGCGGAAAGATCACCAGCGGCTCGGCCAGCACCTGCGCGAGCGGCAGGCGCGCCGCGTGCGCCAGCGGATGTGCCTCGGGCAAGGCGAGCACCAGGGGCTCATGCGCGACCTGCCGGTGTTCCAGCCCGCGCGGCGCGAAGCCGGGCGAGTGCAGCATGAAGCCGGCGTCGATCTCGCCGCGGGCGAAGGCCTCCAGCTGCACGTCGCCGGTCGCCTCGATCAGCTCCATCTGCACCTGCGGATGCTTCGCGCGGAAGGCGCGCAGCCACTGCGGCAGCAGAGCGAAGCCCACCGTGGAGACGAAGGCGATGCGCAGCCGCCCCAGCTCGCCACCCGCGGCCGCGCGGGCCTGGGCCGGCAGCGCGCGGGCGCGGGCGAGCAGTTCGTGCACCTGCGGCAGCAAGGCGGCGCCGGCGGCCGTGAGGCTCACGCTGCGCTTGCTGCGCTCGAACAGGCGCACGCCCAGCAGGCGCTCCAGCTGGGCAATCGCCTGCGTGAGCGGCGGCTGCGTCATGTGCAGGCTGCGGGCCGCGCGGCCGAAATGCAGCTCCCCGGCGACGGCGGCGAACTGGCGCCACAGGCGCAGCTCGATGTGGGTTTCCTTCATACGCCGGACATATTAATGGCGACTCGAAAACGGATTGGAAAGAATCAGGCCCGCGGCGTATCCTCCGCACCCTATGGACGCCAAGACCATCCCCATCAAGCCGCTGCGCAGCGCCAACATCACCGAAGGCAAGTCGCGCGCTCCCAACCGCTCCATGTACTACGGCATGGGCTACAAGGAGACCGACTTCGGCAAGCCCATGGTGGGCATCGCCAACGGCCACAGCACCATCACGCCCTGCAACTCGGGCCTGCAGAAGCTGGCCGACGCCGCCGTGCGCGGCATCGAGGAGGCCGGCGGCAACCCGCAGATCTTCGGCACGCCGACGATCAGCGACGGCATGGCGATGGGCACCGAGGGCATGAAGTACTCGCTGGTGAGCCGCGAGGTCATCGCCGACTGCATCGAGACCTGCGTGCAGGGCCAGTGGATGGACGGCGTGGTGGTCGTGGGCGGCTGCGACAAGAACATGCCGGGCGGCATGATGGGCATGCTGCGCGCCAACGTGCCGGCCATCTACGTCTACGGCGGCACCATCCTGCCGGGCAAGTGGAAGGGCCAGGACCTGAACATCGTCAGCGTGTTCGAGGCCGTGGGCCAGAACGCCGCCGGCAAGATCAGCGACCAGGAGCTGAAGGACATCGAGCAGCACGCCATTCCCGGCACCGGCTCCTGCGGCGGCATGTACACCGCCAACACGATGTCGTCGGCCTTCGAGGCCATGGGCATGTCCCTGCCCTACTCCTCCACCATGGCGAATCCGCACGACGAGAAGCAGAACTCGGCGAAGGAATCGGCCCGGGTGCTGATGGAGGCCATCAAGAAGGACCTGAAGCCGCGCGACATCGTCACGCGCAAGGCACTGGAGAACGCGGTGGCCGTGATCATGGCCACCGGCGGCTCCACCAACGCGGTGCTGCACTTCCTGGCGATCGCGCATGCGGCCGGCGTGGAGTTCACGATCGAGGATTTCGAGGCCATCCGCAAGCGCACGCCGGTGCTCTGCGACCTGAAGCCCTCCGGCAAGTACCTCGCCGTCGACCTGCACGAAGCCGGCGGCATCCCGCAGGTGATGAAGGTCCTGCTGAAGGCGGGCCTGCTGCACGGCGACTGCATCACCATCACCGGCAAGACCATCGCCGAGACGCTGAAGGACATCCCCGATGCGCCGCGCGCGGACCAGGACGTGATCCGGCCGATCGACAAGCCCATGTACAAGGAAGGCCACCTGGCCATCCTCAAGGGCAACCTGTCGCCCGAAGGCGCGGTCGCCAAGATCACGGGCCTGAAGAACCCGGTGATCACCGGCCCGGCGCGCGTGTTCGACGACGAGCAGTCGGCACTGCAGGCCATCCTGGACGGCAGGATCAAGGCCGGCGACGTGATGGTGCTGCGCTACCTGGGCCCCAAGGGCGGCCCGGGCATGCCGGAAATGCTGGCGCCCACGGGCGCGCTGATCGGCGCGGGCCTCGGCGAAAGCGTGGGCCTGATCACCGACGGCCGCTTCTCCGGCGGCACCTGGGGCATGGTGGTGGGCCACGTCGCGCCGGAAGCGGCCGCGGGCGGCAACATCGCCCTGGTCAAGGAAGGCGACGCGATCACCATCGACGCGCACAAGCTGCTGCTGCAGCTCAACGTGCCGGACGCGGAGCTCGCGCAACGCAAGGCCGCGTGGAAGGCGCCGGCGCCGCGCTACACGCGCGGGGTGCAGGCGAAGTTCGCGTTCAATGCGGGCAGCGCGAGCAAGGGGGCGGTGCTGGACAACTTCTGACGCGCCGTCGTCCCCGGGCAGGCGGGGACCCAGGGCGTTCGAGGAAGCGGCCTGCGGGCCGCTTTTCTCTTGTGGAAAGCCTGGATCCCCGCCTTCGCGGGGATGACGAAGAAGGCCGCGGGGATGACGAAGGACGAGTTCACTGTGGTCCTCCTCCTACGCGGAGCACCCACCTGCCTGCCTAGCATGGGATCTTCGTTCGCCGGGAGGTCCCCATGGAGACGCTTTCCGTCTGGCGCGGCACCGCGGCGCCCACGGCCTTCGCGCCGCTCGGCGGGGACGTCACCGCCGATGTCCTGATCATCGGCGGCGGCATCACGGGGGTCACGCTGGCGGACCTGCTGGCGGAGCGGCATGCGGATCCCAAGCCGCGGGTGGTGCTGCTGGAAGCCGCCGCCCTCGGCAGCGGCGCAACGGGCAACTCCACCGGCAACCTCTACGAGACGCTGTCCCGCGGGCTGCGCGAGATCGTCTCGCATTGGGACGCCGACGTCGCGCGCCGCGTGGCGGCGGAGCGCCGCGGCGCGGTCGCCTTCATCGAGGAGCGCTGCAGCCTCTTCTCCGACGTGGGCTTCCGCCGTTGCCCGCTCGTGCAGTGGTCCGACCGCCCGCACCAGGACCAGCTGCGGAAGGAGTTCGATGCCCTGCGCGCCGCCGGCTGCGCGGTGGAGCGGACGGACTCCGTGCCGTCGCCGCTGCCCGCCGCGGAAGGCGACGTGCTGGTCCTGCCGGGCCAGGCGCAGTTCCAGCCGCAGGCCTACGTCGCGGCGCTGGCGCGGCGCGCGGCGGAGGCCGGCGCCGCCATCCACGAGTACTCGCGCGTGCTGGAACTGGACCTGAAGGCGAAGCGCGCCACGACCGCCACCGGCTCGGTGACCGCGAAGGAAATCGTCATGGCCACCCACACGCCCAAGGGCGTGCACCTGGTCCATGCCGAGATGCCGGTGCACCGCGAATACGCCATCGCGCTCGAATGCCCACCCGAGGCCCTGCCCGGCCCCGGCATCTTCTGGTGGCACGCGGGCGAGCACCTGTCCCTGCGCACGGCGCAGGCGGACGGCCGCCACTTCCTGGTGTGCGTCGGCCAGGAGCACAAGGTGGGCATCCACAACGCCACCGCCGGCCTGATGGCGCTGGAGATGCTCGCGAAGCAGCACGCAGGCGAGTGCCCCGTCACGCATCGCTGGTCGGCGCAGAACTACCGCGGCGCCGACGGCCTGCCTTCCATCGGCCGCATCGCGTCGGGCTGCTTCATCGCGACCGGCTTCGGCACCGACGGACTCACCTGGGGCACCGTGGCGGCAAGGCTCATCGCGGCGGAGCTCCTGGGCCACCGGGCAGCCTTCGCGGAGCTGGTGCGGCCGGGCCGCATCCCGCTGAAGGGCGCGAAGAACATCGTGGAGGAGAACGTGACCGTGGTGACGCAGCTGGTGAAGGACTACCTCACCAGCCGCCAGGACGAGAAGCTCTCACAGCTGCGTCCCGGCGACAGCGCGATCCTCGACGTGGAAGGCGAAACCTTCGCCGCCTGGCGCGCGCCCGACGGCGAGCTGTTCGCGGTGTCCAACGTCTGCCCGCACCTGGGATGCAAGGTGCACTGGAACAGCGTGGAAACGACCTGGGACTGCCCCTGCCACGGGAGCCGCTTCCGGCCGGACGGGACGGTGATCGAAGGCCCGGCGCTCGCGGGCCTGAAACGCAAGCACGTACCGCCGCTGGGCGGTGCGTGAGGGCTCCGCGTCAGGAGGGTCAGCGCTTCCCGGACTTCTTGATGCCGAGACCGAGCTGTTCCTTGTGCTTGTCGATGCGCGCCTGCTTGCGCGCGTTCTCGCGGTCGACCGCCTTGCGCTTGGTGTAGCCGGAATAGTCCGCCCACGTCCACCAGACCGCCGCGAGGCCGAAGGGCGCGAGCACCACCCACCAGTCCCAGTTGGCGACCGGGCCGACCTCCAGGTACTTCATGGCCAGCAGGATGATGCCCAGACCAAGCAGATACATTCGCCTCTTCCTTTACGCTTCCTTGACCAAAGCCAATGCCGGCATGGCCGGCGGGTCAACGCCCATCCGTACAATACCGTTGAAGCACTGTAACTCAATCAACGAGCGAGGATCCCTATGAAACGAGCCCTGTTGGCGCTGGCTGCCCTGGCGGTCGTCTCCGCACCGGCCCTGGCTGACCAGGCCCTGGCCACCGCCAAGAACTGCATGGCGTGCCACGCGGTCGACAAGAAGCTGGTGGGCCCCGCGTACAAGGACGTGGCCGCGAAGTACGCCGGCCAGAAGGACGCCGTGGACAAGCTGGCGACCAAGATCATGAAGGGCGGCTCCGGCGTGTGGGGTCCCGTGCCGATGCCGGCCAACGCCCAGGTGAACGAAGCCGAGGCGAAGAAGCTGGCGGCGTGGGTGCTGACGCTGAAGTAAGGCGCGCCCCCCAGGCATGAAAAAAGCCCGCGGTTGCGGGCTTTTTTCGTTGCTGTTTCGTCATTCCCGCGGAGGCGGGAATCCAGGGCGCCCTGGGTCCCCGCCTCCGCGGGGACGATGGGTCAGTTGGTCTGCGCCAGTTGATCCAGGATGGCGGGGTTTTCCAGCGTCGTGGTGTCCTGCGTGATCTTCTCCCCCTTGGCGATCGACCGCAGCAGGCGCCGCATGATCTTGCCGCTGCGTGTCTTGGGCAGGTTGTCGCCGAAGCGGATGTCCTTGGGCTTGGCGATCGGGCCGATCTCCTTGGCCACCCAGTTGCGCAGCTCGTTGGCGATCTGCTTCGCCTCCTCGCCGGTCGGGCGGGCGCGCTTCAGGACCACGAAGGCGCACACCGCCTCGCCGGTCAGGTCGTCCGGGCGACCCACCACCGCGGCTTCCGCCACCAGGTCGGTCTTGGAGACCAGCGCCGACTCGATCTCCATGGTGCCCAGGCGGTGGCCGGACACGTTCAGCACGTCGTCGATGCGGCCCGTGATGCGGAAGTAGCCGGTCTTGGCATCGCGCACGGCGCCGTCGCCGGCCAGGTACAGGCGCCCACCCATCTCCTCGGGGAAGTAGCTTTTCCTGAAGCGCTCCGGGTCGCCCCAGATCGTGCGGATCATCGACGGCCACGGGCGCTTGATCACCAGCATGCCGCCGGCGCCGTTGGGGATGTCCTTGCCGGTCTCGTCGACGATCGCGGCCATGATCCCCGGCAGCGGCAGCGTGCAGGAGCCCGGCACCAGGGGCGTCGCGCCGGGCAGCGGCGTGATCACGTGGCCGCCGGTCTCGGTCTGCCAGAAGGTGTCCACGATCGGGCAGCGCTCGCCGCCCACGTTCCGGTAGTACCACATCCAGGCTTCCGGGTTGATCGGCTCGCCCACCGTGCCCAGGATGCGCAGCGACGTGAGGTCCCAGTTCTTCGGGTGCACCTTCGCGTCGGTCTCGGCCGCCTTGATGAGCGAGCGGATCGCCGTCGGGGCCGTGTAGAAGACGCTCACCTTGTGCTTCGCGATCATTTCCCAGAAGCGGCCCGCGTGCGGGAAGGTGGGGATGCCCTCGAAGATCAGCTGCGTGGCGCCGGCCGCCAGCGGGCCGTAGGCGACGTAGGTGTGGCCCGTGATCCAGCCGATGTCGGCGGTGCACCAGAACAGGTCCTGTGGCCGGAGGTCGAAGGTCCAGTCCATCGTGAGCTTCGCCCACAGCAGGTAGCCGCCGGTGGAGTGCTGCACGCCCTTGGGCTTGCCGGTGGAGCCCGAGGTGTAGAGGATGAACAGCGGATGCTCGGCGCCCACGGGCTCGGGCTTGCACTCGGCGGGCTGGCCCTTGAGCGCCTCGTCGAAGCTCTTGTCGCGGCCGGCCACCATCGTGCAGGCGGTCGGCGTGCGCATGTAGACGAGCACCGTCTTCACGCTCTCGCAGCCGCCCATCGCCAGCGCCTCGTCGACGATGGATTTCAGGCCCATCTCCTTGCCGCCGCGCATCTGGTAGTTGGCGGTGATCACGGCCACGGCGCCGGCGTCGATGATGCGCTCGTGGATGGACTTGGCCGAGAAGCCGCCGAACACCACGCTGTGCGTCGCGCCGATGCGCGCGCACGCCTGCATGGCCACCACGCCCTCCACGCCCATGGGCATGTAGACGATGACGCGGTCGCCCTTCCTGATGCCCTGCGCCTTCAGCGCGTTGGCGAACTGGCCCACCCGCGCGAGCAGCTCCTTGTAGCTGACCTTGGTCACCTGGCCGTCATCGGACTCGAAGACGATGGCCGTCTTGTTCTCCACCGGCGTGCCGACGTGCCTGTCCAGGCAGTTGGCGCTGGCGTTGAGCTCGCCGTCCTCGAACCACTTGTAGAAGGGCACCCGGGACTCGTCCAGCGTCTTCGTGAAGGGCCGGGTCCACTGCACGTGCTCGCGCGCCAGCCGCGCCCAGAAGCCCTCGAAGTCCCGCTCGGCTTCCTGGCACAGGGCCTCGTAGGCCGCCATGCCGGAGATGCGGGCGGCCTTCACGGTGGCTTCAGCGGGAGGGAAGACGCGGTTCTCGACGAGGACGGACTCGATGGCGCTCATGCTGGTGTCTCCGGGGGAAATGATTTGCGCGCAACTGTCGGATCGGGCACTTACAGGCCACTGACGTGCGCTTCGCGTCGAATCTACCGCCTCCCGGGCGGAATCTACAATCGGCCCGACCCTGACTCGAACCTGACCAATGCAGAATCCCCCCAGCCTGCGCTCCTCGCCCCTCCGCCCCCTCCCCAACCTCATCTTCGCCAGCCGCTGGCTGCAACTTCCGCTCTACCTGGGCCTGATCGCCGCCCAAGCGGTGTACGTCGTGCACTTCGTCGTGGAGCTGTGGCACCTCGTGGAGGCCGCCGCCGGCAGCCAGGATGCCCTGAAGGAGCTGATCTCCAGCATCGGCTACAAGCCCGTGGGCGAAGTGACCGCGCTGAACGAGACCATCATCATGCTGGTCGTGCTGGCGCTGATCGACGTCGTCATGATCTCCAACCTGCTGATCATGGTGATCGTGGGCGGCTACGAAACCTTCGTGAGCCGCATGAACCTGGAAGGCCATCCCGACCAGCCGGAGTGGCTGAGCCACGTGAACGCCGCGGTGCTGAAGGTGAAGCTGGCGACCGCCATCATCGGCATCTCGTCGATCCACCTGCTCAAGACCTTCATCAACGCGGACAACTACACCGAGAAGGTCCTGATCGCGCAGACGGCCATCCACATCACCTTCCTGCTCTCGGCCCTGGCAATCGCCTACGTGGACCGCCTCATGGCGCCGCCGGGGCCGGCGCATGGGGCGCACTGAGCGCGACGGTCCTTGTCGGCCGAAGCCTGTCCTGCTTCGTCCTGCGTCATCCCCGCGCAGGCGGGGACCTCCCCGCGTCATCCCCGGGCAGGCGGGGATCCAGGGCTTCCTTGTTTCCGCTGCGAGCATCGTGCCGGCTGCCAAGCCGCGTGGGGGCATGCGGCTGCGCCGCCGGTGGGGTTCGGCTTCGCCTCACCGCCACCCTACGGGTCCCGTCCGTAGGGTGGCGGTGAGGCGAAGCCGAACCCCACCGTGCGTCGTTCGCGCGCCGCCTGGGACGACGCGCACGAAGCTCGAAGCGAAGAAGCGGCAGTGCCGCTTCCCCGAACGCCCTGGATCCCCGCCTCCGCGGGCATGACGCGGGGGCTAGACCATCTTCTCCGGCCGCACCCACTGGTCGAACTGCTCGCCCGTGAGGTGCCCCGACGCGATCGCGGCCTCGCGCAGGCTCGTGCCTTCCTTGTGGGCCTTCTTCGCGATGAACGCCGCCTTGTCGTAGCCGATGTGCGGGTTGAGCGCGGTCACCAGCATCAGCGAGCGCTGCACCAGTTCCTGGATCCGTTCGCGGTTCGGTTCGATCCCGGCGGCGCAGTGGTCGTTGAAGCTGCGCATGCCGTCGGCCAGCAGGCGCACGCTCTGGAGGAAGTCGTGCGCGATCATCGGCCGGAACACGTTCAGCTCGAAGTTGCCCGAGGCGCCGCCGAAGTTGATCGCGACGTCGTTGCCGAACACCTGGCAGCACAGCATGGTGAGCGCCTCGCTCTGGGTCGGGTTCACCTTGCCCGGCATGATGGAGGAGCCCGGCTCGTTCTCCGGGATCGTGATCTCGCCGATGCCGCTGCGCGGGCCGCTGGCCAGCCAGCGCACGTCGTTGGCAATCTTCATGAGGCTGGCCGCCAGCGTCTTCAGCGCGCCGTGGGCGTGCACCAGGGCGTCGGCGGCCGCCATCACCTCGAACTTGTTGCCCGCGGTCACGAGCGGCAGCCCGGTCGCGCGCGCGAGTTCGGCCGCGACCTGTTCGGCGTAGCCCTTGGGCGCGTTGAGGCCGGTGCCGACCGCCGTGCCGCCCAACGCCAGCTCGCCCAGGTGCGGCAGGGACGCGCGCAGGTGGCGCTCGTTCTGTTCCAGCTGCGCGACGTAGCCGGAGAACTCCTGGCCCAGCGTGAGCGGCGTGGCGTCCTGCAGGTGCGTGCGGCCGATCTTGACGATGTCGCGGAAGTCGCGCGCCTTCTCGTGCAGCGTGGCCTTCAGCCGCGCGAGCGAGGGCAGCAGCCGCTGCTGGAGGCCCTCGACCGCCGCGATGTGCATCGCCGTGGGAAACACGTCGTTGGACGACTGGCTCTTGTTCACGTCGTCGTTGGGGTGCACCTTGCGCCCTTCGCCCCGGGGCCCCCCCATCAGCTCGCTCGCGCGGTTGGCGAGCACCTCGTTGACGTTCATGTTGGTCTGGGTGCCGGAGCCGGTCTGCCACACCACGAGCGGGAATTCGTCGGCATGCTCGCCGGCGAGCACCTCGTCCGCCGCGGCGACGATGGCCTGGGACTTCTGCGCGTCCAGCAGCCCGAGCTGCCGGTTCACGAGCGCCGAGGCGCGCTTGACCTGCACCAGCGCGCGGATGATCTCGCGCGGCTGCCGCTCGCCCGAGATGTCGAAGTTCTGCAGCGAGCGCTGCGTCTGGGCACCCCAGAGATGGTCGGCGGGGACCTCGATGGGACCGAAGGTGTCGTGTTCGATGCGCGTGGCCATGGGGCGCACCCTAGCACCATTGCCAGCCTGCGTGGGCGTGAGGGTTGCCCGCATTCGTCCCCGGGATGCCGCCATGTGTCGCCACCGGCCCACGCGCCTGCTGCAGCGCGGCCGTGCTTGGCCTATAGTGGCCGGAGAACACGCGCATGAAGCGCACCGGCCTCCCAAGCCGGCACAAGCGGAGACGTCATGGGAAAGACTTTTTTCACGCCCGGCTTCTGGGTCCTGGGCCGCCTGAGTTTCAACGGCGGCTACCTGCTGCTCGGAATCCTGTTCCTGCTGCCCGCAGGCGTGCTCGCCTTCGCGCCGGGCGCGCGGGAGGACCTGCTGCCGATCGCGGGCGCCCTCCTGGCGCTGGCCGCCTACCTGCTCGTCGCGCAGGCACGGTTCATGTCCGGCGGCATCGCGCGGCTCGTGCGCGTCACCGACCGCGTGGCCAGCGGCGAGCTGGTGACCGTCTCGCACAAGCAGGCGGCCGAGACCGACCGCCACGACTCCGCCCGCCTGTGGGGCTCGATCATGCGGATGAACGAGAACCTGGCCATCATCGTGCGCCAGGTGCGCTCCAGCGCGGAGATGATCGAGTCCGGGGCCGGGACGATCGCCGAAGGCGGCCACCAGCTGTCGGAGCGCACGCAGGAGCAGGCCGCCTCGCTGGAGGAGACCGCCTCCGGCATGGAACAACTTGCTTCTTCTGCCAGACAGAACGCCGAGCACTGCGCCCGCGCAGCGGAACTCGCCGGTGCCTCCCGCGAGGTCGCGGCCGACGCCGCGCGGCGCATGCAGGACGCCGCGGCCACGATGGCAGAAATCGACGCGAGCTCGCGTCGCGTGGGCGAGATCCTGTCGGCCGTGCAGGGCATCGCCTTCCAGACCAACATCCTCGCGCTCAACGCCGCGATCGAGGCGGCGCGCGCCGGCCACCAGGGCCGCGGCTTCGCGGTCGTGGCCGGCGAGGTGCGCAACCTCGCGCAGCGCAGCGCCGAGGCGGCGCAGGAGATCCAGGCGCTGGTCACGCAGTCCACCGCCAGCGTGCAGAAGGGCCGCCAGCTCGTGGGCGCCGCCGAAAGCACGATGTCGCAGCTCCTCTCCAGCGTGCAGCAGGTGGGCGAGGTCATCGCCGACATCGCGCACGCCTCGCGCGAGCAAAGCGCCGGCGTCGCCGAGATCGGCCGCGCGATCGCGCAGGTGGACGCGGCCACGCAGCAGAACGCCGCGCTGGTGGAGGAATCGGCCGGTGCCGCCGAGTCGTTCCGCCACGAGGCTCGCCAGCTGGTGGAGGCGGTGGACCGGTTCAAGACCGATCGCGCCGAGGACCGCGGCAAGGTCGTCGCCCTGGTGAAGGCCGCGGCCGAACACCTGCGCAAGCACGGCCGGCAGAAGGCCTGCGCCGACTTCAACGACCGCAGCGGCGCGTTCGTGCGGGGCGAGCACTACGTCGTGGTGCTGGACCGCGATTGCGTCCGCCTTTCCTTCGCGCCCGATCCGCGCACGGTGGGGCAGAACGACAGCGAGCTGCGCGATGCCGACGGCCGCCATTTCTCGCGCACGGTGGTCGCCATGGCACGCAGCCAGGCCAGCGGCTGGTATGACTACCGCATGAACAACCCGCGCACCAACCGCGTGGAGCCCAAGTCGATGTACTTCGAGCGGGTGGACGACTTCGTCCTCGGGTGCGGCATCTACCGCAACGACGACGCGCCCGCGTCCCGCGCGCGCGGCAGCTACGGCGCGGGCGTGGCGCGCCTCGGCGCCGCCTGAATCCGGCGCCCGCGGCCATGGCGGACGGCAGCAGCCCCCTCGGCCTGTCCGCCCACGCGATCGCGCAGCGGGTACGCGCCGGAGCGCTGTCCCCCGTCGACGTCGTGCGCGAGCACCTGCGGCACATCGCCACGGCCGATGCCGCCATCGGCGCCTTCCAGCGCCTGCGCCCGGACGCCGCGCTGCGCGAGGCGGAGGCGCTGGCGCGCCATCCCACGCTGGCGTCGCTGCCCCTGGCAGGCGTGCCCATCGCGGTCAAGGACAACGTTCCCGTGGCCGGCGAACCCATGCGCGTCGGCTCCGCCGCGACGGCGGACACGCCCAGCACCACGGACCATGAAGTCGTGCGCCGGCTGCGCGCCGCCGGCGCCGTGGTCGTGGGCCTCACGCGGGTGCCGGAGCTGTGCATCTGGCCGTACACCGACGGGCCGCTCGGCACGGCCCGCAATCCCTGGAACCCGCAGCGCAGTCCGGGCGGTTCCTCGGGCGGCAGCGCCGCGGCGGTGGCCGCCGGACTGGTGCCGATCGCGCACGGCAACGACGGCCTCGGGTCCGTGCGCATCCCCGCGGCCGCCTGCGGCGTGCTGGGCTTGAAGCCGGGCGACGACGTGGTGCCGGCCGACGTCGGCAACGGTTCGTGGTTCGGCATGTCTTCCAATGGCGTGCTGGCAACCAGCGTGGAAGACGCGGCGCTCATGCTGTCCGTCGTGGCGCAGCGCCCCGCGCTGGCCGGCGTGACGGCGCCGCGCACGCTGCGCATCGCGCTCACCACCGCCAGCCCCGTGCCCGGCGTGCGCACCGACCCTGGCGTGGTCGCCGCCGTGCATGCCTTCGCAGACACGTTGCGTGCGGCGGGCCACGCCGTGCACGAGGTGAAGCTGCCGGTGCCGACCCTCACCGCGCTAGCCGTGCTCGCCCACTGGTTTGCCGGCACGGCCGCGGATGCGCGCACCCTGCCCTCGCCCGCGCAGATGCTGCCGCGCACGCGTCGCCATGCGGCGCTGGGGACCTGGGCCGAACGGATCGGCGCGATCCGCCCCGGCGCGCGCGGGCGCTGGCGCGAACGCTTCCTCGTGCTGCTGGAGGGCCACGACCTGCTGCTCACGCCCACGACGGCGACCACGGCGCTGGCCGCCGACGGCTGGGCGGAGCGCGGATGGCTCGCCAACTTCACGGCCAGCGCCCGCTACGCGCCGTTCACGGGCGCGGCCAACTTCGCGGGCCTGCCGGCGATCAGCATCCCGGCCGGATTGCATGCCGACGGCCTGCCGATCGGTGCGCACCTGATGGGGCGTCCCGGCGACGAGGCGCTGCTCCTCGCGGTCGCGGCACAGGCCGGGCGCGCCCGTCCGTGGCCGCGCCACGCGCAACCCCACGCAGGCTAGGCCACGGACGCGGACGCCGGTTCGGCGAAGTGCGCGGCCAGCACCTGCAGCATGTCCATGTCGGGCACCCCGCCCAGGAGCGCCAGCGCATGCTTCGCGAGTTCACGCGGCACCTCGCCCGTCAGGTGCGCGAGGCGCGCGCCGTTGTCCGCGAAGACATCGAAGATGCCGTACTCGCCGCCCTCCAGCGCCAGCGCGAACCAGGCCAGCGTGCCGGCTTCGTTGGCGACGCGCGTGCGCGCGCCCTGCAGGAAGCTTTCCACCTGCGCCTCGTGCGAGGCCTTGGCGCGGAACGTGAGCAGCAGGCCGCGCGTGATGCCCAGCGCGAAGGTCGGATCCGCGGGCAGCTTGCTGGCGAGGATCGCGACGCGCTGGATGACGGGCGCCTTCGCGAGCAGCGCGGCGCCCTCGCCCTTCAGGGCCTGCGCCACGCGGCCATCGAGGTGCGCCTGGCGGCCGTCCTCGTCGGGGAAGCCGTCGAAGATGCCGTACTCGCCCCGGCCGAAGCGCACCGCGAACCAGGCGGTGGTGGCCGGCTCCGCGCGGACCAGGTCGCGCGCCGACTTCAGGAAGTTCTCGAGTTCGTCCTCGCGTCCGTGCCGCGCATCCAGCCGGACCAGCAATCCCTGCGTCACCATGGCTTGCTCCTTGCAAAAGGAGCGTCCACCTTACGCCTGCCCTCCGCGCGGCGGGGGACGCCGTTACGTCTTGTCGAAGCGCGGCAGGGTCAGGGCTGCTGCTGGCCCTGCGGCACGGGCGGCCCGACCTTCAGGAAGTTCTGCACGCACTTGACGCCGCCCACGGCCGACGCGGTGCGCACGGCCTCGTCGATGAGCGCCTGCGTGGACATGTTGCCCGACAGCATGGCCGCACCGCCCGTCACCTTCACCTCCACCTTCTCGCGCAGCAGCGGCTTGTGGAACTGCAGCTTGGTCGCGACCTTGGTCGTGAGGCCCTGGTCCTTCCAGAACGAGGGCTCGTCCGCCACGCAGGGGCGCGCGGCGGGCTTGGGCGCCGCCTTGTGCGGCGGCGCAGCGACGGCCGCGCCGGCAAGCGCCAGCAGGACGACGGCGAGCGTGGGACTCCTTGGCATGACTGCTCCTTCCTCGGCCGATTATGCTCGGCAGCCCTGCAAGGGAAGGTAACAGCCGGCCGGCCTCAGGCGAGCTCGAAGCGGTCCGCGTTCATCACCTTCGTCCACGCCGCCACGAAGTCCTGCACGAACTTCTCGCGCGCGTCCGGGCAGGCATACACCTCCGCGAGCGCGCGCAGCTGCGAGTGCGAGCCGAACAGCAGGTCCACGCGCGTCGCGGTCCACTTGACGGCACCGGTCTTGCGATCCTTGCCCTCGTAGAGGCCCGGCCCGCCGGCGAAAGGCTGCCACTGCGTGCCCATGTCGAGGAGGTTCACGAAGAAATCGTTCGTCAGTGCGCCGGGGCGCTCCGTCAACACGCCGGCCTTGGACTGGCCCGCATTGGCCCCGAGCACGCGCAGCCCCGCGACGAGCACCGTCATCTCGGGCGCGGTGAGGCGCAGCAGCTGCGCGCGGTCCACCAGCGACTCTTCCGGCGTCAGCCGCGACGGGCCCCCCACGTAGTTGCGGAAGCCGTCGGACCGGGGTTCCAGCGGGCCGAAGGACTCGACATCGGTCTGCTCCTGCAATGCATCCATGCGCCCGGGCGTGAGCGGAACGCGGACGTCGAAGCCGCCCGCCTTGGCGGCATCCTCGATCGCAGCGCCGCCGCCCAGCACGATCAGGTCGGCCAGCGAGACCTTCTTGCCGCCGCCCTGCGCGCTGTTGAAGTTCTTCTGGATGCCTTCCAGCGTGCCCAGCACCTTCGCCAGTTGCGCGGGCTCGTTCACTTCCCAGTCCTTCTGCGGCGCGAGGCGCACGCGCGCGCCGTTCGCGCCGCCGCGCTTGTCGGAGCCGCGGAAGGTCGAGGCCGAGGCCCAGGCCGTTGCCACGAGTTGCGGGACCGTCAGCCCCGAAGACAGGATGGTCCGCTTGAGCGCGGCGACGTCCTTCTCGTCGACGAGGTCGTGGTCGACGCCGGGAATCGGGTCCTGCCAGATGAGGGGTTCGACCGGAACCTCCGGACCGAGGTAGCGCGCACGCGGACCCATGTCGCGGTGCGTCAGCTTGAACCACGCGCGGGCGAACGCATCCGCGAACTGGTCCGGGTTCTCGAAGAAGCGCCGCGAGATCTTCTCGTAGGCGGGGTCGACACGCAGCGAGAGGTCCGTGGTCAGCATGCTGGGCGCGATGCGCTTGTCCTTGTCGTGGGCGTGCGGCACGGTGCCCGCGCCCGCGGAGCCCTTGGGCTTCCACTGGTGGGCGCCGGCCGGGCTCTTCGTCAGTTCCCATTCGTAGCCGAACAGGTTCCAGAAGTAGTTGTTGCCCCAGCGCGTGGGCGTGGTCGTCCACGTGACCTCCAGGCCGCTGCCGATGGAGTCTCCGCCCTTGCCGGTGCCGAACGTGCTCTTCCAGCCCAGCCCCTGCAGCTCGAGGGCCGCGGCCTCGGGCTCGGCTCCGACTTCGGTCGCGGGGCCCGCACCGTGGGTCTTGCCGAAGGTGTGGCCGCCGGCGATGAGGGCCACCGTCTCCTCGTCGTTCATCGCCATGCGGGCGAAGGTGTCGCGGATGTCCTTCGCGGCGGCGAGCGGGTCCGGGTTGCCGTTGGGACCTTCCGGGTTCACGTAGATCAGGCCCATCTGCACCGCGGCCAGCGGATTCGCCAGGTCGCGGTCGCCGCTGTAGCGCTCGTCCGCGAGCCACTTGCCCTCGGGGCCCCAGAACACGTCGAGGTCGGGTTCCCACACGTCCTCGCGGCCGCCGCCGAAGCCGAAGGTCTTGAAGCCCATGGTCTCCAGGGCCACGTTGCCCGTGAGGATCATGAGGTCGGCCCAGGAGATCTTGCGCCCGTACTTCTGCTTGATCGGCCACAGCAGGCGCCGCGCCTTGTCCAGGTTCACGTTGTCGGGCCAGCTGTTCACCGGCGCGAAGCGCTGCTGGCCCCGGCCGCCGCCGCCCCGCCCGTCGTTGATGCGGTACGTGCCCGCGCTGTGCCAGGCCATGCGGATGAACAGCGGGCCGTAGTGGCCGAAGTCCGCCGGCCACCAGTCCTGCGAATCGGTCATCAGGGCCGCGAGGTCCTTCTTCAGGGCGGCGAAGTCGAGGCTCTTGAACTCCTTCGCGTAGTCGAAGGCCTTTCCCATCGGGTCGGACAGGCTGGAGTGCGCATGGAGGACCTGCAGGTCCAGCTGGTTCGGCCACCAGTCGCGCAGCGTCGACGCCCCGCCGCCATGCATCACCGGGCAGGTGCCCGTGGTCTTGTCGTCGGTCGCTGCTGCCATGGTCCTCTCCTTGGGAAGAAATGCCGGTCGGGTGCGAAGAATCGCACGCACCCACGTCGGCCGGCCGATTCGCCCGCTTCGCAAGAGGGGTGTTGCGGCGGGAGAGGACCTGGATGGGCAGGCCGCCCTAGGAGCGCTTAGGGAGCCTGCCTCACGCCGCTGTCACAGCGAGCGCAGGTACTGCGCCACGTCCGACACCTCCTGCGGCGTGAGGCCCAGGAGCATGCGCGTGTTGTAGGTCGTCACGACCGCCTCGAGGGTGGGCGCCGAGCCGTCATGGAAATACGGGGCGTGCTGCCACACGCCGCGCAGCGGCGTCGTGCGGTACATCTTCGTTGCCGACCGGTCGGCCGCGCTGTTCACCTCGGGCTCGGCCATCGAGTCGGACTTGGGGTGCAGCATGGCGTTCGCGTCGCTGAAGGTGCCGCCCGTGTGGCAGGTCGCGCAGCGTGCCTTGCCCTGGAACAGCGCCTGGCCGCGCACGGCCGCCAGCGCGTCGAAGGAGCCGGCCGGCGGCGTGGGCGCCGCGATCGAGAGCTGGTAGGCCTGCAGCGCCGGCAGCTTGGCGGTCACGAGATCGTCGCTGCCGTAGGTGATGTTGATGTCCAGGCGCGGCTCGGTGAAGTTGCCATGGCCATGGAACTGGGTCACGGCGACGTAGCGGTTCCAGTAGGCGATCTCGTTGCCGTCGCCGGTGAACGTGACCTTGTCGACGCCCGCGAGGCCCCAGGCCGGCGGGATGACGGTCGGCTTGTTGCGGCCATCGATGTTGTAGCGCGCGTCGTACATCCCGGGGCCCCAGGAGAGGAACACCGCCTTCTGCTCCGGGGTGATCGCCGGGGACAGGGCCAGGATGGCGCCGATGTCCAGGTCGCGATTGGGCCAGGTATCCAGGCGCTTGCCGATCCCTTGCGAGAAGCTGTTGTCCACGGTGGAGTGGCAGATGGCGCAGGTGACGCCCAGGCGGACCAGGCGGTCGGTGCCGTTGACGGTCTGCACGTCGCCCTTCAAGCCGACCACCGCATTGAGCTTGAGCAATGCCACCGTCGTCGCGGGGCTGTCCAGGTCCACGGTGCCGTTCCGGATGCCCTGCTTGACCGAGTCCGGCAATGCATCCGCGTCGACCTTGAGGCCGACCTGCAATGCGACGCGCGGCGTGACGGCCTGTTCCACGGGTTCGTTGAGCCGCAGGGTGCCGGTGAAGAAGTCTTCGTCGCCGAAGGTGTCGAAGCGGAAGATCTGCCGGCCCGCGGCCACGGACAGTGCGTTGTCGCCATTGCCGCCACCGCCCCCGCAACTCACGAGGGTGCCCGCGGCGCCGGCAAGCGCGGTCAGCAGCGTTGCATAGGGAAACACGGTGACCCAGGTACTGCGCATGGATGTCTCCTTCGCCATCGGGATGTGGCGATGGAGGCATGGATGCCGCGAGGCGCGCAAACGTGCCGACGGCCGCGCAGGCCAGGGCCGGGCCCTGCTGAAAAAGAGTGCAACTCAGCGTCTGGGATAATTGCCGCCAGCTCCGTGCCTCCTGAGGAAACACTCCCGTGACGACCATCCAGCAAGCCGACCTGATCGAATCGGTCGCCGCCGCACTGCAGTACATCAGCTACTACCACCCCGCCGACTACATCGCCCACCTCGCCCGCGCCTATGAGCGCGAGCAGAGCGCGGCGGCGAAGGACGCGATCGCGCAGATCCTGACCAACAGCAAGATGAGCGCGACGGGCCACCGCCCGATCTGCCAGGACACCGGCATCGTCAACGTGTTCCTGAAGATCGGCATGGACTGCAAGCTGGCCGGCTTCAACGGCAGCCTGGAAGACGCCGTCAACGAAGGCGTGCGCCGTGGCTACCTGCACCCGGACAACACGCTGCGCGCCTCGGTCGTGGCCGATCCGCAGTTCGAGCGCAAGAACACCAAGGACAACACGCCCGCGGTGGTGAACGTCGAACTCGTTCCCGGCAACACCGTGGAAGTGACGGTCGCGGCCAAGGGCGGCGGCAGCGAGAACAAGAGCAAGATGGTCATGCTCAACCCGAGCGACTCCATCGTCGACTGGGTGCTCAAGACCGTGCCGACCATGGGCGCCGGCTGGTGCCCGCCCGGCATGCTGGGCATCGGCATCGGCGGCACCGCGGAGAAGGCGGTGCTGCTGGCCAAGGAAGCGCTGATGGAAGACATCGACATGTACGAGCTGCAGGCGAAGTCCTCCCGCGGCGAGAAGCTGTCGAAGCTGGAAGAGATGCGCCTGGAGCTTTACGAGAAGGTCAACGCGCTGGGCATCGGCGCGCAGGGCCTGGGCGGCCTCACCACCGTGCTGGACATCAAGATCAGGATGTTCCCCTGCCACGCCGCCGGCAAGCCGGTCGCGATGATCCCCAACTGCGCGGCGACGCGCCACGCGCACTTCACGCTCGATGGCTCCGGCCCCGCCTACATCGACCCGCCGAGCCTGGACCTGTGGCCGCAGGTGGCCTGGCAGGCCGACACGAAGAAGAGCAAGCGCGTCAACCTCGACACGCTGACGAAGGAAGAGATCGCCACCTGGAAGGCGGGCGACACGCTGCTCCTCAACGGCAAGATGCTCACCGGCCGCGACGCCGCGCACAAGCGCATCCAGGACATGCTGGCCAAGGACGAGCCGCTGCCCGTCGACTTCGCGAATCGCGTCATCTACTACGTCGGCCCCGTCGACCCGGTGCGTGACGAAGTGGTGGGCCCGGCCGGTCCGACGACGTCCACGCGCATGGACAAGTTCACCGAGATGATGCTCGCCAAGACCGGCCTCATCGGCATGATCGGCAAGTCCGAGCGCGGCCCCGAGGCGATCGAGTCCATCAAGAAGCACAAGGCGGCCTACCTGATGGCCGTCGGCGGCGCCGCGTACCTCGTGTCCAAGGCCATCAAGAAGTCGAAGGTGCTGGGCTTCGGCGACCTGGGCATGGAAGCGATCTACGAGTTCGACGTCGTGGACATGCCGGTGACGGTTGCGGTGGATGCCAACGGCACCAGCGTGCACACGACCGGCCCCGCCGAGTGGAGCAAGAAGATCGCCACCGGCGAGTTCAAGAAGATTCCTGTCGCGGCAGGCTGAACTTGTCCGGCGCGGCGGCGACACCGCCGGCCGGTAGAGTTGCGGACATGGAGCGCGACCGTCCGATCGGGGTGTTCGACAGCGGCGTGGGGGGCCTCAGCATCCTGCGGGCCCTGCGTGCCGAGCTGCCGCGCGAGGACTTCGTCTACTTTTCCGATGCGGGCCATGCGCCCTACGGTGAGAAGGACGAGGCGTTCGTCTCGGACCGCTCGCTGGCGATCGCGCTGGACCTCCTGGACCGGCACCGCATCAAGGGCCTGGTCGTGGCGTGCAACACGGCGACGGCCGCGGCCGTGCACCTCCTGCGCGCGACGCACGCGGCGCTCCCCGTGGTGGGCGTCGAGCCGGCGGTGAAGCCCGCCGCCGTCCTCACGAAGACCGGGCGGGTGGCCGTGCTCGCCACGCGCGGCACGCTGGCAAGCGCAAAGTTCCAGTCCCTGCTGGCCTCCCTGCAGGACCAGGCGCGCTTCGACCTGGTCCCATGCGACGGCCTGGCGGCGGCGATCGAGAACGGCGAGACGGCGACCGTCCGCGAACTGTGCGAGCGGTACACGCGCGCGCTGGACGGGGAGATCGACACCGTCGTCCTCGGTTGCACGCACTACCCTTTCGCGTCGGATGTCTTCGGCGCGCTGCTCGGACCGAATGTGCGCCTCGTGGAGACGGGCGAGCCCGTGGCGCGCCAGACGCGGCGCATCCTGGAGCGGCAGGGCCTGATCAACCCCGTCGGCACGGGCAACGTGCAGTGGCGGACGACGGGTTCGCCCGAGGCGCTGCGCGCCGCGGCAGCACGCTGGCTGTCCTTGTAGGGTGGCGGTGAGCGGAGCGAACCTCACCGACGCTCGTTGCCATCGGTGGGGTTCGCTCCGCTCACCGCCACCCTACGAATCGCACATCACGAATGGGACATCACGCATGCGCCGTCACGACGCCACCGCCGCCGCGCGCCCGCGCGCAACGTCCACCTTCAGCAGCAGCACCAGCCCGATCGCGAACAGGAAGGCCGTCGACACGATCGCCAGCCGCTGGTTGCCGCTCGCGGCCCACGTGATCGCGCCGTAGGTCAGCGGCCCGATGATGCTGGCGAGCCGCGTGGCAAAGGCCCACAGGCCGTAGAACTCCGCCAGCTGCGCCGGCGGCGCGAACATGCCGGCGAGCGCGCGGCCGGCCGACTGGCTCGACCCCATGCAGAGGCCCGCGATCGCGGCGGCGATCCAGAACTGGCCCTTGGTCACCGACAGCGCCGCGATCACGCAGGTCGCGATCCAGCCCACCAGCGTGCTGCCCAGGGCGATCTTGTGGCCGATGCGGTCCTGGAAGTAGCCCCATGCGAAGGCGCCACCGGCCGCCGCGAGGTTCAGCACGAAGATCAGGAGCATGGTCTCCTGCTGCTGGAAGCCGATCACCGACTCGGCGTAGATCGCCGCCAGCGAGATCGCCACCGCCACGCCGCCCTGGTAGAAGACGATGCAGGCCAGCAGCCACATGAAGTCGCGGTAGCGGCGCGCCTTGGAGAAGGTGCGCTTCAGCTGCTGCAGCGACGCCGCGATGCCGCCCTGGTGCAGGGCCCCCGGGTCGGGCTTCGCGCGCTCGCCCAGCAGCCTGAACGTGACGAGCGAGGCGGCACCGTACAGGACCGCCGTGATCAGCATCGTGACCGGCACGAACTGCGCGGCCGGGATCTTCTGCCCCTGCGCCCACAGGACGTAGGCGAGGCAGATGCCCAGGGCCAGCATGCCGCCGAAGTAGCCGAAGCTCCAGCCCCAGCCGCTCACCTTGCCCATGGCATCGGGCCGCGCGAGTTCGGGCAGGAAGGCCGCCGTGAGCGATTCGCCGTAGCTGTAGAAAACGTTGGAAACGATCACGAGCAGCATCGCGGCGGCCACCGCGCCGGGTCGGGCGAGCGCGAGGGCGGCGGTGCTCAGGACGCAGCCGGCCGTCACCACGGCCAGCATGCGCTTCTTGGCCGCGCGCAGGTCGGCGTAGGCGCCCAGGGTAGGCATCGTGAACATCACGATGGCGTACGAGATGGACAGCGCCAGCGTCCAGGCGAAAGTGGCCCATTCGGCCTTCTGCGCGATGCCGCTGACGAAGTACGCGGCGAAGACGGCGGTGATGACGACCGTGGTGTAGCCGGAGTTGGCGAAGTCGTACATCGCCCAGCCGAACACCTCGCGCTTGCGCACGCCCGGGTTCAGGGCGTCCTGGGAAAACAGGGCCATGGGGCTCCTCCTCGGGGCGCATCCTAGCCGACCCTCTCGTCATTCCCGCGCTGCATCGTCATCCCCGCGCAGGCGGGGATCCAGGGCTTCCCAAGGAAGAAGCGGCCCGCAGGCCGCTTCTTCGAAGCCCTGGGCCCCCGCCTCCGCGGGGGCGACGGACTAGTGCAGATGCCGCGGCCGCCGCCCGCCGCCGTGCCCGCTCGAACCGCCGCTGCCGCCGCCACGCGGCGGCTTGCCCAGCTCCAGGGAGCTCACGAGCTTGTCGAAGCGGTCGGAGAACAGCTTGTCGATCTCGCCGACCACGCCATCGAGTTCGCTGGCCTCGAAGTGGCGCTCCATCAGGTTCACCACGTCCTGCACCAGCAGGTCACGCTGCACCTGCATGATGGCCGCGGGCGTCGGGCCGACGAACAGCATGACGAAGTCGTCGCGGGATTCCTCTTCGGGCTCCGCCTCTTCCTCGTCGAACTCCGCGTCGTAGAAGGTGACCTCGATGGCCGCGCCCTCTTCCGCCAGGTCGTTCAGGGACATGCACATGTCGTCCAGCTGCTGGCGGAAGTCCAGGTCGCCGGCGACCGTCCAGCACATGGTGAGCATGCGCTCCTGGGCGTCGAACTTGATGCCGGGCTCTTCCTCGTAGGCGCTCTCGGCGCCGTCGGCGAGCGACTTGGCGCCGGCATAGGTCCACAGGGGCTTCAGCGCCTCCTGCAACTGGGCGTAGGTCACCCCGCTGCGCAGCGGCACGTCGCCGTGCACGTGGATTTCGAAGGGGGCGTCGTATTGGGACATGGTGCTCTCCGGCCCTATTTTGGACTCATCCGGCCGTTTTCTAGTTCTTCAGGGGATGCGTGGTGCGTCGGGGGGCTGGTGCCTCGAGCCGGACTCGAACCGGCACGCCTTTTTGAGGGGCCGCGGATTTTAAGTCCGCTGTGTCTACCGATTTCACCATCGAGGCAACGGTCCGACTGTAAAGGATCGCGCCGGCGGGCCCTTTCAAGCAAAAAGGGAAGCCGTCCTGGCTTCCCTTTCGCATGACTGGAGCGGGAGACGAGTCTCGAACTCGCGACCTCAACCTTGGCAAGGTTGCGCTCTACCAACTGAGCTACTCCCGCATCGACTTTCCTGGAGGCGCGTACCGGAGTCGAACCGATCTAAACGGATTTGCAATCCGCTGCATAACCGCTTTGCTAACGCGCCGACAACAGATGAAAAGGGACGCTTGATGCGTCCCTTTGTCAGGATCTGGAGCGGGAGACGAGTCTCGAACTCGCGACCTCAACCTTGGCAAGGTTGCGCTCTACCAACTGAGCTACTCCCGCGTCGAAGCCGCAAGTATAGCGGAGTTTTCAGGGGCTCCTGACGAGCCCCTGAAAATCCGCGCCTTGCGGTCAGTGTTGGACCGTGACCGGCTTCGTGTCGGCGACCACGGGCGCCACCGGCGCCGGCTCGTCGTCCGGCAGCGCGGTGGGCTGGCGCTCCAGCGCGATTTCCAGCACCTTGTCGATCCACTTGACCGGCACGATCTCGAGATTGCTCTTCACGTTCTCGGGGATGTCCTGCAGGTCCTTCGTGTTTTCCTCGGGGATCAGCACCGTCTTGATGCCGCCGCGCAGGGCCGCGAGCAGCTTCTCCTTCAGGCCGCCGATCGCCGTGACCTCGCCGCGCAGCGTGATCTCGCCGGTCATGGCGACGTCTGCGCGCACCGGGATCCCCGTGTACGCGGACACCATGGCCGTCGTCATCGCGGCGCCCGCGGACGGACCGTCCTTGGGCGTGGCGCCATCGGGCACGTGCACGTGGATGTCCTTCTTCTCGAACATCTCGTCCTTGATGCCCAGGGTGCGGGCGCGGCTGCGCACCACGGTGCGCGCGGCTTCCACGGATTCCTTCATCACGTCGCCCAGCGAGCCGGTGCGCAGGATGCCGCCCTTGCCCGGCATCAGCGCGGATTCGATCGTGAGCAGGTCGCCGCCCACTTCGGTCCACGCGAGGCCGACCACCTGGCCCACCTGGTTCTGCTGCTCCGCGCGCCCGTAGGTGAACTTGCGCACGCCGAGGAAGTCGTTGAGGTTCTCCGCGGTGACCTTCACCTGCGGCGCCAGCTTCTTCAGCTGCAGGCCCTTGACGGTCTTGCGGCAGATCTTCGACAGCTCGCGCTCCAGCGAACGCACGCCGGCTTCACGGGTGTAGTAGCGCACGATGTCGCGCACGGCTTCTTCCGTGACATCGAGCTCTTCGTCCTTCACGCCGTTGTTCTTCATCTGCTTGGGCAGCAGGTAGCGCATGGCGATGGCGGTCTTCTCGTCCTCGGTGTAGCCCGAGAGGCGGATGACTTCCATCCGGTCCAGGAGCGCCGGCGGGATGTTCATCGAGTTCGACGTGGCCACGAACATCACGTCCGACAGGTCGAAGTCGACCTCGACGTAGTGGTCGCTGAACGTGTGGTTCTGCTCGGGGTCCAGCACCTCCAGCAGCGCCGAGGCCGGGTCGCCGCGGAAGTCCTGGCCGAGCTTGTCGATCTCGTCCAGCAGGAACAGCGGGTTGCGCGTGCCCACCTTGGACAGCGACTGCAGCACCTTGCCCGGGAGCGCCCCGATGTAGGTGCGGCGGTGGCCGCGGATCTCCGCCTCGTCGCGCATGCCGCCGAGGGCCTGGCGCACGTACTTGCGGCCGGTCGCGCGGGCGATCGACTGGCCGAGCGAGGTCTTGCCGACGCCCGGGGGGCCGACCAGGCACAGGATGGGCGCCTTGACCTTGTCGACGCGCTGCTGCACCGCGAGGTATTCGAGGATGCGGTCCTTGACCTTCTCGAGGCCGTAGTGGTCCTCGTTCAGCACGTCCTCGGCGAACGCGAGGTCGTGCTTCACCTTGGTCCGCTTGGACCAGGGCAGGCCGGTGAGCACGTCGATGTAGTTGCGCACGACCGTCGCTTCCGCGGACATCGGCGACATCAGCTTCAGCTTCTTCAGCTCCGCGTCCGCCTTCTTGCGGGCGTCCTTGGGCATCTTGGCGGCCTTGATCTTCTTCTCGATCTCCTCGATGTCGGCGCCCTCTTCGCCTTCGCCGAGTTCCTTCTGGATGGCCTTGACCTGTTCGTTCAGGTAGAAGTCGCGCTGGTTCTTCTCCATCTGCCGCTTCACGCGGCCACGGATGCGCTTGTCGACGTTGAGGATCTCGACCTCGCGCTCGATCTGCTCGAACAGGTTCTCGAGGCGTTCCTTCACCTCGGCGAGGTCCAGCACGACCTGCTTGTTATCGAGCTTGAGCGGCAGGTGCGCGGCGATCGTGTCGGCCAGGCGGCCCGGATCGTCGATGGAGGCGATGGAGGTGAGGATCTCCGGCGGGATCTTCTTGTTCAGCTTGACGTACTGGTCGAACTGCTGCAGCACCGCGCGGCGCAGCGCCTCGATCTCGGCGGACTTGCCGTCGGCCTCGCCGGAATCCACCGGAATCACGGTGGCCGTGAAGTGGTTGTTGCCGTCGACGATCTTGGAAACGCGGGCGCGCTGCTGCCCCTCCACCAGCACCTTCACGGTGCCGTCGGGAAGCTTCAGCATCTGCAGGATCGTCGAGACGCAGCCGACCTCGAACATGTCGGACACGGAGGGCTCGTCCTTGGCGGCGGCCTTCTGCGCGACCAGCATGATCCGGCGCTCGGCCTCCATCGCCGCTTCCAGGGCCTTGATGCTCTTGGGGCGGCCGACGAACAGCGGGATGACCATGTGCGGGAACACCACCACGTCCCGCAGGGGCAGGAGCGGCAGGTCCATCGGTTCGGAAGGGAGGTTGGTATGTGCGGACATGGAGATCCTCAGGGTGACCAGCCATAGATAGCTGGCAAAAGGCCATTTTCAACCCGGCCGCGCCCTTTCGGGGCCGGACCGGGCCGAAAACCACTCGGAAAGAAGGAGGGAATGACCTCGCTGCGCTCGTTGACGGAATGACGGGTGAGCCGCAAGGTCATTTCGTCATGCGGGGGAAGCCCGCGTCATCCCCGGCGCAGCCGGGGTCATGCGAAGCGCAGGCGCGAGCGTCATGCCTTCTTCGCCGCTTCCCGGTAGACGAGCAGCGGGGGCTTGTTTTCCTCGATGGTGCTCTCGTCGACCACCACCTTCTCGACGTTGCTGATGTTCGGCAGCTCGAACATCGTGTCGATGAGCGACTGTTCCAGGATCGAGCGCAGGCCGCGGGCGCCGGTCTTGCGATTCAGCGCCTTGCGGGCGATCGCCTTCAGCGCGCTCGGGCGCACCTCCAGCTCCACGCCTTCCATGGACAGCAGCTTGGCGTACTGCTTGACCATCGCGTTCTTGGGCTCGGTGAGGATCTGCACCATGGCGTCCTCGGTCAGCTCCGCGAGGGTCGCGACCACGGGCAGGCGGCCCACCAGTTCGGGGATCAGGCCGAACTTGATCAGGTCTTCCGGTTCCACCTCGCGGAACATGTCCGAGAGGCTGCGCTCCGCCTTGCTGCGCACGCGCGCGGAGAAGCCGATGCCGGAGGCCTCGGTGCGCTGCTCGATCACCTTCTCCAGGCCGGCGAAGGCGCCGCCGCAGATGAACAGGATGTTGGTCGTGTCGATCTGCAGGAAGTCCTGGTTCGGGTGCTTGCGCCCGCCCTGGGGCGGCACGCTGGCCATGGTGCCTTCGATCAGCTTCAGCAGGGCCTGCTGCACGCCCTCGCCCGACACGTCGCGGGTGATCGAGGGGTTGTCGGACTTGCGCGAGATCTTGTCGATCTCGTCGATGTACACGATACCGCGCTGCGCCCGCTCCACCTCGTAGTTGCAGTTCTGCAGCAGCTTCTGGATGATGTTCTCGACGTCCTCGCCGACGTAGCCGGCTTCCGTCAGCGTGGTGGCGTCGGCCATCACGAAGGGCACGTCCAGCATGCGCGCCAGCGTCTGCGCGAGCAGCGTCTTGCCGCTGCCGGTGGGGCCGATCAGGAGGATGTTGCTCTTGGTGAGCTCCACTTCGTCCTTGCGGGCCTTGTCCTTGTGGCGCAGGCGCTTGTAGTGGTTGTAGACCGCGACGGACAGCGCGCGCTTGGCGGCCTCCTGCCCGATCACGTAGTTGTCCAGGTTGCCCTTGATCTCCGCGGGCGTGGGCAGGTCGCCGCGGGCCTCGCGCTGTTCGTCACCCGCGGGCAGTTCGTCGCGGATGATCTCGTTGCACAGGTCGATGCACTCGTCGCAGATGAACACCGAGGGTCCGGCGATGAGTTTCTTGACCTCGTGCTGGCTCTTCCCGCAGAACGAGCAGTAAAGCGTTTTCTCGCTGGAGGAGCCTTTTCGGTCGGCCATGGGTTTGCCTATGTGACGCGTTCAATGATAACCATACAACAAACGGCGCCCCGGTTTCCCGGTGGCGCCGTCGTTGCCGTTCTGCAACCGTGGGGATCTCGGGGGCTCAGGGCCGCTTGGCGATGACCTGGTCCACCAGGCCGTAGGCCTTGGCCTCCTCCGCCTCGAGGAAATAGTCACGGTCGGTGTCGTGCTCGATCTTCTCGAGGGACTGGCCGGTGCGTTCCGCCAGGATGCGGTTCAGGGTGGCCTTGGTCTTGAGGATGTCCTTGGCGTGGATCTCGATGTCCGTCGCCTGGCCCTGCATGCCGCCCAGGGGCTGGTGGATCATGATCTTCGAGTTGGGCAGCGCGAAGCGCTTGCCCTTCTCGCCGGCCGCCAGCAGGAAGGCGCCCATGGAGGCGGCCATGCCGGTGCACAGGGTGGAGACCGCCGGCTTGATGAAGTTCATCGTGTCGTAGATCGCCATGCCGGCGCTCACGCTGCCGCCCGGGGAGTTGATGTAAAGCGAGATGTCCTTGTCCGGGTTCTCGGACTCGAGGAACAGCAGCTGGGCGACCACCAGGTTGGCGGTCTGGTCGTTCACGGGCCCGACCAGGAACACGACCCGTTCGCGGAGCAGGCGCGAATAGATGTCGTAGGACCGCTCGCCGCGGCCCGACTGCTCGATGACCATGGGGATCAGGCCCAGGCCCTGGGTATCAAGTGCGCTCATGGGGGGAATTTGCTCCAAAGACTTGGCTGTACTTTAGCCTGAATGGACTTGGGGCCGACGCGTCCGTTGTCAAGGTCGCGCCGGCCCCATGGCCGTTCGGTGGGGTTCGGGCTGCGCCACTCACCGCCACCCTACCAGTCGGGTGCCTGTCGGGTGGGGTGAGCGCGCGCAGCGCCGAACCCCACCGCCGGGCGTCCCGCTCAGGCCTGGTTCTGTCCCATCAGCTCGTCGAACGCCACCTTCTTCTCGACGGTCTTCGCCTTGCCGAAGATGAAATCCGTGACGTTGTTCTCGATCACGATCGCCTCGACCTCGGCCAGGCGGCGGTTGTCGCCGTAGTACCAGCGCACGACGTCGGCCGGACGCTCGTAGCTGGCGGCCAGGTCGTCGATGTGCTGCTTGATCTGGTCCGGCTTGGCTTCCAGGCCGTTGGCGCGGACCAGCTCGGCCACCACCAGGCCCAGGCGCACGCGGCGCTCGGCCTGCGGGCGGAACACGTCCTCGGGGATCGGGGCCTTGTCGGCGTCCTTGATGCCGCGCTGCTTCAGGTCGGCGCGGGCGCCTTCGACCAGGCGGTCGATCTCGTTCTGCACGATGGACTTGGGCAGGTCCAGCTCGGACTTGGCGACCAGGGCGTCCATGGCGGCCTGCTTGTTGCGGGCCTGCAGGCGGAACTTGACCTCGCGCTCGAGGTTCTTGCGGATGTCGGCGCGCAGCGCTTCCACCGTGCCGTCGGCGATGCCCAGGGACTTGGCGAAGGCTTCGTTCACCTCCGGCAGGTTGGCGGTCTCGATCTTCTTCACGGTGACCATGAAGTCGGCCGTCTTGCCGGCCACGTCCTTGCCGTGGTAATCGGCGGGGAAGGCGAGCGGGAAGGTCTTGCTCTCGCCGGCCTTCATGCCGCGCACGGACTCGTCGAACTCCTTGAGCATCTGGCCTTCGCCGACCAGGAACTGGAAGTCCTCGGCCTTGCCGCCCTGGAAGGTCTCGCCGTCGATCTTGCCTTCGAAGTCCACGGAGACGCGGTCGCCGGCTTCGACGCTGGCGCCGGCGGCCTTCTGGTTGAAGGTGCGGCGCTGCTTGCGCAGGATGTCCAGGGTGCGGTCGATGGCTTCGTCGGTCACGTCGGTGCTGACCTTGTCCACCTCGGCGGCGGCCAGGTCGCCGATCCGGACCTCGGGATACACCTCGAACACGGCGTCGAAGGCCAGCTCGCCCTCGGGCGCGCCTTCCTTCTCGGTGATCTTCGGCTGGCCGGCCACGCGCAGCTTCGCCTCGTTGGCGGCGGCGGCGAAGGCCTCGCCCACCTTGTCGTTCATCACTTCGTACTGCACGGAGTAGCCGTAACGCTGGGCCACCACGGACAGCGGCACCTTGCCGGGGCGGAAACCGTCCATCTTGACGGTGCGCGCCAGCTTCTTCAGGCGGGAATCGACTTCGGACTGGATGGCGTTGACGGGCAGCGTCAGCGTCATCTTGCGTTCCAGCTTTTCCAGGGTTTCTACGGTCACGGCCATGATCAGTCTCGGTTGGGGATAACGCGTGGTGCGCGGGGTCGGACTCGAACCGACACGCCATTGCTGGCGTCAGGACCTAAACCTGGTGCGTCTACCAATTTCGCCACCCGCGCAGGTCACTGTGAAAGGGAAAGCGGGCCGCCAGGAGAACCCGGCAGCCCGCTCGAATCCGGTCAACCCGAGATTTTAGCTGCTTCCACCTCGGCATCCCCGCGCAGGCGGGGATCCAGGGCTTTCAGGCCGCCCTTGGGACGCCCTGGGTCCCCGCCTGCGCGGGGACGACGACATTTTCACGCTTCACCCGGAACCACGCCGCATACATCGCCGGCAGCGCCAGCAGCGTCAGCACCGTCGCGACGATCAGGCCGCCCATGATGGCGACCGCCATCGGGCCCCAGAACACGGAGCGGGACAAGGGGATCATGGCCAGGACGGCCGCGGCCGCGGTCAGCACGATGGGCCGCAGGCGGCGCACGGCGGATTCGACGATCGCGTTCCAGGTCGGCACGCCGTTGGCGCGGTCCTGCTCGATCTGGTCGATCAGGATCACCGAGTTGCGCTGGATCATGCCCATGAGGGCGATCACGCCCAGCAGCGCGACGAAGCCGAAGGGCCGGTCCAGCAGCAGCAGCGCGCCGGCGACGCCCGCGATGCCGAGAAAGCCGGTCAGGAACGCCAGCAGCGATCGGCTAAAGCTCTGCAACTGCAGCATCAGCAGCGTGAACGTGATGAACAGCATGATGGGGACGCCGACAAAGATCGAGGACGATCCCTTGCCGCTCTCCTCCACCGCGCCCGCCACCTGGATGCGGTAGCCCAGCGGCCATTTCGCCTCGAGCGCGCGCAGCTTGGGCAGCAGTTCGTTGGTTACCGTCGCGCCCTGCAGGCCCTCGATGATGTCCGACTGCACGGTGATCGCGTAGTTGCGGCCTTCGCGCCACATCACGCCCGGCTCCCAGGTGAACACGGGCTTGGCAATCTGCGTGAGCGGGATGGACTTGCCGGACGCCGTCGGAAGGTAGGCGTTGCCGATGTCGGTGATCTCGCTGCGCTCGTCCAGAGGCTGGCGCATGACGATGTCGATCAGCTTGTCGCCTTCGCGGTACTGGCCCACCGTGGTGCCGCTCAGGATCGTGCGGCTCGCCTGGGCGATGGACTGGCTGGTCACGCCCAGCGCGCGCGCCTTGGCCTGGTCCACCTCGAGGCGCAGCGACTTCACGGATTCGTTCCAGTTGTCGTTCACGCCGCGCGTGTTGGGGCTGGCACGCATCACCGCCTTGACCTCGTCGGCGCGCTGGCGCAGCGCGGCGGGGTCGGGCCCCATCACGCGGAACTGCACCGGGTAAGGCACCGGCGGCCCGTTGGGCAGCAGCTTGACGCGGCCGCGGACCTCGGGGAATTCCTGGGCCAGGAGGGCGGGCAGCTGCGCGCGCAGCTTCTCGCGCATGGCCAGGTCCGTGGGCAGGACGATCAGCTGCGACACGTTGGGCTGCGGGAAGATCTGGTCCAGCGGCAGGTAGAAGCGCGGCACGCCGGAACCGACCCAGGTCGTCACGTCCACCACGCCGGGCGTGTGGATCAGGCGCCGCTCGAGGCGCCGGGTGACTTCCTCGGTGGCCGCGAAGGCCGTGCCTTCCGGCGACCAGATGTCCACCAGGATCTCCGGCCGGCTGGAATCCGGGAAGAACTGCTGCTGCACCTTGCCCATGCCGACGATGCCCAGCGCGAAGATCGCGAGGGTGGCGGCGATGGTCTTCCAGCGGTGCTCCACGCACCAGTTCACGGTGGCGCGGAAGCCCCGGTAGAAGGGCGTGTCGAAGTGCTCGTGGTGTTCCGACGAGATCGGCTTCGCCTTCAGCAGCAGCGTGCCGAGGTAGGGCACGAAGTACACCGACACGAACCAGCTCAGGACCAGCGCGATCACCGTCACCGCGAAGATGGCGAAGGTGTATTCGCCCACCGTGGAGCGCGCCATGCCGATCGGCAGGAAGCCGGTGGCCGTGATCAGCGTGCCGGTCAGCATGGGCATCGCGGTGACCTCGTAGGCGAAGGTGGCGGCACGGAACTTGTCGTAGCCCTCCTCCATCTTCCGCACCATCATCTCCACGGCGATGATGGCGTCGTCCACCAGCAGGCCCAGCGCGATGATCAGCGAGCCCAGCGAGATCTTGTGCAGGCCGATGCCCCAGTAGTTCATCGCCAGGAAGGTCACCGTCAGCACCAGCGGAATGGTGATCGCCACGACCAGGCCGGGACGCACGTCGACGTACCAGCGCTTCCACAGCGGCAGGCCGGCGCTGCCGGGGCGCTGGTGCAGGCCGAGGCTGATGAAGCTCACCGCCAGCACGATCACGATGGCCTCGACCAGCGTGTGCACGAATTCGTTGACCGAGCTGGACACGGCCCGCGGCTGGTCCTGCACCTGCACCAGGCGCACGCCGGCGGGCAGGTTGTCGTCGATGCGGTTGGTTGCGGCCTTTAGCGACTGGCCCAGGCGGATGATGTCGCCGCCCTTGGCCATGGACACGCCCAGCGCGATCACTTCCTTGCCGTCGTGGCGCACCTTGACCTGCGGCGGGTCCACGTAGCCGCGCTTCACCTCCGCGATGTCGCCCAGCCGCAGCTGGTTGCCGGAGGCGCCGCGGATCGGCATGGCGCGCAGCTGCTCCACGGCCTGGAACTGGCCGGCGACGCGCACCTGCAGGACGTCCTGCGGGGTCTGCACGGTGCCGGCGGATTCCACGGCGTTCTGCTGGCCCAGCTGCGCCAGCACCTGGTTCAGGTCCAGTCCCAGCTGCGCGAGGCGCTTCTGCGAGATCTCGACGAACAGCTTCTCGTCCTGCACGCCGAACAGCTGCACCTTCGCCACGTCCGGCACGCGCAGCAGCTGCTGGCGCACGTCGTCGGCGAAGTCCTTGAGTTCGGCGTAGCTGTAGCCCTGGTCGGCCTCCAGCGCGTAGATCACGCCGTAGACGTCGCCGTATTCGTCGTTGAAGAAGGGCCCGACCACGCCGGCGGGCAGCGTGGAGCGCATGTCGCCCACCTTCTTGCGCACCGTGTACCAGACGTTGGGGACCTCGGCGGCCCGCGAGGAGTCCTTGATCTGCAGGACGATCAGGCTTTCGCCCGGCTTGGCGTAGCTGCGGATGATGTCCGCGTACGGCACTTCCTGCAGCGTGCGCTCGATCTTGTCCGTGACCTGTTCGGCCATCTGCTGCGCCGTGGCGCCCGGCCAGTAGACCTGCATCACCATCGCGCGGAAGGTGAAGGGCGGGTCTTCGTCCTGCCCCAGCTGGAAGTAGGCGGCGATGCCCAGCACCATCAGCACCACCATCAGGTAGCGCGTGAGCGCCGGGTGCTCGAGGGCCCAGCGCGAGAGGTTGAAGCGCTCGCGCTTGTCGATGTCCGTCATGGAGGCCTCAGCGCGTGGTGGGCAGCGTGGCGGCCTGGGCCGTGCCGGGCGCCGGCCGGCCGGGATCCTGCGTCGCCACGGGCGGCAACGCGGAGGTCTTCTCCTGCCACACCGTCACCTTCTGGCCGGGGGCGAGCACGTGCACGCCCGCCGAGACGATCACCATGCCGGGCTGCAGGCCGGACGCGATCACGGCGTCGTTGCCATCGGCTGTGGCGACCTGCACGGGCTGCAGCTTCACCGTCATCGTGGGCTGGTCCAGGACCCAGACCGCGGAGCCCTTGCCTTCCTGGCGCAGCGCGCTGGTGGGGATCTTGATGGCGGGGGTCCCGGCGTGGCTCAGGACCTGCGGGACCACGGTCATCGTGGCACCCAGGGGCGGCTGCGCGTCGGCTTCGAGGGAGATCTTCACGGGGAAGGTGCGCGTCGCCGGGTCGGCGCTGGCGGCGACTTCGCGGATGCGGCCGGTGAGGGGAGCGTTGCTGCCCCATTGGCGCACGGCGACCGGGGTGCCGGCCCGCACGCCCACGACCTTGTCTTCGGGCACCGCGAACACGACGTCGCGCGGACCGTCGGCGGCGATGCGGATCACCGGCGTGCCCGCCGTGACCACCTGCCCCACTTCCGCTTCCACGGCCGTGACCACCCCGGAGACGTCGGCGACCAGCGTCGTGTAGCGCGCCTGGTTCCCTTGCGAGGCCAGCTGGGCCTGCGCCTGTTCCAGCTGCGCCTGGGCCGCCTTCAGCGTGGTCTGGCGCCGCTCCAGCTCGGCGCCGCTGATGAAGTTCTGCTCGCGCAGCGTCTCGTACCGCTTGAAGTCGGCGGCGGCGAGGTCCCGGTTCGTGAGGGCTGCCGCGACCTGGGCGCGGGCCGCATCGGCAGCCAGCCGGTAGTCCTGCGGATCGAGCTGCGCCAGCACCGTGCCGGCCTTCACGTGCTGGCCGACTTCGGCCTGGCGCTGCGTGATCTTGCCGGCCACGCGGAAGCCCAGGCGGGACTCGATGCGCGCGCGCACCTCGCCGGAAAACTCGTACTGGGACTGCATGGACGAGGCGCCCACCGTGATCACCTTGACGGCGCGGACGGGCTCGGGCGCGACGTCGCCGCGCGAGCAGCCAAGCAGCAGCGCGACCGGCAGGATGGCCAGGCTCCAGGGGGCGAGGCGGCGTGAAAGGGACGTGACCATGGCGGAATCCGTGGAACTCGGGATTGCCGGCGTGCATTTGTTGCACCGCACAGCGCTAATGACTGACCGGTTAGTAATCTAGGAGATGCCCGCAGAGCTTGTCAAGCGACAATCGGGTAGTGAGCACGCGTCCCGACGACCGGCACCGCCCGGTCGAGCACTACGAAAACTTCCCCGTTGCCTCCTGGCTCTGCCCTCCTCGGCTGCGGCAGCCGGTGGCGGCGATCTACTGGTTCGCCCGTACGGCGGACGATATCGCGGATGAGGGAAATGCAACAGAGGGTGACCGGCTGGCCGATCTGCTTACATACAGAAACGACCTGGCCGCGTGCCTGGCGGGCAACACCGGTTCCGGGCGCTGGGCGAACGTGTTCGGTCCGCTGGACCATGCCGTGCGGCAGTTCGCCCTGCCCGGCCAGCCCCTCCACGACCTGCTCGACGCGTTCCGCCAGGATGTGGTGAAGACAGCCGCCGGCGCCGGCTACGCCGAGCGCGCGGAGCTGCTGGACTACTGCCGCCGCTCGGCCAACCCGGTCGGCCGGCTGCTGTTGCACCTGTACGGCGTACAACGGCCCGAGGCGCTGGCCCGCAGCGACGCGATCTGCAGCGCGCTGCAGTTGATCAACTTCTGGCAGGACCTGGGCGTGGACGTGCCGCGGGGCCGCTACTACCTGACCGCGGCCGACTGCGCGCGCTACGGCCTGGACCCTGCCGCGCCGGCGACCTGGGCTGCGCATCCGCGCGCCCCGGAGCTCGTGCGCGAGCTGTGCGACTGGGCGCGCGCGCTGATGCTGCAGGGCGCGCCCCTCGTGCACGAGGTCCCCGGCCGCGCCGGCTGGGAGCTGCGCCTGGTCGTCCAGGGCGGCCTGCGCATCCTGCGCCGCATCGAGTCCCTGCAATGGCGCACCCTGCGGCAGCGACCCAGGCTGGGCCCCACCGACATCCCCCTGCTCCTGTGGCACGCCGCATGGATGTGAGAATCCCGCTCTCGAAGAACGACAACATGACGCCGGAACAGTACGTCCAGCAGAAGGCCGCCGCCTCTGGCAGCAGCTTCTATTACGCCTTCCTCTTCCTGCCGCCGCCGCGGCGCGCCGCCATCACGGCCTTCTACGCCTTCTGCCGCGAGGTGGACGACGTGGTGGACGAAGTGACCGACCCGGGCGTCGCCCGCACCAAGCTCGCCTGGTGGCAGTCGGAGGTCGCGCAGTCCTTCGCCGGCCGCCCCTCGCACCCGGTCATGCAGGCGCTCATGCCCAGCGTGCCGGCGTTCGGCCTGGCGCAGGAGCAGCTGCAGGCCGTGATCCAGGGCTGCCAGATGGACCTGGAGCAGACCCGCTACCTGGACTTCGCCGGCCTGCAGCGCTATTGCCACCTGGTGGCGGGCGTGGTCGGCGAGGTGGCGGCGCGCATCTTCGGCCAGACGCAGGCGCAGACCACCGCGTACGCGCACAAGCTGGGCCTGGCCTTCCAGCTCACGAACATCATCCGCGACGTCGGCGAAGACGCGATGCGCGGGCGCATCTACCTACCGGTCAACGAATTGCAGCAGTTCGACGTCAAGGCGCACGAGATCCTGCAGCGCACCCACTCGGACCGCTTCGTGGCGCTGATGCGCTTCCAGGCGCAGCGCGCCCACGCGCTGTACGACGAGGCGCTGGGCCTGCTGCCCGACGCGGACCGGCGGGCGCAGAAGCCGGGCCTCATGATGGCCAGCATCTACCGCACGCTGCTGCGCGAAATCGAAAGCGACGACTTCAAGGTGCTGCACCAGCGCATCAGCCTCACGCCGCTGCGCAAGCTGTGGCTCGCCTGGAAGGTCCAGGCCCTGGGCCGGATGTGACCTTGCGCGTCGCCGTCGTGGGAGCCGGCTGGGCCGGCCTGGCTGCGGCCGTCGCGGCGCATCGCCGCGGCCATGCCGTGACGGTGTTCGAGGCCGCGCGCACGCCGGGTGGCCGCGCCCGCGCGGTGCTGGTCACCCTTCCCGACGGGCGCATCGCCAGCCTCGACAACGGACAGCACATCCTGATCGGCGCCTACGTGGAGACGCTCGCGCTGATGGAGGCGGTGGGTGTGGATCCGCGCGACGTGCTGCTGCGCCTGCCGCTGGTGCTGCAGGACCCGCAGGGGCACGGCATCGCCTTGCCCCTGTGGCCGTCGCCCTGGGATGCGTTCGGCGGCATCCTCGCTGCACGCGGGTGGACCTGGGGCGACAAGCTGTCGCTGCTGCGCGCCGCCGTCGGCTGGCAGCTTTCGGGCTTCCGGTGCGCGCCCGATCTCACCGTGGACCAACTCACGGGACGCATCTCGCCCCGCGTGCGCGCGGAGATGATCGAGCCGCTTTGCGTCTCGGCCCTCAACACGCCGGCCGCGCGCGCGAGCGGCCAGGTGTTCCTGCGCGTGCTGCGCGATTCGCTGTTCGGGCGCGGCCACCGCGACTGGGGCAGCTCGAACCTGCTGCTGCCGAAGCAGGACCTCGGACGGCTGCTGCCGCAGGCCGCGGCCGCATGGCTGCAGCGCGCAGGCGTGGACCTGCGGCTGGGAGCGCGCGTCCAGGCGTTGCGCCGCGACGGCGCGCAATGGAACGTCGACGGCGACGCCTTCGATGAGGTGGTGCTCGCCGCCCCCTCGCTGGAGGCCGCGCGCCTGGTGGAGGACAGTGGCGCGGAGGCCGCCGGCTGGGTGGCGGCCGCCCGCTCGCTCGCCTTCGAGGCGATCACCACGGTCTATGCGACCGGCGGGCCGCGCCTGCCGCAACCGATGCTGGCCTTGCACAGCGCGCCCGGGACGCCGGCGCAGTTCGTGTTCGACCGCGGGCAGCTGGGCGGGCCTGAGGGACTGCTTGCCTTCGTGGTGAGCGCAAGCCCGCGCGAACGGTCGCAGGTGGAAGCCGAGGTCGTCGCGCAGGCGGCGTCCCTGGGCTGGCAGGTGCAGCCGCTGCAGACGGTGGTGGAGAAGCGCGCGACGTTCGGCTGCGTGCCGGGACTGACGCGTCCGCCGCTGGCGGTCGCGCCGGGGCTGTGGGCCTGCGGGGACTATGTGGAAGGGCCGTATCCGGCGACGCTGGAGGGGGCGGTGCGGGCGGGACTGGCGGTGGGGGAGAGGTTGGGCGGGTGAACCGGTGGGGCTCGCCTTCGGCTCACCACCACCCTACGGGGACCGCGTTCGTAGGGTGGCGGTGAGCCGAAGGCGAACCCCACCGACCGGCCCCGGCTACGCGAACAAGTCCTTCAACTCCCCCAGGTGCGTCAACGTCACATGCGGCTCCTGCTCATGCGGCCACAGCGCATCCGACCGGTTCAACCACCCCGCCTGCATCCCCGCGTTCAGCGCTCCCAGCGCATCCAGCGTGACATCGTCGCCGACGTGCAGGATGAACTCCGGCAGCGTGTCCACCGCGCCCGCCGCGGCGTGGAAGATGCGCGGGTCGGGCTTGCCCACGCCGAATTCGCGGGCGGATACCGAGGCGCGGAAGTAGCGCGCGAGGCCGACGCGCTTCAGGTCCGCGTTGCCGTTGGACAGCGCCACCAGCGGAAAGCGCCCCGACAGGAACTCCAGCGCGGGCAGCACGTCGTCGAACAGCGTCACGCGCTGGCGCTCGGCGAAGAACACCTCGAAGGCCGGCTCGGCCAGCAGCGGATCGTCGCCCGCGCGGCCCAGCGCCAGCCGGATCGATTCGCGGCGCAGCGCGCTCATGTCGTGCTTCAGGTCCGGCCGTGCCGTCGTCGTCTCGTTGCGGATCTCGCGCAGCGCCGCCGGATTGGCGAACAGCGCGGAGGTCATCGGCGCGTGTTCGGACAGCCAGACGTGCAGCGCCCGCTCGGCGCGCTCGATGGTCGGCCAGATCGGCCACAACGTGTCGTCCAGGTCCAGCGTGATGGCCCTGATTTTCCCCAGCTCCAGCATGGAGGCGAGAATAGCTCATGCCGTCCGCCGACCGAGTGCCCGTCGCACCTGCCCATTCGCACGGGCAGCCGTCCTTCACCGCCGTCCTCCTGTGCAACCTCGGGACGCCCGAGGCGCCCACGCCGGCCGCCGTGCGCCGCTATCTCGCCGAGTTCCTGGCCGACCCGCGTGTGGTGGAGATCCCACGGATCGCGTGGCTGCCGCTGCTGCACGGCGTGATCCTGCCGCTGCGGTCCGCGAAGTCGGCCGCCAAGTACGCGGCCATCTGGACGCCGGACGGCTCGCCCCTGAAGGTCTGGACCGAAAAGCAGGCGAAGCGCCTGCAGGGATGGCTGGGCGAACAGGGCCATCGCGTGCGCGTGGCGCATGCGATGCGCTATGGCCAGCCCTCGATCGCCGGCGCGCTGGATGCGCTGGCCGATGCCGGCGCCGGCCGCATCCTGGTGCTGCCGGCCTACCCGCAGTATTCGGGCACGACGACGGCCAGCGTGATCGACGCCGTGGGCGACTGGACGCGCACGCGCCGCCACGTGCCCGAACTGCGCTTCGTGAACCGCTACCACGACGACCGCGGGTACATCCTCGCGCTGGCGCATCGCATCGAGCGCCACTGGCGCGAGCACGGACGCCCGGCGCACCTGGTCATGAGCTTCCACGGCGTGCCGCTGCGCACGCTGCAACTGGGCGACCCCTACCACTGCGAATGTCGCAAGACGGCGCGCCTGCTGGCCGACGTCTTGCAGCTGGCGCCGTCGGAATTCACCGTGAGCTTCCAGTCCCGCTTCGGCAAGGCGAAGTGGCTGGAACCCGCGACCCAGCCGACGGTGGAGGCGCTGGCCCGCGCGGGGGTCAAGCGGGTGGACGTCGTGTGTCCCGGCTTCAGCAGCGACTGCCTGGAGACGCTGGAAGAGATCGCGATGGAGGTGCGCGCCGCCTACCTCCAGGCCGGCGGCGGCGAGTTCCACTACATCCCCTGCCTCAACGACGAGACGGAGTGGATCCATGCGCTGGGCGCCCTCACCGTGCGGCACCTTGCGGGCTGGCCCACGCAGGGCGAGCCGGACGCGCGCGAGCTGGCGCGGCAGAAGGAACGGGCGATCGCGCTGGGGGCGGGGCGTTGAGGTGCGGCGGTGGGGTTCGCTGCGCTCACCACCACCCTACGAAGACCGACGCACCGTGTAGGGTGGTGGTGAGCGCAGCGAACCCCACCGATGCGCGAAGCGCTCAGTCTTCGGACTGCTCGAAAAACCCCCGCACCAGCTCCAGTTGCTCCGGCACATTCAGCGCCGGCGCATGCCCACACCCCGGAATCTCCACGACCCGCGCAAGACCGAGCGCGCCAGGCCCGCGCGTCAGCATCTCCGCCGCCGCATCCGGCAGCACCAGGTCCGACTCCGCGCCGCGCAGCAGCAGCACCGGGATGCGCAGGCGGTCGTAGTGCTCCCACAGCGCGTAGTCGTCCGGGTGGTCCGTGAACTGGCGCACCATCGCGGGGTCGTAATGCGGCGTCACGCGGCCATCCGGCAGCCTGCGCATCGAGGTCTCGGCGAGCCGGCGCCACTGGGCGTCGGAGAGCCACCCATAGGGCTTGTAGACCTGGCGGAAGAAGGCCTCGAGTTCCGCCATGCTGGCGAAGGCCGGCGGGCTGCCGGCGTAGTCGCGGATGCGGGCGATGGCCGCCTCGGCGAGGCGCGGCGCGTTGTCGTTCAGCACCAGGCTCTGGATGCGGTCCCGCAGCTGCGGCTGGAACAGGCCGGAAGCGCACACGGTGCCGATCGCGCCGCCCATGGACGTCCCGATCCAGTGGGCGCGCGTGATCTCCAGGCGATCGAACAGTTCGGCGGCAAGCAGCGCATAGAACGCGAGCCGGTACTCGTTCCCGGGGTCGGGACTCCACTGGCTGAAGCCGCGGCCCAGCGTGTCCGGGCAGATGACCCGGTACCGATGGGCGAGCGACGCCGCCAGTTCGTCCATGTCCCGGCCCGTGCGCGCCAGCCCGTGCCAGGCGATCACGGTGCGCGGGTGTTCGCGGCCCCACTCGGTGAAGTGGATCTCGCGGCCCGCGCAGGTGACGTAGTTCGATGTGAAATGCATGCTGCTTCCGTGGCGGGGTCCAGGCCCAGCCCTCCCTCGTTCATTCGACGTGGATCGCCTGGTGCGCCAGCGTGGCGTCGAACACCAGGGTGCGCGGCCAGGCGGGCCAGGCCGCGCCCAGCGAGGCGTTGTTCGGGTCGCCGGTGCGCGCGAACGTGGCCACGGTCTTCATCACGGTGTCGGACAGCTCGAGCCGCCCCGGCCGGTTGGCCTCGCTGAACCAGACGTTGCCGAACAGGGACGGCCCGAAGTTGCCGAACACGAACGGCAGGTCCACCACGTGCACCGCGCCGTAGATGTCGTTCCACGGGGCCGGCTGCTTGTCCCAGTCGAAGCGGTAGTACCAGACGGCGGACTGCTGCGTCTTCAGCGCGTCCAGCACGTTGTCGCGGCTGCGCAGGAAGAACACGCTGTTCAGGGCCTGGGCGCGCGCGGTGAAGCCCGTGACGGGCGCATCCACCGGCAGGTACGACGCCGCGATCCACTGGTCCACGGTCGTCTGCGGCGCGGCGTTCGGATCGTAGGAGAAGTGGTTCGCGAAGAGCTGCGCGTCGGTGACGATGCGGGCGTTGCCCGCGCCGCCCACCAGCGGCAGGAAGGACGGGAACAGCTTGCCTTCATCACGCGTGTTGCCCGCGAGCGTGGGCACCTTCACGTAGCTGCCGGCCTTGATCGCCTCGATGGGATTCGCGGCCACGACGTTGCCGTCGGGGATCGGGCCAGAGCCGGCCAGCGCCGGCAGGCGGGTGAGCAGGGTCGTGAACAGCTGCGTTGGCGTCTTGCCGCGCAGGTAGGCGGCGACCTGCGCGTTCGTCTGGCCGGCGATGTACGCGTTCGCGGATGCGGCATCGGTGGCGAGGCCGTCGACGATCACGAGCTGCTGCAGCAGCGTGTTGCCCTGCAACAGGTACTGCGCCGCGGGCGACAGCGTGGGAATGCTGCCGGCCGGCAGGTTGCTCGCCAGCGAGATGCCGCCGGACAGCGGCACGGTGCGATGGAACAACTTCGGATGGGCCGCGACCATCAGCGGCGAGGTCTGCAGCGCCCACACGTTGATGGCGCCGGCGGACTGGCCCATGATCGTCACGTTGTCCGGATTGCCGCCGAACACGCGCGCGTTCGCCTGCACGAACTGCAGGGCCTTGATGCTGTCCAGGAGCGTGAAGTTGCCGGAGTCGTTGGCCGGGTCGCCGTCCTTCAGCTGCGGCAGGTTCAGGAAGCCGAGGATGCCCAGGCGGAAGTTGGGCGTGACCACCACGGCGTTGGCAGCCTGCGCCAGGGCCGCGCCGTCGTACACCGGGTCGGCGGTGTAGCCGGAAACGTTGCTGCCACCGTGGAAGAAGACGATGACGGGCAGGTTCTCGTCCGACCCCGACGGGCGCCAGATGTTCAGGTACAGGCAGTCTTCGCCGCCCACCGCCTGGTTCAGCGTGGTGCCTATCGTTTCGTCGTAGCGGTTGTTCGCGCCCGGGCCATAGATGCGGCCGTATTGCGAGCAGGCGGCGGCGAACTCGCGCGTGTTCCGGATCCCGCTCCAGGCCTCGGGTTCCTGCGGCGGGCGCCAGCGCAGGTCGCCGACCGGGGGCTTCGCATAGGGCACGCCCTTCCAGGAAAAGACCCCCGCGTGGGCGGAGCCGCGCACGTCGCCGAGGTGCGTCGTGCGCACCAGGCCGGAGTCCTTCTCGCGCTGCGCCGCGGACTGCGCCGCGGGGCCGGTATCGGCGGACCCACCGCCTCCGCCGCAACTGGCCAGCGCGGCGGCCGCGAGGATCATGAAGGACAGGACCGGTCGTGATACGAGGCGTCTGGCTGTTCTCAACGTAGTCTCCTTGCACTCTCTGGGAGGGGGGATGCGGCGGGAGCCGCGGGAGGGGATGGAGAACGGCCGGGCGCGGCGGTGCGCAGGGCGCGCAGCCGCCCGACGACGCCGGTCGGAAAGTAGTAGACGGACAGCACGAACAGCAGGCCCAGCCAGAGCAGCCAGCGGTCCGGCGACAGCAGCGCCGCGAGCCAGGGCACGCCGGCGACGGCGCCGCTCGCGAGCTTCAGCAGGTCCTGCAGGTAGCTCTGGGCCACCAGGAACAGCCCCGAGCCGATGACGGCGCCGTACAGCGTGCCCATGCCGCCGATCACGACGATCAGCAGCACGTCCAGCATCACCTCGAAGGACAGCGTGGTGTCCGGGCCGTTGTAGCGCAGCCAGATCGCCAGCATGGCGCCGGCCAGCGTGGCGAACAGCGCCGACAGGATGCTCGACACGGTGCGGTAGACCACGACGCGGTAGCCGATCGCCTCGGCGCGGAACTCGTTCTCGCGGATCGCCTGCAGCACGCGGCCGAAGGGCGAGTTCACGATGCGCAGCAGGGCGAGGAAGAACACCACCGCCAGCAGGAACAGCAGGTAGTAGCAGACGAGGCGCCCGTCGAAGTCGTGGCCGAACAGCGTGAACTCGAAGCTGGGCGACAGCACTCCCGGCATCTTGAACGTCAGGCCGTCCTCGCCGCCGGTGAACTCCGACAGCTGCGACGCCAGCGTCTGGAACGCCGCCGCGAAGGCCAGCGTGATCATCGAGAAGAAGATCGCCCGCACCCGCAGCGAGAACAGGCCGATCGCCGCGGCCAGCACGAAGGACAGCGCGAGCGCCGCCGCGGTGCCGACCGCAATGGCCGTCCAGCCGGCGCCCATGCGCGTGGAGGCGATGGCGATCCCATAGGCGCCGATGCCGAAGAACATCGTGTGCGCGAAGCTCACGATGCCCGTGTAGCCAAGCAGCAGGTCGAAGCTCGCCACCAGCACGATGAAGACGAGGATCTTGGCGGCGACGTTGAGCGCCTTGACGCCGGGCACCAGGAAGGGCGTCACGGCCAGGGCCAGGAACACCAGGACGAGGATGGCCGCCAGCACGCGGCTGCGCGGGAAGTCGTTGGAGAGAACGCGGTTCAGCATCGCGGCGCCTTCACTTGCCCAGGGCGTACACGCCCTGCGGACGCCAGAGCAGGATGGCCATCATCAGCAGGATGTTGGAGAACAGTGCCGCCTTCGGCACCAGGAAGCCGGTGTAGTTGGCCACCAGTCCCACCAGCAGCGCGCCGACCAGCGCGCCCGTGGTGGAACCGAGGCCGCCGATGATCAGCACGATGAAGATCAGCACGTTCACCTGCGCGCCCATCTGCGGCACGACGCTCTGCTGGTACAGGCCCCACATCACGCCGCCGAGTCCGGCGAGCGCGCTGCCCACCACGAACACGCCGACGAACAGCACGCGGATGCGGTAGCCGAGCGACTCCACCATCTCGCGGTCCTGCACGCCGGCGCGGATCAGCAGGCCGATCTTGGTGCGCGTGAGTATCCACAGCAGCGCGCAAAACACGATCGCGCCCACCACCACGGCGATCAGCCGGTACTTCTCCACCGCCGCGTCGCCGAAGTAGAGGCTGCCGCGCATGCCTTCCGGCAGCGGCAGCGGGATCTGCAGCGGGCCCCACACCACCTTGATCAGCTCCTCGCCGATGATCATGCCGCCCATGGTGATGAGGATCTGCTTCAGGTGGTTGCCGTACACGGGCCGCACGATGAAGCGCTCGAAGGCCAGGCCGATGGCGCCGGCGACAAGCATCGCGACCACCATCGCCGGCAGCACCGCGAGCATGTTCTTCCACAGGCTCGCGGAGCCGGTGTAGTCGCCCATCGCGCCCAGCACGCTGGTGGCGACGAAGGCGCCCAGGGCGATGAACACGCCGTGGCCGAAGTTCAGGACGTCCATGAGGCCGAACACCAGCGTCAGGCCCGAGGCGATGATGAAGACGATCATGCCCATGGCAAGACCCGCCACGGTGAGCGTCACCCACGTGGCCGGCGAGCCGATGAAGGGGAGCACCAGCAGTGCGAGCGCCGGCACCAGCGCCAGCGGTTTCCAGTCCAGATCCTTGAAATTCATAGCGCCAGTCCCAGCAGCGAGCGCTGGAGTTCCTCGTTCTCCGCCAGCTCCTTCATGGAGCCGGCATGCACCACCACCCCGTTGTCCATCACGGCCACGGTGTCGCCCAGGCGCTTGGCGAAGTTGATGTTCTGTTCGACCAGCAGGATGGTCACGCCCTTTGCCTTCAACTGCGCGAAGGCATCGATCATGTTGTTGATGATCGCGGGGGCGAGCCCCTTGCTGGGCTCGTCGATGATCAGCAGCTCGCGCGGCTCCACGATGGCGCGCGCGACGGCCAGCATCTGCTTCTGGCCGCCGGAGAGCTTGCCCGCCGGGTGGTTCCAGAACTTCTCCACCGCGGGGAACAGCGAGAAGATCCATTCCAGCCGCTGGCTGTCGATCTGCGCCGCGCTGCGGGCGCCGCGTGCGGCCAGCACCATGTTCTCCTTCACCGTCAGGTCGGCGAAGATGCCCATGTTCTCGGGCACGTAGGCGATGCCGCGGCCGGCGATCTGCGGCGTGGGCACCTGCGTGATGTCCTGGCCGTCGAAGACGATGCGGCCCTTGGAGGCTCGCCACAGGCCCATGACCGTGCGCAGCGTCGTGGTCTTGCCGGCGCCATTGCGACCGAGCAGCATGGTGAGCTGGCCACGCGGTACCTCGAGGTCGACGCCGTGGAGGATGTGGTACGCGCCGATGTGCGTATGGACGCCGTAGAGGGTCAGCAGGCTGTTGCTCATGCGGCCTCCTTGCTCACGCCCAGGTAGGCTTCCTGCACGATGGGAGATGCGATCACCTCGGCCGGCTCACCATCGGCCACCAGCGTCCCGTTGTGCAGCACGATGATCCGGTCCGCCAGCTCGCGCACCACGTCCATCTTGTGCTCCACCAGCAGGATGGTCTTGGACTTGTCGGCCTTCAGGCGGCGGACCAGGTCCAGGATGACGGGCGCCTCGGCGTGGTTCATGCCCGCCGTCGGTTCGTCGAACATGTAGACCTGCGGCTCGAGCGCCATCAGCAGCGCCACTTCCAGCTTGCGCTGGTCGCCGTGCGGGAGGTTGGCGACGACTTCGTTCTCGCGGTCCTTCAGGGCGATGGTCAGGAGCAGTTCGTCGGCGCGCGCGAGCAGGTCGGCGTGGTCGCTCCACACGCTCCAGAGGTTCAGGCCGTGCCGGTGCGCGCCGGCGCGCGTGGCCTGCACCGCGAGGCGCACGTTCTCCAGCACCGTCAGGCGCGGGAACAGGTTGGTGAGCTGGAAGGCGCGGCCGAGTCCGGCGCGCGTGCGCTCGGAGGCGGACGCGCCCGAGAGGTCGCGCCCGCCCAGCGTCACGCGGCCGGCGCTCGCCTTGAGCTGGCCCGAGATCAGGTTGAAGTAGGTGGTCTTGCCGGCCCCGTTGGGGCCGACGATGGCCGTCAGCGTCCCCGGCTCGAAGGAGCAGGTGACGCCGTTGACGGCCACGTGGCCGCCGAACCGGACCGTCAGGTCATGGGTGGCGAGCTGGCTCATGGTCTCCTAGGGACAGATTCCGATGACGTAGTAGTTGGAACCCGTCTGTTTCAGCGTGGTGGTCACGAACACGTTCCACAGCCCCATGTTCTGGTTGGAGCCGTTGGCGTAGGTATAGCCGCCCTGCTGGTAGGCGCGGCCGGCCGTCGTGTGCGCGTAGTTGGTGGCGGTGAAGCAGGTGGCCGGCGGCGCGCTGCCGGCCGTGGTGCCGCTGGCGACGGTGGAAGCCGCGCCCTCGACGCCGCTGCCGTCCACGGCCCGCACGGTCCACGAATAGGTCGTGGCGGGCGCGAGGCCGGTGTCGGTGTAGCTCGTGCCGCTCACGGCGAGCGCGTTGGTCTTGGTGCCGCCGCGATAGACGTTGTAGCCGGCGGCGCCCGTCACGGCGCTCCAGCTGACCACCATGGAGCTGGAGGTCGCGCCGGACGTGGTGACGCCGGTGGGCGCGGGCAGCGTGGTCGTGCCGCCGCCACCGCCCGAACCGGAACCGGTGCCGGACGACAGCTGGTCCACCATCGCCTTGATCGCGGCCATCTGCGTGCCGCCCTTCTGCGCGAAGGTCGCGCCGTACCAGCCGATCCAGTCGAAGCAGCCATTGGGATTGGCAAGCGAGCCGCTGGCCGAGGTGGAGCGGCTGGTGTTGTCCACCTTCGCCTGCGGGAACAGCACGATGATGCTGTTGGTGTCGGCCCAGCGCGTGTAGCCGGTGTTCTTCAGGAACTTGTCGCCGATGGTGGCGTAGGTCTGCTGGCAGCCGTGCAGCGCGACGTGCACCTTGCACTGCGCGCCGGACGCGCAGTTGGCGGGCACGTAGACCCAGCCCGTGGCGGCCATGCCGGGGTTGGTGGTGAAGGCCGTCTGGTCGAACTCGATGTAGTTGCCGGCCGCCGGCGCGTCGTTGCGCGCGTTCAGCGTGCCGTAGAACTGCGTGAACATCGCCTTGGCGCCGTCGTAGCCGCAGTTGCTGATGTAGGGCGACGCAGTCGTGCTGCAGCTGTTGTTCCCGGTGGCGTCGAAGTCGGTGGGGAACACGTGCGCCGTGCTGGCGCGCGAGACGGACTGCAGGTTGGCGGCGGTCACACCGTTGTTCGTGTACTGCGTCTGTGCCGCGGCCATCGGGTTCGGGCCCACGGTGTAGTCGCTGGTGCCCACGAACATGTAGATCTTCTGGCCGGCCACGTTGGCCTTGGCATCGATCTGGTTGCCGCTCCACGCATCGATGTCGGCCTGCAGCGTCGCGAGCTGCGCCGAGCCGATGCTGGCGTTGTACATGCAGGCCGTGTAGTTGTTGTGGCCCGCGCACATGAAGGGGCCGCCCGCGAACATGCCGACGCCCTTGAAGTAGGACGAATAGGCATATCCGAGCTGGTTGGCCATGAAGGCGCCGGCCGAGAGGCCGGACACCGTGGCCTTGGAGGTGTCGACGTTGTACTTCGGCAGGGGCACCGCGGCCTGGGCCGTAGTGCATGCGAATGCGGCGGCGAGCGCGCCGACGAGGGATCGGATCGTCATGGGCTGGTTGTCTCCTGGTTTTGAAGGTGCACGCATCCAGCCCCCGTGTGTCCGGGGGTCATCCCAACGTCGTCTGCGGAAAGCGGGACGGCGGCCGCCGTCCCGTGGACTGCCTCAGCGCTGATTCCGGATCGGAACCTGCATCTCTTCGGGCTTGATCTCGTGCACCAGCTCCGGCACGCCCCACGCGAAGGCCGGATCGACCTTGATCTTGAAGTGGTACATGCTCTGCATCGCCTGGTGGTCTTCCTTGCGGAAGGTCATCTTGCCCTTGGGCGTGTCGAACGACATGCCTTCCATGGCCGGGATCAGCTTCGTCGCCGCGGCGTCACCGTTGGTCTTCTTCAGGGCCGTGACCAGGGCCATGGCGGCGGAGAAGCCGCCCGCGGTGAAGAAGTCCGGCGGCGACTTGAACTCCTTGTAGTGCATGGCGACCATCGCCTCGTTCACCGGGTTCTTCGGGATGCCGAAGTAGTAGTAGGTGGCGCCTTCCATGCCGGGGAACTGCTTGTACGCGGTCATGGCCGGCAGGATGTTGCCGCCGGTCGCGATCTCGATGCCGTAGCGCTTGAGGTCGAGGTCGGCGATCTTGAACGGATTGCCGGCGCCGGCCCACACGATCCAGATCACCTTGCGTCCGGGCTGGTTCTTCAGCGCGTCGATCAGGCGCTGGGCACCGGCCGTGAAGTCGGTGGTGTTGGCCGGCAGGTATTCCTCGTGGACGATCTTCGCCTTGTGGACCGACTCCTTGAAGGCCTTCACGCCGTCGCGGCCGAAGGCGTAGTCCTGCGCCAGGGTGGCGATGCTCACGCCCGCCTTGTCCAGCGCCACGGCGTTGGAGATCGCGTCCTGCGAGCTGTTGCGGCCGGTGCGGAAGATGTACTTGTTCCACTTGTCGCCGGTGATGGAGTCGGCGACCGCGGGCTCCACCAGCAGGACCTTCTTGTATTCCTCGGCAACGGGCAGCATGGCCAGCGCGACGCCGGAGGACGTCGGGCCGACGGCGACGTCGGCCTTGTCGTCGGAATAGGCGGAGGCCAGCAGCGACTTGCCGAGGTCCGGCTTGCCCTGGTCGTCCTTCTCGAGGACGACGATCTTCTTGCCGGCGACGGTCATGGTCCCGCCCGTGGCGTAGTCCAGGCCCATCATGAAGCCGGTCTGGGTCTGCTTGCCGTAGGCCTCCAGGGGGCCGGTGCGGCTGTAGACGTGGGCGATGCGGATTTCCTTGGACTGCGACCAGGCCAGGGGAGTGGCCAGGGCCGTGGCGGCGAGCGCGGCGGCCGCCATCCAGGTGCGTCGTTGCATTGGGGTTGTCTCCTGTGATTTGAACTGCGAAAGCCGCGCGTACTCTGCATTCCCCGTGCCAGCGGGCAAGTCCTTGTCGGGAAAGGGAATTTCTCGCAGCCTGGAATGAATTGCCTGAAGTTCAGACAATTCGACTGTCTGAAATCCGGTCAGTTTGGCTGATTTTCAGACAATCGGCTCGAGGCGCTCGTACAGCTTGGCCCGGGAGATCCCGAGCATCCTGGCGGCGGCCAGCTTGTTGCCGCCGGTGGCCGTGAGCGCCGCCTGGATGGCGCGGCGTTCGACTTCCGCCACCTGTTCGCCCAGGGGCCGCAGGGCGTCATGCGACGCCGTGGCGGTGGTCCTGGGCGGCGGCGCCGGGGGCAGCCGCTCGATGCCGACGTCGCGCAGCACCTCCTCCAGCAGGCGCTCGTCGATGTGCTGCGCGTCGCTGCGCATCGCGGCCTGCTCCAGGATGTTGCGCAGCTCCCGGATGTTGCCGCGCCAGCGCTGCGAGGACAGCAGCGCGAGCGCCGCCGGGTCGAGCTCGAACGGCGCGGTGCCGTTGCGCAGCGCGATGTCCTCCACCAGCACTTCGGCGATCGCGGGAATGTCGCCGCTGCGTTCGCGCAGCGGCGGCACCCTGATCGGCAGGACGTTCAGGCGGTAGTAGAGGTCCTCGCGGAACTTGCCTTCGCGCACCAGCGCGCCAAGGTCGCGCGATGTCGCCGCGATCACCCGCGCATCGAAGGGCACCAGCTTGTTGGAGCCGAGCGGCTCGATCTCGCCTTCCTGGAGCGCGCGCAGCAACTTGGGCTGCAGGGCGAGCGGCATGTCGCCGATCTCGTCGAGGAACAGCGTGCCGCCGTCGGCGAGCTTGAACTTGCCGTCGCGGCCCTTGCGGTCGGCGCCGGTGTAGGCGCCCGGCGCGACGCCGAAGAATTCCGCCTCCAGCAGCGTGTCGGGCACGGCGGCGATGTTGACGCTGACGAAGGGCCGGCGCGCGCGTACCGATGCCGCGTGGATGCCGTGCGCGAGCAGCTCCTTGCCGGTTCCTGTCTCGCCCAGCAGCAGCACCGGGCTGGACGACTGCGCCGCCTTGCGGGCCTGCCGCTTCACCTCCAGCGCCCCGGCGCTGCCGCCCACGAAGCTCGCCAGGGTGTGCTTGCTGCGCCGCTGCGTCGCCAGTTCGCGGCGGGCGTCGTCCAGGTCGCGCTGCAGGTTGGCGAACTTGTGGATCAGGGGCTGCAGCGTGGTCTCGGGGTGGTCGAACAGGACGATGCCCAGCGCGCCGATGACGTTGCCCTGCTCGTCGCGCAGCGGGATGCGGCTCACGCCGAAGGTGCCCGCCTTGTTGGAAAGCAGGTCGATCAGGATCGGCTTGCCGGTCTCCAGCACGCGGTGCATCTGCGTGTTCTGCACGACCTCGGAAACCGGGTGGCCCACGAAGTCCTCGACCCGCGGGTAGCCCAGGGCCGGCAGGAAGCGCTTGTACTGCTCGTTGACCCAGACGACGCGCGCTTCGCGGTCCACCAGCAGCATGCCTTCGCTGGCGTTGGCGAACAGGTCGAACATGGAGCGTGCGGCAAGCTCCAGGATGCGCTGCCCGTCGAGGGGCAGCGAGGCGTCGGACTTCATGGGGGAATGGTACCGAGCCGGACCACCGGCCACCCGCGATCTTTCCCGTAGGGTGGCGGTGAACGAAGTGCAGCCCACCGCCAGCGGCGCCGGTGGGGTTCGCTCTCGCTCACCCCACCCTACGAGGAAGAGGGCCTACGCCGCCGCCAGCCGCTCCCTCCGATCCGCCAGCCGCTTCCAGATCCGCGGCAGCAGCAGAACCGCCACGATGATCACGATCAGGACGATCGACATGGGCCGCTCGATGAACACCCGCGCGCTGCCCTCGCCGATGGACACCGCGTTGCGCAGCTGCGCTTCCGCGAGCGGGCCCAGGATCATGCCGACCACCACCGGCGCCGTCGGGAAGTCGTAGCGCCGCATCAGGACGCCCGCCAGGCCGATGCCCCACAGCAGCACGAGGTCGAACGCGCTCTGGCGCATGCCGTAGGCACCGACGGTGGCGAAGATCAGGATGCCGGCATAGAGCTGCGGCTTGGGGATCTTCAGCAACTGCACCCACAGCTTGACCATCGGCAGGTTCAGGATCAGCAGCATCACGTTGCCGATGTACAGCGACGCGATCAGCGCCCAGACGAGCGCGGCGGAGGTCTGGAACAGCTGCGGCCCGGGCTGGATGCCGTAGTTCTGGAACGCTCCCAGCAGGATGGCCGTGGTGTTCGACGTCGGGATGCCCAGCGTCAGCAGCGGGATCAGCGCCGTGGTCACCGTCGCATTGTTCGCCGCCTCGGGACCCGCCACGCCTTCGATGGCGCCAGTCGTGCCGAACTCCTCGCGGTCCGTGCCCTTGGCCAGCTTCCTCTCCACGGCGTAGCTGAGGAAGGTGGGAATCTCGGTGCCGCCGGCGGGGATGCAGCCGAAGGGCGCGCCGATGGCGGTCGCGCGCAGCCAGGCGGGGATCGAGCGCTTCCAGTCCCGGGCCGTCATGTAGACGCGGCTCATCTTGTTCTGCGTCTCGACGACGCGGCCTTCGTACATGGCGAAGTACAGGACCTCGGCCACCGCGAACAGGCCCACCGCGACCAGCACGATCTCGATGCCATCGAGCAGTTCCGGGATGCCCGCCGTGTAGCGCGCCTGGCCCGAGATCTGGTCCATGCCGACCAGGCCCAGCGCGAGCCCCAGGAACAGCGACGTCATGCCGCGCAGCGTGCTCTGCCCCAGCACTGCGCTCACGGTGGTGAAGGCCAGCACCATGAGCAGGAAGTACTCGGGCGGCCCCAGCTTGACCGCGAAGTCCGCCACCGTCGGCGCGAACAGCGTGACGATGATGGTCGCGATGGTGCCCGCCACGAAGGAGCCGATGGCCGCCGTGGCCAGCGCCGCGCCGGCGCGGCCGCTCTTGGCCATCTTGTTGCCCTCCATCGCCGTCACCATGCTGGCCGTCTCGCCCGGCGTGTTCAGCAGGATGGAGGTGGTGGACCCGCCGTACATCGCACCGTAGTAGATGCCGGCGAAGAAGATCATGGACGCGGTGATGTCCACCTTGGCCGTGATCGGCAGCAGCATGGCGACCGCCACGGCGGGGCCGATGCCGGGCAGCACGCCGACGGCCGTGCCAAGCACGCAGCCCAGGAGCGCCCACAGCAGGTGGATGGGCGTGACCGCGGTGGCGAAGCCTTGCAGGAGGGAGGAAAAGATTTCCATGGCTTCAGATCCAGCCGGTGGTGGTGAGGCCCGGGAGGTTGATCGCCAGGAACTTGGTGAAGGCCCAGTACACCGGGGCGGAAATCAGCACGCCCGCGGCCACGTCCACTGCGATCTCGCGCCCGCCCGGGGCCTGCCCCTGCGAGCGGCGCAGTCCCTGCACCGCCAGCAGGTAGCACAGGGTGCAGCTCAGGATGAAGCCGATGGTGGTGATCAGCGCCGCGTTGGCAAGCAGCCCCGCGGAAACCCACACGAGCCCCGGCCACCAGGCGCGCTCCGCGCCCGAGGGCTCCGCCAGGTCGCGGAAGCCGCCCGTGAGCGCCTCGCGCACGATCAGCACGCCGCACACGAGCAGCACGATGGCCACCAGCCACGGCAGGAAGTTGGGGCCGACGCCCCCATAGCCGGCCTCGCCGGGAATGGAGATGGCGCCGACGGCAAGGCCGAGGCCGGTGAGCGCCACGAGGGCGCCCACCACGGTCTGCGGCGTGTTCCGGGACAGTTGTTGGATCATGGTTGTCGCCTCCACGGGCACCTGGCGGAAAAGAAAAACGCCCGGCGAACCGGGCGGGGACTGCTGGCGGCGCGGCCTCAGACCATGCCGGCCTTGACCATCGTGGCGCGCAGCATCGCGAACTCGTTGTCCACGAACTGGTCGAAGGCCGGGCCGGTCATCACGGCCGGGGTCCAGTCGTTCTTTTCCAGCGCCTCTTCCCAGGCCTTGGTCTTCAGGGCCTTCAGCACCATGTCGGTCAGCGCGGCGCGCTGCTGCGCCGTGATGCCGGGGGCGCCGTAGACGCCGCGCCAGTTGCCCAGCACGACGTTGATGCCCTGCTCCTTCAGCGTGGGCACGTTGATGCCCTTCAGGCGCTCGGGCGAGGTCACGGCGATGGGGCGCATCTTGCCGGCCTTGATGTACTCGGCGAACTCGCTGTAGCCGGAGCCGCCCACCGTGACGTTGCCGCCCAGGATGGCAGCGGTGGCCTCGCCGCCCCCACGGAACGCGACGTAGTTGATCTTGGCGGGGTCGACGCCCACCTCGCGCGCCAGCATGGCCGCGGCGATGTGCTCGGTGGAGCCGCGCGAGCCGCCACCCCACTTGACGCTGCCCGGGTCCTTCTTCAGCTGGGCGACCACGTCGGCCATCGTCTTGAACGGCGAGTTGGCCGGCAGGACGTAGACGTTGTATTCGCTCGTGAGGCGCGCGATCGGCGTGGCCTGCGACAGGCTCACCGGCGGCTTGCCGGTGATGATGCCGCCCAGCATCACGGCGCCCATCACCATCAGCGCGTTCGGGTCGCCCTTGCTGCCGTTGACGAACTGGGCCAGGCCCAGCGCGCCGGCGGCGCCGCCCTTGTTGTCGAAGGTGACGCTGTCGGCCACCTTGGCGTCCTGCAGCGCCTTGCCCAGGGCCCGGCCGGTGGTGTCCCAGCCGCCGCCCGGGTTGGCGGGGATCATCATCTTGAGGTTGGCGGCGGCGCGGGCCGACAGTGGCAGCGCACCGGCGGCCGCGAGGGCGGCCACGCCCTTCAGAAACTCGTCACGACGCATGGTTGTTGTCTCCTGATTGGAACCTGACAATGGTGGGGCCCCTGGCTGTCATTCGGCTGTCCGGCCCACCTAGGGAAAGTGCTAATGTCCCGCCCCGGTTATGGTCGCGGACATGAAGCTCCTGCTGGTCGAGGACGACCCGTCGATGCAGACGGCGCTGAAGCGCACGCTGCAGAACCGCGGCATGGACGTGGAGCTGTGCAGCGACGGCCGTGAGGCCCTCGCGCGCTGGCAGGCCGCGCCGCCCGACGTGGTGATGCTGGACCTCACCTTGCCCGGCATGGACGGCCTCCTGGTGCTGGAGGAAGCGCGGCGCGCCGGGCTCGCCACGCCGGTGCTGATCCTCACGGCCCGCGGCACGGTGGGCGACCGCATCATCGGCCTGAACACGGGCGCCGACGACTACCTGCCCAAGCCCTTCGACCTCGACGAACTCGAGGCCCGGCTGCGCGCCCTGCACCGCCGCACCCCCGCCGCCCGCGCGGGCGAGCCCGGCGTGGCCGGCCTGCGCTGGGACCGCGAAAGCGGCGCGATCCACTGGCGCGACGAGATCCTGGAGCTGGCCCCGCGCGAGGCGGCGCTGCTGCAGGCGCTGCTCGCGCGGCCGGGGCACGCGGTGCCGAAGGAGCGGCTGTTCGAGCTCGTGTTCCCGGGCGAGACCGAGGTGCAGTACGAAGCGATCGAGGTCGTGGTCTACCGTCTGCGCAAGAAGCTCGCGCACACGGGGGCGAAGCTGGTGACGCTGCGCGGGCTGGGCTACATCCTCAAGGCCTGAATGAAGTTTCCGCGTCCGCACTCGCTGCGCGCCTACCTGCTCGCGGGCATCGTCGTGCCGGTCGGCATCGTCGTCGCGATCAACGCGGTGGGCCTGTACCGCAAGACGCTCGCTGCGGTGAACACGGCCTACGACCGCACCCTGCTCGCCTCCGCCAAGTCCATCGGCGAGCAGCTGGACGTCCATGGCTACGACGAGCACGCGGTGCTGCGCGCGACGGTCCCCTACTCCGCGCTGGAGGCCTTCGAGGCGGACGTGCAGACGCGCATGTACTACCGCGTCTCGGACCTGCGGGGCCAGCTCGTGTCCGGCTTCGGCGACCTGCCGTTCTGGCAAGGGAAGATCCCGGCGCAGCCGCCATACGCGGCGCTCGTGGACTTCTACGACACCAATTTCCGCGACATGCAAGTGCGCGTGGCGGTGCTGCTGCAGCCGATCGCCAGCCCGGACGGCCGCGGCATGGCGGTGGTGCAGGTGGCGGAAACGCTGGAGCTGCGCCGCCGCCTCACGCGCCGCATCCTGATCGACTTCCTCTGGCAGCAGGCGCTGCTGGTGGCCGTCATCGGCCTGGTCGTCGTGGTCGTCGTGCAAGGAGCGACCCGTCCCGTGCGGCGGCTGAGCCAGGAGCTGCAGGCGCGTCCCGAAGGCGACCTCACCCCGTTGCCCGCCGTGGGCGCGCCGCGCGAGCTGTTGCCGCTGGTGGACGCCACCAACGACGTGATGACCCGGCTTGCCCACCTCCTGGACAACCAGAAGCGCTTCGTGCGCGACACCTCGCACCAGCTGCGCACGCCGCTTGCCGTGCTCAAGGCCCAGGTGCAGTCGGCCCTGCGCGGCGACGTCGAGCCGCGGCAGGCCCTGGCCGAGATCAGCGACACGGTCGACCGGGCGACGGTGCTGGCCAACCAGATGCTGGCGCTCGCCAAGGTGGAACAGCTGCGCCAGCAGGCCGACGTGTCGGTGAGCGACCTCGCGCAAGCGGCGCGGACGATGGCGCTGGAGCTCGCGCCGCTGGTGGCCGACAAGGACATCGACTTCGAGATCGAGACGCAGGCGGCCCCCATCCTGGCGCACGAGTGGATGCTGCGCGAGCTGGCGCGCAACCTGCTGCACAACGCCATCAAGCACACGCCCGCGGGCGGCACCTTGTCGGTGCGCGTGCTCGCGGACGTGCGCACGGCCGCGATGGTCGTGAGCGACAGCGGCCCCGGGGTGTCCGCCGAGCTCCAGGCGCGGCTGTTCCAGCCCTTCTCCGCCGGGGACGTCCGCGGCGGCTCGGGGCTGGGGCTGGCGATCTGCCAGGAGATCGTCCGTGCGCTGGGCGGAACGATCCAGCTCGAAAACCGTGAAAAGGACGGACGCGTCGCCGGGCTGACCGCAACGGTCCGCCTCCCGCTGGCGGACAATCCCGGCTGAATGGAACGATTGCGCATAGACAAGTGGCTGTGGGCCGCGCGCTTCTACAAGACGCGCAGCCTCGCGACCGAGGAGATCGACAAGGGCCGCGTGGCCGTCAACGGCCAGCCGGTCAAGCCCGCCCGCGAGGTGAAGGTCGGCGACACCGTGGCCATGCGCCGCGAAGGTGTCACGCGCACCGTGGTGGTGAAAGGCCTGTCCGGCGTGCGCGGACCGGCGCCGGTCGCACAGCAGCTTTACGAAGAGACGCCCGGAAGCGTGCAGGAGCGCGAGCGCGCGGCGGACCAGCGCCGGTACGCGCGCGAGCCTTCGCTCGCCATCGAGCATGGCCGCCCGACCAAGCGCGGGCGGCGCGAACTCGACGAGGTGCAACGCCAGGGCTGGGGCGACCGCTGGAGCGCGTCGGTCGACCACGACCCGTCGCGCAAGCGCTGACCCGCATTGCTTTCGCGCAACTCCACAGTACGATGGCCGCGCGCGCCGGATCTCCCGGTGCGACCCCTCGTGAACAGGAGAAAACACGTGAAGCTCAGGATTTGCCTGCCCTTGGCCATGCTGCTGGCCGCATCGACGGCCCAGGCGGAGGACACGCTGCAGAAGGTCGCGCAGAGCGGCAAGGTCACCCTCGCCTACCGCGAATCATCGATCCCCTTCAGCTACGTCGCCAGCGGCGGCAAGCCCGTCGGCATGGGCGTCGAGATCGCCAATGCCGTCGTTGACGAAATGCGCAAGGTGCTGAACAAGCCCAACCTCGAGGTGGAATACGTCGCGGTGACCTCCGCCAACCGCATTCCGCTGGTGCAGAACGGCACCGTGGATCTCGAGTGCGGTTCGACCACCAACAACAGCGCGCGCGCGAAGGACGTCACCTTCGCGATCAACTACTTCTACACGGGCACCCGGCTGCTCACGAAGAAGGGCTCCGGCATCAAGGGCTATGCCGACCTGGCCGGCAAGCAGGTGTCCACCACGAGCGGCACGACCAACCTGCAGGTGCTGCGCAAGTACGACCGCGACCACAACCTGAACATGCAGATGGTCTACGGCAAGGACCATTCCGAGTCCATGCTGATCGTGGAATCGGGGCGTGCCGTCGCCTTCGGCATGGACGACATCCTGCTCTACGGGCTGCGCGCGGCCGCCAAGGATCCGGGCGAGTGGGAAGTCGTCGGCGACTCGCTGCAGGTCGAGCCCTATGCCTGCATGCTGCGCAAGGACGACCCGAAGTTCAAGGCGCTCGTCGACAAGGTGATCGGCGACAAGATGAAGAACGGCGACTTCGCGAAGCTGTACGCGAAGTGGTTCACCTCGCCGATCCCGCCGAACAACATCAACCTGAATGCCCCGATGTCCGACGAGCTCAAGGAGAACACGAAGGTCCTGAGCGACAAGCCGGCCACCTGAACTGGCGCGGGCCCGGCGGCCCGGATGTGGGAAACCGCTGACCTCCCGAGACGCAGCACGCTGGCAGAGCCGGCGGCGCTGCGCCCCCATACTTCTCCCGTTGCAGTCACGGCATCAGGCAGTACCAGGGAAGAAGAATGAGTGAAACGAGAACGGCGTCCATCCTGCAGCGGGTCCCCGCCATCCTGGCGGTCACCGCGCAATCCTATGGCCTGGAGTTGCGGGCCGGCGGAGCGCGCAGGCCCGTGGCAGCGGAGGAACGCCGCCGCGATGCGGCACGCAAGCCGTCCGGCAAGCCCGGGGCCCAGGAATAACGGGGACGTCGCCAGGGAGCGAAAAGCCGCCATGGGGCGGCTTTTCTTTTTGCCGCGCGTTCAGGGTGCCGGCACGCCGCCCTGCCATTGCGGCCAGTGGCCCACGATGTGGTCGACCACGCGCGAGCCGACGAGCTCGATGTTCTGCACCGTCTCGGCGAAGCCGCCGGCGGTCTGCCCGGGTGCGGGGTCCAGGTGCTGCAGCGTCGTCTCCCGCGGATTGCCCTGGTCGAAGTTGACCGCGCCGCGCAGGCTCATCACGCGGTCGGTGCCGTGCGTGCGCTTGATGACGAGCGTGACCGCGGCGGCTTCCATCTCGGTGATCACGTAGTCGTCGGCGCCGTACAGCTTCGCGATGTACTGGGCCTGCTGCGACATGCCCGGGCCGTGGAAGAAGGTGTCGCCCGTCATGTGCGTGCCGGTGCCCACGAAAGGCGCGCGGTGTGCGGCCGCGTCGGGATAGCGCAGGCGGTACTGGCGCGCGGCGTCGGAATCCTTCAGCGGCGTGTCGGCGGAGAGCTTCATGGCCCACTGCACGAGCGCGGGATTCATCTGGAACACGCGGTAGGCCTCGTAGCCCTTGCGCGGCATGAAGGTCGGGGCGCCGGGGGTGTTTTCTTCCGGCGCCCAGCGGTGGCCGAGGTCGTAGTCGACCAGCCAGGTGGCCCAGACGACTTCGCCGATCGTGCCGCGCGCCGGCGGCGTGCCGGCGACGCCGGAGATCACGTAGTAGGCGTTGGAGAAATCGAACTTCGGGTTCAGCAGGATGGCCTGCATCGACGAAGAGGAGTTCACCTTGCCCATGCCGAGCACCGAGCCGCACACGCCGTCGGCGTTGCACCAGACCGGGCCCAGCGCGCCGGGCACGGCGATCGGCTTCGCGTCCTTCCAGTAGCGCTCGTACCAGTGCTGGAACTCGCCCGCGCGGTCGCCGGTGTTCTGGCCGATCTCGAACATGGCGGCGACGAAGACCTTCACGGGGATGGGCTTCGCCTCCGCGGCGGGAGCGGCCGGGCCGGTGGCGCAGCCTGCGAGCAGGGAGCCCGCAAGCAGGAGGGCTGCCGCGGCGCGGCGCGGGAACGAGGTGACGTCCATGGGGGCTGGCTCCTATTTGCGTTCGTTGCGTTCGCGGGCGCGCCGCACCTGGCGGCTCTCGCCCGCGCGCTTTGCCGCCGCCTGCTCGTCATGGCGCTTCTGCCGCCACTTGCGCCCCAGCACGCGCGCCAGCGCGAAGGTGACGGCGGAGGTAGCGACGAGGACGAGGATGCTGACGAGATCGTTCGGCATGGGAAAAAGGAAAGCCCGCCGGGAGGCGGGCTTTGATTCTGGAGGAGCGAGAGGGATTCGAACCCTCGATGCGGGTTTTAGCCCACATACTCCCTTAGCAGGGGAGCACCTTCGGCCACTCGGTCATCGCTCCGAAGGCTGCGATGATACCCCAAGGCGGCTGGTCAGGAGCCGCGGGGCGTCCCTTTTTCCCTACTTGGCGGGCTGGTCCAGGTCGAAAGCGCGGTGCAGGGCGCGCACGGCCAGTTCCATGTACTTCTCGTCGATGACGACGGAGGTCTTGATCTCGCTGGTGGAGATCATCTGGATGTTGATGCCTTCTTCCGACAGCGCGCGGAACATCTTGGAGGCGATGCCCACGTGGCTGCGCATGCCGATCCCGACGATGGACACCTTGCAGATCTTCGTGTCGCCCTCGATGCGGTCGGTCCCCAGCGTGGGGACCACCTTGGACTTCAGCACGTCCACGGCGCGCGCGTAGTCGTTGCGGTGCACCGTGAAGCTGAAGTCCGTCTTGCCCTCGTGGGAGACGTTCTGGATGATCACGTCCACCTCGATGTTGGCGTCGGCCACGGCGCCCAGGATCTGGAACGCGATGCCGGGGCGGTCGGGCACGCCCAGGATGGAAATCTTGGCTTCGTCGCGGTTGAACGCAATGCCGGAGACAACGGCTTGTTCCATTTTCTCGTCTTCCTCAAAAGTGATCAGCGTGCCGGAGAGCGCTTCTTCCGCCAGCGGGATGTCCCACGGGGTGAAGCTGGACAGCACGCGCAGCGGAACCTGGTACTTGCCCGCGAATTCAACCGAACGGATCTGCAGGACCTTGGAGCCCATGGAGGCCATCTCCAGCATCTCCTCGAAGCTCACCGTCTGCAGGCGGCGCGCTTCCGGCACCACGCGCGGGTCGGTCGTGTAGACGCCGTCCACGTCGGTGTAGATCAGGCACTCGGCCGCCTTGAGCGCCGCCGCGACGGCCACCGCGGACGTGTCGCTGCCGCCGCGTCCCAGCGTCGTGATGTTGCCGCCCTCGTCCACGCCCTGGAAGCCGGTGATGACCACGACCTTGCCGGCGGCGAGGTCCTTGCGCACGCGCTCGTCGGCGATGGAGTCGATGCGGGCCTTCGTGTAGGCGCTGTTGGTGTTCACCGGAACCTGCCAGCCGGCATAGCTCACGGCGGGCACGCCCTCGGCCTGCAGCGCCAGCGCCAGCAGGCCCACGGAGACCTGCTCGCCGGTGGAGGCCAGCATGTCCAGCTCGCGCAGCACCGCGTCATCGGTCTTGGCGGGCTGCAGTTCCTTCGCGAGGCCCAGCAGGCGGTTGGTCTCGCCGCTCATGGCGCTGGGCACCACGACCATCTGGTGGCCGGCGCGATGCCACTTGGCGACGCGCTTGGCGACGTTGCGGATGCGCTCGGGCGAGCCCATCGACGTGCCGCCGTACTTGTGAACGATCAATGCCATCGGAACGGGGGGTGTGTAGCGCCGCTTCGCAGCGGCTGGAGGCGGAGAGGTCCGCGAAGGAGCGGACCCAGGCGCGCAGAACTTCGGGATTATACCTAGCGCGTCAGTGGCTCCTCACGTGCGCGGCGTGGATTGGCAGGGTGGCGGTGAGCGAAGCGAACCCCACCGGGGCACGCTGGCGACGGTGGGGGTTCGCTTTCGCTCACCGCCTACGAGAGTTCTGGCGTGTAGCGCAGCCGCTCGCCCTGCCGCTCCACGAACCCATTCCCTACCTTGATCCGGATCTTGTGCCCCCGCGTGCGGCAATCCGCGACCTGCTCCAGCAGCTCCTCCAGCTGCGCCGCGCTCGCGCCTGCCGCATGCGCCGTGCGAAGCCAGTGCCGCAGCACGTTCGCCTGGCGCGCGCGTGGCAGCACCTGCAGCGCGGTGATCGCGGGCGTGCCGCCCATGCGGGCGAGGTCTTCCTCCGCCACCGTCTCCAACAGCTCCTGCGCCTGCGCCGCATGCCGCGCGGAGCGCGCGAAGGTCTCGCGGTACTGCGGGAACGCGGCCTCCAGTGCCGGCAGCAGCGCGTGGCGGATGCGGTTGCGCGTGAAGGACGTGTCGGTGTTCGTCGGGTCTTCCACGACGAGGATCCCCTGCTGCGCGACCCACTCGCGGATCGCCTGCGCCGGCAACGCCAGCAGCGGCCGCACGAACACCATGCCTTCGCGCTGGAACACCGGCGCCATCGCGGCGAGCCCCGGCAGGCCCGCGCCCCGGCTCAGCGCCAGCAAGACGGTCTCCACCTGGTCGTCCGCGTGCTGCCCCAGCAGCACCGACTTCAGCCCGGCATCGCGTGCAGCGCGCGCGAGCGCCTGGTAGCGCGCCTGCCGCGCCGCGTCCTCGGGACTCTCGCCCAGGGCATTGCGGGCGTGCACCCGCCGGACGTGCAGCGGCACGCCCAGTTCCGCGCAGGCATGGCGGCAATGCTGCTCGAAAGCGTCCGCCGCTTCCTGCAGCCCGTGGTGCACGTGGATGGCCTGCACCTGCCCCGGCCAGCGTTGCGCGGCGGCGAGCAGGAGGACGGTGGAATCGGCGCCGCCGCTGAAGGCGACGCCAAGAGGCAGGGGAAGCTCCAACCCGGCGAGCGCGGCGGCCCCCGGGTTGCCGGCGGGATCAGGCGGCTTCGGCCTTGGTGTCGTTGAAGCGGCCATAGCTCTGCAGCCGCTCGTAGCGCCGGTCCAGCAGCTCGCGCGGCTTCAGGTCGGCGAGCTGGCGCCAGGCGTCGTTGAGCGCGCGCTTCAGGAAAGCCGCCATCTGCTTGTGGTCGCGGTGGCCGCCGCCGACCGGCTCGTTGACGATCTTGTCGACCAGGCCCAGCGCCTTCAGTCGGTGCGCCGTGATGCCCATCGCATCGGCCGCGTCCTGCGCCTTCTCGGAGGTCTTCCACAGGATGGAAGCGCAGCCCTCGGGGCTGATCACCGAGTAGATCGAGTACTGCAGCATCAGCACCTGGTCGGCCACGGAGATCGCCAGCGCGCCGCCGGAGCCGCCCTCGCCGATGATCGTCGTGATGATGGGCACTTCCAGTTGCGCCATCTCGAAGATGTTGCGGCCGATGGCCTCGGACTGGCCGCGCTCCTCGGCGTCGATGCCGGGGTAGGCGCCGGGCGTGTCGACGAAGGTGAAGACCGGCAGCTTGAACTTCTCGGCCGTCTTCATCAGGCGCAGCGCCTTGCGGTAGCCCTCGGGACGGCTCATGCCGAAGTTGCGCGCGGCGCGCTCCTTCGTGTCGCGGCCCTTCTGGTGGCCCAGCACCATGCAGGCGTTGCCGTTGAAGCGGGCGAGCCCGCCGACGATGGACTGGTCGTCGGAGAAGTGGCGGTCCCCGTGCATCTCGACGAAATCCGTGAAGATTTCGTTGATGTAGTCCATCGTGTACGGCCGCTCCGGATGCCGGGCGATCTTGGTGATCTGCCACGGCGTGAGCTGGGCGTAGATGTCCTTGGTCAGCTGCTGGCTCTTCTTGCCGAGCTGTTCGATCTCCTCGGAGATGTCGACAGCGGATTCGGTCTGCACGTAGCGCAGCTCCTCGATCTTCGTCTCCAGCTCCGCGATGGGCTGCTCGAAGTCCAGGAAAGTTCGTTTCGCCAAGGTTGCTCCTCTCTGATGCCGCCGCCCGCGTTGTGTCCCGGGCTAGTAGGCCACGGGCAGCGGGTCGAGCGACCGCCAAATATACCAAGTCGCCACCGAGCAGAACGGGTTCCAGGCGGCGGCCACCTCCCGGGCATCGCTGCGCGACACCGGATCCCCGGAAAAATAATTCTTGCTGATGCCCGTGATGAGCCCGACGTCGTCCAGGGGCAGGACGTTCGGCCGCATCAGGTGGAAGATCAGGAACATCTCGGCCGTCCAGCGGCCGATGCCCCGGATGCCCACCAGCTCCGCGATGATGTCCTCGTCGCCCATCTCGCGCCAGGACTCCACGTGGATGGCACCGGAGTCGAAATGCAGGGCCAGGTCGACGAGGTATTCGATCTTGCGCGCCGACAGGCCGGCGCCGCGCATGTCGTCCACCTTCAGCTTCAGCACGTTGGCGGGCGTCATGCGCTTGGGCAGCTGCGCGAAGCGCTCCCAGACGCTCTGCGCCGCCTTCACCGAGATCTGCTGGCCGACGATGCTGCGCGCGAGCGTCGTGAAGGCATCCCCGCGCGACTGCAGGCAGGCCTCGCCGAACTGCGGGATGAGCCGCTTCATCACGCGGTCGCGGCGCGTGAGGTGCTTGCAGGCCTCGTCCCAGTACTCGGGCGTGACCACGTCCACGCCGTCGGTCACTGTTTGGATTCCCAGGTCGTTCCCGTGGGGGAGTCCTTCAGGACGATGCCCTGGTCCAGCAGTTCCTTGCGGATGCGGTCGGCCCCGGCGAAGTCCTTTGCCGCCTTGGCGGCCGCGCGGGCGCCGATCATCCGCTGGATCGTCGCGTCGTCCAGGGAGGCGCCGGCGCGCAGGAAGGCCCTGGGGTCGTCCTGCAGGATGTTCAGCGTGGCGCCCAGGGCCTTCAGCAGGCCCGCGCGCTCGGGCGACTTCGTGCGGTTCACTTCCGCGGCCAGGTCGAACAGGACGGCGACGGCCTCGGGCGTGCCGAAGTCGTTGTCCATGGCCGCCTTGAAGCGGGCGGCGTACGGCTCGCTCCAGTCGACCTGCACGGGGGCGGGCAGCACCGCGTCGAGCGCCGTGTAAAGCCGCTTGAGCGCCCCGCGGGCGTCCTCCAGGTGCACGTCGCTGTAGTTCAGGGGACTGCGGTAATGCGCCCGCACGATGAAGAAGCGCAGCGTCTCCGCGTCGAACTTCTTCAGCACGTCGCGGATGGTGAAGAAGTTGCCCAGCGACTTGGACATCTTCTCGTTGTCGATGTTGACGAAGCCGTTGTGCATCCACGTCCGCGCGAGCGGCACGCCGTGGGCGCCCTCGCTCTGGGCGATCTCGTTCTCGTGGTGCGGGAACTGCAGGTCGGCGCCGCCGCCGTGGATGTCGAAGGTCTCCCCGAGCAGCGCGCAGGCCATCGCCGAGCATTCGATGTGCCAGCCGGGGCGGCCGCGGCCGAAGGCGCCGTCCCACTGGGCGTCCGCCGGCTCACCGGGCTTGGCGGCCTTCCACAGCACGAAGTCCAGGGGGTCCTCCTTGCCTTCGAGGACCGCGACGCGCTCGCCGGCGTGCAGTTCGTCCAGGGTCTTGCCCGAGAGCTTGCCGTAGCCGGGGAAGCGGCGCACCGCGTAGTTCACGTCGCCGCCCGCCTGGTAGGCCAGGCCCTTGGCTTCGAGCGTGCGCACGATGTCCAGCATCTGCGGGACGTAGTCCGTGGCGCGGGGGTCGTGGGTGGGTCGGGCAATGCCCAGGGCGTCGAAGTCCCGGTACATCTCGGCGATCATGCGGTCGGTCAGGGACCGGACAGTCTCCCCGTTTTCCAATGACCGGCGAATGATCTTGTCGTCGATGTCCGTGATGTTTCGCACGAAGGTGACGCGGTACCCGCTCGCCCGCAGCCAGCGCTGCACGGCGTCGAAGGCGACCGCCGAACGCGCATGGCCCACGTGGCACAGGTCGTAGACCGTCATGCCGCACACGTACATGCGCACGTGTCCCGGCTCGATGGGGGAAAAATCCTCCAGAGCACGCGAGAGCGTGTTGTAGATGCGCAGACTCATTGGGTTCTCGTGGCGCCGCGGGCCGCTTCGGGCCGCGGGCAGGGTGTTGTTCTGAGGCGAGGCGTGGCGCCGCGGCGCGGCTCCACGGCTACAATCGGCCCGCAGTATATAGCCCCCTCAGGGGGCGTTGTCGTAAGCGTTGGAACAAGAGGCCTCATGCAGCTCGCGCGCATCCGCATTCCGAAATCCCTGAGACTTGCCGCCCTCGCTGCCCTCCTCCTGGCGGCCGGAGCGGTGCGCGCCGACGAGTATGCCGACGTCAACCAGCTCCTGCGCACCGGAAGGCACGCCGAGGCCCTGGCCAAGGCCGACCAGTACCTCGCCGCCAAGCCCAAGGACCCGCAGATGCGCTTCATCAAGGGCGTGGTGCTGACCGAGGCCGGCCGCACCGGCGAGGCGATCACCGTCTTCCAGAAGCTCACGGAGGACTATCCCGAGCTGCCGGAGCCCTACAACAACCTCGCTGTCCTCTACGCCGGCCAGGCCCAGTTCGACAAGGCGCGCGCAGCCCTGGAGATGGCGATCCGCACGAACCCGAGCTACGCCACCGCGCACGAGAACCTGGGCGACGTGTACGCCAAGCTCGCCAGCCAGGCCTACAGCCGCGCGCTGCAGCTGGATGCGAACAACACCCAGGTCCAGCCCAAGCTGGCCCTGATCCGCGAACTGTTCTCGACCGGCGGCCGCACCGCCGCCTCCGCGCCGCATGCCGCGGCCCCTGCGCCGGCCACGCGTCCGGCCGCTGCGGCGCCGGCGGTGGCCGCCGCACCCATGCCCGCGGCCCGTCCGGCCGCGCCGGCGCCGGCCCCGGCGGTTGCCGCCGCCACGCCGGCACCCGCTCCCGCAGCGGCGGCCGCTGCGCCCGCCGCGACCGCTGCCACGGCCAACCGCGATGTCGAGGCCGCCGTGCGCGCCTGGGCCACCGCCTGGGAAGCCAAGGACATGACCAACTACCTGGGCGCCTACGGCAAGGAATTCGACCCGCCGGGCAACCAGAGCCGCTCCGCCTGGGAGGCCGAGCGCCGCTCGCGCATCCAGGGCAAGAAGAAGATCTCCGTCCAGATCTCCAACCTGGCGGTCAGCGTCAGCGGCAACAAGGCCATCGCGAAGTTCCACCAGGCGTACAGCGCCGACGCGCTGAAGGTCTCCAGCCGCAAGACGCTGGAGCTCGTGAAGTCCGGCGACCGCTGGACCATCGTGCGGGAGAGCACCGGCGCCTGAGGCGCCGATGCCCCGGCAGGCGACGGCTGCCTTGAAGCTCCACCCAGGCGCCCTCCGCTTCCTGCTGGCCCCGCTGTGCTGCGCGGCCGCCCTCGTCGGTGCCGCGCAGGCGGCGCCTCCGCATGCGAAACGCGCCCCGGCGCACAAGGTTGCAGCGCCTGCCGCTGCGGCATCGGCGTCGCTCGCGCATGACGGCGAGGCCGAAGCGCGGCTGATCGAGATCTACAAGCTGATCGGCCAGGCCCGCATCCGCGAGGCGCTGAAGCGTTCCGAGGCGCTGGTGACGGACCATCCCAACTTCAGCCTGGCGCAGCTGGTCTACGGCGACCTGCTGACCACCCAGGCGCGGCCCCTGCGGGCTTTCGGCGACGTCCCGCCCGACATCGCCCACGGCGGGCTCGAGGCGCTGACGGCCCTGCGCGAGGAGTCGCAGCTGCGCATCCGGGCGCTGCGCGAGCGGCCGCCCGAGGGCGCGATCCCGCCGCAGTTCCTGCAGCTGTCGCCCAGGAACAAGCACGCGATCGCCATCGACACCTCGCGGGCGCGCCTGTACCTGTTCCAGAACGGGCCCGAAGGCCTGAAGCTGATCGCCGACTACTACATCTCCGTGGGCAAGTCCGGCATCGAGAAGACGGCCGAGGGCGACCTGCGCACGCCGGTGGGCGTGTACTTCATCACCAGCAACCTGGACCCGAAGTCGCTGAAGGACTTCTACGGCGCCGGCGCGCTGCCGATCAACTACCCCAACCCGTACGACGCGCGCCGCGGCAAGACCGGCCGCGGCATCTGGCTGCACGGCACGCCGCCCGAGCAGTTCGCGCGTGCTCCCAAGGCCACCGACGGCTGCGTGGTGCTGGCCAACCCGGATCTCGAACGCATCATCCGGACCGTCGAGGTCCGCACGACGCCGGTCGTGATCGCGCCCTCGCTGCGCTGGGTGCCGCCGGCGAGCGTGCAGGTCGAGAACCGCCACTTCAACGACGTCCTGCAGGCCTGGCGCAACGCCAAGGCCAGCGGCGACATCAACCGGCTGCTGGCCTTCTACACGCCCGACTTCAACGTCAACGGCAAGTCCATCGCCGACTTCGAACCGCTGATGAAGGTGGAGCTCGGCAAGATGCGCGGCCGCGACATCGAACTGAAGGACCTCTCGCTGCTGCGCTGGACCGACAGCGCCGACACCATGGTGGTAACCTTCGGCGAGGTTCCGACCGGCGCGCGCACCGGCCCCGTCAAGAGGCAGTACTGGGTGCGCGAGGGTCCGCAATGGAAGATCTTTTTCGAAGGAGTGATCGGTTGATGTTTTCCGTGACGCGCCGCCTGGCCGCCGCCACCCTCCTCGTCGGCTGCCTGGCCGGCAGCGCCTGGGCCGCCGATGCGCCCCGGGTGAAGTTCGTCACCTCGGCCGGCGAGTTCGTCGTCGAGGTGTTCCCCGACAAGGCGCCGAAGACGGCGGAGAACTTCCTGCAGTACGTGCGCGACAAGCACTACGACGGCACCCTCTTCCACCGCGTGATCGACCGCTTCATGATCCAGGGCGGCGGCGTGGACAAGGACATGGTGGAGCGCAAGACCCGCGCCCCCATCCCGCTGGAGGCGCAGCAGGCGTACGGCAAGGGCCTGCGCAACACGGTGGGCGCGCTGGCCATGGCCCGCACCAACGACCCCGACTCGGCGACGGCGCAGTTCTTCATCAACGTCGCCGACAACGGCTTCCTGGACCCCAAGCCGGGCAGCCCCGGCTACACCGTCTTCGGCCGCGTCGTGAGCGGCCTGGACGTGGTCAACAAGATCAAGGCCGTGCCCACGGGCGCGGCCGACGTCCCCGTCACCCCGGTGGTGATCCAGTCGGCGACGATCGTCAAATAAGAAAGGCTTCCCCATGAATCCCAAGGTCGAACTGCACGTCGCAGGGCAAGGCGTCATCACGCTGGAACTCGACGAACAGAAGGCGCCGAAGACCGTCGCCAACTTCCTGAACTACGTGAAGAAGGGCCACTACGACGGCACCATCTTCCACCGCGTCATCGACGGCTTCATGGTCCAGGGCGGCGGCTTCGCCCCCGGCATGAACCAGAAGCCCACCGATGCGCCGATCGAGAACGAGGCCAACAACGGCCTGAAGAACGACAAGTACACCGTCGCGATGGCGCGCACCTCCGCGCCGCACTCGGCGTCGGCGCAGTTCTTCATCAACGTGGCCGACAACGAATTCCTGAACCACAAGTCGCCCACGCCCAACGGCTGGGGCTATGCCGTGTTCGGCAAGGTGGTGGGCGGCCAGGACGTGGTGGACGCCATCAAGAGCGTGGCCACGGGCAACCGCGGCGGCCACGGCGACGTGCCGAAGGCGGACGTCGTGATCGAGAAGGCGGTCGTGGTCTGAGCGCCGCACGGCCGCCCGAAGGCGCTCGCCCCCTCCGCTTGCGGAGGGGGGAGGCGACGGCCGCAAAGCGGACAAGCCTGGGGGAGGTCTGATGTCCGCCGCAGCGCCCGCGGCGCAGGAGCTGCGCGCCGCAACCGTGTGGCGCAGCGTCGAATGCATCTCCGACCTGCACCTGCAGGCGGCCGAGGGCGCGACCTTCGAGGCCTGGCGGCGCTACATGGAAGGCGTCCGGGCCGACGCCCTGTTCCTCCTCGGTGACGTGTTCGAAGCCTGGGTCGGCGACGACGTCGCCCAGGTGGCGGGCTTCGAGCGGGACTGCGCGGAGATCCTGCAGCGCGCTTCGCTGCGCCTGCCCCTGTTCTTCCTCGCCGGCAACCGCGACTTCCTGGTGGGCACGGGACTCGCGCGGCAGGCGGGCTTCACCATCCTCGCCGACCCCACGGTGTTCACCTTCGGCGGCACGCGCTGGCTGCTCTCGCACGGCGACGCGCTGTGCATCGCCGACACCGAGTACCTCGCCTTCCGTGCGCAGGTGCGCGACCCGGCCTGGCAGCAGGCCTTCCTGGCGCGGCCGCTGGCGCAGCGCCAGCAGGTGGCGCGCGGCATGCGCGCCGAAAGCGAGCAGCTCAAACGCACCGGCCGCGACTACGCCGACGTGGACACCCCCACGGCCCTCGAATGGCTGCGGGCGGCGGACGCGCAGGTGCTGGTGCACGGGCACACGCACAAGCCGGGCGATCACGTGCTGGACGCCACGCACCGCCGCGTCTGCCTCAGCGACTGGGACGCCTCGGCGCAGCCGCCGCGCCTCGAAGCCCTGCGCCTGCACGTCGACGGGCGCAGCGAGCGCATCCGGCTCGCCTGACATGTGGGGCTGGCTGCGGCGGCGCCGGCCGGCGCCGGAACTGCCGGACGCCCTCTGGCGCGCAACCCTCGCGCGCTATCCCTTCCTCGCCCTGCGGCCCGAGCCGCAGCTGGCGAAGCTCCGCGCGATGGCGGCGGAATTCCTGGGCAGCAAGGAATTCCACGGCGCCGGCGGCCTGGTGATCACCGACGAGATCGCGCTGGCCATCGCGGCCCAGGCCGTGCTGCCCGTGCTGCACCTGGGCCTGGATTGGTACGACGACTTCGTCGGCATCGTGGTGCACCCCGACGAAGTGGTGGCGAAGCGCACCACCGTCGACGAGACCGGCATCGTGCACGACTGGGACGAGGTCCTGGCCGGCGAAGCCATGGAAGGCGGCCCCGTGATGCTCAATTGGCAGGACGTGGCGCAGGCCGGCGCCACCGCCGAGACCGGCTTCAACGTGGTGATCCACGAGTTCGTCCACAAGATCGACCTGCGCGACGGCGTGCCGGACGGCTGCCCGCCCCTGCCCTCGCGCGCGGCGCGCCAGCGCTGGCTGGCGGTGCTGCAGCCGCAGTTCGAACGTTTCCGCGAGCAGGTGACGATCGCCGAGCGCTTCAGCGGCGAGATGCCATGGCTGGACGACTACGGCGCGACCGCGATCGACGAGTTCTTCGCGGTGGCGTGCGAGGCGTACTTCGTGAACCGGGAGCGGTTCACGCAGGAGTTTCCGGAGCTGACGGAGCTGTTCGACGGGTTCTACCTGCGCGCGTCGTAGACGGTGGGGTTCGCCTGCGGCTCACCACCACCCTACGGGCACGCGCCGAACCATGTGGGGCCATGTAGGGTGGGGTGAGCGCGCGAAGCGCCGAACCCCACCGCTGCGACGTTACCGCCGCAGCAGGTTCTTCAACGCGTTCTGCAGCCGCCGCGCCGCCCCCGCATCGAACGGGGACGCCAGCACCTTCGCCACGTCCGTGCCCCAGGTCTCCTGCGGCCCGGCCTCGTGGCGCTTCGTCAGCAGCTGCAGCTGCATCTGGCGGCGTGCCGTGATCTGCTCCGCCGGCGTCGGGACGTCGGCCGCGATCTCCAGGCGCAGGAGCGCCTCGCCCGCGTCGCCCGCGCCCGGCTTGCCGAGGGCCTGGATCCAGCCCTGGCGCACCTGCGGGGTCACCACCTTGCCCAGTTCCTGGTGGCTGGGCACCTGCTCGGACGAACGCTGCTCCCATGCCGCCATCAGCTGCGTGAGCGCTTCGCCGTGGGCCTGCGCTGCCAGCTTGCGCAGGGCCGCCTGCGCGTGTTCCACCGCGTCGCGCTGGGCGCGGAAGGCGGCGTCGCCCAGGCGCGGGCCGCGGTCCTCGCGGCGCTCGTCACGGTCGCCGCGGAAACCGCCGCCGCGGCGGTCGTCGCGCGCATCGCGGCCGCCGAAGCCACCGGGGCCGCCGGGACGGCGCGCATCGAAGCGGCCGCCACGCAGCGGCGCCGCCGTCTCGGCGCGCTTGCCGCCGGGCCGGTCGTCGCCGCGCACGGCGACCACCGGCTTGGGTGCGGCCTTGGCCGGCGCGGCAGGTGCCGGGGCTTCGGCGCCGGCCGAGGCTTCGCTTTCGGCCGCGACGGTCTCCCCTTCGACAGCTTCGGCCGCCACGGGCTCCTGCGCCGGCGCTGCTTCGGCCGCAGCCGGGGCCGCCGCCTCGTCACGCGCCCGCAGCGCCTGCTCCAGCGCCGTCATCGCGGCGCGGATCTTCTGCGCGTCGCCGCTGGCCGTCGCTTCCTCCACGGCACGCGACGCATCGAGCACCGCGCGGTCGCGGCTGCTCATGGCCGCCGCGGCCTTTTCGCGCTCCTGCGTCTTGCGGTTGAAGGCGTCGTCGATCGGCTTGCGGAACGCGTCCCACAGCTTCTGTTCCTGCTTGCGGTCCAGGGGCACGGTCTGCGCCTCGGACTGCCAGCGCTGCTGCAGCGACTTGACCGCGTCGATGCGCAGCATGGGCGCGTCACCCAGCACCTTCGCCTCGTCGATCATCGCGTTGCGGCGCTCGATGCTGGCCTTCTGCGCGCGCTCCAGGGGCGCGGCGGCCAGGCCGATCGCCTCCTTCCATTGCGGCTGCAGTTCGGCGAACGCCTTCTCGCTCAGGTGGCCGGCCTCGCGCCAGCGCTCGGAGAACTGGTGCAGCGCGCGGTTGAAGCCCTTCCAGTCGCCGCCCGCGGCTTCCGGATGCGCGGCAGCCCAGGCCTTCACTTCCTCGATCAGGCCCATGCGCGCCGCGCGGTGCTCGGCGGCCTCGGCCTTGACCTTGTCCAGCCATTCCTGGACCACCTTGTAGGCCTCGTTGCAGGCCTCGTCGAAGCGCTTCCAAAGGGCGTGGTTGGGCGGGCCGCCCTGGTCCACCTGCTTCCACTGGTCGCGCAGGCTGCGCAGGGTCTCCTGCATCTTGCGTCCGCCATAGCGGGGCTTGCGCACGGGCGCCGGCTCGGGCGCGGCCGCGGGCGACGTCGCTTCCGCTTCGGCCGTCGCCGCGGCATCGGTGCCGGCGGTGGCTGCCGCCGGCGGCGTCGCGGGCACGACCGATTCGAACAGGGCCTCCGCCTTGGCGACGAGTTCCTGCCGCAGCTGGTCGGCGCGCCAGCGCTGCCAGCCTTCGAGCTCGGTGGCGGCGGCGAGCGCCGCGTGGGCGGCCGCTTCCAGCTTGTCGTCCACCAGCTTGCCGTGTTCCTTCAATGCGTTGCGCAGCGCGTTGGCGGCGCCGGCGCTCGCCTTGCCATGGCCCTGCGCCACCTCCTGCTCTACTTTTGCTAGCGCCTCGGTCACGGCCTGGTGCGCCTTCGCGCGCACCTCGGGGTCGACCTTGGGCTTGGGCGGCTTGGGCACCGGTGCCGCTTCCGCGGGCAGGCCGCGCGCCTGCCGCAGTTCGTCGGCCCACACGGGCACGGGCGGCAGCGGCGCGTTCGCGTCGCCGGCCGCGGCGCTGGCCTGCGCCAGCGCGCTCTGGAACGCGTCCCACACCACCTGCAACTGGCCGCGCGAGGCGTCCAGCAGCGGCGGGAACTTCGTGTCCACGCTGGGCCAGTTGGAATCCGCCAGCAGGGCCTGCGCCTGCGTGTGCCACTGCGGCACGTCGGCGCGCAGGGCCTCGGCGGCCGCCTCGGCGTCCTTCCAGGACTTGGTGGACAGCACCTCGATGCGCTGCGCGAGCAGCACGGCGGCCTCGCGCTGCACCTGGACGCGGTTCTGCAGGTCCTCGATGCCCTTGATGCGGTCGGCCAGCTGCGTCTTCACGCCCGCGAGCGGCTCGCGGCTCAGGGGCGCGCCGGCCTTGGCGGCGTCGCGCTGCCACGCCATCGCGTCGGCGATGTTCAGGCGCGGCTGCGCGAGCAGGGTCCGTGCCTTCTCCGCCCATTCGGCGGCGATGGCTTCCTGGCCCTTGGCGCGCTTGATCTCGTCCAGCTTCTCGCGCAGCAGGCGCGCGGCGCCCTTGTCGCGCGCGCTCAGTTCGCGGAACACCTCCTGCATCTGCTCCGCGCTCGGGTCCCGGGCCAGCCAGTCGCGCACGCGCGCGGCGCGCTCGCCGGACGTCGGCGCGGAAAAGGCGCCCCCGGTCAGCGCGTCCAGCGCCTGGGTGTCGTGGGTCTTCAAGGTGCTCACTGCGATTCTTCGAATGGAAAGGAAAGCCCCCGACAGGGGGCAGGGTGCGTATTCTCGCCGCGAATCGCAGGCCCATGCCACGCGGGGCCGCAACCAAAAAAGAGAAAGCCCGGCCAGGAGCCTGAAGCTGCCTGCCGGGCTGGACGGGCCGACCCAATGTCGTTCCCGTCTGGGTTCGCAATGCGGACCTGGTGTCCGCTTTGCGCCGGAAGCAAAGATTGCTTCCAAGAGGGGCCGGGGCTGCCACAGGGTGGCCCTACCGGCTGACGCCCGGTTTCCCGGGCCCATGCAAGTTAGGTCAGGGGCGCCCGCTTTACCAATGCGCGTTTTCAATAGCGTCGCTGCGCGCCATTGCGTTGCCGAGGTCCACCCCTGGGTTTCCTGACAGGCGGTGGTCCCGCCGGTCCCGCCCCGACAAGCGGCGGCAGAGCCTGGCACGATCTGTCGCGCTACACCTTTGGGAGCATCGAGGCCACTGTCAGCCGCCAGACGACAGTCGCCGGCGACGGCGGCCTACGGAACTTCCGGCTGGCTCAGCCCTAAATTGGAGCCCTCTTACAAACCGTATAGAATAAGCAGCGAAGGAAACATCCTTGACCTGGCATTTGGGGCCTTCCTAGAATCCGCCCCGTTCCCGGACCTCCTGTCCGGAATGTCCAGAACCCGCTGCCGAACCCGGCGAGTCGGAACGTGACAGGCCCCACCTGGCGGCCTCCGGTCCGACGGCGTACCAATCCAAACGAGGACCCGAAGGTAAGAGTCGTCCCTAAGGCGGCACCCTCCTGCGGCACCTCGCGTAGAAAGGAAGTGCTATGACAGCGCTAGGAAAACTGGCCCGGGGCGTTCAGACCTTCGTCTCCGACGTCGCCCAGGGCTTGTTCGAGATCACACACAACGGCTTCGCGGTAGTGGGGCTGGCGGTGGTGTTCTCCACGCTGACCCTCTTTGCCCGTCCCGACATCCGTCAGGCCGGGGAATCGCAACTGATGTCCTGGCTGCATGCGCGCCAGGCGCAGCAACTCGGCGTCGTGCCCGAACTCGATGCCATCGACCGCGCCACGGCGCTGAATCCGAAGGACCTGCCCAAGCAGCAGGCCGCTGTCGCCTATTGGCTCAGCAAGAAGTACCGGGTCGCGCCGGAGCCCCTGAGCGCCCTGGTTGCCGAGGCGTACGAGACCGGCGCCCGCGTCAAGATCGACCCGCTGCTGCTGCTGGCCGTGATGGCCGTGGAGTCCAGCTTCAACCCGTTCGCCCAGAGCCCCGTGGGTGCCCAGGGCCTGATGCAGGTCATGACCGGCGTGCACAGCGACAAGTACGAGAACTTCGGCGGCAAGCTCGCCGCCTTCGACCCGGTGACCAACCTGCGGGTCGGCGCCAAGGTGCTGCAGGAATGCATCCAGCGCGCCGGCTCGGTCCAGGCCGGGCTGAAGTTCTACGTCGGCGCCGCCCTGCTGGCCGAGGACGGGGGCTACGCCGAGAAGGTGCTGGCGGAGCACGCGCGCCTGCAGGCCGTGGCCACCGGCAAGGCCGTCCCGCTGCCCGCGCCGCAGCCGCTGCGCACGGCGGTCCCGCTCGAGGCGCAGCCGCCTTCCAAGGCGGATGACCACGGGCCGGCGGTCTGACCGCCCCCTGCGTTAAACTTCCCTCCGTACGCGACTGGCGATAGGCGCCCGGCCCTTGCGGCCCGGGCGCTGACGTGGATTCACACCACTGGGGAGCGTACCGCGTGCTTGCTGCAAGGGGCCGCTGCGCTGCAATGCAGCGCTACGGGCTCCCGCAGCAAGCATGCGTAACCCGCCGTTCGCCTGGGCAGCCCGAACAGGGACCACACAGGACTGCCATGTACGACCGCAACATCCTCATCGAACAGACCGATCCCGAACTCTGGGCCGCCATCCAGGCCGAGAACCGGCGCCAGGAAGAACACATCGAGCTGATCGCCAGCGAGAACTACGCCTCGCCGGCCGTGATGGCCGCCCAGGGCACCCAGCTGACGAACAAGTATGCCGAGGGCTACCCCGGCAAGCGCTACTACGGCGGCTGCGAGAACGTCGACGTCGCCGAGCAGCTGGCGATCGACCGCATCAAGAAGATCTTCGGCGCCGAAGCCGCCAACGTGCAGCCGCACTCGGGCGCCCAGGCCAACGAGGCCGTCTTCCTGGCCTTCCTGAAGCCCGGCGACACGATCATGGGCATGAGCCTGGCCGAAGGCGGCCACCTCACCCACGGCATGGCGCTGAACATGTCGGGCAAGTGGTTCAACGTCGTGAGCTACGGCCTGAACAAGGAAGAAGCGATCGACTACGACGCGATGGAGCGCAAGGCCCACGAGACGAAGCCCAAGCTGATCATCGCCGGGGCTTCCGCCTACTCCCTGCGCATCGACTTCGAGCGCTTCGCCAAGGTGGCGAAGGACGTCGGCGCCATCTTCATGGTGGACATGGCCCACTACGCCGGCCTGATCGCCGCGGGCGCCTACCCCAACCCGGTCCCGCACGCGGACGTGGTGACCTCCACGACGCACAAGAGCCTGCGCGGCCCGCGCGGCGGCTTCATCCTGATGAAGTCGCAGCACGAGAAGGCCATCAACAGCGCCATCTTCCCCGGCCTGCAGGGTGGCCCGCTGATGCACGTGATCGCCGCCAAGGCGGTGGCCTTCAAGGAGGCGCTGTCGCCCGAATTCAAGGCGTACCAGCAGCAGGTGGTGAAGAACGCCCAGGTGGTCGCGGAGACGCTCACGAAGCGCGGCCTGCGCATCGTCAGCGGCGGCACGCAGAGCCACGTGATGCTGGTGGACCTGCGCGCCAAGGGCATCACCGGCAAGGAAGCGGAGGCCGTGCTGGGCGATGCCCACATGACCATCAACAAGAACGCGATCCCCAACGATCCCGAGAAGCCGATGGTCACCAGCGGCGTGCGCATCGGCACCCCGGCGATGACCACCCGCGGCTTCAAGGAAGAAGAAGCACGCCTGACGGCCAACCTGGTGGCCGACGTGCTGGACAACCCGCGCGACCCGGCGAACATCGCGAAGGTGCGCGAGCAGGTCAACGCCCTGACACGCCGTTTCCCGGTCTACAAGTAAGCGGATGGGCCGGCGATGAAGTGCCCGTTCTGCGGCCATGCCGACACCCAGGTGGTGGAAACCCGCATGGCCGAGGACGGGGATTTCATCCGCCGCCGGCGCCAGTGCGCGCACTGCGAGAAGCGCTTCACCACCTACGAACGGCCGGACGTCAACTTTCCCGCGATCGTCAAGAAGGACGGCCGGCGCATCGAATACGAGCGCGGCAAGCTGCTCGGGTCCATGAACCTGGCGCTGCGCAAGCGGCCGGTCAGCACCGAGCAGATCGACAGCGCCGTCGAGCGCATCGAGGAGAAGCTGCTGAACCTCGGTGTCCGCGAAGTCCCCAGTTCGCGCATCGGCGAGCTGGTGATGCGCGAGCTGAAGAAGCTGGACAAGGTGGCCTACGTGCGCTTCGCGAGCGTGTACCGCAGCTTCGAGGACATCGACGAGTTCCGCACCGTGATCGACGAGATCCGGCGCTGATCACGGGTCGCAGTCGGCGACCGTGCCCTTCTGCACCCGCGGGCGTCCCACCGCGTTCAGGATCACCTCGCGCGACTCCGTCGCCGCGATCGAGCGCCGGCACAGGGTGAGCGTGCCGGCCTGGAACCCTCCGCCGACGAAGCGCGTGCTCCCCAGCGGCGTGTACGAGACGTAGTTCGCCACCGGCGTGTTGCCGCGCAGGCGCAGCCACGGCTTCAGCGCCTCGTGGTGCGCGATGCGGTCCTCGCCGTCGCCGAGCGTGCCGTCGTTGTTCTCGTCGTGGAAGACGATCCAGCCCTGCTCCCAGCCGCCGGAGCGGGTGCACTGCAGGCCGTCGGCCGACTTGCACAGCGCGACGCGCCGGTTGCGCTTGAGCGCCTCCATGCGCGCGAGATGCAGGTCCAGGAGCAGGTCCTCGGCGGCGGTCCGCAGGGCCGCGGCCTCGACCATGTCGCCGATCAAGGGCACCGCCACCTGCAGCGCGCCCAACAGGACGCCGAGCGACACGACGGACTCGATCAGCGAGAGCCCGCGCTGGCGGGAGCGGCGCGCATGCGGCATGCCCAGCACGGTAGGTCGCTGCCCCTTGCGCCTCCAGCAAGGAATGCATCACGCGCGAGTGATCCAGCAACAACGCGCGTGTGCGGCAAGCTAGCGCGGAGGCGCCACTTCGCCCCTGTCCGGAGGTGGCGCCGCCGCATTGCCCGCCTCCGCGCCGGACACCACCGGAGGCCGCAGGCACTCGGGCGATGCGAAGTCCAGGACGCCCGCCATGTCGAAGCACAGCCGCGCCTCGAGCAGCGAAGGCACGGCGTGCCCCGCCTGCTGGCCCGGCGCGAAGCGCACCGTGGCCAGCGCCTGCTCGAGGAGCGCGGCGTCCTCTTCGCCGAGTTCGTTGCGCTTCACGAAGGCCTTGCGCACGATGCCGCTCTCGTCGATCCAGACGGTCGTCTGCAGGCGACGGCCGGAGACGCGACGCGTGACCTCGCCGAACACGGGGTTGGACAGCGGATTGGGCGGCATGTCCAGCGTGTCCGCGGGGAGGTAGCCGCGCTCGTCCTCGGTGGACCTCGGGGCGACCCGCGCCTGCGGACGCTCCTCGATCACCGGAGGCGTCGGCTGCGGCGGCGAAGGCACGACGACGGTCCTCGGCCCCACGGTGGCCGGCGCCTGGGGTGCGGCCATCGCGACCGGCGCCGGCGTGCGCGGCGCCTGCGTCTGCGCGGGCATGGGCGCACGCGGCGGCGCGCTGGGCACCACCCGGGGACGTCCTTCCCGCTGGGCCACGAACGCACCCGTGAGCGTCACGTTGAGGACGGGGAGGCGCGCGTCGCCCTTGCGCAAGGGAGGCTTCGTCGCGAGCACGAGCAGGTGCGCGACGAGCGAGATCGCCAGGGCGACGAACAGCGATCGCCACTCTGTGCGCGTGAACGCCGCCACGCCGCCGAAGAGCCAGCCGCGCGTGCGTTGCAGCCCTGTTTTCTCCACCTCGATCCGTCCTCTTTGCCTCGTCCGCCGTCCGTCAGGCCTCCCAACCCTCTTATCGAATGCGCTCCGGAGGCCGCCGGATTACAGCATATGCTGCCTCGCAAATCGGAATGGAGGCGGCTGTCAAGGCCGTTGGAACAGGATGCGAATGCAAGCGAAATCAACCGGGTTCACGCTCATCGAGGTCATGGTCACCGTCGCGATCGTGGCGATCCTCGCGGCCGTTGCCATCCCCTCTTACCGCAACTATGCGCTGCGCGGGAAGATCCCCGAAGCCACCGCGGGCCTGGGCGCCAAGCGCGTGAAGATGGAGCAGTTCTTCCAGGACAACCGCACCTACGCGGGCGCCACGGCGGGCAACACCGACGCCGGCGCCAGCAAGTTCTTCGACTTCACGGCCGCGCCGAGCGGCGCCGACTCGCGCACCACGAGCACGTACACGCTGTACGCGATCGGCAAGGGCTCGATGGCGGGCTTCTCGTACTCGATCGACCAGAGCGGCGCGAAGTCCTCCACCGTCACCGGCGTCTCCGGCTGGTCGGGCAACGGGACCTGCTGGGTGACCCGGCAGGGCGGCCAATGCTGAACGTCCTTGCGCGCCAGCGCGGCATGAGCATCATCGAGGTGATGATCGCGCTCACGCTCGCGGCGATCCTGCTGGCCCTCGGTGCGCCCTCGTTCTTCACCGGCATGCAGAGCCGGCAGATCCGCACCGCCGCCGACGCCGTCCAGAACGGGCTGCAGATGGCCAAGACCGAGGCCCTGAAGCGCAACCGCAACGTGACGTTCCAGCTGCGCGACAACAACAGCTGGACGATCGGCTGCGCCACCCCCGACGCCACGATCGTCGGCGGAGAGCAGGTCTGCCCGGCCGAGATCCAGAAGCGCGAAGGGCAGGAAGGTTCCAACAACGCCCTCACCGAGCCGGTGGAAGTCGTGGCGTCGACGGGCTCACCCGCCGCCACTCCCGTGTTCGGCAACTTCCTCACCTTCACGCCGCTTGGCCGCGTGACCACCGACACGCTGGGCACCGGCAACAACGCGATCTTCAAGCTCACCAATCCCAACGGCGGCGCCTGCGTGGCCGACGGCGGCGAGATGCGCTGCCTCTCCGTGGTCGTCACGAGCGGCGGCCAGATCCGCATGTGCGACCCGGCCGTTGCCGCGGGCGACCCCCGCGCCTGCTGAGGAGGATGACCATGGCCCCCAAGCATTTCCAGAGGCCAGTCCAGCGCACCCGCCGCCAGGTCCGGGGCGTGATGCTGATCGAGGCACTCATCGCGATCCTGATCTTCTCGATCGGCATCCTCGGCATCATCGGCCTGCAGGCGTCCGCCGTGCAGCAGTCCGGCGACGCCAAGAACCGCGCGGAAGCCGCATACCTGGCCGACCAGCTGATCGGCCAGATGTGGGCGGGCGACCGGACGGCCGCCAACCTGCAGGCCCAGTTCGACAGCGACTTCTGCGGCGCGGGCGGCTGCCCGCTGTACGCCGCGTGGGCCGGCAACACCGTCAAGACCGTGCTGCCCGGCGTGGACCTGGGCACCGACACCAAGCCGAGCGTCAACGTGGACCCCGCGACCGGCATCATCACCATCTCCCTGTACTGGCGTGCCCCCGGCGAGGACGCGACGACCAGGCACCGCTTCGACGTCGAAGCGCAGATCGGGCAGCAATGAGCACCCCCGCCCTTCTCTACCCGAGCCGCCGGCATCGCGCCCAAGGCGGTTTCTCGCTGATCGAAGTCCTGATCGGCCTGCTGATCGCAATGATCGGCGTGGTCATCATGATGGAAGTCCTGATCACGTCGGAAGCGCGCACGCGCACGACGAGTTCCGGCAACGACGCCATGAGTGGCGGCGCGGTGATGATGCACCTGCTGCAGCGCGACCTGCTGCAGGCCGGCTACGGCATCAACGCGCCCAAGCTCCTGGGCTGCACGCTCACGCTGCCGGCCGCCGGCGCCGTCCCGGCCCGCACGGTGCCGATCGCGCCCGTCACGATCTACCCGGCCGGCAGCACCAGCACGGTCGTCGCGCCGCAGACGGTGGCCGCCGAGAAGAACACCACCGACCGGCTGCTCGTCATGTACAGCAGCGACTCCGGGCAGCCGGAAGGCAACATGATCGTCGCGCCGCCGGCCGGCGACGTGTACTCCATGCAGTCGACCCTGTCCTTCAACAAGGGCGACTGGGTGGTGGCCACGACGGATATCTGCAACACGGCCCTGATCCTGACGCAGATCGCCGACAAGAGCGACACGACCGTGACGGTCACCAGCGGCACCGGGCTCCTCGGTGCCACGACGCTCTTCAACCTCGGCCCCGCGCCGAAGGTGGTGGCGTATGCGATCCGCAACGGCGCCCTCACCTCCTGCGACTACATGACGGCCGACTGCACGTCCGCGAGCGCCGCCAACTGGACGTCGGTGGGCGGCAACATCATCAGCCTGCGCGCGCAATACGGCCGCGACACCGACGGCGGCGCCGTCATGGTGGCCGACACGTGGGACCAGACGACGCCCGCGGACACCTGCGGCTGGCAGCGCGTGACCGCGGTGCGCTACGCCCTCGTCTCGAAGAGCACGCAGTACGAAACCGCGCTCGATGCCTCCGGCCAGCGCACCTGCGAAGCGGTGACCGCGTCGCAGGCGCCCGCCTGGAGCGGCGGCGCGGGCGCGGCGATCGACCTGTCGCGCGGCGGCACCGTCAGCGACTGGGCGTGCTACCGCTATCGCACGTTCGAGAACATCGCCCCGTCGCGCAACCTCGTCTGGACTGGAGGCTGCCCTTGATCCGCCACACCCCGACCGCCCCCTTGCGGCGCGCCGCGCAGCAGGGCATGGTGCTGCTGATGGCCCTGATCGTCCTGGTGGCGATCATGGTCGCCGGCATCGCGATGATCCGCTCCGTCGACACCGCCACCCTGGTGTCCGGCAACCTCGCTTTCCAGCAGGCCGCGACCTATGCGTCCGACAAGGGCGTCGAGGCGGCCATCGCGATGATCAAGGACCGCCGGACCCAGGGCACACTGGGCGACAACGACCCCACGAACGGCTACTACGCCAGCTTCGTCGACAGCAGCCCGGCGGCGAACTCGAACTGGCCGCAGTTCTGGAGCGACCACTTCGCGGGCGATACCGTGTCGGTCCAGCTCCCGGTCGACCAGTTCCAGAACCAGGTTTCCTACGTGGTGCACCGCCAGTGCAAGCAAGGCGGGACCGGCGGCGATGCCGGCTGCGTCAAGACCTGGCCCAAGGGCGGCTCGGGCACCGGCGGCGGCTTCGACGCCGACGGAGGGGGAGGCAACGCCCCCATCGAAGGCGTTTCACAAACTTATTACCGCGTCACCGTTCGCGTGTCGGGACCCAGAAGGACCGAAAGCTATGTCCAAACCATTGTCGCAATGTGATCGTGCCGGCGCGCCGCGCTGGCGCGCGAAGGTGGGCCGCGGCGCCGTGCTGGCGCTGCTCGCGGGCACGGCGCTGGTCCCGCTCAGCGGCCTGACCACGCCCACCGACCTGTCCAACATCCCGCTGCCGACGTACTCGTCGGCGGACAGCGCCACCATCCTGCCCAACATCATGATGGTGCTGGATGACTCCGGCAGCATGGACTGGGACTACCTGCCGGACTGGGCGAACGACCTGCCGAACAACTACACGGCGCCGTCCACGAGCGGCACCAATGCGGTCACCGGCGCCGAGGGCACGAGCGGCACGCACCAGACGAACCTGCCGCAGTACCTGTACTACAACGCGTCCTTCAACGGCGTCGCGTACAACCCCGCGGTCACGTACAGCGCGCCGCTGAATTTCGGCTCGAACGGTTTGCCGGACAGCACGACGTATCCGGCGATGAGCGCCACCAACACGAAGGCGTCGTCGACCTCCGGTGCCTGGACCGCCGTACCCAACGACGGCTACGGCGTCCAGGACAGCGGCAACAGCAGCCTGGTCGACAACCGCAACGCCTACTTCTTCACCACGGTCCCGGGCGAATACTGCGATTCGCCGGCGCTGACCAACTGCCAGGCGGCGACCGCGCCCGCGGGCAAGTTCGCCTACCCCGCCCCGCTGCGCTGGTGCAGTGACCAGCAGCTGACGACGTGCCGCGGCCTGCAGAGCAGCACGTACAAGTACCCGCGGATGGCCGCGCCGCGCATCGCGCAGCTGACCATCAACAGCACCGGCTCCGCCGGCACCATCCGGGGCATCACCGTCGACGGCCAGCAGATCATGTCCGCGGCCTCGGCCACCTCGAGCAGCACCGCCACCGTGGCGAACAACGTCGCGGCGCAGATCAATGCCTGCCGCTACGCCCTGCCCGCCACGACCAACTGCACGATCGTCGGCTACGTCGCGTTGTCCGCGGCCACGTCGAACGTCGTCACGATCTATGCCCCGGGCGTGACCAGCGCGACGCCGGTCGTGACCGTCGGCACCGGCACCTCCGGCAACGTCGGCTACACGATGGGCACCTTCGCCCGCGCGTCCATCCCGCTGCCCGACTACTTCGCCGGCGGCACGCGCGTGCGCAGCAACGCCGCGGTCCCCGGCGAGAATCTTCGCACGGTGCTCACGTCGTCGGTCAACAGCTATCCCTATCCGGGCACGAACGCGAAGGCCGGCACCCGCACCGACTGCGCCGGCACGACCTGCACGTTCGCCGAGGAGATGGCCAACTACGCCAACTGGTGGGCCTACTACCGCACCCGCATGCAGATGATGAAGACCGCGACTTCGCGGGCCTTCGGCCAGCTGGATACGGCGGAAAACATCGCGGCCGGCAAGACGCTCTACCGCGTCGGCTATCTCACGATCAACAACAACACCACCCGGGACTTCGTCAACGTCAAGGATTTCGACGGGGCCCAGAAGTTCACCTGGTTCTCGAAGCTGTTCAGCGCGAACCCCGGCAACAACACGCCGCTGCGCTCCGCGCTCTCCACCGCCGGCCAGCTCTATGGCGGCACGATGAACGGCAACACCTTCCGGGGATCGACCGTGACCGACCCGCTGCAGTACTCCTGCCAGCGGAACTACACGATCCTGTCCACGGACGGCTACTGGAACACGAACACCAGCGCCCCCAACGGCGGCGTCGGCAGCAAGCTGGACGGCTCCACGGCGGTCGGCAACCAGGACGGCGTCCTGCCGAAGCCCTACAGCGACGGCGCGAACCAGCAGACGCAGACGCGCACCGCCCAGCTGCAGATGCGCACGAACACGCTGAGCGCGCAGAAGCGGACGCTGCAGAAGCAGACCTCGCAGCAGCAGCAGCAGACTTCGACGTTGCAGACGCAGACGTCGCAACTGCAGAAGCAGGTCACGCAACTGCAGAAGCGCACGTCGACGCTGCAGGGGCAGACTTCACAGCTTCAGGCGGCGACCAGCACCAACCATACCAGCTGGTCTGGATGGAGCAACGTCACCTCCTGCACCTGGAAGACCTCCGGCAGCGGTACCTGGACCAAGTGCCAATACCTCAGCTACACCTCCTACTCCAATGTGTCCTCGTGCACGTTCAGTGCGCAAGGCACCGTGACCACTGACGGCACGAAGTGGACCGGCCCTGCCACCAACTGCCAGTACACCGGCTGGACCAGCTTTGCCGGTGCTGCGTCCTGCACCGCTGCAGCCCAGTCCACCTCGCCCAACTACACGGTCGGAACCGCCGTCCAGTGCCAGAGCCCGGTGACCTCGGCATACGCCGGTGCCGCGTCGTGCACGCAGACCACCACGCCGGACACCAACGGCTTCACGACCCAATGCCGGACGGTGGTGACCTCCGCGTACGCCAACGCCGCCAGCTGCACCCAGACCACCACGCCGGACACCAACGGCTTCACGACACAGTGCAACTACACGCCTTGGACCACCGCGACCAACGTGGCGTCCTGCACGGCCGTGCCGCAATCCGCGAGCCCGAACTACACGGTGGGGACTGCGGTGGCCTGCCCGATCACCGTAACGTCGGCCTTCGCGAACACCACCGCGTGCACGGACACCACCGGCTCGCCCAATGCGAGCGGCCAGACGACGCAGTGCCAGTACGGTGCTCCCGCCACGGCTGCGACCGTCCTGTCATGCTCGCCCGCCTACTCCGCCACCAGCACCGACTACAGCAACCCGTTCGTCTACGACAACTGCACGAAGGTGCCTGGCAACTGGGTCAACGCCTCGACCTGCACGGAAAACAACACGCCCGACGCGGCTGGCAAGACGTACGACTGCACGTACGCAGCCTTCACCTCGTACACGAACGTGACCACCTGCACGCCCGTGGCCAAGAGCACCGGCCCGAACTACACCGTGGCGGTGGCGCGCGAATGCGCGATCAGCGCGAGCGGCGGCACGTCCGACACGCTCGCCGACGTCGCGGCCTACTACTACAACACCGACCTGCGCAATAGCAGCCAGACCGCGCCGGACGGCACCGGCACCTGCTCCGGCCCGATCATCCCGCCCTCCACCACCGTGCGGACCGACCTGTGCACGGACAATGTCCCGGCCGCCGGTCGCGACGTCACGCCCAAGCAGCACATGACCACCCACACGCTGGGCCTGGGCGCGACGGGCATGATGCTGTTCTCGCCGTACCAGAACGACGGCTCCGGCAACCGCACCTACGTCCAGGACTACTGGTCGCAGCCTTCCGGCGACTTCTTCGACGTGGCCAACGGCAGCGTCGCGGCGCCCACCTCGGGCATCTGCCCCTGGCAGACCGCGGGCACGATCTGCACCTGGCCGACGCCGTCCAGCGACTCGCCGGCCAACATCGACGACCTGTGGCACGCGGCCGTCAACGGCCACGGCACCTACTTCAGCGCCGGCGACCCGGCCGCGCTGTCGACGGCCCTGACGACCGTGCTGTCCGGGATCGGCAACACGCCGCGCCCCGGCACGGCGGCCGCCGCGGCGAGCTCGAACCCGAACATCACGAGCAGCGACAACTACGTCTTCAGCTCCTCGTACAAGTCGGTCGACTGGTACGGCGAACTGATCATGCAGCGGTTCAACCCCGACGGCAGCACGACCGCGCAGCAATGGTCGGCGATGCGCCTGCTGGACTGCGCCATGACCCCCTGGGTGGCCGGCAAGAACTACGTCGCCGGCGACGTGTTCAAGCAAGGCGGCGCCTGCTACCTCGTGACGGCCAACTACCAGTCCGGCTCCGGCTTCTCCGCCTCCGTGGACGGCACGGCGACCTCGGTGATGACCGGCACGCCCGTGACGCGCACGATCTACACGGTCGGTTCCAGCGGCCTCGTGCCGTTCACCTGGTCCAGCCTGAGCACCGCGCAGCAGGCCTACTTCCAGTCGCCCTGGATCGGCGGCGGCACGGGTACGGTGTCGCCCTCCGGCGCGATCGCCCAGTTCTGCACCGTCGGCACGGGCTGCCTGACCACGGCGCAACAGACCGCGGCGCAAGGCCAGCCCCTGGTGGACTACCTGCGCGGCGACCGCACGAACGAGGTCACGTACTTCCGCCAGCGCCAGCACATCCTGGGCGACATCGTGTCGTCGGAAGCGCGCTACGTGAAGGCGCCGTCGCAGAGCTACACGGACGCGGGCTACAGCGACTACAAGACCGCCAAGGCCGATCGCCCCGCCACCGTGTTCGTGGGCGCCAACGACGGCATGCTGCACGCCTTCGATGCCCTCACCGGCATGGAGCGCTGGGCCTTCGTCCCGACGGCCGTCCTGCCGGAGATGTACCACCTGGTCGACCAGGATTACACGAATCCGCTGAAGAACCTGCACCGGTACTACGTGGACGGTTCGCCGGAAACCGGCGACATCTGCCCGACGGCGCCGACCACGCCCTGCACCGGCACCACCTGGAAGACCATCCTGGTGGGCGGCCTCAACCAGGGCGGCAAGTCCTTCTATGCCCTGGACATCACGGACCCGACCGCGCCGACGCTGCTGTGGGAGATCTCGAACACCACGTCGGGCTTCGCCAACCTGGGCTACAGCTACAGCAACCCGCGGATCATCAAGCTGCGCACCGGCCAGTGGGTGGTGATGTTCGCCTCCGGCTACAACAACGCGGACGGCCTGGGCCACCTGTACGTCGTGAACGCGACGACCGGCGCCCTGATCAGCGACATCGTCAACAACGCGACGGATGGGTCGACTTCCCCGGCCACCGCGGCCTCGGCCTCGAACCCGAGCGGCCTGGCCCGCATCGCGGCGCGGTCGCCGACCTACCCGCAGAACAACACCGTGGAAGAGGTCTACGGCGGCGACCTGTTCGGCAACGTCTGGCGCTTCGACGTCAACGGCAACCTCGGCGCGCCCGGCCTCGACGCCCAGCTGCTGATCCAGTTGAAGGACAAGGCCACCCCGCCGAAGCCGCAGCCGATCACCGGCAAGCCGGTCGTGTCGACGGTCGCCAACCTGCCGCTGATCATCATCGGCACGGGCCAGTACCTGACCAAGGCCGACCTGGGCACCACGGGCCTGAACTCCATGTACGGCATCAAGGACTCGCTGACGGCCACGACCATGGACACGCCGCGCCTCACCAGCAGCAAGTTCGTGGAGCAGGTCCAGACCACGTCCACCTGCCCGTCCAGCGCGCCGAGCTCCCTCTGCGTGCAGGGCCAGGTGGTGCGGACCTCGACGTCCAACACGGTGGACTGGAGCGTGAAGAACGGCTGGTACGTGGACTTCATCGTCGCGGGCGAGCGCTCCGTCACGGACGCCCAGCTGGCGCTCGGCACGCTGGTGTTCAACACGCTCAAGCCGCAGACCACGGACGCCGTCACGGGCTGCAACGGCGACAGCGCCACCATCAGCGCCAAGAGCTACCAGTACTGGCTGGACTACCTGACCGGCGGCGCCGTGGAAGGAGCCAAGGACGTGGTCGGCGTCGAGCTGTGCGACTGCATCGCGACCCGCCCGTCGCTGGTGCGGACGCAGGACGGCACGCTGGAGGCCATCACCCGGATGACCGGCGGCGACAACTGCATCCAGGGCACGGACATGGGCTGCACCAAGACGACCAAGCCGCCGACCGCGCCGCCTGACGACGCCGTCCGCCGGCTGGGCTGGCGGGAGCTGAACGGGGAATAATCACCCCAACGCGCGGACCCTGCGGGGTCCGCGCTGCTTTTGGCAATGCACACCGAACCCATCACCCGCGCCCTGGCCCTCGCCCGCGAGGCCATGGGCAAGACCGAGCCGAACCCGCGGGTCGGCTGCGTCCTCACGGACGCGGCCGGCCGGGTGATCGGCGAAGGCCACACCCAGCCGGCCGGCCAGCCCCACGCGGAGGTGATGGCCCTGAGCGATGCCGCCGCGCGGGGCCACAGCGTGGCCGGCGCCACCGCGTACGTGACGCTGGAGCCGTGCTCCCACCACGGCCGCACCGGCCCGTGCTGCGATGCGCTCGTCGCCGCCGGCATCACCCGCGTCGTCGCCTCGCTGCAGGACCCGAACCCGCTCGTCGCCGGCCAGGGCTTCGCCCGCCTGCGCGCCGCCGGCGTTGCCGTGGAGGTCGGCCCGGGCGCCGAGGCCTCGCGCGAACTGAACCTGGGGTTCTTCAGCCGCATGGTCCGGGGCACGCCCTGGGTGCGCATGAAGGTCGCCGCCTCCCTCGACGGGCAGACGGCGCTGGCCAACGGCCAGAGCCAGTGGATCACCTCGGAGGCGGCCCGCGCCGACGGCCACGCCTGGCGTGCACGCGCCGGCGCGGTGCTGACCGGCATCGGCACCGTGCTGGAGGACGATCCGCGCCTGGACGTGCGGCTGGTCCCCGCGGGCCGGCAGCCGCCCCTGGTGGTGGTGGACAGCCGGCTGCAGACACCCCCGGGCGCGGCCCTGTTCGAGGTGCCCCACCGCCCGGTCTGGATCTACGCCGCGGAGGAGCACTTCGAGGCGCAGAAAACGCTGGAGGCGCGCGGCGCCACCGTGATCCACCTGCCCGGCCCGGGCGGCAAGGTGGACCTCGCCGCGCTGCTGAAGGACCTGGGCGGCCGCGGCGTCAACGAGCTGCACGTGGAAGCGGGCTTCAAGCTCAACGGCTCCCTCCTGCGCGAAGGGCTGGTCGACGAGTTCCTGGTCTATCTCGCGCCCCGGCTGCTCGGGCCGGGACAAGGCATGGTCAATATCGGGCCGCTCGCCTCCCTGGGCGATGCCGTCGCCCTGGAATTCGGCGCGATCGAGCGCGTGGGCGCCGACTTGCGCGTGCTGGCGCGCGTCCCCGGACGGGACCGGTTCTAGGCCCATTTGCGGCGCCTCAGGGGTTCACCACCCCGAGTCTGAGAAAATACCCGGATGTTCACCGGCATCATCACCGGCGTCGGGCGTATCGCCGCCATCGACGACCTCGGCTCTTCCCAGCAGCATGGCAAGCGGCTCACCCTCAACGCACCCGCCGGCTACCTGGACGACGTCGGGCTGGGGGACAGCATCGCCCTCAATGGGGCCTGCATGACGGTGACCTCCCTGGACGCCAACGCCGGCCGCTTCACGATCGACATCTCCGCCGAGTCCCTCGCCCGCACCGCCGGCCTGGACCGTCCCGGCGCGGTCAACCTGGAAAAGGCCCTGAGGCCGCAGGACCGCCTGGGCGGCCACCTGGTCTCCGGCCACGTGGACGGTGTCGGCAGCGTGCTGAAGATGGAGCCCGTGGGCGAAAGCTGGGAGCTGCGCATCCTCGCCCCGCGCGAGCTGGGCAAGTACCTGGCGTACAAGGGCTCGATCACCGTCAACGGCGTGAGCCTCACGGTCAACGCCGTGACCGACACGGCCGACGGCACCGAGCTGAGCATCAACCTCATCCCCCACACCGTGCAGAACACCGCCCTGCACGCCCTGCAACCCGGCACCCGGGTCAACCTCGAGATCGACCTGATCGCCCGCTACGTCGAGCGCATGCTCGTCGCCGGAAAGGTCAACGCATGAACGCACGCACTCCCCTGCAGCCGGTGGCCGTTTCGCCGGTGGAAGACATCGTCGCCGAGATGAAGGCCGGCCGCATGGTGATCCTCGTCGACGAGGAGGACCGCGAGAACGAGGGCGACCTGGTCCTCGCCGCCGACCACGTCACCCCGGAAGCCATCAACTTCATGGCCCGCTTCGGCCGCGGCCTGATCTGCCTGACGCTGACCCGCGAGCGCTGCGAACGCCTGCAGCTGCCGCCCATGGTGGCGCGCAACGGCACGAAGATGGGCACCGCCTTCACCGTCTCCATCGAGGCGGCCGAGGGCGTCACGACCGGCATCTCCGCCGCCGACCGCGCCCGCACGGTGCAAGCCGCCGTGGCCCGCGAAGCGACCGCGCGCGACCTCGTGCAGCCCGGGCACATCTTCCCCCTGCAGGCCGTCGACGGCGGCGTGCTGATGCGCGCCGGCCATACCGAGGCCGGCTGCGACCTCGCCGGCATGGCGGGCCTGACGCCCGCGGCCGTGATCTGCGAGGTGATGAAGGACGACGGGACCATGGCCCGGCTGCCGGACCTGCAGCTGTTCGCCGCCGAACACGGCCTGAAGATCGGCACGATCGCCGACCTGATCCACTACCGCAGCCGCACCGAGTCGCTCGTCGAGAAGCTGGGGCAGCGTCCGCTCGTGACGGCCTTCGGCGAGTTCACGGCGCACGCCTGGCGCGACAAGCCGAGCCAGGGCCTGCACCTGGCGCTGGTGAAGGGCACGTGGCAGCCGGCGCAGGAAGTGCCCGTGCGCGTGCATGAACCGCTGTCGGTGCTGGACGCGCTGGAAGTCGACCGCTCCATGCACTCCTGGAGCCTGGACGCCAGCCTGAAGCACATCGCGCAGGTGGGGCACGGCGTCGCGGTGCTGCTCAATTGCGGCGAGACCGCCGGCCAGCTGCTGGCGCAGTTCGAAGGCACCGCGCGCTCCTCGCAGGCGCCCGAACGCGGGCGCATGGACCTGCGCACCTACGGCGTGGGCGTGCAGATCCTGCGCGCGTGCGGCGTGCAGAAGATGAACCTCATGGGCACGCCCCGGCGCATGCCCAGCATGGCCGGCTACGGACTGGAAGTGGCCGGCTACACGCCGCGCCCGAACGCATAACTCAAAGGAACCCACCATGTTTGGTGCAGACAAGGGCACGGCCGATCGCCTGGACGGCAAGGACCTCGTCATCGGCATCGTGCAGGCCCGCTTCAACCAGGGCGTCACGGACACGCTGGCCAAGGCGTGCCGCGAGGAGCTGCTGGCGCGCGGCGTCACGGCCAGCGACATCGAGCACGTGCTCGTGCCCGGCGCGCTGGAAGTGCCGGTGGCGCTGCAGGCGATGGCGGAAAAGGGCGGCTACGACGCGCTGATCGCCCTGGGCTGCATCATCCGCGGCGAGACCTACCACTTCGAGCTGGTGGCCAACGAATCGGCCGCCGGCGTGACCCGCGTGGCGCTGGACTACCAGCTGCCCGTCGCCAACGCGATCCTCACGACCGAGAACATGGAGCAGGCCGTGGCCCGCCAGGTGGAGAAGGGCCGCGACGCGGCCCAGGTCGCCATCGAGATGGCCAACCTGCTGGAGGACATCGGGTGACGACCACGGCTCCCCGCAAGACCTCCGCGAAGCCCCCGCGCAGCCGCGCCCGCGAATTCGCCGTCCAGGCCCTGTACCAGCACCTGGTGGGCCGGCAGGACCCCGAGTCCATCGACCAGTTCACGCGCGGCCTGTCCGGCTTCCACAAGGCCGATTCCGTGCACTACGACGCGCTGCTCCACGGCTGCATCCGCGAGTCGGCGGAACTGGACCGCCTGATCCTGCCGCTGCTCGATCGCAAGCTGGAGGAGATCTCGCCCATCGAGCACGCCGTCATGTGGATCGGCACCTACGAGTTCCTGCACGCGCCGGACGTGCCCTGGCGCGTCGTGCTGAACGAGTGCATCGAGCTGGCCAAGGAATTCGGCGGCACCGACGGCCACAAGTACGTCAACGGCGTGCTGAACGGGCTGGCGCCGCAGCTGCGTTCGGTCGAGGTCGAGGCGGACCGCGTCACGGGCAAGGCGCGTTGATGAAGATCGCCCGCCGCGCCGAACGGATCGAGCCGTTCTACGTGATGGAGGTCGGCAAGGCCGCCTCCGAGCTGGCGCGGGCCTACGCCGGGACGGCGAAGCCGATGATCTTCCTGAACATCGGCGAGCCGGACTTCACGGCCCCTCCCCTGGTGCAGGAAGCGGCCGAGCGCGCGATCCGCGACGGCCGCACGCAGTACACCCATGCCCTGGGCCTGCACGCGCTGCGCGAACGCATCAGCGGCTGGTACGCGCAGCGCTTCGGCGTGGCCGTGCCGGCGAGCCGCATCGTGATCACCGCGGGAGCCTCCGCCGCGCTGCAGCTCGCGTGCCTGGCCCTGATCGAGGCCGGCGACCAGGTGCTGATGCCGGACCCGAGCTACCCCTGCAACCGGCACTTCGTGAGCGCCGCCGAAGGCGACGCCGTGCTGATCCCCACGACCGCGCAAGAGCGCTACCAGCTGTCCGCCGCCAAGGTGCAGGAGCACTGGGGCCCGAAGACGCGCGGCGTGCTGCTCGCCTCGCCGTCCAATCCCACGGGGACGTCCATCCATCCGGACGAATTGCGGCGGATCCACGCCTTCGTCCAGTCCAAGGGTGGCATCACGCTGCTGGACGAGATCTACCTGGGCCTGTCGTACGAGGACACCTTCGGCCACACGGCGCTGGCGATCGACGACCAGGTGGTGAGCATCAACAGCTTCTCCAAGTACTTCAACATGACCGGCTGGCGCCTGGGCTGGATGGTCGTGCCGGAAGTGCTGGTGCCGGCCGTCGAGCGGCTGGCGCAGAACCTGTTCATCTGCCCGAGCGCCGTCGCGCAGCATGCGGCGCTCGCCTGCTTCGCGCCGGAAAGCATCGCCGAATACGAGCGGCGGCGCGCCGAGTTCAAGGCCCGCCGCGACTGGTTCATCCCCCAGCTGCAGGCGATGGGCCTGCGCGTGCCGGTCGTCCCCGACGGCGCCTTCTACGCCTGGGCCGATTGCGGCGAGGCGGCGAGGCGCGTGGGCATGGACGGCAGCTGGGACTTCGCTTTCGAAGTGATGAAGCGGGCGCACGTGGCGATCACGCCGGGCCGCGACTTCGGCCATGCCGAGACCGGCCGCTTCATCCGCTTTTCCACCGCCAATTCGCTGCCGCAGCTCCAGGAAGCGGCCGATCGATTGAAGGAAATGTTGTCGTGACGCCGCACCCGGCTTTCAGGTGGCCGGTCCGCGTGTACTGGGAAGATACGGATGCGGGCGGCATCGTCTTCTACGCAAACTACCTGAAGTTCTTCGAACGGGCCCGTACGGAGTGGCTGCGCTCGCTGGGCGTGGCCCAGGGCAGCCTCAAGTCGGAACGCGGGGGGATGTTCGTGGTGAGCGAGACCTCCGTGCGCTATCTCGCGCCCGCGCGCCTGGACGATGAACTTCTTGTTACGGCCCAGCTCGAAGCCAGTGGACGCGCGTCTCTCATAATCGCCCAGGAAGCACGAAGGGGAGACGCGTTGCTGGCGGTTGGGACGATTCGCATCGGGTGGGTCGACGCCGCGACGCTGCGGCCGGGACGCATCCCGGACGCGATCCTTGCAGTGCTCAACACAGAGGCATGAACCAAGACCTTTCGATCCTGCCGCTGGTCCTCGGGGCCAGCCTGGTCGTCCAGCTCGTGATGCTGCTCCTCCTGCTGGTGTCCATCACCAGCTGGGCCGCCATCTTCCGCAAGCTGTTCGCGCTGCGCCGCGTCAAGTCCCTCAACGACGACTTCGAGCGCGAGTTCTGGTCCGGCACCAGCCTGAACGACCTGTTCTCCGCCGCCGCCCAGAACGCCAAGCTCTCGGGCCCGATGGAGCGCATCTTCGCCTCGGGCATGCGCGAGTACCAGAAGCTGCGCGAGCGCCGCATCGGCGACGCCGGCACGCTGCTCGATGGCGCCCGCCGCGCCATGCGCGCGAGCTTCCAGCGCGAGATGGACGCCGTGGAGACGCACCTGTCCTTCCTCGCCTCGGTGGGCTCGGTGTCGCCGTACGTGGGCCTGTTCGGCACGGTGTGGGGCATCATGCACGCCTTCAGCGGCCTGGGCGCCCTGCAGCAGGTGACGCTGGCCACGGTGGCCCCCGGCATCGCCGAGGCGCTGGTCGCTACCGCGCTGGGCCTGTTCGCCGCCATCCCGGCGGTCGTCGCGTACAACCGCTTCGCCCGCGACATCGACCGCGTGGCCATCCGCATGGAGACCTTCATCGAGGAGTTCTCCAACATCCTGCAGCGCAACCTGGGCGCCCTGAGCACGACGCCTTCGGGCTTCTGACATGCCGCACGTCGCGCAGCGCGGGCGGGGACGGCGCACGATGAACGAGATCAACATGGTCCCGTTCATCGACGTGATGCTGGTGCTGCTGATCATCTTCATGGTGACGGCGCCGCTGATCACGCCGTCGCTGATCGACCTGCCCAGCGTGGGCAAGGCGTCGCGCAAGCAGCCGGACAAGGTCGTGCAGGTGATCGTCGGGAAGGACGAACGCCTGGAGGTGAAGAACGGCGACAAGCGCATGCCCATGAACCTGCAGGACATCGCCCCCGCCGTGCTGCAGGTGCAGGCGAACGAGGCGGCCGGCGCCGTGGCCGTGGTGATCAGCGCCGACCGCAGCGTGAAGTACGAGACCGTGGTCAAGGTGATGGACGCCCTGCAGAGGGCGGGCGTGCAGCGCGTCGGCCTCTCGGTGCAGCTGCAGCCCTAGCACGCCATGCACGCCGCCGCCGACCGCCCGGAATTCGCGCCGCCGCCCGAGCCGGCGCTGGTGCGCGCGTTCATCCTGGCGGTGGTCGCGCACCTGCTGCTGCTGCTCGCGCTGAGTGTCGGCTTCCACTGGCAGCGCGAATCGCAGGACGCCGCGGTCGAAGCCGAACTCTGGTCGGCCCTGCCGAAGGAGGCCGCGCCCAAGGAAGTGCCGGCCCCCCCGCCACCGCCACCGCCGCCGCAGCCCGAAGTGAAGGCGCCGCCGCGGCCCGAGCCGCCCGTGAAGAGCGACGCCGACATCGCGCTGGAGCGCGAGAAGCAGAAGCGCGCGCTGGAGCAGAAGCGCCACCAGGAGGAACTCGAACGCCAGCGCGAGGAGCGCGCGAAGGCGGAAGCGCAGAAGAAACGCGACGAGGAACTCGCCCGCAAGAAGGAGCTGCAGAAGCAGCAGCTGGCCGAGGCGAAGCGCAAGGAAGAAGAGAAGAAGCGGAAGCTTCAGGAACAGGAAGTCCGCGAGGCCAGGCTGCGCGAGCAGATCCGCCAGGACGCGATGAAGCGCAACATGGCGATGGCGGGCACCGGCGCGCCCAATGCCACCGGCAATGCGGTCCGCGCTTCCGGCCCGTCGGCGAGCTGGGGCGGGAGGGTGCAGGCCCGCGTCCGGCCGAACATCGTGTACCCCGACAACGTCTCGGGCAACCCGGTGGCCCAGGTGGAAGTTCGGCTCGGCCCGGGCGGCATGATCCTGGGCTCGCCGCGGCTGGTGAAATCCAGCGGCGTCAAATCCTGGGACGACGCCGTGATCCGCGCGTTGGAAAAGACGGAATCCCTGCCGCCGGACACCGACGGGCGCTATCCCTCGCCCGTGATCATCGAGTTCAAGCCCAAGGCCTGACCGCCGGTCCGCGACACGCGGACACGGCTGTTGCACTTCGTATCGGCACGTTTCGGTACACCATCCTAAGCGGCCGGCTTAGCACCATCGCCGACGGCGCTTGTGCTCATGCTCGACTGCTACAAAATGTATAGCTCGACCTGCAACCGCCGGTAAGTTGCCGCAGCACTAGCCGATTCCCTCTAGCCGGGCAGGGGCCCCCGCCCCAACACTCGCGCCTGCGCGGCTGTGAATGGCGCATGGGAGCGCCGTGCACGCGCTAGGGAGTACAACAATGAAGCGTCGTCACCTGCTGGCCCAGGGGGCCGGCCTCGCGGCCGCCCTGGTATCGCCTGCGGCCATCCGGGGCGCCGCGGCCTCGTCGCCCATCGTGGTCGGCCAGTCGGCCGCCCTCACCGGCCCGCAGGCCGGCTTCGGCACCGCCATGCGCGACGGCATCCTGGCCGCCCTGCACACGGTCAACCAGGCGGGCGGCGTGAACGGGCGTCCCGTGCAGATGATGTCGCTCGACGACCAGGGCGACAAGGCCAAGACCGAGGCCAACGTCCGCATGCTCACGGACAACCCCAAGGTGGTCGCCCTGACCGGCTTTACCACCCGCCCCTGCTCCGAGGCGGGCGCCGTGCTGTCGGCGCAGGAGGGGATCGCCCTGGTCGGCGCGTTCTCGGGCACGCCGCTCCTGTACGGCGACAAGGCCTCCACGACCTTCACCACCCGCGCCAGCTACGAGCGCGAGCTCGAAGCGATCGTGCAGCACTACCGGTTGCTCGGCATGACGCGCTTCGGCTTCGTGCACCTGGAGGACGCCCGCGCCACCAACGTGCCGCTGCTGGAGAAGATCCTCGCCAAGCAGGGCGGCCAGCTCACCGTCACGGCCGGCGTCGACCGCAAGGGCCCGGACCTGAACGCCGCCGCCATCAAGACCCTCGACGCGGCACAACCCGAGGTGCTGATCATCCTGGCCAACAACGCGCCGCTCACCGGCTTCCTGCGCGAGTACGCGCCGCGCACGCTGATCCTGCCGAAGATGGTGATTTCCTTCGTGGACCGCGAGAAGCTGCTCAAGGACCTGGGCAAGGACGCCGCCGGCGTGGGCTTCAGCGTGGTCGTGCCGGAGTACACCAAGGAGAAGTACTGGGTGGTGCGCGAATTCGTGCAGGTCGCGCGCGAACTCAAGGTGGGCATCACGCCCGTCTCCCTGGAAGGCTTCATCACGGGCCTCGCGCTGGTGGAGGGCCTGAAGAACGCCCGCGCCGAAACGCGCCAGTCGCTGATCGAGGGCATGGGCCGCGTCGGCGGGCTGGACCTGGGCTACACCAACATGCGCTTCAGCCGCAGCGAACGCTCCGGCTCGCGCTTCGTGGACCTGTCGCTGGCCTCGCGCAACGCGGGCCTCGTCTGAGCGCAAGAAGGAAAGAGCAGGCATGGCGATCCGCCACACTCCCATCACCCCGGCGCTGGGCGCCACCATCGAAGGCGTGGACCTGGCGAACATCACGCCGGCCGAATTCCGGCAGGTGTACGACATCTGGAAGAAGCACCACGTCATCGTGCTGCGCGACCAGCGCCTGACCAACGCGCAGTTCGAGCGCTTCTCCGCCATGCTGGGCGAGCTGGACCCGCCGCCGAACCAGGGCGCCGGCCGCAAGAGCGTGCCGGGCCATCCCAACCTGTACGTGGTCTCCAACCGCAAGAACGCGGACGGCGAGCCGATCGGCGCGCTGGGCGACGGCGAGGCCTCGTGGCACACCGACATGTCGTACGTGGAGCGGCCGCCTTTCGCGTCGATGCTGTGGTCCGTGGAGCTGCCCGATTCCGGCGGCGACACCTGGTTCGCCAGCATGCCCGCGGCGCTGCGTTCCATGCCCGCGGACCTGGTGGCGCGCATCCGGGGCATGGCCATCAAGCACGACGGCACCTACGACAGCGGCGGCAACGTGCGCAAGGGCCTGGTCCCCAACGACAACCCGCGCGAGTCGGTCGGCACCCTCCATCCGATCGTGATCGTGCAGCCGGAGAGCGGCGAGCACACCCTGTACCTCGGCCGCCGGCGCAACGCCTGGATCGCCGGCCTGCCGACGGAGGAATCCGAGCGCCTGCTGAACATCATCTGGAGCTACGCCACGATGCCGGAGATCACGCTCAAGCACCAGTGGAAGCTGGGCGACGTGGTCCTGTGGAACAACCTCACCACCATGCACCGGCGCGACGCCTTCCCGGCCGACCAGGTCCGCACGCTGCATCGCTCGCAGATCAAGGGCAAGTACACGCTCGCATCACCCATTCACCAGGAGGCGGCATGATCCAAAGGCGCGCGTTCAACCGGGGACTGTTCGCGTCCTCCATTGCAATGGCAGGGTTCGCGCGCGCCGAGGACCATTACCCGAGCCGGCCGATCCGCCTGGTCGTCGGGTTGGCGCCGGGCGGCATCGCCGACCTCACCTCGCGCATCATCGCGCCGCGCCTGGGCGAGATCCTGGGCCAGAACGTGGTGGTGGAGAACCGCACGGGCGCCGGCGGCGCCATCGCCAGCCGCATGGTGGCGGCGGCGCCCGCGGACGGCTACACGCTGCTCACGGCCTTCGACGGCACGCACGTCACCATTCCCGCTTCCACGCCTTCCGCCGGCTTCGACCCGATCGCCGATTTCGCGCCGGTCGGCAAGGTGGTCGACTCACCCGTGCTGGTCACGACCTATCCGTCCTTCCCGGCCCGCGACTTCGGCGAGCTGGTGGCGCTCGCGCGCCAGAAGCTCAGCACCGGGGGCGGCACGCTGGACTACGGCACCGCCGGCATCGGCAGCACCGGCCACCTCACCATGGAGCTGATCAAGCTCAAGCTCGGGTTCTTCGCCACGCACATCCCGTACCGCGGGGGCGGCGACGCCCGCGTGCAGGTGCTGGGCAAGCAGATCCCGCTGATGCTCGCGGCGGTGCCTACCACCTCCGGCGACATCCGCGCCGGCATCCTCAAGGGCCTCGCCGTGACGAGCGCGACCCGCTCGCCCGCCCTGCCGGCCGTGCCCGCGCTGTCCGAACTGCCGTACCCGCAACTCCAGGGCCTGGACGTCAACTCGTGGGTCGGCGTGGTCGCGCCCGCGAAGACGCCGGCCCCCATCGTGGCACGCGTCGACGCCGCGCTGCGGGAGGTCGTCGCCTCCGAGGACATCCAGAAGCGCCTGCTCAATGCCGGCTCCATCCCGGTCAAGAGCTCGCCGGAACTCTTCGCGAAGCAGATCGCGGCCGACTACGCGCAGTGGAAGAAGGTGATCGCCGAGTCGAAGCTGCGGCTGGAGGCTTGAAGGGGTTCGGTGGGGTTCGCTTCGCTCACCGCCACCCTACGAACAGCCCCCGCCTCCCTGTAGGGTGGCGGTGAGCGAAGCGAACCCCACCGCTCGGCCTCACCCCTCGTAAACGATCTGCGCCAGCCCCCCATGGGCCTGCGCCATCCAGCTCGCGAGCGCCGCATCGGTCGGATAGAACTTCGCCTGTTCGCCCAGCTGCAGTTCCGCCGTCGCCGTCTCGCGCTGCACCAGCAGGCGCACGCCCAGGCCGCGCAGCAGCTCGCCCTGCTCCGTCAGTTCCTTCTTGGGCGGGAAGTCGCGCACCAGCCGGCTGATGTCCGGCGCCGTGCCGTTGACGGCCACCTGCAGGTACTTGCCGAAGCGGCAGCGGGCCGTGGCCAGGTCCCAGATCTGCTGCACGTTCAGGCGGAAGCCGCCCGAAAACCGGTCCGGCTGCAGGCGCGCCTGCACGACGATCAGCTCGTCGTCCTTGAACCAGGCGCGGTGCGGGCTGAACACCGATTCGTCGGCGGCCGCCTCGATCGTGTCGCTCTTGTCGTCCAGCTTGAACAGGGCCAGCTTGCCGCGCTGGCCGTTGATCACGCGCATGTCGGTCACGATGCCGGCGAGCATCAGCGGCTCGCGCGTGTCCACCAGTTCCTCGATCCTGCGCTTGCAGAAGCGGCGCACCTCGCGCTCCACTTCGTCGAAGAGGTGGCCCGACAGGTAGAAGCCGATCGCGGTCTTTTCCTGCGACAGGCGTTCCTTCACGCCCCAGGGGGTGGCCTCCACGAGGTCGGGCTCCTGCGTGCTGGAGGCATGCGAGTCGCCCATGTCGAACAGGCCGCCCTGGTTGGCGTTCGCTTCCGTGGTGGCCGCGAACTCGAAGGCGCGGTCGATCGATGCGACCAGCGCCGCGCGGTTCATCTGCAGCGAATCGAAGGCGCCGGCCTTGATCAGCGCCTCCACCGTGCGCTTGTTGATGCGCGAGCGGTCCACGCGGCAGCAGAAGTCGTACAGGCTCTTGAACGCTCCTCCTTCTTCGCGCGCCGCCACGATCGCCTCGACCGCCGACTGGCCCGTGCCCTTCACCGCGCCCAGGCCGTAGCGGATCACCTTGTCCGAGATCGGCTCGAAGCGCCAGGTGCCGCGGTTGATGTCCGGCGCCTCGAAGGTCATGCCGAAGTTCTTGACCGCGTCCTCGAACAACACCTTCAGCTTGTCGGTGTTGTCCATTTCGATCGTCATGTTGGCGCAGTAGAACTCCGCCGTGAAGTGCACCTTGAGCCAGCCCGTGTGGTAGGCCAGCAGGGAGTAGGCAGCAGCGTGCGACTTGTTGAAGCCGTAGCCCGCGAACTTCTCCATCAGGTCGAAGATCTCGTCGGCCTTGTCCTGCGGGATGCCATGCGTCTTGTGGGCCCCCTCGCGGAACCGCTCCCGGTGCACGGCCATCTCCTCGGCCTTCTTCTTGCCCATGGCGCGGCGCAAGAGGTCGGCGCCACCAAGCGAGTAGCCGCCCAGGATCTGCGCGGTCTGCATCACCTGCTCCTGGTAGACCATGATGCCGTAGGTCTCGCTGAGCATGTCGGCCACCGCGGGATGCGGGTATTCCACCGTCTCGCGCCCGTGCTTGCGGGCCACGAAGGACGGGATCAGGTCCATGGGGCCCGGGCGGTACAGCGCGTTCAGCGCGATCAGGTCTTCCAGGCGTGACGGCTTCGCGTCGCGCAGCATGCCCTGCATGCCCCGCGATTCGAACTGGAACACCGCCTCGGTCTTGCCGTCGGTGAACAGCCGGTAGGTGTGCGGGTCGTCGAGCGGGATGTCCTCGAAGGCGAAATTCTCCTGGCCCGGATGGCGCTGGACGATGAACTCGCGCGCGAGCTCCAGGATGGTCAGCGTGGCCAGGCCCAGGAAGTCGAACTTCACCAGGCCCGCGGCCTCCACGTCGTCCTTGTCGTACTGGCTCACCGCGGAGTCGCTTCCGGGCTGCTGGTACAGCGGCGTGAAGTCGGTGAGCTTGCCTGGCGCGATCAGCACGCCGCCCGCGTGCATGCCGATGTTGCGGGTCATGCCTTCGAGCTTCTGGGCGAGATCGAGCAGCGTCTTGACCTCGTCCTCGCGCTGGTAGCGCTCCTTGAGCATGGGCTCCTGCTCCAGCGCGTCCGCGATCGTGATGTGCACGCCGGGCTTGTTCGGGATCAGCTTGCTGATGCCGTCGCAGAAGGTGTAGCTCATGTCCAGCACGCGGCCCACGTCGCGCACCGCCGCGCGCGCGGCCATCGTGCCGAAGGTCGCGATCTGCGAAACGGCATCGCGCCCGTACTTGTCCTTCACGTACTCGATGACGCGGTCGCGGTTGCCCTGGCAGAAGTCGATGTCGAAGTCGGGCATCGACACCCGTTCCGGGTTCAGGAAGCGCTCGAACAGCAGGTTGTATTGGAGCGGGTCGAGGTCGGTGATCTTCAGCGCGTAGGCGACCAGCGAACCGGCGCCCGAGCCCCGGCCCGGGCCCACCGGGCAGCCGTTGCTCTTGGCCCAGTTGATGAAGTCGCCCACGATCAGGAAGTAGCCGGGGAAGCCCATCTTCAGGATGGTCCCCAGCTCGAACTCCAGGCGTTCCTCGTAGCGCGGGCGCTGCTTCTCGCGCTCCGCCTCGTCGGGGAACAGGTGGACCAGCCGCTCCTTCAGGCCCTCGTGCGAGGCAAACCGGAAGTACTCGTCGATCGGCATGCCGTTGGGCGTCGGGAAGTTGGGCAGGCGCGGCTTGCCCAGTTCCAGCGTCAGGTTGCAGCGGCGGGCGATCTCCAGCGTGTTCGCGACCGCGGACGGCAGGTCGGCGAACAGCTCGGTCATCTGCGCCGTGGTCTTGAAGTACTGCTCGCGGGTGAAGCGCCGCACCCGGCGCGGATTGCCCAGGATCTCGCCTTCGGCAATGCACACGCGTGCTTCGTGCGCCTCGTAGTCGTCTTCCTTGGTGAACTGCACCGGATGCGTGGCCACCACCGGCAGGCTCAGGCGCGCGGCCAGTTGCACGGCCGCAGCCACGTGGGCCTCGTCGTCCGGGCGGCCGGCGCGCTGCACCTCCAGGTAGAACCGGTGCGGGAACAGGCCCGCGAGCTGCAGGGCCAGCTCGGAGGCACGGCTCTCGTCGCCCTGCAGCAGCGCCTGGCCCACCGGGCCGGCCTGGGCGCCCGAGAGCAGCAGCAGGCCCTCGCCCAGCTCCTGCAGCCATTCCAGCCTGGCCACGGCCTGGGCGCGCACCACGTTCGACGTCCAGGCGCGCGCGAGGATCTCGCACAGGTTCAGGTAGCCGCGGTGGCTCTGCACCAGCAGCAGCACGCGGGACAGCACGTTGGCATCGGCGCCCAGGCCCTGCAGCATCAGCTCGCAGCCCACCACGGGCTTCAGGCCGGCGCCGCGCGCGTCCTTGTAGAACTTGATGGCCCCGAACAGGTTGTTCAGGTCCGAAATGCCCAGCGCCGGCTGGCCGTCGGCCGCCGCGGCCTTCACGATCTCGTCGATGCGGTTGGTGCCGTCGACGACGGAGAATTCGGTGTGGAGGCGCAGGTGCACGAACATGGTTCGATTGTAGGAAATGCGCCCCCCTTGACAGCCCCGCACAATCCCGTCACGTGAACCAGATCCTCAACGCCTCCGCCTACCTTTTCACGCCCTTGCCCGATGCCTCCGCCTTGCGGGAACCCCTGCTGGCCCGGGCGCGGGCTCTGGGCCTGAAGGGCACCATCCTGCTGGCCGACGAGGGGATCAACCTGTTCCTGGCCGGGGCGGAGGCGGACGTGCGGACGCTGCTGGCCGAATTGCGCGCCGATCCTCGCCTGGCGGGCCTGCAGGCCAAGGAAAGCTGGTCGGACACGGTTCCGTTCCAGCGCATGCTGGTGAAGCACAAGCGGGAGATCATCCGCATGGACCACCCGGCCATCCAGCCGCATGCCGGCCGGGCACCCGCGCTGGACGCGCCCACGCTCAAGCGCTGGCTGGACCAGGGCCACGACGATGCCGGCCGGCCCGTCGTCACGCTGGACACGCGCAATGCGTTCGAGGTGGACTACGGCACGTTCGAGGGCACGATCGACTGGCGGCTCGCGAAGTTCAGCGATTTTCCCGCGGCGTTGCGCGCGCACGCGCAGGACCTGCGCGGCAAGACCGTCGTGAGCTTCTGCACCGGCGGGATCCGCTGCGAGAAGGCGGCGCTGGTGATGCGGGAGGAAGGCCTGGACAACGTCTGGCAGCTCGAAGGGGGGATCCTCAAGTATTTCGAGGAGACAGGAGGCGCGCATTTCCGCGGAACCTGCTTCGTGTTCGACGAAAGGGAGGCGCTGGCCGCGACCCTGCGGCCCGCACGCGACACCTGAGCGACGGACGGCGCGGCACGGGACGCAGGCGGCAGCGGCGATTCGCGCACCGCATCCCCGTTCCTAGAATCGTCCGGTGAACACAAACGTCCCCAACGAACGCCTGCAGCAGCGGCAGGTCGCCATCCTCTGCGCCATCTTCTTCGTGTCGGGCTTCTGCGGCCTGATCTACGAGTCGATCTGGTCGCACTACCTCAAGCTGCTGCTGGGACACGCGGCCTATGCGCAGGCCGTCGTGCTCGTCGTCTTCGTCGGAGGGCTCGCGCTGGGCGCCTGGATCACCGGGCTCGCGGCCCACCGCATCCGCCGCCCCATCGTCTGGTACGCGGCGGTGGAAGCGGCCGTCGCCATGCTCGCCTTCGGTTTCCAGCAGGTGTTCGAACAGGCCTCCTCCTGGGCCAGCGCCAGTTTCCTGCCGGCGATGTGCGGCGACACGGGCGCGTGCGGTGCCGCCTGGGCCCTGGCCGCCGCGCTGATCCTGCCCGCTTCCATCCTCCTCGGTGCGACGTTCCCGCTGATGACGACGGGCGTGATGCGCCTCGGCGCGCGGCCCGGCCGCGGCCTCAGCCTGCTGTACTTCCTGAACAGCGCGGGCGCCGCGCTGGGCGTGCTCACCTCCGGCTTCGTGCTGATCCCGCGCCTCGGCTTGCCCGGCACCATCATGCTCGCGGGCGCCTGCAATACGGCCGTCGCACTCGCGGCCTACCTCACTGCGTGCGCGGGACGCAGCCCTGCTCACGCGCAGACGGCGGCCGACGCGACCACCCCACCCCGGGCGCCGCGGCAGGAGCTCCGCCTGCTGCTCGCCGTGGCGGCGCTCACCGGCCTTTCGTCTTTCCTCTACGAAGTGGCCTGGATCCGGATGCTGACGCTGGTGCTGGGCGCGGCGACGCATGCCTTCGAGCTGATGCTGGCGCCTTTCATCCTCGGACTCGCGCTGGGTGCGTGGTGGATTCGCGATCGCATCGACGATCACCCGCGGCCGCTGCTGCTGCTCGCGCGCATCCAGGTCGCCATGGGGCTGCTGGCCGTCGCCACGCTGCCGCTGTACGCGAGCCTGTTCGACGCCATGGCCTGGGTGCTGCAGGCGCTCGCGCGCAACGAGGCCGGCTACGCCCTGTTCAACCTCACCAGCCTGGCGATGGCTGCCGCGGTGATGCTGCCGGCAACGGTGTGCGCGGGCATGACCCTCCCCGTGATCACGGCGACCCTCCTGCGGCGCGGCTTCGGCGAACGGCAGGTGGGCCAGGTCTACGGCGTCAACACGTTCGGCGCCATCGCCGGCGTGCTGCTCGCGGTGCACCTGCTCATGCCCGTGCTGGGACTGAAATGGACGCTCGCGACGGGCGCGGCCATCGACGTCGCGCTTGGCGTGGTCCTCTGGTGGTCGGGCCGGACCCGCGCGGACACCCGGCAGCCTCGCTGGCTCGCGCCCGCCGGCGTCGCGGCGGGCGGCGTGGCGGCGCTCGCCATCCTGGCAGCGATCACCGCCGTTTCACCGCTCGATGCCGGCCGGCTCGCGTCCGGGGTGTACCGGTATGGCGTCGCCCGCGCCGACCAGGAGGGCATCCGGATCCTCTTCCACCGGGACGGCAAGACGGCCACCGTGACCGTGCGCGAAAGCGCCGACGGCGTCCGGATCCTGAGCACCAACGGCAAGCCGGACGGGTCCACCCATCCCCAGGCCCGCGTGCTCACGCCGGACGACAGCACGATGGTACTGCTGGGCGCGCTGGGCCCCCTGCACCATCCCGCGGCCCGGAAGGCGGCCGTGATCGGGATGGGAACCGGGAGCACGACGGCCGTCCTGCTCGATGCGCCCGGCATCCGGCAGGTCGACACCATCGAGATCGAACCCATGATGGTCGAAGCGGCCAGGCTGTTCCGTCCGCGGGTGGACAAGGTGTTCACGGACCCGCGCAGCCGGATCGTCATCGACGACGCCCGCGCGCACTTCTCCCGGAGCGGGAGCCGCTACGACCTGATCGTCTCGGAGCCGTCCAATCCCTGGGTCAGCGGCGTCTCGGCGCTGTTCTCGGAGGAGTTCTACCAGCACGTGTCCAGCCATCTCGCTCCCGACGGACACTTCGTGCAGTGGCTGCATCTCTACGAAGCGAGCCCGGAGATGGTCGCGTCCATCGTGCGCGCCTTCGCGCTCGTGTTTCCCGAGTTCCGTGCCTACGCGACCAACTCGCTCGACGTGGTGCTGGTGGCGCGCAACGACGGCCGCACGCCCCGGCTGCAGGCCGGCGCGCTGGCAGCCATGCCGCTGCTGCGGCGCCAGCTTGCCGGGCTGGGCATCGACAACATGGCGATGCTGGCGGCGCACGAGACCGCCCGTCCGAACACGATCAAGCTGCTGGCGAACGCCTACGGCGTCCCCCCGAACCGGGACTTCTTCCCCTACGTCGATTCCCGCGCGGCCGAGGACCGGTTCCAGCAGCGCGTGGCCTCGGGACTGTTCGCCCTCCAGCAGGCGCCGGTGCCCTTGCTGGAATTCGTGGCGGGCGCCCCTGCGCACGCCGGCCGGATCACGCACGCCGGCCCCCACATGCCCTTCCCGCTGCAGCGCTACGCGGCGGCGGCCCAGGGCCTGCGCTTCCTGCAGGGCCGGGACCAGGGCGCGGCCGAAGTGCAGGCCCTCGGGACCTACGCGAGCGACTACGCCCTCGTGCGGAGCTGGTTCGCGGACTGCCACGTGCCGGACGGCACCGGTGAGCTCTGGACCGCCATGGTCAACGTCGCTTCGACGCTGAACCCGGGACAGTCGGCGGAAGGGGCCGGGGGTTACTGGCGTTCGCTGGCGCAGGGCCGCTGCCGCCAGGCACTGAGTCCCGTGCAGCGTGCCTGGGTCCAGCTGTTCGCCGCCACCGGCGCGCGCGATGCCAGGGCGGCGGGAGTTCATGCGCGCGAGGTGCTGGCCAGCGACCGGGACCTCACCACGGAAGCCCGCTCCTACGCAACGCTTGCCGCCGTGTCCGCCGACATCACCCTCGGGCGGCGCGAGGAGGCGGCCAGCCTGCTGCGCGAACAGGGCCGCGAGCTTCCCGCCAGCGAGCTCGACACCCCGTGGTTCCGCTACCTGTCGCTCTCGCTGGCGGTCCGGGCCATGCCGGCCGCGCCCTGAGCGGTCACGACCGTGGCTCCGGCGGCGTGAACCGCGTCGGCGGCAGCGGGATGAACTCCGGATCGCCCGGCACCACCCCCATCCGCATCGCTTCCCAATCGGCGCTCGCCTGCAGGATCCGGTCCTTGCGGCTGGAGACGAAGTTCCACCACATGTGACGCGGCGCGTCGAGCGGCGCGCCGCCCACCAGCACGACGCGCGCGCCGGCAGGAGCGGACACCGTCGCCGGCACGCCCGGCGCGAGCACGCCCAGCTGCCGTTCCGGCAGGGGCTCGCCATCGACCTCGATCCCGGACTCCACCGGGTACAGCGCCATCTCCGGCGCCAGCGGCGGCAGTTCCATGCGGCCGCCGGCCGGCAGCCACACGTCCAGGTACAGCGTGGGCGACAGCGCCGGCACCGGCGAGCGCGCACCGAAGGCCTCACCCACCAGCACGCGCACGCGGGCATCGCCGACGGCCACCTCCGGGATGGCGCTGGCCGGCGTGTGCGAGAAGGAGGGCTCGGCCTCTTCCTGCGCGAGCGGCAGCGCCGTCCACAGCTGCAGGCCGTGGTTCACGTAGCGCACGTCGCGCAGGTGCTCGGGACGGCGTTCCGAATGGACGATGCCCCGGCCCGACGTCATCCAGTTGATCGCGCCGGGCTCGATCAGCTGCTCGGTGCCCAGGCTGTCGCGATGCATCATGGCCCCGTCGAACAGGTAGGTCACCGTCGCCAGGCCGATGTGCGGATGCGGGCGCACGTCGTGGTTGGCCCCCGGCAACTCGTCCGCGGGACCGAAGTGGTCGAAGAAGATGAACGGTCCGACATTGCGGCGCCGCGCATGCGGCAGCATGCGGCGCACGAGGAATCCGCCGCCGAGGTCTTTCTCGTGGCCGTCGAGCTGCTGCTGGATCATGACCGCATTCTAGGAAAGGCTTCGCCGGCCCTCCGTTGAAATGGACTGAACGATGTCATCAAATGCGCCGTGCCGCGTCCCCGTTGCCAGCTCCTAGAGTCCACGCGTCCATTCCAACGAAAGAGAGAGAACGCAATGGCGAAGATCCTGGTCCTGTACCACTCCATCTACGGGCACGTCGAGACGATGGCCCAGGCCGTCGCGAAGGGCGCACGCGAAGTCGCCGGCGCGCAGGTCGACATCAAGCGCGTGCCCGAGACCATGTCCGAAGAGGCCGTGCGCGGCATCGGCGGCAAGACGCAGCAGGCCGCGCCGGTCGCCGCCCCGGCCGACCTGGCCAACTACGACGCGATCCTGTTCGGCACCGGCACGCGCTTCGGCAACATGACCGGCCAGATGCGCACCTTCCTCGACCAGACCGGCTCCCTGTGGATGTCCGGCGCGCTGGTGGGCAAGGTCGGCTCGGTGTTCTGCTCCAGCGCCACCCAGCACGGCGGCCAGGAAAGCACCATCCTCACCTTCATCCCGACGCTGCTGCACCAGGGCATGGTCGTGGTCGGCCTGCCCTATGCGGAACAGCGCCAGATGGGCCTGGACGAGATCAAGGGCGGCAGCCCCTACGGCGCGTCCACCATCACCGGCGGCCAGGGCGAGCGCCAGCCCAGCGAGCAGGAGCTCGGCATGGCGGCGTTCCAGGGCCGCCACGTCGCGACGATCGCGAAGAAGCTGTTCGGCTAGGTCTCCATGGGGCCGGGGCACGACCGGGACAGCCAGGCCGAACTCGCGGCCGCGCTGATCCACGGCCGTCGCTCCGTCGCGCCCCGCAAGCTGCACGCCCCCGGGCCCGACGCCCGCCAGTTGCACGATCTGCTGCTGGCGGCCGCCACCGCGCCCGACCATGGGCAGCGCGTGCCCTGGCGCTTCGTGGAAGTGCCGGCGGAACACCGCGCCGACCTCGCGGAAGTGTTCGCGTCGGCGCTGCTGGAGCGGGACGCAGGGGCGAACGAGGAGCAGCTCGCGCGCGCCCGGGGCAAGGCGCAGGATGCGCCCCTCGTCCTGCTCTGCATCGTCGACCTCGGTCCCCAGGACGATGCGATCCCGTCCCTGGAGCGCGTGGCCTCCGCGGGATGCGCGCTCCAGAACATGCTGCTGCTCGCCACCGCGCAGGGCTTCGCCTGCGCATTGACCAGCGGACGGGCCATGACGTCGCGAGCCCTGCGCGCGGCCTTCGGGCTGGCTGCGTCGGAGCAGGCGTTGTGCTTCGTCGCCATCGGCACGGGCGTGGACCCCGACCACCACGTGCAGCGTCCGGATCCCGCACGCTTCTTCAGCCGCTTCCCTAAGGCACGTCCCGGCGAGACGACCTGATACATCGGCGCGCGATGCGTTTCCCGATTCCCTGATTGCCCCGCTCGGGGGCAGCGCCTACCCTTCGCGCATCTTTTGCCGTGACGGAAGGCAACCGATGGCGCACCAGCACGCCGACACCCAGCCCGGCGAGCCGGGCCACCAGCGCAAGCAGGAGGAGCTGCGCAGCTTCCTGTTCCTGACCGCCGTGATGGTGCCGGTCCTGTCCGTCATCGTCGTCGGCGGCTACGGCTTCCTGGTCTGGATGTACCAGCTCCTGGCCGGCCCGCCGCGGGGCTGACCGCACCGGCGGGACAAGGCCCAAGGAGCACCAGTGCACATCAGCGAATCGACCCTCTGCCCTCCCGGCGGCGATGCCCCGGAGGAATGGCACATCGCCGGCGTGGCCGTCCACGTCCACCCCGAACACCTGGCTTCCGTGCAGGCCGCCCTCGTCCACATGAGCGGCGTGGAGGTCCATGCGAGCAGCCCCGAGGGGAAGCTGGTCGTGACGCTGGAAGCACCGACCCCGCGGGCCATCGCGGCCCAGCTCGATGGGTTGAATCACATGGAGGGGGTGCTCTCGGCGGCGCTGGTGTACCAGCACGGCGAAGAGGCGTCTGCCATGCAGGAGGAGATCGCAGATGGCCACGCGCCGTGACTTCATCAAGCAGACGGCGATCGCGGCGACCGCCTCGGTGGCGGGCGTCCAGCTGCCGGCGGGCGCCGCCAACTTCGTCACCGACGGCGACCTGACCAGGCTGAAGTGGTCGAAGGCGCCGTGCCGCTTCTGCGGCACCGGCTGCGGCGTCACCGTGGCCGTGAAGGACAACCGCGTGGTCGCGACGCAAGGCGACCCGCAGGCGGAGGTGAACCGCGGCCTGAACTGCGTCAAGGGCTACTTCCTCTCCAAGATCATGTACGGCGCCGACCGGCTCACGAAGCCGCTGCTGCGCATGAAGGACGGCAAGTACGACAAGAACGGCGAGTTCAAGGCCGTGACCTGGGACCAGGCCTTCGACGAGATGGAGCGGCAGTTCAAGCGCGTGCTCAAGGACAAGGGTCCCACGGCCGTCGGCATGTTCGGCTCCGGCCAGTGGACCGTCTGGGAGGGCTACGCCGCCTCCAAGCTGTTCAAGGCCGGCTTCCGCAGCAACAACCTCGACCCGAACGCGCGCCACTGCATGGCGTCCGCCGTGACCGGGTTCATGCGGACCTTCGGCATGGACGAGCCCATGGGCGTCTACGACGACATCGAGGCGGCCGACGCCTTCGTGCTGTGGGGCTCCAACATGGCTGAGATGCACCCGGTGCTGTGGACCCGCATCACGGACCGGCGCCTCAGCGCGCCGAAGACGAAGGTGGCGGTGCTCTCCACGTTCACGCACCGCTCCTTCGACCTGGCGGACATGCCGATCATCTTCAAGCCGCAGACGGACCTGGCGATCCTGAACTACATCGCCAACCACATCATCACGAACAAGAAGGTCAACACCGAGTTCGTCAACCGGCACACCAACTTCAAGGCCGGCGTGACGGACATCGGCTACGGCCTGCGCCCGGAGCACCCGCTGCAGAAGGCCGCGAAGAACGCCGCCGACCCCAACGCTGCCACGCCGATCACCTTCGACGATTTCGCGAAGTTCGTGTCCAGGTACGACGCCGACTACGTGAGCAAGCTGTCAGGCGTCTCGAAGGACCGCCTGCAGCGGCTGGCGGAGCTGTACGCCGACCCCAACGTGAAGGTCATGTCCCTGTGGACCATGGGCTTCAACCAGCACACGCGCGGGACCTGGGCCAACAACATGGTCTACAACCTGCACCTGCTGACGGGCAAGATCTCGACGCCGGGCAACAGCCCGTTCTCGCTGACGGGGCAGCCGTCGGCCTGCGGCACCGCGCGCGAAGTGGGCACCTTCTCGCACCGCCTGCCGGCGGACCTGCAAGTGGCCAATCCCAAGCATCGCGAGATCGCCGAAGGCATCTGGAAGCTCCCGCCCGGCACCATCCCCGAAAAGCCCGGCTTCCATGCGGTCCTGCAGAACCGCATGCTGAAGGACGGCAAGCTCAACGCCTACTGGGTCCAGGTGAACAACAACATGCAGGCCGCGGCCAATGTGTTGAACGAAGGCTACCCGGGCTACCGCAACCCAGACGCCTTCATCGTCGTCTCCGACGCCTACCCCACGGTGACGGCGCTGTCCGCCGACCTGATCCTGCCCACCGCGATGTGGGTCGAGAAGGAGGGCGCCTATGGCAACGCCGAACGCCGCACCCAGTTCTGGCACCAGCTCGTGGATGCGCCCGGCGAGTCGCGCTCCGACCTGTGGCAGCTGGTCGAGTTCTCCAAGCGCTTCAAGGTGGAGGAGGTCTGGCCCGCCGACCTGATCGCCAAGAAGCCGGAGCTGCGCGGCAAGACCCTGTTCGACATCCTGTACCGCAACGGCCAGGTCGACCGGTATCCGTTGAAGGACATGGATCCCGACTACGCGAACCACGAGTCCAAGGCCTTCGGCTTCTACATCCAGAAAGGCCTGTTCGAGGAGTACGCGACCTTCGGCCGCGGCCACGGCCACGACCTCGCGCCCTTCGACCTGTATCACCAGGTCCGCGGGCTGCGCTGGCCGGTGGTCAACGGCAAGGAAACGCTCTGGCGCTACAAGGAGGGCAGCGACCCCTTCGTCAAGCCGGGCCAGGGCTGGAACTTCTACGGCAACCCGGACGGCAAGGCCAACATCTTCGCCCTGCCCTACGAGCCGCCGGCGGAGTCCCCCGACAAGGAATATCCGTACTGGCTGGTCACGGGCCGCGTGCTGGAACACTGGCATTCGGGCTCGATGACGCGCCGCGTGCCCGAACTCTATCGCGCCGTGCCGAACGCCCTGTGCTACATGCACCCCGACGACGCGAAGGCGATGGGCCTGCACCGCGGCGACGCCGTGATGCTGGCCTCCCGGCGCGGCCAGATGAAGACGCGGGTCGAAACGCGCGGCCGCAACGCGCCGCCGCGCGGGCTGGTCTTCGTGCCCTGGTTCGACGCCAGCCAGTTGATCAACAAGCTCACGCTCGACGCGACCTGCCCGATCTCGCTGCAGACCGACTTCAAGAAGTGCGCGATCAAGATCGCGAAGGCCTGACCATGGACCGTTCCCGCACGACGCCCGTCCCGGTTCTCGTCCTCGTCGCCCTGTGCCTGGCGGCAGCCTTCCTCCTCGTCGGCACTTCCGCGCCGGCGCAGGGGCAGGCCAAGGCGCCCGCCCAGCCGCTGGTCGACCCGATGCGGGGTGCCGCGCCCGTGCCGACCGTGATCTCCCCGCCGCCGATCTTCCCGACGGAGAACAAGGACGTGCGCCGCGCCCGGCAGTTCGCGATGCAGCCGCCCACCATCCCGCACACGATCGACGGCTACCAGGTGGACAAGGCCTACAACCGCTGCATGACCTGCCACGCGCGCACCGCGGTGCAGGAGTCCGGCGCGATCCCGGTGAGCGTCACGCACTACATGGACCGCAACAACAACGTGCTCGCGGAAATCTCGCCGCGGCGCTACTTCTGCATCCAGTGCCACGTGGCGCAGGCGGACGCCAAGCCGCTCGTGAACAACACCTTCGTCGACGTCGAGCGGCTGCTGAAGCGCAAGCCGGGCGTCCTGGGTTCGAGCCAGTAGGCGGGCGCGCATGCGAGACCTGATCAAGCGCTACTGGATCACGATCAACCGCCCCGCGGTTCATTTCAGCCTGGCGTTCCTGACGCTGGGCGGCTTCATCGCGGGCGTGGTGTTCTGGGGCGCGTTCAACACGGCGCTCGAGCTGACGAACACGGAACGGTTCTGCACCAGCTGCCACGAGATGCGGGAGAACCCGTTCCAGGAGCTGCAGGCGACCATCCACTACACCAACCGCAGCGGCGTGCGCGCCCGCTGCCCCGACTGCCACGTGCCCCACGAGTGGACCAACAAGATCGCCCGCAAGATGCAGGCCTCCAAGGAGGTGTGGGGCAAGATCTTCGGCACCATCAACACGCGCGAGAAGTTCCTCGAGCGCCGGCTGGACCTGGCGCAGCACGAGTGGGCGCGCATGAAGGCGAACGATTCGCTCGAGTGCCGCAACTGCCACGACTACGAGTCGATGGACTTCGCGCGCCAGTCGCCCCGGGCCCAGGCGATGCATTCGACCTACCTCGCCAACCGCGAGAAGACCTGCATCGACTGCCACAAGGGCATCGCGCACCGCGTGCCCGACGTCGGCGCGGCATCCTCCGAAAAGCAGCCATGACCGCCGCCGGCCGATCGCAACCGTGCCTCCTCGCGGGGCGCCGGCTCGCGGTGCGTCGTGGCGGACGGCCGGTGCTGCGGGCGGTCGACGTGGATCTGGACGCCGGCGAACTGCTGCAGGTCACGGGCAGCAACGGCAGCGGCAAGACGACGCTGCTGCGGGTGCTGGCAGGCCTGATGGTTCCCGAGGAAGGCAGCGTGCAATGGGCCGGACGCGCCGTCCGCGGCGGCGACCCGGCCTACCAGCGCCGCATCGCCTACCTCGGGCACACCGACGGCGTCTGCAGCGAGCTCGACGCGCGCGAGAACCTGGTGCACGCGCACAGCCTGGCGGCCGTGCCGTCCGACGCAGCGGCCATCGGCGAAGCGATGCACCGCTTCGGCCTCGCGAAGCTCGGCACGATGCCGGCGCGGCGCATGTCGCAAGGCCAGCGCCGGCGGCTGGCCCTCGCGCGGCTGGCGCTCGTGCCGCGCCGGCTCTGGCTGCTCGACGAACCGCTGCCCTTCCTCGATTCGCAGGCCACGGACTGCTTCCGCGAGGCGCTCGAGGCCCATCTCCTGCACGGAGGCATGGCCGTCGTGGCGACCCACCAACCGCTGGCGATCACCGCGCAGGTGCTCGACCTGGACCGCCAGGCATGACGAACGTCCTCGCCGCAGCCGTCCTGCAGGACCTGAAGGTGAGCTGGCGGCGGCGCGCCGGCGCCTGGACCGCGCTCCTCTTCTTCGTCGCGACCACCAGCCTGTTCCCGTTCGCGATCGGGCCCGACCCGCAGGTGCTGCGCGCGCTGGCGCCCGGCGTCGTGTGGGTCTCGGCGTTGCTCGCCTCGATGCTGACCGCCTCGCACCTGTTCACCACGGACTACCGCGACGGCAGCCTGGACCAGCTGCTGCTGTCGCCGCATCCCCTCGCCCTCCTGGTGCTGGGACGCGTGCTCGCCCACTGGCTGACCAGCGGGGTGCCGCTGCTCGTGGCCACGCCGCTGCTCGCGCACCAGTACGGCCTGCCGTTCGGGTCGGGCCTGGCGCTCGCGGCGACGCTGCTGCTCGGGACGCCCGTCCTGGCCCTGGTCGGGGCCTTCGGTGCCGCGCTGACGCTGGGCCTGCGCGGAGGCGCCATGCTCCTGTGCGTGCTGGCGCTGCCGCTGTGCGTGCCGGTGCTGGTGTTCGGCGCGGACGCGGGGGCCGCGGCGGATGCGGGCCGGGACTGCGGCGCGCAGATCGCCCTGCTCGGCGCCTTCCTGGCCGCGTCGCTGTTCCTCTGTCCCCTCGGCGCGGCGGCGGGCCTGCGCATCACGATGGAGTAACGCGCATGGAAGGCACCTCCGCCGGCTGGCCGCTGTCCCCACCGCCCCACGCGCGGCGCAGCTGGCTCGCGTTCGCGTCGCCGGCACGCTTCGATCCGCTCGCGGGACGGCTGGTCCCGTGGTTCTTCGCCCTGGCCGTTGCGTTCGCACTGGCCGGCCTGGCCGTCGGCTTCCTGGTGGCGCCGGCCGACGCGCAGCAGGGCGAGGCCTACCGCATCATCTTCATCCACGTGCCGGCCGCGTGGATGTCGATGTTCATCTACTTGGTGATGGCCTGCTACGGCGCGCTGGCCCTGGTCTACCGCACGCGGCTGTCCGCGTTGATGGCGAGAGCCCTGGCCCCCACCGGCGCCGCCTTCACCGTGATCGCGCTGGTGTCCGGCTCCCTCTGGGGCCAGCCCACCTGGGGCACCTGGTGGGTGTGGGACGCGCGCCTGACGTCCGAGCTGCTGCTGCTGTTCCTGTACCTGGGCTTCCTCGCGCTCGACGGCGCGATCGAGAACCACCGGCGCGCGGAGCGGGCCTGCTCCCTGCTGGCGCTGGCCGGCTCGCTCAACCTGCCCGTGATCTGGTATTCCGTGCGCTGGTGGAACACGCTGCACCAGGGCGCGTCGGTGAGCTTCACGTCGGCGCCGACGATGGCCTTCACCATGCTCCTGGGCATGGTGCTCATGGCGCTGGCGTGCTGGATGTATGCGATCGCGGTTGCGCTGGTGCGCGTGCGCTGCCTCCTGCGCGAGCGCGAAGTGCTGCCCGCGGCCGCCTGAAGGAGCACGACATGGAATCGCTCGCACGGCTTTCGGCGGACGGTCACGCGGCATACGTGGCGTGTGCCTTCGGCTTCGCCTTCGTGATGCTGGCCGCGGAACTGGTCGTCCTGCGGCGCCGCTGGCGCGCGTTGCGGGACCAGAAGGCATGAACGTGCGCGCCCGCCGCCTCGGCCTGCTGCTGGCCGGCCTCGCCAGCGCGGGCATCGCACTGGCGCTCGTGCTGCAGGCGTTCCGCTCCAACCTGGTCTTCTTCTTCAGCCCCAGCCAGGTGGTCGCCCAGGAGGCGCCGCGCGGCCAGCCGTTCCGCATCGGCGGACTCGTGGTCCCGGGCTCGCTGCGGCGCGAGGACGACGGCCTCACCGTGCGCTTCGTCGTCACCGACACGGTCGGCCGCGTCGCCGTCACCTATCGCGGGCTGCTGCCGGACCTGTTCCGCGAAGGCAAGGGCGTCGTCGCCCGCGGCCGCCTGCGCGAGGACGGCCTGTTCGTCGCCAACGAGGTGCTGGCCAAGCACGACGAGAACTACATGCCGCGCGATGCCGAGGACGCGCTGCGGCAGGCCAGGGACAAGCAGGCGGCCGGCCGGGGCGCGCCATGATCGCGGAGCTGGGGCACTTCTGCCTGATCCTGGCGCTGCCGCTCGCGCTGGTGCAGGCGATCCTGCCACTGGCCGGCGCCGCCCTCGGCCGCCGGCGCTGGATGCAGGTCGCCTTCCCCGCGGCGCGCATGCAGGCCATGCTGGTGATGCTCGCCTTCGCGTCGCTCGCCTGGTCCTTCGCGGACAACGACTTCAGCGTGCGCTACGTGGCTTCCAACTCCAACACGGCGCTGCCGCTGGCCTACCGCCTGAGCGCCGCCTGGGGATCGCACGAGGGCTCGATGCTCCTGTGGGCCATGTTCCTCTCGCTCTGGACCGCGGCGGTGTCGCTGCAGGGCGGCGAAGCGCCGCTGGTGTTCCGCGCCCGCGTGCTGGGCATCCTGGGCGCGGTGAGCGCCGGCTTCCTCGCCTTCGTCCTCGTCACGTCCAATCCCTTCACGCGGCTGCTGCCGCCGCCCATGGAAGGCCGCGACCTCAACCCGCTGCTGCAGGACCCGGGCATGGTGGCGCATCCGCCGATGCTGTACCTGGGTTACGTCGGCTTCTCGGTGAGCTTCGCCTTCGCCGTCGCGGCGCTCCTGGGCGGAAAGGTCGATGCGGCGTGGGCGCGGTGGACGCGTCCGTGGACGCTCGCCGCGTGGACCTGCCTCACCACCGGCATCGCTCTGGGAAGCATGTGGGCTTACTACGAGCTCGGCTGGGGCGGCTGGTGGTTCTGGGACCCGGTGGAGAACGCATCGTTCATGCCCTGGCTGGCCGGTACCGCCCTGGTCCATGCGCTCGCCGGCATGGAGCGGCGGGGCGCGTTCCGCGCGTGGACCGTCCTGCTGGCGATCCTGACGTTCTCGCTGAGCCTGCTGGGAACCTTCCTCGTGCGCTCCGGCGTGGTGACCTCGGTACACGCGTTCGCGGTCGATCCGCTGCGCGGCGTCTTCATCCTCGGCCTGCTCGCCGCCGTCACGGGTGGCGCGCTGGTGGTGTTCGCCTTGAAACCCTTGCCGGCGGCGCAGCGTCCCGCGTACGGGCTCGCCTCGCGGGAGATGCTCCTGCTGTCGCACAACGTGCTGCTCGCGGTGGCGACCGCGACGGTGCTGCTCGGCACCCTCTACCCGCTGATCCTCGACGTGCTGGGGCTGGGCCGCATCTCGGTGGGCCCGGCGTATTTCGAGCAGGTGTTCGTGCCGCTCATGGCGCCGGCCGTGGTGCTGATGGGAGCGGCGCCGTTCTCGCGCTGGACGCACGACACCTTGCCCGAGCTGGCGCTCCGCATGCGGTCGGCAGGGATGGCCGCCCTTTCCGTAGCGGTCGCCGCCTGCGTCGCACTGCGCCAGCTGTCGCCCCTGGCGACCCTGGGCGTGGTGCTCGCTGCCTGGGTGCTCGCGAGTGCGCTCGCCAGCCTCGCCCAGCGCCTGCGCATCCCGGGCCGCACGCGCTGGCGGGCCCTGCGTGAACTGCCGGCCAGCTACCTCGGCATGCTGCTCGCCCACGCCGGCGTCGGCGTCTTCATCGCCGGCGCGGCCGTCGTCGGCAGCCAGGAAGCGGTACGCGAGCTGCCCATGGCGGCGGGCGAGACGGCGGTCGTCGCGGGCTACAGCTTCACCTTCGACGCCGTGGCGCCCGCGGCCGGCCCCAACTACGATGCACTCGCGGCGCACTTCACCGTGCGACACGGCGACCGGATCGTCGCCACGCTGGCGCCCGAGCGCCGGATCTACCGCAGCGACCGCTCACCCACGACCGAAGCCGCCGTCGACGTCGGCTTCACGCGCGACCTGTACGTCGCCCTGGGAGAGGAACTGGACGCGCCCCGCTGGGCGGTGCGCATCTACGTGAAGCCCTTCATGGCCTGGATCTGGGCCGGCGGCCTGCTCATGGCTGCCGGCGGCCTGCTCACCGCGTGGGCCCGCCGCAGCGTGACGCGCCGCATCGAAGTCCCCGGCGTGTCGCCACACGGCGTGGCCGTCAAGGACGCCACGACATGATGCGGCGCCTGCTGCCCCTCGCCGTGTTCCTGGCGATGGCGCTGGCCCTCGCGCTGGGGCTGCAGCGCGATCCGCGGGTGCTGCCCTCGCCCCTGGTCGGCAAGCCCGCGCCCGCCTTCGCGCTGCCCGCGCTGGATGGCTCGGGCCGCGTCGTGCGCAGCGCCGACCTGAAGGGACAGGTCTGGCTGTTCAACGTCTGGGCCTCGTGGTGCGGTCCCTGTGAAGCGGAGCATCCGGTGCTCGCCGCGCTCGCCGGACGCGCCGCGGTGCCCGTGGTGGGCCTGGCCTACAAGGACCAGCCCGCCGCCGCGCAAGCGTGGCTGCAGCGCCTGGGCAATCCGTACGCGGCGACCCTCGCCGACCCGCAGGGCGGCACCGGCATCGCCTACGGCGTGTACGGCGTGCCGGAGACCTTCGTCATCGACCGCGCGGGCGTCGTCCGCTTCCGGCATGCGGGCGCGCTGACGCGCGAGGTGGTCGACCAGCGCCTGCTGCCGCTGCTGCGGGAACTCCAAAGCGAAGGAGGCGGGCGTGGCTGAACGCGTGCGCGCGGCCCTGGCCTTCCTGCTGGTCGCATGGTGCACGGCGGCGCTGCCGGCACAGGAGGATGCCGACGCGCGGCTCCTGCGGCTCGCGGGGCAGCTGCGCTGCGTCGTGTGCCAGAACCAGACGCTGGCGGATTCCCACGCGGAGCTCGCCGTCGACCTGCGACGCCGCATCGCCGAACAGATGCGCGCCGGCGCCAGCGACGAGGCGATCCGCAACGACCTCGTGCAGAAGTACGGCGACTTCGTCCTGTACGACCCGCCGCTGCAGCCGCGCACGTGGTTGCTGTGGTTCGGGCCCCTGTTGCTGCTGGCGGTCGCGGCGATCGTGGTTGCACGCTCCCGGCGGCGACACCGCGGGGGCGCAGGAGATCCACCATGACGGCCTTCTGGGTCGCAGCCGCGGTCCTCGCGGCCATTGCCATCGCCTGCGTGATCCGGCCGCTGCTCGCGCGCGACAGGTCCGCCCCCCCGGGAAGCGGCGAATCCCCTTCGTCCGTGCTTGCCGCCGCCCTGCTGGCCGTCGTGCCGAGCGTGGCGATGCTGCTGTACCTCCACTTCGGCAACCCCATCGCGCTGTGGCGCGGCGAGGACTTCGTCCGCGTGCACGAGGAGCCCAGCGCCGCGCAGGTCGAAGGCATGGTGAACCAGCTCGCGCAGCGGCTGAAGACGGAAGGCGGCGACGCGTCCGCCTGGGCCATGCTCGGGCGCTCCTATGCCGCGCTGGACCGCCATGCCGATGCGGCCGCGGCGTATGCGAAGGCGGTCGAACTGTCGCCGGCCAGCGCCGCCTGGCGGGCCGACTACGCCGACGTGCTCGCCACGCTTGCGGGTGGGATGGTGAACGGCGATGCGTACGAACAGGTCGAGCGCGCGCTGGCGCTCGACCCGCACGAGCCCAAGGCGCTGGCCCTGGCGGCAGGCGCGGCGCTCGAGCGAGGCAACCTGCCCGAGGCCATCACCCAGTGGGAGCGCCTGCTGCGCGCCCTGCCTCCCGGCTCGCCCGTGGCGGCCCGCACCGAGGCCAACCTGGCCCAGGCGCGCGCCAGCCTGCAGCACCAGCGGCCGGCGATGCGCGTCAGCGCTGGAAGCGGCCGGTAACCTCGGCGATCCGCGCGCCGAACAGGCGCGCGGTCTCCAGGTCCCCCGGTGCCATCGCGTCGGCGCCGGCATCGCTGGGCGACTGCGACATCGCCCCGCTGTACGAGACCAGGAAATTGACGTCGTCGCGCTTCGCCCCCCGGGTGTTGCTGGGCATGAGCCCCTGGCTCACCCAGATCATCCCGTGCTGCATCGCGAGCGTGAAGAGCGTCAGCAAGGTGCCCTGCTTGTCGCCGCTCATGCCGGCGCTGTTGGTGAAGCCGGCGGCGATCTTGTCCTTCCACGCCTGGGCGTACCAGGGGCGGGAGGACGCGTCCGCGAACTTCTTGAACTGCCAGCTCACGCTGCCCATGTAGGTCGGCGACCCGAAGACGATCGCATCCGCCGCCTGCAGCTGTTCCCAGCCGCCGGGCGGCAGGTTGCCGTCGGCATCGATCGCGAGCAGCCGGGCGCCCGCCCCCTGGGCCACGGCCTGCGCCAGGCGCTGCGTGTGGCCGTACCCGGAGTGGAAGACGACGACGATATCCGGCATCGACCGTCAGGCGCGCTTGCGTCCGTCGACGCTGAACGCACCGGCACCGAAGGCAGCGAAGGCGAGCAGGCCGCCGACGATGGCGTAGTTCTTGAAGAAGTTGAGCTTCTGCATGTAGACCTGCGCTTCCGGCACCGCCCAGTAGTTGTGGAACAGCGGCGTGATCACGGCGACGAAGATCGCCAGCCCCAGGCCCGCCCAGCGCGCCTTGAAGCCCACCAGCAGCGCGAGGCCGAGGATCAGCTCCGCGAACACGGCGATCGCGGCGGCGACCTCGGCCATCGGCACGCCCTTGGACTGGATGTAGCCCACCGTTCCCGCGAAGCCGACCAGCTTGCCCCAGCCGGAGGGCACGAACAGGATCGCGATCAGCACGCGCCCGAGCAGCGCGGCCAGGTTCTGCGCCGGATTGAGCACGAGGCTCGTGCTGTCGCCGGAACCGTAGGTGTTGGTGGAGGTGAGTGTTGCCATGGGAGCTCCTTGTTGAAAAAAACGTGGGTTAGTGGGCGGTCAGGTCGAACACCAGCACTTCGGCGTCCTTGCCTTCCGAGAGGGTCACGCTCGCCTCGCCTTGCAGCTTGGCGGCGTCGCCGGCCGCGAGGCGCGTGCCATTGACTTTCAGTTCCCCGCGCACCAGGTGCACGTAGGCCAGGCGGCCGGTGGCCAGCTGCAGCGTCGCCTGCTCCGCGCCGTCGAACAGCCCGGCGTACATGCGCGCATCGGCGTGGATCAGCACCGAGCCTTCGGCGCCGTCCGGCGAGGCGACCAGGCGCAGCTTGCCGCGTTTTTCGGCGTCGGGGAAGCGCTTCTGCTCGTAGCTCGGGTCGATCCCGGTCACGTTGGGCTCGATCCAGATCTGCAGGAAGTGGGTGGTCCGCTCCGGCGCATGGTTGAACTCGCTGTGCATCACGCCGCGCCCCGCGCTCATGCGCTGCACGTCGCCGGGCGGGATGCCCTTGACGTTGCCCAGCGTGTCCTTGTGCGCGAGCTCGCCCGACAGCACGTAGCTGATGATCTCCATGTCGCGGTGGCCGTGCGTGCCGAAGCCGGCGCCGGGGGCCACGCGGTCTTCGTTGATCACGCGCAGGTTGCCGAAGCCCATGTGCTCCGGGTCGTAGTAGCCGGCGAAGGAAAAGCTGTGGAAGGACTTCAGCCAGCCGTGATCGGCATAGCCGCGTTCCTGGGACTTGCGAAGAGTCAGCATGTTCAGCTCCTTTGAATGACTGCAAATGTAGGCGCCCGACCCCACGCCCGCAGCGTCCGGGCTTTGATGGCATCATTCAAAAGCATTGAACGATCCGACCCGACCATGCCTTCCCCACGCGATGTCCTGACCCCTGATGCCCTGGGCGTCGTCCAGGCGGTGGCCGACCAGGGCAGCTTCGCCGCCGCGGCGCGCGAGCTCGGCCTGGTGCCCAGCGCCGTCACCTACCGCATCCGCCAGCTCGAGGACGCCCTCGACGTGCTGCTGTTCGACCGCAGCTCCCGCACGGCACGGCTCACCGCCGCCGGCAACGAACTGCTGTGCGCCGGCCAGCAGTTGCTGCAGGATATCGACGCCATGGCCAACCGCGTCAAGCGCGTGGCCACCGGCTGGGAGGCGGAGTTCACCATCGCGGTGGACAGCGCCCTCTCCCGCTCCACCATGATGGAGCTCGCCGAGGCGTTCTACACCCTGGAGCCCACGACGCGGCTGCGCATCCGCGACGAGGCCCTTGCCGGCACGCTGGAAGCCCTGACCTCCGGCCGCGCCGACCTCGCGCTGGGCGTGGTGGTGGAACCCGGAACGACGCCGGGCGTGCAAAGCCACGAACTCGGCGACCTGACCTTCGTGTACTGCGTCGCGCCGCACCATCCCCTCGCCAAGGCGGCCGAGCCGATCCCTGACGAGGTGCTGATCAAGCACCGCGCGGTCGCCGTGGCCGATTCGACGCAGCAGCGCGGCCAGGCGATCACCATCTCGCTGCTGGCGGGCCAGGACGTGTTCACCGTCCCGAGCATGCGCTCCAAGCTGGACGCGCAGCTGCGCGGCCTGGGCGGCGGCTTCCTGCCGGAGCCGCTGGCCCGCCCCTACGTGGAGACCGGCCGGCTGGTGCAGCGCAAGACGCAGCGCTCCGGCCGCCTGCCCGCGCGCATGGGCTACGCCTGGCGCAGCGCGGGCAGCCTCGGCCCGGGCCGTGCCCTGCAATGGTGGCTGTCGCAGCTGGAAAGCCCGACAACGCGCGCTGCCTTGCTGGGGCGCCATACCGACGCATGAGCCGCCGGGCCGCCCCAAGGCGGATCCCGCGGCGCGCAGCGCGGAGGGCATCCGGGTGACCTATCGCGGCCGGTTTGCGCCCTCGCCCACCGGTCCGCTGCACGCGGGCTCGCTGGTCGCCGCGCTCGCGAGCTGGCTCGATGCGCGCGCGCACGACGGCACCTGGCTCGTGCGCATCGAGGACGTCGACCAGCCGCGCTGCGTGCCGGGCGCCGACGAGGAGATCCTGCGGCAGCTCGCCGGCTGCGGCCTGTTGCCTGACGAAACGCCCGTGTGGCAGTCGCGGCGCGAGCCCCTGTACCAGGAGGCCCTGGACCGGCTCGTCGCCGAGGGACAGGCCTACCCCTGCGGCTGTTCGCGCAAGGACATCGAAGTCGCCTTGCGGGCGCTGGGGCGCGAACGCACGCGCCACGGCGAACTGGTGTACCCCGGCACCTGCCGCACGGGCCTGCATGGCAGGGCGGCGCGGGCCTGGCGCTTCCACGTCCCGGAGGGCACCGTTGCCTGGACCGACCGGCGCGTGGGCGTGCACCTGCAGGACGTCGCGCGCGACGTCGGCGACTTCGTGCTGAAGCGCGCCGACAGCCTGTTCGCGTACCAGCTCGCGGTGGTGGTGGACGATGCGGCGCAGGGCATCACGCACGTCGTGCGCGGCGAAGACCTGGTCGACAACACGCCGCGGCAGCTGCTGCTGTTGCGCGCCCTCGGCTACCGCGAACCGGCGTACTTGCATACGGCACTGGTCCTGGGCGACAACGGGGAGAAGCTGTCCAAGCAGAACGGGGCGACGGCCGTGGATCTCTCCGACCCGCGTGCGGCGATCGTGCAGGCCGCTTCCGCGCTGGGCCTGCAGCCCGAAGGGGCCGCCTTGGCCGACGTGCTGGCGCACGCCGTGCGCGCCTGGGGCAGCCGCTACCCTTAGCGGACAATCGGGGCATGAGCGACCAACCGACCACGCCCGGGAACGTGGTGTTTCCCCGCGGCATCCGCAGCTTCGTGCTCCGCACCGGCCGCACGACCGTCGGCCAGCAGAAGGCCATCGAGACGCTGGGCCCGAAATACCTCGTACCCTACCAGCCGCAGCCGGTGGACCTGGACGCGCTGTTCGGCCGCGCCGCGCCGACGGTGCTGGAGATCGGCTTCGGCATGGGCGAGGCGACGGCCCACATCGCCGGCGTGCTGCCGGAGAAGAACTTCCTGTGCTGCGAGGTGCACACGCCGGGCGTGGGCGCGCTGCTCAAGCGCATCGGCGACCTGGGCCTCACCAACATCCGGATCGTGCAGCACGACGCGGTCGAAGTGATGCTGCACATGCTGGCGCCGCAGTCGCTCGCGGGCGTGCACATCTTCTTTCCCGACCCCTGGCACAAGGCGCGGCACAACAAGCGCCGGCTGGTGCAGCCGCCCTTCGTGGCCAGGCTGGCCACGCGGCTCGCGCCGGGGGGCTACCTCCACTGCGCGACGGACTGGGAACCGTATGCGCTGCAGATGCTGGAAGTGCTGTCGGCGGATCCGGCGCTGGAGAACACCGCCGCGGACTTCGCGCCGCGGCCCGACTACCGTCCGCTCACGAAGTTCGAGAACCGGGGCATCCGCCTCGGCCATGGCGTGCGGGACGTGGTGTTCCGCAAAACCTGACGGGTCAGGCCGCCAGTTCCTTCGCCGTGATCTGGTACTTGAAGCCGTCCGGGTCGTAGGAGTCGTAGCGGCCCTGCTGGTCCTCGGCGACCGGGTACATCAGGAAGCCCAGCTTGCCCAGGCGCGAGCCGGGCAGCGCCACGTCGTGGGCCATGTTGAAGCCCACCCAGTTGCCTTCCCAGCCCCCGTACAGGCCCTTGTAGACGGGCGCCACGAGCGGGTCGGACACGGACTTGATCCAGGTGGGCGTCTCCTCGCGCATCACCTTCGCGACGTCGGCCGGGTCCATCGCGGTCCAGCCGTGCGCCTGCAGGAACACTTCGGCGCGGCAGTGCTGCGAGCCCTTGAGGCTGGCGGAATTGCCGCTCAGGGCCTTGTAGCCGAAGGCGGAGGGCGCCAGGCGCACGCCGTACACGTCGCGCGCGGGGATGCCCTCGGCGCGGCACAGGCCGACGAACAGCGCGTTGATGTCCGCGCACTTGCCGCCCAGGTTACCGGTCTCCAGCATCGTCTTGATGTCGCCTTCGCCGCAGCCGCGCACCGTCGGCTCGCGCCACGCATTGCCGATCACCCATTCGTAGATGCGGTGCACCTTTTCTTCGTCGGTGCGCGCATCGCCCACGGCCTTGCGCGCGGTGTCGCGCACGATGCCGTCGGTGGGGATCAGCGCGGTGGGGCGCAGCCAGTAGGCGCGGGTGTCGGCGGCCAGCGCGGTCGGCGTCTTCCGCGACCAGTCCACGGCGCGGCTGCGCGTCTGCACGCGGCTGGTGAGTTCCACGTACGGCTGCGTGTTGGACGCGTCGAAATCCACCTGCAGGATGCCGGCGCCCTCGCGGCCGTCGGTCGTGCGCGATGCCTGGCCGTTGGACTTGAAGGTGTTTTCCAGCGAGCGCTGCCAGTCGGAGTCGAGGGACGGCATGGGCAGCCACACGCGGGTCGCGCCCTGCGACAGGTTCACGTCCACGCGGGTCGTGACCTCGAAGGTGCGCCAGTCGCCGGGCTGCGGCGCGAACTTGCGTTCCTGCGCCAGGGCGGCGAAGGGGGAGGCGATGACACCGCTGGCGGCGGCGAACTGGAGGAAGTGGCGACGGGTCTGCATGGGGCCGGATTATCCGGCTAGACCCACAACCCTTCCACCAGCTTCCCCGCTTCGGGTGTACTCCAATCGTACTCACCGGTCACCCGCCAGCGCGGACGGCCCTGCGCGTCGAATCCGACGGTGGTCGGGAACACCTTCACGCCCCAGGCCTGCGCGGCCTCGCCCATGGGGTCCAGCAGCACCGGCACGTTCCAGGCCGCGTTGCGGACGTGCCGCTGCACGGCCACGGCGCGCTCCTTGAAGTTCACGGCCTGCAGCACCAGGCGGTCGCTGTAGAACTCCGCCATCTGCTGCAGCAGCGGCATTTCCTTGCGGCAGGGCTCGCACCAGGTCGCCCAGAAGTTGACGACGGTGGGCTTGCCGCGGACAGGAATGGGCGCGACCTGGCCTTCGAGGTCCAGGGCCTGGATGGCCGGCAGGGTGGTGCCGGAAGGCAGGCGCTCGATCCTGCCTTGGGCCCACAGGGATGGGACAGTCGCGGCAAATCCCGCCGCGACGAACAGGCGCCTGGAGACTCCCTCTCCCGCTTGCGGGAGAGGGTTGGGGTGAGGGCGAGTGCCGCGCTGCCCCTCACCCCTGCCCTCTCCCCGTGGGGGAGAGGGAGAAATCACACGCGGTCCGCCACCCATTGCTCGACCGATTTCAGCGCCAGCGGCAGCTTGCTCGCGTCGGTGCCGCCGGCCATGGCCATGTCCGGCTTGCCGCCGCCCTTGCCGCCCACCTGCTGGGCCACGAAGTTGACCAGGTCGCCGGCCTTCACCTTGCCCATGCGGTCCGCGGTCACACCCGCGGCAAGCTGGACCTTGGCACCGTCCACGCTCGCCAGCACGATGGCGGCGGACTTGAGCTTGTCCTTGAGCTTGTCCATGGTGTCGCGCAGCGTCTTGGCGTCGGCGCCTTCCAGGCGCGCGGCGAGCACCTTGGTGCCCTTGACATCGATCGCCTGGGACAGGAGCTCGTCGCCCTGCGAGGAAGCGAGCTTGCCCTTGAGCTGCGCCACTTCCTTTTCCAGCGCCCGCACCTGCTCCAGCACCTGGCCGATGCGGGATTCCAGCTCCGGCACCGGCGTCTTCAGGACGCTCGCGGCGCTCTGGACGGTGCTTTCCAGGTCCTGCAGGTAGGCCAGCGCATTGGCGCCGGTCACGCCCTCGACGCGGCGGATGCCGGCAGCCACGCCGGACTCGGCCACGATCTTGAACAGGCCGATGTCGCCGGTGCGCTGCACGTGCGTGCCGCCGCACAGCTCGCGCGAGGTGCCGATGTCCAGCACGCGCACGGTCTCGCCGTATTTCTCGCCAAACAGCATGACGGCGCCGGTGGCCTTGGCGGACTCGATGTCCATCACGCGGGCCTGCGTCGGCTGGTTGGCGAGGATCTCCGCGTTGACGCGCTTCTCGATCTCGCGGATCTGGTCTTCGGTGACCGGCGCGTTGTGCGTGAAGTCGAAGCGGGTCTTGTCGGGGTCGACCAGCGAGCCCTTCTGCTGCACGTGGCCCCCCAGCACTTCGCGCAGGGCCTTGTGCATCAGGTGGGTCACGGAGTGATTGCGCATGGTGGACTGGCGCAGGGCCATGTTCACCGAGGCCTTCACGACGTCGCCGACCTTCAGCGTGCCCTGGGTCTGCACGCCGTGGTGGCCGTAGACGTCGGCCTTGATCTTCTGCGTGTCCTGCACGCCGAACTGCACGCCCTCGGCCGCCAGCACGCCGCTGTCGCCGACCTGGCCGCCGCTCTCGGCGTAGAAGGGCGTCCTGTCCAGGACCACGACGCCCGGCTGGCCTTCCGCCAGCTGCTGCACCGGCGTGCCGTCCTTGTACAGGGCGACGACCTTCGCTGATTCCTGCAGGCTCTCGTAGCCCGTGAAGACGTTGCCGGCGCCGCCGTATTCCAGCGCGCCACGCATCGTGAACTTCCCCTTGTTCACGTCGCGCGACTGGTCCCGCTGCTGCTTCATGGCGGCGTTGAAGCCCGCCTCGTCCACCGCCACGCCGCGCTCGCGGCAGACGTCGGCCGACAGGTCCAGCGGGAAGCCGTAGGTGTCGTGCAGCTTGAAGGCGACGTCGCCGGGCAGGACCTTCTGGCCGCCGGCCAGGGCAGCGTCGAGAATCTCCATGCCGTTCGCGAGCGTCTCGTAGAAGCGCTCTTCTTCCGCCTTCAGCACTTCCATCACGCGCTGCTCGCTCGCGCGGAGGTTCGGGTACGCATCGCCCATCAGCTTGACCAGCACCGGCACCAGCTTGTGGAAGAACGGCGTCTTCTGGCCCAGCTTGTAGCCGTGGCGGATGGCGCGGCGGATGATGCGGCGCTGCACGTAGCCACGGCCCTCGTTGGACGGAATCACGCCGTCGGCCACCAGGAAGGAAGTGGCGCGGATGTGGTCGGCGATCACGCGCAGCGAGGGATTCGACAGGTCCCTGGTGTGCGTTTCCTTCGCGGCTGCCGCGATCAGCGTCTCGAAGATGTCGATCTCGTAGTTGCTGTGGACGTGCTGCAGGATGGCCGCCAGGCGCTCCAGGCCCATGCCGGTGTCCACGCAGGGCGCGGGCAGCGGCTTGACCGAGCCGTCCGGCTGCATGTCGAACTGCATGAACACGTGGTTCCAGATCTCGATGTAGCGGTCGCCGTCGGCGTCCGGGCTGCCCGGGGGGCCGCCGGGGATGTGCGGGCCGTGGTCGTAGAAGATCTCCGAGCAGGGGCCGCAGGGGCCGGTGTCGGCCATCATCCAGAAGTTGTCGCTGGCGTACTTCGCGCCCTTGTTGTCGCCGATGCGGACCACGCGCTCCGGCGGCACGCCGATCTCCTGGGTCCAGATGTCGTAGGCCTCGTCGTCGTCGATGTAGACGGTGGCCCAGAGCTTGTCCTTGGGCAGCTGGTAGACCTCGGTCAGCAGCTGCCAGCCCCACTTCAGCGAATCGCGCTTGAAGTAGTCGCCGAAGGACCAGTTGCCCAGCATCTCGAAGAAGGTGTGGTGCCGCGCCGTGTAGCCCACGTTCTCCAGGTCGTTGTGCTTGCCGCCGGCCCGCAGGCAGGCCTGCACGGAGGCCGCGCGCACGTAGGGGCGCTTGTCGGTGCCCAGGAACACGTCCTTGAACTGCACCATGCCCGAATTGGTGAACATCAGCGTCGGGTCGTTGCCCGGCACCAGCGGGCTGGAGGCGACCACCGTGTGGCCCTTGTCCTTGAAGAAGTCCAGGAAGGTCTGGCGGATGTCGGCGACGGTGAATTGGGGAGTGGTCATGGGCGGTCCAACTGAACCTTTGATTATAGGTTTGGGGGCCTTCGCGCCTCTGGGGAGGCCCGGAAACCCCGGGCCCGGAGCGTCGCCGCGACGCGGCTCTGCCGGGAGCGACGTGCGGAAGGAAGTCCTACACCGTCCGCTTTACAAATCCGACTTGGCAGCCCGGCCGGGCGCGAGAGAGTGTGCGGTAGTCGACATCGACCGCTTTGGAGTTCCCGATCATGCCCGTCCAAGTCACCCAATGGAGCGACGCGATGTTCACGTCGCTCGCGGCAGCGATGGCGCTGCTGTTCTCCGCCGTGCCGAAGATCCTCGGCTTCCTGCTGATCCTCCTGGTCGGCTGGTTCGTGGCCTCGCTCCTCGAGCGGGGGCTCGCCGCGCTGCTGCGCTCGGTCCGCTTCAACGACCTGGCGTACCGCGCCGGCCTGACGGACTTCGTGCAGAAGATGGGCATGCGCACGGACCCGGCCGGCGTCGTGAGCCTGGTCCTCAAGTGGTTCGTGCGCCTGATCGCGCTGGTGGTCGCCTTCGACGCCCTGGGCCTGCCCGCGGTGTCCGAGGTGCTGCGCCAGCTGCTGCTGTGGTTGCCCAACGTGATCGTGGCGCTGGTGGTGCTGGTGATCGGCGGCCTCGCCGCCCGGGCACTGAGCAACGTCGTGCGCGGCGCGGCCGGCGAAGCGGGCCTGTCCACACCAACTTCCTGGCCAAGTCGGCGGCGGTGGTGGTGTGGGCCTTCGCGATCGTCGTCGCCGTCAACCAGCTGGGCATCGCGACCGAACTCGTGAACACGCTGTTCATGGCCATCGTGGGCGCCCTGGCGCTGGGCATCGGGCTCGCCTTCGGGCTGGGCGGACGCGAGACCGCCGCGGAGATCTGGCGCAAGTGGTACGCCAAGGCGCAGGAGAACTCGGGACAGCTGCGCGAACTGGCGGAGAACGTGGCCGACCCGCGCACGGAAGACCCGGCGCACGGCCCCGGCCGCTGGCCCAGCGACGGCTACCCGCAGGGCGGCGGCACGCCCGGCGGCTCGATCCCGGCGGACCGGCGCCACGACCTCGAGGGCGGCTGACGCCCTCCCGCGGAGGGAAGGGCCCCTGCACGGGGCCCTTTTCTTTGCCACACTCGGCCATGCCCTTCGTTCCCGTCGTCCGCAGCCTCCTCGACACGGACCTCTACAAGTTCACCATGTGGCAGCCGATGCTGCACCGGCATCCGCAGGCGCGGGCGCTGTACCGCTTCGTGTGCCGCAACACGCCTGCCTACCCCCTCGCCGAACTGGCCGCGGAGGTGAACGCGCAGCTCGATCACCTTTGCAGCCTGCCGTTCGCGCGCGACGAACTCGCGTACCTCGCCGGCCTGCGCTTCATCAAGCCCGACTTCATCGACTTCCTGCGCCTTTTCCATTTCCAGCGCGACTTCATCCGCGCCTGGGCGGACGGCGACGCCCTGCACATCGAGGCGCTCGGCCCGCAGGTGCACGTCATGGGCTTCGAGATCTTCGTGCTGGCGATCGTCAACGAGCTGTACTTCCGCCGCTTCGACCGCGAGGCGGCGCTGGCGGAGGGACGGCGGCGCCTCGCGGACAAGATGGCGCGGCTGCGCGACTTCGGCGCGGAGCCACCGCTCACCCATCCCTTCGAGTTCTTCGACTTCGGCGTGCGCCGGCGCTTCAGCCATGACTGGCAGCGCGAAGTGGTCGCCACCCTCGCGCGCGAGCTGCCCGCCTTCTTCAAGGGCACGTCCAACGTGCTGCTGGCGCGCGACCTGGGGCTGGTCCCGATCGGCACCATGGGCCACGAATACCTGCAGACCTTCCAGGCCACGGGCGTGCGGCTGCGCGACTTCCAGCGTGCGGCGCTGGAGGAGTGGGTGCAGGAGTACCGCGGCGACCTGGGCATCGCGCTCACCGACACGGTGAACATGGACGCCTTCCTGGCCGACTTCGACCTGTACTTCGCCAAGCTGTTCGACGGGCTGCGCCACGATTCCGGCGATCCCGTCGCCTGGGGCGAAAGGGCGCTGGCCCACTATGCGGCCCTGCGCATCAACGCGCACGACAAGCGCCTGGTGTTCTCGGACGCCCTGGACGTCGCCAAGGTCATGGCCCTATACCGCCATTTCGGCGGCCGGGTGAATGTCGGCTTCGGCATCGGCACCCACCTCACCAACGACACGGGACTGAAGACGCTCAACATCGTCATGAAGCTGGTGGAAGTGAACGACCAGCCGGTCGCCAAGATCTCGGACGCGCCCGGCAAGACGCTGGCGACCGATGCGACCTTCCTCGCGTACCTGCGGCAGGTGTTCGGCGTGGTCGACTAAGCTGCGGGCTTCGCTTCGCACGGCGGAAGGAATCCGATGGCTCTCCTGGGACAGGCTGCGCTGGCCATGTGGTGGAACATGGTGCCGGAGCTGCGGCAGGACTTCGAGGACTGGCACACCCACGAACATTTCCCGGAACGCCTGGGCATCCCGGGCTTCCGCCGCAGCTCGCGCTGGACCAGCGCGGATGGCGGCGAAGGGATCTTCGTGCTGTACGAACTCGAGGACTACGACGTCCTCTCCTCGCCGCATTACCTGGCGCGCCTGAACGCGCCGACGCCGTGGTCCACGCGGCTGATGCCGCATCACCGCAACATGGTGCGGGGACAGACGCGCGTGCTGGAATCCGTCGGATCGGCCATCGCGCGCCAGGCGCTGACGGTGCGGCTCTCGCCTGCGGCGGGACGTGCCGGCACCTTGCGGGCAGGCCTGAAGTCGCTGATGACGGGCCTCGCGCGGCAGCCCGGCTTCGCCGGCGCGCACCTGCTGCAGCACCAGGCACCGGACATCCCGCAGACGACCGAGCAGAAGATCCGCGGCGGCGCCGACCGGGCCGTGGACTGGGTGCTCGTGGTGTGCGCGTATGAAGGCCAGGCTCTCGCAGCGGCCGCCTCGCATGAACTCGCGCCGGACGCACTCAAGCGCCTCGGTGCCGAGCCCGCGCAGGAACGCGGCATCTACGAACTTTCCTGCTCGGCCACGCCCGGCGACCCTCCTGCCGTGACAGGCGCGGCGTCCTAGCGGCAGGGTCTTTTCATTCCGCCGCACAATGCGCCTCCGCAAACACGAAGGAGTTCCTGCATGCGCCTCGCTCCCCTCGGCCGCACCGGCCTGTTCGTCTCCGAGCTCTGCCTCGGCACCATGACCTTCGGCGGCAGCGGCGGCATGTGGGGCAAGATCGGCATGCTGCAGCAGTCGGACGCCGAGCGCCTGGTGGGGCAGGCCCTGGATGCGGGCATCAACTTCATCGACACGGCCGACGTGTACGCGGGCGGCGTGTCCGAGGAGATCACCGGCCAGGCGCTGCGCAGCCTGAAGGTGCCGCGTGACCAGGTCGTGGTGGCCACCAAGGTGTTCGGCGAGACCGGCACCGGCGCCAACATGCGCGGCGCGACGCGCGGCCACATCCTGGATGGCGTCAAGGCCAGCCTGCGCCGCATGCAGCTGGACCACATCGACCTGTACCAGATCCACGGCTTCGATCCCGCCACGCCGATCGAGGAGACGGTACGCGCGCTCGACCAGCTGGTGCGCCAGGGCCACGTGCGCTACGTCGGCGTGTCCAACTGGGCGGCCTGGCAGATCGCCAAGGCGCTGGGCATCGCGGAGCGCTGGGGCCTCGCGCGCTTCGAGTCGCTGCAGGCCTACTACACCGTCGCCGGCCGCGACCTCGAGCGCGAGATCGTCCCGATGCTGCGCAGCGAAGGCCTGGGCCTCATGGTGTGGAGCCCGCTCGCGGGCGGCTTCCTCTCCGGCAAGTACACCCGCCAGCAGCAGGCCGAGGCCGGCAGCCGCCGGCTGGAATTCGACTTCCCGCCGGTGGACAAGGAACGTGCCTACGACTGCGTGGACGTGATGCGTGCCATCGGCGAAGCGAAAGGCGCGAGCGTCGCGCAGGTCGCGCTTGCCTGGCTGCTGCACCAGCCGCAGGTCACCAGCGTGATCATCGGCGCCAAGCGCCCGGACCAGCTCGCCGACAACATCGGCGCGACGAAGGTGCAGCTGACGGCGGAAGACCTCGCGCGCATCGATGCGGCAAGCAAGCTGGCGCCCGAATACCCGGGGTGGATGTTCGAGCGCCAGGGCGAGGCGCGGCGGCAGCAGCTGGCGCAGGCGCGGCGCTAACCGCCGCCGTGCAGCATCCAGATCAGCGCCGTTCCCGCCATCGAGATCAGCACGTGCCCGAAGGCCACGGTGCTGCTGTAGCCGATCACGGCGACCGGACTGCCCGAGCGCTCCTGCACGGCGGCCAGCCCCGCCGTCATCGTCTGCGCCCCGGCCAGGGCACCGAGCAGCAGCAGCGGGTTGAGCTTCAGCACGTAGCGGCCGACGAACAGGCCCACCACCAGCGGTGACAGCGTCACGACCACGCCGCCCAGGAACACGGACAGGCCCACTTCGCGCAAGGCCTGCACGAAGATCGGGCCGGCCTTCAGCCCGATCATCGCGACGAAACCCGCGAGGCCGATGGACTTCATGAGGTCGATCGCGTCCTCGGCGAGGATGGCGAAGTTGGGGCGCACGGAATTGCGCCAACCCATGGCGAGCCCGAGCAGCAGCGTGGCGACGCTGGATCCCAGCGCCACGCGCACGCCGCCCACGTGGAAGGCCAGCACCAGCCCCAGCAGCGCGCCGGCGCAGATGGCCAGGCCCAGCGCGATGTAGTCCGTGCCGTGCTGCTGCAGCACGTCGCCCAGGCTCGCGGCGACGCGGCGCACCGCCGGCTCCAGCCCGTGGACGGTCAGCAGGTCGCCGCTGAACACGCGCGTGCCGCGGGCGACCGGGATCTGCTGGGCGCCGCGCCGGATCCCCTTGAGGAACACGCCGCGGAACAGCGCTTCCGTGCGCGCGATGTCCTCCAGCGTGCGTCCCGAGAGCTTGCGGTTCGTCAGCACCACGTCGAAGGTGGCCGAGGGCACGTCCAGCAGCTCGCGGTCGAACACCTCGCGCCGGCGCTCGCCCAGCACGCGCAGCAGCGCTTCCTGGTGCCCGATGGCGCCGACCACGTCGCCGGGCTGCAGCACCAGCTCGGTCTTCACCGGCACGATCGCGCCGCCCCGGCGGATGCGCTCGATGAAGATGCGCTCCTCGGCGACCGCGCTTTCCACCTGGCCGATCGTGCGGCCGATCGCCGGTCCGTCCGGCACCAGCTCGTATGCGCGCAGCTCGAACATGTGCCAGGCGGAGCTCACGCCCTTTTCCGCATGCTCGATACCCATTTCCGCTTCCAGCTTTCTCGCCTCCTCCTTCAGGTCGATGCGCAGCAGCGCCGGGCCGAGGTGCGAGCAGAACAGGATCAGGCCGATGGTGCCGAACAGGTAGCACAGCGCGTCGGCCACGGGGATCTGCGTGATGAGGCGGTGCTGTTCGTCCTCGGGGATCGGCAGGCTGCGGATCGCCTCGCTGGCCGTGCCGATCACGGGCGACTCGGTGAGGCCGCCGGACATCATGCCGGCGGCGTAACCCAGTTCCAGCTGCAGGAAGCGCGCCATCGCGTAGGCCGCCAGCAGGCCGGTCACGGGCATCAGCACGCCCAATGCCACCCAGCGCCACCCGCCCTCGCGCACGCCACGCACGAAGCCCGGCCCGGCGGAGTAGCCGATGCCGTACATGAACATCAGGAACAGCAGCTGCTTGGCGGTGTCGGACACCGGCACCTTCCAGAAGTAGCCGAGCAGCACGCCCGCGAGCAGCGAACCCGTCACCGGGCCGATGCCCACGCCGCGGATCTTCCAGCTGCCGATCCAGTACCCGAGGCCGATCGCGAGGAACACCACGACCTCCGGGTTGCCTTCCATGAACGGCTTGAGCCACCCCATGCTTGTCTCCTCCGGAAACGAAGACGCCGGGTGCAGCCGCGAACGGCCGACCCGGCGTTCCCTCAGCCTTGTTGCCCTATTTCGCCAGGACCATCGCAAAGTAGCCGAAGATCGTCAGCAGGATGCCCGACACGGCATAGCCCACCGGGAAGCCGATCCACGGCACCGAGCTGTTGATCTCCTTGGCCGCCTCGCGCGCCGGGCCGGAGTGCGAGCGCGCACCGGCCACGCCGCCCATCAGGACCGCGGGATTGATCTTCATCCAGTGGTAGCCGATTGCCCAGACGATGAAGGGCGGGATCGTGCAGGCGACGAAGCCGACGAGGAAGATCTTCAGGGCCACCGCGCCGGTCAGTTGCGACAGCAGCGAGTTGCCGGCGTTGATGCCCACGATGGCCACGAACACCACCAGGCCCAGGTCCTCGAGGATGTTGCGCGCCGCGTTGGGCGTGTTGCCGAAGAAGCGCAGCCGCGACTGCAGGGACGAGATGATCACGCCGGAGACCAGCAGGCCGCCCGCGTTGCCCAGGCCCACGCTGGCGCCGAAGGCCGGGAAGTCGATCGCGCCGATCAGCAGGCCCAGGATCATCCCCACGGACAGCGTCAGCAGGTCGGTGGCCGTGCTGGGCGCGGCGAAGCGCCCGAGCAGGTTGCCGACCTTGGTGACCGCGTCCTGCAGGCCGGCGACGAAGATGACGTCCATGCGCTGCAGCTTGGTGCCGTTGCCCACCGGGATGGGCACCCCGGCGCGCTCGATGCGCGTGACCTGCACCTGGCCCGCGAGCTCGCCGCGGCTGAAGGAGCCGAGCTCCCGGCCCACGGCCTCCTTGTTGGTGAGCAGGACTTCGGCCTGCGCCAGCGGGATGTTCAGCACCCGCACGTCGTCGACCTCCGGCCCGATGACGCCCATGTGGGTCGTCATGTCGCCGCGCGTGCCGGCCAGGGCCACGATGTCGCCCGACTGCACCTTCAGGCTCGGGTCGGCGCCCAGCAGCTCCTCGCCGCGCCGCACGTTCAGCACGCGGTACTCGGGATACTGGTTGCGGAAGTCCTGGATGCTCCGGCCGGACCACGCGGCGTTCTCCAGCTTGTACGCGCGGACCGCGAAGGGCCGGTAGCCGGTCAGGCCGACGTCGTCCACGTTGCGCACGCCGTGCTCGCGCTCGTATTCCAGGGCCGCGGCCTTGGCGTCGACGCCCCACCACTTGGGCAGGTACTTGCAGATCAGGATGATGCCGACCGTGCCCCAGATGTAGCTGATGCCGTACGACAGCGCGATCATGGCCGACACCTGTTGCGCCGTCGTGCCGTCCGGCAGCCGCACGGCGCCCTGCGTCACCGCCTGCTCCGCCGAACCGATGGCCGCCGACATCGTCTGCGAACCCGCCAGCAGGCCGCCGGCCGCGCCCATCGGCAGGTCGGTCATCCTTGCCCCGACCACGCACAGCCCCAGGCCGATGAAGGAGGAGATGACCGCGAGCACGGTGAACTTCAGCCCGTCACCCTTCAGGCTGTTCACGAAGGAGGGGCCGACGCGCAGGCCGACGCCGTACATGAACAGGTAGTAGAAAAGGCTCTTGGCGAAGTTGTTCAGCTCCAGCTTGACGCCGTAGAGCGAAGCCCACGTCGACATGCCGCAGCCAACGATGATGGCCGCCGCCACCATGCCCAGCCCATAGCCCTTGAAGCTGAAGCGGCCGATCCAGACGGCCAGCCCCACCGCGATGAACAGCAAGGCGAACGGGTTGTCCGCCATCCATTTGAACAATGCTTCCATGTCTCACCCTCCGTTTGTTGGACGTCCGGCTACAGGTCGCTGTGCACGGACTTCCTGCCGCGCTTGCCCAGCGATTCGGGCTTGAGCAGCTTGAGGCCCAGCGCGGCGTGGTACCCGTGGATCTCCTTCACATCGAGCTTGCGCATGAAGGTGATGGTGTCGGCCTCGATCACCTGGCCCGGCACCATGATCGGGAAGCCCGGCGGATAGGGGATCACGAAGTTCGCGGACACCAGCGGCGGCCCCTTGCGGATGCGCTCGTCGATCTGCGGGTCGTTCATCTTGATGTGCTCGCAGTCTTCCTCGCGGTAGGCCGTGAAGAAGGCGGCGCGCATGTGGCCTTCCGACGTGGCGCTCTCGACGTTGTCGCGGAAGGCGTCGTGGAAGCGGCTGAAGTTGGGCAGGTCGGGCACGTCCTCCATCAGCGACTTCACGCGCGCCTCGAACGCCGCCTTCTCCGCCTTGTCGGCGTCCTTGAGCTGCTGGTCCACCTCGCGCGCCACCTCGGACAACACCTTCAGCAGGTGGGCGATGTCACTGCGCGTGTTGTTGATGTTGGTCTGCACCAGGATCGAGTTGCGCGACGTCTTGTTGATCTGCACGTCGTAGCGGCTCGCAAGCAGCCCCTTGAACTGGGTGCCGTCGAAGCCGGCGCGGCCGGTGACGATGGTCAGGCGCGTCGGGTCCAGCGCGAATTCGTCCTCGTCCCAGGCCCGCAGCACTTGGTCCCACGAGGCGGCCGGCTTGCCGTAGTCCTCCACGCCGGAGGCGCGGAACTCCCTGGGCACCATCTCGCCGGGGGTGAGGATGCGGAAGTACTTCGAGATCAGAGGGTGGTTGTTGACCTCGCGCCGCAGGTCCAGCGCCAGCCCGATCGCGTTCATGACCAGCTCGTAGCCTTCCAGCTCCATCTGCCGGCGCGCGAGGTCCAGCGAGGCGATGATCTGCTGGTTGGGCGAGGTCGAGGTGTGCGTGTAGAACGCCTCGTGGAACTGCTCCTCGACGTGGTGGAAGTCCTGGTCCTTCACGAAGATCATCGAGCCCTGGCGCAGGGCCGACATCGACTTGTGCGTGGAGTTGGTCTGGTACACGCGCACGCGCGTGGTGTCCGGGTCGGGCAGCAGGCGCGTTTCGAGCAGCGAAGCGTCGGACGCGTCCAGGTCCTTGCCGACCTTGCCCTTCATCTTCGCCTTCCAGTCCTCGTAGGTCCTGCGGTACTCGGGCGAGGCGAGCATGTCCTCCAGGTGCTGCGCGGCGCCCATGCCGGTGCGCCGGCGGTGGAAGGGCGAGAAGCGGGCGAAGCCGAACCAGGCCTCGTCCCACAGGAAGATCAGGTCCGGCTTGATCGCCAGGCACTCTTCCATCACGCGCCGGCAGTTGTACATGTGGCCGTCGAAGGTGCAGTTGGTCAGGTCCAGCAGGCGCACCTTGTCCAGCTTGCCCTCGGCCTTGAGCGTCAGCAGCGCCTGCTTGATCGTGCGCAGCGGCACGGCGCCGTACATGGAGTACTCCACCATCGGGAAGGCTTCCACGTACAGGGGCTGCGAGCCGGCCAGCACCAGGCCGTAGTGGTGCGACTTGTGGCAGTTGCGGTCGATCAGGATGATGTCGCCGGGCCGGCACAGCGCCTGCACCACGATCTTGTTGGACGTGGACGTGCCGTTGGTGCCGAAGAACACGTGGTCGGCGCCGAAGGCGCGCGCCGCCTTGTCCTGCGCGTCCTTGATGTTGCCCACCGGGTCCAGCAGGCTGTCCAGCCCGCCGGTGGTGGCGGAGGACTCGGCCATGAACAGGTTGGCGCCGTAGAACTGGCCCATGTCCTTGATCCAGTTCGACTTGAAGATCGACTTGCCGCGCGCCACGGGCAGCGCGTGGAAGGTGCCGATCGGCCGCGCGGCGTACTTCTTCAGGTTGTCGAAGAAGGGTGTGGCATAGCGCTCGGTGATGCCGGCCATCACGCTCAGGTGCAGTTCCATCAGCTCCTCGGCCTCGTAGAACACGCGGCGCACCAGCCGGCTCTGTTCGCTGGTGGCGGCGGCCTCCACGCCGCGTTCGCTGACCAGGTAGATGTCGATCTCCGGGCGGATCTGCTTGATGGCGCGCGCAAGCGCCAGGCCGTAGTCCGCCGGCATGCCGTCGTCCTGGATGCCGAAGCGCTTGAGCAGTTCGCCCAGCGAGGACAGCGCATGCCGCGACTTGTAGGCGAAGCCGTCGTAGATGACCGCTGCCTGCAGGTTGGTATTGACGATGGTCGCCACCACCGCGTCCTCGAAACTGGCCGTCTGGACGATCTCGTAGATGAACGGGTCCTCGGGGCGGCGCAGCTTCTGGTGCTCGCGCTGCGGGTTGGTGGTGCGGGCCGTGTCCGGCCCGATGGTCAGCAGCTCGAAATACGGGCGCGCGTTGGCGTCCGCGGCCAGCCCGGGCGGCAGCCGGTCGGCGTAGCTCTGCTCGCCCTCCTCCTCGATGTTCCAGGCGCTCGGGTCGCGCCGGTAGGAGCCGGAGAAGATCGCGGTCTTGATCCGGTTGACGGCGGTGGCCGTGCCCTGCGCGTCGCCGCCGGAGACGATCTCGCGCAGGGAACGCATGAGCCCGGCACCCGGATAGGCCCAGTAGCTTTCCAGGGGTTCGACCTCGTCCAGCAGGGCCCCGATCTGCGCCACGAGCTTGTCGGCGCTGCCGCGGCCGCCGCCCCAGGCATCGGCGCAGGCAGCCAGCTGGCTCCAACGATCGCGCCGGGCATCGTTGGCGGAGAAGAAATCGGAAAGCGACAGGTCGCTGGACTTGTCAGCGGTTTTTTCCTTGGCCATGGGACCTCCAGGGGATGGGGACTGCGTCCTGCGAGTCGGACAGCGAGCGGAGCCTACGCCCCGGTCCCCCAGCCCGACATGGGGGAAAGGGGCAAAGCGTCTCCGTTCCGCGCCCAGTAGGCCCAAAGGGCAATTCCGGCCCGGCTCCGGCTGCGTCACGCTCCCCGGCGGATTCCTACAAACGCGGAGCACCTCATGAATATGCGCAGAGCCCTCCCCTGGGCGGCGCTGCTATTGCCGGTGGCGGCGCGCGCCTCCTTCCTCTCCGGCGAAGCACTGGACACGGCGGCCAACTGGCTGTCGTGGTTCATCATCTTCTTCGTGCCCGTCGTGGGCATCGGGGCCTTCCTGTTCGTGCACGTCCTGCCCGAGAAGATCGCGGAGAAGCGGCACCATCCGCAGAAGGACTCGATCAAGGTCCTCTGCATCCTGTCCCTGTTCTTCGGCGGGCTGCTGTGGCCGCTGGCCTGGCTGTGGGCCTACACGCGCCCGACGCTCAATCGCGCCGTCTACGGCACGGAGAAGCATCCCGACTACTACATCGAGCAGGGCGAGCTGGCGCTGGCCGGCAAGCTCACCGCGGAGGAACTCCTGCACCTGCAGGCCGACCTCGCGTCGATGGCGGCCAAGGGCCCGCTGCCGCCCGAACTGCGCCTGCTGACGGAAAGCCTGGCACTGGCACCTGCCGCGCCCACGGCGGCCCCGGCCCTGCCGGTGCGCACCACCCCGCGTTCCGCGGAAGCGGCGATCGGAGGGACCAGGTAATGGAAGTCCTGCTGCTGGGGATCTACTCCTTCTTCGTCTGGCTGATCTTCTTCAAGTTCAAGTGGCTGCCGTGGAACACGGTGTCGCAGGTCGTCGTCATCACGATCCCGATCGTGGGCATGACGGCGCTGATCCTGGCGCTGAACGTGGTGGCGCCTTCCTCGCACGACGTGCGCGTCATCAAGTACGTGATCAACATGTCGTCCGACCAGCGCGGGCGCGTGCTCGACGTCGCCGAGGGCAACAAGCCGTTGCGCAAGGGCGACATGCTGTACCGCATCGACCCGACGCAGTACCAGCTGCAGGTGAATGCGCTGGAAGCGCAGCTCGCCAACACGGTCGGCAGCAGCAAGGAGCTGGAAGAGCAGTTGACCGGCACGCAGGCGCAGGTGGCGCAGTCGAAGTCCGCGATCGACCAGGCTTCGCAGCGCGTGGCGACGTCCAGGGCGGACCTGGAGCTCGCCACGCTGCGCGTCACCCAGAACCGTGAACTCGTCGCCAAGGGCGCGGGCAGCAAGTTCGACCTGGAACAGGCCGAAACCAACCTGCGCAACGCGAGGAGCACGATGGACGGCGCACTGAGCGCCGAGGCGCAGGCGCGCGGCGCGCTGGGCCAGGCGCTGGCCGGCGAGCGCCAGATCCGCCAGCGCATGGGTGCCAAGTCCAATGGCGAATGGGCACAGATCGCCCAGATCCGCGCCCAGCTGGAACAGGCCCGCTACGACTTGCAGCAGACCACGGTGCGCGCGCCCGCCAACGGCACGCCGGTGAACGTGCAGTTGCGGCCCGGCGCGCTCGTCACGGTGCTGGCGAACATGCCCGCGCTCACCTTCGTCGAGGATGAATTCACCGTCGTCGCCCTGTATGACCAGAACGAGCTGCGGCTCGTGAAGCCGGGCGACGAAGCGGAGATCGCGCTGGAGACCATGCCCGGCGAGATCATCAAGGCCAGGGTGGACTCCATCATCTGGGCGCAGGGCCAGGGCCAGTCGGCCGTGAGCGGCGTGCTGCCGAACACCGCAGGCCCGCCGCCTCCGCCCGGACGCTTCCCGGTCAAGCTGACCGTCGACCCCAAGTACCGCGAAGCCTTCTTCGCCGCCGGTGCGCGCGGGGCCGCCGCGATCTACACGGAGCACGTGGAAGCGATCCAGATCCTGCGCAAGATCATGTTGCGCGTGGGGACCAAGATCAATTACCTGATCCTGAAGCTGCACTGATGCACCGTCACACCTTGCGTCCCGCGTCCATTGCGCTCGCCTGCGCCGCCCTCGTGGGAGGGTGCGCGCTCGCGCCGCCGCCCGCCGGCGACGACCTCCGCAACCAGTCCCTGCCCAACACGCAGGTCCCCCCGCAGTGGACCGGCGGCCCCGTGCCGGCGGGCCCCGTGGCCAACGGGTGGATCAGGGAGTTCCAGGATCCGCAGCTGGAAAAGGTGATCGCGGAAGCCGTCGCCTACAACCCGGACTTGCAGATCGCCGCGGCGCGCGTCGAAGCGGCGGAGGCCAGCGCCCGCGCCGCCGGTGCCACCCTCTTTCCGCAGCTGAACCTGGCCGGCCACGGCGGCGGCAAGCTGGGCGGCGACGGCAGCGGCACGCAGGGCATCGGCCTGTTCGCGAGCTGGGAGATCGACCTCTGGGGCAAGGTGCGCGCGCAACGCGCGGCCGCCACGGCGCAGTACGAATCCACGGCGCTGGATGCCGTCTCCGCGCGGCAGTCCATCGCGGCGCTGGTCGCCAAAAGCTGGTTCCTGGCGCGCGAGGCCTCGGTGCAGCGCGCCATCGCCGGCGACATGATCCAGTCGGCGCAGCAGCTGACCGAGCTCTCGCGCGACCGCGTGCGCATCGGCAAGTCCGACGAACTGGAGGTGAGCCAGGCCGAGGCCAGCGCGCTCTCCTACCGCGACGTGCAGCTGCAGGCCGAGATCGCCCGCGTCAATGCGCTGCGCGCGATCGAGATCCTCGCCGGCCGCTACCCCTCCGCCAGCGTCGACCCCGGGGTGACGCTGCCGGCGTTGCCCGGGCCGGTGCCGGCCGGACTGCCTTCGCAACTGCTGGAGCGCCGTCCCGACGTGCGCGCCGCCGAGCGCCGGGTGGCCGCGGCCTTCTACCGGACCGAGCAGGCCAAGGCCGCGCGGCTGCCCACCATCTCGCTCACGGCGGCCGTCACCAGCATCAGCAGCGACCTGTTCGTCCTGAAGGAACGCGACAACCCGGTGTGGGGTGTCGGCGGCACCCTGCTCGCACCCATCCTCAACGGCGGCGCGCTGCAGGCGCAGGTGGACGTGCGCAACGCCGAACAGAAGGCGGCGCTGGCCGAATACGGCCGCATCGGCGCCCGCGCCTTCGGCGAGGTGGAGGGCGCGCTGTCGCAATCGTTCAACCTCGACGGCCGTGCCGACGTGCTGATGCGCGCCGTGCAGGCCAACGAGTCCGCGCTGGGCTATGCCCGCACCCGCTACCAGGTGGGCAGCGGCGACCTGCGCGGGGTGCAGCAGCAGCTGCTGGCGCTGCATGCAGCCCGTTCGACGCTCGCCAGGGTGCAGGGCGAGCGCCTGATCCAGCGCGTGAACCTGCACCTGGCGCTCGGGGGTGGCTTCGAGCCCTGAGGCGACCCAACTTCCAAGGAGGCCAGCATGCAGGTCATGAAAGCCGCTTTCGTCCATGCATTCGGTCAACCGCTCGCGATCGAGGAAGTGCCCGTTCCCCAGGTGACCCGCAACCGCGTGCTCGTGAAGGTCGCCGCCTGCGGGGTCTGCCATACCGACCTGCACGCCGCCGACGGCGACTGGCCGGTCAAGCCCGGCCTGCCCTTCAGTCCCGGCCATGAGGGGGTGGGGCACGTGGCCGCCGTCGGCGCCGACGTGAAGGGCGTGCGCGAAGGCGACCGGGTCGGGGTGCCCTGGCTGCACACGGCCTGCGGCCGGTGCGAGCACTGCATCACGGGCTGGGAAACGCTCTGCGACCAGCAGCAGATGACGGGCTACACGGTCAACGGCAGCTACGCCGAGTACGTGCTGGCCGACCCGGGCTACGTGGGCCACCTGCCGGCGAACATCGGCTTCCCCGAGATCTCGCCGATCCTGTGCGCCGGCGTGACGGTCTACAAGGGACTCAAGGTGCTGGACTGCAAGGCGGGGGACTGGGTGGCCATCTCCGGCATCGGCGGCCTCGGGCACGTGGCCGTGCAGTACGCGAAGGCGATGGGCTTCAAGGTCGTCGCCGTGGATGTCGACGACGAGAAGCTGCAGCTTGCGAGCCAGCTCGGCGCCGACATGGTGATCAACGCTGCCACGCAGGACCCGGTCAAGGAATTGCAGACGACGCTGCGCGGGGTGAACGGCGCACTGGTCACCGCCGCGTCGCGGCCGGCGTTCGCGCAGGGACTGGGCATGCTGCACAAGCGCGGCACCATGTCGCTGGTCGGCCTGCCGCCGGGCGACTTCCCGCTGCCGATCTTCGACGTCGTGCTGAATGCCAAGACCGTGCGTGGCTCCATCGTCGGCACGCGCAAGGACCTGCAGGAGGCGCTGGCCTTTGCCGCGGACGGCAAGGTCCGCACGGTCTGCAGCTTCGACGTGCTGGAGAACATCAACGACATCTTCGGCCGCCTGCGCGACGGCGAGATCGAAGGGCGTGTCGTGCTGCGCCTGACCGACGAGGACTAGGCCGGCGGCGCCGGCGCCGGACACGCATGAAGAGACCCAAGATCGTGATCGTCGGCGCCGGCACGGTGGGCGGCACGGCCGCCCTCTTCACCGCGCTGGCCGTGCCGAGCGCCCAGATCGTGCTGGTCGACGTGGAGCGCGTGCGGGCCGACGCCCAGGCCCTGGACCTGGCGCATGCGGGCGCGTTCTGGGGCCATGACCGCGTGCGGGCCGGCGACTTCGCCGACGCATGGGGCGCTGCCATCGTCGTCGTGACGGCGGGGCTGGGCGTGCGGCCGGGCCAGACGCGCCTGGACCTGGCGCAGGCGAACGCGGCCATCCTGCGCGACATCGTCGACCGGATCGCGCCGCACGCGCCGGAGGCCATCTGGCTCATCGCCACCAATCCGTGCGACGCGCTGGCCGCGGTCGCACACCACCGCCTGGCCTGCGACCGCGAGCGCGTGATCAGCACCGGGACCTCGCTGGACACGGCGCGGCTGCGCGCCCTGCTGTCGGAGCGCCTGGCCGTCGTCGCGCCGGCGCTGGAGATCTACGTGCTGGGCGAGCACGGCGAATCGGCGCTGATCCACTGGTCGGGCGCCTCGGTGGCCGGCATGCCGCTGGAGCAGTTCCTCACCCGCGCGGGCAAGGAGCTGGGGCCCGCGAGCCGCGGCATGGTGCTGCGCTCGGTGCTCGAGGCGGCCAAGCTGATCAAGGAAGGCAAGAGCGCGACGCAGTACGGCATCGCGAGCGCCATCGCCCGCATCTGCGAGGCGATCGTGCACGACACCAACCTGGTCCTGTCCGTCGGCGTGGTGCACGCCGAAGTCGAGGGCGTGCCCGAGGTCTGCGTCTCGCTGCCGATGACGCTGGACGCCGGCGGCGCCCACCTGCTCGCCTACCCCGTCCTGGACGACCCGGAGCGCCAGGCCCTGCACCGCAGTGCGCACATCGTCCGGGAAGCGACCGACAGCATTCTTCTGGGGAATTGAGGAGGGAACATCCATGAGCATCCACGCGGCGGACAAATCGGTGCTGCCGGCGGCGCCCGACCGCAAGCGCAACGACAAGATCTGGAAGTACGGCATCCCGATAGGGATCGGCGTCGTGCTGTGGTTCCTGCCGGTGCCGGCCGGCCTGGAGCCCAAGGCCTGGTACATGTTCGCGATCTTCGTCGCGACGATCGCCGGGATCATCACCGCGCCCCTGCCCATGTCGGTGGTGGCGATCCTGGGCTCGACGATCGCCGCGCTGACCGGCGTCATCAGCTTCGACGACGTCGTGAGGTCCACGGGGACCGACCTCGTGTGGCTGATCCTGCTGTCCTTCTTCATCTCCCGCGGCGTGATCCAGACCGGGCTGGGGCGGCGTATCGCACTGGTCTTCGTGCGGCTGCTCGGGAAGCGGACGATCGGCCTCGGCTACGGCCTGGGCATCACGGAGCTGGTGGTCGCACCGGCCATGCCGAGCATCACCGCGCGCGCGGGTGGCGTGCTGCTGCCGATCACCCGCGCCATCTCGGAATTCCTCGGCAGCCACGCCGAGGACGAATCGCGCAAGAAGGTGGGCAGCTACCTGATCCTGTGCGCCTTCCACGCCAACATCGTGACTGCGGGCATGTTCGTGACGGCCATGGCGGGCAACCCGCTGACGGTGAAGCTGGCGGCGGACCAGGGCGTGATCATCAGCTGGATGGACTGGGCGCTGGCCGCCATCGTGCCGGGCATCCTGTGCCTCGCGCTCATCCCCATCGTGATGATGTGGCTCGTGCGCCCGCAGATCCAGCGCACGCCGGACGCTACCGGCCTGGCGCAAAGCGAGCTGGACAAGATGGGGCCGGTGTCGCCCAACGAGATCAAGATGGGCCTGGTCTTCATCGGGCTGCTGCTGCTGTGGGTCTTCGGCGAGGACATCGGCATCTCGGCCTCGCTGGCCGCGGCGATCGGCGTGTCGGCGGTCTTCATCCTGGGCGTGCTGACCTGGCAGGACGCCCTGGCGGAGAAGTCGGCCTGGGACACCATGATCTGGATCGCGCTGCTGATCATGCTGGCCGCGAAACTGAACCAGTACGGCATGGTGGGCTGGTTCGGCAAGCGCTTCGGCGGCTACCTGCAGGGCATGCCGCCGTACCTGATCTTCGTGCTGGTCGCCGCGATCTACCTGTACGTGCACTACTTCTTCGCCAGCGCCACCGCGCATATCAGCGCGCTGCTGCCGATCTCGCTGGCACTGCTGATCGCCGGCGGCGTGCCGCCCTTCCCGGCGGCCATCGCCCTGGGCGTGCTGAGCAACCTCAATGGCGGCCTCACGCAGTACGGCATCGGGTCCGGGCCCGTGATGTTCGGCGCCGGCTACGTCACGCAGGGCGAATGGTGGAAGGTGGGCTTCGTCATGAGCGTGATCTACCTGGTGATCTGGACCACGGTCGGCCCGCTCTGGTGGAAGGCGCTCGGATTCGTCTAGCCCGCGGTCCTTCTCCCTCTCCCCCTGGGAGAGGGTCGGGGTGAGGGCACGCCCCGCGCGCCTCGCGCCCTTCTAGTCCTCGTCCGCCCCGCGGACTGTCAACACCGGCACCGGCGCCAGCCGGACGATCTGCTCGGCCCCGCTGCCCAGGACCATGCGGCTGATCCCGCGGCGGCCGTAGGTGCCCACCACGATCAGGTCGGCCTTCCACTCCTTGGCGTCGTCGGCCACCACTTCGCCCAGGCGCCGGCCCGGCTCCTCGACCAGGCGGATCTCGACGGGCACGCCCTTGGCCTTGACGGTCTCCGCGGCCCGTCCCAGCAGCTCCATGCCCTGCTCGTGCATCACCTTCAGCAGGTCGAGGCCTTCCGCGCCGGACAGCAGCATCAGCTCGTCGAGATCGTGCAGCAGCCGCACCGTGCCTTTGCTGTCGCTGGCGACCTGCAGCGCCAGGGCGAGCGCCTTGTCGGAGGTGGCGCTGCCGTCGATGGGAACCAGGATGCGCTTGAACATGGAGGGCTCCTTCCGGTCATCGGATGCGCCGAGTATCGGACGGATCCGACGGGATGGGGAGCGGGGGATGGACCTTGGTCCAATGCCGAGGAGGCGGGGAGGGGGAGCGCGAGGCGAAGGCCTCGGAGGTATGGAGCGGGCGATGGGAATCGAACCCACGTCTTGAGCTTGGGAAGCTCAGGTCCTGCCATTGAACGACGCCCGCGGCAGAGCGCCGGATTGTAGCGCGCTGCCGGTGGAGGACACCGTCACCCGAAGGTGATCTTCCGGATCTTGCGGTTGCCCATGTCGGCGACATAGAGAGCGCCATCCGGCCCGAAGGCCACCCCCGTGGGCATGCTGAAGGTGGCGGAGGAGGCCGCGCCGTCCTCGTCGCCGGCCCGTCCCGTGCCGGCGAACACCGCGGCTGCTCCATCAGGAGCGATCTTGAGGATCCGGTTGCCGTACGGGTCGGCCACGTACTTGTTCCCGGCGGCGTCGACGGCGATGTCGGCGGGGAACGGAAAATCGGTGGCGTCTTCCGCCGGAGTGGACACCTGTCCGCCGGAAATGACGCGGGTGAGGCCGTCGTTGCCGTAATCCGCGACATGCACGCCGGACGAGGCGTCCACCGCGACCGCGTGCGGGAACGTGAACTGCGCCGCCATGGCCATGCCGTCGACGTTGCCCATCCCGCCCGAGCCGGCCACCGTGCTGGTGCAGGCGCCGGCTCCGCAGGACGTGGCCGCCGCCGGCGCGGAAGCGCTGTCCGATCCGCCTCCGCAACTCGCGCCCAGCACCAGGGCGCATGTGGCCCCGATGGCGGAAGCAAGCATCGTGCGTTCCATCACGCAAAGATACGTCGGAGCGCCCTCCGCGCCAAGCCGGTTCAGCGCCGCGGCTGGTAAAACTCCATCACTTCCCGCCCCTCTGCCGACAGGAACGGCGCCACCTTGCGATACGGCACCACCGCGCTGGCCTCGCAAGGCGTCATCGCATAGCTGAAGCCGCTGAAGGAAAAGAGCACCCCGTCGCGGCGCGGCGTCATGTCGAAATGCTCCAGCGACAGCCCGGGCAGGCAGTTCTCCAGTTCCTTCTCGTCGCCATGCTCGGCCCGGCGGTAGGTGTCGGTCAGGAACTGGCCGAAGCGCGACTCGGGGTCGATGTTCTTCCGGAGCTCGGGCAGCAACCAGGTGCGCGGGTCGAGCCGCTCGCCGGATCCGGCGCCATACACCGTCGTCCAGGACGAGCCGTAGGGATGCGCGGCCGGCGCGCAATAACCGCCGGCGGATCCTTCGACGATGACGAAGCGTTCGTTCCAGTCCAGCACTCGCCAGGACATCTCCATCGCGCGGTCCCGGTCCCGGAAGTCGGATTGCACGCGGTTGCCCGGCGTGCATTCCAGGTCGGATTCCACCTGCTGCCGGAACTGCGTCATCAGGTCGGCGTTGATGCGCTCCAGCGCCGGGCCGCTCCCCAGCAGGCGCAAGCCGTCGACCAGCAGCGGAGGGGCTTTCAGGTTTTCGTAGGCGCGGGCTTCGGCGAACGTTGCGCGGACGGCCTGCGGGCGCAGGGCAGCAAGGCGGGCCTGCGAATAGGCCGAATTGAGGATCTTGCGCGCAGTCACGGGCAGGCTCCGTTTGCCGTCCACGCTGGTCCACGTGCCCCGGAGTTCGTCGCCGTTGCAGCTCACGGACAGCGTGCCCGTCGTGCCTCCGCCCCCGTCGCGCTCGCGCCAGGTGTCCGGCTGGTCGGCTTCGCGAACAAGAACCAGGTCCTCCAGGCTCGCGCGGTAGTACGACCGCCCGGCCAGTCCATGGCCCGGGACGTCGATGTCGAAAGCGATGTGGACCGGCACCGGCCCGATGCTGCCGCTCCACGCCGTGTCATCACAAGGGGTCGGAAGCTGCGCCGGATCCGCCCACGCCGGCATGGGCAACGTCCCCAGCCCGAACACGCACGCAGCCGCCTGCAGCGCGCACCAACGCATCCGCCGCCACTTCGCCATGGTTCCCCCTGCCCCTCCTGCGAGGCGTGGATTCATTGTGCAGGAGTGGACCCGGGCGGTCCCCCACGCCTATCATGAAACGGGCGCCCGCCCGCCAAGGCTCCTGCAGGAAGTCTCCCAGATGCAACGTCGCCATGCCCTCCTCTGCCTCCCCGTCCTCGTCCTGGCGGGTTGCGCGATGATGTCCGGACGCGAACCCCTGCGCGTGCAGGTCGTGGACCTGGAGCCGGCGGGAGACCGCGAGTCCCTGGAAGCGCGCTTCCTGTGCGTGCTGCGCGTGCAGAACCCCAACGATGCGCCGCTCGATTTCAGCGGCGTGTCCCTGGACCTGCTGGTGCGGGGCAACCCCTTCGGGAGCGGCGTGGCCGATATCGGGGGGACCGTGCCCCGTTTCGGCGAGGTGCTGCTGCGCGTGCCGGTGAGCGTCTCGGCTTTCAACATCGCGCGCGTGGGGATCGGCCTGTTCATGGACAACAGCCAGGCGCTGAAGGTGGACTATCTGGCGCGAGGGCGCATCGGCAGCGAACGCTTCGAGTCGCGCGGGGAACTCACGATGCCCCGCTTCCGCGAGGGTCCGGCCGCCAGCTGACGCGCTATTCCCCGGCGGCCTTGCGCTCGTCGCGCAAGGCCACGGTGAAGGCAACCTGCGCGAACGCGGTCGCCACCACCATCACCGTCAACGCCGACAGCGCCGGGTCGTGCCCCATCGCCGCCAGCGCCGTGCACGCCGCGCCGATCGCCATCTGCGTGCAGCCGTAGAGGCCGGCGGCGGAGCCGACCCGCTGCGCGTCGATGCTGACCGCCTTCGCCAGTGCCGCGGGGCTGGTCATGCCGCAGCCGCAGGTGAAGAACAGCATGACGACTATCGTGTTCATCACCGTCAGCTTGCCGAGCAGCGCGATGGCCAGCAGCAGGATCGCGCTCGCGAGGCTCAGCGCGTTGCCGACGCGCAGCAGGCGGTTCGCGGAAACGGTGCGCGAGAGGCGGCTGGTGAGCGCGTTGCCCACCGCCATGCCCAGCACCATCAGGCCCGCATAGACGCCGACGGCCTGCACCGGCTGGTGCAGCTCGTTCACGAAGATGAAGGGCGCCGCGGCCAGGAAGGCATACACGCACGTCGTGGCGCTGCCGCCGCCGAGCGCGAAGCCGACGAAGCGCGGCGAGCCGACCAGCACGCGGTAGTCCCGCAGCAGCACGCGCATGCCGAAGTTGCCGGTGGGCCGCGCCGTCTCCGGCAGCAGGCGCCAGGTGAACCACAGCGTGACGATGCCCGCGACGGCGAGCACGGCGAAGATCGCGCGCCAGCCCAGCGTCGCGGAGACCGCGCCGCCCACCATCGGCGCGAAGCCGGGGCCCACCATGATCATCAGGTTCAGCAATGCGAGCTGGCGCACGGCCGTGTCGGCGTGCGAGGTGTCGCGCACGATGGCGCGCCCGAGCGCGAGGCCCGCGCAGCCGCCCAGCGCCTGCAGCAGGCGCGCCGCGAGCAGCACATGGAGGCCGGGGGCCAGGGCGGCGGCGATGCCACCGGCGGCGTACAGGCCCAGTCCCCACATCAGCAGCGGCCGGCGGCCAAAGGCGTCGGAGAGCGGTCCGTAGAACAGCTGGCCCGCGGCGAGGCCGCCGATGTAGATGCTGATCGCCATCTGCATCGCCCCCGTGCTCGTGCCCAGGCCGCGCGCGGCGTCGGGCAGCGCCGGCACGAACATGTGCATCGCCATGGTGCCGCTGATCGTGATCAGCACCAGGAGCCAGAGGGGGGGAGTGGGATGGCCGGAGGCGTCGGGGCGGCCAGGGGATTGCACGGCCTCCATTGTAGGAAGGGTCAGCGCAGCTTCAGGTCCGCTTCCAGCGCGGCGACCAGTTCCTCCGGCGTCGCCACGAAGCGCAGGAAGGCGAGTTCCTCGCGCCGCACCACGCGGCGCCGCGCCAGGTCTTCCAGCCGCATGCGCAGCGTCACCCAGTGCGCGGGGTCGCCGAAGAAGTACACCGGCACGGGCAGCACCTGCCGGCTCTTGACCGTCTCGACGATCTGGAAGATCTCCCATTCGGTACCGGTGCCGCCGGGCGTGATGACCATCGCCGCGGACTGCTGGATCATCACGGCCTCGCGCGCGACGACGCTGGTGAAGATCACGCCGTGCGTCACGTAGCGGTTCAGCGCCTGCGACGGGTCGCCTCCATAGGGGCGCTGCGGCGTCGGCTGGGCCGCGCGGTCGTAGTAGGTGGTGTAGCCGACGCTCGGGCCCTTGGCGTCGGCGGCGCCGCGGTTGGCGGCTTCCATCAGGCCCGGGCCCGCGCCGGTCATGATGGGGATCTCGCGGCCGTGCGCCGCGGTCCACAGCTGCGCGAAGCGGCGCACGTCGGCGTACATCGCGTCGTTGTGCCGCTTCACGGGCTCGTCGCAGTTGCTGCCGGCGGCGTCGCAGGCGGCGTTGCTCTCGGCGATGCGCGAGCTGCCGAAGACGGTGACGTAGCCGCGCGGAAACAGGCGCGCCTTCACCGCCTCGGCGCAGGCGAAGTCGCGGGCCATGTCCTCGGGCGGGATCGCGTTCTCGACGCCGCGGTAGGGGCCGGCGTACAGCGCGTTCGGCACGTTGGCGGGCGCTTCGCAGCGCGCGGCGACGGGGCGGTCGGGCGTGGCGCAGGCGGCAAGCAGGAGGAAGGCGGCGAGCGGCAGCAGGCGGGCGTTCATGGAGCCCGACTGTACGGCCTCAGTGCAGGCCGAACAACTCGCCTTGCGCCCCACGGGGATCGCCGTTCGCCGGTGGCGCCGGCGCTTCGTTCGCGGCGAAGCGCTCGAGGACCACGTATTCGGCCGGCTTCGTGTCCAGCCGCGACCAGACCAGGACGAATTCGCTGATCGTGCACGCGATGTTCGGCGCACGCAGGGGCGGGGTCGCGTCGGCGGCATCCCGTGCCAGCGTGACGTGCGGCGAGAACTGCAGGCGGGCTGCATGCAGTCCGGCCTTCGGCAGGCAGGCGACGATGCCCTCGCGCAGGGCGAACAGGCCTTCGTGCGCGTCGGGCAGCAGCACGGCGATGCCCTGCCTCCACAACATGGGCGTCGCGAAGTCGAGCGCCAGCGGTTGCATGCGCACCGTGCGCAGCGCCTCGCGCAGGCGGCGCTCGTGCGCGAGGGGCACGTCGCCCAGGAACTGCAGCGTGAGGTGGTAACGGCCGAAGCGCGTGCGCCGCGCCTGGGGCGGCCAATCCCACTGCGTGGCGTGGCGGGCGATGCCGGCCTGCACCTCGCGCGGAGGCAGCAGGCCGATGAAGAGACGGCGGGGCTGCGGGAGCATGGAGTCCTCTCGTGCCTGGGGTGCTTCAATGGAAGTCGCGCGACGCGCTCTGGCGACCGAGGCGTCCCAGCAGGGGCGTCAGGTCTTCCAGGTTGTCGGCGATGAGGTGGCGGACCTGGCCGCCGCTGTCCACGTCGCGCTGCCAGACGCCCCGCACCGCCAGCAGGCGCGACTGCAGGAGGGCCTCGCGCTGGCGCTCGCGCACGTGCTTCCACACGATGACGTTGACGGGGCCGGTCTCGTCCTCGATCGTCACGAAGATCGTGCCGTTGGCGGTTTGCGGCTGCTGCCGCACGGTGACGATGCCGCAGGCGCCCACGCGCCGGTTGTGCGGCAGGTCCTGGAGCTGCTGCGCGCTGAGCAGCTTCATGCGCGCGAGCCGCTGGCGCAGCAGGGCCACGGGGTGGCGGCGCAGCGTGAAGCCCAGGGCCGTGTAGTCGAAGTAGATCTCCTCGCCCTCCTTCGCGGCGGCGAGCAGCAGCGGCGGCTCGTCGACGGGCGCGCGCCGCAGCAGCGCGGGCGCCTTGCGCTGCGCCGCCGCTTCCCACACCTGCTGCCGCCGGTGGCCGGCCAGCGACCGCAAGGCATCGGCGGCGGCAAGCGCGTTGAGGTCCTTCACATCGAGCTGCGCGCGCAGGGCGAGGTCTTCGACGCTGGTGAAGGGCCCGTCGGCGCGGGCCTGCTCGATGCGCCGGCCGGCGGCTTCGGAAAGGGATCCGACCTGGCGCAGGCCGAGGCGGACGGGGGGCCTGGGGTCAGATTCGGCCCAATTGGGGTCAGATTCCAATTTCGCTTTCGCGAAATTGGAATCTGACCCCAATTGGGAGTCCCAATCCGAGAACGAAACATCCGGCGGCAGCACCTCCACGCCGTGGCGCTGCGCGTCCTGGATCAACTGCGAGGGCGCATAGAAGCCCATGGGCTGCGCGTTCAGCATCGCGGCGAGGAAGGCTTCGGGTTCGTGGCGCTTGAGCCAGCTGGAGTCGTAGGCGAGCAGCGCGAAGCTGTAGGCGTGGCTTTCAGGGAAGCCGTATTCGCCGAAGCCGAGGATCTGCTGGAAGATGCTGCGCGCGAACTCCTCGGAGTATTCGTTGGCGCGCATGCCGTCGATCAGGTCCTTCTCGAACTTGTGGACGCCGCCATGGCGCTTCCACGCCGCCATCGAGCGCCGCAGCGCGTCGGCCTTCGCGGCGGAGAAGCCGGCGGCGATCATCGAGATCTGCATCACCTGCTCCTGGAAGATCGGGATGCCCAGGGTGCGCTCCAGGGCTTCGCGCAGCGCCTCCTTCTCGTAGTGGATCGGCAGGCCCTGCCGCTCGCGATCGCGCGCCTTCAGGAAGGGATGGATCATCCCGCCCTGGATCGGCCCCGGCCGCACGATCGCGACTTCCACCACCAGGTCGTAGAACTTGCGCGGCTTCAGCCGCGGCAGCATGGACATCTGCGCCCGGCTCTCGATCTGGAAGACGCCGATCGTGTCGGCGCGGCAGATCATGTCGTAGGTCGCTTCGTCCTTGTCGGGGATGTCGGTCAGCTCGAACGGCACGCCGCGCCGCTGGCTCACGAAGGCGAGGCAGCGCCGGATCGCGGTGAGCATGCCCAGTGCCAGCACGTCCACCTTCAGCAGGCCCATCTCCTCCAGGTCGTCCTTGTCCCACTGGATCACGGAGCGGTCCTTCATCGCCGCGTTCTCCACCGGCACCAGGCGCGTGAGCTTGCCCTGCGTGAGCACGAAGCCGCCCACGTGCTGCGAGAGGTGGCGCGGGAACCCCATCAGCTGCTCGGACAGTTCCATCCACAGCGCCAGCGTCTTGTCCGGCACCTCCACCTGCAGCGAAGCGGCGATCTCGCCCAGCTTCTGCACCCGCACGCCGCGCTCGTCGAACCAGAAGTGGTCCTTGGCGAAGGCATCGACCAGGTTCTCCGGAATGGCGAGCGCCTTGCCCACGTCGCGGATCGCGCTGCGCGTGCGATAGCTCGCGACGACGGCGGCGATGGCGGCGCGGTCGCGGCCGTACTTCTGGTAGATGTACTGGATCACGTCCTCGCGCCGCTCGTGCTCGAAGTCGACGTCGATGTCCGGCGGCTCCTTGCGCTCCTTGCTGATGAACCGTTCGAACAGCAAATTGGAGCGCGTGGGGTCCACCGCGGTGATGCCCAGGCAGTAGCACACCGCGGAGTTCGCCGCGGAACCGCGGCCCTGGCACAGGATCTTCTTGTCGCGAGCGAAGCGGACGATGTCATGCACCGTGAGGAAGAACATCTCGTAGCCGCAGAACGAGATCAGGTCCAGCTCGCGCCAGACCTGCCGCCGCACCGAGAACGGCGCGCCCCGCGGATAGCGCTGCCGCATGCCTTCCAGCGTGAACCGGCGCAAGGCCTGGTAAGGCGTCATCCCCTTCGGCACCGTCTCCAGCGGATACTGGTACTTGATCTCCTCCAGGCTGAAGGTGCAGCGGTCGGCCACGTCCAGCGTGCGTTCCAGCAGTTCGGCGGGATACACGCCGTCCAGGCGCAGGCGATGCCGCAGCTGCCGCTCGGCGTTCGGCTGCAGCGCGAAGCCGCATTCGGGCACCGGCTTGCCCATGCGCACCGCCGTGATCACGTCCTGCAGCGGCTTGCGCGAGCGCGCGTGCATGTGCACGTCGCCGGCCGCCACCAGCGGCACGTCGCAGGCATCCCCGGCCTTCTGCAGGGTGGCGAGCCACAGGTCGTCGGAGGCATCGAGCAGCAGTTCCGCCGCCAGCCACAGGTGGCCGGCGAAGTGGCGCTGCGCCCAATCCAGGCGCTCGCACAGGTCCTGCAGCGGCAGGCCGTGCGTGGGCGCGAGCAGGATCTCGCAGCCTTGCAGCAGCGCGAAGTCGCTCGCCTCGCGCGTGCAGACGTACTCGCCCTTCTCCGCCACGCGCCGGCACGCCGTGATGAACTCGCACAGGTTGCCCCAGCCCGTGACGTCGCGCGCCAGCGCCACGAGGCGGAAGCCGTCGAGCGCGAACTCCGCACCCAGCAACAGCTTCAGCTTGAGCTTCTGCGCCTCGGCATGGGCGCGCACGACGCCGGCCACCGAGCATTCGTCGGTGAGGGCCAGCGCGGCGTAGCCCAGTTCGTGCGCGCGCTGCACCAGCTCCTGCGGGTGCGAGGCCCCGCGCTGGAAGCTGAAGTTGGAGAGGCAGTGCAGCTCCGCGTAATCCGGCAGGAAGGACATGGCCGGCTCCTCACGCGTACAGGCCGTGCAGGAACCACAGCGCGTGTTCCTGGTCCGCGGACAGGCGCTCGCGGAAGATCCACAAGAGTCCCGCCTGCTCGCTGCGCGCGATGAAGTAGTCGCGCAGCACCGGCGCCTGCAGCTCGGCGTTCCACCAGCTGGTCTCGATGCGGCGCGCGCGCGTGAGCAGCTGCAGCGGCCCCTGGTACCAGGGCTGGTCGTTTTTTACCTGCAGCCGCAGCGGCTCGGTCAGCAGCCAGGGCGGATAGAGCACGTCGTCCGTCCTGCAACTGGCCGGCGCGGGTTCGTGCGTGGACAGTGCCGGCACCCATTCCTGCATCGCCTCGGGCCGGTGGTCCTGCCGCGGCTGCACGACGGTCACGTTCTTTTCGCCGAGGCGCACGCTCAGGCGCTCCACCAGCTCGTGCAGGTGCTCGCCCTGCTTCTGGTCTTCGGGCAGCAGGCTGGTCGTGCGCCCGCCCCAGGGCACGGTGTCCACGGTGCGCAGGCGCAGGTGGTTGACCGGTGCCGAGAGCGCCGTGCGGGCGAGGCGCTCCGAAGCCAGCCGCCGCAGGTGGCGCATGTCCTGCGTGGGCTGGGCCGTGCGCAGTTCCAGCTTCTCGGTGGGCGGCAGCGGCTTGCCGTCGATGCGGCGCAGGTCCAGCGTCCATTCAAGTTCCAGGGCCAGCACGCCGAGGTTGCGCCCCTGCAGCCAGGCCTGCAGGCGCTTCAGCAGGTGGGCGGCGGCCAGCAGGAGTTCGGGCGCGGAGGTGGCGAGCTCGGGCAGCTCCTGGTTCTCGTCGAAGGTGGCGGGCAGCGCAAGCCAGTCGTAGCGCTCCGGCTTGTCACCCCAGGCACGGTCCAGGGCATCGAGCAGTTCGCTGCCGAAGCGCCGCGCCACGCCGGAGCGCGGCAGGTCGCGCAGCTCGCCCAGCGTGGTGACGCCGATGCGCTCCAGCGTGTCGACAAGCGGTTGTGCCGCCGTGAAGGTGGCGAGCGGCAGGCCCCAGGGCACGGCCAGCGGCAACGACTGCCCCTCGCGCTGCAGCCTGAGCAGCGCAAGCGCGACCAGCCCCGTCGGTCCCGGAGCCCACGGGATCGCCCCCATGCCGCCCGCGCGCAGCAGGCGCCGCAGCAAGTGCTTGCGCCCGCCGAACAGGCGCTCGGAGGCGCCCACTTCCAGCAGGAGTGCCTCGTCGACGAAAGCCACCCGGGGAGTGAACTGCAAGGCCCGCCATCCCCAAGCCTTCGCGTCCTCATGCGGCGTGGGTTGCAGTGCGATCCAGTACATGCGATCCGGGGGGTTCGAGGGGGACGGGGGCGCGGCGCTGCTGCCGCGACGCGAGCAGCGACGCGAGCATCTGCGGCTGCGCGCGCAGCACCAGGGGCTCCAGCAACGGCGGCCCGCGGCGCTTGAGGATCTGCACCTCCAGTTGTTCCGTGCCCTGCACCGCGAGGCGCAGGCGCGCGGGCGACGAGTGATCGCGTGCATGCAGGGGCCGGAACAGCACCAGCAGCTTCTGCCCGGCCTGCGCGCACAGGTGCAGGCGGCGCAGCTCCTCCGCGCGCGCCTGCGGCACCCACGCGATCACCGCGCCGACATCGGCGCAGCGCAGCGCCTGTTCGGCGGCCCAGAGCCGTGCCGCCATCTTCTCGGCGTGGACGCACAGCAGCCGTTCCGGCGCCATGCCCTGGGCGCGCAGGCAGGGACCGAAAGGCTGGTAAGGTGGATGCACGAGCACGGCGGGATCCCCGCGCGCCGTGGCCGCGGCCAGCCCCGGCCCGAGCAGCTGCCACACGTGCCGCTGCGCCTCGGCCTGCAGCACCTCGACCAGGCTGCCCAGGGGCCAGCCCCGGCCGGGCAGGCACGCATCGAGCGCGGCATGCCCGGTGGGCACCGTGGCCTCCTCGGCGTGCGCGAGCTCCCGGCCCCGCCAGACGTGGGGGAGGTCGCTGAGGGAGACGGGGCGTGCGGGCATGGCAAGGACTGGTTGTTTATACAGTACTTTCCAGCCAGTGCAAATGTCCGTTGCCCGGTCCCAGCGAAGACCGGGCAATTCCGTCAATACTCCCGGTCCGCCGCCCCCCCGGCGACCCACTGGAGACCCAAGCGTTGTACCGGCTCTTCGAAAAACTGATCCATCCCTATCCCGAGGACATCCCCCAGGACCTGCCGCGGAACTTCTTCGCCTTCGTGTGGGCGTGCACGTCCGGCCTGCGCGTGTACCTGGTGCTGCTGGCCGTGCTCAGCGCCGCCATCTCCACGTGGGAGGCGTGGCTGTTCGCCCTGCTCGGCCACGTCGTGGACTGGCTCACCCATATGCAGCCCGCGGATCTCTGGCAACAGCAGCGCGGGACGCTGGTCACCTTCGGCCTCTTCCTGTTCGCCAGCATCGCCCTGGTGGGCTGCCACACCTTCCTGAAGCACCAGGCGCTGGCCATCAACTTCCCGCTGCGCCTGCGCTGGAACTTCCACCGCATGATGCTGGGCCAGAGCCTGGCCTTCTATTCCGACGAGTTCGCCGGCCGCATCACGACCAAGGTGATGCAGACCGCCTTGGCGGTGCGCGAGATGCTGTTCACGGTGATCGAGGTGGTGATCGCGATCGGCGTCTACTTCATCACCATCATCGCCCTGGCCGGCAGCTTCGACCGCCAGCTGATGATTCCCTTCCTCATCTGGCTGGCCTGCTACACGGTGTCGTGCATCTGGTTCGTGCCGCGGCTTGCGCGCATCGGCAAGGCGCAGGCGGATGCGCGGGCCATGATGACCGGCCGCATCACCGACGCGTACACCAACATCTCCACGGTCAAGCTGTTCTCGCACACGCACCGCGAGGCCGGCTTCGCCCGCCAGGCGATGACGGAATTCATGACCACGGGTTACCAGCAGATGCGGCTCGTGAGCAGCTTCGAGATCGTCAACCACACGCTGGTGGTCTCGCTGATCGCGGGCGCCGCCGGCTTCGCCGTCTGGCTGTGGACGCAGGGCCAGGTCGGCGCCGGCGCCGTGGCCGCCGTCACGGCCATGACGCTGCGCGTGAGCGGCATGTCCCACTGGATCATGTGGGAGATGGCGTCGCTGTTCGAGAACATCGGCACCATCCAGGACGGCATCGGCACCCTCACCCGTCCGCGCCAGGTGCTCGATGCGCCCGATGCGAAGCCGCTGGAGGTCAGCCGCGGCGAGGTGCGTTTCGACGACGTGCGGTTCGGCTACGGCAAGCCGCAGCCGGTGATCGCCGACTTCGCCCTCGTGATCCGCCCCGGCGAGAAGGTGGGCCTCATCGGCCGCTCCGGCGCCGGCAAGTCCACGCTGGTGAACCTGCTGCTGCGCTTCTACGACCTCGAGGGCGGCCGCATCCTCATCGACGGCCAGGACATCGCCCACGTGACGCAGGACAGCCTGCGCGCCAGCATCGGCATGGTCACGCAGGACACGTCGCTGCTGCACCGCTCGGTGCACGACAACATCACCTACGGCCGCCCGACGGCGACCGGGGAGGAGATCGTGCAGGCCGCGAAGCGCGCGCAGGCCCACGACTTCATCGAGAAGCTCACCGACCCGCAGGGCCGCACCGGTTACGAGGCGCACGTGGGCGAACGCGGCGTCAAGCTGTCCGGTGGCCAGCGCCAGCGCGTCGCCATCGCCCGCGTGATGCTGAAGGACGCGCCCATCCTGCTGCTGGACGAAGCCACGAGCGCGCTCGATTCCGAGGTGGAAATGGCGATCCAGGCGAGCCTGCACGCGCTGATGCAGGGCAAGACCGTGATCGCGATCGCGCACCGGCTCTCCACCATCGCGTCGATGGACCGGCTGGTGGTCATGGACCAGGGCCGCATCGTGGAGCAAGGCACGCACCGCGAACTGCTGGCGCAGGACGGCCTCTACGCCACCTTGTGGGCGCACCAGAGCGGCGGCTTCCTCGGCGAACAGGCGGACGAGGAAGCGGTGAATGCCTAGGCGGTTGAAGCCCGCCGACTTCCTGGGAGATGCGCCCGACGTGGCGCGGGCGCTGATCGGCGCCGTGCTGCTCGTCGACGGCGTCGGCGGCCGCATCGTCGAGACCGAGGCGTACGACCGCGCGGACCCGGCCTCGCATACCTACCCCGGGCCGACGCCGCGCAACAAGGTGATGTTCGGGCCGCCGGGACGTGCGTACGTCTACCGCTCCTATGGCATCCACTGGTGCCTGAACTTCGTGTGCCGCGAGGAAGGGCATGGCGCCGGCGTGCTGATCCGCGCGATCGAGCCGCTCCATGGCATCGACGTGATGTGCGAGCGCCGCGGCTTGCACGATCCGCGGCTGCTGTGTTCCGGTCCCGGCCGCGTGGGGGAGGCGCTGGCGATCGTCCACGCGTTCAATGGGCATCGCCTGGACCAGAAGCCCTTCGAGGTGCGCGCGCCGGAGCATGCGCATGAGGTCGCGGTGGGGCCGCGCATCGGGATCAGCAAGGCGGCGGACGTGCCGTGGCGCTTCGGGCTGGCGGATTCGCCCTTCCTGAGCCGCAGGTTCCGCTGAGGTTCGTTCCAATTGGCGACACAAGCGCCGGCACTCGGACCCAGTCCAAGGTTCTAAAGTGGGAAGACCTTGCAGAAGGAACAACCATGGAATTGAAATCAGTGATGGTCCGCTACATCGTGGACGACGTCGATGCGGCGATCGCCTTCTACACCCGCCACTTCGGCTTCCGCGTCGCCGGGCAATCCGGCCCCGCCTTCGCGTTGCTCGAGAAGGACAACCTGCAGCTCGTGCTGAGCCCGCCGAAGGGGCCCGGCGGAGGTTCGCAGCCGATGCCGGATGGACGCAGGCCGGAACCCGGCGGGTGGAATCGCATCATCGTCAAGACCGCGGGCCTCGACGGCGATGTGGCCGAACTGAAGAAGTCCGGCGTCCGCTTCCGCAACGATGTGGTTGGGGGGCCCGGGGGGCGGCAGATCCTGGCCGAGGACCCGTCCGGCAACCTGGTGGAGCTCTTCGAGCCCGCGGCGAAGTAGCCGCTAGCGCGGCCGGTCGAGCATGCGCTCGGCCTCTTCGCGCGTCGCAGCGTATTCGGCGTCCAGGCCGACCTGCGTGGCGGTGCGCTGCATCTGCATCTTCGCCAGGGCATTGCCGCCCACCACGCGCACGAGGCGGTGCACACCCATCTCCTTCAACGCCTTCTGCGCACGGACGATGTGTTCGGCGGCCTGCTGCGTGGCGGGCTTGAACTGGGTGATGTCGCTGACCATGTCGAAGCCGGGCTTGAGCTTCCTGAGTCCGGCGATCGTCTGGTCGGCCGCGGCGCGGGCGGCTTCGTCGTCGAAGTAGCCTTCGAGCCCCAGGTAGATGCGGTTCTTGGGAACGGAAATCTGGATCACGGCAGCCATTGCGCTCTCACTCTCCTCGACGTCGTTGATGCGGCTGGGAGACCAATGTAGCGCGAACGTTTCCGCTGCAGCTCGGGGAAGTCCCTTGCGGGCAACAGCGAAAGCGCCCGTTGCGGGCGCTTCCGTGATTTCGTGCCGCGTCAGCGCTGCACGGCGACGGCGCCGTTGCGCTCGATGAGCGTCACCGGCGGATCACGCATCTCGGTGATCACCGTCTGCGCTCGCGCGGGCGCGGGGCCGGCGCCCATGGCGCGGGTGTCGACACTGCCCGCGGACGCCAAGGCCGTCCCGGACGGGATGACGGTGAAGTTCGGCACGTTCGCGCGCGCCGCGGCCTGCGGCGGCACCATCACGATGTCACCGGCGACCTGCGTGTACGGGAGGTTCTGGCGCTGGGCCGTCTTGCGGTCGGTGAGCAGCGGCGCCGCGCTGGAGGGCGACACCTGGCGGCCCGTGCGCTCCATGCGGATCGTGTTGGGCGGCGCATCGGGGCCGGTCGGGCGGGCCACCTGCGCGACGCTCACCGGCGTGCAGGTCGGCGCCTGGTCGAACACGAGGCTCGCGCCCGCGGGGAACCGGCTGGCCTCGAGCGCCTGGTGCAAGGGCAGGCTCATGTCGACGGGGGCCTGGAGGCCGCGGTACACCACCCGCCCGTTGCCGTCGTAGACCGTGAAGCAGGCCATCGCGTTGGCACCCGCGAGCAGCAGGCCACCGAGAACCACGAGATTTCTTTTCATGTCATGCCTTCCTTGACCGCCGTCAATCTTCCGATGCCGGGATGATGAGCATCCGGCCGTGCATGGCAAGCAGGCGAAACCAGTGATTGACTGTCAGCGCCTTTCCTGAGCACTTGGCGGACGTTACCAGCGTGGGGGCGAATCGCCGGGCCGCTCCGACGACCGGCTCCAGCCTGCAGGCGTTCGGCCCAGCTGCGCGCTGTGGCGCAGCGCCGTCAATTCGCCGTATGCGGACGCGGTCTTTTCGAGGAAGGGCTGCAGGTCCGGCGCCTTGGCCGTGAAGCCCCCGGAAACGCGGCCCAGGTTGCGCAGCCAATGGCCGGTCTGGGCCAGCGAGACCTGCACGTGCCAGCTGCCCCCTTCGCGCTGCTGGCGCCACAGGGCCGCCGCGGCGCCGAAAGCGATGAGGTAGCCCGTGGCTTCGTCGAGGATCTGCATGGGCAGGGGCTTCGGCTTCGCCGCGGCGCCCGCCGCTTCGGCCTCCGCGACGTTGAAGCCGGTGGCCGTCTGCACCAGCGAGTCGAAGCCGCGCCGGTCCTTCCACGGTCCTTGCTTGCCGTAGGCGGAAAGCGACACGCAGACGATGCCGGGCCGGCGGGCGGCGATCGCCTCGGGCCCGTAGCCGAGGCGCGCGAGCGCGCCCGGGCGGTAGCCCTGCACGAACACATGGGCCTCCTGCAGCAGGCTGTCCAGGGTGGCGCGGCCGGCGTCGCTGCGCAGGTCCACCAGCGCGGAGCGCTTGCCGCGGCTCGTATCGGCGATCGCATCGATGTTGGGCAGGTGCGGCGCGTTCACCAGCATCACGTCGGCCCCGTAGGCCGCCAGCGCCCGGCCACCGACCGGGCCGGCGAGGATGCGCGTGAGGTCCAGGACACGCACCCCTTCCAGCGGGCGTTGCTGCGCGGTGAGCAGCGGCAATGCCCGGGGCGGCGCATCGCCGATGCGGGTGACGGTGAAGAGCGGTTGTGCCGCGATCGCGCGGCCGGCGTCGGTCGCGTCCCACTGCGCGAAGCTGCGCAGCGCGGTGGCGACGACGCCCGCGTCCGCCGCCGCAGTCTCGAACGCCACCGCATCCCAGGCCTGCATCGCGCGCTCGGCGTCTTCGCGCTGCGCCGTCGCCGGGTCCAGGCCCAGCACCCGCAGCGCGCCCTCGCGGTGGTGCGCGAAGTTGGCGTGCACCCGGACCCAGCCATCGCGGGCGCGGTAGAGGCCGGAGAACTTGTCCCAGAGTTCGGGGACCCTGCCGTCCAGGCTGAACCAGCCGAGGCACTCGGCCGCCGCGTGGACCGCGTCGACGCGGACGTCCTGGCGAGGGGTGCCGCGCGCGTGGGCCAGTTCGCAGGCGGCGAGGGCTGCCGCGGCGATGGTGGATTGGGCCGCTGTCGCAACAGCGAAGGAGGAGGGATAGACGGGGTCGCCGCCGGTGAGGTGGGCGTGCGCCAGCGCTTCCGGCGGAAGGCCGGCGCGTCGCCAGAGGCTCGCCAGGACTTCGGTGGGGTTCGCTGCGCTCACCGCCACCCTACATGGTGCGCCGTGTTCGTAGGGTGGCGGTGAGCGCAGCGAACCCCACCGATGCCCATCACTTCAGCAGCGTGACGCCGGTCTTGGCCTGCACCTCCTCGAAGGTCACGCCGGGCGCGAGCTCGGCGACCTGGAGGCCCTTGGGCGTGACGTCGAACACGCCCAGGTCCGTGATGATGCGGTCCACCACGCCCACGCCTGTGAGCGGCAGCGTGCACTTCGGCAGGATCTTCAGGTCCTCGGTGCCGTCCTTTTTCTTGGCGACGTGCTCCATCAGCACGATCACGCGCGGCACGCCGGCCACGAGGTCCATGGCACCGCCCATGCCCTTCACCATCTTGCCGGGGATCATCCAGTTGGCGAGGTCGCCCTTCTCGCTCACCTGCATGGCGCCGAGGATGGACAGGTTGATCTTGCCGCCGCGGATCATGGCGAAGCTGTCGTGGCTGCCGAAGATGGACGAGCCCTTGATGGTCGTCACCGTCTGCTTGCCGGCGTTGATCAGGTCGGCGTCCACCTCGTCTTCGGTCGGGAACGGGCCGATGCCCAGCATGCCGTTCTCCGACTGCAGCCAGACTTCCTTGTCGCCGGTGAAGTTGGCCACCAGCGTCGGGATGCCGATGCCGAGGTTCACGTAGAAGCCGTCCTGCAGCTCCTGGGCCGCGCGCGCGGCCATCTGGTCTTGGGTCCAGGGCATGTCAATTTCCTTTCGGGACGCTAAGCCGCCTGGTCAGGCGGCGCTCCTTGTTGTGCGCTTCTCGATGCGCTTCTCGGGGTTCGGGTTGTGCACGATGCGGTGCACGTAGATGCCGGGCAGGTGGATGTCGTCGGGCGCGAGGTCGCCCGTCTCCACGATCTTCTCCACCTCGACGATGCACAGCTTGCCGGCCATCGCCACCGCGGGGTTGAAGTTGCGGGCCGTGAGGTTGAAGCGCAGGTTGCCGCTCTTGTCGGCGACGTCGGCCTTCACCAGCGACACGTCGGGCACCAGCGAGCGCTCCATGACGTAGGTCTCGCCGTCGAACTCGCGCAGCTCCTTGCCCTCGGCGACCATCGTGCCGACGCCGGTCTTGGTGAAGAAGGCGGGGATGCCGGCACCTCCGGCGCGCAGCTTCTCGGCCAGCGTGCCCTGCGGCGTGAACTCCAGCTCCAGCTCGCCCGCCAGGTACTGGCGCTCGAACTCCTTGTTCTCGCCCACGTAGGAGGAGATCATCCGCTTGATCTGCCGGGTCTCCAGCAGCTTGCCGAGGCCGAAGCCGTCGACCCCGGCGTTGTTGGAGATGACGGTCAGGTCCTTGACGCCGGAGGCCTTCAGCGCCTCGATCAAGGTCTCGGGGATGCCGCAGAGGCCGAAGCCGCCGACGGCCATCAGCTGGCCGCTCTTCACGACGCCGTCAAGCGCCGCGGCCGCATTGGGATAGATCTTGTTCACACAGTCTCCTGCTGGAAGGGCCTTGATGGGAACGGCCCGGCTCGGCGCTACGATACTACCTACGATGCTACGTAGTACTCCCTAGAGGATCACCCCCATGGAGGTCGATTACCGCCTCGCCTTCGAGCTCGCGCCCGTGGGCCTGTGCGTCTCGCGCAACCGCGTCATTGTGGACTGCAACGCGCAGCTCTGCGAGATGTTCGGGTGGTCGCGCGAAGTGCTGAAGGGCCAGTCCTTCCTGGTGCTGTATCCCAGCGCGGAGGAGTACGAGCGCCTCGGGCAGCGCATGATCCCGATCCTCAATGCCAGGGGCCGCTACGCCGACGACCGCATCATGAAGCGCGCCAGCGGCGAGGTCTTCTGGTGCCACGTGAGCGGGCGGGCGCTGAACCGCCAGGCGCCGCACGAGGCGGGCATCTGGGCCTTCGAGGACCTGAGTGCGCAGCGGCCCGTGAAGGCCGAGCTGACGCCGCGCGAGCGCGAAGTGGCGGCGCGCCTGCTGGAAGGCCTCACCTCCAAGGAGATCGGCAAGACACTGGAGATCAGCCACCGGACGGTGGAGATCTACCGGGCGCGGCTGATGCGCAAGTACCGCGCGAACACCACGGCGGACCTGGTGCACAAGCTCATGGCGGGCTGAAGGGCGGCCGGCGCGGCGCCCGGTCCCAACCCGTTGATCCAGCGCAACGGTCGGGGCTGCGCCCTGGCGCAATCTGTGTCGGAGGCGATGCCCGCCCCGTGGCCGCCCCGGAGACAACGCACATGCGCCCGCTGCCCACCTTCCGCCAGCTGCTGGCCCTGCTGCTGCTTGGCTGCCTGCTGCCCATGGCAGGCTTGGCGCTGGGCCTCGTGGCCTACGAATACCAGCGCGACCGCGCCCATGTGGAACGCGAGGCGCTGGCCACCGCACGCGCGCTGATGGCGACCGCGGACGATCGCTTCGAAGGCGTGCACCACGCGCAGGAAGGCATCCTGCAAGGCTCCGTCGACTCCGCGTGGTTGCAGGAGCTGCTCACGCGGCAGCGGCTGCCGCCCACATGGATCGCGGCCATCGTGGACCGGTCCGGGCGGATCGTCGCACGCACGCACGACCCCGAGCGGTTCGTCGGAACCGTGGCGCGCCCCGACCTGATGGCGCGCATCGGCGAGGTGCCGGAAGACGCCATCGACGCGGTCACCGTCGACGGCATCCCGGTGGTGTCCGCCTTCAGCCGTTCGGAGCGCACCGGCTGGGCCGTCGTGGTGGGCATGCCCCGCGACGAATTGCGGGCGCCGATCCTGCGAAGCTCCATCGTCCTGTTCTTCGGCACCGCCGCAGTGCTGTTGCTGAGCCTGTGGCTGGCCTGGCGCCTTTCGCGCACCCTGAGCGACTCGCTGGAGGCCCTGGGCAGCGCGGTGCTCGCGATGGGACACCGGGCGCAACTGAAGCTTCCGCCGCCTCCTTTCCAGGAAGCGCGCCAGCTTGGCCAGGCGCTGCTTCATGCGAACGTCGCCTTCCAGGATGCCGAGGACGCGCAAAGGCGGCTCGAGCACCGCATGCACAGCATCCTCGACACCGCCATGGACGGCATCGTCACGGCGGACACGCAAGGCCGGATCGTGCTGTTCAACCGCGCGGCCGAGGCAATGTTCCGCCTGCCGCAGGATGAAGCCATCGGCCTCGAACTCGAAAAGCTGCTGCCGGCAGGGACACGTGCAGGCCATCGCCTCCTGCGCGAGCAACTCACGGCACGGGAAGCACGCAAGATGTCTCCCGGTCGCATGGTCGAGGGCCTGCGCTCCGACGGCACGACTTTCCGCGCCGACGCCTCGATCTCGGTGAGCGAAGAAGGAGGCGAGCGGCTCTACACGGCGATCCTGCGTCCGATGGACTGGAGCCCGCGCTGATCTCAGAACTCGGCCAGCAGCTGCGCGCGCCGGCGCTCGTACCAGCGCAGCAGGCAAGCCTTGTCCTGGCAACGCGCGTCGCGCTGCGCGATCGCCTGCGCATCGCGCCGCTGCATGCCGGTGCGGTCGCGGCTGACGCTCGCGGCCTGCGCGTACAGGCGCTGCAGGTCGCTATCGAGCTGGGACAGGTCCGGGTCGGAGCGCACCAGCTCGGGAACCGGCGAGATGCGCTCGGGCGCACGGGCGGCGCCCAGCGTGCCGGTCCAGTCCGATGGCGACGGCAATGCGGCCTGGAACGTGTCCGGGGAACGCACCGAGGCCAGCCGCTCCTCGGCCATGCGCGTCTTCGATGCGTCGCGGCCCAGCGCGGCCGCGTACGCGTTCGCGCTGTCCGCGAGAAGGTAAGTGGCCCGCTGCAGCAGCGCCTCGCGCGCATCCTCCCCGCCTTCCCGTGATGCGAGCAGCACGTAATGCTGGCCGAGCTCGGACTTGACGTCCGCCAGCGGCGCGGTGTCGGGGCCGGCCGAGGCTTCGGCGATGTGGCAGGCGGCAAGCAGGGCGACCTCTGCGTCGCGCATGCGGCCCTGCCCGGCGGCTTCGCGCGCCACCGCGACGAAGGCTGGCGCCTGTGCGGGCGATGCGGTGGCCAGCGCGCGCCGCAAGGCGAACTGGCCGTCGTTGCCGGTGCTGGCTGCGGCCATGGGCTGGGCGGGACAGGTGCTCGCGCGCGCCGCGCCGGGCGCGGGCGACGGCGCAGCCGGCGCGACCGGCGTTGTCCCAGCGGGAGGACTTGCAGGCGCCACCGCCACCTGGGGTCCACGCTGCGGCGGGGCCGATGGCTGCTGGTCGATCCCATGCAGGTAGACCGCCAGCACGGCGAAGCCACCGAGCAGCACGCCTGTCGCGAGCAGGCCCGTGTCGCGCCATTGCTTGTCCATGCCGCGACCATAAGCGCGACGGCGGCGTCATGGAGCCCGGCGATACAACTCGCCCCAGGCTTCACATGCCGCGACGGCAGCGCTGAGGCTGCTTACTTCGCGTCAACGACCTCGGCCGCGGTGCGGAAGGCGTCCAGTGCCGCGGGGAAGCCGCAGTACACGCTGGCGTGCAGGAAGATCTCCTGCAGTTCCGCGGGAGTCACTCCGTTGTTGAGCGCACCGCGCACGTGGATCTTCAGCTCGTGCATCTTGCCCAGGCCGACCAGCATGGCTACCGTGACGATGCTGCGGGTCTTCAGGTCCAGGCCCGGGCGCTGCCAGGTGTTGCCCCACGCGTGCTTGGTCACCAGCTCCTGCAGCGGTTCGGTGAAGGGCGTGACCTTGGTGAGGCTGGCGTCGACGTAGGCGTCCCCCAGCACCTTGCGGCGGGTCTTCAGCCCGGCTTGCGTTTCGGGGTCGTTGGACAGCTGCACCATGGGGCCTCCGGGAAGAAAGCCGCGAGCATACGCCCGCGCCCCTTCCCGCTCAGACGCCCAGGGCCGCCGCGAGATGTCCCAGCACCACCACGAGGCCGCTGCCGCTGATGGCGAAGCCCACTGCCTTCCGGATCGTCTTGGTCGTCATGATGGGGAGAGTGTGCGGCTCCCTGCAGGATAAGGAAAGGCAATTGTCCTTATGGTCGCGATAGGCCGTCGCAAGGCCTGGCCGTCGCCACTATCCTTGTCCGCATGAACCGCTACCCCATGCCCGAACTGAAGGACCTGCCCGAGGACATGCGCCAGCGCATCCTGGAGGTGCAGGAGAAGAGCGGCTTCGTGCCGAACGTGTTCCTGGCGCTGGCGCGCCGGCCCGCGGAATGGCGCGCCTTCTTCGCGTACCACGATGCGCTGATGCTCAAGGAGACCGGCTCGCTCACCAAGGGCGAGCGCGAGATGATCGTCACGGCGACCAGCGCGGCCAACAGCTGCCTCTATTGCGTGGTGGCGCACGGCGCCATCCTGCGCATCTACGAGAAGAAGCCGCTGGTGGCCGACCAGGTGGCGGTGAACTACCGCAAGGCCGACATCACGCCGCGCCAGCGCGCGATGCTGGACTTCGCGATGAAAGTCTGCCTGCGCTCGCACGAGATCGACGACGCCGATTTCGAAGCGCTGCATCCGCACGGCTTCGACGACGAGGACATCTGGGACATCGCGGCGATCACCGCGTTCTTCGGCTTGTCGAACCGGATGGCGAGCTTTTCGAACATGTTGCCGAATCCGGAGTTCTATCTGATGGGGCGGGTGCCGCGGGAGAAGAAGTAGGCGCCCCCGGCATTCCCGCACTCCCCGTCATTCCCGCGAAGGCGGGAATCCAGGGCGTTGAAAGCTGCGCGCGCAGCGCGCAGTCCGGGAGCCCCGGGTCCCGCCTCCGCGGGGACGACGCTACGACACGATGTCCCGCAACCACTCCGGCATCGCCCTCGATTTCTGCCCGGCGAAATCCACCCACACCATCGTCGCCCCGCCCGACGCGTACACCCGCCCCGGATCGTCCACGCGCTCGATCGTCGCCCAGCTCTCGAAGCTGCTGCGCCCCGGGTCGCTCACGTACATCTTCACCACGATGTCCCCGGGGTACTCCAGCTGCCGGTGGAAGGTGCAGAATGCATTGACGATCAGCGCGCCCTCGCCCTGGGGGTCGATCGCGCAGCCGATCGCGCGGAACCAGTCGATCCGCGCCGTCTCCAGGTAGCGGAAGTAGACCGTGTTGTTCACGTGCGCCATCGCGTCCATGTCGCCCCAGCGGATGGGCATCTGCAAGGTGTGGACGTGTTTCTTCTTCTCCGGCAGTTCCAGTTTCATCGCCGGCCTCAGAGGCTGAAGCCGTCGTCCGCGGAAATCACCGCGCCGTTGATGAAGTGGCTGCGGTCCGACGCGAGCATCAGCAGCGCGGCGTCCAGGTCCTCGGGCTTGCCCACGCGCTTGCGCGGCAGCATCTGCACCAGCTTCTGGCCCTGCTCGGTCTGCCAGTGGTGGTGGTTGATCTCGGTGTCGATGTAGCCCGGGCACAGCGCATTGACGTTGATGCCGAAGCGCCCCCATTCCAGCGCGAGCACCTTCGTCATGTGCACCACTGCCGCCTTGCTCATGGCATAGACGCCGATCTGCGGCAGCGGTCGCAGGCCCGCTGCCGATGCGATGTTGATGATGTGCCCGCCGGTCCAGCTGCCGGGCGCGGAGCCCTGGGCGCGTGCGAGCATGCGCTTGCCGACCTCCTGTGCAACGAAGAAGGCGCCGCGGACGTTGGTGTCGAAGACGTAGTCGAACTCCTCCTCGGTCACCTCCTGGATGCGCTGCATCGTGCTGACGCCGGAGTTGTTGACGAGGATGTCGATCGACCCCATCTCGGTTTCCGCGTGCGCGACGGCCGCGCGGATGCTCGCCATGTCGGTGACGTCCAGGCCGACGACGTGGGCGTCGCCGCCCTCGCCCTCGATCTGCGCGCGCAGGTCCTTCAGCTTCTCGATGCGGCGCGCGGCCAGCACCACCGCGGCCCCGGAGCGTGACAGCACGCGCGCGAACTGCGCGCCCAGGCCGCTGGAGGCGCCGGTAACGAAGGCGACACGGCCGGACAAGTCGATGCTGTAAGCCACTTGGGGAGTCCTCTCTGGAAACGGATTAGCACGGTCGTTCGTTTTCGCCCGCCCAACCGGTAGAATTCACCGGCCCCGCGGCGGCGCACCGCGTAGACCGCCAACCCATTATCCGACGAGACCCCATGACGCAAGAAGAAATCCTGGCCCAGTACGGACCCCGCGAAGCAATGGAATACGACGTGGTCGTCGTCGGTGGCGGCCCCGCCGGCCTCGCGACCGCGATCCACCTCAAACAGATCGCGGCCGAAGAGGGCAAGGAGGTCTCGGTCGTGGTGCTCGAGAAGGGCTCCGAGCCCGGCGCGCACATCCTCTCCGGCGCGATCATGGATCCGCGCGCCCTCGGCGAGCTGATTCCCGACTGGAAGGAGAAAGGTGCGCCGCTCGACGTGCCGGTGACCGAGGACATCTTCCTGTTCCTCGGCCAGACCGGCGCCACGCGCGTCCCCAACTTCCTGCTGCCGGCGAACTTCGGCAACCACGGCAACTACATCGTGAGCCTGGCCAACGTCGTGCGCTGGATGGCGCAACAGGCCGAAGCGCTGGGCGTGGAGATCTTCCCCGGCTTCCCGGCGGCCGAGGTCCTGTACAACGAGGACGGCTCGGTCAAGGGCGTGGCGACGGGCAACATGGGCATCGGCAAGGACGGCGAGCCCACCGAGAACTTCCAGCTCGGGATGGAGCTGCACGCGAAGTACACGATCTTCGCCGAGGGCGCGCGCGGCCACCTGGGCAAGCAGCTGATCTCGCGCTACCGGCTCGATGACGGCCGCGACCCGCAGAGCTATTCCATCGGCATCAAGGAAGTGTGGGAGATCGATCCCTCGCGCCACCAGGCCGGCCTGGCCATGCACACCGCGGGCTGGCCCCTGGACGAGATGACCTACGGCGGTTCGTTCCTGTACCACATGGACAACAACCAGGTCGCCGTCGGCTTCGTGATGGGCCTGGACTATGCCAATCCCTACCTGTCGCCCTTCGAGGAATTCCAGCGCTTCAAGACGCACCCGAACATCCGCTGGTACTTCGAGGGCGGCACGGCCAAGCGCCTGGGCTACGGCGCGCGCGCTCTCACGGTGGGCGGCATCCTCTCGCTGCCCAAGACGGTGTTCCCGGGCGGTGCGCTGGTGGGCGACGACGCCGGCTACCTGAACGCGTCGCGCATCAAGGGCAGCCACGCGGCGATCAAGACCGGCATGCTGGCCGCGCGCGCCGCGTATGACGCCGTGCAGGCCGGACGCCAGCACGACGAGCTCACGGCGTATCCGGAGGCCTTCGAGAAGTCGTGGCTCTACACGGAGCTGAACAAGGCGCGCAACTTCAAGCAGTGGTTCAAGAAGGGCCTCACGGTCGCGACCGTGATGACCGGCATCGAGCAGTTCGTGCTGCGCGGAAGCATCCCCTGGACCATCCACCGCGACAAGCCGGACCACGTGTACCTGAAGCCGGCAGCCCAGTGCAAGCCCATCGTGTACCCCAAGCCCGATGGGAAGCTGACCTTCGATCGCCTGTCCTCGGTGTTCATCTCCAACACCAACCACGCCGAGGACCAGCCCGCGCACCTGACGCTGAAGGACGCGAGCGTGCCGGTGGACGTCAACCTCCACAAGTTCGCCGGCCCCGAGGGCCGCTACTGCCCCGCCGGCGTGTACGAGTTCGTGCAGGAGGACGGCAAGGAGCGCCTGCAGATCAACGCGCAGAACTGCGTGCACTGCAAGACCTGCGACATCAAGGACCCGACGCAGAACATCGTGTGGGTCACGCCGGAAGGCGGCGGCGGGCCGAACTACACGAACATGTAAGCCAAACGTCGTCCCCGCGGAGGCGGGGACCCAGGGCTTTCGGAGAAGCGCCGCTGTTGCGGCGCTTTTTGTTTGGGCGCCATGGATTCCCGCCTTCGCGGGAATGACGCTGGGCCTTCGCGGGGATGACGGTCTGGCTAGTAGAACTCCCGTGGCGAAGTCGTGCCGCGCTGCGGCATGATGTTCCGTCCAACACCAAGGTAGTCCCAGGAGACCCACGCATGCAGTTCACCAAGCTCTTTGCCGTGCTGTCCGCCGGCTTGCTCGCCAGCTCGCTGGCCGCCGCGCAAACCACGATGAAGATCAGCATCTCCACCGCCCAGAACTCGCACCAGGGCGTGGCGATCGACACTTTCGCGAAGGAAGTCGAGAAGCGCACCGCCGGCCGCTACAAGATCCAGACCTTCTACAACGGCTCGCTGGGCGGGGAGCGCGAGTCGATCGAGGCCGTGCAGCTGGGCACGCAGGAACTGGCCTTCTCCTCCACCGGCCCGGTGCCCAACTTCGTGCCCGAGACCAAGATCCTGGACGTGCCCTTCCTGTTCCGCGACAAGGCCCATGCCCGCGCGGTGCTGGACGGCCCGATCGGCCAGGAGATGCTCACCAAGTTCGACGCCAAGGGCTTCAAGGCGCTCGCCTGGGCGGAGAACGGCTTCCGCCACATGACCAACAGCAAGCGCGACGTGAAGCTGCCCGAGGACCTCAAGGGCCTGAAGATGCGCACCATGGAGAACCCGGTGCACATCGCCGCCTACAAGGGCTTCGGCATCATCACGACGCCCATGGCCTTCCCCGAGGTGTTCACGGCCCTGCAGCAGGGCACGGTGGACGGCCAGGAGAACCCGCTGTCCGTGATCATCTCGGCCAAGTTCGACCAGGTGCAGAAGCACCTGTCCCTGACCGGCCACGTCTACTCGCCGTGCATCTTCCTGATGAACAAGGCGTCGTTCGACAAGCTGCCGGCCGCGGACAAGACCGCCTTCCTGGAAGCCGCCAAGGTCGCCGCCGCGGCCAACCGCGCCCGCGTGGACGAGGACGACGCCAAGGGCGTCGCCGACCTGCGCGCCAAGGGCATGACGGTGATCGACAACGTCGACAAGGCGAAGTTCGTGCAGGCGCTGGCCCCGGTCAACGCCGAATTCGAGAAGCAGTTCGGCAAGGCGAACCTGGACCGCATCCGCAACTACAAGTGACGTGCCCCGCCGCGCGCAGCGCGGCATGGCACGTCATCCCCGCGCACGCGGGGATCCAGAAAGGCCCGCGCATGCGGGCCTTTTCGCGAACGACAACGAGGGACCCGTGAAAGAAACCTTCCTGCGCATCGAGCGCGTCACCAGCGCCGCGGCCATGGCCGGCGCCTGCTTCATGCTGGTGGCGGCCAGCGTCCTGGGCATGTTCCAGATCGTCACGCGCTTCATCCTGGAGCAGCCGGCGGAATGGAGCGAGATCCTGATCCGGCTGGCACTGATCTGGATGGTGTTCCTGGGCATCCCCGCGGCCTTCCGCCAGGGCGCGATGGTGAGCGTTGACGTCGTCTACCGCAGCGTCCCGGCGGGCGCCCGGCGCGCGCTGGACTGGATCGTGGCGCTGGCGGCGCTGGTCCTGGTCCTCGTGATCCTCTGGTGGGGCTGGGACTACGCCGTGCGCGGCCGCGTGCAGTCGATGGCGGGGCTGGAATCGATCTCCATGTTCTGGGGCTACCTCGCGCTGCCCGTGGGGGCGCTGTTCTCGATCCTCGGGGTGATAGCCAACCTGCTGGACCCGAAGCGGGAAGAACTGGAGACCGCGCAATGACCACCGCCATGCTCGCCACCATGGTGCTGTGCTTCGCGCTCAGCGTCTCCGTCGCCGTCTCCATCGGCCTGTCGGCCATCCTGGGCATCCAGGTCAGCAACGCCAACATGCTCATCTCCGTCAAGGAGATGTTCAATTCGATCAACAAGTTTCCGCTGGCGGCCATCCCGTTCTTCATCCTGGCCGGCAACCTGATGGAAACCGGCGGCATCTCGCGCCGCCTCGTCGAATTCGCCAAGAGCATCGTGGGCGGCGTGCAGGGCGGGCTGCCCATGACCTGCGTGCTGACCTGCATGATCTTCGCGGCGGTCTCGGGCTCCTCGGTCGCGACGACCTTCGCGATCGGCGCCATCCTCATCCCGGCGCTGATCAAGCACGGCTACCCCACCCCCTACGCCGCGGCGCTGCAGGCCACGGCGGCGGAGCTGGGCGTGATCATCCCGCCCTCGATCCCGATGATCCTGTATGGCGTCAGCGCCGAGGTCTCCATCGGAGAGTTGTTCATCGCCGGCTTCGGGCCGGGCATCCTGATCGGCGGCGCCCTGATGGTCTTCGTCTGGGCGTACTGCAAGTGGAAGGGCTGGGGCAAGAACGACGGCGACGGCCGCCTGCCCTTCGGCCGCGCGCTGCTGCAGGCCGGCTGGGCGCTGCTGATGCCGGTGATCATCCTGGGCGGCATCTACGGCGGTGTCTTCACGCCGACCGAGGCGTCCGCCGTCGCCGTGTTCTACGCGCTGGTGGTGGGCATCTTCATCTACCGCGAGATCCGCCTGCCGGACCTCTACGCCATCCTGCGCAAGTCCGTGATCTCCTCGGCGGTGATCATGTTCATCATCGCCAACGCGGGCCTGTTCGCGTTCCTGATCACCCGTGCCGGCGTGCCCGAGGCCATCGGCCACTGGCTCGAGAGCGTGCTGCAGAGTCCCGGCATGTTCCTGCTGGGGGTCAACGCGGCGCTGTTCGTGATCGGGATGTTCATCGAGACCAGCGCATCGATCATCGTGCTGGCGCCGATCCTCGCGCCGGTGGCGCAGCACTTCGGCATCGACCCGGTGCATTTCGGGCTGATCATGGTGGTCAACCTGGCACTGGGCATGATCACGCCGCCTTTCGGCGTGAACCTGTTCGCCGCCTGCACGGTGGCGAAGATCTCGCTGGATCGCATCGTGACGCAGCTGATCCCCTTCGTGCTGGTGGTGCTTGCGTGCCTGATGGTGATCACTTACGTGCCGGGTCTGTCGCTGGGGCTGCGGGACCTCGTGTACCACCGTTAACCTGTCGTCCCCGCGCAGGCGGGGACCCAGGGCTTTCAGAGAGCGGCGCCGTGGCGCCGCTTTCTCTTCAGGAGCCCTGGATTCCCGCCTCCGCGGGAAGGACGGCGCAGGCTGCGGCTACAATCCGCCGCGTCAGGAGAGAGTTCCACCGGAACCGCCGAAGGCGCAACAACGCTCAGGCACCCAGGACTGACAAGCGCCTCCATCGCGGGGCGTCACCTTGCTGGAGAGAGGCCGCCGCCGTCGAGCTGCGGCCCACCGAAGGAGCAAGCCCTCGCAAAGGGTGAATCTCTCAGGTAAAGCGGACAGCACGGGCCCATCCATCGTGTGTACGATGGCCTTTCGCCCTTGGAGCCCCCGTGTCCGCCGCCGAACAAGAGCTACAGAAGACACCCTTGCATGCCCTGCACCTGGAACTCGGTGCGCGCATGGTTCCCTTTGCCGGCTACAGCATGCCGGTGCAATACCCCGCCGGCCTGATGGCCGAACACCGCCAGACGCGCGAGAGCGCCGGCCTGTTCGACGTCTCGCACATGGGCCAGCTGCGGCTCGCCGGCCCGGATGCGGCTGCGGCCTTCGAATCCCTGATGCCGGTCGACGTGATCGACCTTGCGCCCTGCAAGCAGCGCTACGGCCTGCTGCTGACCGACGAGGGCACGATCATCGACGACCTCATGTTCGTCAACCGCGGCAGCGACCTGTTCGTGGTCGTCAACGGCGCCTGCAAGGCGGGCGACCTGGCGCACATCCAGCAGCGCATCGGCCAGCGCTGCGAGATCGTTCCGATGTTCGACCGCGGACTGCTGGCGCTGCAGGGCCCGAAGGCCGTGCATGCGCTGAAGGCGGTGATCCCCGGCGTCGAAAAGCTGGTGTTCATGACCGGCTCCGAATTCCGCTGGGAAGGCGCCGACCTCTTCATCACCCGCAGCGGCTACACCGGCGAGGACGGCTTCGAGATCTCCGTGCCGGCCGCGAACGCCGAAGCGCTCGCGCGCACGCTGCTGGCCCAGCACGAGGTGAAGCCCGTGGGACTCGGCGCGCGCAACTCGCTGCGCCTGGAAGCGGGCCTGTGCCTGTACGGCAGCGACATCGACACGACCACCACCCCGGTGGAAGCGGCGCTCACCTGGGCGATCCAGAAGGTGCGGCGCACCGGCGGCGCGCGCGCGGGCGGATTTCCCGGCGCGGACAAGGTGCTCGGCCAGCTCGATGGCACGGTGCCCGTGGAGCGCAAGCGCGTGGCGCTGGTGGCACGGGATCGCATCCCGGTGCGCGAGCACACGGAGCTGCGGCGCGAGGACGGCATCCTGCTCGGCGAAGTCACCAGCGGCCTGCTCGCTCCCACCGTGGACCGTCCCATCGCCATGGGCTACGTGCCGCCCGCCTCCGCCGCCGTCGGCACGCACGTGCAGGCCATCGTGCGCGGCAAGCCGGTGACCATGGAAGTGATCGCCCCGCCTTTCGTTCCCCCTCGTTATCACCGCGGCTGAAGACCGCCCCCTGGAAGGAGAAACTCATGACCGTCAAGTACACGACCGACCACGAATGGATCCAGCTGGAAGACCACGAAGCCGCCGTCGTCGGCATCACCGTGCACGCGCAGGACGCGCTGGGCGACGTGGTGTTCGTGGACCTGCCCGAGCTGGGCCGCACCTACGCGAAGGGTGAGGTCGCGGGTGTCGTGGAATCGGTGAAGGCAGCCGCCGACGTGTACATGCCCATCGCGGGCGAGATCACGGAAGTCAACGAGGACCTGCGCGCCGACCCGTCGCTCGCCAACAAGGACCCCATGGGCAACGGCTGGTTCTTCAAGATCCTGATCAAGGACATGTCCGAGTTCGACGTGCTGATGGACGAGCCGGACTACCAGAAGTTCGTCAAGGCGAATACGTAAGAAGGACAAGCCGCCCTCCATGCTGATGCAATCCGCCCGGCCGCTCGGCGAGCTGGAAAATCCCTCCGAGTTCATTCCCCGCCACATCGGCATCTCCGAGGCCGACGAGCGCCACATGCTGTCGGTGATCGGCGAAGCGTCGCGCCGAGCGCTGATCGAAAGCATCGTGCCGCGCGCGATCGCCCGCAGCCGCGGCATGAACCTGCCGCCGGCCGTCACGGAGGCCGCGGCGCTGGCGGAACTGCGCGCGATGGCGCAGAAGAACCAGGTCTTCCGCAGCTTCATCGGCCAGGGCTACTACGGCACGTTCACGCCGGGCGTCATCCTGCGCAACATCCTGGAGAACCCGGCCTGGTACACGGCCTACACGCCCTACCAGGCGGAGATCAGCCAGGGCCGCATGGAAGCGCTGGTGAACTTCCAGACCATGGTGTGCGACCTCACCGCCATGCCCATCGCCAACGCCTCCATGCTGGACGAGGCGACGGCGGCAGCCGAGGCCATGACGCTGGCCAAGCGCAGCGTCAGGAGCAAGAGCAACACCTTCGTGGTCGCGGGCGACTGCCACCCGCAGGTGATCGAGGTGATCCAGACCCGCGCCGCGCCGCTGGGCATCGAGGTCGTGCTGGCGAACTCGCACGAGGAATGGAACCAGCGCCTCGCGGGCGACTACTTCGCCGCGCTGGCGCAGTACCCCTCGACCAGCGGCCGCATCGACGACCTGAAAGCCGACGTCGACAAGGTGCACGCGAAGCACGCCGCCTTCCTCGTCGCCGCCGACCTGCTGGCGCTGACGCTGCTGGTGCCACCCGGTGAATTCGGCGCCGACATCGTCGTGGGCACGACGCAGCGCTTCGGCATGCCCATGGGCTGCGGCGGCCCGCATGCGGCCTACCTCGCCTGCCGCGACGAGTACAAGCGCTCCATGCCGGGCCGCCTGGTGGGCGTGAGCGTGGACACGCACGGCAATCCCGCCTACCGCCTCGCGCTGCAGACGCGCGAGCAGCACATCCGCCGCGAGAAGGCCACGTCCAACATCTGCACGGCGCAGGTGCTGCCGGCGGTGGTGGCGAGCATGTACGCGGTCTACCACGGGCCGCAGGGCCTGAAGCGCATCGCGCAACGCGTGGCGAGCTACACCGCGATCCTGGCGAAAGGCCTGGAGCAGCTGGGACACCCGCCGCGCGCCGTCGGCTTCTTCGACACGATCTCGCTGCACACCGGCGAGGCGACCGACCGGCTCATCGCGAAGGGCCACGCGCTGCGCGTGAACCTGCGCAAGTCCTGGGAAGGGTTCATCTCCATCTCGCTGGACGAGACGACCACGCGCGAGGACGTGAAGCTGCTCTGGTCGATCTTCGCCAGGCCCGGCCAGCCGCTTCCCGACTTCGCACCGTTCGAGAAAGGCATCGAGCCCGCGATCCCGCCGGCCCTGCGCCGCACGAGCGGGTTCCTGGCCCACCCGGTCTTCAACACGCACCACAGCGAAACCGGCATGCTGCGCTACATCCGCAGCCTCTCGGACAAGGACCTGGCGCTGGACCGCAGCATGATCCCGCTGGGCAGCTGCACGATGAAGCTGAACGCCACCAGCGAGATGATCCCCATCACCTGGCCGGAATTCGCGCACGTGCATCCCTTCGCGCCGCGCGACCAGCTGCAGGGCTATGCGGAGCTCGACGAGCAGCTGCGCGCCTGGCTGTGCGAGGCCACGGGCTACGCCGGCATCAGCCTGCAGCCGAATGCCGGCTCGCAGGGTGAGTACGCGGGCTTGCTGGCGATCCAGGCCTGGCACGCGAGCCGCGGCCAGGCGCACCGCAACGTGTGCCTGATCCCGTCCTCCGCGCACGGCACCAACCCGGCCAGCGCCCACATGGCCGGCATGCAGGTCGTGGTGACCGCGTGCGACGACATGGGCAACGTGGACCTGGCGGACCTGCAGGCGAAGTGCGAGCAGCACAGCGCCAACCTCGCGTGCATCATGATCACCTACCCGAGCACGCACGGCGTGTTCGAGCAGCAGGTGAAGGAGCTGTGCGCGCTGGTGCACAAGCACGGCGGCCGGGTGTACGTGGACGGCGCCAACATGAACGCGCTGGTGGGCGTCGCCGCGCCGGGCGAGTTCGGCGGCGACGTGAGCCACCTCAACCTGCACAAGACCTTCTGCATCCCGCACGGCGGCGGCGGTCCCGGCGTCGGCCCGGTGTGCGTCGTGGAGGACCTGGTGCCCTTCCTGCCCGGGCACAAGTCCGGCGGCCTGCCCACGCATCCGGTCGGCGCGGTGTCCGCGGCGCCCCTGGGCAATGCGGCCGTGCTTCCGATCAGCTGGATGTACTGCCGGATGATGGGCGCCGAGGGCCTGACGCAGGCCACCGAGGCGGCGATCCTTTCGGCCAACTACATCAGCGTGCGCCTGCGCGAGCACTACCCGACGCTGTACGCGAGCCCGAACGGGCACGTGGCGCACGAGTGCATCCTGGACCTGCGGCCGCTGAAGGATACCTCCGGCGTCACGGCGGAAGATGTCGCCAAGCGCCTGATGGACTACGGCTTCCACGCGCCGACGCTGTCCTTCCCCGTGCCGGGCACGCTGATGGTGGAACCCACCGAGAGCGAGACGCTGGAGGAGATCGACCGCTTCGTTGCCGCCATGATCGCCATCCGCGAGGAGATCCGGCGCGTCGAGCGCGGCGAGTGGCCGCAGGACGACAACCCGCTGAAGAACGCCCCGCACACGGCCGCCGCGCTGATGAAGGGCGAGTGGCAGCACCCCTACCCGCGCGAGGTGGGCGCGGCGGTGCTCGATGAACGCCGGCACGCGAAGTACTGGCCGCCGATCGGGCGCGTGGACAACGTGTATGGGGACAGGAACCTGTTCTGCAGCTGCGTGCCGATGAGCGCGTACGAGTAGAGTCCGTCGTCCCTGTGCAAACTCCGTCGTCCCCGCGGAGGCGGGGACCCAGGGCTTCCAGGGCTGCGCGCTGCGCGCGCAGTTTCAAGAGCCCTGGATTCCCGCCTCCGCGGGAATGACGCTGGAGTCTTATGGAACTGATCCTCACCGCCGCCCTCGGCGCCGCCCTCGCCGGCTTCGTCCAGGGCCTCTCCGGTTTCGGCTTCGGCCTCACGGCGATGTCCGTCTGGGCCTGGACGCTGGAGCCGAAGCTCGCGGCGTCGCTGTCCCTCTTCGGTTCCCTGACCGGCCAGACGATCGCCGCCTTCACCGTGCGCCGGGGCTGGGACTGGAAGACGCTGCTGCCCTTCATCGCCGGCGGCCTTGCCGGCCTGCCGCTCGGCCTGTACCTGCTCCCCCGCCTCGACGTGCCGCTGTTCAAGGGCACGCTGGGCCTGATGCTGGTGATCGTCTGCCCGCTGATGTTCTTCGCGGCGCGGTTGCCGCGGGTGCGCGGCGGACCTGCCGGCGACGCGATCGCCGGCGCGGCGGGCGGGATGATGGGCGGGCTCGGAGGCTTCACCGGTGTCGTCCCCACGCTGTGGTGCACCGTGCGCGGCTTCGACCGCGACCGCCAGCGCGCCGTGATCCAGAACTTCAACCTGGCGCTGCAAGTCGTGACGTTCGCCGCCTATCTCGCCACCGGCATCCTCGAGCCGCGCATGCTGCCGCTGCTGGCCGTCGTGGCGCCGGCCGTGCTCGTGCCGGTGCTGCTCGGCGCCCGCGTCTACCTCGGGATCAGCGACCTGGCGTTCCGCAAGGTCGTGCTGGGGCTGCTCACGGCGAGCGGCGTGGCGCTGCTGGCGGCGTCGGCGCCCGTTCTCCTGGGGCGCTGGGCGGCCTGACTCAGCCCCGTCGCGCGACGAAGAACAGCCGCGGGAACGGCAGCAACACCGTGCCATCGGGCATCAGGGGATACGCGCCGGCCAGCGCCTCCTCGTAGCGCGCCAGGTACTCGGCCTGCTCGGGCGCGGCCAGCGGCTTCAGGAAGGGACGCAGTCCCGTGCCCTTGAACCACTCCACCACGGCGCGCATGCCGCCGGCGAGCTGGTGGTGGTAGGTGGTGCGCCAGAGGTCGACGCTCGCGCCGGCGTTGCGCAGCACGCGAAAGTACCAGTCGGCCGGGGGCCGGTGTTCGCGCGCCCGCTGGGCTTGCGCGAGCCGTTCCGCCCACGGCCCCTTGGCCGCCACTTCGCGCATCAGCAGGTGCGCCGGCTCCTGCAGGTTGTCGGGCATCTGCGCGGCGAGCCAGCCGCCGGGGGCCAGCTGGCCCAGCAGCGCGGGCAGCAGCCGTTCGTGGTCCGGTACCCACTGGAACACGGCATTGGAAAAGAGCAGGTCGGGCGCGTGCCCCGTGGCGCGCCAGGTGCTCGCGTCCGCCACCTCGAAGCGCACGGACGGCAGGCGCTCGCGCGCCGCGGCCACCATGTCGGGCGAGCTGTCCATGCCGCTCACGTCCGCGCCGGGCCAGCGGCGCACCAGCAGCTCGGTGGAGTTGCCCGGTCCGCAGCCGATGTCGACCGCGCGCGCAATGCCTTGCTGCGGCAGTTGCGCGATCAGGTCGTGGATCGGCCGGTTGCGTTCGGCTTCGAAGCGCGTGTATTGCGCGGCGTCCCAGCTTTGCATGTGAACCTCCGGCCGTCGCGGCCGGGCGCCAGTCTACGGGGTCTTGAAAGGCCGGGCCCCCAACCCTAATTCGGATTCGCCGAACAGGCCTCACAGGAGATGCCACATGATTCCCATGTTCCGTTCCTCCGCAGACCTCTTCGCGGAGCTCAACCGCATGCAGTCGCTGCTGGACCAGGTCTTCCCGACCGAGACGGCCTCCAGCATCCGCTCGGCGGCGGGCGCCGGTTTCCCGGTGCTCAACGTCGGCACCACGCCCGGCGCCATCGAGGTGCAGGCCCTCGCGCCCGGCCTCGACCCGGCAAAGCTCGAGATCACCGTGGACCGCGGCCTGCTGGTGATCGCCGGCGAACGCGCGAGCCAGCTGCCGGCCGAAGGCGAGCGCCTGGGCGTGTACGCCAACGAGCGCTTCAGCGGCAGCTTCCGCCGCGTGGTCAGCCTGCCCGAGGACGCCGATGCCGGCCGCGTGGACGCGACCTACCGCGATGGCGTCCTGCGCATCACGGTCGCGAAGCGCGCATCCTCCCTGCCCCGCCGCATCGAAGTGAACTGAAGGAGACTGCGATGAGCAACGAAGTGCAAACCTCTTCCCAGGCCCCGCAACAACGCTCCGTCGTGCCGCCGGTGGACGTGTTCGAGGACGCGTCGTCCATCACGGTGCTGGCGGACCTGCCCGGCGTCGCCCGCGAGCAATTGCACGTGCGGGTCGACGGCGAGACCCTGATCCTGGAAGCCGTCGCCAGCACGGCCGGCCCGCAGGACATGGAGCTGGTGTACGGCGAGCTGCAGTGCCCTGCCTACCGGCGCCAGTTCACCCTCAGCCGCGAGCTCGACACGCAGCGGATCGAGGCGCAGCTGCGGGACGGCGTCCTGCGACTGACGATCCCCAAGGCCGAAGAAGCGCGGCCGCGCCGGATCCAGGTGCAGGTGGGCTGACGCGCAACACCTCGGGCCGCCCGCGCTCCGCCGCGGGCGCCTTGGAGGTACCATGGCCTGCCGCGGCGCTGGCGCTGCGCGATGGAGGCTCGTTGGCGCTCAAAGCGTTCGTGGTGGAGGACCAGCCCGGCATCCGGGACAGCCTGATCGAGGCCTTGGCCGAGATCGCCGGCATCGAGCCCGCGGGCTGGGCGCCCAACGAGACGGCAGCCACGGCATGGCTGCGCGATCCGGCGCACCACTGGGACATCGCCATCGTCGACCTCGTGCTGGAGCCCGGTGGCGGCAGCGGCTTCGGCGTGCTGCAGGCCTTCCGCAAGCGCCCGCCCACGCAGAAGATGGTCGTGCTCACCGCCACCGCCAATCCGGACGTGCGCCGGCGCTGCGAGGAAATGGGCGCCGACGGGGTCTTCGACAAGGCGATGGAGACCGAGGCGATGCTCGATTACTGCGTGAAGCTGGCGCGGGCGGCCGGGGGGCATTGAGTCGCCATCGGTGGGGTTCGCTCCGCTCACCGCCACCCTACAAGCAAGGCGCCGCGTAGGGTGGCGGTGAGCGGGGCGAACCCCACCATCCCCGCGATCACGCCGTCTGTTCGGCCAACTGGCGCAAGGCCTGCTCGAACACTTCCGGCGGCTGGCCGCCCTGGATCAGGTGCCGGTCGTTCACGATCACCGAAGGCACGGCGTGGATGCCGAGGCTCTGGAAATGGCGCTCGGCCTCGCGCACCGCGTCGGCGTAGCGGTCGCTCGCGAGGATGCGCTGCGCTTCCTCGCGGTCCAGGCCCACGGACGCGGCGACGTCCGCCAGCACGGCGTGGTCCGAGAGATTGCGTGCCTCGCCGTGGTAGGCCTTCAGCAGCGCCATCTTGAGGTCGCGCTGCTGCTGCGGCCCAAGCTCTCCCGCCCACTGCAGCAGCCGGTGCGCGTCGAAGGTGTTCCAGACGCGCCCGCGCCCCTCCGGGCGGAACTCGAAGCCCACCGAGGCGCCGCGCTGCGCGATGCCCTCGCGGTTCTTCGCCTGCTGCTCCGGCGTCGAGCCGTACTTCTGCGTGAGGTGCTCGCTCGCGTCCTGGCCTTCGGGGCCCATCTGCGGATTGAGCTCGAAGGGCTGGAAGCGGAGGTCGATCGCCACTTCGCCCTGCAGGTTCTGCACGGCGCGCTCGAGCGAGGCGAGGCCGATCGCGCACCAGGGGCACGCGACGTCGGAGACGAAATCGATGTGGAGGGCCTTGGTCATGGCGCCCATTCTCGTCATTCCCGCGGAGGCGGGAATCCAGGGCTTCCAAAAACCTTGCAAGCCCTGGGTCCCCGCCTGCGCGGGGGCGACAAGCGGCGTCAGCTTCCCACGGACCCCGTCACCGGCAGGACGATGCCCGTGATGTAGCTGGAACAGACCGGCGACGCCAGGAACACATAGGCCGGCGACAGCTCCTCCGGCTGCGCCGGGCGCTTGAAGTCCGTCTTCTTGCCGAACTCCACGATCTCCCGGCTGCTCTGGTCGGCGGGGTTGAGCGGCGTCCACACGGGACCGGGCGCGACGGCATTGACGCGGATGCCCTTCTCCAGGACGGCCGAGGCCAGCGACATCGTGAAGGCATGGATCGCGCCCTTGGTGGCGGAGTAATCCAGCAGCTGGGGGCTGCCCTTCAGGCCCGTGACCGAGCCGGTGTTGATGATGGAGGCGCCCTCCTTCAGGTGCGGCAGCGCGGCACGCGCCATGCGGATGTAGCCCATGATGTTCGTGCTGAAGGTCTCCATCATCCGTTCCTCGGTGATGTCCTCCAGCGAGTGGGCGTGCTCCTGGAAGGCGGCGTTGTTCACCAGGATGTCGAGCTTGCGGAACTGCGCCACCGTCTTCTCCACGGCGTCCTTGCAGAAGGCCGGGTCCTTCACGTCGCCCGCAATGAGCAGGCACTTGCGCCCTTCCTTCCCGATGCAGCGCTTCGTCTCCTCGGCATCCTCGTGCGAGGACAGGTAGACGATGGCGACGTCGGCGCCCTCGCGCGCGAACAGCACGGCCACCGCGCGGCCGATGCCCGAATCGCCCCCGGTGACGAGCGCGGTCATGCCTTCGAGCTTGCCGCTGCCCCGGTAGTCCGGCGCCATGAACTGCGGCTTGAGCTGCATGTCCGCCTCCTGGCCCGGCTTGGCCAGGTGCTGGGACGGGAAGTCGCTGGGATAGTCGCGCTTGCCGGTCTTCGGCGGGCTCTTCGCCTGGCCGGACTCGCCGGTGGGTTCCTTGCGGTCCTGCTCGCGCTGGATCGCGCGCTGCTTCTCGGCCGTGGCTTCGTTGGCGCCGTCTCGGGGGTTGTCCTTGGCGCGGGGTTTGTTCTGCATGGAGGGGCTCCTGTGGCAATGCTCCATGCTGCGGCGCGCGCCGGTGCATGCGCCGCGGACGCAGCCGGACCGCGTCGTGGGAATGCGCCTACGCCGCCCCCGGGCCCTGCTTTTGCCGGAGGTAGCGCTCCACGTCCTCGACCTTGTGGCCCGCGCGGTGCACGGCGTCACGCAGCTGGTCCATGCTCACGTCGAAGACGCGGCACCAGAACTGCACGTCCATCTGGTTGGTCAGGTCGATGAGGCGCGTGCCATCCGGCGCGTGGGTCTGGTTCATGCAATGCTCCTTCGGCAGACGGACCGATCATGGCGCGAATCGCGCCGCCTTGCAGGGCTGCGTGGCTCAGCCGCGAATGCTGTCGCGGACAAGGCGCCGGTGCGCGTCGACTTCCGCGTACGCCTGGCGTTCGAAGTGATTCTCGCGGTAAGGGTTCCGCCCGCGCATCAGCTGCAGCAGGCTGGACAGCAGGTAGAGCGGCACGAAGAGAAGCCCCCACTGCTCGTACTGCCGCACGTGCACGTGCTCGTGCATGCGCAGCGCGTCCAGCGAAGAGCGGTCGACCGCCAGGATCACATGGCCCAGCGTCATGGCCGAGAAGCCCAGGACTGGCGGCAGGCGGGACAGGCCGCGGCCGACCAGGCCGCCGTAGATCTCGAACACGCCCTGGTGGCGGCGCAGCGTGGCCCCCAGCAGCACGCCGACGGCGCCCAGCGCCAGGCCCAGCACCGTATAGGGTGCGGCCCAGAGGTAGCGCAGGAGGCGGTCCGACCTGACCATGGCCGCATTGTCGGCTGGACGGCGGCTTCCTGCCCGGGGCCGGCCGCGCGACCCGGCGTCGGACGGCGGCCGAAGTGCCGCGACCGTGGCGCTCGCGCCTCAGCGCGCGGCAGGAATGGGCGTCAGCGGCGGGACCACGTCGCCGCACTGGGCCCGGTGGCGCAGGGCAAGGTCGATCACCACCAGGGCCAGCATCGCCTCGGCGATGGGGGTGGCGCGGATGCCCACGCAGGGGTCATGGCGGCCCTTGGTGACGACCTGCGTGGCATTGCCTTCCACGTCGATGCTGTCGCGCGGCGTGATGATGGAACTGGTGGGCTTGACGACGATGGAGACTTCGAGGTCCTGGCCCGTGCTGATGCCGCCCAGGACACCCCCGGCGTTGTTGCTCGCGAAGCCCTCGGGCGTGAGCGAGTCGCCGTGCTCGGAGCCGCGCTGCGTGACCGCGCCGAAGCCCGCGCCGATCTCCACGCCCTTGACCGCGTTGATGCCCATCATCGCGTAGGCGATCTCGGCATCGAGCCGGTCGAACAGCGGCTGGCCCAGGCCCACGGGCATGCCCGATGCCGTGACGCGGATGCGCGCGCCGACCGAATCGCCGGCCTTGCGCAGGCGGTCCATGTACGCCTCCAGCGCGGAGACGTCGGCCACCGGCGCGAAGAACGGGTTGTTCGGCACGTGCTCCCAGCTCTCGAAGGGAATCGCGATCTCGCCGATCTGCTGCATGCAGCCGCGGAAGGTGATGAGGTACTTCTCGGCCAGCCACTTCTTCGCGATCGCCCCCGCGGCCACCATCGGGGCCGTGAGGCGCGCGGAAGACCGGCCGCCGCCGCGCGGGTCGCGCATCCCGTACTTCTGCAGGTAGGTGTAGTCGGCGTGCCCCGGACGGAACTTCTGCGCGATCTCGGAGTAGTCCTTGCTGCGCTGGTCCGTGTTGCGGATCAGGAGGCAGATCGGCGTGCCGGTGGTGCGGCCTTCGTACACGCCGGAGAGAATCTCCACCTTGTCCTCTTCCTGGCGCTGGGTGACGTGCCGGCTGGTGCCGGGGCGGCGGCGATCCAGGTCCGGCTGGATGTCCGCTTCGGACAGTTCCATGCCGGGCGGGCAGCCGTCCACCACGCAGCCGATCGCCGGTCCGTGCGATTCGCCGAAGTTGCTGACCGCAAACAGCTTGCCGAAAGTATTGCCGCTCATGGGTGCGGATTATCCCATTCGTCCCCTGCCCGCTTGCCGCCCGACCACCGGCACGCCAGAGTCGCCCGACGGAGGAAAGGCCATGATGACAAGAATGCTGCGGGCGCTCGCCGCCACGCTGATGCTCGCCGCTGCCGCCGCGAGCGCGCAAACCCCCCAGGAAATCGAGACCCAGTCCGCCTTCGAGGCCGCGGACCGGGTCAAGGTCGCGGGTCCGGCAACCGTGCCCCTGCGCGACCAGGCGACGCTGAAGGTGCCCGCCGGACAGGTGTTCGTGCCGATGCCGGACGCGGGCCGCCTGATGAAGGCCATGGGCAACACGCCCGACCCCCGCCTCATGGGCATGGTGATGCCCGCGAGCGGCGACCTGTGGATCGTGGCCATCACGTTCGTCAAGGAAGGCTACGTCAAGGACGACGACGCCCGCGACTGGAACGCGGACGAGCTGCTCAGGGGCCTGCGCGAGGGCACCGAGGCCGCCAATGCGGAACGCACGAAGCGCGGCTTCCCGGCGCTCGAAGTGACGGGCTGGGCCGAATCGCCCCAGTACACCGCCGCGACGCACCGCCTCGTGTGGTCGGCCAAGGCGCGCGAGATGGACGCGCCCGCGAGCCAGGGGCAGGGGGTGAACTACAACACCTACACGCTCGGGCGCGAAGGCTACATCAGCCTCAACCTGATCACCGACCTCGACAAGCTGAACGCCCATCGCCCGGTGGCGCTGACGCTCCTGGGCGGCCTGGACTTCAACCAAGGCAAGCGCTACGCGGACTTCAACCGCGTCACGGACAACGTCGCGGCCTATGGCCTCGCGGCGCTGGTCGGCGGGGCCGCGGCCAAGAAGCTGGGGTTGTTCGCCGTGCTGCTCGCCTTCGCGGCCAAGTTCGCCAAGGTGCTGGTCGTGGCGGGCGGCGCCGTGCTGTTAGGGATCGCCAAGCTGTTCGGGCGCAAGAAGGAGGCCTGAGGCGCTGGGAATGCTTCCTGCTTGGAACCTTCCGCGGCGCTGACCCGGCGCCGAAGGAGGGCACCATGCTGGATCGCACGGCGACCGAGTTCTCCCACGTCCGGCCGACGGACACGCACTACGTGTCCGGTGGCCTGCGGGACTTCTTCCTCTACCGCGACCTCGGCGTCGCCGACGCCACCCACGGCAAGGTGATCGCGCACCTGGTCAAGGCGAACATCGCACCCGAAAAGGGCACGGGCTGGCACCGCCACGAAGCGGACTTCCAGATCGTGATCATGCTCAAGGGCTGGGCCCGCTTCATGTACGAGGACCAGGTGACGCTGGTGTCCGCCGGGGACTGCGTGCACCAGCGTCCCGGCATCCGGCACTACCTGTTCGACTACTCGCCCGACATGGAGTACCTGGAGATCGTCTCGCCGGCGGACTTCCGCACGGTGGACGTGGCCCCGGTGTGCGACATCCCCGACCCGACGCCGTGGCCCGAGCAGAAGGCCGCCTAGAACTCCGCGTCGAGCTCGTCGATCTCGTCGGGCTCCTGCCGCGCGGCGGCCACCCATTCGCGCATGGCCGGCAGGTCCATGATGCGCTTGCAGTACGCGGCGCTCGCCGGGTCGACCGCCACGTCGTACGTGAGCAGGCGCGTGACCACCGGGGCATACATGGCATCGGCCATGCAGGGCTGCTTGCCGAAGAGGTAAGGGCCCTGGTAGCGGGCGAAGCAGTCCTGCCAGACCGCCAGGATGCGCTCGATGTCGTCCCGCGCGCGCGACCAAACCTTGAAGCCGGGAAAGCGGGCCTTGATGTTCATCGGCAGCGAGCTGCGCAGGGCACTGAAGCCCGAATGCATCTCGCCGCACACCGAGCGGCAGTGGGCGCGGGCCTTGCGGTCCGCGGGCAGCAGGCCCGCCTTGGGCCGGACCTCGTGCAGGTACTCGCCGATGGCCATGGTGTCCCAGACCTCGATGCCGTCGTGCTTGAGCGCCGGCACGAGCATGGACGGCGCGAGCAGCAGGATCTCCGCCTTCATCGCCGGGTCGTCCGGCGGGATCACCTTCTCCGTGAAGTCCAGGCCGGCCAGCCTGGCCATGAGCCAGCCGCGCAGCGCCCAGGCGCCGTAGTTCCTGCTGCTGATCGTGAGGACCGCCTTCGCCATGCGCTGCTCCGACGCGGGGTCTCCGTCCCGCCTGCGGCATTCGCTGCAAGCGCCATGCCACGACCGCCAGGAAGGTGCCGGTGACGCCCATGCTGTACCACGCGTACCAGAGCCAGTCCGACACCCTGGCGCCGCTGCGCCTGCTCGCCCAGCACCAGAGCGCCCTGCTCTGGTTGCGCGGCACGGAGGGCAGCGCGTTGCGCAAGGCGTCCGCGGCGCTCGAGGTCTTCTCGCGCCTGCGGCTCACGCACACCCGGCCAGCTTACGGAATCACGGACGTGGAGGTCGAGGGCCGGACCGTGCCGGTGCGCGAGGAGGCGGCGCTCAGGCTGCCGTTCGGCACGCTGTTGCGCTTCGCCCGCGCCGGCGTCGGGGCGCAACCGCGCGTGCTGCTGGTGGCGCCCCTGTCCGGCCACTTCGCGACCCTGCTGCGGGACACCGCGCGCACGCTGCTGCAGGACCACGACGTGTACATCACGGACTGGCACAACGCCCGCGACGTGCACCTGCGGCACGGCGAGTTCGGCCTGGACGACTACGTCGACTACCTGGTCCGCTACCTGCGCGTGCTCGGCCCGGGCACGCACGTCGTCGCGGTCTGCCAGCCCTGCGTGGCGGCGCTCGCCGCGACCGCCCTGCTGGCCGAGGACGACGACCCGGCGCAGCCGCGCAGCCTGACGCTGATGGCGGGGCCGGTGGACTGCCGGGTGAACCCCACCGGGGTGAACCGCCTGGCGACGGGGCGGCCGATCACCTGGTTCGAAGACAACCTGATCAGCCACGTGCCTCCCCCGCATGCCGGCCATATGCGGCGGGTGTATCCCGGCTTCGTGCAGCTCAGCGCCTTCATGAGCATGAACCTCGAGCGGCACCTGCAGCAGTTCCGCATCCTTTACCAGCACCTGGTCGACGGCGAACTGGAGAAGGCGGACGCGATCCGGCTTTTCTACGACGAATACCTGGCCGTCAACGACCTGCCGGCGGAGTTCTTCCTGCAGACCGTGGAAAAGGTGTTCCAGACTTTCGACCTGGCCCGCGGGACGCTCGCCTACCGCGGCCGGCTGGTCCGCCCGGGCGCGATCCGCCGCACCTGGCTCTTCACGGTGGAAGGGGAGCGCGACGACATCTGCGCCGTGGGCCAGACGGTGGCGGCGCACGACCTGTGCCCGGGCCTGCGTCCGTACATGAAGCTGCACCACGTCCAGACGGGCGTGGGCCACTACGGCGTGTTCAGCGGGAAGCGGTGGAAGGGCGAGATCTACCCGCGGCTGCGGGAACTGGTCCACGGCGCGGAGGGTTGAGCGCCCTCCGCGCGGCGTCAGAGCGACGCCGTCGGCTGCGAATCCTCGGACGAAGGCCAGTCGCGGATGTAGGCCTTGAGCATCCGGTTCTCGAAGTTCTGGCTGTCCACGACCGCCTTGGCGACGTCGTAGAAGCTGATCACCCCCATCAGCATGCGCTTGTCCATGACCGGCATGTAGCGGGCGTGGCGCTCCAGCATCATGCGGCGCACTTCGTCCAGCTCGGTTTCCGTGGTGCAGGTGAGCGGGTGGTCGTCCATCGCCGTGCGGACGATGGTGGTGCCCACGACGTGCTGGTTTGCCACGATGCACTGGATCACTTCGCGGAAGGTGAGCATGCCCACCAGGTCCCCGTGCTCCATCACGACCAGTGAACCGATGTCCTTCTCCGCCATGATGTCGATGGCGCGGGCCAGGGGCTCCTCGGGCGCGACGGTATAGAGCGTGTTGCCCTTCACGCGGAGGATGTCGCTGACTTTCATGGCTGGTCTCCTTGCACCGCCCTCCCTTTCCGGGGCGGGTCCAGGGGAATATAGCCCACAATCCCCGGCAGTACCACAGGAGGGATCCACCCCATGCCCGGCTACTCCGACCCCGGCTTCGACACCCTGGCGCTGCACGCGGGCGCGGCCCCCGACCCGGCGACGGGCGCCCGCGCGGTCCCCATCCACCTCAGCACCTCCTTCGTCTTCGAGTCCAGCGACCACGCCGCGGCGCTGTTCAACCTGGAGCGTTCGGGCCACGTCTATTCGCGCATCAGCAACCCCACCAATGCCGTGCTGGAGCAACGCGTGGCGGCCCTGGAAGGCGGCATCGGCGCCATCGCCACCGCCAGCGGGCAGGCGGCGCTGCACCTGGCCATCGCGACCCTCATGGGCGCCGGCTCGCACATCGTCGCCAGCACGGCGCTGTACGGCGGATCGCAGAACCTCCTGCACTACACGCTGCGGCGCTTCGGCATAGCGACGACGTTCGTGAAGCCGGGGGACATCGACGGCTGGCGCGGTGCGATCCGGCCCGACACGAAGCTGATGTTCGGTGAAACCGTAGGCAACCCGGGGCTGGAGGTCCTGGACATCCCCACCGTGTCCGCCATCGCGCACGAGGCAGGATTGCCCTTGCTGGTGGATTCGACCTTCACCACTCCTTACCTGATGAAACCGCTGGAGCTTGGCGCTGACCTCGTCTACCACTCGGCGACCAAGTTCCTGTCGGGTCACGGAACCGTCATCGGCGGCGTCGTGGTGGACGGCGGCAGTTTCGACTGGGAGCGCTCGGGCCGCTTCGCGGAACTGACCGCGCCCTACGAAGGCTTCCACAACATGGTGTTCAGCGACGAGTCCACCGTCGGCGCCTTCCTCCTGCGCGCGCGGCGCGAGGGCCTGCGCGACTTCGGCGCCAGCATGAGCCCGCACACGGCCTGGCTGATCCTGCAAGGCATCGAGACGCTGCCGCTGCGGATGGACCGGCACATGGCCAACACGCGCAAGGTGGTGGAGTTCCTCGCCGCGCATCCCTTCGTGGCGCGCGTGGGCCATCCCATGCTCGAATCGCATCCCAGCCACGCGCTGGCGCAGAAGCTCCTGCCCAAGGGCGCGAGCTCGGTCTTCAGCTTCGACATGAAGGGCAGCCGCGAACAGGGCAAGCGCTTCATCGAAGCGCTGAAGCTGTTCAGCCATCTCGCCAACGTCGGCGATTGCCGGTCCCTCGTGATCCATCCCGCCAGCACGACGCACTTCCGCATGACCGACGAAGCGCTGCGCGACGCGGGCATCGGGCCGGGAACGATCCGCCTGTCCATCGGCCTGGAGGACCCGGACGACCTCATCGACGACCTGAAGCGCGCCCTGCGCGCGGCGGAAAAGGCGGCCTGACCATGGAACTCAACGTCAACGGCGCCCGGACCTTCTGCTACACCGGCGGCAAGGCCTTCGATCCCGCGAAGCCCACCGTCGTCTTCGTGCACGGCGTGCTGAACGACCACAGCGTCTGGATCCTGCAGACACGGTACTTCGCCCACCACGGCTGGAACGTGCTGGCGCCGGACCTGCCCGGGCACTGCAAGAGCGCGGGCGAGCCGCCCCGCAGCGTGGAGGAAGCGGCCGATTTCGTCCTGGCCCTGCTGGATGCGGCCGGCGTGAAGAAGGCGGCGCTCGTCGGACACAGCTTCGGCTCACTGACGGCACTGGAGGCCGCCGCGCGCGCGCCCGAGCGCGTGACGCACCTGGCGCTGGTGGGCATCGCCTGTCCGATGAAGGTCTCGCCGGCGCTTCTTGAGAACGCGCAGAACCAGCCGCAGAAGGCCATCGACATGGTCAACACCTTCTCCCACTCCATGCTGGCGCCGCCGCCCTCGTCCCTCGGCCCGGGCACCTGGCTGTACGGCGGCGCGCGGGCGCTGATGAAGCGCGTGCTCGCCAGCAATGCGCGCGTCAACGTGTTCCACCGCGGTTTCGTCGCCTGCGACAGCTATGCCGGCGGTGAGGCGGCGATCGCCAAGGTGCAATGCCCGGTGCTGTTCCTGCTGGGACGCAACGACGCCATGACGCCGCCCAAGGCTGCGGCCTCGCTGCAGCAGAAGGCGCCGCAGGCGAAGACCGTCGTCGTCGAAGGCGGCCACGCGATGATGACCGAGGCGCCGGACGCGGTGCTGTTCGCGCTGCGGGACTTCCTGCAAGGCTAGTCCCGTGCGGGTGACGCCGCCGATGGCCCCGGAGCGCGCGCGAGAGATCGCCGCGTACTTCGACCTGCGCGCCCTGCCCGCCGACTTCCACGCCAATCCCTATCCGGTGTACGCCGCGCTGCGCGAGGGCGAGCCCGTGCGCCGGATGCCGGACGGCTCCTGGTTCCTCACGCGCCATGCCGACCTCCTGGCGGTGTACCGCGACGCGCATGCCTTCAGCTCGGACAAGAAGGTGGAGTTCACGCCCAAGTACGGGCCGGGCACGCCGCTGCTGGAGCACCACACGACCAGCCTCGTCTTCAACGATCCGCCGCTGCACACGCGCGTGCGCAAGCTGATCATGGGCGCGCTGACGCGGCGCGCGATCGCGGAGATGGAGCCGGGACTCGTGGCGCTGGTGGACCGGCTGCTCGATGCGATCGCGGCGAAAAGCGGCGGCGACCTGGTCGAGGACTTCGCCGCCGCGATCCCGGTGGAGATCATCGGCAACCTGCTGGCGGTGCCGCACGCGGACCGCGGACCGTTGCGCGGCTGGTCGCTCGCGATCCTGGGCGCGCTGGAGCCGAAGCTCTCGCCCGAACAGGAGCAGGCCGGCAACCGCAGCGTCCGCGAGTTCTCCGGCTACCTGCGCGACCTCGTTGCCGACCGTCGACGGCATCCCGGCGACCCCGAGCACGACGTGTTGACGCGCCTGATCCGCGGCGAATCCGGCGGCGAGCAGCTCGCCGAGGCGGAACTGCTGCAGAACTGCATCTTCATCCTCAACGCCGGCCACGAGACGACGACCAACCTCATCGCCAATGCACTGTGCGCGCTGCAGGAGTGGCCGCAACAGCAGGAATGGCTCGCCGCGCGCACGGGCGACGCGCAGGCGATGACGCTCGCCGTCGACGAATTCCTGCGCTTCGAGTCGTCCAACCAGCTCGGGAACCGTCGCGCGCTGCGGGCCTGCGAGGTGGGCGGCGTGCCGCTGCCCGAGGGCGCGCTCGTCACCCTGGGCATCGGTGCGGCGAACCGCGATCCCGCGCAGTTCGCGCATCCCGACGTGCTGGACCTCGCGCGCGAGGACAACCGGCACCTCGCCTTCGGCTTCGGCATCCACCAGTGCGCCGGGCTGAGCCTGGCGCGGCTGGAGGGACGCGTCGCGATCGGGCGTTTCCTCGCGCGCTTCCCGCGCTATCGGCTCACGGAAACGCCGGTGCGCGGGGGACGCGCGCGGTTCCGCGGCTTCCTCAAGGCGCCGTTCGCTGCGGAGTAGCCGCGAGGATGCCGAGGAAGGCGTCGAGGATGTGGAAGTGGTCGTCGTGGAACTGGTCTTCCATCGCGGCGAGGCCACTCAGCGGAAACCAGCGCGCGTCCTGTGCATCGTCGCTGCCCTGTACCTCCGGCAGGCGGTCGGCCTGGAACGCGAAGTAGTGCGCGTGCGTGATGATGCGGCCCCGCTGGCTGCGGTCCGGATGGTCGAACACGCGCACCGCCTGCAGTCCCGCCCGCAGCTCCGAGGGGAACAGCTCGAAACCCGTTTCCTCCCGCAGCTCGCGGATCGCCGACTGGTACACGGTCTCGCGCGGCTCGAGGAAGCCCCCGGGCAGCGCCAGCAGTCCCTTGCCCGGCGCGCGGCCGCGCCGGATCAACAGCACGTGGTCGCCCACGCGCACGACCGCATCCACGGTGACGAACACCGGCGGGTACGGCGATCCGGCCCAGCGCGCCCGCTCCGCGGCCAGCGCCTGCGACTCGGCACGCAAGGCGCCGAAGAAGGGCAGTTGCGCCCAGGCCCGCAGGAACTGCACCGTCGTCTCCGGCACCTGCGACGCCATCGCGGCGAGCGACGCGTCCACGTTGTCGCCGGTGAACAGCGCCGAGCGCAGGGCCTTGGCGTGCAGCGGCCCCTGGTCGCCGACGTCCACCAGCTTCCAGCCGGGAAAGTCGTTCAGGTACTCGCTCGTCGCGTCCTTGCGGTGGCCCACCAGCGCGACGCGCTCCCCGGCCTGCACGTCCGCGGCCGCATGCACCGCCTGGACCCAGCGCGCCGGATCGTAGTAGTCGCGCACCGGCGCGAAGGTCACGCGGCCGCGCTCGGCCTCCGGCAGGGCCAGGCGGATCATCTCGGCGCGCTCCTCCCAGGTGAAGGGATTCTTCGCCGAGCGCGCCTGGTGCGAGGAGCCGATCACCACGACGACCCGCGGGGCCAGGGCCAGCGCGCGGCGCACGATCGCGAACTGCCCCGCGTGGAACAGCTGGAAGCGGCCGATGCACACGGCCTTGTCGAAGCGTTCCCGGTTCATGGATAGACCGCCGCAACGGGCATTTGACGACCGGACCCGAAAGCGCGGGCCCGCACGCGGATCACCGGCGGGGCCTGCCGGCGCTTGTACTCGTTGCGCGCCACCATCCGGTGGATGCGCTCGACGAGGGCCGCGCCCTCGGGCGAGGCAGCGAGCGCGTCGACGACGGCGCGTGCCGCCGCGTGTTCGGTCGGCGCCAGCCGCGCGCCTTCGATGTGCAGCTTGAGGATCTCGTCCAGCATCTCGTAGGGCGGCAGGCTGTCGGTGTCCTTCTGCCCTGGCGCCAGTTCCGCCGACGGCGGCTTGTCGATGATGGGGGCGGGAATGAGCTCGCGGCCGGCCGACCCATTGATGTGGCGGGCGAGCGCGAACACCTCGGTCTTGTACAGGTCGGCGATGGGCGCGAGGCCGCCATTCGTGTCACCGTACAGCGTGCAGTAGCCGACCGACACCTCGGACTTGTTGCCCGTGGTCAGCAGCAGGTGCCCGTAGCGGTTGGAGAACTCCATCAGGACGGTGCCGCGCACGCGCGCCTGCAGGTTTTCCAGCGGCAACCCTGCAAGCGGCTCGCCGAAGGCCTGGCCGAACCCGGCTTCGTACGACGCCACCACCTCGCGGATCGGGTGCTCGTGCAGCGCGATGCCCAGGTTGCGGCACAGCGCCACGGAGTCGGACACGGAGCCCTCCGAGGAGAAGCGCGAAGGCATCGTGATCGCCACGACGTTCTCCGCCCCGAGCGCCTCGACGGCCAATGCGAGCGTCACGGCGGAGTCGATGCCGCCGGAAGAACCGACGACGGCGCGGCGGAAGCCGCAGCGCCGCGCGTAGTCGCGCAGGCCCAGGAGGATCTGGCGCCGGTAGAACTCCGGCGCCGGGAGGCCGGCAGCCGGCACCGGCTTGGGCAGGTCGCCGTCCACGAGGAACCGGCCCGCGTCGAACGACAGCGTGGCGAGCTCCGTCCCGAAGCTGCGCGCCTCCCAGGCGACGTGCCCCGCCGCGTCGACCGCGAACGAAGCGCCGTCGTACACCAGCTGGTCGTGCCCGCCGACCTGGTTGACGTAGAGGACCGGCAGGTGCTTGCGCGCCGCCGCGGCGGTGAAGATCGCGTGCCGCTGTTCGCGCTTGCCCAGGTGGGAAGGACTGGCGTTGATGGAGACCACGAGGTCCGGGGCCGCGTCGTGCAGCCGTTCCAGCGGATTGAGGTGGTATTCCGAGCGCAGGTCGTTCCAGCCGTCCTCGCAGATCAGGAAGCCCACGCGGGCGTCGCCCACCTGCAGGACGCGCGCGACGTCCGGGCCGGGTTCGAAGTGCCGCCGCTCGTCGAAGACGCCGTAGGTGGGCAGGAGCTGCTTGGCGTATTCCAGCACCACCGCGCCGGCCTTCACGACCCGCAGCGCGTTGGCAAGCGGCTTGCCGGGACCGGCGCGCCGGACCGGCAGGCCCACCACCCAGTGCAGGCCCGGCAGTTGCCGGCTTGCGAGCAGCAGCTCGCCGAAGGCGGCTTCCACCTTGTCCAGGAAGCCGGCGTCATCGAGCAGGTCGCCCGGGTAGTAGCCCGTGAGCGACAGCTCCGGGAACACGACGAGCTGCGCGTCCGCCGTGCGCGCCGCGCGTGCGGCCTCCACCATCAGCGCCACGTTGCCGTGGAGGTCCCCGACGGTCGAATTGATCTGGGCCACGTGGATCTTCAGCATGGCATCTCCTTCAGGCCCGCACGCCGAACACCTGGCGCAGGTAGGCGAGGAAGGTGGCATCGTCGCACAGCGTCTTGCCGGGCGAGTCGGACAGCTTCGCCACGGGCTGCCCGTTGGCGGCGGTGAGCTTCATCACGATGTTGATCGGGGTGCGCCCGACGTCGTTGGTGAGGTTGGTGCCGATGCCGAAGCCCAGCTGCGTACGGTCCGCGAACGCTTCGTAGATGCGGATCGCGGTCGGCAGGTCCAGGCCGTCGGAGAAGACCAGCCGCTTCGCGTGCGCGTCGATCCGCAGCTTCGCATAGTGCGCGAGTGCCTTCTCGCCCCAGGCGATGGGATCGCCGGAGTCATGCCGCAGCCCGTCGAACAGCTTCGCGAAGTACAGGTCGAAGTCGGCGAGGAAAGCATCCATGCCCACGACATCCGTCAGAGCGATGCCCAGGTCGCCGCGGTACTCCTGCACCCACTCTTCCAGCGCCGCGCGCTGGAAGTCGCGCAGCCGCACCTCCAGGGCCTGGTAGGTCTGCAGGTACTCGTGCGCCATGGTGCCGATGGGCACCAGCCCGAGGTCGCGCGCCAGCAGCACATTGGACGTGCCCTTGAAGAAACGCGGGACCTCGTCGCGCAAGGTGGTCACGACCTCGCGCTGCCACTCGCCGGAGAACCGCCGCCGCACGCCGAAGTCGAACAGCTCGAACGGATGCGCCCGGGCCGGCCGGCGCTCGAAACCTTGCAGGAGCTCGATCTTGGCGCGCAGGCGCCGACGGCCTTCGGCCAGCGCCGCCTGGGGATCGAAGCGGCGGAAGTAGAGCTCGTTCACGATGGCCAACACGAAGATCTCGAACGCCATCACGTGGACTTGCGGACCCTGCGCGCGGATGCGCAACCGCTCGCCGTCGGCGCTGGCATGGATGAAGTCGCCCTGGAACTGGAAGATGCGCAGGAAGTCGATGAAGTCGCTCTTCATGAAGCGCAGGCCGGCCAGGTAGTCCAGTTCGTCGCGTGCGAAGCGCAGCGAGCAGAGGTGGTCCAGCTGCGCGTCGACGTCCGCGAGCAGTTCCGCGAGCGGGTATTCCGGCCGGTTGCGGCACACGAAGTTGTATTCGGCCTGCGTGGCCGGGTGCCGGTGCAGCATCGCCTGCCACATCGTGAACTTGTAGAGGTCGGTGTCGAGGAGGCTGCGGATGACAGGACGGAATTCCATGGCGGGTCCTCAGTAGGAGAGTTCGCCAGCGGTGGCGACGCCCGCGCCGCGAGACTTCATGTCGGCCAGGAAGGCCGCGCCCTGCGCCTCGAAGCCGGGCACCGGGCTCATGCAGTCGGACAGCAGCACCAGCTTGCCGATCCGGCCGGACGGCAGGTTCGCGGCCAGGTGTTCGGTCGTCGCGCGCACGCAGTGGCTGCTGGCCTCGCCTGCGATCCAGATCTCGTCGGCCGTGTCGAGGGCGCGGACCAGCTCCATGTTCAGCTGGGTGTCCGGGTCCTGCGGGTCGGGAACCTCGGCCTGCAAGGCGCTGTAGTTCTCCGTCCACGCGTTCATCCCCTTGAAGACCTTGCGCACCGGCCGCAGGGTGGCCGCTTCCCAGCGGTTGTAGGCGGCGCGCACGGCGTCCTGCACGTTGTGGCCCCAGGTGCCGATCTCGCAGTGCACCGGCCACACCATCAGCGTGTAGCGGCCGCCGGCCTCCAGCGCGTCGAGGTAGGCCAGCACGCGCGGCAGCGCGCCCGCCTCGCGCGGCAGGTAGGTGCCGGCACGGACGTCGGCCGCCGAGATCTGGGTGAAGGGGGGAACGGCGCTGCCGTCGGCCTTCTTCCACATGGCTGGGCGCTCGATGCCGACGCTGTGGTGGGAGTCCAGCGTCACCGTGATGCCGGAGATCGACGTGCGCGCCCGGTCGACCAGGCTGGCCAGGCGGCCCATGTCCGCGCTGGCGCCCTGCACCGGCAGCGCCGCGCCGGGGATGTCCATGAAATCGTTCTGGGGATCGATGATCAGCAGCTGGATCTTGCGGGCCATGGTGCTCTCTCCTTCCTCTATTTGGTTGTACTGTACAACCGTCATGGTGGTATAGTACAACCATCGCAACCGGAACGCAAGCCACCATGACGCAAGCGCTTCCCGCCGGCAACGGCCTCGGCTTCGAGCGCCCGCTGGCCACCGTCGACGTCGCCATCTTCACCGCGGCCGGCGACCGCCTGCAGGTGCTGCTGGCGCAACGGCCCGACGTGCCCGAGGACCCATTTCCCGGCCGCTGGGCCCTGCCGGGCGGCTTCATCGACGTGCAGCAGGATCGCACGCTGCTGCACTGCGCGCGGCGCAAGCTGAAGGAAAAGACGGGCGTCGCGACGTCCTACCTCGAGCAGCTGGGAAGCTGGGGCGGCGCCGACCGCGACCCGCGCGGCTGGTCCGCCACGCATGCCTATTTCGCGCTGATGCCCTTCGTGTCCGTGCGGGGTGCGGCGGCCGACGCGGAGGCCGGCGCCGTCCCCACCCGCTGGGCGTCCGTGGAAGACGCCCTGAAGCTGCGCCTGGCCTTCGACCACCGGGAGATCCTGCAGGCCGCCGTCGACCGGGTGCGCAGCAAGGTGGAGTACACCTCCCTGCCCGCCTTCCTGCTGCCCGAGCCGTTCACGCTGCCGCAGCTGCAGCACGTCTACGAAGTCGTGCTGGGCCGGCCCCTGGACAAGAGCGCGTTCCGCCGGCGCATGCTGGATGCGGGCTTCCTGGAGGAGGCGGAATCGGTGGCGGCCGGCGCGCGCGTGGCGCAGGGCTACCGCATTGCGGACCGCAGCGCCCCGGCCGTGTTCCCGCGCACCTTCAAGTCCGCGGAATAAGCGTCACAGCACGTCGGCCAGGTACAGCGACGACAGCCGCCCGCCCTGCCACAGCTTCTGCGTCGCCTCGGTCGCCGGCAGCAGCAGGTGCCGCATCAGCGGCTCCAGTGCCGTGGACTGGACGTCCGCCAGCAGCACGTAGCGCGTGGCGTCCTGGTCGTCGATCTCGTTGAGCCGGCCGATCCAGTCCAGTTGCACCAGGGTCTCCAGCACCGGCTCGAGCTGCAGCACGTCGACTTCCGTCGCGGCGCCGAGCTCCGTCGCGGTCAGCCCGCGCCGCGCGGTTGCACGCGCCTTCTGCAGGTGCTGCAGCGTCTCCAGCGCCAGCTGGAACTGCCAGCCGTGGCCGCCGGGCAGCCGGCGCGGTCCCGCGAGCAGGTTGGGCAGGTAGGCGGCGATCACCGCCCCGAGCAGCACGATCACCCAGGCGATGTAGATCCAGACCAGCAGGATGGGCAGCGTCGCAAAAGCGCCGTACACCATCGAATAGGTGGGCACCATGCCGATGTACCAGGCCAGCACGCGCTTGGCGATCTGGATGCCGATGGCGGCGAACACGCCACCGGCGATTGCGTGGGTGCGCTTGACCGGCGTGTTGGGCACATAGCGGTACAGCGCCGAGTAGGCGGCCGCCAGCACCAGGAACTCCAGCGCGGTGAGCAGGAAGGACAGGGTGCCGGGCAGCGCCGACACCAGTCCGCGCCCCTCGGAGACGACGTACGAGGTCATGCCCAGGCTGGCGGCCAGCAACACCGGGCCCAGCGTGATGACCGCCCAATAGATCAGGACGCGTTGGCCGAACGGGCGCGGCCGCCGCACGCGCCAGATGTTGTTGAGGGTGCGGTCGATGGTCAGCACCAGCGCGATCGCCGTCACCATCAGCGCCGCGAAGCCCACGCCGCCCAGCCGGCTCGCCTTGCCGGCGAACTGCGTCAGGTAGCCCAGCACCTGGCGGGCGATGGCGTCCGGCACCAGGCTCTGCACGAGCCAGGCCTGCAGGTTGGACTGCAGCTTGCCGAACATGGGAAAGGCGGTGAACAGCGCCAGGGCCACGGTGAAGAAGGGCACCATGGCGATCGTGGTCGTGAAGGTCAGGCTGCTGGCCGACAGGCCCAGGCGGTCCTCGCGGAAACGCTCGCGCAGCGTCTGCAGCGTGGGCAGCCAGGGGAAGCGCGCGGCGTCTGCAAGCAGCTGGCGGAAGTTCATCGATGGGTATCATGCCATCCCCCATGCAAAGCTCCGAAGTCGTCGTCCCGCCCGCCGTGGAAGCCACCCGCTGGATCGCGGTGGCCTGTGTCCTGGGCCTGATCGTGCTCGGACTCGCCTGGGAGCTGTGGCTGCCCGCGCGGCCCAGCCCCTGGGTCGTGAAGGTGTTCCCCCTGTGCATTCCCGTCACCGGCCTGCTGAAGCGCCGGATGTACACGTACCGCTGGGTGAGCCTGCTCGTGTGGGCCTATTTCATGGAAGGCGTGGTGCGCTACAACGAAGGCTGGCCCGCCGCGCTCCAGGTCGCCCTGTCCCTCGTCCTGTTTGCGGCCTGCGGCCTGCACGTGCGCCTGCGCCTGCGGAGTGCCAAATGAATGAAGTCCTGTTGTCCCAGCTGCGTGCGGCCGTCGGCGCCGCGAACGTCCTGACCGATGGCGACCTGAGCGCCTGGGAACAGGACTGGCGCAAGCGCACGCGCGGCAAGGCGCTGGCCGTGGTGCGGCCGGCGTCCACCGAAGAAGTGGCCGCCGTCGTGCGCGCCTGCGCCGCCGCCGGCACGCCCATCGTGCCGCAGGGCGGCAACACCGGCCTGGTCGTCGGCGGCGTGCCGGATGCCTCCGGCCGCGAGGTGGTCCTGAGCCTCACGCGCATGAACAAGGTCCGGGCGATCGACCCTGCCAACCTGACCATGACGGTGGACGCGGGCTGCGTGCTACAGAATCTGCAGCAGGCAGCGGAGGATGCCGGCCTGCTGTTCCCGCTCTCGCTGGCCGCGGAAGGCAGTTGCACGATCGGCGGCAACCTCGCGACGAACGCCGGCGGCACGCAGGTGGTTCGCTACGGCAACACGCGCGAGCTGTGCCTGGGCCTCGAGGTGGTCACCGCGCAAGGCGAGGTGTGGAGCGGCCTCACGGGCCTGCGCAAGGACAACACCGGCTACGACCTCCGGGACCTCTTCATCGGCAGCGAGGGCACGCTGGGCGTGATCACGGGCGCCACGATGAAGCTGTACCCGCTGCCGGCAGCGAGCCTCACGGCCTGGGCCGCGGTGCCGTCCATGGCGGCGGCCGTGACGTTGCTGGGACTCGCGCACAGGCACCTGGGCGCGGGCCTCACCGGCTTCGAGGTGATGGGGCAGTTCGCCCTGTCGCTGGTGGACAAGCACTACGCGCAGCTGCGCGTGCCGCTGTTCCGGGACTTCCCCTACTGCGTGCTGCTGGAGAACTCGGACCAGGAGTCGGAGGAACATGCCCGCGGCGCGTTCGAGCGGCTGCTGGAGGCGGCGCTTCAGGACGGCTGCGTGGCCGACGCCGTGGTGGCGGAAAACATTGCCCAGGCGCGCGGCCTGTGGCACATCCGCGAATCCATCCCGCTGGCGCAGGCCGAGGAAGGGCTCAACATCAAGCACGACATCTCGCTGCCGGTGTCGCGCATCCCGGATTTCTGCGGCGAGACCGATGCCCTGCTGCAGCAGCAGATCGCCGGCGTGCGGCTGGTCAACTTCGGCCACCTGGGTGACGGCAACCTGCACTACAACGTGCAGGCGCCGGAGGGCGGCGACATGAAGGCCTTCCTGGCCGCGCACGAGGAGCAGGTGAACACGCTCGTCTACGACCAGGTCAAGCGCTTCGACGGCTCGATCTCGGCGGAGCACGGGATCGGCGGGCTGAAGGTGGGCAAGTTGCCGGACTACAAGTCGAAGGTGGCGATCCGGATGATGCAGGCGTTGAAAAAGGCCCTGGATCCGCAGAACCTGCTGAATCCGGGGCGCGTGGTTCCGCCGGCGGGTTGAGATAATCCAGCCATGACCGCCGCCCGCCCCGTCCGCTCGCAGTACGAGGACTTCATGCGCCATGTCTACACGCATGGCACGCCCAAGACCGACCGCACCGGGACCGGGACGCGCAGCGTCTTCGGCTACCAGATGCGCTTCGACCTGAACGAGGGCTTTCCCCTCGTCACGACGAAGAAGGTGCACCTGAAGTCCATCATCGGCGAGCTGCTGTGGTTCCTGGAAGGCTCCAGCGACAACAACCGGCTGCGCGAGCGCGGCGTCACCATCTGGGACGAATGGGCGCGCGAGGACGGCGACCTGGGACCGGTGTACGGCGTGCAGTGGCGCAGCTGGCCGACGCCGGATGGCGGGCACATCGACCAGATCGCGGAAGCGGTCCGGACCATCAAGACCAACCCGGACTCGCGCCGCATCATCGTGAGCGCCTGGAACGTCGCGGACATCCCGAAGATGGCGCTGGCGCCCTGCCACGCCTTCTTCCAGTTCTACGTCGCGGACGGCAAGCTGTCCTGCCAGCTGTACCAGCGCAGCGCGGACATCTTCCTCGGCGTCCCGTTCAACATCGCCAGCTACGCCCTGCTCACGCACATGATGGCGCAGCAGTGCGACCTGGGCGTGGGCGACTTCGTGTGGACCGGCGGCGACTGCCACATCTACAGCAACCACCACGAGCAGGTGGAGCTGCAGCTCTCGCGCCAGCCCTATCCCTATCCCACGCTGAACATCAAGCGCAAGCCCGCCTCGATCTTCGACTACCAGTACGAGGACTTCGAGGTGCTGGACTACCAGTGCCACGGGGCGATCAAGGCGCCGGTGGCGGTGTGAGCCTGGACGCCAGCCGGCCTGCGCGGACCCGCTGGCCGCGATGACGCCGGCGCATCATGTCGTCCACGTGAAGACCGTGATGACCACCGAAGCGATGAATCCCCACCTGCTGAAGCAGCTGGAAGCGGCCGGCGGCTGCGTCCTGCCGCCTCGCTCCCCCATCAACGCGGACGTCGTGAAGATCGATTCCCTGTGAACACCAAACTCGGCCTCATCTACGCCCAGGCCCGCAACGGCGTCATCGGCAAGGGCGGCGTGCTGCCCTGGCGCCTGCCGGAGGACCTGGCGCATTTCAGGCGCACCACGATGGGCGCGCCCGTCATCATGGGCCGCAAGACCTGGGATTCCCTGCCGCCGCGGTTCCGGCCGCTGCCGGGGCGCAGGAACGTGGTGGTCACCCGCGATGCGGCATGGGCCGCCGCCGGCGCTGAAAAGGCCACGACCCTGGACGAAGCGATCGCGCTGTGCGCCGGCGCCGACACGGCCTGGGTGACGGGCGGCGCGGAAATCTTCCGGCTCGCCATCCCCCGCGCCCACGTCGCCGTGGTGACCGAGATCGACGCCGACTTCGAAGGTGACGTCCACGCGCCGCAACTGGGTGCAAATTGGCACGAGGTGGCACGCGAACGTCACGTTTCGGCCACCGGCTTGCCCTACAGTTTCGTCACCTACGACAACAAGCACCCGGAGGATTGATATGTCTGGCGGAGGATTCCACGTCCACGGCCCCCACGACCACGAGCTGGAGCACGCCGCGCAGCACGCGTCCGAGGGCCACCACGGCGTTGCCGGCGGCAGCATGACCAACCAGATCGCGATGTTCACCGCGGTGATCGCCACGGTGGGCGCCATCTTCGCGTACATGGGCGGCGCGACGCAGGCCAACGCCGGCCTGTTCAAGAACAACGCGGCGCTGAAGAAGACCGAAGCGTCCAACCAGTGGAACTACTACCAGGCCAAGAGCAGCAAGCAGAACCTGGCGGAACTGGCGCAGGTGCTGGTGTCGGAGGACCGGAAGGCCGGCTACGCGAAGGAGATCGACCGCTACAAGGGCGAGAAGGCGGAGATCAAGCTGGCGGCCGACAAGCTGGAAGCCGAGGCGCAGGAGTGGGACCGCCAGAGCGAGCAGCAGATGCACCAGCACCACCGCTGGGCGCAGGCAACGACCGCGCTGCAGGTCTCGATCGCCCTGGCCGCCATCGCCCTGCTCACGAAGAAGAAGTGGCTGGAATGGGGCATGTTCGGCGTGGCCGGCGTCGGCGTGGTGATCGGCACGCTGGCGATGCTGCACATCTGAGGCCTTGCGCGCGGCGCGCGTGCAGGACAATCCCCCCATGAAGATCACCACCTGGAACGTCAATTCGCTCGCCGCGCGGCTGCAGCACGTCGTGGACTGGACGCAGGCCAACCCGGTCGATGTCCTCTGCATCCAGGAACTGAAGCTCACCGACGACAAGTTCCCGCTGGACGCGCTGCGCGCCGCCGGCTACGAGCACTGCGCCGTGTTCGGGCAGAAGACGTACAACGGCGTCGCCGTCCTGAGCCGCCATCCGCTGGCGGACGTGGTGAGGAACATCAACGGCTTCGACGACGAGCATTCCCGGCTGCTGTCGGTGACGGTGAGCGCGCCGCAAGGGCCGGTGCGGGTGGTGAACGGCTACTTCGTGAACGGCCAGGCGCCCGGCTCGGACAAGTTCGCCTACAAGATGAAGTGGCTGGACGGCCTGCGTGCCCACATGCGCTCCGAGCTGGGAAGCCACCAGAAGCTCGTGCTCCTGGGCGACTTCAACATCGCGCCCGAGGACCGCGACTCCTTCGACCCCGAGGGCCTGCGCGAGACGATCCACCACACCACCGAGGAACGCGAGCACTTCCGCGGCCTCGTCGGCCTGGGCCTCACCGACAGCTTCCGCATGTTCGAGCAGCCGGAGAAGAGCTTCAGCTGGTGGGACTACCGGATGCTCGGCTACCAGAAGAACCGCGGGCTGCGGATCGACCACATCCTGGTGAGCGAGCCGGTGAAGGCGATGGTGCAGGGGTGCAGCATCGACCGGACGCCGAGGAAGTGGGAGAAGCCGAGCGACCATGCGCCGGTGACGGTGGAGTTGCAATAGGCGTGCAGCGGTGGGGTTCGGGCTTCGCCGCTCACCGCCACCCTACATGTCGGAACGGATGCCGTAGGGTGGTGGTGAGCCGCAGGCGAACCCCACCGTCCGCCTCTATTCCAACCCCAATTCCTGGATCTTCCGCGTGATCGTATTGCGCCCGATCCCCAGCTTCTGCGCCGCCTCGATGCGGCGGCCGCGTGTGTTCTGCAGCGCCGTGAGGATCAACTTCGACTCGAAGCGGCGGGTGAGCTGGTCCCACACGTCGTGGTGGCCGCTCGCAAGGAGTTGCATCGCTTCCGCCTCCAGCGCGGCCTCCCAGCCTGCCGTGGCCTGGGGCGCCGGGACCGGCGGGGGAACGGCAGGCAGCTCCAACGGCACCGGGCTGGATGCCACGGACGTCGCGGACACGGCCTGAACCACCGGCGCGTGGGCTTCCGCGGGCCCTGTGCCCACTTCCGGCGGCAGGTCCTTCGCTTCCACCAGCTGCGCCGGTGCCATCACCGTGAGCCAGTGGCAGATGTTCTCCAGCTGGCGCACGTTGCCCGGGAAGGCGAACGTCATCAGCCGCTCCAGCGCGGCGTCGGAGATGCGCTTGGGTTCCACCCCGAGCTGCTTGGCGCTTTGCTGCAGGAAGTGCCGCGCCAGCATCGGGATGTCCTCGCGCCGCTCGCGCAGCGCCGGCAGGCGCAGCCGGATCACGTTGAGGCGGTGGAACAGGTCTTCGCGGAAGTTGCCCTCCTTGACGCGCTGCTCCAGGTCCTGGTGCGTGGCCGCGATCACGCGCACGTTGGCCTTGATCGCGTTGTGGCCGCCGACGCGGTAGAAGTGGCCGTCCGACAGCACGCGCAGCAGCCGCGTCTGCAGGTCGAAGGGCATGTCGCCGATCTCGTCGAGGAACAGCGTGCCGCCCTCGGCCTGCTCGAACCGGCCGCGGCGCATGGTCTGCGCGCCCGTGAAGGCACCACGCTCGTGGCCGAACAGCTCCGACTCCAGCAGGTCCTTCGGGATGGCCGCGGTGTTGATCGCCACGAAGGGCCCGTTGGCCCGCGGCGAGTGCTTGTGCAGCGCGCGCGCCACCAGCTCCTTGCCGGAGCCGGACTCGCCCGTGATCATCACCGTGACGTTGCTTTGCGACAGCCGGCCGATCGCGCGGAAGACGTCCTGCATCGCCGGCGCCTGCCCCAGCATCTCGGGCGCGGCGGCCATGCGCTCCTCGGCCACCTCCTCGCGCTGGCTTTCCTCCACCGCGCGGCGGATCAGTTCCACCGCCTTGGGCAGGTCGAAGGGCTTGGGCAGGTATTCGAAGGCGCCGCCCTGGAACGCCGACACGGCGCTGTCCAGGTCCGAGAAGGCCGTCATGATGATGACCGGCAGCCCCGGGTGCTTTTCCTTCACCTTCGTGAGCAGGTCCAGGCCCGAGCCGCCCGGCATGCGGATGTCGCTCACCAGGATCTGCGGCCCGTCCTCGTCGTTGGCCGCTTCCAGCGCGCTCAGCACCTCGCGCGCGTTGGTGAAGCTGCGCGTGGGCAGGTCCTCGCGCATCAATGCCTTTTCGAGCACGAAGCGGATGGATTGGTCATCGTCAACGATCCAGATCGGCTTCATGTGCTTCCCGTTTACCTCAATGCAATGTTCTTCGTCAGGGCAGGGGGATGAGGATCTTGAAATCCGTCCGCCCCGGGACGCTGTCGCACTCGATCAGGCCGTGGTGCTGTTGCACGAAGGTCTGCGCCAGGGTCAGCCCCAGCCCCGACCCACCTTCCCTTCCCGACACGAGCGGGAAGAAGATGCGGTCCCTGATCGAGTCCGGCACGCCGGGCCCGTTGTCGATCACATGCAATTCCAATGCCAGTCGATAGCGCTGCTTGCCGAAGGTCACCTGGCGGCCGATGCGCGTGCGGAACGTGATCTGCGCGTCACCCGCCGCAATGCGCTCCGCCAGCGCCTGGCAGGCGTTGTGGGCGATGTTGAGGACGGCCTGGATCAGCTGCTCGCGGTCGCCCCGGAATTCCGGGATGGAGGTGTCGTAGTCGCGCACGACCTTCAGTCCGCGCGGGAATTCCGCCAGGATCAGCGAACGCACGCGCTCGCACACTTCGTGGATGTTGACGTCGCCCACCACGTGCGGCCGGCGGTGCGGGGCCAGCAGCCGGTCCACCAGGGTCTGCAGGCGGTCGGCCTCGTGGATCACCACCCGCGTGTACTCCTTGAGCGCCGGGTCGATCTCCATCTCCAGCAGCTGCGCGGCGCCGCGGATGCCGCCCAGCGGGTTCTTGATCTCGTGCGCGAGGTTGCGAATGAGCTCCTTGTTCGCCTGCGCCTGGTCGATCAGGCGCTCCTCGCGGTCCTGGCGGGTCTGGGCCTCCAGCGGCAGCAGTTCCACCACGAATTCGTCGGGGGTATCCGTCTGCGCCAGCACCACGTGCACGGGCATGGGATCGGCCGGCTGGCGCAGCAGGCGGGCGTCGTAGCGCAGGGCCGCGTACTCGTTGCCGCGCGCGCCGTCGAGGGCCGTGCGCAGCACGTGCGGCTCGGCGAAGAAGTTCAGGAAGCTCGCGCCTTCGATGGTCCGGCGCGACAGGCCGAGCGCGTCTTCCAGCGCGGCATTGGCGAACAGCACTGTGCCATCCCCCTGCAACACGGCGACGAGCGTCGCGAGCAGGTCGAAGGACTGGAAGCGCTGGGCAGGGGCGGAAGGTTTGTTCAAGCCCCCATTTTGCGGCCGAGTTGGCCGGCTGCGGCTAGTTGGACGAGGTGCTGCTGCCGCCGCCCACGCGCGCGAGCTCGCGCTTGAGGCCGGCGATGTCCTGGTCGCTGCGCTCGATGGCGGCCTTCAGTTCGGCCACGCGATCCAGGTACTTCTGGTAGTTCTTGTGCTCGGGGCCCTGCTTCTCGGGCTCGCCGTTGTTGTATTCCTTGACCAGGTCGGCCCGGCGGGCCTCGGCCTTCTTCAGTTCCGTCTCGAGGATCGTGCGGGCCTCGGCGTCGCGCGCCTGCTGGTCGCCGGCGTTCACGCGCTTGTCGGTGCCGTCGCCGCGCGGCGCCGTCACCATGCCCGGGTTGCGCGCGTTGCCCGTGACGGTCGTGCCCCTGACCACCGTGACGTTGCCGCCTTCGACCGCCTTGCAGCCCTTGGCCTGCGCCTCCGCCTTGTCGTTGGTGTAGGTGTTGCCGCAGCGCCAGATGGTCGTCTGGGCCGACGCGGACAGGGCGGCGAATACTGCGAAAGGAATCAGGGCGTGGCGGATCTTCATGACTTCTCTCTCTCCAGGCACCGGGGTGCGCAGGACGGTCCCGCAGTATGACCCAAACTCTGCAGATTGCCAATTAAGCTCTTGATTTAAAAAGAAAAGAGGCGACTTTTGTTGCCGTCGCCGGGCTTTCGTCATCCCCGCGCAGGCGGGAATCCAGGGCGCCCAGGAAAAAAGCCCCGCGATGCGGGGCTTTCCGAAAGCTCTGGATTCCCGCCTCCGCGGGAATGACGCGCGGAGGGGCGGGAATGACGGATGTCAGAGCGAGAAGTACATGTCGAACTCGATCGGGTGCGTCGTCATGCGGAAGCGGGTCACTTCCTGCATCTTCAGCTCGATGTAGGCGTCGATCATGGTGTCGGTGAACACGCCGCCCTTGGTCAGGAACGCACGGTCGTTGTCCAGGTACTCCAGCGCCTGGTCCAGGCTGTGGCAGACGGTCGGGATCTTCGCGTCTTCTTCCGGCGGCAGGTGGTACAGATCCTTGGTCGCGGCCTCGCCCGGGTGGATCTTGTTCTCGATGCCGTCCAGGCCCGCCATCAGCATGGCGGCGAAGCCCAGGTACGGGTTCATCGTGGGATCCGGGAAGCGCACTTCGATGCGGCGGCCCTTCGGGTTCGCCACGTACGGGATGCGGATGGACGCGGAGCGGTTGCGGGCCGAGTACGCCAGCTTCACCGGGGCCTCGAAGCCGGGCACCAGGCGCTTGTAGCTGTTGGTGCCGGGGTTCGTGATGGCGTTCAGCGCGCGGGCGTGCTTGATGATGCCGCCGATGTAGTACAGCGCGAACTCGGAGAGGCCGGCATAGCCTTCGCCGGCAAACAGGTTCTTGCCGTCCTTCCACACGGACTGGTGCACGTGCATGCCGGAGCCGTTGTCGCCCACGATGGGCTTGGGCATGAAGGTCACCGTCTTGCCGTAGGCGTTGGCGACGTTCTGGATCACGTACTTCTGCAGCTGCGACCAGTCGGCGCGGTTCACCAGGGTGTTGAACTTGGTGCCGATCTCGTTCTGGCCGGCGCCCGCCACTTCGTGGTGGAACACTTCGACCGGGATGCCCACGGACTCGAGGATCAGGGACATCTCGGCGCGCATGTCCTGCGTGCTGTCGACCGGGGGCACGGGGAAGTAGCCGCCCTTGGTGGTGGGACGGTGGCCCTTGTTGCCGCCTTCGATCTTCTTGCCGGTGTTCCAGGGCGCTTCGTATTCGTCGATCTCGACGAAGGAGCCGCTCGGGCCGGAGCCCCAGCGCACGTCGTCGAAGATGAAGAACTCGGGCTCCGGGCCGAAGAAGGCCGTGTCGCCCAGGCCGGAGGCCTTCAGGTAAGCCTCGGCGCGCTTGGCGATGGAACGCGGGTCGCGGTCGTACGCCTTGCCATCCCCCGGCTCCAGCACGTCGCAGGTCAGGATCAGCGTCGTCTCTTCGAAGAACGGATCGACGTTGGCGGTGTTCGGGTCCGGCATCAGCAGCATGTCGGACGCTTCGATGCCCTTCCAGCCGGCGATCGAGGAGCCGTCGAAGGCATGGCCGGCGCTGAACTTGTCCTCGTCGAAGTGGGACACCGGCACCGTCACGTGTTGTTCCTTGCCGCGGGTGTCGGTGAAGCGGAAGTCGACGAACTTGACTTCGTTGTCCTTCACCATCTTCATCACGTCGGCGACGCTCTTGGCTGCTGCCATCAGGTTTCTCCTGGGGGGATGGTTGGTTGTTGAGAAAGTTGCGGCGGACCGGAATGCAGGTTCTGTGCCAAAGCTGGTGCATGGCGCACCCCGCGCAGCGGGGCGATTCTCCCCTATCCGCCGGGTATTTCCCTACGCGAGGCTTGCGAAATGCGCTGGACAGTGCACCACTGCGGTGCTGTATCGGGCTTGCACCTTGATGGTGCGACTCAGTTTCGCACCAATTCGGGGCCCAGCTTGGCGCCCAGGCGGCCCAGTCCGTCCAGCAGCAGGCGGTAGGCGGGCTCCACGGCCTCCGGCGCGCCTTTCACGCCCAGGTCGATGTGGCGGCCGTAGGTGGGGTGGTCCACCGAGGGCAGGCTGAACACCTTCACCTGCGGGTGCTCCCGCTCGACCTGCTCCATCAGCGGCGTGAGCGTCGCCTCCATGGAGCCGAACACGATGACGGACTTCTCCACATACGCGCCGTGCTGGAACAGGTGGGCGTAGTGCCGGTCCAGCGTGGTCTCCATCATCGGCCAGGCCATGACGGGGAAGCCGGGGACGAAGTGCACCGAGCCGACGGAGAAGCCGGGGATCTTGTTGTACGGGTTGCGGATGATGGAAGCGCCCTTGGGGAACACGCCCATGTTCAGGCGGTGGATGTTGTCGGGGCGGTCCGGCTCGTAAGGGACGCCCTGCTCCCTGGCCGTGTCCTGCATGCGCTCGCGGATCAGGGCTTCGGCTTCCGGATGGAGCTCCAGCTCCACGCCCAGGGCCCTGGCGGCGCACTGGCGCGTGTGGTCGTCCGGCGTGGCGCCGATGCCGCCGCAGCTGAAGACGACGTCGCCCGAGGCGAAGGCGCGCTTCAGCGTCCCGGTGATCCGCTCCGGCTTGTCGCCCACGTACTCGGCCCATCCGAGCAGCAGGCCGCGGGCGGCAAGCAGTTCGACGAGCTTGGGCAGGTGCTTGTCGGCGCGCTTGCCGGAGAGGATCTCGTCGCCGACGATGATGAGGCCGAAGTCAGGGCGCTGGGGGGCGGTCATCCGGCAATGCTAGCGGGGTTGCGGGAACCTCCGGCGCCGGCACGGGCTGCGGGACCGCCGCGGCCCGCAATTGCGCGAGCGCCGCCAGGCAGTAGTGCGCGAACCAGAGCGACGCGAACGCGAACACGAGGGTGTAGATCCAGATCGCCACCGGAATCAGCACCGGGAAGGCGGCGGCGAACACCCAGCCCGAGGCCCAGACGATGCTGGGCGCGGCGCCGAGGTAGCCGGTGGCGACGCCGACCAGGAGCAACTGGGCGCGGTGCGCGTGGACTACCTGCTGGCGCTCGTCGCTGCTGGCGTGCTCCGCGAGGGCGTCGAAGGCCATGACCCGGTACGTGAGCCAGCCCCAGATCAGGGGCGGCAGCAGCAGGAACAGCGGCGGGATGAACCACAGGGGCAGCGAGATCACCATCGCCAGCAGCGCGAGCACCATGGACCCGAAGGACCAGAGGGCGCTGCCGATGAAGGATCCCCCGTGCTTGGCTTCCAGGTCGGGGAAGCGGCGGCGCGCGACCAGCTTCACGACGGCGGGCATCATCAGCACCGCGACGACGAACAGCACCACCACCACCAGCACCGGCGTCACCGCGAAGATGATGATGACGGGCGCCAGCACCTTCTTCAGGCCGGCCAGGCCCATGTCGGACAGCCACTGGAAGATGTCGCTCAGCCAGCTCGAGTTCTCCAGCCACAGGAAGACGGCGTTCACCGCGCTGTCCCAGAAGAAGTAGCCCAGGCCCAGCGCGAGGCCGATCAGCGCGACCAGGGGCAGCAGCGACAGCCAGATCACCCGCGGGTGCAGGCAGTAGGCAACGGCGCGCCAGAAGGAGTCGAAGAGAAGGGACATGGATCTCCGTCGTCCCGCAGGGGCGGGACCCGCGCGCATTCTAGGAAGAAGGAGTTGGTGGTCTCCGCCACAGCCTCCAGCCGGGTCCATTCGAGCCCATAAACTGTTTCTCATGGTTGACAAATCTGCTTGACTGTACATAACGAGAAACACATGCCTGCTGCCGCCCCCGCTGTTGCCCCTCCCGAGCGCGAGCTCCTGGCCCGCCTGGGACAGAAGCTGCGCCGTGCCCGGAAGACGCAGAAGGTGAGCGCCGTGGCCGCGGCGGAGGCCGCCGGCATCTCGCGCGTGACGCTGCATCGCATCGAGCGCGGCGAGCCGACCGTCGCGATGGCCGCGTGGGTCGCCCTGGCCAGCACCCTCGGTCTCGCGCTGGACGTCGCGGACGCGGGGACCGCCGCGTCCGTCGCTGTGCAACTGCCCGAGCGGATCCGCCTGGACGCTTATCCGCAGCTGCGCAAGCTCGCCTGGCAGCTGCAGGGCGTGGAAGAACTCACGCCGCAGGAAGCGCTTGGTCTCTACGAACGAAACTGGCGCCACGTCGACCGGGCCGGCCTCTCCGCCGCGGAGACCGCGCTGATCCACGCGCTCTCCCAGGCCCTCGGTGGAGGACGCCTGCTTGTTTGAACGCCAGCACCATCGCGACGTCGCCCTCGTGCTGCAGGCACTGGACCCCGAGGTGCTGGCCGGGCGCCGCTGCTATTTCGGCGGCGGCCCGCCACGGAGCCGCAGCGGCTGCTAGTGCACCGGCGCGGCCACGTACGGGCACGCCCGGGGCGGATCCAGGAGGCTCTCCACCGGCCCGAAGAGGAACCCGACCCACTCGCGCACGGGAATCCGTGCGGCGGCGATCCCCGCCTTGCCCGGAACGAAGCTGGCCCGGGTCAGCGCCGGTGGCGGCATCGGGTCATCGGGCGTCGGGGCTGCGATCACCTCGAAGCCCGCCGCCTGGAACCGCCGGCGCGCGCGCGGCATGTGGTGCGGATCGGTGACGAGGGCGATCCGCTTCACGCCCATGGAGGACATGAGGCACCACGCGAAGGCGGCGTTCTCGCGCGTGTCCCTGGACTCGTTCTCCACCCAGCGCGGACCGATGCCGTACTTGCGCAGGAGGATGTCCTCCATCTTCTCGGACTCCGCGGGGAAGCCGGAATCGCCGCCGCCCTTGCCGACCAGTGCGAGCGGCACGCCGGTGGCGAAGTGCAGCTTCGCGCCGTAGTCGATGCGGTTCGTGCGGCCGCCCAGGACGACGATGGCCTGTGCGCTGGCACGGATGTCCTCGGGCCGGGCGGGCGACGACTGCCACTTCAGCGCCGCCAGCAGGAACGCGGCGCCCGCCTGCGTCGTGGCCAGCCACGCGCCAACGGCTCCCGCCAGGACCAGGAGTCCGCCCGCCAGCAAGGTCCTGCGCCAGGCCCGCCGCATCCGTCAGGTCCTTTTCGCCACACACCGCCCCGGACGGGACATGAAGAAATACATGGTTCCGTGATCTGCCGCAATTGCGCGCGAGTAGAGCACAAACCCTCCCCCGGGCGAAGGCCGGAACGGCCGGCGTCATCCACTAAACTCCCCCGACCATGGCCATCCAGAACCGCCTCGCACTGGCTGCGGGGCGCTGCCTCCTCCCCCTCGCCTTCCTGTCCGTCGCCGCCGTCCACGCCGCGCCGGCGGTGGTCGCCATCGAGGCCATGACGTCGCCCGAGCTGAAGGCGCGCATCGCCGCCGGCGCCACGACGGTGCTGGTGCCGATCGGGGGCACGGAGCAGAACGGCCCGCACATGGTGCTGGGCAAGCACAACGTGCGCGCGCGGGTGCTGTCCGAGGAGATCGCGCGCAAGCTCGGGAATGCCGTCGTGGCCCCGGTCATCGCCTACGTGCCCGAAGGCTCCATCACGCCGCCGGCGGCGCACATGCGCTTCACCGGCACCCTGTCCATCCCCGAGTCCACCTTCGAGTCGCTGCTGGAAGCCACCGCGCGCAGCTTCAAGCAGCACGGCTTCCACGACGTCTTCTTCCTGGGCGACCACGGCGGTTACCAGAAGAACGAGCAGCGCGTGGCCGACAAGCTCAATCGCGAGTGGGCGCGGGACCCGTCCTGCCGGGTGCACGCCCTCGCCGACTACTACGACGTGACGCAGACCGCCTTCGTGGATGCCCTCAGGAAGAAGGGCTTCAGCCCCGCCGAGATCGGCACCCACGCCGGCCTCAACGACACGTCTCTCACGCTGGCCGTCGACCCGTCGCTCGTGCGACAGGACGTCCTGGCCCAGGGCACGCAGCTCGATGCCGCCCACGGCGTCCACGGCGACCCGCGCCGTGCCAGCGCGGAACTGGGCCAGGTCGGCGTGCAGCAGATCGTCACCAATTCCGTCGCGGCGATTCAACGCGTGACGGCCGCCAAACGTTAGAGGCGGAACGCCTTTTCGCCATCCCATGAAACCCGTTCGAAGATTCCTCCCTGCCCTGGCGCTCACCGCGCTCGGTGCCGCCGCCGTCGTCGGCACCGTGTTCGGTGCCGGCCTGACCATGACCAACACGCTGACGCCCGTCCAGGCGCCAGGCAGCGCGCCGGCGGCCTCTGCCGGGACGCAGGCGGTCCCCGCCCCCGTGCAGACGGTGCCGGGCATGCCGCCCGTGCTGGACCCGGCCAACCTCTACTCGGAGATCGGCGCCGGCAAGCTGAGCCCGGCGGTCCAGGGCCACCTGGAACGCATCTACGTGCCCAACCTGCGCTCGAACGATGTCTACGTGATCGACCCGGAAACGGCGAAGGTCATGTACAACTTCAAGGTCGGACGCAGCCCCCAGCACGTGGTGCCGTCCTGGGACCTGAAGACGCTGTGGGTCGCGAACAATGCCGAAGGCCGCACTGACGGCAGCCTGACCCCGATCGACCCGACCACCGGCAAGCCGGCGGGGCCGGCTGTGGCGGTCGACGACCCCTACAACATGTACTTCACGCCCGACGGCAAGTCCGCCATCGTGGTGGCGGAGGCCATGAAGCGCCTGGACTTCCGCGACCCGCGCACCATGCAGCTGCAGTACTCGATCAAGACGCCCGGCTGCGGCGGCATCAACCACGCGGATTTCTCCATCGACGGCCGCTACGCCATCTTCACCTGCGAGTTCAGCGGCCAGATCGCCAAGATCGACCTGGCAAACCGCATGGTGGTGGGCTACCTGAAGCTGCGCATGCCCGCCACGCGCTTCAAGGAAGGCGCCTCGGTCATCGACCCGAAGACCGAGATCTGCACGGCGACCAAGGGCATGCCGCAGGACATCCGCAGCTCGCCGGACGGCAAGCGCTTCTACATCGCCGACATGGATGCCGACGGCGTGCACGTGGTCGACGGCGAAAGCTTCAGGGAAGTCGGCTTCATCGTGACGGGCCTCGGCACGCACGGCCTCTATCCCAGCCGGGACGGCAAGCGGCTCTACGTCGCCAACCGCAGCACCCACAAGATCCACGGCAAGCCCGACGGCCCCGGCAGCGTCAGCGTGATCGACTTCGCCACCGAGAAGGTGGTGGCCCACTGGCCCATCCCCGGCGGCGGCAGCCCCGACATGGGCAACGTCAGCGCCGACGGCCGCTGGCTGTGGCTGTCCGGACGCTTCGACGACGAGATCTACCGCATCGACACCACGAGCGGCATCGTCACCAAGATCAAGGTCGGCAAGGAGCCCCACGGCCTGACCGTGTGGCCGCAGCCGGGCCGGTACTCACTGGGTCACACCGGCAACTTGCGCTGAGACTGCGCGGCGGCGAGCTCCGCCGCCGCCAGCCAGCGCCATTCGCCCGGGCGCAAGTCCGCGGGCAAGTCCAGTTCCCCGATGCGTGACCGGTGCAGGCCGGTCACGCGGTTGCCCACCGCGGCGAGCATCCGCTTGACCTGGTGGTACTTGCCCTCCGTGAGCGTCAGGTCCACGGCGTTCGGGCCGGTCTGGACGCACGCGGCGGCCTTCACCGGCCTCGGGTCGTCGTCCAGGACCACGCCGGCCAGCAGGCGCTGGACCTGCTTCGCATCCACCGAATCGTCCGTGGTCACCTGGTAGACCTTGGGCACGTGGCGTTTCGGTGAACTCATCTTGTGGATGAAGGCACCGTCGTCGCTGAGGAGCAGCATGCCGGTGGTGTCCTGGTCCAGCCGGCCGATGGCCTGCACGCCGGGCTGGCCGCCCTTGACCGGGCGCTGGCGCAAGGGCGCGGGCAAGAGCGTGTAAATGCTGGGCCACGCGGACGGCTTCTGCGAGCACTCGTAGCCGGCGGGCTTGTGCAGCATCAGGTAGGCCTTGGCGTGGAAGATCCAGGGCCGGCCTTCGACGGTGAACTGCAGGCCGTCGGTATCGAAGTCCGCGTAAGGATCGGTGACTGCGTTGCCGCTGACGGTCACGAGCCCTTGCTGCACGAGGCCGAGGCAGGTGCGGCGGGGACCGAAGCCCTGCGAGAAGAGGATCTCCTGGAGTTCCATGGGCCGGCGAGGCTACCATGCCGGACCTTCGCTCCCGAACGCTGCCATGCGATTTCGCTGCCTGCTTGCGGCCTGGATGCTGTGCCTGCTCGTTCCCGGCCTGCGGGCCCAGGAGAACGCGCTCACCGTCGTACAGGATGGGCATGGTGTCGCCACCGTGTATGTGTCCGCGGCCGCGGGGGAGCTCGAGAAGGCCGCCGCCAACGACCTGGTGAAGTACGTCGAGAGGATGAGCGGCGCGCAGTTGCCGCTCGTGATGGTGGCGGAGGGAAGCCGCGCACCCGCGGGACCGGCATTGCTGGTGGGCAAGGTGGCCCTGGCGGAGGATGCATCGCTCGCGGGTCGCCTTGCGTCGGCCGCGAAGAAGAACCCCCTGGTCAACGCCGACGCGATCGTCCTGCGGCGCCGGGGCGATCGCCTCTACCTCGCCGGCAACAACGACCGCGCCCACTACTTCGCCGTGAGCAAGCTGCTGCAGGACTGGGGCTGCCGGTGGTACCTGCCGACGGAGTTCGGGGAGGTGATCCCGGAACAGCGCAGCCTTTCCGTCGGCGCGGTCGACTACGCGTATGGGCCGCCTTTCGAGATCCGCAGCTACTGGCTCAGCTGGGTGGCGGACACCACCGGGCAGCAGGAATTCCAGCGCCGCAACTTCGCCAATCCGACGCAGCTCCCGATCTTCGGCCATGCCCTGGGCGGCTACACCAAGTCCCTGGTGCCCCCGGGAAGGTCGACGCTCAACGTGCCGTTGTCGGAGCCCGCGACGGCGCTGGAGGTGGCGCGCCAGGTCGACGCCCAGTACGCCAAGGGCGTGCCGGGCATCTCGCTGGCCATCGACGACGGCCTCTACGTGAACGACTCGCCCAGCGACGCCGCGCTGCAGGCGCGCGTCGTGGACAAGTACATGCTGACGTACTCGAACACGGACGCCATGATGGCCCTGTACAACAGCGTGGCCCGCGTGCTCCGGCAGAAGTACCCCGACAGCCCGACGAAGATCGGCGGCCTCATCTACTCCAACGTCACCCTGCCCCCCCAAAGCGTGACGCACATCGAGCCGAACATCGTGATGTGGCTCGCGGCGATCGACATCGATCCCAACCACGGCATGGACGACCCGCGCTCGCCGCCGCGGCAGGAGTACAAGGGCATCCTGTACCGCTGGGCCGACCTGCTGAAGGGGCGGCTCGCGATCTACGACTACGACCAGGGACAGCTGGTCTGGCGCGACCTCCCGAATCCGTCGCAGCACGTGTTCGCGCAGGACGTGAAGCACTACCGCAAGGCCGGCATCCTGGGCGTGCACACCGAAAGCCGCGGTGCGACCGCCACGACCTTCCTGAACCTGTTCTTCCGGCTGCAGCTGCTGTGGAACCCGGACGCGGACGTCGACGCCATGCTGGCGGAGTTCTATCCCAAGTTCTATGGGCCTGCAGCAGCGCCCATGGCGGACTACTGGAACGCCATCTTCGCGGCTTGGAAGGACACGGTTTCCACCGAGCACGAGTACTTCATGGCGCCGGTCGTCTACACGCCCGAACTGGTGGAACGTCTCGGCCGCTCGCTGGCCGCGGCGCAGGCGGCGATCGCCCCGTTGAAGGCGAAGGGCGACCCGACGCGCAACGAAAAGCTGTACCTGGAGCGCATGCGGTTCACCGAGCTGTCGTACGGCGTGCTCCAGAACTACATGGCGATGGTCCGCTTCGCCGCCACCGAAGGCGACTACCCGAAGGCCGTGGCCGCCGGCGAAAGGGCGCTGGCGTTGCGCGAACAGCTGACGGCCATGAACCCGACCTTCACGACCTACAAGAAGATCGGCGAGCACGGCGTGGCCTGGTTCCCGGGCGAGGTGCAGCAGATGCGCGAGCTCGCCGCGCTCACGGGCGGGCCCAAGGGCACGCTCGTGACGCGGACACCCCTGGAGTGGTCGTTCCGCGCCGATCCCCACGACACCGGTCTCGCGCGCGGGTGGGCCTACACCCCTGCGCGCGAAGCGGCCGCCCAAGGCGACCCCTGGCAGACGCTGAAGACCGACCTGTACCTGCAAGGCCAGGGCGTCCTGCTGCCGGACCAGCAGAGCTTCCTCGGCTACTGGTGGTACCAGACCGACCTGGACCTGGGGTCGCGGCAGGTGCAGGGCCCCGTGCATCTCATGTTCCCGGGCGTCTTCAACCAGGCCTGGCTGTACGTCAACGGGCGGCTCGTCGCCTTCCGTAACGTGCAGGAGCCATGGTGGCGCACGGACTACCGCTTCGAATGGGACGTGGACCTCACCGGCCACTTGCAGCCCGGCCACAACCTCATCACGGTCCGCGGCTTCAACGTGCATCACTTCGGCGGCCTGTTCCGCCGGCCGTTCGTCTACCGGGCGAGCGGGGGCTGACTGCCCGCGAGATCCGGGTTTCCTGACCGAAGTCAAAACCGGCAAGGGGAAGGCACGGTCCAATCGTTCAGTCTTGAGCATTCCGGCCGCGTGTTGACCATCGGCAGCAGCCAGCCGACATGACCATCACCCGCAGAATCGGACAACTGTTCACGCACATCCCCCGCCGCCGTCGCTGGCAGTTCGCGCTGCTGGCCGCCCTGATGCTGGCCGGCGTGGTCGCGGAAATGATCACCCTGGGCGCCGTCGTGCCCTTCCTGGCGCTGCTTGCCGATCCGGGGATCGCCCGGAACCATGCCTTCGTGCGCCGGCTGCTGCCCGCCGGGGGGAGCATCCGGGACATGCAGCTGACGGCGGCCATCGCCTTCTCCTTCTTCGCGCTGGCGGGCGCGGGACTGCGCATCCTGCTGGCCTGGTTCATCAACCGCGTGTCCTACGGCCTCGGCTCGGACCTGGCCAGCGAGGTTTACCGCCGCACGCTGTACCGGCCCTATGCCTGGCACGCCAGCCGCAACAGCGGGGAGATCCTGGCCGGCATGCAGAAGGTGACCGCGGTGACCTTCGGCGTCATCGTGCAGGTGGTCCAGGGCAGCGTGGCGCTGGTGCTTTGCCTCGCCATCATCGCCACCCTGGTCTTCATCGATCCCGTCATCGCCCTGGCCGCCGCCGGCGGCTTCACGCTCCTGTACGGATCGACCATCTGGGCCTGCCGGGGCGCCATGCGGCGCAACAGCCGCGCGATCGCCCAGAACGAGACCCGCCGCGTGCAGGCGATCCAGGAGGGACTGGGCGGCATCCGCGACATCCTGCTCGATGCGACCCAGCCGGTGCACTGGCACCGCTTTGCCCAGCTCGATTACACCGTCCAGAGGGCGCGCGCCAGCGTTGCCTTCATCGCGAGCTCGCCACGCTTCTTCGTGGAGGCGACGGGCATGATCCTGATCGTCGCCCTGGCCTACTGGGTCAGCGTGCGCGAGGGCGGCCTGATGGCGGCCGTCCCCACCCTGGGCGCGCTGGCATTCGGTGCGCAGAAGCTGCTGCCCCAGATGCAGCTGGCCTATGGGGCCTGGTCCAGCGTCAGCAGCACGCACCACCAGCTGGACGACGTGCTGGAACTGCTGGAACGACCGGTCGCCCACGAGGCAGCCCCGCGGACGCGACGGATCGTGGAAGCCGGCGCCGCGGCAACGCCGCCGCTCGTTGCCCTGAAGCACGTCCGCTTCCGCTATACGCCGGACGGACGCGAGGTGCTGCGCGACGTCAGCCTGGAGATCCCCCGGGGCGCACGCATCGGCATCGTCGGCGCCACGGGCAGCGGCAAGAGCACGCTGGTAGACCTCCTCATGGGCCTGCTGTCGCCGACCAGTGGCCAGGTCGACATCGAAGGCGTTCCGCTGGACGCCGCCAGCTGCCGCGGCTGGCAGGCGCGCGTCGCCCACGTGCCGCAGGCCATCTACCTGTCCGAAGCCAGCATCGCCGAGAACATCGCCTTCGGGGTGCCAGCCGCGGGAATCGACATGGACCTGGTCCACGAAGCCGCGCGCAAGGCGCAGCTCGACGCATTCATCTCCGGCCTGCCCGAGGGCTACGCGACGACCGTCGGCGAGCGGGGCGTCCGGCTCTCGGGCGGCCAGCGGCAGCGCATCGGCCTGGCCCGCGCGCTTTACAAGCGGGCCGACGTGCTGGTGCTCGATGAGGCCACGAGCGCACTGGACGGCGCCACCGAGAAGGCGGTGATGTCCGCCCTGGCGGAACTCGGCCCGCAGGTGACGGTGATGATGATCGCCCACCGCCTGTCGACGCTTGCCGACTGCGATGCCATCCTCCTGCTCGAGGCACAGCGGCCGCCCCGGTGGGTGACGTATGCCGCCCTGACGGCTGCGCCATCCGACGGGATCGCCCCAGGGGGATCGATCGCCGCCACGGCGGCCTGACCGCGCTTCGTCCGCCGTCATTCTGTCGTTCCACCGCGCCACGCGTGGCGGACTTCTTACCAACTCTGCCGTGCATTCCCCGCCGGAAAGCGTTGCGGTTGCGGAAGCACCCAGTTACATTGCTCACTCTTGAACATTCCGGCCCCGTTGCCGGAATGCCCATGATCCCGAGCCCATGGCCAGCAACCATTACGAACGGTCCGAGGACCTGCACTTCCGCGTCCTCAGGCTGCTGCAGGACGAACCGGACCTGTCGCAGCGCGAGCTGGCCTCCCGGCTGGGCGTGAGCAACGGGAAGCTGCACTACTGCATGAAGGCGCTGATCGAGAAAGGGCTGGTGAAACTGGGCAACTTCGCCCAATCGAAGCACCACCTCGGCTACGCTTACCTGTTGACGCCGGCAGGCATCAAGCAGAAGGCCGCGATGACGAGCGACTTCCTGCAGCGAAAGGTGGCGGAGTACGAGGCGCTGCATGCGGAGATCGCCGCGCTGCAGGCGGAAATGAAGGCGCAGCGCACGGCCGGCGCGAAGAAGTCGGCGCACTGAACGGAAGGCGGGAAGAGTGGACCTGAAGGACAAGACGCTGGCGATCATCGGCCTGGGCTACGTGGGCCTGCCGCTGGCCGTGGAGTTCGGCAAGAAGCGGCCGGTGATCGGGTTCGACATCAACCCGAAGCGGGTGGCCGAACTCAAGGCGGGCGAGGACCACACGCTCGAGTGCAGCCGCGGCGAGCTGGCGGAAGCCAGGCATCTGCAGTACACGAGCGACGCAGTGGACCTGGGCAAGGCGCAGGTGTACATCGTCACCGTCCCCACGCCGGTGGACCAGGCCAATCGCCCCGACATGCGGCCCCTGGTCGGGGCCAGCCAGACGGTCGGCAAGGCCCTGAAGAAGGGCGACGTGGTCATCTACGAATCCACGGTCTACCCCGGCGCAACGGAGGAAGTCTGCGTTCCCGTCCTGGAACAGGTGAGCGGGCTGAAGTTCAACGTCGACTTCTTCTGCGGCTACAGCCCGGAGCGGATCAACCCCGGGGACAAGGAGCACCGGCTCCCCTCGATCAGGAAGGTCACCAGCGGCAGCACGCCGGAGGTCGCCGATGGCGTCAATGCGCTGTATGCGCAAGTGGTGACCGCGGGGACCCACAAGGCCAGCAGCATCCGGGTGGCCGAGGCCGCGAAGGTGATCGAGAACACGCAGCGCGACGTGAACATCGCCCTGATGAACGAACTGAGCCTGATCTTCCACCGGCTCGGCATCGACACCCTGGAGGTCCTGCAGGCGGCAGGGACCAAGTGGAACTTCCTCCCCTTCCGTCCAGGCCTGGTGGGCGGCCACTGCATCGGCGTGGACCCGTACTACCTGACGCACAAGGCGCAGGAGGTGGGTTACCACCCCGAGGTGATCCTGGCAGGCCGCCGCATCAACGACAACATGTCGAAGCACGTGGCCGACGAGACGGTGAAGCTGATGCTGCGCAAGGGCCTGCCGGTGCTCGGAAGCAAGGTCCTGGTCCTGGGCCTGACGTTCAAGGAGAACTGCCCGGACGTGCGCAACACGAAGGTCGTGGACATCATCCACACGCTGGAGCGCTACAACGCCAAGGTCGACGTCTACGACCCGTGGATCAACGTCGCGGACGCGGAACACGAATACGGGCTCAAGTGCCTGGACAGCGTTCCGCAGGCAGGCGCCTACGCGGCGGTCGTGCTGGCCGTCGGCCACCGGCAATTCATCGAACTGGGGGAACAGGGCATCAAGGCATTCGGGCAACCGGGCGCCGTCCTGTTCGACGTGAAGAGCATCCTTCCGCGCGGCGCCGCCGACGGCAGGCTTTGAAGGACCTATGAAGATTCTCGTGACCGGCGCGGCCGGATTCATCGGCATGCACACCTCCGAGCGCCTGCTGGCGCGCGGCGACGAGGTGATCGGCGTCGACAACCTGAACGACTACTACGACGTGCGCCTGAAGGAGGCCCGCCTGGCCCGCCTGCAGGGCAAGCCCGGCTTCCGCTTCCACAAGCTGTCCGTGGAAGACCGCGAAGGCATGGCGAAGCTGTTCGCCACGGAAAAGCCGCAACGCGTGATCCACCTGGCCGCGCAGGCCGGCGTGCGCTACTCGCTCACGAACCCGCACGCCTACGTCGACGCCAACCTCCAGGGCTTCCTGAACATCCTGGAAGGCTGCCGGCACAACGGCGTGGAGCATCTTGCGTATGCAAGCAGCTCCAGCGTCTACGGCGGCAACACGAAGATGCCGTTCTCCGAGCACGACAACATCGACCATCCGGTGAGCCTGTACGCGGCGACCAAGAAGGCCAACGAACTGATGGCGCACACGTACAGCCACCTGTTCCAGCTGCCGACGACAGGTCTTCGCTTCTTCACGGTGTATGGACCTTGGGGCCGGCCGGACATGGCGCTGTTCCTCTTCACCAAGGCCATGCTGGAAGGCCGGGCCATCGACGTGTTCAACAACGGGCAGATGGTGCGGGACTTCACGTATATCGATGACATCGTCGAGGGCGTGATCCGGGTGTGCGACAAGCCGGCTACGGCGTCCGCCACCTTTGATCCGGCCGATCCGGATCCCGCGACCAGCAATGCGCCCTATCGCGTGTTCAACATCGGGAACAGCCAGCCGACGCCGCTGATGGACTACATCCATGCGCTGGAGCAGGCGATCGGCGTGGAGGCGAAGAAGAACTTCCTGCCGATGCAGCCGGGGGACGTGCCGGCGACGAACGCGGATACGACCGAGCTCGATGCGTGGGTGGGGTTCAAGCCGGGGACGGCGGTGCAGGAAGGCGTCCGGCGCTTCTACACGTGGTACCGCGAACACTACCGCGTTCCGGCATGACGCGAAGACGTCTCCCAGTTTCATCCACGCTCCATTCGGCACCATTCGCAGTCAAATGCTCACCGACAAATCCATCCTGATCACGGGCGGTACCGGCTCCTTCGGCCAGGCGTTCGTCGACACGGTCCTGAAGCAGTACCCCGGGATCCGTCGCCTCGTCATCTACTCGCGCGATGAATTGAAGCAGTACCAGATGCAGCAGCGGTTCGCCGATCGCAAGCACAAGGGACTGCGCTTCTTCATCGGGGACATCCGCGACGAAGCCCGCTTGAACCGCGCGCTGGAAGGCATCGACATCGTCGTCCATGCCGCGGCGCTGAAGCAGGTGCCGGCCGCGGAGTACAACCCCTTCGAGGCCATCAAGACCAACGTGCTCGGGGCGCAGAACCTCATCGAGGCCTGCCTGTCCTCCAACGTGAAGAACGTGGTCGCGCTGTCAACGGACAAGGCGGCCGCACCGGTCAACCTCTATGGCGCGACCAAGCTCTGCTCGGACAAGCTGTTCATCGCCGCGAACAACGTCAAGGGCGCCCGGGACCTGCGCTTCAGCGTGGTGCGGTACGGCAACGTCATGGGCAGCCGCGGCTCGGTGATCCCTTTCTTCCTGGAGCAGCAGAAGAACGGCGTGCTTCCGATCACGGACCCGCGCATGACGCGCTTCAACATTTCGCTCCAGGAAGGCGTCGACATGGTCCTGTGGGCGATCGAGAACGCGCTGGGTGGCGAAATCTTCGTGCCGAAGATCCCGTCCTACCGCATCACCGACGTGGCCAAGGCCGTGGCCCCCGACTGCCGGCAGGACGTGGTGGGCATCCGTCCGGGCGAGAAGATCCACGAGGAGATGATCACCGCGAGCGACAGCCTCAACACGGTGGATCTCGGCCGGTATTACGCGATCTTGCCCAGCGGCTCGGAGTCCTACGATCTCCAGCAATACTGCCGCGAACGGAATGCCAAGCCGGTTCCGGAAGGCTTCTCCTACAACAGCGGCACCAACCCCGACTTCCTGACCACGGGACAGTTGCGCGACCTCATCGCGACGCTGCAGGCAGGCGCCCGTCCCGACTGACGCATCCATGGAATTCATCCCGTACAGCTGCCAGCAGGTCACGGACGAAGATGTGGCGGCGGTCACGGCCGTCCTCCGCTCCGAATACCTGACGCAAGGGCCAGCCGTCGTCGAATTCGAGGCGGCATTCGCGACGCGACATGGCGTGAAGCATGCGGTCGCCGTCACCAATGCCACGGCGGGACTCCACGTCGCTTGCCTTGCGCTGGGCGTGGGCCCCGGTTCGCTGGTCTGGACGACCCCCAACACCTTCCTCGCATCGGCAAATTGCGCTCGGTACTGCGGCGCGGATGTCGACTTCGTCGACATGGACCCGACGACGCGCAACATGAGCGTCGAGGCGCTTGCCAGGAAGCTGGAGCAATCCGACCGCCGGCCGTCCGTGGTCATCCCGGTGGACTTCTCGGGCCTGCCCTGCGACCTGCGCGAGATGCGGGCGCTGGCGGACCGCTACGGCTTCCGCATCCTCGAGGACGCATCCCACGCTGCCGGCGCGACCTACCTTGGGGCTCCGGTGGGAAGCGCGTACGCCGACGTCAGCGTCTTCAGCTTCCATGCCGTGAAGATCGTGACGACGGCCGAAGGCGGCATGGTCACGACGCAGGACCCGGTGCTGGCCCGCAAGCTGCAGCTGCTGCGGTCACACGGCATGACCCGCGAACCGGGAGAAATGACGGCCACGCCGGAAGGCGCCTGGTACTACGAGCAGCACCTGCTCGGATTCAACTATCGGTTGACGGACGTGCAGGCCGCCCTTGGCACCTCGCAGTTGCGCCGGATGGACGCCCTTCACCGGGCGCGTTGCGCATTGGCGGACCGCTACGACGACCTGCTGGCGGATCTTCCGCTGCGCCTTCCCGTCCGCCTGCCGGACCGGGTGTCCTCCTGGCACCTGTACGCCGTCGAGGTCCTGCCCGAGGCGCGCCGCACGCGGGCGGAGGTCTTCCGGCACATGCGCGAGGAACGGATCGGCGTGAACGTCCACTACATCCCCGTCCACCTGCAGCCGTACTACCGGACCCTGGGTTTCGGTCCCGGGGACTTTCCGGCCGCCGAAACGTACTACGCGCACGCCATCAGCCTGCCGCTCTTCCCTGCCCTCACCGAAGTCCAGCAGCAACGCGTGGCGAATACATTGCGCGCGGCGCTGGGGGAGCGGGGGTGAGGCTCGCGGTCATTCCTGCGCGCGGGGGGAGCAAGCGCATTCCCCGGAAGAACGTGCGCAGCTTTGCCGGCCAGCCCATGATCGGTCACGCGATCGCTGCCGCCCGCGACAGTGGGCTGTTCGAGCACATCCTGGTGTCGACCGACGATGAAGGCATCGCGGCGACCGCCAGGTCCCTGGGCGCCGAGGTTCCTTTCCTGCGCCCCGCGGAACTGGCGGACGATCACACACCCACCGTACCCGTCGTGGCGCATGCGATCGAGGCGTGCCAGGCATTGGGCTGGCGGGCCGACGTGGTTTGCTGCATCTATCCCTGCGTTCCGTTCCTCCGAGGGGAGGATCTCCTGACAGCCCTGGCCGAAGTGGATCGGGGAGCCGCATACGCCTTCCCGGTCGCGCCGTTTGCGTCCCCGGTGCAGCGCGCCCTGCGACGCGGGGACGACGGCACTTCGCAGCCGCTCTTTCCCGAGTTCGCATCGGTGCGGACGCAGGACCTACCCGAGGCCTTCCACGATGTTGGCCAGTTCTACTGGGGACGAGCCGATGCCTGGACGGCCGGCCTCAACATCCACCTGCACGGCCGCACGATCGTCATACCGCATTGGCGGGCTGTCGACATCGACACGCCCGACGACTGGCAGCGGGCCGAGCTGATGTATCGGGCCCTGCTGCAGGAGCGGAACCGATGAAGGTGGCGATCCGTGCCGACGCCTCGGCCCGCATCGGAAGCGGCCACGTCGTGCGCTGCCTCGCGCTGGCTGACGGCATTGCAGCACGCGGAGGCGAAGCCGTATTCGTCACTCGCGAGCTGCCGCAGCACCTGCGCGACGCGATCACCCAGGGTGGTCACAAGCATGTGTCGCTTGCGCTTCCCATCCCCGCCGAACTGGATGCACCCCAGGAGCCGTGGCCGCAGGCGGAGCAGTTGCGAGACGCTGCGCGGACGCGGGAGATGCTCGCCGGATTCGCACCCGAGTGGATCGTCGTGGATCACTACGGGCTGGCGGAACGATGGGAGACGGAGATGCAAGGCTCGGGCGCCCGCCTGCTCGCCATCGACGACCTGGCACGAGCCCACAGCTGCAACATCCTGCTTGACGCCAATTTCCATCCCCATGCTGCACAGCGCTACCGCGAAGCGCAGGATGGCGGGGCGAAACTCCTGCTGGGCCCCCGCCATGCCCTCCTGCGACCTGCCTTCGCGCAGGGGCGTGCGGCGGTGAAACCGCGCACGGGTCCGGTCCGGCGGCTGCTGGTGTTCATGGGCGGCATGGATGCCGGCAACGCGACGGGCCGCGTCCTGGCTGCCGTGGAGCGGCTGCCCGAGTCGCCGGACATCGACGTCGTCATCGGTGCCACGCACCCGGCCCGCAAGGCAATCCAGGCCTTTTGCGATGCGCGGCCCGGCCGGACGTGCCATGTCCAGACGGACGACATGCCAGGCTTGCTGGCGCGCACCGATGTCGCCGTCGGTGCGGGCGGTGGCGCGAGCTGGGAACGCTGCTGCCTCGGCGTGCCGACCCTGGCCCTTGCGCTGGCGAAGAACCAGGCGGAAGCCCTGGCGCCCGCGGCCGATGCCGGCTTGCTGCTGCTTCCGGACGGAGGCTTTCCGGAGACGGAACTGCTTGCCGCCCACCTGCTGGCCCTGATCCACAACGCTCCGTTGCGGCGGCGCCTGTCAGAGGCCGGCATGGCCATGGTCGACGGCAAGGGCGTGGCCCGCGTCGTGGGTGCCATGGCAGGCTCGCTCGTTCAGGTCCGTCCCGCGTCCCCGGAGGACAGCGAACGCCTGCACGCCTGGCGCAATGCGCCGGCCGTGCGCAGCGCGTCGCGCAACGACGCGCCGATCGCCCTCGATGAACACCAGCGCTGGTTCGACGCAGTCCTTCGGTCTCCTGATCGCGTGCTCCTGATCGGCGAGGACGGGGCAGGCCCCGTGGGCGTCGTTCGGTTCGACCTGGACGGCCCTGTCGCCGAAGTCTCGATCTACCTCGCGGAGACCCGGCTCGGCCAGGGCCTGGGGCGCGGCCTGCTGCGCTCGGCCGAAGAGTGGCTGGCTCGCCGGCGGCCGGAGGTCTCGCGCCTGCGTGCGGAGGTACTGGTTGGCAACACCGCTTCGCAGCTCCTGTTCGAGGAGGGAGGCTATGAGCCCGCGGGGCAGAGGTTTGCCAAGAGGATGGAACACGCATGAGCGCAGACGCCGACATCGTCATTGCCGGCCGCCGGATCGGCCGCGGCCACCGCCCGTTCATCATCGCGGAGATGTCGGGCAACCATAACCAGTCGCTGCACCGCGCTCTGCAGATCGTGGAAGCAGCGGCGCGCGCCGGGGCGCATGCCTTGAAGCTGCAGACCTACACCGCTGACACGATGACGCTGGATGTGCACGGCGAAGGCTTCCAGATCGAGGACAAGGGCAGCTTGTGGGCCGGCGCTTCGCTCTACAAGCTCTACCAGCAGGCGTATACGCCCTGGGAATGGCACGGGCCGCTGTTCGAGCGCGCGCGCGCCCTGGGAATGACCGCGTTCAGCACGCCGTTCGACGAAAGCGCCGTGGCATTCCTCGAGGAGCTCGACGCGCCCGCGTACAAGATCGCCTCGTTCGAGAACACCGACCTGCCCTTGATCCGCCGTGTGGCGCGCACGGGCAAGCCCATGATCATTTCCACGGGCATGGCGACCGCGGGCGAAATCGACGAAGCGGTCCGCACGGCACGCGACGCCGGCTGCAACGACCTGGTGTTGCTCAAGTGCACGAGCACGTATCCGGCCACGCCCGAGAACACGAACGTGTCGACCATTCCGCACATGCGGCAACTGTTCGACTGCCAAGTCGGCTTGTCCGACCACACGATGGGGGTCGGCGCCTCCGTCGCTGCCGTGGCCCTGGGCGCAACGGTCATCGAGAAGCACTTCACGCTGCGCCGCGCCGATGGCGGCGTGGACAGCACCTTCTCCCTGGAGCCGGAGGAGCTCGCCCAGCTTGTGACGGAATCGGAACGCGCCTGGCAGAGCCTCGGTCACGTGAGCTACGGGCCCACGGCCGCGGAACGGAATTCCCTGCAGTTCCGGCGCTCGCTGTACGTCGTCCGCGACCTGCAGGCGGGTGACCAGCTCACGCCGGAGAATGTTCGCGCGATCCGGCCCGGGCTGGGGCTGCCCCCCAAGCACCTGGAACAAGTGATGGGCCTGCATGTGAAGGGCCCCGTGGCGCGCGGCACTCCCCTGACGTGGGAACTGCTCGCCTGAACGAAGCAACATGGCTCTTACCCGATCCGGAGGTCACGTGAGCAGTTTGAAGGAAGAGGACATCCGCCCTCAGGACCTGATGGAAGGTCAACGGGTTGCCGCCCTGACGGACCTTGGCCGGATGCTTTCCCGGCGCAGCGAGTTCGTCCGCGTCGATTGCCCGGCGTGCGGGGCGAAGGAGCGGACGCCGCGGTTCACGAAGAACGGAATGAACTACGTGGACTGCCCCGCTTGCCGGACGTTCTACGTCAGCCCGAGGCCGTCACCCGCCGTCCTCGACTGGTTCTACGCCGACTCCCCCAACTACGCCTACTGGAACGCCCACATCTTTCCCGCGTCCGAACCCGCCCGCCGGCAGCACATCTTCCGCCCGAGGGTCGATCGCCTCCTGGATATCTGCGACCGGTACGGCGTCGCGACCAAGGCCCTGCTCGAAGTGGGCGCCGGGTTCGGGACCTTCTGCTCGGAATTGATGTCGCGCGACCGGTTCACGAGAGTGGTTGGCGTGGAACCGACGCCGGGCCTGGCCGCGACCTGCCGGCAGCGCGGGGTGGAGGTGATCGAGAAGCCCGTCGAACATATCGATGTCGATGAAGTCGGCCAGTTCGACGTGGTTGCGAATTTCGAGGTGATCGAGCACCTGTTCAGCCCCAAGGAATTCGTCGGCCACATGCAGCGCCTGCTGCGGCCGGGTGGCCTGATGATGCTCACTTGCCCCAATGGACAGGGTTTCGACGTCGAGACCCTCGGCCCGCTTTCGAGCACCGTCGACCACGAGCACCTGAACTACTTCAATCCCGCGTCGCTTGCCGGCCTGCTCACGCGCGCGGGGATGGAAGTCCTGGAGAGCTTCACGCCCGGCAGGCTGGACGCAGAACTCGTCCGGAACCAGGCCCTCAGCGGCGCGTACAGCCTGGCCAACCAGCCGTTCCTGCAGAAGGTCCTGATCGACGAGTGGGACGCGCACGGGGCCGCCTTCCAGGAATTCCTCGTTGCCCGAGGGCTCTCCTCCAACCTGTGGGTGGTCGCCCGGAAGGCCCGCTGAGACATGAGCAGCAGCCAGCAGACCGGACGGCGGGAGGTCACGATCGTGGACCTCCAGATCCAGAACATCCAGTCCGTCCAGAACGCGTTTCGCACCATCGGAGCGGATGTGAGGGTTGCCTCGGACGCCTCCGGCATCGAGGCGGCCGACTTTCTCGTGCTGCCGGGCGTCGGTTCATTCAGCGCTGCGGCAGAGCGCCTGGCCGGCACCCTGAGGCAGGCGATCCGGAACCACGCCCTGGAGAAGAAGCGCCCGCTCCTGGGTTTGTGCCTCGGCATGCAATTGCTGGCGGACAGCAGCGAGGAGCATGGACTGCACGACGGTCTGGGCCTCGTTCCCGGCCGGGTCGTCCGGCTGCAGGAGTCCCCGCCGGAGTTTCGCGTTCCGAACATCGGTTGGCGCCACGTGCGGCTCCAGCCCGGTGCCGTGGGCCAGCTTCCATCCGCGCTCGACGGCCGCAGCTTTTATCACGTGCACAGTTTCCACTTCATGACCCGGGAGCCCGCGCACACGCTCGCGGTGAGCCGCTTCGGCGAGGGCGACATTGCCAGCATCGTGGGACGGGGAAACATCCTCGGAACCCAGTTCCACCCCGAGAAGAGCCAGGAAAGCGGGCTCGACCTGCTGCACGCGCTGCTGCTCCAGCTGCACTGACGAAGCATCCATGAAACGCCTGATCCCCGTCATCCTGCTGAAGAACGGCCTCATCGTTCGCAGCCAGCTGTTCAAGATCCACCAGAGCATCGGCAATCCGATGCACACGGTGCGCCGCCTTTCGAACTGGAACGTGGACGAACTGATCCTCCTGGACATCTCCACGGAAGACCGCCACGACATGCGGCGGGACGACCTGCAGGTGCAGTACAGCGACAGCACGTTGCTTGGCCTGCTGCCCGAGATCGCGAAGCTCTGCTTCATGCCGCTCGCCGTCGGCGGGCGCATCCGCGACATCCAGGACATGCGCGAGCGGTTCGCCCGCGGTGCGGACAAGTGCGTCATCAACAGCGAGGCCGTCCGCCAGCCCGCGCTGATCGAGGCCGCTTCCGCTGCGTTCGGGGCGCAAGCCGTGGTGGTCAGCATCGATGCCCTGCGCAAGGAAGACGGCTCGCTGGAGGTCTGCATCGACGGGGGGAAAACGCCCACCGGGCTTCACCCGGTCGCCTGGGCGAAGGAATGCGAACGCCTCGGCGCCGGGGAGATCCTGGTCAATTCGATCGACCGTGACGGCAGCGGCTACGGGTACGACCTGGATCTGGTCCGTGACGTCGCGCAAGCCGTTTCCATCCCCGTGATCGCTTGTGGCGGGGTGGGCAGGTACGAGGACTTCCCTCCGGCGCTGCAGCAAGGAGCCAGCGCAGTCGCCGCCGCGAACATCTTCAACTTCTTCGAGCTCGCCTACCCCAACGCCAAGCGCACCTGCATCGACGCCGGCATGGACATGCGGCCCGTGAGCCTGCAGAACCGGTGGTTCCCGCGGGAGCCCCGATACGACGCCGCCGCGGAGACCGCGAAGCTGGCGCAGCGGATGTCCAACGCAGCGGCGAGGCGCTTCCCCGCAGCGTCGGACACGCGGGTTCGCGCGAAGAAGTGGTGCAGCAGGTGCCTCTACCCGTCGCTCAGCGCGACGCCGATGGAATTCGACGAGAACGGCCTGTGCATGGGGTGCCAGATGGCGGCCATGAAGGGGGACTTCCCTGCCCACGAATGGGAAAGGCGGACCCGGATGCTCCGGGACATCCTGGAGCAGGCAAAGTCCAGGGACGGCAGCCGGCATGACTGCGTCATCGGCGTCTCCGGTGGCAAGGACAGCTACTTCCAGACGCACTACATCAAGAACGTGCTCGGGTACAACCCGCTGCTGGTCACCTACTACGGCAACAACTACACGCCCGAAGGGGAGCGCAATCTCCACCGGATGAGCGAAGCCTTCGGGGTGGACCACATCATCTACAAGCCCGGCGTGGCATTGCTGCAGAAGCTGAATCGCCTCGGGTTCAAGGTGATGGGCGACATGAACTGGCACTGCCACATGGGCATTGCCACCGTGCCGATGAAGATCGCGGCCTTGCACAAGATCCCGCTGGTCGTCTGGGGCGAGCACGGCTACGCGGACCTGTGCGGGCAGTTCTCCATGAACGATTTCGTGGAATGGACCTACCGCAACCGGCTGGAGCACTTCGGCCGCGGCTACGAGTGGAACTACATGGTCGGATTCGAAGGCATCCAGGCACGGGACATGGTTGCGTACCAGTATCCGTCCGACCAGGAGATGTTCGACCTCGGGTTGCGGGGGATCTATCTCTCCAACTTCGTCCCCTGGGACGGGAACGCGAACGGCAGGCTCGCGCACGAGCTGTACGGGTTCGAGCTCGGCGAGACCGCCTTCGAACGGACCTACCGGCGCGCCTCCAACCTGGACGACATGCACGAGAACGGGGCCCACGACTACCTGAAGTACGTCAAGTTCGGATACGGCCGTTGCACGGACCACGCTTCCAAGGACATCCGCGGCGGCGTACTGTCCCGCGAAGAGGGTATCAGGCTGGTCCGGCAGCATGACCCCGTGAAGCCGCGCGACGTCCGGCGCTGGCTGGAATACGTGGGCATGTCGGACCAGGAGTTCGATGCCATCGCCGACACCTTCCGGGATCCCCGTGTCTGGTGGTACGAGGGCGGCTGGCGTCGCCACGAACTGGAGAAGTAGGCCAGCGTATGCTCCTTCGGCTTCTTCAACACCTCGACAGGCGACGCAGGCTGCAGACCGCCGCGCTCGTCGGCGTGATGTTGCTTGCCGCGGTCGCCGAAATGGCGACGCTCGGCGCGATCGTTCCAGTGCTGTCGCTGGTCTCCACGCCGGACCGTGTCAGCTGCAGGGTTCCGCTACTGCCCTGCGCGATCGACCTGGAGATGGCGTTGCTCTTCTTCGCCGTGGCCGTGCTGCTCTCCGGCGCGCTTCGCATCTTCCTCACCTGGTTCTCGACCCGGCTGACGTTCGCGATCGGTGCCGACCTGGGCTTGAAAATCTACAAGACCACGCTGCACGAACCCTATTCGGAGCACGTGAAGAGCAACAGCAGCGAAATCATCTCCGACATCCTCAAGGTGGACGGCGTCGTTGCGAGCGTGCTCTATCCCGCGATCAACGTGGTAGTCGCCCTGGTGCTGACGACGGCCATCCTGGCGACGCTCCTGCGCATCGATGTCACCAGCACGGCCATCAGCTTCCTGGTGTTCTCCGTTCTCTACGTGGGAATGTTCCTGTTCACGCACAAGCAGCGCGTACGCAACTCGATCCTCGTCGCCGATCTCGACGCGCGCCGGATCAAGGCGGTCCAGGAAGGACTGGGAGGGATCCGCGACATCCTGCTGGACGGGGCACAACGCGTGTACTACGAGAAGTTCGACCTCCTGAACCGCACGCAACGGACTGCACAAGCGCAGAACTCGTACATCGGCATCTATCCCCGGTTCGTCGTCGAAACCGTGGGCTTGCTGTTCATCGCGCTGGCGGGCTGGTACTTCGCCCGCCAGGGCGGCAACATCGCCGTGGGCTTGCCGGTTCTGGGCGCGCTCGCCCTCGGCGCGCAGAAGCTGCTGCCGCAGGTGCAGATCATCTATCTGGGCTTTTCCGCGGTCCGGGGCAACATGGGGATCGTCGAAGACGTCGTGCAGCGACTGGATCGCGCGCAGCAATACTCCGCGCCAGCCGCCACGGCTGCATCGACGCTTCCGCCGCACCCGGAGAAATCCGGCGACATTCCCATCCTGGAACTCGTTGACGCGTCCTTCAGCTATGTCGACGGCATGCCGGTTCTCCAGGGCCTCAGCCTGTGCGTCCAGAAAGGGAGCCGCGTCGGTTTCGTCGGCCGGACCGGCAGCGGGAAGAGCACGCTCATCGACCTGCTGATGGGACTTCTCTTCCCCACGCGTGGCGTCCTTCTGTTCAATGGTCATCCCGTGACGCCGGACAACGTCCGCGCCATGCAGGACCGCATCGCCCACGTCCCCCAGGCCATCTTCCTCACCGATGCGTCCATCGCGGAAAACATCGCCTTCGGCGTCCCTCCGGACGAACTCGATCTTCCGCGGGTCAAGGAGGCGGCCGCCAGGGCGCAGCTTGCGGACTTCATCGCGTCGCTGCCGCAGGGGTACGACACGCAGGTGGGGGAACGGGGGATCCGCCTTTCGGGCGGCCAGCGGCAGCGCATCGGCATTGCGCGCGCGTTCTACAAAAAGACGGACATCCTGATCCTGGACGAGGCAACCAGTGCGTTGGACGACGCAACGGAAGCCCGCATCATGGATGCCATCTACGAGAGCGATCCCGACGTGACGGTGCTGATGATCGCCCACCGCACGTCCAGCCTCGTGCATTGCGACGTCGTGTACGAGATCCAGGAGGGCAGGATTTCGCGGCAGGGGCGGCACGTCGGCGCGCCGCGCGTGACGCCCGATGACATTCCTGCGAGCGAACGCGCATGAGCACCAGCGCAGCATCCGGAAGATCCACCGCCATGGAGGCACCCGTCCGGGCGGGCCTGAGCCTGTGCGCCGAGCGGATCGTCGCGCGGGTCCACGAGTGGCTTGAGAAGAATTCGGAATTCGTGCCCGCGGACGTGCAACGCAGGCGCGCGTACGACCGCAGCTGGCGACACTACCTCCGCGCGCTCATCGGCCTCGTTGTGCCGCCGCCGTCGCCGTCGCCCGAGTCGCAGAGGCTGATCCTGTTCCAGGGGACGCGCGACAGACGCTATCACAACATGTTCCCGGCGGCGGAGGTCATGATCGTCGGCTCCCGCGCGGAACGCGAGTACGCGCGGGCCAACGGATTCGCGTTTGCCTGGGCCCTCCCGCTGGAGGGGGCCATTCGCCTCGCCCTCGGGCGGCGCTTCCAGTTCTTCCTCCTGTACCAGCTGCACACCTGGACCAGGCTGTTGCGGAAGTACAAGACGGTCGGCATTTTCCTGTACGAAGACACGCAGCCCGTGGGGGCGTACTTCGCGCACACGGCCGCCCTCGCCGGCGCGCATGTGAAGGTGGTTTGCATCCAGCACGGCTACTTTCCACGGCCCCTCAATGACCTGCCGATCGACGGGTCCGCCTCGCAGATCAACTTCGTGTGGGATGACAAGCAGGCGGATCTCATCGGATGCGCGCCGCAGACCGCGTTCGTGATCGGGCCACCGGTGACCGCAACGGCCAAGCCCACTGCGCTGCCCGGCATCGTGCTGGTCGGTACCGGGACCTATTACGACGGCACGGGCGACTACGAAAGAACGCTTGCGTGGTACAAGTCCCTGCTCGACCTGTTGCCGGGAGAGCTGCAGCAACGGGTGTGGTACCGGCCGCATCCGAACGAGCTGGCCAATCCAGAGGTCGCCGGCCAGATTCGCCGGCTCTTCCCGAGGCTGGACGTTCTTCCGCTGGCCGAACGCCTGTCGGGAGATGTCGCGGTCTTCGTGGGATCGCTTTCATCCGTGCTCTTCGAAGCCGGGTATGCCGGCCACAGGGTCGTACGTGTCGGTCTCCGGGAAGATGCCATCCCAATGTTCGAACGCCACGCGGACTTCTCGGTGGACCAGATCGAGACCGCGGCGAAATGGCTGGAGGCCACCTGCAGCGGTGCCGGCGTCGTGCACGGTACCCCTCCTCCGCGACCGCCTCTCGATTTCCTTTCGGCCGCGCAACTCGTGCTATCGAACCCGCAATGAGCACAGTCCAGCGTGATGAATCGGGCGCCGAAACGCCCTCGCCGGGCGCGCAGCTCGATGGCGGCCGCATCGAGCCATCTGCAAGCCGGCCCGGTCCTGACGGACTGGTGGAAGCCGGGATCCGGATAGCGGCGCTCACGGACCACGAAGCCACGCCCAGTTCCCGCTTCCGCGTGCGCCAGCATATCCCCGGGCTGGCGGCGTACGGCATCCAGGTGAGCGACTTCCCGCGTCGCTGGTCGACCCAGAGCGCCGGCAGGTTCTTCCCCGAGAAGAACATCCGCTCGTCACCCTCCAAGGCCGCGGCGGCGGCCGGATTCGAACTGCTGAACGTCGTGCAGACGCTCGGCCGGGCGCTCGCCACCCGCCGCTTCGATGCAACCTGGTTGAGCCGGGAACTCGTGATCGGGTATCCGACCTTCGAAGCCCTGACCCGACGCCCCCTCTTCTACGACATCGATGACGCGGTGTTCCTCAATCCCCGCACCGCCGTCGCCGTCCGCCGCCTTCTGCCGACCGCGGCAGCCGTCCTGGCCGGCAACGAGTACCTGGCCGGCTACTGTCGCCAGTACAGCAAGAACGTCCACGTCGTGCCGACCGCGGTCGACACGACGCGCTTTTCCCCGGCGCCGGCCGCAGCGGGGGAAGAGTTCATTGTGGGATGGTCCGGGACGTCCAGTTCCTTCAAGTTCTTCCTTCCCATGCAGGACAGCCTGCGCGACTTCTTCCGCGCCCACCCGCAGGCCGTGCTGAAGGTGTGCGCAGACCGCTTCCCGCACGAGCTCACGGCTCTGGCGCCGCACATCCGGTTCGAGCAATGGAACGCGGAGGCCGAGGCCCGCCAGATCCAGTCCTTCCATGTCGGCCTGATGCCGCTCGAGGACTCCGAGTGGTCCAAGGGAAAGTGCTCCTACAAGTTCCTGCTCTATGCCGCGTGCGGCGTGCCGACGATCTGCAGCCCGGTGGGCATGAACCACGATGTGCTGCAGCTCGGGCGCGTCGGCCTTCCGGCGGTCACATCCGACGAATGGAGGGATGCGCTGGAGCATTGCTTTGCGCATCGGGGTGCGCTGGCCGCCGAATTTCCCGACTGCAGGAGGATTGCAGTCGAGCGTTTTTCGGCAGACGCGGTTCGCCGGAAGATCGCCACCGCCATGCTCCAGGGCGGGCGTGCCGCATGAGCGAACAGGCCATGGCGCGCGTCCTCTACATTTCCTACGACGGCATGCTGGAGCCCCTGGGGCAGTCGCAGGTCCTCTCGTACCTGAAGAAGCTGGCGGCGTCGCACACGATTCATCTCATCAGCTTCGAGAAGGCTTCGGATTGGGCGGGGGAAGCGGAGCGGCTTCGCCTGCAAGAGGAAATCGCCGCGCAAGGGATCTCCTGGCACCCGCTGCGATACCACAAGAAGCTGTCCGCGCTGGCGACCGCGTGGGACATTGCCTGCGGCATCTCCGTCGGCGCGTGGCTTGCCCTGCGGCACCGCCTGGACACCGTGCATGCAAGGAGCTACGTCCCTTCGGTCATAGCGCTGACCCTGAAGCGCCTGCTTGGCCTGCGCTACGTCTTCGACATGCGCGGCTTCTGGGCGGACGAGCGCGTCGATGGCGGCCTCTGGCCGCGCCATGGCCGCATGTACCGCACGGCCAAATGGTTCGAGAGGCGCTTCTTCCTTGCGGCTGACCACGTGGTTTCCCTTACACATGCAGGCGTGGAGGAAATCCGGCGCTTCCCGTATCTCCAGGCCCGCATGCCCGCCTTCACCGTGATTCCTACCTGCGCGGACCTGACACGCTTCGTCCCGGGACCCGACCGCGAGCGGAAGGGCTTCGTGCTAGGGTACGTGGGCTCCGCAGGCACGTGGTACATGTTCGAGGAGACCGCCGCCTGCTTCGTCCAGCTGCTGCGCCTGCGGCCCGATGCCCGGATCCTGATCGTCAACCGGGGCGAGCATGCCTTCATCCGGGAGCGGCTCGCCGCGGCCGGCGTGCCCGAGGCGTCATTCGAACTGACCACGGCGACGCACGCGGAAATCCCGTCCTACATGGCACGGATGGACGCCGGAATCTTCTTCATCCGTCCCGTGTTCTCCAAGCAGGCATCGGCGCCGACCAAACTGGCGGAGTTCCTCGGATGCGGCGTGCCTTGCCTCGGCAACACCGGCGTCGGCGACATGGCGCGCGTGCTCCGCGATGACCAGGTCGGCATCGCGGTAGACAGCTTCGACGGCGAGTCACTGCGCCAGGGCCTGGTGCGCCTGCTGGAGCTTGCCGCGGACCCCGCAACGTCGCAGCGCTGCGTTGCCGCGGCAAAAACACATTTCTCGCTGGATCGCGGCGTGGAGAAATACGAAACCGTGTACGAATCCCTCCTCGCAATCGCACCATGAACAAGAAGAACCTGGATGCACGCACCGTGGAGAGCTTCGGTGCGGAGTGGACGCAATTCGACCAGAGCGCCCTGCCGGAGGCCGAGGCCCGGCAGATCTTCGACGACTACTTCGCCATCTTTCCCTGGGACCGGCTGCCGGCGCGCGCCTCCGGTTTCGACATGGGCTGCGGCAGCGGCCGCTGGGCCCGGCTCGTGGCGCCCCGGGTCGGGCACCTGCACTGCATCGATCCATCGAGCGCGCTGGACGTTGCCCGGAAGACGCTTGCAGACCACGGCAACGTGAGCTTCCACAAGGCTTCCGTCGACGACGCCGCGCTGCCCGCGGGCAGCCAGGATTTCGGCTATTCGCTTGGCGTGCTCCACCATGTGCCGGACACTGCCGCCGCGCTGCGGGCGTGCGCGTCGATGCTCAAGCCGGGCGCGCCCTTTCTCGTTTATCTCTATTACGCGCTGGACAACCGGCCGCTACCCTTTCGCCTGATCTGGCGCGCGTCCGACCTTCTGCGCAGGTTCGTCCACCGGCTGCCGGAAGGACCCAAGCATGTCGTGACCGATGTGATCGCCGCGACCGTGTACTGGCCTTTGGCTCGCACCGCGCTGCTGGCCGAACGACTGTCCTTCCCCGTGGCCAACCTGCCGCTCGCCTACTACCGGAGCCGGACCTTCTACACGATGCGGACGGACGCGCGTGACCGCTTCGGAACGCCGCTCGAGCAGCGTTTCGAGCGTCGGCAGATCCTCGCGATGATGGAGGCTGCCGGCTTGTCCGATATCCAGTTCTCGGAGAAGGCGCCGTTCTGGTGCGCCGTGGGATGGCGGCAGTGATCAAAGTGCTCGGCCTCGCCCTGTACGGCCCGCTTGCGGCCAGTACGCGGTACCGCCTGGGTCAGTACGTCGCCGGCCTGGCCACCCAGGGAATTCAGCTGGAGGTCAGGTACCTGCTCGGAAATGACTACCTCGCGCGCCGGTTCGCGGGTCGCGTCGTCCGCTTGTTGCCGCTGCTGGAATCCGGCCTGACGCGCCTGAAGGACCTGATGCACCAGGCGCGCTATGACGCTGCCATGCTGCATTGCGAGCTGCTGCCCCTGCTGCCGGGCCGACTGGAACGCGCACTGCTGCGCGTTCCCTACGTCTATGACTTCGACGACGCCTTCTACCTGAAATACCGCGGCGGCCGGTTCGGATTCCTGGAGCCGGTCCTCGGCGCCAAGTTCGACCGCATCATGCGGGGCGCCGCGGCAATCACCGCCGGCAATCAGGTGCTGGCCGCGTATGCCAGTCGCCACAACGCCCACACGAACCACTTGCCGACGGTCGTGGACACGACGCGCTACCTGCCATCCAGGAAGGACTCCGGCGGGCCGTTCACCATTGGCTGGATCGGTTCCCCCTCCACGGCAAACTACCTCCCGCAGCTCGTCGAGCCCTTGTCAGCGCTAGGTCAGGAGGGGCCGGTCCGCTTCGTCGTCATCGGCGCAAATGCGCCCGCGGTGCCCCACGTCGAAGTCGTTCAACGCCCGTGGTCCGAGGCGGAGGAGGTGGACCTCATCAACTCCTTCGACGTGGGCGTCATGCCCTTGCCGGACACCCCGTGGGCCGAGGGCAAGTGTGCGTTCAAGCTGATCCAGTACATGGCTTGCGCTCGACCGGTCGTCGCCTCGCCGGTGGGTGCCAACAAGGACGTGGTGGATGCCGACTGCGGCCTGTTGGCGAGCACCTCGCAGGAATGGCTCGAGGCCTTGCGGCAATTGCGCGACCGGCCTACGCTGCGGGCCGCGATGGGCGACGCCGCACGGTGCCGCGTAGAACTGCAATACTCCCTGGCGCGCAATCTGCCCGTCCTGGCGAGGATATTGCGGCAAGCATCGATGGGAGACTGACATGTGCGGCATCACGGGGTTCCTGACGCGCGACGCGCGAGTGCTGGCGGATGCCGCCTCGCTTGCTGCGCGCATGGCCGGAGCCATCGCGCACCGAGGCCCGGACGACGCAGGCGTGTGGACGGACCCGGACGCAGGCATTGCGCTCGGACACCGCCGCCTCTCCATCATTGATCTGTCGCCGGCAGGACACCAGCCGATGGCATCGCACGGTGGCCGCTACGTGCTCGCCTACAACGGCGAGATCTACAACCATGCGGAGGTGAGAGAAGAACTGGAGCGCGCCGGCGCTGCCCCCGCGTGGCGCGGGCACTCGGATACGGAAACCCTTCTCTGCGCCATCGAACGTTGGGGCGTGGAGGCCACGCTCAACCGCGTGGTGGGCATGTTCGCCATCGCGTTGTGGGACAAGCGGGAGCGCGCGCTGTATCTCGCGCGCGACCGCTTCGGGGAGAAGCCGCTCTACTACGGGTGGGTCGGCGACAGTTTCGTCTTCGGGTCCGAGCTGAAGGCCTTCCGTGCCTATCCGGGCTTCGACAATCCGGTCTGCCGCGAAGCATTGGCGCAGTACCTGCGCTTCATGTACGTGCCCGCACCGCGCAGCATCTATCGCGGCGTCTACAAGGTCGAGCCGGGTTGCCTGCTGCGGGTCTCCGGATTCGCTCCCCGCCATCCGCCAAACGCGCCATTGCGCGCCCCCGCGCTCCATGAAGGCATCAGCGTGCAGCGCTGGTGGTCCGTCACCGCGACGGTCGAGGCAGGTGCGGCCGACTTGTTCCGCGACGAAGTGCAGGCGATGGAGGAACTCGAGACGAGCCTCGCGAAGGCCGTTCAACTGCAGTCCCTTGCCGACGTTCCCCTGGGCGCCTTCCTCAGCGGCGGCGTGGACTCATCGACCATCGTGGCGCTCATGCAGAAGCAGTCCTCCCGCCGCGTGAAGACGTTCACCGTCGGCCTCGAGGAAATCGGGATGGACGAGGCCCCGTATGCCCGCGCCGTCGCGCGACACCTCGGCACCGACCACACGGAACTGACGGTCACCGCTGCGGAGGCCTTCGCCGTCGTGCCGCAACTCCCGCACATGTACGACGAGCCGTTTGCGGATTCATCGCAGATTCCCACGCACCTGGTCTGCAAGGCAGCGCGCCAGGAAGTCACCGTGGCCCTGTCGGGAGATGCCGGCGACGAGATGTTCGGCGGCTACAACCGGTATTTCTGGGGGCCGTCGGTGTGGAACCGGCTCTCATGGCTTCCGTACCAGGTGCGTTCAGCCTTCGGTGGCGCGATCACCGCCCTTCCGTCCAGCTCGTGGGACTCGGTCGGCACCCTCTTCAACTCGGTACGGCGCGGCTCGCACGGCGTACAGCGACTGGGCGACAAGGCCCACAAACTCGCCACGCGCCTGCGCCACGTGCGCAACGCCGACGACCTGTACCTCAGCCTCGTTTCGGAGTGGCAGTCTCCCTGTTCCATCCTCGCGCACGACGGCGCCCTCGAAGTCAAGGAGCCCTCCAATCTGCTGCAGGATCCCTTGCCGTCGCGGGGCGTGGGCGACGACCAGTTGCGCATGATGTACTGGGACAGCATCACGTATCTGCCGGACGACATCCTCTGCAAGGTGGATCGGGCTGCCATGGCGATCAGCCTGGAGACGCGGATTCCGTTCCTCGATCACAGGGTGGCGGAGGTTGCATGGCGGCTTCCACTGTCGATGAAGATTCGCGGCACGCAGGGGAAGTGGGCGCTGCGGCAGATCCTGTTCAAGTACGTTCCCAGGGAGTTGATCGAGCGGCCGAAGGCCGGCTTCGGGATTCCGGTCGGCGACTGGCTGCGAGGGCCCTTGCGCAGTTGGGCTGAGGATCTGTTGGATGAGCGTCGTATCAGGAAGGAAGGCTACCTCGATCCACGGCCGATTCGCGAGGCCTGGGAAGAGCATCTCAGCGGACGCAGGGACTGGACGCACCGGATCTGGAGCGTGCTGATGTTCGAAGCATGGCTCCTCGCCGCAGCACCGCCGATCGTTCCCTAGGGACGAGGCTGCCCGATCAGACACGAACAACAGGCAAGACATGGACACGGACACGCTGCCGTATTACCTCGTTCTGTTCGCCATCGCCGTACCCGCGTTGGCCGAACACGCACGCAAGCCCACGGCCGGCTGGCTACTCACGTACCTGGTGCTCGTGTTCTTCGTCGGACTCCGGTACCAGGTCGGTTCCGATTGGGAGGGCTACCTGGCCCTGGCACGGCTGGTGGAAGACCGGTCCTTGGCGGAGGTTCTGCAGATTGGGGACCCGCTGTTCTACCTGGTGTTGTGGTCCTCGGTGCACCTGGGATTCGACGTGTACGGCGCGAACCTGGTGACCTCGGGCATCTTTCTCCTGGGCCTGTTCAGCTACTGCCGGCGCATGCCCAATCCCTGGCTAGCGCTCTACAGCGCGCTTCCCTTCCTGGTCATCGTCGTGGGCATGAGCGCCAACCGCCAGGCGGCCGCGATCGGAGTCACCCTGTACCTCCTCGCGTCGTGGGAAACCAGCAGCACGCTGCGTCGCCTGGTCGTGCTGGCCATCGCGGTGGGATTCCATACCAGCGCCTTGATCTTCATGCTGCTGTTCGTCATTGACAGCAAGCTGTCCCGCCTGCGGAAGATCCTGGCGACCATCGCCGTGCTGGCGGCGACGGCCTATTTCGCATCCTCCTCGTCCACGATCGAACGCTATACGGAGTCCTACATCGATGACACGGACATTAACGTGGCGGCCGGCGCCCTCCAGCAGATCCTGCTGAACGCCATACCCGGCCTGTTTCTCCTCCTTCGGCGTCGCAAGTTCGCGCCGCGCATCCTGCAGCCGAATTTCGTGATGCCGATGGCACTTTTCGCCGTCCTTCTCGTTCCCCTCGCCTTTCTGTACTCCGTGGCCGCGTCGCGCGTTTCGTTCTATCTCTTCCCCGTGTCCATCTCGCTTCTTTCGGCCATCCCTTCCGTGAGCCGGGATGGACGAACACGCGGCTTCCTGCGCTACACGGTCGTGCTCTATGGGATGGGACTCCTGGCCGCCTGGCTGATGCTCGCGAACCACGCCTACAACCACAAACCCTACGGCAACGTGCTGTTCCTGTAGACACCGCCATGCCTGCTGCCGCGCCCGCACGACGCCATTTCCCCCTGCTCGATGTCGCCCGGTGCGTCGCCATCTCGATGGTGATCGTTCATCACGTGGGTTTCCGGTTTGCGGACCTTGTGCCCGACATCGTGGGGCGCTTCTTCTGGGGGGTGGGGTGGGCAGGGGTGGACGTGTTCTTCGTGATCAGCGGGTTCCTGATCACGGACATCCTGATGCGGTCGAGCGGTGTTCACGCGACGAGGGCCTTCTTCGTGAACCGCGCCTTCAGGATCATCCCCCTTTACGCCGCGGCGGTGACGCTCTACGTGCTCGTCGCGAGCGCAAGGGGAACGGATCGCGATCTCTCGCAGATCTGGTGGAGCGCCCTCTTCCTGACTGGATGGGCCATTCCCTTCGTCGGCGTGGAACACGTGCCCTACACGATCACCTGGTCGCTCTCCGTCGAGGAGTCTGCCTATGTTCTCTTCGCCATCGTGGCCGGCCTGTGGAGGGCGCGTCTGCCGGCAATGCTGTGGGCCACGGTCGTCGTCTCGTTCGCCTTGCGCGCGCTCCTGGTGAGCACGGGTACCTTCGGGCCGAACGAGGTCTACTATTTTCCTCCGACGCGCATCGACTCCATCGCGTTCGGCGGCTTGATCGCGGTAGGAGTGATCAAGGCCGGGGCGCGCTATCGCTTCCTCGCAGCGATGGCAGGCGTCGCTGGCGTCTTCCTATGGTTCTTCGCGAAAGGCCAGTACAACGCGACCGTGGCAATCCTGGGCTACACCGCCTTGCCGGTGGCCGTGGCCTACCTCTGCGCGCACCTGATTCAGCGGGTCCACATGCCGCAACGCATTCCCCGCTTGCTCGCGCATATCGGGCAACGCTCGTATTTCATTTATCTCTTTCACGTGTTCGTCATAGGCGCGCTCTCCCTGCCGTACTTCCGACCCTTCGCCTCCGCCGTCGGGTTCTGGGGCACCTCCGTCGCCGTGCTCGCTGTCACGCTGGCATTGGCGGAGGTTTCGTGGCGATTCTTCGAATATCCGCTGATCCGGTTCGGGCGCGACCTCTCCAGCCGCGTCAATCCCGCGATCGAGTTCCGACGGCCCGTCTAGCGCATGACCAGTTCCGAGATCACCCCAATGCAGGACACCCGCGTGCCCTCCGGCATCCATCCGCTGCTGCTGGAGATCCGCCAGGGTGCGCGCCGACCCGTGTGCCTGGACATCGGCTGCGGCCCTTCCAAGGTGCCGGGGTCCATCGGGATCGATGCGCTGCCCTACGAGAACGTCGATCTCGTGGGTGACGTGTTCGACGTCCTGTCCCAGTTTCCTGACGGCTCGGTCGACCACGTCCATTCAAAGCACTTCCTTGAACACCTGCCTGACCTCGGCCGCCTGCTCGACGAACTGGCAAGGGTGATGAAAACGGGTGGAACGGTCAGGATCATCGTCCCCCATTTCACGAATCCGTACTACTACTCGGACCCGACGCACAAGACGCCTTTCGGCCTTTACACGTTCTGCTACTACGCGAAGGCGAACGGCATGTTCCGACGCCAAGTGCCGACGTACCAGAGGAAGATCAGCTTTTCGATCGACGACGTCGAGCTGAGCTTCCAGACGACTCCGGGGCAATACGTCCGGAGCGCCTTCAAGAAGACGCTGCAGACCATCGTCAACATCAACTCGTACACGCAGGAGCTGTACGAGGAGATGTTCTGCTACCTGTTTCCCTGCTACGAGCTGCGATACACGCTGCGCAGGACCTGATGGCTGGCCGCCCCGCTACGGTGCCGTTTCCCGCAGGATGACTTCGGTGATCCTGGCTGCCAGCTTGCCGGCCAGATACGGGCCCAGGTGGCTGCCGTCATACAGCAGGATGCGCGTCCCGGCGACCACCGGGCACTGCGTCCGCGCGCACAGAAGCTCGCGTCCGTCGATCTCGTCGAACGACAGCCCTGCCAGCCGCCCCAGGACCGACGCGCGCGCCGTCGTGGCCGCGTCGTAGTCGGCGTAGATCTGATCCGTCTCGGAAAAATAGAGTTTCTTGCGCTGGACGGGGAAGTCACGAACCACGGGATGGGGCGTCACCAGCAGGACCCGGGTTCCCGTGGCAAGGATTGTTTCCCGAAGGTGGCCGGAAAGCATGCGCGCGGGATCCTCGCGGCTTCCATCCGGGGAGACGAGCAGGGGCTGCCCCGACGTGTTCTTCTGCGTGAGATAGGTCTGGTAGGCACTGGTCAGCACGACGAAGTCGAACTTCTCCCGGCGAATCACTTCCAGTGCATGCCTGTTGTGGGTAGTGCACTGATCCGCGATGGCCTGTCCCCCGGCGCCGGCTTCGTTTCGCGTCACCTTCACGAGCGAAGGGCAGCCATTGCGCACGAACAGCCGGAGGGCAATGCCGTGATGTGCCAGCCTCTTGCCGAGGTCGCTCGCGAACGCATCCGCATAGCTGTCTCCCCACAGCGCAACCTGCCGTGATGCGCCCGGTACGGCAAAGCAATCTGCCGCGCCGACATTGCAGCGGCCATTGGTCGGGTCCGGTCCATCCGTCGACGAGAGCGACAGCACTGCGATCACGCTGCCCACAAGGAGGAACGCCGTCGCCGCGATGGCGGACGTTGCGACGGCCTTGCGGCTTGCCCTCCGGCGGAAGGGTGTCTCGACGAAGCGCCAGGTCAGGTACGCCAGCACGAAGGTCAAGCCGACGAGGATGGCCAGAACAATCGGCGATGGCTCTTCGATGCTCCGCAGTCGGGTCAGTGCCAGCAGCGGTTGGTGCCACAGATAGGCGCTGTAGCTGATCAGCCCGATCAGGACCAGCGGCCGCGCCGCCAGCGCGCTGCCCACCAGCGTGTCATCGCGTGCGCACGCGATCATCATCACCGTCCCCAGGACAGGCAGCAACGTGTACACGCTCGGCGTGGGCGTGTTCCGGTCGAAAAGGAAAATGGCCGCCACGACCATCACCATCCCCGCGACCGCGCCGATGTTGCGCACCGCCCGCGGCAGTTGGAAAGGCGCTACCGCCAGCACGGCACCCGCCAGCAGTTCCCAGGCGCGCGTGGGCAGCAGAAAGAAGGACGCCGCCGGAGAGCGGGCCACGGCCCACTGCGCCAGGGCGAGGCTCGCGACCGCGACGACGGCCAGGATGGCCGGTGCGCGGCGTCTCCCCGTCCAGACCACCAGCAGCAGAAGCAATGGGAACAGCAGATAGAACTGTTCTTCGACACCCAGGCTCCAGGTGTGCAGCAACGGTTTCGTCTCTGCCGCGGAATCGAAGTAGCCGCTCTGCCGCCAGAACACGATGTTGGAAGCAAACAGCGAAACGCCGGCCAGGGTGCGGAAGTAGTCAGTCCGGGCTTCGGGAACGATCCAGGTTGCCGCCAACGGCGCCGTCAGTATGAGAACGAGAAACAGGGCAGGCAGGATCCGCCGCGCCCGGCGCTCGTAGAACCGGGCGATCGAGAAGTCCCCGCGGTCCATCTCGGAAACGATGATCGACGTGATCAGGTAGCCGCTGATCACGAAGAACACATCGACACCCACGAAGCCGCCACCGAACGCGTGCAGGCCCGCGTGGAAGAGGATGACGGGCACCACTGCGAGCGCCCGAAGGCCGTCGATTTCTGCCCGGTATTGCACCCTGTCTCCCGAGAGGAAACGATTGTACGGGTACGTCTGCCGGTTCCAGCGATGGCCTCGGGCTGCGAGGCCGCTGGCTGCTCAGCTTGTTCCGTGAAAACGCGTACCCGTTCCTGCTTGACCTGATGGATCCGACACCGTACAACCTTTCGCCAAATGGAACACGCATCGGCTTTCCGCAGCGACGGCTACGTCATCGTCCGCGGCCTCTTCGCCCCCAGCGAGGTGCAAGAGATCCGGCAGCGCGCGCTGCAGGTCGGCCCCACCAAGCAGGAACTCCTGTCCATCCCGGAACTGCGATCCGTGCTCATGGACGAGAGGCTGCTCGCGATCGTCCGGTCCCTGGTCGGGCAGCAGTTGGTGTACTTCGGCGATTCCAACGTTTCCATCGATGCCCCTTCGCACGGCTTCCACAAGGACAACCCCGACCGGAACGATCCCAACGGCCCCGACTGGAAGGGAGACTACCCGCTCGTGCGCTTCGGCCTCTACACCCAATCGCATAAGGGCCTGCCCAACGGACTGGACCTGCGTCGTGGGTCCCACCTGGTGGCGTCGACCAAGGTTGGAAAGCACGTCTACTGCGAAACGGAGCCGGGAGACGTGGTGTTCTGGAACCTGCGTACCACCCATAGCGGATGGGGTATGACCGTGCGAGGCAGACCGGTGGATCCTGAGTCATTTGCCGGGCGCGTGCTTTGGCGTTTGCCCGCCTTGCGGGACAAGCACGAGATGCGCCGCGTCGTGCTTTTCGGCTCATTCGGCGCACCCGGATCGCACCTGGAACGTTACGTGGAATACCTCAAGTCCCGCCAGTACGGGGTGGATGCGTTCCTGGCGCAGCGCTATGACCAGGACGCGCTGGAACTTGCACGGACTCGCGGCGTCCTCGTCCGCGACATGCAGCAGGAACTACGCGACCATCCTGCCAAGGAGGTGCGAGCCGATCACTGGCAGCTGCCCTATTGAGCCGCTAGCGGCCGTCCCCGTCATCCGGCCTGGATCGGCCAGTCGAAGATGACGCTCCAGTTGTGCATGGGATGGCCCGCATAAGTCCAGTCCTGTGTATCGCGGAGATTGCCGCCGCCGCCCCTGTATGGCAACTTTCCGGTGACGGTGTTGTGTCCGTACCGAACCCTCCATCCACTTGCGGGCGCGGACTCCATGGTCAGGCGCACGCGGTTGCCGCCCATCAATGCGACGCCCTTGATGGCCTGCGTTGCGCCAGCTCCGTTGACCACGCTGAATCCGTAGTCGGGCTGCTCCGGCATGAGCGCCGTATCCAGGGCCAATCTGTCCTTGTTGAAAGTGATGTCGATGCTGTTGCCGGTGACCTGCACCGCCACGGGCTGGAGCGGCTGCCAACCCGACCGATCCAGCACGACCTTCTTGATCACCATTCCGTAGTACCCGCCCAGCCATCTGATCGATTCGCTGGAGAGATGCTGGAAGTCGCGATAGTCGAATTGATAGGACGGGCACGCAAGGTAGACGAGGGAGCTCTCCAGGCCTGCTCTCCACTGCGCAACTGCAGTGCTCTTGCGGTAGTTCGATCCGACTTGCCAGGTGATGAGGGGACTGTCCTCGGTCTGTCCCGTGACGGACCTGGCGTCCCGGTTCCAGTTCTCCGCATAGGCGATCAGCTTGGCCTTGTACGCATCGCCGTCCGGGCCGGCATCGGCCTCGCCCTGCGTCCACAGCACGGCACCCGAGGCAAAGGATGCGCCGATCACATTCGCGATGGCCTGCCCCGCGGCAAGCTGCGCGATCCCGTTTTCGTAGGCTCGGGTGCTGCCGCCCTTGGAGAGTTGGTCGATGGCCATGGCGCTCACGGCGGAATCGGAGGCGACGAACTGGACATCGGCAGGGGGCCGGCCCTGGCTTTGCTCGCTGGCGAGGAGTTGCCTCGCCGCCCCCATCGCGCCGTACATCGGGGCTTCTCGCCCCGTGCCGACCGCAGTCTGGAACACGGCGCTTCCGGTACGACGCATGAGACTGTCGTACTCCTGCGTCTGAGTCACTGCCGGAGAAGAGCCGAAGCCATTGGACTGCCCGGCATTCTGGATGTGGAGATAGCGTGCGGCCGGCCCCGGAGCGCCGGGAGGTCCTGCACAGGTGCCTGGCATCGCACAGAGCGCCCCAACCACGAGGCCGACGCCCGCGAGTTTCTGCATTTCAATCTCCGCCTGGAAAGGCGCGCCAGTCTGGTGACATTCCGGCGAGCATGCAAGGTGAGTCGTCGGACACGATCGCGCCGGATTTCATCACGGCAATCATCCACGGGAATCCTGACCGCATCCTCGACGGCGCGCTCCGCGCAGGCGTTATACCAGTCACCCTGTGCATCCCATCGTCGTGTATCCTGATGCTCAGACTCAGCCGTACCGCCTCGCTAGGAAGCAGAAGAACCGTCCTGTGAAAGTGCTCCTGTTCGCCAACACAGACTGGTATCTGTACAACTTTCGCCAGTCGCTGGCGCGCGCGCTGCGTGATGCCGGGCACGAGGTGCTGCTCGTGTCCCCCGATGGCCCGTACGGCGACAAGCTCCGCGAGCTTGGATATCGCTGGGAGCCCGCACCCATGGTGCGTCGCAGCCTCAACCCCTTGCGCGAATACGCTCTCGTGCAATGGCTACGGCGCCTCATCGACCGCGAGCGGGTGGATCTGGTGCACGGGTTCACCATCAAGCCCGCCGTCTATGGGTCCATCGCCGCGCGCCTTGCGGGCGTGCCTGCACGCGTGAACGCGGTGGCGGGCATGGGATACGTGTTCACCAGCAACGCACTGCGCGCGCTGGTGCTTCGCCCCGTGGTCAGGCGTCTGTTCCGCTATGCGCTGGATGGCGACGGCGCGCGCCTCATCCTTCAGAACCCGGACGACGTGGCGATGTTCTCGCGGGCTCGTCTCGTGCACGCGGACAAGGTGCGCCTGATTCCCGGCTCCGGCGTGGACTGCAGTCGCTTCACGCCGGTGAATGGCCATCGCAGCACGGAGCGCTTCCGCGTCGTGCTGCCAGCGCGCCTGCTCTGGGACAAGGGGTTGGCTGAATACGTGCAGGCTTCGCGTCTTCTGCGCGCCCGTGGCATCCCTGTCGATTTCCTGCTGGCCGGTGAACCGGATCCGGGCAATCCGGCTGCCGTCGCGGAGCACATTGTCCGCGGTTGGGTCGACGAAGGCCTGGTGCAGTGGCTCGGCCATGTGAAGGACATGCCCGGCCTGTTCCACTCTGTCGATGCAGTGGTCCTGCCAAGCTACCGGGAAGGCCTTCCCAAGGGGCTGATCGAGGCTGCCGCCTGCGCCTTGCCCTTGATCACGACGGACGTGCCGGGCTGTCGTGAAGTGGTCAGCCACCGGGAGGACGGACTGCTCGTCCCTGTGAAGGACGCGCAGGCCCTGGCAGAGGCGATTGCCACTCTGCAGGCGGATCCCGCGCTGTGCCGGCGTCTGGGCATCGCGGCGCGGCAAAAAGCGCTGTCCCGCTTCGATGAGCGAAGCGTCATCGAACGGACGCTGGGCGTCTACCGGGAACTCGTGCCGGACATCTGAGGGCACCGATGACCTGAAGGTGGCAGGGCTGGCGCGTCAAAGCTGCACAGGGCCCGACTGGTGGCGCTCACCTGGTCCGCGGCCGACACGCGCGAACGGTAACTCCGGCTGAGCGCACGACGCGCTATGTTTCCGGTACACCTCACGAGCGACTCCAGGTCGCTGCCTTGGCTTCCGCCATTCGGAGGACCCACTCCTTTTCGACGATGTCCAGGATCGCGGGCCGCCCCAGCATCACGCCCGCGGGAGGTGTTTCACGTGATCTTCGCATTGGAAGGACTGCGTGGATTTGCAGCGTTGGTCGTGGCTCTCTTCCACGGGTGGGATAGCGCGGCCAGCCCGTGGTTTCGCCACGGATGGATTTGCGTGGACCTGTTCTTCGTGATCAGCGGCTACGTGATGTCGCATACCTACTGCAAGATGAACGACTGGGCCGGAGTCCGGTCCTTCGGCATCAAGCGGTTCGGCCGCCTGTATCCCCTGCATCTCTTCACGCTTGCGGTGTTCATCGCCGCGGAGCAGGCGTTGCAGGCGATCAAGCTGCTGACGGCCACGGGCATCACGACACCCAATTTCGACCTGGTGCGGCCCTGGTCGTTGCTATCGAACCTTCTGCTGCTCAATGGCATCGGGGTGCCTGGCGAGCGGCACTACAACAGTCCTTCCTGGTCCATTTCGGCGGAGTTGTGGACGTATGCCATCTTCGCGCTGACATGCGCGATGCTGGCGGGACGCGCGCGCGTGCGCACTTGGATTCTGTTGGCGGTGGGCGCATTGGGGGCCTGGACGTTCGCGCCACACGACACGGCCGGAGGACTTTTCCGGTGCATGTGGGCGTTCTTCCTCGGCGCGTGTCTGCCTCTGATTCGCGCCCGGCTTTCCCCTTCGCGCGCGTTCCTGCACATCGCGCAACTGCTGGCGCTTGCCGTCACCCTGGCGATGGTCCTTCACCTGGATACGCCTTGGGTGGCGTATGCCATGGCACTTCCGTTCTCGGCACTGGTCCTCTCCGTGAGCTTCGATGACGGGGTGCTGGCAAGACTGCTACGCGGACGGTTTCTGCAACTCCTCGGGAGGCTCAGCTACTCGGTCTACATGACGCACTGGGTCGTGCTGGTGTTCTTCAACCCGCTCGGGCCGCGCCTGCCCGAGCCGTACGCGTCGCTGCTGAAGATCCCATACGTCCTGGCCGTGCTGGGCGTGTCCCTGCTCACCTATCGGTGGATCGAGGTGCCGTGGCGACATCGCTTCCGCGCGATTGCGAACGAGAGGCGCGCGCTGCAAGCGGGCATCGGCGCGACTTCGTAGCGCCTGATGCAGCCGCTCGCTCTCTTACCGCACCAACACACCCCCCACCTCCTTCGCCCTCCCCGGCGCCACCCCGCCCTGCGTCAGCACCTTCTCCGCTGCATTCCGCCCATCGAGGACCGTCTGCGCATAGACGTCCTCCACGGACTTCTTGCCCGGGTCGATCCCCAGGGCCTTCAGGATCTCCGCCTTCTGCCCCGTCGTCGGCTGCACGGTCGCCGCTGCCGCGTCCAGGTAGGCGTTGAAGCGCTTGGTGACTTCGGCGGACGGTAGGCCGTCCGGCAGCTCGATGCCTTGCTTCGCCAGCACGGACCGCTGACCCGCGACCGTCAGGACGCCCAGTACCATGCCGGTCTCGGCCTGCGTGAAGTCCTTGAGCATCTCCTCGCGCGCTTCCTGGCGCAGCGCCTCGGCGGCGGCCGTCATGGCGGCAGCGGTCTGGACCGCGGGATCGCGCAGCGCGTGCAGGGCCAGCACCTGGTCGGTGGTCTGGAACTGCTTGAGGTAGGGCAGCAGGTCCTTCAGCGTCGCCTCGGGCTTCTCCTCCTCCTCCGCTACCGGCGCAGCGGTGGTCGCGGTGAGGCCGAAGGAGGTGACCACCTCCTTCCAGCGCCGCGCCTTCACGCCGTAGACCTTGGCCCGGGCGGTCAGCGCGTACGGGTTCTTCACCCGGTCGCCTCCGGCCTTCGCCTTGGCGGCCAGCGCATCGGCGGCCCTCTTCTCTTCCGGCGTCAGCAGCTTGGCCAGTTCCTTCGTGGCCTCGTCGCGCTTGCCCTGCGCCAGCTTCTGGGCGTCGAGGAAGGTCTGCTCGCTTTCCTTCTTCTTCTGCTCCTTCTGCCTGGCCGTCAGCGCGCCGTCCGCATCGATGTCGGCGTCGCGGCGCTTGCGCTCGGCGGCGGCGATTTCCTCGTCGCGCCGGCCTTCCAGGTCCTTCTTCTGCGCGGCCAGTGCGTTGTCGGCCTTCGTCTTGGCGTCGGTGTGGCGCTTGTCGATCAGCGCCTGGCGGCGCGTGCGCTCCGCCGCGTCCAGGCCCGTTTCCTTGGCCAGCGCATCGCTCTCACGCTGCTTCGCCAGGTCGGCCTCGTCATGGACGCGCTTCTTGTCCGCCTCCGCGTGCTTCTCGTCGCGGATGGCACCGGCCTTGGCGATTTCGCTGTCGTGCGTCGCCTGGAGGTCGTTCTTGTGGACGGCGGCCTCCTTCTCGATGCGGGCCTGCTCCTTCTGCTTCGCGTCGGCCGACAGCGAAGGATCGATCGCCGCGATCTTGTTGGCCTTGTCCTGCTCGGCGCGCTGGACGTCGTCCTTCAGCTTCTGGGCCAGGTCGTCCTTCCTCGCCTTGAGCTTGTCGTCCGCCTCGCCCTGGACCACGCGCTGGGCGCGCTCCACCCCGGCATCGGCCAGCGACTTCTTCTTCGCGTCCTCGGCGGCCTTCACCTTGTCGTCGCGCGCCTGCTCGCGGTCCTTCTTCAGCTTGGCGTACTTGTCGTCGATCTCCTTCTGGCGGGCCGTCTTGCCCGCGGCGCCCAGGTTCGGATCGATGGCCGCCTCTTCCGCCTGGCGCGCCTCGTCGTCGCGCGTGGCCTTGCGCGCTTCCTCGTCGCGGGCGTGCTTGGCGTTCGCGGTTTCGATGTCCTGGGCCTGCTTCTCGGCGTTGGCGTGCAGCGCCTTGGCCTTGTCCTCGCTGGACAGGGTGTCGTCGCCCTTCACCCGCGCGTCGGCCTTTTCCCGGGTCGCCGCCTTTTCCGCGACGGCCTTGCGGCGCGTCTCGTCCAGGTCGGCCAGTTCCTTCGCCGCCTCGGCGTCCTTCTTCGCCTGCTCCACCTTGGCGTCGCGCTTCTTGCCCTGGTCTTCGATCGCCTTCGTCAGCTTGTCGTTGGCGTCCTTGACGCCCTGGTCGTCGGTGCGCTCCTGGTCCGCCTTCTTCACGCCGTCGCCGTGGACCTTGTCCACCTTGGCCTTCTCGTCCTGGTGCTCCTTGTTGGCCTTCTTCTCGTCCGCCGCGAACTTGTCCTGCGCGTTCTTCCTGGCGTCCACCTTGTCCTGCGGCTTCAGGTTCGCATCCTTGTCGATGCGCGCGAGTTCGGCATCACGGTCCTTCGTCGCCTGGGCCAGCGCGTCCTTGCGCTTCTGGTCCAGCGCCGCGGTGTCGTCGCTCCGCTTCTTGTCCAGGTCCGCGATCTTGTTCGCCTTCGCCTGGTCGGCCTTGGCCACCGCCGTGTCGACGTCCTGCGACGGCTTCACCAGCTGGCGGATGCGGTCCGCCTCGGCCAGGGTGTCCTGCTTCTTGCGCTCGGCGTCGGCGGCGGCCTTGTCGCGCTTCGTCTGGCTGGCCTGCTTCGTGTCGGCCTCGGCCTGCGCATTGCGCTCCTTGGCGTTCGCGAGGTCGTCGTTGGCCTTCTTGATGTCCTGCTCCGCCTTCTCGGCGTTGCTGGCCTTGCGCTTCTCCTTGTCCTGGGCGGAAAGGGTGGTGTCCTGGTCAACCTTCTGGTCTTCCTTGCGCTGCTCCTCCCGCGCCTTGTCGGTCTTGGTCTTCGCGTCCTGTTGCGCGGCCTGGTCGTCCTGCACGCGCTTCTTCTGCGCGTCGTTGTCGGCCTTGGCCTTCTCGTTGTCGGCCTTGAGCTCGATCTGGCGCGCCGCGCGTTCGGCGTTGGCGTCGCCCTTGCGCTGGGCCTCGTTCTGCTTCGCATCGACCTTCTTGGCGTCGTCCGAGGTCTTGGCGGCCAGCGCCAGCTTCGTGTCCTCATCGGCGTGCCGCACCTTCGAATCCGCCGCCTTGGTCTCGGCCGCCTCCTTGCGGGCCAGCGTCTTGTCGGCGTACTCGTTGCGCGCCTGCAGCGCGTCCAGGCTGTTCTGCTGCTTCGTCTTCTCGGCGCTGTCGGCGTTGGCCTGCTTCTTTGCCTCGAAGTCGGAATTGATCTTCGCCTTGGCCTGTTCCTGGGCCTTGGCATCCAGCGCGGGATCGACGCCCTTCAGCGCCTTGTCGCGTTCGGCGGTGGCGCGGTCGTCGGCCTTCTGCCGGTCGTAGTCGGCCTTCTGGTCCTTCTTGCCCTGGTCGGACTTGATGCGCGTCTCGGCTTCGGTCGACTTGCGGTCGGCATATGCGGCGTTGTTGGCACGCTTGTTTTCGGTGGCCTGGTCCTTGGTCTGCAGGCCCAGGTGCGCCTTGGTGTTCTCCACCGAGTTGCTCAGCGCCGTGCCGGCCTTGCTGTCCTTGGCCTTGTTGAAGGTGTCCGTCACCTCCTGGCGGGCCTTCTTGCCGGGCACGATCACGCCCACGCTGACGCCCACGTTCGTCTTGCTGGACTGGTCGACGTCCTGGCGCTGCTCCACGCTCACGTTGGCGCCGTGCGTGTCGAGCGAGCCGGCCTTCACGACGCTGTCCACGCCGGTGACGTTGCTGCCCTTCACGTCGATGCCGCCCGCAGCCTTCACGTCCGCCTTGCCGCCCACGTTGATGGAGGCGTTCTGGTTCGTGACCTTGCGGGTGTCTTCCTTCTCGACCTGCACCTTCAGGCTGCCCTGGCCGCTGCCGGACTTCGCGTCCGCCGACACGCCGCCTTCGCCGGAACTGTTGTTCACGGTCCTGGTGGACGTGCTGACGGCCGACTCCAGCACCAGCTTGCCCTTGCCGGCATCGATGGTCGCGTCCTTGCTCACGTCCACCTGCGTGCCTTCCAGGCGGATGCCGTCGCCCGCCTTGATGGTCAGGTTGGCGGCGGACAGCGAGCCCGCTGTCTTGGTGGAGCTCTGCTCGGACTCGTCGGTCTGGCTGCCGCCGGCGGTGGCGCCGGCGCTCTTGGCACCCGCTTCCAGGTTCACCTGGCCGGAGCTGCCCTTCGCCGTGCGGCTGGAGGTGCTCTCCGCCGCCTTGAAGTCCACCTTGCCCTGCGTCTCGAGGCTGGCGCTGTCCTTGGCCGCGATGTTGGTGCCTTCCAGGGTGATGTCGCCCTTGGACTTCAGCACCACGTTGCCGGCCTTGATGGAGCCGGCCGTGGCCGTGGAGGACGACTCGGACGTGTCCATCTTGCCGCCGCCGCCGCCGACGCTGCCCTCCTTGCCGGAGATGTTGGCGGAGAAGCTGGCGTTGGCGTTCTCGTTGGAGGTCGTCGCGCTGGAGGTGTCGCGCGCCGCCTGGAAGTCGATCTTGCCGTCCTTGGCCGTGATGGCGGCGGTGCCGCCGGCTTCCAGGTTGGTGCCGACCAGCGTCACGTCCTTCTGGGCCGAGATGTTGAGGTCGGAGCCCGCCTTGAAGGAGGCCGCCGTCTGCTTGGTCGACGACGACGACGAGGTGTCCTTGCTGCCGGAGCCGGAGCCGGAGATGGTGCCGTCCGCGCTGACGCCGATGGTCACGTCGGCCTGGGTGGTCGTCTTGCTGGCCGACGTCGAGCTTTCGGCCGCCAGGATGTTGACGCTGCCCTTGCTTGCCGTCACGTCGATCGACTTGCCGGCCTCCACCTGCGTGCCGGCGAAGGTCGCATCGCCCTCACGCGCCGTGAAGCTGACGTTGCCGCCGGCGCTGAAGCTGGAGGTCTTGGCGTCGTTGCCGCTGTTCGCGAAGCTGCTCTTGGTCGTGGAGACGCTCAGTTCCGCCTTCGCGGAGCCGGCATCCGGCACCGACAAGCCGTTGATGCTCTGGCTGGCGGCGGCCATGTCGAAGCCGGGCTTGTTCTTGTCGTTGATGAAGCTGCCCACCACGTCGCCCAGGCCGGTCTCCACCTTCACGCCGACGCTGACGCTCACCGACAGGGAGTCGCCGGTCTCGGTGTAGCTGTCCTTGGCCGCCAGGCTCTTGATGCTGTTGGCCTCCACCTTGATGTCGCCGCCGGCCTGGACCTGCGTGCCCTGTTCGGTGAAGTCGCCGCCGGCATTGATGTTCATGTTGCCGCCGGCGCTGAGGCCGGACACCTTGGCGGTGGTCTGCGTGGCGCTGCCGTTCGTTTCCTTGTGGTCTACGCCCAGCTTCGCGCCGGCGCCGTCGATGGATGCTTCCGCGCCCACGTACAGGTCCGTCGACTTGCTGCTCTTGGTGACGGTGGTCGTGTCCTCGGCCGCCAGCACGTTGATGTTGCCGCCGGCCGCGAGGTTCAGGTCGCCGCCGGTCGCGATCTGGGAGCCGGTGATGTTCACGTCGCCCTTGATCGCGCCCTTGCCCGCGTTCAGGTTGCCGCCCACGCTGATGCCGGAGCCGCGGTGGGTGGTGGAGTTGATGTCGGTCGTTTCCTCGGAGCTGCTGTACAGCGTGCCCTTGGCGGAGGCCTTGCTCTCGGTGATGTTCTTGCCGGCGTCGGCCTTGGCCTCGCCGCCGAAGAAGGAGCTCGACTTGCTTTCGGAATGGACCGTCGTGGTTTCCTGGAACGTGGTGACGTTCAGGTTGCCGCCGATCTTCTCCACGTTCAGGTCGCCGCCCACCGCCAGGTCGGAGCCCTTGATGTTGGTGTCGCCGCCGGAGCTGATCGCCAGGGAGCCGCCGAAGTTGACGGTGCTGGCCTTGCCCTTGGTCTGGGCTATCGTGGTCGATTCGCTGCTGCTCGAATTCCAGCTGGTGGTCTTGGTGTCCTGCTGCGAGCTGGTGCTCTCGCCCAGCGCGGTGATGTTGATGGTGCGGCCCGCATCCAGGCGGCCGCCGCCGGCCACGTCGACCGAGCTGGCTTCCACGTTGATGTCGCGCTTGGCCGTGGCGTCCAGGTTGCCGCCGACCGTGAGGCCGGAGCCGACCTGCTCGGTGCGCTGCACCGTGGTCTTCTGCGTGGTGGTGTAGCCGCCCTCGCTGGTGTTCGTCACCGACGATTCGACGCTCTTGCGCTCGATGGCGGTGAAGGTGATGTCCCGGCCGGCATCCAGCTTGGCGTCCTGCCCCGCCGTGATCTGTCCGCCCTTGGACGTGATGTCCTGCGCCGCCTTGATGTTCAGGTTGCCGGTGGACTCGATCGTCGCGGTCTGGCCCACCACGGTGCTGGTGCCCATGCCGTGCGCGCCGGAGATCGTCTCGTTGCGCGTCAGCGTCTCGTTCACCACCGAGCCCGTGCGCGACTCCAGCGACACGTCGCCGCCGCGGATGGTGCCGCTCTGGTTCAGGATGTCACCGGTGGCCGCGATGCTCAGGCCGTTGGCGGCCACCAGCGTGCCCATGCGGTTGGTGAAGGTGGTGCCGGCGTCGATCGCGATGTTGTTGCTGGCGACGAAGGCGCCGGTGTTCGTGATCGGGCCTTCGGTCTTGACCGAGATGTTGGACGCCACGAAGCGGGCGCCGTCCGCCAGCTTCGCGCGGGTCGCTTCCGACAGGTAGAGCTGGGGCACCAGCACCTTCTTGCCGTTCACGACGGTCTCCACCATCCACACGATGTCCTTGTGCAGGTTGGCGATCTGCTCCGCGGTCAGCGCCACGCCCACGCGCAGCTTCAGGTCCTGGCCCGCGGCCACGGCGTTCGCCATCAGCAGCTTGTACTGGTCGTTCTCGCTCGCCAGGCCGTCCGCGATGTAGATCTGACCCGCTTGCGCCAGCAGTTGCTGGCGCAGCAGCTGCTGCTCGAAGTACGGGTCGCCCACGCGCAGGTAGGCGGTGGGGTCCATGCCCAGGCTCTTCAGCAGAAGGTCGGAGCCGTAGAGGCCGGCCAGGCTCATGAGGCGCGGGTCGGTCTCGTACAGGAAGGGCGAGCTCGGGTCCCTGGTCGGGACGAAGAACGGGCTGGTGACCAGCGCGTTGATCCCCGACAGGGTGGTCGGGTTCAGGCCTTGCGTCGGGACCGAGCCGCCGGTGCCGGGATTGCCGCCGGGTTGTGCGCCCGGCTGGGACGACGGCGGCGGGGCGCTCGGAAGCGGCGCATTGGCGCTCTGCACGCCGTTGCTGCTGTTCACCACGCTGCCGACGTTGATGCGGATGTTGCCCACGGCCTGCACCGTGGAAGCAATGCCCTGAGAGTAGTAGAAGGGGTCCGAGCCCGAGACGTTGGTGAACTGCTTGTCGTGGTCGTACGAATCCCAGAAGCAGCGGTCGTAGGTTCCGTTGGTGTAGCAGTTGCCCACGGGATCCCATTCGTGGCCGCCATCGTCGTAGCGGATCACGGTGGCGCTCTCCCAGTGCTTCAGGGTTTCCGCGCGGTTCTCGAAGGAGGCCGTGGCCACCGTGGTCGTCCCGGCCTTCACGCCGGCGTCGTCGACGTTGATGTCCCTGCCCGCGGACATCAGGCTGACGTAGTTGAGCGCGCTGTTCTGGATGACCAGGTTGATGTCGGTGCCGGCAATGAGCTTGGCGCGCGGCGCCGTGGACGGACTGCCGGTGAACTGCTCCTCGAACATGTGCACGCCGGGGCTGCACAGGTGCCCCAGGCGCGTGGAGTCGAAGTGGTCCGCGTACTGGCCGCAGTTGTTGTACACCTCGACCAGGTTGCCGGCGTGGTCCAGCGTGCCGTCGTAGTCGTAGAAGCCCGAATAGCGCCAGCCCAGGTCCACGGTCGTCTTGATCGGGGCGCTGTCGGTCGTCGTGTTGTTGAAGTAGCTGGCGTTGATCGTCACGCTGCCCGTGCGGGCCTCGATGTCCGAATCCACGTTGTTCACCGTCACCGGCTGCGCACTCGCGACGAGCGACGCGGCGTCGGCTGCCCCCAGCAGCAGGTTGCCATTGTTGGCGAACGTGTAGCCGCGCAGCTGCGTGCCGGACAGGTTGAGGGCCAGGTTGAGGAACTGGCGCGACACCAGCACCTTGAGGTCCTGGCCAGCGAACAGCAGGCCGCCGGAGTTCGTCACCGTCTGCGTGCCCGCGGTGCCGCTGCGGGAGTCGATCGTGAGGTTGCCGGTGCTCGAGGCAATGCGCGCGACCTGCCCCAGGGTCGACGTGTTCGTGACCGAGTGGTTGTCGTTGATCGTCAGGTTGCCGACGGCATAGATCTCCGCGGTGGTGCCCGCGGTGGACGTGTTGGCGAGCTCGCGCACGCCCAGGTCCATGGTGCCGCCCGACTCGATGGACTTGTGGTTGGTCAGCGTCTGGGCGCCGGCCTGCAGCGACGTCCCGCCATAGAGCGTGCCGTCGTTGGTGACCGTGTCGAACCAGGCGCTCAGCGAGCCGCCGTCCACGGTGCCGGTGTTGGTGAGCGTCGCGCCGCGCTGGCCGGTGGTGTTCAGCGACAGGGCGCCGTCGGACTGCAGCTGGCCGGCGTTGGTGAGGCTGGACACGGTCAGCGTCGCGGAACTGGCGCCGTAGATCTTGCCGCCGGCATCGTTCTGCACGGTGGCGAAGTCGGAGCTCAGGGTGGCGCCTTCCACCGTGCCCGCGTTGTGCAGCGTGCCGGCGCCGGCCTGCTGCAGCGTCATGGTGCCGGGCGTGCGCAGGATGCCGCCGTTGTTGGTGAGCGTGCCGGTCGAAACCGAGAGGCTGTCCTGGCCGTACACCAGGCCGCCGTTGGTGACGGCGCCGAACGTCGCCGCCACGGACTGGCCCTTGATCGCGGCGCCCGACGCGTTGTCCAGGGTGGTCGTGGCGCCGCCGTTGCCGGCCAGCGTGACCGCGCCGTTGGCCAGCACGTTGCCGCCGGACTGGTTGGCGAGCGTGTCGGCGCGGAGGTCCAGCGTGCCGAGGGAGCCGATGTCGCCGGCGTTGGTCAGCGTGGCCGCCGCGAGGCTGGTCGTCGCGCCCTGCATCAGCGCGCCCGAGCGGTTGTCCAGGGTGGTCGTCGCGGTGACGGCCAGCGAGGCGTCGCTCGCGATCAGGCCGGCGTTGTCCACGGTCCCCGCGCTGACCGTCGTGGCCGCTCCACCGCGGATGCCCTGGGTGCCGCCGTCATTGCTGGCGGCATCCACGGTGACGCTGGCGGCGGAGACGTCCAGCGTGTTGCCGCCGAACAGGGCGGAATCCTGGACCGACAGCGCGTTGGTGACGCTCACGCGGGTCTGGCCCAGGCCGCTGCCGTCGGCGTCGGCCGCATCGGCCTCGCCCATCACGCGGGTGCCGGCCTGCAGCGACAGGGAGTCCGCTTCCGCGGTGAGGTTGCGGGCGGCCCGGACCGTGCTGCCGGTCAGGGTGGCGGCGCCGCTCGCCTGCAGGGCCAGGTCCCGGCCGGCGTAGACGTTGGCGCCGTCCATCTCCACCTGCGTGGACTTCAGCGTCAGGTCGCGCGTGGCGCTCACGCCATTGGCCTTGAACGTGATCTTGCCGTTCACGTCCAGGGACACGTCGCTCACCGAGGCGGCGACCGAGCCCAGCGCACGCACGCCCACGCCTGCTTCGGTGCTGCGCAGGAAGATGCGGCCGGCATACATGCCGCCCAGTTCGGCGGAGTCGAGCGCGAAGGCGGGTGCGGGGTCGGCGGCGGCGTCGGTCAGCGAAGTCGCCGCGAGCGAGGCGTAGTCCACCTGGTTGCGCCCCAGCACCAGCGACAGGTCGTTGGCGTTCACGCGGCCGTTGATCACCGCGGAACGCGTGAGGATGTCGAAGAAGTCCACGCCGGTCGCGTTGAGGCCGCCCGGCCCCACCAGCACGTCGCCGCCGTTGACGCGGAAGCCGCTGATGGTGCCGTTGGCCAGCACGGGGCTGCCGGTGGCCAGCGTGGCGCGCGGGAAGTTGATGAAGCCGCAGCCGTCGCAGGTGATGCCGTTCGGGTTCGCCAGGATGTAGCCGGCGCGCGCGCCGAGCAGTTCCTGCGTGCCCTGCAGGATGGAGCGGTTGCCGCCGGTCACCTCGTTGAGGATCAGGCGCGCCTCGCCGCCGGCGAGGTTGGGGTTGGCCACGACCGCGCCGCCGATGTTCGAGATCGCGTTGATCTTCGAGTTGTTGATCACCAGGCCCTTGGGATCGACGTTGAAGGTGCTGAACTGGTTGTGCGACAGGCCCTGGGCATTCGGCGCCGCGATGTTCTGCACGGGCGTGCCGTTGAGGGACTGCGTGAAGCCGGAGCGGTTGGCCGCCGCGGCGGCGGGGTCCACCACCTGCTGCGCCTGGACGGTGATGACGGGGATCATCCCGAGGCAGGCTCCCGTGAACACGCCCTTGAGACTTGTCCTGGCAGTGAATTTCATGGCATGACTCCTCGCGCCGCGCGCGCCAGCTTGTTGTTGGTTCAGAAGGAAACGCTCACGCGCGCGTACAGCGCGTGGTTCTCGACGTTGCCGCGTTGGTCGACCCACGGGGGCACCTTCAGCGGCGCGCCGTAGCCGACGTCGAAGCCGAACTGCCCCGCGACGCCGCGCAGCCCGATGACGGCGCCGGCCAGCGTGCCGCCCGGCTGGGCCTCGCGGCCGTAGATGTGGCCGATGTCGATGCCGAAGTACGGCTGCAGCCGGCCGAAGACGCGCGCGAGCTGCGGGTCCTCGAAGGCCGGCAGCAGCGTGGTGAATTCGTTGCGCCAGTACGCGCCGCGGTCGCCGGCGATCGAGGTGCCGTCGAAGCCACGCACCGTGTACAGGCCGCCGATCGAGATCTGCTCGGAGCCGTACAGGCGGTCGTTGGTGGTCTGGCCCTGCACGCTGGTGGACCAGTTGCCGTCGACGCTGCCCACGCGGAACGGCCGCGAGAACGAGATCGAGCCCTGGAAGCGCAGCCACTCCGGCGTGGGGACGGTGCCCGTGCCGGCGCCGGGCAGCGGCTCGGCGCCCCACCAGTCGAGGCCGCGGGACACGCCGCCGTCGACCGTCCAGAAGCCCCCGCCGGCGAAGAACACCGACGTGAGTCCCAGCTGCAGGTCGGTCAGCTTCGGGCTGCTGGTGGTGAGCAGCGAGCCCTCGATGTAGTTGCGCGATTCCTTGTGGGTCAGGCCCGTGTTGAGCGTGAGCTTGCTGGTCTGGTCGCGCATCAGCACCCGCTGCACGCCGACGTTGTAGGTGTCGGTTTCGCCGGTGCTGTGGAACTGCTGCGTGAGCGAGGAGACGACGCTGGCGTAGCGGCTCTTGGCGCTCGAGGCCTGCAGGTTCCAGTAGCCGTAGGGGAGGTTCAGGCTCACCAGCGAGCTCTCGGACAGCTCCTCGCCGGGGCGGGCCTCGGTGTTGCGCGAGAACGAGGCGAACCAGGCGTCGTTGAGGCCCAGCACGTTGTCCGCCGTGAAGCTGCCCGTGGCCCGCACGTCGCCCGTGGAGGGCGTGCCGTAGTTGTCGAAGGTGAGGTTGCCGCTCACCCACAGGCCCTGCTGGTTGGCGATCAGGATGTCCGTCACGCCCGGCTGCGCGCTGGGCTGCAGCTCCATCGTGGCGTTGTTGGAGCGCAGGCGGTTGATCTGGTCCAGGCCCTGCTCGATGTCGCGGATGTTCAGAACCCGGCCGCGCACGTCGGGGAAGGCCGTGGCGAGGTTCACGCGCGAGAGGGGGTCCTGCAGCCGGATCTCGCCGACCTTGCCTTCCAGCACCAGGAGCCGCAGGGTCCCGGTCCCGAGGTCCTGCTGCGGGATGTACACGCGGGTGGTGACGAGGCCCAGCGCGATGTAGTGGTTGGTGATCGCGCGCATCAGGTCGCCGATCTCCTGCAGGCCCACGCAGCGGCCCACGTAGGGCGCGGTGAGCTTCGCCTGTTCTTCCGGCGTGAGCCGCTCCGCGCCTTCGAGGCGGATGGCGTTCACCTGCGAGCACGCGCCCGCCGGCAGCGCATCGGGGCCGAGGGGTTGCAGGTCCGTCCCGATGCCGCCCGGCGGACGGCGCGCGGGATCCTGCTGCCGCAACTGGTCCTGTTGCCGCAGTTGTTCCTGCTGCAGGATGCGATCCTGCTGCCTCTGGATCTGTTCCAGCTGGCCCGGCGTGATATTTTGCGCAAATGCGGCGGCCGCGCATCCCGCGGCTGCAAGCAGCACAAAAGTATTCCGCGCACGCCGCATGGCGCGCCGCCCCTCGTCGATCCTCATTCGGTCCCGTCCCCAGCTTGCTTCGGCGCGCGATGATAGGGAGGTGAACGCCGGGCGTCTGTCCCTCGCACGGGTGACAAGTGCGCAGAAGTGCTCACTCGTCCGTGGCTAGAATCCCGCCCGCATGACCGCAGTTCCCGCCATCACCGTGGCCCTGGTGGAAGACGACGCCTCGTTCCGCGAAGCGGTGAGCGTCGCCATCGATGCGGCCCCGGGCATGGTGCCGGGGCCGGTGGCCGGCAGCCGCGCCGAGGCGCTGGCGATGCTTGCAGGCCCCGCGCCGGACGTGATGCTGGTGGACCTGGGGCTGCCCGATGGTTCGGGCCTCGACGTGATCCGCGCCGCGAGCCGCTCCTGGGCCGACTGCGAGGTCATGGTGGCCACCACGGTGGACGACGAGGCGCAGGTCATGGCCTGCATCGAGGCCGGCGCCTCGGGCTACCTCCTCAAGGACGCTTCGGCCGCCGACATCGTCGCGGCCATCCGGGCCCTGCACGCGGGCGGCAGCCCGATCAGCCCCTTCATCGCGCGGCGCCTGCTGCAGCGCCTGCAGGGCGAGCCGCTCCCGGTCGGACAGGACAGCCGCGCGCTGCTCTCGGCGCGCGAAGCGCAGGTCCTGCGGCTGGTCGCGCGGGGCTTCTCCTACGAGGAGATCGCGGAGCAGCTCGCGGTGTCGCGGCACACGGTGTCCACGTTCGTGCGCCGCATCTATTCCAAGCTGGAAGTCGGGTCCAAGATGGAGGCGGTCAATGCCGCGCGGCGCCGGGGCCTGCTGCCGGACTGAGCGCGCCCGCTGGCCCGCCCGGGTCGCGGCGCTGCTCGCGGCATGGCTGTGCGGCGCGGCCCTCGCCGCGGCCCCGTCCGAGCACGTCGAGGAAGCCGCCTTCCAGGTGGTGACCGGCGGCACCTTCGGGCCGGTGGAAGCAGCGCCGCCTCCCCTGCCCGCGCACGCGTGGAAGCAGGTCCCGCTGCCGTACGTCCTTCCCCGCTCCGTGATTCCCGCCGCCGAGGGCACCGCGATCGACACGGCGTGGTTCCGCATCGCGCTGCCGCAAGACGATGCATCGCAGGCGCGGCGCCTCTACCTGCCCCGATGGCAGACCATCGGCCAGGTGGCCGTGTACGCGGACGACCGGCTCCTGTACCGGTCCGCCGCCAGTCCCGTTTGGAACGGGTTCAACCATCCGCTGTGGCTGTCGCTGGATCCGCAGCAAGGCCCGCGCACGCGCACGGTCTGGATCCGCGTGGACCACCAGCGGGCCGCCGGACTGGCGCTGTCCAGCGCCTGGGTCGGCGAGGGCCGGGGCCTGTCCGCGGCGCGCTGGTGGCGCGAATGGCTGCAAGTGGACCTGCCTTACCTGGCGAGCGCCGTGTACGCCGTCATCGGCGTGTTCGCGCTCGGGGTCTGGGCCCTGCGGCGCGAGCCGGTGTACGGGCTGTTCTTCGCGACCTCGGCGCTGTTCTTCGTGCGCTGCCTGCACTACCGCTTCGGCCTCGAGCCGCTGCCCATCTCCGACGCCTGGTTCGGATGGGCGACGGTCCACAGCCTGTCGTGGCTGATCATCGCGGTGTACTTCCTCGGCTTCCGGCTGCACGAGCGGCGCTATCCCGTCCTGGAGCGCGCGCTGCTCGCGGCGATCGCCCTCGCGACCGTCGTGAGCATCCCTTCGCTCGCGGTGCTGCCGGACCTGGCGCCGCTGCTGCCCCTGGCCTACATCGCCATGGCGGTCGCCGTGACGGTGGTGGCGTCCGCGGGGATGTGGTCGGCGTGGCTCAGCCGGTCGGCGGACGCGCGGCTGGTGGCCGGATGCAATTTCCTCAGCCTGCCGGCGGCCGTCCACGACGTCCTGCTGCAGAACTACCGCGTCTCCATCGAGCACTTCTACCTGCTGCCCTACACCGGCATCGGCCTGCTCGCGGCCTTCCTGTTCGTCGTGCTGCGGCGCTACGTGGGCGCGCTGCGGGCGGCGGCCGAGGCGAACCAGCGCACGGAGCAGCGCCTGCGCGAGCGGGAGGCGGAGCTCGAGATCTACCACGCGCAGCTGCGCAACCTGGAGCGCGACCAGGTCCTGCTGCAGGAGCGGCAGCGGCTGATGGCGGACATGCACGACGGCCTGGGCACGTCGCTGGCCGCCGCGCTGCGGGCGGCGGAACGCGGGCACCAGGCGAGCCTGCCGGAGGTGCTGCGCCAGTGCATCGAGGACCTGCGTGTCGCGATCGACTCGCTGGAGCCCGTGGAGTCGGACCTGCTGCTGCTGCTCGCCGGCCTGCGCTACCGCCTCGGCGCGCGCCTGCAGCACGCGGGCATCCAGCTGTCCTGGGAAGTGCGCGACATCCCGCCCGTGCCCTGGCTGGACCCGCGCAGCGCGCTGCACATCCTGCGCATCCTGCAGGAGGTCCTGGGCAACGCGGTGCGGCACAGCCACGCGACGCACCTGGTCGTGGCGACGGGGCATGACGAGCGCGGCGTGCTGGTGTCCGTGCAGGACGACGGGAAGGGATTCGACGCCGACGCGTCAGCGACCGGCGTAGGCCGCGGCGTCGGGAACATCCGGCGGCGCGCCGAGGCGATCGGCGCGACCGCGGCGTGGGTCGCGCTGCCGCGCGGAACGCGCTTCGAGTTGCGACTGCCGCTGGAGAAGCCGGCGGAAGATGCTGCCGGCGAGGAGACGGGTGCACGGCTGGCGGCGCCGTGACCCGGGAAGATGGTGGAGCTGGCGGGAATTGAACCCGCGTCCGCAAGCCTTCTACGAACAGTTCTACATGTTTAGCGATCTGATTTGGATCTCGCCGTCCGGATCGCGCAGTCGCACGCTATCCGGCCAGCCAGTGCCCTTGTGTCTCGCTCCCGCCCAAGGCACCCGGACGGAAACCAGCCAATGTCATTACCCTTGCAGCTAGGACCTTGCGACCCCAACCCAGCCCATCGGCCAACTGTTGCAAGGCTCACCGGCAATTAAGCGGCGAGGGCGAAACGTTCGTCGTTCGCAGTTAGTTTGTTTCAGCTGGATTAACGAGGTACTCTGACCCTCGACATGCCCTGCTGCGTGTCCGAACCCACGTCGAAACCAGTGCAGCCCCAGGAGTGCGTAGTTTAAGCCACGCGACCGGATTTCAAGGGGCGGCCGGATGGCAGGCCTTCCACGGCCGACGGATATAGTCCGGAAGCGATGAGTTCCCCTCTTTCCATCCTCTGCACCGGCGGCGCCGGCTACATCGGCAGCCACACCGTCGTGGCCCTGCGGGAAGCAGGCTTCGCGCCCGTCATCGTCGACAACTTCGCCAACAGCAGCCCGGTCGTGCTCGATCGCCTGGAGCAGATCCTGGGCGTGCGCCCCGCGCTGGAGCGGGGCGACGTGCTGGACACGCCCTGGCTGGAAGCTGTCCTGCGCCGGCACCGTCCGGCCGGCGTGATCCATTTCGCCGGCGACAAGGCCGTGGGCGAGAGCGTGGCCCAGCCGCTGAAGTACTTCCACCACAACCTCGGCGGCGCCATCAGCCTGCTGCGGGCGATGGAATCCGTCTACCTCGGCGCCGGTGCGCCCGGCGCGCCGACGCTCGTTTTCTCCAGCAGTGCCACCGTGTACGGCGACCCGGCCACCGTGCCGATCACCGAGGACTTCCCGCGCAGCCACACCAACCCCTACGGCCACACCAAGCTGGTGATCGAGGACATGCTGCAGGCCGTCCGCCACGCCCAGCCGGCGTGGCGCGTCGGCGTGCTGCGCTACTTCAATCCCGTCGGCGCACATGCAAGCGGCCTGATCGGGGAGGATCCCGCGGGCATCCCGAACAACCTGATGCCCTACGTCACCCAGGTGGCCGTCGGCCTGCGGCCGTCCCTGAACGTGTTCGGCAGCGACTACCCGACGCCGGACGGCACGGGCGTGCGGGACTACATCCACGTGGCCGACCTGGCGGCAGGGCACGTCGCCGCGGTGCAGGCGCTGCTGGCGCGGCCGGAGAGCTTCACCGTGAACCTGGGCACCGGCCGCGGCTGCAGCGTCCTGGAGGTGGTGCGCGCCTTCGAGCAGGCCAGCGGGCGCAAGGTGCCGTACCGGCTGGTGGCGCGCCGGCCGGGGGACGTCGCGCAGTGCTATGCGGACCCGTCCCTCGCGCGCAAGCTGCTGGGGTGGCAGGCCGCGCGCTCCCTGCAGGAGATGTGCACCGACGCGTGGCGCTGGCAAAGCCTCAATCCGCGCGGCTACGCGGCCTAGCGTGCGCGTGGTTCCCGGCGGCACGTCCGGCGGGCCGGAAGGCAGGGCTGGCCGGAAGCCGCCGCTTATCATTGCCGGGACGGCGCATCGAATGAACATCCTCCTGGTCAGCATGGCGTTCCCTCCCAAGCGCGACGCCGAGTCGCTGCAGGTGGCCAGGATCTTTTCGGCGCTGGCCCGCACGCCCGGGGCGCAGGTCGACGTGGTCACGTCCGCCCTGCCCACGCTGGCCATGGCCACGGACGAGGGCCTGCGGCGCTATGCGCAGGGCTACCGCCAGCTGGTGGAGGTGGACTTCTTCGAGAACCGCTACGTCAATTTCGCCGCGTTCAAGCTGTGGCCCGCCGCCATGCACCGGCCGGATTCCCGCTTCGACTTTCCCCGCCGCTGGAAGACGGTTGCCCGGACCCTGCAGGCGCGGCCGGACGTGATCTACTCCCGCGCCTTTCCGCTGTCGTCGGCGATCATGGGCCATCGCCTGGCCTGCCACTACGGCGTGCCCTGGGTCATGCACCTGAGCGATCCGTGGACGATCAGCCCCCTTCACTCGATCGCGCCGGCGCGCCGCTGGAACGAGGAGGCGGAGGCAAGCTGCTTCGACCGCGCGGACGCGATCACCTTCACGTCGCGAAAGACGGTGGATGCCTATGCGCAGCGCTATCCGCAGCATGCCGCCAAGCTCTCCGTCTCGCCGAACGTGTACGAGCAGGAGGCCGTGCAGGCGAATGCCTGGCGCCGCGGCACCCGGCTGCGCTTCGTCTACACGGGCAGCCTGATCGCATCGCGCAGCCCCGCCCCGGTGATCGCCGCGCTCGCGCAGCTGGAGCGCCAGCGGCCGGATGTCCGGCGCGACATCGAGGTGGTGTTCGCCGGAATGGCCGACCGGCCCAACGCCGCCCTGCTGGCGGACAACACCGTGGGCATCCGCTACCTCGGCGAGGTCCCGCTGCAGGCAGCGCTGAAGGTGCAGCGGCAGGCGGACGTCCTGCTCCTCATCGACAGCAGCTTCGGCAATCCGGCCGATGCCATGTTCTTCCCGTCCAAGCTCCTGGACTACATCGTCGCCGGCCGCCGCACGATCGCCGTCACCGACCAGGACAGCACCACGTGGGACATCGTCGGCCGCCTGGGCCTGGGGGACCGCGTCACCCATGCCGACGTGCAAGGCCTGTGCGATGCCTTCGTCCGGTCGTGGGAGGCATGGAAGCGCGAGGACGGCGCCTGGTTCGAACGCACGCCCGGCGCATCCGAGCTCGAAGCTGGGTTCCAGGCGGGGCGGCTCATGGAGCTGTTCCGCTCCGTGATGGCGGCAGGCCCCCGGGGTGCGGCGGCCGGCGGCAGCGAAGGCACTTTCCGCTCCTCCGCGTGGCCGGCCACCGCCGACGCCGGCAAGGGACCGCTCGCGTGACGAAGGTCCTCAGCGTCTTCGGCACGCGCCCGGAAGCCATCAAGATGGCACCGGTCGTGCGCCAGCTGGCCGCCACGCCCGGGATCGACAGCAAGGTCTGCGTGACAGCCCAGCACCGCCAGATGCTGGACCAGGTGCTGGACCTGTTCGAGATCCGGCCCGACCACGACCTGGACATCATGAAGCCCGGCCAGTCGCTCTCCGGGCTGACCTCCGGGATCCTGCTGCGCCTGGAGCCCGTGCTCACCGGCTTCCGGCCGGACCTGGTGCTTGTCCACGGCGACACGACGACCACGTTCGCGACCACGCTGGCGGCCTTCTACCAGCAGGTTCCCGTGGGCCACGTCGAAGCCGGCCTGCGCACCGGCAACCTGTATGCCCCCTGGCCGGAGGAAGCGAACCGCAAGCTCACCGGCGCGCTGGCGGCGCTGCACTTCGCGCCGACCGCCGTGGCGCGCGACAACCTGCTGGCCGAAGGCGTGCCGCCCGGACGCATCCACGTCACGGGCAACACGGTGGTGGATGCCCTGCTCCACGCACGCGACCGCCTGCTGGCGGATCCGGCCACGCTGGGCGCGATGGACCGGCAGTTCCCGTTCCTGCGCCCGGGCGCAGCGCTGGTGCTCGTCACCGGCCACCGGCGCGAGAATTTCGGCGACGGGTTCGACCGCATCTGCACCGCGATCCGCACCCTGGCCCAGGCGTTCCCCGACGCGGACTTCGTCTATCCGGTCCACCTGAACCCCAACGTGCAGGGCCCGGTGCACCGCCTGCTCGCGGGCCTGGCGAACGTGCACCTCATCGCGCCGCTGGACTACCTGCCCTTCGTCTACCTGATGGACCGCTCGCGGGTGATCCTCACCGATTCGGGCGGCATCCAGGAGGAGGCCCCGTCCCTCGGCAAGCCGGTGCTGGTGATGCGGGACACCACCGAGCGGCCGGAGGCGGTGGCCGCCGGGACGGTGCGGCTGGTGGGCACCGATACCGGGCGCATCGTGCAGGGCGTGCGGACGCTGCTCACGGACGCCGCGGAGTACGCGCGGATGAGCGTCTCGCACAACCCGTATGGCGACGGTCGTGCCGCGGGGCGCATCGTGCGGGCCGTGGTGGAACACTTCGCCGGGACCGGCCGCCGCGCGGCGGTGGCGAAGCCGGCGAACTGAATGGCTAGGCTGCCAGCCGCAGGCGCAGCAGCGAGAGCAGCGCCATCGGCGTGTCGATGTGCACGTCCGCGCCCCACTCCTTGACGTCCGTGCTCCCCAGGTACCCGTAGGTCGCGGCGACCGTCCCCATCCCCGCCGCCTTCCCGGCCTGCATGTCGCGCAGGTCGTCGCCCACGTAGACGCAGTCGATCGGCCGCACGTGCAGCTGGCGCGCGGCCTCCAGCAGCGGCGCCGGGTGCGGCTTGGCATGCGGCGTCGTGTCGCCGCCCACCACGGCGCGGGCCGTGGAGAACAGCGCCATGCCCTTGGTCAGCGGGCCGGTGAAGCGCATGGACTTGTTGGTCACCACGCCCCAGGCCACTTCCCGCTCCACCAGCGAGTCGATCAGCTGCTTCACGCCTTCGAACACGTAGGTCCGCTGGGTCATGCACGACTCGTAGTTGCGGAAGAACTCCTCCCGCATCTCGCCAAACTCCGGGTGTTCCGGGCCGATCCCGAAGGCTATCCCGAGCATGCCCCGCGCCCCGGCGCCGGCCATGGGGCGGTACTTCTCGAGCGGGAAGGAAGGCAGGCCCCGGTCCGTGCGCATCTTGTCGGCCGCCGCCCCCAGGTCCGGGGCGCTGTCGATCAGGGTGCCATCCAGGTCGAACAGGACGGCCTTGATATCTTGCGCAATCATCAGAGTTTCCGGGCGACCGCCAGGTAGTTGACGCTCGTGTCGCCGCTGAGCCAGTAGCGGCGCGTGAGCGGGTTGTATTCCATGCCCTGGGTCTGCAGCAGCTCCAGGCGCGCCTGCCGGCACCACGTGCCCAGCTCGCTGGGGCGGATGAACTTCAGGTATTCGTGCGTGCCGCGCGGCAGCAGGTTCAGGACGTATTCCGCCCCCACGATGGCGAACAGGAACGCCTTGGGGTTGCGGTTGATCGTGGAGAAGAACACCCAGCCGCCCGGCTTCACCAGGCGCGCGGCGGCCTCCACGACGGACTCCGGCCGCGGCACGTGTTCCAGCATCTCCATGCAGGTCACCACGTCGAAGGTGCCCGGCATCTCGGCGGCCAGCGCCTCGGCGCTCACCTCGCGGTATTCCACGTTGGGCGTGCTCGCCTCCAGCGCGTGCAGCTGCGCCACGCGCAGCGCCTTGGTGGAGAGGTCGATCCCCAGCACGTTCGCGCCCTTGCGCGCCATGCTGTCGGCGAGGATGCCGCCGCCGCAGCCGATGTCCACCACGCGCTTGCCCGCCAGCGAAGCCAGGCCGTCGATCCAGGCCAGGCGCAGCGGGTTGATGGCGTGCAAGGGCCCGAACTCGCTGTCAGGGTCCCACCAGCGGTGGGCCTGCTCGGAGAACTTCGCGAGTTCCACCGGGTCGGCGTTCAGGGTCTCGTTCATGGCTGTGGCAGCGATTGTGCGGCGGCTGGCTCGTGAGCAAATGAAAAAGGGCCCGCACTGCGGGCCCTTCGTGCACCTTTTCTCGGAGGTGTTACTTGTTGGCGCGGGTACCGACCACTTCGATTTCCACGCGGCGGTTCTTCGCGCGGCCTTCGGCGGTGCGGTTGTCGGCCACGGGCTGGGTCAGGCCCTTGCCTTCCGTGTACACGCGGTTCTTCTCGATGCCCTTGGAGACCAGGTAGGCCTTCACGGCTTCGGCGCGGCGCACGGACAGCTTCTGGTTGTATTCCTTGGTGCCGATCGAGTCGGTGTGGCCGACGGCGATGATCACTTCCAGGTTGATGCCACCGATCTTGCCGACCAGGTCATCCAGCTTCGCCTTGCCTTCGGGCTTCAGGACGGCCTTGTCGAAGTCGAAGAAGGCGTCGGCGGCGTAGGTCACCTTGGTGGCGGCCGGGGGCTGCGGAGCCGGGGCGGGAGCCGGGGCGGCTTGCGGAGCCGGGGCCGGAGCGGCGACGGCGGGCGCGGGAGCCGGGGCGGCAGCGCGCACCAGGGCGCCGTCGCAGCCGACGGCGGCGGTGGCGGGCGTCCAGTTCGCGTTGCGCCAGCACAGTTCGTTCGTGCCGTTGCGCCACACGTATTCGCCCGTGCCGTTCTGCCAGTTGTCAACCTGGGTGCCGCCATTGGCAGCGGTCACGCGAGTTTGCGCACCCGCAGCGGTAGCCAGCGCAGCGGTGGCAATCATGAGCGCGACTTTGTTCAGTTTCTTCATGGTTCTCCTCTTGGGGAAAGATTCGCAGCTGCGCTGCGCCAACACTACGTAATGCGTGACCTATTCACCAGTTACGTTCGGGGCATTGTGCCATAGGGGATTACGCAATCAACGGCTCTGCCACTCGGAGTTCGTAGGACGAAAGCCCAACTTGAGCCAGTTTGTTGCCCGATCGCCACAGCGCGCGAAAAACGTAAAATGTTCGGCTTCGTTCCTCTTGACGCCGCCTGAATGACCTCTTTCGCCAAAGAAACCCTGCCGGTCAGCCTCGAGGAGGAAATGCGGCGCAGCTACCTCGATTACGCCATGAGCGTGATCGTGGGCCGGGCCCTCCCGGACGCCCGCGACGGCCTCAAGCCGGTGCATCGCCGCGTGCTGTTCGCGATGCACGAGCTCAACAACGACTGGAACCGGCCGTACAAGAAGTCGGCCCGTATCGTCGGCGACGTCATCGGCAAGTACCACCCGCACGGCGACCAGTCGGTGTACGACACGATCGTCCGGCTGGCGCAGGACTTCTCCATGCGCCACATGCTGGTGGACGGCCAGGGCAATTTCGGCTCGGTGGACGGCGACAACGCCGCGGCCATGCGGTACACGGAAATCCGCCTGGCCAAGATCGCCCACGAGATGCTGGCCGACATCGACAAGGAGACGGTCGATTTCGGTCCCAACTACGACGGTTCGGAGAAGGAGCCGCTGGTCCTGCCGTCCAAGCTGCCGAACCTGCTGGTGAACGGCTCGGGCGGCATCGCGGTGGGCATGGCCACCAACATCCCGCCGCACAACCTCAACGAGATCGTCGACGCCTGCCTGCACCTGCTGCGCAACCCCGAGGCGACCATCGACGAACTGATGGAGATCGTGCCGGCACCGGACTTCCCCACGGGCGGCATCATCTACGGCATCTCCGGCGTCAAGGAGGGCTACCGCACCGGCCGCGGCCGGGTGGTGATGCGGGCCAAGTGCCACTTCGAGGAGATCGACCGCGGCCAGCGCACCGCGATCATCGTCGACGAGATCCCCTACCAGGTCAACAAGAAGACGCTGCAGGAGCGGATGGCCGAACTGGTGCACGAGAAGAAGCTCGAGGGCATCAGCCACATCCAGGACGAGAGCGACAAGTCCGGCATGCGGCTCGTGATCGAGCTGAAGCGGGGCGAGGTGCCCGAGGTCGTCCTGAACAACCTGTACAAGCAGACGCAGCTGCAGGACACGTTCGGCATGAACATGGTGGCGCTGATCGACGGCCAGCCCCGCCTGTGCAACCTGAAGGACCTGGTCAGCGTGTTCCTGCAGCACCGCCGCGAGGTGGTGACGCGCAGGACGGTGTTCAACCTGCGCAAGGCCCGCGAGCGCGGCCACGTGCTGGAAGGCCTGGCCGTCGCCCTGGCCAACATCGACGAGTTCATCCGCATCATCCGCGAGTCGCCCACCCCGCCGGTGGCCAAGAGCGAGCTGATGGCGCGTGCCTGGGATTCGAGCCTGGTGCGCGAGATGCTCACGCGCGCCCGCGCCGACGGCAGCGTCATCAACGCCGACGACTACCGCCCCGAAGGCCTGGAGAAGCAGTACGGCATGGGCGGCGACGGCCTCTACCACCTCTCGGACACGCAGGCGTCGGAAATCCTGCAGATGCGCCTGCAGCGCCTGACCGGCCTGGAGCAGGACAAGATCGTTTCCGAATACCGCGACGTGATGGCGGAGATCGACGACCTGCTGGACATCCTGGCGCGGCCGGAGCGCGTGTCGACCATCATCACCGAGGAACTGACCGCGGTGCGGACGGAGTTCGGCCAGACCAAGGCGGGCGCGCGCCGCAGCACCATCGAGCACAACGCGCAGGACCTCGCCACCGAAGACCTGATCACGCCCACCGACATGGTGGTGACGCTGTCCCACTCCGGCTACATCAAGAGCCAGCCGCTGGGCGAGTACCGCGCGCAGAAGCGCGGCGGCCGCGGCAAGCAGGCGACCCAGACGAAGGAAGACGACTGGATCGACCAGCTCTTCATCGCCAACACGCACGACTACCTGCTGGCGTTCTCCAACCGCGGGCGGCTGTACTGGCTCAAGGTGTGGGAGGTGCCGGCGGGCTCCCGCGGATCGCGCGGCAAGCCCATCGTCAACATGTTCCCGCTGCAGGAAGGCGAGAAGATCAACGTCGTGCTGCCGCTCACGGGCGAGTTCCGCAGCTTCCCGGCGGATCACTACGTGTTCATGGCGACGTCGATGGGCACGGTGAAGAAGACCGCGCTCGACGAATTCAACAACCCGCGCAAGGGCGGCATCATCGCCGTCAACCTGGACGACGGCGACTTCCTGATCGGCGCCGCGCTTACCGACGGCAAGCACGACGTCATGCTGTTTTCCGACGGCGGCAAGGCGGTGCGCTTCGACGAGGACGACGTGCGCCCGCTGGGCCGCGCGGCGCGCGGCGTCAAGGGCATGCAGCTCGATGCCAACCAGAGCGTGATCGCCATGCTGGTGGCGGAGGACGAGACGCAAAGCGTGCTGACGGCCACCGAGAACGGCTACGGCAAGCGCACCTCCATCGTCGAATACACCCGCCACGGCCGCGGCACCAAGGGCATGATCGCCATCCAGCAGAGCGAGCGCAACGGCAAGGTCGTCGCCGCCACGCTGGTGCATGCCGACGACGAGATCATGCTGATCACCGACCGCGGCGTGCTGGTGCGCACCCGCGTGAGCGAGATCCGCGAACTCGGCCGGGCCACGCAGGGCGTGACGCTGATCTCGCTGGACGACGGCTCGAAGCTGAGCGGGCTGCAGCGCATCGTGGAGAACGATGCGGGGAATGGCGAGGGCGAGGAGCCGGCCTCCGAATAGCGTCGTCCCCGCGGAGGCGGGGACCCAGAGCTCCCCAAAGCGGCCCGCGAGCCGCTTTTTCGAACGCCCTGGATTCCCGCCTGCGCGGGAATGACGGAGTCCCGCCGGTATAGTTCACCCTTTCCAATGCCCAAAACGCTTTCCGAACTCCGCACCGGCATCGACCAGGTCGACCGCCAGCTGCTGGACCTCCTGAACCGCCGCGCCGCCCTCGCCAACGAAGTCGGCGAGCTCAAGCGTGCCGAGGGCTCGCCGGTGTTCCGTCCCGAGCGCGAGGCGCAGGTGATCAACGGGCTGCAGGCCGCGAACCCCGGCCCGCTGAAGGGCGAGAACATCGCCCACGTCTGGCGCGAGATCATGTCCGCCTGCCGCGCGCTGGAAGCGCCGCAGCGCGTCGCCTACCTGGGCCCCGCGGGCACGTACAGCGAAGAGGCGGCGCTCCTGTTCTTCGGCTCCAGCATCGAGCACGTGCCGTGCACCAGCATCGACGAGGTCTTCCGGGCCACCGCGGCCGGCAGCGCCGACTACGGCGTCGTGCCCGTGGAGAATTCCACGGAAGGCGTCGTCGCGCGCTCCCTGGACCTGTTCCTCGGCTCGCCGCTGCACATCGTGGGCGAGACCAGCCTGCTGGTGCGCCACAACCTGCTGCGCCTGCAGGACACGATGGAAGGCCTGGAGGCGGTCCTGGCCCACCCCCAGGCCCTGGCCCAGTGCCACGGCTGGCTGAACAGCCACCTGCCGGCGGTGGAGCGCCGCGCCGTGGCGAGCAACGCCGAAGGCGCCCGCCTGGCCGCGGGCAACCCCGCCTGGGCGGCGATCGCCAGCGAGCGCGCCGGCGGCCAGTTCGGCCTGCACACGGTGGCCCACGCGATCCAGGATGATGCGTACAACCGCACGCGCTTCGCCGTTGTTTGCCTGCCCGAGACCCTTGCGGCGCCCGAAGCCTCGGGCAAAGATTGCGTCAGCCTGATCGTGTCCGTCCCGAACAAGCCCGGTGCGGTGCATGATCTGCTGGTCCCGCTGAAGCAGCACGGGGTGTCGATGACGCGCTTCGAGTCGCGTCCGGCCCGCTCGGGGCAGTGGGAGTACTTCTTCTACATCGACCTGCAGGGCCACCCGTCGCAGCCGCACGTGGCGGCGGCGCTGAAGGACCTGCAGGTGCTTTGTGCTTTCTACAAGGTGCTGGGCACCTACCCGTTGGGCGAATGAGGCAATAACAAGATGGCGGCGATGTTCGAGCAGCTGGGATTGATCGGGTGCGGCCTGATGGGCGGCTCGTTCGCCATGGCCATGAAGCGGGCCGGGCTGGTCAAGCGCGTCGTGGGCTACAGCAAGTCCCCCTCCACCACCGAGCGCGCCCGCCAGATGGGCGTGATCGACGTGGAGGCGCCCTCCGCCCTGCTCGCCGTCTCGGGCGCCGACGTCGTGCTGCTGGCCGTGCCGGTGGCCGCCACCGAGGCCACGTTCAAGGCCATCCGCCATCTCGTCACCGCCAACATGCTGGTGATGGACGTCGGATCCACCAAGCGCGACGTGGTCGACGCCGCCCGGCGCGTGCTGCGGGACCACGTCGGCTCCTTCGTGCCCTCGCATCCCATCGCGGGCAAGGAAGTCTCCGGCGTGGAGCATGCCGACCCGGACCTGTACCAGGGCCGCCAGGTGATCCTGACCCCCGTCGACAAGACCCAGCCGGCGCACCTGAAGCGGGCGCAGGAACTGTGGGAAGCCCTCGGCTGCCAGGTGCAGCAGATGACGCCCGAGTCGCACGACGCCGCCTTCGCCGCCGTCAGCCACCTGCCGCACCTGCTCGCCTTCGCGCTGATGCACGGGATCGTCCACCAGCCCCAGGGCAAGGAGTTCCTGGGCCTCGGCGGCCCGGGCTTCAAGGACTTCACGCGCATCGCCGCCAGCGACCCGAAGATGTGGCGCGACGTGCTGCTGGCCAACCGCCTGGAGCTGGTGGAGCAGGCCAAGATCTTCCAGCGCAGCCTGGCGAACATGCTGCAGATGGCGGAAGAAGGCAACGGCGAGAAGCTGGAAGAGATGATCGCCGAGGCCAGCCTGGTGCGCTCGCACTGGCGCATGGGCCAGAAGGCCAAGTAGGGGAGCGGCCCGCCGGGCCCGCGCAAGATGTTCGCCACCGAATTCCTGGACCTGCCGCCGCTGCAGGAAGCCGCCGGCACGGTCGTCCTGCCGGGATCCAAGAGCATTTCCAACCGGGTGCTGCTGCTGGCGGCGCTGTCGGACGGCACGACCCGCATCCACGACCTGCTGGATTCGGATGACACGCGGGTGATGCTGGATGCGCTGCGGGGGCTTGGGTGCAGCGTGGTGCATAGGGGTTCCGCCGTCGAGGTCACGGGGATCGGTGGGGTTCGCTTCGCTCACCGCCACCCTACGAACTCCTCCGGGTCCGCCGGTAGGGTGGCGGTGAGCGCAGCGAACCCCACCGAAGGCGCCAAACGCCTGTTCCTCGGCAACGCCGGCACCGCCATGCGCCCCCTCACCGCCGCCCTCGCCTTGATGGGCGGCGAGTTCGAGGTCTCCGGCGTCGCCCGCATGCACGAGCGCCCGATCGGCGACCTGGTCGATGCGCTGCGCCAGCTGGGTTGCCGCATCGACTACCTCGGCACCGAGGGCTATCCGCCGCTCAAGATCCACCCCGCGCCCGCCCTGAAGCTGGACGCGCCGATCTCCGTGCGCGGCGACGTCTCCAGCCAGTTCCTCACGGCCCTCCTGATGGCCCTGCCGCTGGTGGCCACGCGGGACATCGTGATCGAGGTCGTCGGCGAGCTGATCTCCAAGCCCTACATCGAGATCACGCTGAACCTGCTGGAGCGCTTCGGCATCGCCGTGCGGCGCGAGGGCTGGCAGCGCTTCACCATCCCGGCCGGCAGCCGCTACCAGTCGCCCGGCGAGGTCCACGTCGAGGCCGATGCCTCGTCGGCCAGCTATTTCGTGGCGCTGGGCGCGATCGCGGCCACCGGCAAGCCGGTGCGCATCGAGGGCGTGGGCGCCAGCTCGATCCAGGGCGACATCCGCTTCGTCGAGGCGGCGACCCGGATGGGCGCCATCGTCAAGAGCGGCCCCAACTGGCTGGAGGTCTGGCGCGGCGCCTGGCCCCTGCAGGCCGTCGACCTGGACTGCAACCACATCCCGGACGCCGCCATGACCCTGGCGGTGATGGCCCTGTACGCGGACGGAACCACTACCCTGCGCAACATCGCCAGCTGGCGGGTCAAGGAGACCGACCGCCTGGCCGCCATGGCCACCGAACTGCGCAAGCTGGGCGCGGGCGTCGAGGAAGGCGCCGACTTCCTGCGGGTGACACCGCCCAGGGCCTGGACGCCGGCCGCCATCCACACCTACGACGACCACCGCATGGCGATGTGCTTCTCGCTGGCGGCGTTCAATCCCGCCGGGGTCCACGTCCGCATCCTGGATCCCAAGTGCGTGGCCAAGACCTTCCCGGACTACTTCGAGGCCCTGTTCTCGGTGGCCCGGACCGACGCGCCCCACATCCCGGTGATCTGCGTGGACGGCCCCAGTGCCTCGGGCAAGGGCACCCTGGCCTCCGAAGTGGCTCGCCGCCTGGGCTACCACTACCTGGACTCCGGCGCCCTGTACCGCATCGCCGGCCTGGCGGCCACCCGGGCCGGCCTGGTCCTGGACGTGGAGCACGAGCACTCGATCGCCAGGATGGCCGAGACGCTGCCGATCGCCTTCGTGGACGGCCGCGTGCTCCTGGGGGGCCAGGACATCACCGACGCGATCCGCACCGAAGAGGCCGGGATGGACGCCTCCAAGGTGTCCGCCCTGCCCGCCGTGCGCACCGCCCTGGTGGCCCTGCAACAGGGCTTCCGCCGGCTGCCGGGCCTGGTGGCCGACGGGCGCGACATGGGCACGGTGATCTTCCGGGACGCCCCGCTGAAGGTCTACCTGACGGCCAGCGCCGCCCAGCGCGCCGAACGCCGCCATAAGCAATTGATTTCAAAGGGCATTTCCGCTACACTTGCCGCTCTTCGCGCCGACCTGGAGGCCCGAGACGCCCGCGATTCGAGTCGCGCCGTCGCGCCCCTCAAGCCGGCCGTTGACGCCCTCCTCCTCGATAACTCGAGCCAGTCGGTTGAAGAATCGGTGGCCCAGGTGCTCCAGTGGTGGGGTGAAAAGCAGGCGTTCGTCCCCAGGTAGGACGTCTGTTCGTAGGGTGGTGGTGAGCGCAGCGAACCCCACCGATGCAGTAGAGGCCCCCGACACTCCCTCCGCGCAGCAGCGCACCGGTGGCGGGGATCGACAACCTAACCCGCGGATCCTGTCCGCAAACTCAATGTCTGAATCTTTTGCCGCCCTGTTCGAGGAATCGCTGCAACGCGCTGAAATGCGTGCCGGCGAAGTCATCACCGCCGAAGTCGTCCGCGTGGAGCACAACCACGTCGTGGTCAACGCCGGCCTGAAGTCGGAAGCCTACATTCCGATCGACGAATTCAAGAACGACCAGGGCCAGGTCGAAGTGCAAGCGGGCGACTTCGTGTCCGTTGCCATCGACGCCATCGAAAACGGCTACGGCGACACCATCCTGTCGCGCGACAAGGCCAAGCGCCTCGCCTCCTGGATGTCCCTGGAGAAGGCGCTCGAGTCCGGCGAATTCGTCTCCGGCACCACGACCGGCAAGGTCAAGGGCGGCCTGACCGTCCTGGTGAACGGCATCCGCGCCTTCCTGCCCGGCTCGCTGATCGACACCCGTCCCATCAAGGACCTGACTCCGTTCGAGAACAAGACGATGGAGTTCAAGGTCATCAAGCTGGACCGCAAGCGCAACAACGTGGTGCTGAGCCGCCGCGCCGTGGTCGAAGCGTCCATGGGCGAAGAGCGCGCCAAGCTGATGGAAACCCTGAAGGAAGGCTCCATCGTCCGCGGCGTGGTCAAGAACATCACCGAGTACGGTGCGTTCGTCGACCTGGGCGGCATCGACGGCCTGCTGCACATCACCGACATGGCCTGGCGCCGTGTCCGCCACCCGTCCGAGGTGGTCACCGCCGGCCAGGAAATCACCGCCAAGATCCTCAAGTTCGACACCGAGAAGAACCGCGTGTCCCTGGGCCTGAAGCAGATGGGCGACGATCCGTGGCTGGGCGTGTCCCGCCGCTACCCCCCGGGCACCCGCATGTTCGGCAAGGTCACGAACATCGCCGACTACGGCGCGTTCGTGGAACTCGAGCCCGGCATCGAAGGCCTGGTGCACGTCTCCGAAATGGACTGGACCAACAAGAACGTGGCTCCTTCCAAGGTCGTGTCCCTGGGTGACGAAGTCGAAGTCATGGTCCTCGAGATCGACGAAGACAAGCGCCGCATCAGCCTGGGCATGAAGCAGTGCAAGGCCAACCCCTGGCAGGAATTCGCGCAGAACACCAAGCGCGGCGACCGCGTCAAGGGCCCGATCAAGTCGATCACCGACTTCGGCGTGTTCGTGGGCCTGGCGGCCGGCATCGACGGCCTGGTGCACCTGTCCGACCTGTCCTGGAACGAAGCGGGCGAGCAAGCCGTCCGCAACTACAAGAAGGGCCAGGAAGTCGAGGCGATCGTGCTGGGCGTGGACGTGGACCGCGAGCGCATCAGCCTGGGCATCAAGCAGCTCGATGGCGACCCGTTCGCCACCTTCACCTCGGTGCACGACAAGGGCTCCATCGTGACGGGCAAGGTCAAGACCGTCGACCCGAAGGGCGCCGAGATCGACCTGGGCAACGAGATCTTCGGCTACCTGCGTGCCTCCGAAATCAGCCGCGACCGCGTGGAAGACGCGCGCAACGTGCTGAAGGAAGGTGACGAGGTTTCCGCAGTCGTCGTGAACGTCGACCGCAAGACCCGCAACATCCAGCTGTCCATCAAGCAGAAGGACATGGTCGACGAGCAAGGTGCGATGGCTGCCCTGTCGCAGCAATCCGCCCGCGAACAGGCCGGTACGACCAGCCTGGGCGCCCTGCTGCGTGCCAAGCTGGACAACCAGGACAAGCAGTAACGTTCAGCGTCGGGCGTGAAGCGTTGAGCGTGTCTTTTCCTGCTCAACGCTGAACGCCCGACGCCCAACCCCATGACCCGATCGGACCTCGTCGAAGAACTGGCAAGCCGTTTCAGCCAGCTGACCCACCGCGACGCGGAGTACGCCGTCAAGACCATCCTGGACGCCATGAGCGATGCGCTCGTGCGCGGCCACCGCATCGAGATCCGCGGCTTCGGCAGCTTCTCGATCAACCGCCGGCCGCCCCGCATGGGCCGCAACCCCCGTTCCGGGGAGAGCGTGCACATCCCGGAAAAGCGCGTCCCGCACTTCAAGCCGGGCAAGGCGTTGCGGGAAGCGGTGGACCAGAGGACGAAGGAGCTCGAGGTTCAGCGTTGAGAGTTGAGCGTCCAGCGTGGTTTTCACGCCAAACGCTCCACGCCAAACGCTCAACCTTAGAATCCTCGTCGACCGAGGAGCCGAATGAAATATCTCGCGTGGCTGCTCAAGGCAGCCATTTTTTTTGCCCTGTTCGCCTTCGCGCTGAACAACCAGCAGGACGTGACCGTGCACTTCTTCTTCGGCACGTCCTGGACGGCGCCGATGGTGCTGGTGGTGCTGGCCGTCTTCGCGGCCGGCCTGGTGATCGGCGCCCTGGGCATGGTCCCGCGCTGGTGGAAGCACCGCCGGGCGGCGCGCGTGGTGTCCGGTGCGCCCGACACCCTCGCCGCCCCCAGCACGCTGATCGGACAGGGCACGCCGCCGAATGGACTTTGACCTCACCTGGCTGCTGTGGGGCCTGCCCATCGCCTTCGGGCTGGGCTGGCTGGCGTCGCGCCTGGACCTGCGCCAGCTGCGCATCGAGAACCGCCTCGCGCCCAAGGCCTATTTCCGCGGCCTGAACTTCCTGCTGAACGAACAGCAGGACCAGGCCATCGACGCCTTCATCGAGGCGGTGCAGAACGACCCCGACACCTCGGAGCTGCACTTCGCCCTGGGCAACCTGTTCCGCCGCCGCGGCGAGTACGAGCGCGCCGTGCGCGTGCACGAGCACCTGCTCTCGCGCGCCGACCTCTCGCGCGCCGACCGCCACCGCGCCCAGCACGCCCTGGCCCTGGACTTCCTCAAGGCGGGCCTGCTCGATCGCGCCGAGGAGGCCCTGCGCAAGCTGGAAGGCACGGCCTACGAGGAACAGGCGCTGCTGGCCCTGCTGGCGATCTACGAGCGCTCGCGCGACTGGGCGCAGGCCTCCGAGATCGCGCAGAAGCTGGACGCCGGCAACGCCGGCCAGTTCGCCGGCCGCCAGGCGCACTACCTGTGCGAGCAGGCGACCAAGGCCTCGCCCGCCGCCGCGGAGCAGCTGCTGGAAAAGGCGATGAAGGCGGCGCCGCGCTCCCCGCGTCCCCGCATGGACCTGGCGGAGCTGCGCCGCCGCGCGGGCGAGACCCGCTCGGCCTACGACCTGCTGGTGGAAACCGCGCGCCTCGTGCCCACCGCCATCCCGCTGATCGCGGCGCAGCTGGCCGAGCTGTCCATCGCCTGCGGCCAGCGCGCCGAGGCCGCGGAGCTGCTGCGCGCCGCCTACGAGCAGACCCATTCGCTGGACGTCCTGGACGGCATCACCGCCCTGGAAAGCGACCCCGAGGCGGCCCGCCAGTGGTACGTGCAGCACCTGCAGCGCGAACCGTCGCTGGTCGCCGCGTCCAAGTGGATCGCCGGCGAGAAGCTGGAGCACGAGCAGTTCCATCCCGACGTGCAGCGTGCCCTGGAGCACGCCGTCAAGCCCCTCACCCGTTACCGCTGCGCCGCCTGCGGCTTCGAGTCCAAGCAGCATTTCTGGCAGTGCCCGGGCTGCCAGGCCTGGGACTCGTACCCGCCCCGGCGCGTCGAAGAGCTCTGATCATGAACCCCACCAAGCCCCAACTTGCCAAGGCCCGCGTCCTGGTCGTCGGCGACGCCATGCTGGACCGCTACTGGCACGGCGCCGTCGAACGCATCTCGCCGGAGGCGCCCGTCCCCGTCGTCAAGGTCTCGCGCGAGGAGGAACGCGTGGGCGCCGCCGCCAACGTGGCGCTGAACGTCAGCACCCTCGGCGCCAAAGGCAGCTTCCTCGGCGTCGTCGGCGACGACGAGCCGGGCCACCGGCTGGAGGCGCTGCTCACGCAGACCGGCGTGGAGGCCCACCTGAAACGCGACGCCGGCCTGCGCACCACCGTCAAGCTGCGCGTGATCGGCCGCCAGCAGCAGCTGCTGCGGATGGACTTCGAGAACGAGCCGGACCACGAGGTGCTGTCCCTGCAGAGCACCACGTTCTCGCAGCTGCTGCCGGGACAGGACGCCATCCTGTTCTCCGACTACGGCAAGGGCGGCCTCGCGCACATCCCGAAGATGATCGAGGCGGCGCGCGGGGCGAAGAAGCCGGTGCTGATCGACCCGAAGGGCCAGGACTACGGCCGCTACCGCGGCGCCACGGTGATCACGCCCAACCGCGCGGAACTGCAGGAGGTGGTGGGCCGCTGGAGCAGCGAGGAAGACCTGCGCGCGAAGGCGCAGAACCTGCGCACGTCGCTGGGCCTGGAGAACCTGCTGGTCACCCGCAGCGAGGAAGGCATGACGCTGTACGACGCCGCGGGCGAGCTGCACGTGAAGGCGCAGGCGCGCGAGGTGTTCGACGTCACCGGTGCCGGCGACACGGTGATCGCCACGCTGGCCACCATGGTGGCAGCGGGACTGAGCCTGCGTGATGCGGTGCCCATCGCCAACCGCGCCGGCGGCATCGTGGTGGGCAAGTTCGGCACCGCCACCGTTTCCTACGAGGAGTTGTTCGCATGACGCGCGTCGTTGTCACCGGGGCAGCCGGGTTCATCGGCTCCAACATCGTCAAGGGACTCAACGCCCGCGGCATCGACGACATCATCGTCGTCGATGACCTGACCCACGGCGACAAGTTCCTGAACCTGCGCGACCTGCGCATCGCCGACTACGTCGACGCCGACGAGTTCTACCAGGCCTTCGCCGACGGCGGCTTCGGCAAGGTCGACGCGGTGTTCCACGAGGGCGCGTGCAGCGACACGATGGAGCAGGACGGCAAGTACATGATGGACAACAACTACGGCGTGTCCTGCTCGCTGTACGAGTCCTGCATGCAACGCGGCACGCGGCTGCTGTATGCGTCGTCGGCCGCCGTGTACGGGGGGTCCGACACGTTCCGGGAAACGCCGGAGTTCGAGCGGCCGCTGAACGTCTACGGCTACAGCAAGCTGCTGTTCGACCAGCGCATGCGCCGCGAGACCGGCGGCTTCCAGCGCATGAAGCGCCAGGTCGCCGGCTTCCGCTACTTCAACGTGTACGGCCCGCGCGAGCAGCACAAGGGCCGCATGGCCAGCGTCGCCTTCCACCAGTTCAACCAGTTCCGAGAGCAGGGCAAGGTCAAGCTGTTCGGGGAATACGGCGGCTACGGCCCCGGCGCGCAGACGCGAGACTTCGTGTTCGTGGACGACGTGGTGGCGGTGAACCTGTGGTTCTTCGACCACCCCGAAAAGTCCGGCATCTTCAACCTGGGCAGCGGCCGCGCGCAGCCGTTCAACGACGTCGCCGTGGCCGTGGTGAACGCGCTCCAGGGCGGCGTGCCGGATGCGAAGGCGGCCGTGCAGCAAGGCCTGCTGGAATACATCCCCTTCCCCGACGCGCTGCGGGGCAAGTACCAGTGCTACACGCAGGCGGACCTGGCCGCGCTGCGCAAGGCGGGGTGCGAGCACCAGTTCGCCGATGTGGCCACGGGCGTGGCGAAATACATGCAGGAATTGCAGAAGAGTGCGTGAGCGCGCACGGTGGGGTTCGCTGCGCTCACCACCACCCGACGGGAGTCGTAGGGTGGCGGTGAGCGCCGAAGGCCGAACCCCACCGCCGGCCTTCATCGCCGCGCCGTCATCCCGGCGGCCCCTTTCGCGTTGCCATTGCTTTTCCTTTCCCCGCCGTAACAGCGGCGGCCTGCCCCACCCATCGTAGGCAGCGGGGGTCCGCCCGCTAGCCGTCGGCGCCAGCAGAGCCCGTCCGCCGCTGCATACGGCGCATCAGCGTCCACCTACGAACCTGTCGCCCCGCACCTACAGGCGGCCGAGTTCGCGCACTGCCTAATGCGCCGATGCGATTCGCGATCTCCGGCCTGACGCCCGCCCAGGCCGCCCTGCTCGCCATCCTCTGCGCGCCCGCCGGCGCGCCGCCGCTTCCGCTTCCCCGCACGATGGTGGTGGGCGCCCATCCCGACGACGAAACCGTCGGCGCCGGCTCGCGCCTGCCGCGCCTGCGCGAGGCGCGCTTCGTCTGCGTCACCGACGGCGCGCCGCGCAACGGCGAGGACGCGAGCCGGCAGGGCCTGACCCCGGAGGAATACGCGCGGACGCGGCGGCTCGAACTGCAGACCGTGCTGGTGAAGTGCGGCATCGCGCCCACGCGGCTGGAGGTGCTGGACTGTCCCGACCAGCAGGCGTCCCTGCAGCTTGCATCGCTCGCGCCGCGGCTCGCCGAGCGCATGGCGCTGGAAGGAACCGAGGTGGTACTCACGCAGCCCTATGAAGGCGGTCACCCGGACCACGACGCGACCGCGTTCGCGGTGCACGCGGCGGTGGCGCTGCTGGCGCTGCGCGGCGCGTTCGCGCCGGCGATCGTGGAGATGGGGTCCTGCCATCGCAATGCCGAGGGCGTGCGGACCTGTGCATTCCTGCCGCCGCCGCAGGGAGGCAACGACGGGAGCGTGATGGTGCAGCTCACGCCGGAGGAGCAAGGCTTCAAGGCCGACCTCATCGCCTCCTTCACCACCCAGGCCGCGACGCTCGGGGGCTTCCCCGTCGACATCGAAGGTTTCCGCCCCGCGCCACGCTACGACTTCCGCCTTCCGCCCCATGCGGGCCGGCTGCACTACGAGCGCCATCCCTGGGGCATGGACGGGGAACGCTTCCGCGCCCTGGCTTCGGACGCCCTGGTCCAACTGGGGCTGGCCGGGCCCCTGTGACGACCAGCCCACTTTTTACGCTGCGGAGGAATGCCCGGTCGGCAGCTTCGCATCCGGCTTGACCGAGCGCAGCAGCGCCATCATCTCGCCCTCGATCCGCCGCAGCGCCTGCGGCGTATGGCCTTCGAAGCGGACCACCAGCACCGGCGTCGTGTTCGACGCCCGCACGAGGCCGAAGCCGTCGCGCCAGTCCACGCGCAAGCCGTCGATGGTGCAGACCTGCGCGTCCGGAAAGCGTGCGCGCTTCACGAGCTCCTCGGCGACGCGGTGCGCCTCGCCCTCGGCGCAGCGGATGTTCAGTTCCGGCGTCGAATGGCTGGTGGGCAGCGCCTCCAGCACGGCGCCGGGATCGTCGTGCCGCGACAGGATCTCCAGCAGGCGGCAGCCGGCATAGATGCCGTCGTCGAAGCCCGGCCAGCGGTCGCGGAAGATGACGTGGCCGCTCATCTCGCCGGCCAGCGGCGCGTCCAGTTCGTGCATGCGCGCCTTCATCAGGGGGTAGCCGCTGCGTCCCATGACCGGATGGCCGCCCGCCGCGCGGATCACGTCGGCCAGGCGTTGCGTGCACTTCACGTCGAACAGGATGGGCGCGCCGGGCCTGTGCGCGAGCACGTCCTGCGCGAACAGCATCAGCTGCCGGTCGGGGAAGACGATCTGGCCCGAGCGCGTCACCACGCCCAGGCGATCGCCGTCGCCATCCAGTGCGAGGCCGACGTCGGCACCGGTCGCCCGCACGCGGGCGATCAGGTCCTGCAGGTTTTCCGGCCGGCTCGGGTCGGGATGGTGGTTGGGAAAGGCGCCGTCCACTTCGCTGAACAGCTCGACCACCTCGCAGCCCAGCGCGCGGAACACCTGCGGCGCATAGGCGCCAGCGATGCCGTTGCCCGAGTCCAGCGCGATCTTCAGCGGCCGCGCGAGGCGGATGTGGCCGGTGATGCGCTCGAGGTAGGCCGGGAACACGTTGGCGTGGCGCACGCCGCCCGGCGCCGCGATCACGTTCGGGCCGGCTTCCACGGCGCGGCGCAGCGCCTGCAGTTCCTCCCCATGCAGCGAGCGTCCACGCAGCATCAGCTTGAAGCCGTTGTGGTCGCGCGGGTTGTGGCTGGCCGTCACCTGGATGCCGGAGCGGCAGAGGGTGCTCGCGGCGAACCACAGCATGGGCGTGGTGACGCGGCCGACGTCGATGACGTCCGCACCGCCCGAGACCAGGCCGCGCACCAGCGCCGCCGACAGCGTCGGGCCGCTGAGGCGACCGTCGCGTCCCACCGCGATGGTCGGTTCGCCTTCCGCGATGGCCTGCGCCGCGAAGGCACGCCCCAGCGCCTCGGCCACGTCCGCGGTCAGCGTCTCGGGAACGACGCCCCGCAGGTCGTAGGCCTTGAACAGGCTCGCGCTCACAAGCACGGATGCGCTCCGGGGGAGGAAGGGAGCCGGATTCTAGGAGCCCCGCCGCGATTGCGGGGGCCGTTCAGGGTTGGCCCGGAGATGCCCCGGTCAACGGGCCGCGGCGCGCTGGCGTTACAGGCGGACTGGCCCAGCCGGGCCTGGCGAACGCCCAAGGAGAGTTCCCATGCTGAAGAAGATCCTGGCCGTCCTGGCCATGCTGTACGCGGCCGCCGCGTTCGCGGCCGTCGACGTCAACAAGGCCACGGCCGCCGAACTCGACGCCGTGAAGGGCATCGGCCCGTCCATCTCCAAGACCATCGTGGACGAACGCAAGGCCCACGGCGACTTCAAGAGCTGGGAGGACTTCATCTCCCGCACCAAGGGCATCGGCGAGACCAAGGCCGCCAACCTGTCCAAGCAAGGCCTGACGGTCAACGGCGCCGAGTTCAAGAAGGCCGCCGCCACGGCGGACAAGGCGGCGAAGAAGGAAGAGAAGAAGGAAGCGAAGGCCGGCAAGAAGGACGAGAAGGCGGCGGACGCGAATGTAAAGAAGGACGAGAAGAAGGAAGACAAGGCGGCTGCCGCGAAGCCGGCGGCTTCCGCGGCGAAGAAGTAAGAGACGTCGTCACCCCCGCGGAGGCGGGGGCCCAGGGCTTCCATGGAAGAGGGCCGCTACGCGGCCCTTTTCTCTTTCAACGCCCTGGATCCCCGCCTTCGCGGGGATGACGAAGGGGGCGCGGGAATGACGGCTACGAACCGAATCCGCCCCCTCCCGGCGTGTGCACCTCGAACACATCGCCCACGGCCATTTCCGCCGAGCCGATGTGCTGCAACGCCTCCACGGTGCCATCGGCGCGCACGACGCGATTGATGCCCACCTGTCCCGGCTGTCCGCCCGCCATGCCGAACGAAGGCACCTTGCGGCCGTTGGACAGGATGCTGGCCGTCATCGGCTCCAGGAAGCGCACGCGCCGCACGCCGCCGTTGCCGCCCTTCCACTTGCCGCCACCGCCCGAGCCGGCGCGGATCGCGTAGCTCTCCAGCCGCACCGGGAAGCGGAACTCCAGCACCTCCGGGTCCGTCAGCCGCGAGTTGGTCATGTGGGTCTGCACGACGCTGGTGCCGTCGAAGCCGTCGACGAGCCGGCCCTGCTCGTCGTACACGCCGCCGGCGCCGCTGCCACCCGAGATCGTCTCGTAGTACTGGTAGCGGGCGTTGCCGAAGGTGAAGTTGTTCATCGTGCACTGCCCCGCCGCCATCACGCCCAGCGCGCCGTACAGGGCGTTCGTGATGCAGGTGGACGTCTCCACGTTGCCTGCCACCACCGAGGCCGGCGGGTTCGGGTTGAGCATGCAGCCCTCCGGCACGATCACCTTCAGCGGCTTCAGGCAGCCGGCGTTGAGCGGGATCTCGTCGCTCACCAGCGTCCGGAAGACGTACAGCACCGCGGCCATGCACACGGCGCGCGGCGCATTGAAGTTGTTGACCTGCTGCGGCGAGGTGCCGGTGAAGTCGATCTCCGCCGAGCGCGCCGCCGCATCGACACGGATCGCCACCTGGATTTGCGCGCCGTTGTCCAGCGGAAGGGTGAACGCGCCGTCCTTCAGCCGGGTGATCACGCGCCGCACCGATTCCTCGGCGTTGTCCTGCACGTGCCGCATGTAGGCCTGCACCACGTCGAGGCCGAACTGGTCGACCATCCGGCGCAGTTCCTGCACGCCCTTCTCGTTGGCGGCGATCTGGGCCTTGAGGTCGCCCATGTTCTGCTCGGGGTTGCGCGAGGGATGTTGCGCGCTTTTCAGCAGCGCGATCATCTCGGCCTCGCGCAGCACGCCGCGGTCGACCAGCTTGAAGTTGTCGATCTCCACGCCTTCTTCCTCGATGCGGGTCGAGAAAGGCGGCATGGAGCCGGGGGTGATGCCACCGATGTCCGCGTGGTGTCCGCGGGAGCCGACGTAGAAGGTCGGTTCGGCGTCGAGCGTTGAGCGTTGAGCGGGGGAGTCACGCTCAACGCCCAACGCTGAACGCTCACCCTCCAGATACACCGGCGTGATCACCGTCACGTCCGGCAGGTGCGTGCCACCGTGATAAGGATCGTTCAGCACGTAGACGTCGCCCGGCTGCATGGTGGCGCGGTTCTCGCGGATCACCGTCTTGATGCTCTCGCCCATGCTGCCCAGGTGCACGGGCATGTGGGGCGCGTTGGCGATCAGGTTGCCTTCGGCGTCGAAGAGGGCGCAGGAGAAGTCCAGGCGTTCCTTGATGTTCACCGAGTACGCCGTGTTCTGCAGCTGCAGCCCCATCTGTTCGGCGATGTTCATGAACAGGTTGTTGAACACCTCCAGCAGGACGGGGTCGACCTGCGTGCCGGCGGCGAAGCGCACCGCGCGCGGCACGGCGCGGTCCAGGACGATGTGGTCCAGCGCCGTGATGCGAGCGCGCCAGCCGGGTTCCACCACGGTCGTCGCGTTCTTCTCCGCGATGATCGCCGGGCCGGCGATCACGTCGCCGGGGCGCAGGTCCTCGCGCACGCACAGGGCCGCGTCGTGCCACTGGCCGCCCGAGTACATGCGCACGGTTTCGCGCCGCGGCACCTCGCGCGCCGGATGCTCGGCGAGCGTCGGCTCGCCCGGCGCGTCGCCCGCGACGATCGCTTCCACCGACACCGCTTCCACGATCATGGGCTTGCCCGGCATCAGGAAGGAGAACCGCTGGCGGTAGGCCGCCTCGAAGCCGGCGACGATCTCCTCCTGCGTGCCGAAGGGCACGACCAGGGCCGAGTCGCTGCCCTGGTAGCGCACATGCACGCGGCGGCGTACCTGCACCGTGTTGCCGCTCACCTGCTGGCGCTCGAGTTCCGCCTGCGCCGCCGCGGCCAGCGCATCGAGCTGGCGGGAGACCTCCGGCAGCTCCTCCGGCGCCAGCAGCGTCTCCACGGCCTGTTCGCGGATCACGTTCTGGTCCGCCAGGCCCATGCCGTACGCGGACAGCACGCCCGCCAGCGGGTGGATGAAGACACGCGTCATGCCCAGCGCATCGGCCACGAGGCAGGCATGCTGGCCGCCGGCGCCGCCGAAGCACTGCAGCGTGTAGCGCGTGACGTCGTAGCCGCGCGCCACCGAGATCTTCTTGATCGCGTTGGCCATCTGCTGCACGGCGATGGCGATGAAGCCCTCCGCCACTTCCTCGGCGCTGCGGCCCGTGCGTTGCGCCAGTTCATTGAACTTGCCCACCGCGGCGTCCTGGCTCAAGGGCTCGTCCGCCTTCGGCCCGAACACGCGCGGGAAGTACTTCGGCTGGATCTTGCCGACCATGACGTTCGCATCGGTCACCGCGAGCGGCCCCCCGCGCCGGTAGCTCGCGGGGCCCGGGTTCGCCCCGGCGCTCTGCGGGCCGACGCGGAAGCGCGCGCCGTCGAACTCCAGGATGGAGCCGCCGCCGGCGGCCACCGTGTGGATGCTCATCATCGGTGCGCGCATGCGCACGCCCGCGACCTGGGTCTCGAACTCGCGCTCGAATTCACCGGCGAAGTGCGAGACGTCGGTGGACGTGCCGCCCATGTCGAAGCCGATCACCCGGTCGTGCCCGCCCAGCTGCGCGGTGCGCGCCATGCCGACGATGCCGCCGGCAGGCCCGGAGAGGATGGCGTCCTTGCCCTGGAAGGCGTGGGCGTCGGTGAGGCCGCCCGAGGACTGCATGAAGAACACCTTCACCCCTGGCATCTCGCCCGCCACCTGCTCCACGTAGCGGCGCAGGATGGGCGAGAGGTAGGCGTCGACCACCGTGGTGTCGCCGCGGCTCACCAGCTTCATCATGGGGCTGGTCTCGTGCGAGGTGCTCACCTGGGTGAAGCCCGCCTCGCGCGCGAGGTCGCGCGCCAGCGCCTCGTGCGCCGTGTAGCGGTAGCCGTGCATGAACACGATGGCCACGCTGCGCAGCCCGCGGCCGTGCGCGGCGCGCAGCGCCTCGCTCAGGTGCTGCCGGTCCAGGTCCTGCACCACGTCGCCGTGCGCGCCGACCCGTTCCCTTGCCTCGATCACCTCGGAGTACAGCAGCTCCGGCAGCACGATGTGGCGGTCGAACAGCCGCGGCCGGTTCTGGTAGGCGATGCGCAGCGCATCGCGGAAGCCCTGCGTGGTCACCAGCAGCGTGCGCTCACCCTTGCGTTCCAGCAGGGCGTTGGTGGCCACCGTCGTCCCCATCTTGACGCATTCGACGCGGTCCGGCGTGATGGCCTGCCCCGGCGCCAGCGCGAGCAGGTGGCGGATGCCCGCGACGGCCGCATCCTGGTATTGCTCGGGGTTCTCCGACAGCAGCTTGTGGGTGACGAGGGTGCCGTCGGGGCGGCGCCCGACGACGTCGGTGAAGGTGCCGCCGCGGTCGATCCAGAACTGCCAGCGCTTGTGCTCCATGGGATTCGTCATCTTGTGCCTTGCTAGAGGGAGGCCGCGGCACGGGCCGCCTGGTCGTACATGCCGGAGAGCACCCGCAGCAGCCGCGCGAGCTCGCCGATGTCGCGGTTGAGGCTGTCGTCGGCCTTGAGCGCGTCGATCAGGCAGCCTTCCCGGATCTCGCGGTAGCGCTCCACGTATTGCTGCCCGGTGGCGGTCGCCGCATACGTCACTTCCTTGCCGCTCTTGCGCGAGGCGACCACGCCCAGGCTGGCCAGCTTCTTCAGCGAATAGTTGATCAGGTGGGTGTCTTCCACGTTCATGATGAAGCAGATGTCGGCCAGGCGCTTGTCGCGCGCACGGTGCGTCACGTGGTGCAGCACCAGCACGTCCAGCGGCGTCAGCTCCTTCAGGCCGGCCGCGCTCATGCAGTGCGTGATCCAGCGGTTGAACGCGTTGCCGGCCACGATCAGGCCGAACTCGAACTCGCTCATCTCGGCGCTGCGCGGGGACACCAGGTGCGCGGAGGACACGATCGGTTTGGCCATCGATGCTTTCGGGGTGAGGTGAGCCGGGGTGGTAGGATTCTAGAACTCGCTCACATTTTGCCGACAAATTGTCGGCATTGATCCAACGATTCACGGCCAGCCTGTCGCTTCCGCCTCATGCCCGTCCCGTCTTCCCACCCTGCCGGACCGCTGCTGTCCGTGCGCTCGCTGTCGGTGGAATTCGGGCCGCGCGCCGCGCCGCTGCGCGCAGTCGACGGCGTGAGCTTCGAGCTCCATGCCGGCCGCACGCTGGCGATCGTGGGCGAATCGGGCTCCGGCAAGTCGGTGACCTCGCAGGCCATCATGCGGCTCACCGACCACACGGGCGGCCGCATTGCCGGCGGCGAGGTACTGTTCCATTCGCCGGTGAGCGGCCCGCAGGACCTCGTGCAGGCCGGCGAGGACCGGCTGCGCGCGATCCGCGGCAACGAGATCGCGATGATCTTCCAGGAGCCGATGACGTCGCTGAACCCGGTGTTCACGGTCGGCCACCAGATCGCCGAGGCGCTGATGCTGCACCAGGGCCTGGACCGGGCCCGGGCCCGCGCGCAGGCGCTGGCCCTGCTGCAGCAGGTGCGGCTGCCCGATGCACAGCGCCTGCTGGACGCCTATCCGCACACGCTGTCCGGCGGCATGCGCCAACGCGCCATGATCGCCATGGCGCTCGCGTGCAAGCCGGCACTGCTGATCGCCGACGAGCCGACCACGGCGCTGGACGTCACCATCCAGGCGCAGATCCTCAACATCATCCGCGAGCTGCAGCGCGAACTGCACACCGCCGTCATGTTCATCACCCACGACATGGGCGTGGTGGCGCAGATGGCCGACGACGTGGTCGTCATGTGGCGTGGCCGCATGGTGGAACAGGGGCCGGTGGAGCAGATCTTCCACGCACCGAAGCATCCCTACACCCGTGCCCTGCTCGCCGCGGTGCCGCGCCTGGGCAGCCTGCGCGGCCGGCCGCTGCCGGTGCGCGCGCCGCTGGTGGTGCTGGAGGACGGCAAGCTGCGCGAGTCCGGGGTCGAACAGGTGCAGGACACAGTGGCCGCGGGCGCACCGCTGCTGGCCGTCGACAAGCTCACCACCCGCTTCGACGTCGCGCACGACCTGCTGGGCCGCGTCACGCACCGCGTGCATGCGGTGGAGGAAGTGAGCTTCACCATCCAGCCGGGCGAGACGCTGGCCCTGGTGGGCGAGTCCGGCAGCGGCAAGTCCACCGTCGGCAAGACGCTGCAGCAGCTGGTGAAGGCCAGCGGCGGCAGCATCCGCTTCGAGGGCCGCGAGCTGGCGCAGCTGTCGGCCGCCGAGCGCCACCGGCTGCGGCGCGAGATCCAGTACATCTTCCAGGATCCCTATGCCTCGCTGGACCCGCGCAAGACCGTGGGCTTCAGCATCGCCGAGCCGATCCGCACGCATCGCCTGCTGGACGACGCGCGCGCGATCCAGCGGCGCGTGGCCGAACTGCTGGAGCACGTGGGCCTGAAGCCGGAGCACATGCACCGCTACCCGCACGAGTTCTCGGGCGGGCAGCGCCAGCGCGTCTGCATCGCGCGCGCGCTCGCGAGCGAGCCGCGCCTGGTGATCGCCGACGAATCGGTGTCGGCGCTGGACGTTTCGGTGCAGGCGCAGATTCTCGACCTGCTGATGGCACTGCAGGCCGAGCGCGGCCTGTCCTACCTCTTCATCACCCACGACATGGCGGTGGTGGAGAAGATCAGCCATCGCGTCGCCGTGATGTACCTGGGCCAGATCGTCGAGATCGGCAGCCGCCAGGATGTCTTCGAGCGGCCGCAGCACCCCTACACGCGCAAGCTGCTGGCCGCCGTGCCGGTGGCCGAACCGGGCCATGCGTTCGACGCCCGCCTGATCGAGGGCGAGGTGCCCAGCGCGCTGCGCCGCGCCGGCCACCGGCCGCAGGTCCACCGCCTGGTCGAAGTGCATCCGGGCCACCGCGTGGCCCAGGTCTGAATCCTTTCCCATGGAGTCACGATGATGAAGCTCAAAGCCCTCCTCGCCAGCGGCACGGTTGCCCTGGCCTGCCTGGCATCGCCGGCCAGCCAAGCCGCCGGCACGCTGACGGTCGCCCTGCACCAGGACCCGGGCAACTGGGACCCGGTCGCCACCTTCCTGGTGTCCTGGGGCGCGGTCGGCAGCCAGGTGTTCGACGGCCTGATCATGCGCACGCCCGACATGAAGCTGGTGCCGGGCCTCGCCACCAAGTGGGAGTTCCTGGAGAAGAACAGCAAGATCCGCTTCACGCTGCGCCAGGGAGTCAAGTTCCATGACGGCGAGCCGTTCGACGCCGAGGCGGTGAAGTTCACGTTCGACCGGCTGCTGGGCGAGGAAGGGAAGAAGGGCCCGCAACAGTCCAACTACACCTCGATCGAGAAGGTGGTGGTGGTCAACCCGACGACCGTGGACTTCATCCTCAAGAGCCCGGACCCGGTGCTCCTCACCAAGCTGGCCGGCTACGGCGCGATGATCGTGCCGCCCAAGTACGTGCAGGAGAAGGGCAGCGCGTACTTCGGCGCGCACCCGGTGGGCACGGGGCCCTTCAAGTTCGTCGACTACAAGCCGAAGATCAGCCTGAGCCTGGAGAAGAACGCGAACTACTGGGGCGGCTCGCCCAAGGTGGATTCGCTGGTCTACCGCTTCATCGCCGAACCGGCCACGCAGGCCGCCGAACTGCAGGCCGGCCGCGTCGACGTCGCCAACCAGATCCCGCTGGCCATGATCGACACGATCAGGAAGGACCCCAAGCTGGCGGTGGTGAGCATGGACGGCCCGGTGGCCCTGGCCCTGCGCTACAACACCAAGCGCGGGATCATGCAGGACCGCGACGTGCGCCGCGCGCTGACCCTGGCCGTCGACCGCGACGCGATCATCAAGACCATCCTGCTGGGCCAGGCCAAGCCGATCGCCAGCTTCCAGGGCGCGCTGTCCTTCGGCAACGACCCGGCGCTGAAGCCCCTGCCCTTCAACCCGCAGCAGGCCGCCGCGCTGTTGAAGAAGGCCGGCGTGAAGCCCGGCACGCAGATCCAGCTGGACTTCCGCGGCCCCGACAGCAACTTCCGCGAGGTGGCGCAGGCCGTCGCCGGCTACCTGCAGGCGGTCGGCATCACCGTGACGCTGAAGCCGTACGACACCAACGTGCTGCTGAACGACATCATCCCGAACGGCAAGACCGGCGAGATGTGGCAGAACCAGTGGGGCGGCTGGACCTTCGACTACGACAACACGGCCTACGCGATGTACTACACCAAGCAGCGCTGGAACCCGTTCGACGACGACGCCAAGCTGAACGCCCTGCTGCACCAGCAGCGCAACACCTGGGACCAGGCCGCGCGCAAGCAGACGCTGCAGGAGATCGCCCGCTACGTCGCCGAGGAAGCGCTGGAGATGCCCCTGTACTCGCTCAACACGGTGTACGGCATCAACAAGCGCGCCCGCGACCTCGCGCTGCCGGCCGACGGCCGCTTCCGCTTCGTCGACGCCCGCGTCGACTGAACGCACTGCAGCGGGGAATGACCTGAGGTGAGCGGCTTCGTCCTCAAGCGGGTGCTGCAGGCGGTGTTCGTGCTGCTGGTGGTGACCTTGTTCGTCTCCTACGCGGTGCGGCTGACGGGCGACCCCGCCCTGATGCTGGCGCAGGGGGCGGGCAGCGTCACCGAGCAGGACCTCGCCAACATCCGCGAGGGGCTGGGCCTCAACCGGCCGTTCGCGGTGCAGTACGGCGAATTCGTGCGCAACGCCCTGCACGGCGACCTGGGCAAGAGCTTCATGGGCGGCACGCCCGTGTCGCGGCTGGTCGGCGACGCGCTGCCGGCCACCCTGTCGCTGGCGGCGCTGTCGCTGCTCCTCTCGGTGCTGGTCTCGGTTCCCCTCGGCGTGCAGGCCGCGATCCACCAGGGCAAGGGCGTGGACCAGTTCATCCGCATCGTCTCGCTGGTGGGCCTGTCCTTCCCCAACTTCTGGCTGGCGATCATGCTGGTGCTGCTGCTGGCCATCGCCTTCCCGCTGCTGCCGCCTTCGGGCTGGGAGGGCCCGGCCAGCCTCGTGCTGCCCTCGCTCGCCATGGCCGTCATCCTGTCGGCCACCAACGTGCGCCTGGTGCGCACGGCCATGCTGGAAACGCTGTCGGCGCAGTACATCATGGTCGCGCGGGCCAAGGGCCTGAGCGAACGCATGGTCCTGTACAAGCATGCGCTGCGCAACTGCGCCATTCCCCTCATCACCTACATCGGCCTGCAGTTCGGCAACCTGATCGGCGGCATCGTGGTGGTGGAGAAGGTCTTCAACTGGCCGGGCCTGGGCACGCTGGCCTTCGACGCCATCGCGGCGCGCGACTACCCGGTGCTGCAAGGCACCGTGACCATGCTGGCGCTGATCATCGTGATGGTGAACCTGCTGGTCGACATGGCCTACGGCGTGGTCGACCCGCGCATCCGCAGCAAGTGAGCATGTCCGTCGTCGCCCCGCCCCTCGCCGCCGCGCCGGCCCGCTCGCTGCCGTGGAAGTCGCTGGAATTCGTCGTCGGCGGGCTGCTCACCGGGCTGATGGTGCTGCTGGTGCTGGTGTCGCCGCTGCTGTTTCCCGACCGCGGTTCCTCCATGGACCTCGCCGCGCGCCTGACGGCGCCGTTCACGCACTGGAACCACGTGCTGGGCACCGATCCGCTGGGCCGCGACGTGCTGGCCCGCGTGCTGGTGGGCGGGCGCATCTCGCTGATGGTGGGCGTGCTGTCGGTGCTGGGCGCCTCGGTGCTGGGGGTCGCCATCGGCCTCATCGCCGGCTACTACCGCGGCTTCTGGGACATGGTCCTGATGCGCTGCGTGGACGTGCAGCTGGCACTGCCCTTCATCCTGATCGCGCTGACCTTCATCTCCATCCTCGGCGGCGGCCTCGTGAACATCATCCTGTTCATGATCCTCTCGCAATGGGTGCAGTTCGCGCGCCTGGTGCGCGGCATGGTGCTCGCGGTGCGCGAGCGCGAGTTCGTGCAGGCGGCCCGCGCCTTCGGCGTGCGCGACCTGCCCATGGTGTGGCACCACGTGCTGCCGCAGGTGATCGGCCCCGTCATCATCCTGATGACGCTCAACGTGGCCAACAACATCCTGCTGGAAAGCAGCCTCACCTTCCTCGGCCTCGGCGTCGACCCGCTGATCCCCAGCTGGGGCGGCATGCTGGCCGACGGCCGCACCTACCTGCAGACCGCCTGGTGGGTCAGCGTGTTCCCCGGCGTCGCGATCATGCTCACCGTGCTGGGGCTCAACCTGCTGGGCGACTGGCTGCGCGACCGCCTCGATCCCACCGGCAAGACCCGATGAACGATTCCGTATTGCTCGACGTCACCATCCCGCGCACGCTGGACGCCTGGCTGGCCCGCTTCGAGCACGGCTCCTGGCGCGGCGCGCGCGTCGAAGGCTGGCTGTTCGAGGACGTGGCCGTGCGCCGCGCCGCCGAGCGGCGGCTGGCCGCCTCCGGCGTGCAGGCCTTCTTCCGCAGCGCCTACAAGCCGCTGGTGCACTTCTTCCTCGAGGAAGTCGAGGCCGCCGGCCTGGCGTCGGTGACGGTGCGCTATCCGCAGCATCCGCAAGCCACGCCCAATCGCTTCCTGCTGGAGGCGTATCCGCTGGCAGGCTTGTGGCCGCATTGCGCCTTCGAATTCGTCGCCGGCGATGCGGGCCTGGAGCACGAGGTCGTCCTGCGCTGGCGCGACGGCAGCGAAGGCACGGCGCGGGTGTTCGCGCCCAATCGCGTGCACATGGGCACCACGGGCGCGCAGCTGCTCTCGCCCACCGGCTGGCTGCGCGTGACGCGTCCGGACGGGAACGTCGCTGTCGACACCGCCGAAACCACGGACTACGAGCAGGTGTTCGCGCAGGTGGTCGCCACCACCGAAAGCCATTCCTGGCCGCGCAGCGAGCCCTTCTTCGAGCGCCTGGACATCCGCGTCGACCTGCCCGGCATCGCCCAGCGGCTGCCAGTCGAACAGGAGACGGTCAGCAGCCACGAGGCCTTGCACGAGGACATCTACTTCTCGCTGCTCGAGATCTTCCAGCGCCGCTCCGGCCGTGCGCCCGGCGACCGGCGCCTGCAGCCGGGACAGATCGTGCCCGACGTGCGCGTCGCCGACGCCGCGCCGCGGCTGCGCATCGCGCTGCGAGGCATTTCCGCCGGTCCGGAGGAACGCCCCGAGGCCGGGGACGACCTGCCGCTCGCGGACCTCGCGCGTGCCCCCTCGCCCGCCCGCATTGCCCGCGAGATGGATGTCCTGGGCGGCCAGCGCTTCACCGCGACCACGCGCCAGGGCCGCAGCGTCCTGGGCCTCTACCAGCCCGGCCCGTCCGCGCCGGTGTTCGTGAGCGGCGGCCAGCACGCCAACGAAACCTCCGGCATCGTCGGTGCCCTGCGCGCGGCGCAGGAGCTGCGCGCGCGCGGCGATGCGCACTTCGCGCTGGTCGCGCTGGAGAACCCCGACGGCTATGCGCTGCAGCGCGAGCTGGCGGCGCAGCATCCGGAGCACATGCTGCACGCGGCGCGCTACACGGCGCTCGGCGACGACGTCGAATACCGCGAGCAGGCGCCCTGGTTCGAGCGCGAGGCGCGCCTGCAGGCCCTGCAGCTTTCGGGCGCGCAGCTGCACCTGAACCTGCACGGCTACCCCGCGCACGAATGGACGCGGCCGCTCTCCGGCTACCTGCCCCAGGCTTCGAGCTGTGGACGATCCCCAAGGGCTTCTTCCTGATCCTGCGCCACCACCACGGCTGGGGCGGCGAGGCCCGCGCGCTGCTGGAACGCGTGAGTGCCGCGCTCGCCGAAGTGCCGGGGCTGGCGGACTACAACGCGCGCCAGCTCGCCCTGTACCAACGCCATGCCGGTGCCCTGCCCTTCGAACTGGTGCACGGCACGGCCTGCGCGGTGAGCGAGGTCGAGCGCCCGGGCACCGCGCCCGTCACGCTGATCACGGAATTCCCCGACGAGACCGTGCATGGCGAGGCCTTCCGCTTCGCGCACACGGTGCAGATGCGGACGGTGCTGGCCGCGGTGGCCGCCTGGCAGTCGCTGGCACGTGCCTGACGCCGCGGGCATGGCGCTTGCTCGCTCAGGGGGAACCCTGAGCGCCCATTTCCTACACTCGGGGACAGACACACAACGAGGGGGCCCGATGCGACGTTGGCTGGAATTCCTGTACGACGCCGCCGCTTGGCTTGCGGCGCTGGCGATGATCGGCATCCTGTTCTGGGTGCTGGCGTCCATCGTGAGCCGGCAGCTCGGGGTCAACCTTCCGGGCACCGATGCCTACGCAGGCTACTGCATGGCCGCATCGGGCTTCCTCGCGCTCGCCCATACGCTCAAGCGCAACGAGCACATCCGCGTCACCTTGCTGCTCGGTCGCCTGCAGGGCGCCGCCCGCCGCGGCATGGAGCTGTGGGCGCTCTCGGCCGGCGTGATGCTGGGCGGCCTGTTCGCCGTCTACTCGGTGCGCCTCGCCTGGGTCTCGCACGCGATCAACGACGTCTCCACCGGCAACGATGCCACGCCGCTGTGGATCCCGCAGATCGCCATGGGCCTCGGCGCCGTGGTGCTGTTCATCGCGCTGCTGGACGAGTGGTTCCTGGAACTGCGCGGCCAGCGCAAGACCCTCGCCAGCGAGGAGGCCCTGCACAATGAATGACCTCGCCGTCACCACGCTGCTGATCGTCTCGCTGTTCCTGCTGCTCGGCACCGGCGTCTGGATCGGCCTGACGCTCTCCGGCGTCGCCTGGATCGGGATGCAGCTGTTCTCCTCGCGTCCGGCCGGCGATGCCATGGCGGTCACCATCTGGGGATCGGCCTCGAGCTGGACCCTCACCGCCTTGCCGCTGTTCATCTGGATGGGCGAGATCCTGTTCCGCACCAAGCTCAGCGAAAGCATGTTCCGCGGGCTGGCGCCCTGGGTCTCGCGCCTGCCCGGGCGCCTGCTGCACACCAACGTGATCGGCTGCACCATCTTCGCCGCCGTGTCGGGATCGTCGGCCGCCACCTGCGCCACCATCGGCAAGATGACGCTGCCCGAGCTGGGCCGGCGCGGCTACCCGGAAGACATCACGATCGGCTCGCTGGCCGGGGCGGGCACGCTGGGCCTGCTGATTCCGCCGTCGATCATCATGATCGTGTACGGCGTGACGGCGGACGTGTCGATCGCGCGGCTGTTCGTGGCGGGCATCGTTCCCGGCATCGTCCTCGCGGCCCTGTTCTCCCTGTACCTGGGTCTCTGGGCCGCCTTCCACAAGGACCGCGTGCCGGTGCCGGACCAGGTGCTGACCTTCGCGCAGAAGCTGCACGAATCGCGGCACCTGATTCCGGTGGTGCTGCTGATCGCGGCCGTTCTGGGGTCGATCTACAGCGGCGTCGCGACGGCCACCGAGGCGGCGGCGGTGGGCGTCGTCGGCTCGCTTATCCTGTCGGCCGTGCAGCGGTCGCTGACCTGGGAGACCTTCCGCGAGTCGCTCATGGGCGCGACCCGCCTGTACTGCATGATCGCGCTGATCCTCGCGGGCGCCGCCTTCCTGACGCTGGCCATGGGCTACATCGGCCTGCCGCGGCACCTGGCGGAGTTCGTGCGCTCGCTGGGCCTCTCGCCGTTCGGGCTGATGATCGCGCTGTCGATCTTCTACATCATCCTGGGCTGCTTCCTGGACGGCATCTCGATGGTGGTGCTCACCATGGGCGTGATCCTGCCGACGGTGCAGGCCGCGGGCTACGACATGGTGTGGTTCGGCATCTTCATCGTGATCGTGGTGGAGATGGCGCAGATCACGCCCCCGGTGGGCTTCAACCTGTTCGTCCTGCAGGGGATGACCGGCAAGGAGATCACCTGGATCGCCCGGGTGACGATGCCGTTCTTCTTCCTGATGTGCGCGATGGTGCTGCTGCTGTGGTTCGTGCCGCAGATCGCGACCTGGCTGCCATCGCACATGTGACTGCACGCTAGGCCGCCACCCCCACGTCCAGCGCCTGGAACCAGGCGGCCACCTCGCTTGCGATGGCCCGCGTCCCCGCGGGGATGTCGCCGCCGATCGCAAGTAGGTGGTCCATGCCCGCCACGATCTTCAGCCGCGCATCGGGCCGCCCCGCGTGCAGCAGGCGCGCATGCTCCGGCGGCACCTGCGCATCTGCCGCCCCGTGCACCAGGAGCACGGGCACGTCCAGCCGCGACAGCACCTCGGGTGGATCGTGGCGGAACCAGGACATGAGATAGGGCTGCACCGTGGGTCGGAACAGCAGCGCGAGGGCGTCCGGCACGTCGTCCATCGGGTGCTGCGCCTCCAGTGCGTCCAGCGCCGCCAGCGCCGGCTGCGCCAGGTCCGGCGGCAGCTGGTCCTGGACCTGGCGGCGCATCAGCGCCGACGCACGGCACCCCGCCCCCGCGATGGAGACGACACCCTGCACCTCGGTGGCGCGCGCCGCCAGGGCGGCCACCAGCGCGCCCTCGCTGTGGCCGGCGAGGCTCACGCGCGCGATGCCCGGCTCGGCTTCCAGCCGTCGCGCCATCAGCACGGCGTCATCCACCAGCTGCTCGAACCGCAGGGCCTGCTCGCGCAGCCCGGGGTACGTGCTCGCGCCCACGCCGCGCTTGTCATAGCGCAGGCTGGCGATGCCGCGCGCGGCCAGTTCCTGCGCCAGGCGCTTGAGGTTGTCGAGCGGCGCGGGCAGCAAGGGAGTGTTGCCATCGCGGTCGGTCGGACCGGAGCCGCCAACCAGGAGCACGCCGGGCCAGGGGCCCGCGCCCTCCGGGCGCAGCAGCGTCCCCGCGAGGCGGCCCCAGGGCGGCGCGAGTTCGAGGGACTGTTCGGCCATCCCATCACTGTAGCCATCGCCGTGCCGGCGCGCGTCGGACGGGACAGCAAGCCTGCGTGCGACCCGGGAAAGACCGCATCCGCTGGCGCGGTCTTTGCAGGTAGTCTCGCCGCACACCGCAAACTCGTCTTTTCCCGGAGCCTCCATGAAACTCAAGTTCGCACTGGCCGCAGCCGCCGTGGCGCTGGCCGGTTCGGTCTGCGCGCAGACCAAGTGGGACCTGCCGTCCGCCTACCCCGCGGGCAACTTCCACACCGACAACCTCGAGCAGTTTGCCCGCGACGTGGAGAAGGCCACCGGCGGCAAGCTCAAGATCCAGGTCCATGCGAATGCGGCCCTGTTCAAGGCGCCGGAGATCAAGCGTGCCGTGCAGGGCGGGCAGGCGCAGATCGGCGAGATCCTGCTGGTGAACTTCCAGAACGAGTGGCCGCTCTTCGGCGCCGACGGCATCCCGTTCCTCGCGGACAGCTATGAAGCCGCCGCCAAGCTGTGGCACGCGCAGAAGCCGTTCCTGGACAGGAAACTGGGCGAGCAGGGCATGATGGTGCTGTACGCGGTGCCGTGGCCGCCGCAGGGCATCTACACCAAGCGCACGCTGGCCTCCGCCGCAGACATGAAGGGCCTCAAGTGGCGCGCGTACAGCCCCGCCACGGCGCGCATCGCCGAACTGGTGGGCGCCCAGCCCGTCACCGTGCAGCAGGCCGAGCTGTCGCAGGCCATGGCCACCGGCGTGATCGACTCCTACATGTCCTCCGGCGCCACCGGCTACGACACCAAGACCTTCGAGTACATCAAGAACTGGTACGACACGCAGGCCTGGCTGCCGAAGAACGCGGTGATCGTGAACAAGGCCGCCTTCGCGGCCCTGGACAAGCCGTCGCAGGAGGCCTTGCTGAAGGCCGGCGCCGAAGCCGAGGCGCGCGGCCTGGCGATGAGCCGCAAGGCAAACACCGAGACCCTGGAGAAGCTCAAGGCGAACGGCATGCAGATCCTGCAGCCCCCGGCACAGCTGAAGGCCGACATGAAGAAGGTCGGCGACACCATGCTGAAGGAATGGCTGGAGAAGGCCGGGCCGGAGGGGCAGCAGCTGGTGGACGCCTACCGCAAGCTCTGATCAGCAGCCGAGACGGGATCGCACCGCGGACACGAGCGGTGCGATCGCCGAGGGCGGGAACGGCGCGACGCTGCTGACGTTGATCTCGCAGAGAACGAAGCGCTCGCTTCCGTCGGCACCCGCTTCCCCGAACAGGAAATCGCAATCCCACAGCAAGGGCAGGTGGTCGCGCGGGAGGCCGACGCGCGTGCGCAGCATCTCGATCCATTGCGTTTCCAGCAGGTGCTTCAGGTGCCGGCCCTGCGGCAGGTCGGTGCCGTGGTACAGCCTGGGCCCGGGCTGCGGCGCGGGCTCGCCCGGCGCGGCGGGGAAGAGCGCGTTGACGGCCTGCACGCCGAAGCCGGCCACGCGGTCCTCCACCAGGTAGGCCCGAAGCATCCCGTCCACCAGCCGCGGTTGCCAGGCCTGGTCGATCATGTGGCCGCCGTTCGCAGGTTCGAAGTACGGCGCCAGGATCTGCAGCAGTTGCGGGAGATCCATCGCCTCCTCCGCGGCGCCACGCTGCGCATGGCGCACGCGCAGTCCTGCGCCGGCCTGCTCGACGCGCCAGATGCCGTTGCCGCTCTGCCCGCGGTGTTGCTTCAACACACGCGCTCCGCCCGCCAGCCGCCTCGGCAGGTCCGTTGCCAGCTGCTCCAGGCTCTCCACCCGATGCACGTCGCTGCCGAACGGCAGGTCGCGCGTGTCGAAGAGGACATCCTTCGTCCCGAGCTTCAGGATGGCCTCCGGGTGCGCGCTGACGACGGCGCCCGCATCCGAGATGCGCCGCAGCATCGCATCCAGGCGCCCGCGCCGGCGGCCGCCTTCGACGGGGTTGCTCCACACCAGCACGACGTCGACGCCACGCAACTGCGCTTCGACTTCGTCGGCGAAGTCGTCGTGGTAGATGGCCGGCACCGGCGCAATCCCCGCCGTGGCGAACGCCTCGAACAAGGGCGCGAACCGGCTCTCGGCCGGGTCCGAGCGGGCGCGCGCGGCGCGATCGCCCGGGTAGAGCAAGGCAACCCTTGATTTCGGCATGGTGTCGCCCCGCTCGCTCACGCCGTCGGCCGCACGGGCCGGCCGCTGGCTTCCCAGCCCGCCATCCCGCCGCGCAGGAAGCATGTGGTACGCATGCTCGTACATGTCCAGTGCAAGCAGCGGCACGTCGCCCGCGACGGCATGCGTGTGGTCTGCCGCCCACTGGTTCACGAGCGTGCCCTCGCGCGGCAGGAAGGTGAGCAGCCGCCAGCCCGAACCACCCGCCTGTGCCTTGCCGCAAGCGGAGAACTCCGTCTGCCGGCCTTCGGCGCTGCCGAAGTTCGCAGCCAGGGCCAGCGCCCAGGCCGGCTCCATGGCCTGCGGCGACGCGGCCATGCCGTCGAAGTACAGCTCGTGCAGCAGCATCGAGTTGGTGGCGATCAGCTCCCCGCGCTTGAGCCCGCTCCAGGCGAAGCCCGGCGCGGTGGCGGGGTCGAGCCGGGCGAGCTCCGCGCGGATCGCATCGAGGCGCTTCACGGCGCCCGTGTAGTTGTTGGCGTGGTGGCTGCGCAGCAACTTCGCGGACAGCCCGGGAATCGCTTCCGGGTCGAAGGGCAGCGGCTGGGGCTGGATGGACATGGTCGTTGCCTCCTCAGCGGGTGCTGCCATAGCTGAACTCGCTGAACGCCGTCACGCTGTCGGCCTTCGTCCAGACGCCCACCGCGCCGGCGCCGGCGATGTGCCCGTCGCGGACGTCGATCAGGCGCCGGCCGTCGAAGCTCACCTCGACGTGGTCGCCGGCGAACTCCACGCGCAGCACGTGCGCCTGGCCGCGCGCGACCGGTGCATCGACGTACTTCAGCGTGCGCCGCGTGCCGTGCTCGGTGTAGTACAGCGACACGTTGCCCTCCAGCGCATTGGCGCGGGCCACGTAGTAGTTGTCGCCGTCCTGCCAGCGCCAGACGACACCGCCGGCCTGGTCCTCGCGGCCGGAGAGGGGCATGAAGCGGGCCTCGACGAAGCCGTCGGCGATGGCCGTGTCGGGCCGCACGCACCAGGGGAAGGTGCCGCTGCCGCTTTGCAGGAGCACCTGCCCGCCCGCGCGGGCCGGATCGGGCTGCACCGCCCAGTGCGGCTGGCCGCGGCCGGTGACGCCGCAGGTCCAGCCCGCGGGCGGCGCCCCTGGCGGGTCGTTGTCGAAGCGGATCGCCTGGGTACCGGCCGCGACCGCAGCCGCCAGGAGGGAAGGAAGGGAAGGATGCAAGTCACGCTCCCATGCGGGCACAGCCCGTCATCAGGAGCAGAACTTGGAGGCGATCGCCTCTTCGGTGCGCGGGGAGTCTGCCCGGATCCCCAGGAAGCCCATTCTAGTGAGGCCTTGCCGAAGTGCAAGGCACGGCCGCTGCCTCAGCGCGCGGCCACCCCGCACACCAGCGCGCCCGGATCGTTCTGAGGCACCGCGCGCAGGTTCTTCGCCTGCGCCACTTCCATGTCGCGCGGCAGCGCCACGCCGTTCTTCACGGCCAGCACCTCCGCCATGATGCTCACCGCGATCTCCGCCGGCGTCTTGCTGCCGATGAAGATGCCGATGGGCCCGCGCAGGCGCTGCAGGTCGGCGGCGGAGACGGCGAAGTGTTCGACCATGCGCTGGTGCCGCGCCTCGTTGTTGCGGCGGCTGCCGATGGCGCCCACGTAGAACGCATCGGTCTTGAGCGCTTCCAGCAAGGCCAGGTCGTCGAGCTTGGGGTCGTGGGTCAGCGCGATGACGCAGCTGCGCCGGTCCGGCCTGAACGACAGCACGACGTCGTCCGGCATGTCGCTCACCACCTGCGCGCCGGCGACGCTCCAGGCGCCGCGGTATTCCTCGCGCGGATCGCAGACGGTCACCGAGAAGCCGTTGAACAGCGCCATCGTGGCGAGGTACTCGGTGAGCTGGCCCGCGCCGATCAGCAGCATGCGGTACTCGGGGCCGAAGGTGTTCACCAGCACGCCGCCCGCGAGGCTCAGTTCCTGCGGCGCATGCGCTTCCTCCAGCGACACGGCGCCGTCGGCCAGGCGCACCGTGCGGCGCATCAGCCGCCCGGCCTCCAGCGACTGCACCAGCTGCTCCAGCGCGGCGGCGTCAGGGTCGTATTCCAGCAGCAGCTCCAGCGTGCCGCCGCAAGGCAGGCCGAAGCGGTGTGCCTCGTCGGCGGTCACGCCATACTTGACGAAGGACGGCGGCCCGGAGGGAATCTGGTGCCCCGCCTCCTGGCCGGAATAGGCCCGGGTGTGGCGGTAGATCAGGTCGTCCTCGATGCAGCCGCCCGAGACCGAGCCGACCACCGCCCCGTCCTCGGCCAGCGCCATGATGGAACCGATGGGCCGGGGCGAGGATCCCCAGGTGCGCACGACGGTCGCCAGCAGCGCCCGCTTGCCGGCCTTGCGCCAGTCGCGCAGCGTGCGCAACACCATCACGTCGAGGTTTTCCATCGTTTCTCCTTCGCCTCAGAAGGCGTAGGTCGCGTTGGCTCCCAGCAGCCAGCTGCGACCGGGCGCCGGCTCGAAATACCGCCGGTTGCCCTCGTTCACGATCACCGAGCCTACATAAGTCTTGTCCGCCAGGTTGTCCAGCCGCACGAATTCCCGGAATGTCCAGCGGTTGTGCGCCTGGCTGGCCTGCAGGCGCCAGTTGACGACCGTGGCGGCCGGGGCGAAGACGGTGTTGCGGTCGTCCACGGCCATGCTGCCCACGTGGCGCAGCTCGAGCGCGGTTTCCAGGCCCCAGACCATCGGCCGGTAGACCAGCTCGGCAAAGGCCGTGAACTTGGGGATGCCGGGGATGCGGCTGCCGACGGGCACCTGGTTGTTGCCGGGCGTGCAGGAGGCCGACACGCAGGTGAACTGGCTGCGATAGGTCGCGTCCAGCCAGGTCAGCGCCGCGTAGGTCGACCAGGACCGGCTCAGCGCGCCGCTGGTGGCCAGCTCGAAGCCCTTGCGCAAGGTGTCGGAGGCGTTCTGGAACGTGCTGCGGCCGCCGGTGTTGGTCGCCACCACGATCTCGTCGGAGGTGCGCGCCTGGAACAGGGCGGCGTTGACGCGCCAGTCCTTCGCCACGTCGGCCTTCACGCCCAGTTCCCACTGGCGGCTCTTCGCGGGCTGCAGGCCCAGGTTGAGGCCGGACTGGCCGTCCGGCCGGTACGACAGCTCGTTGGTGGTGGGCGTCTCGAAGCCCTTGCCGACCGAGGCGTAGAGGTTGATCGCGTCGCTCGCGTGGTAGACGACGCCCAGCACCGGCGTGGTGGCCTCGTACTGCACCGAGCCGCTGTCGTCGCCGTTGGCGCCCACGATGAAGTGGTCCTTCGAGTCGAACTTCACCTGCGAATGCCGCAGGCCCGCGGTGAAGCTCCAGCGCTCGCCCTCCCACGCGCCCTGCGCGTACTGGTCGAAGCTGCGCACGTGGTTGTCCTCGTCGCGGCGGCGCACGCCCATGACGCCCACCGCCGTGGGCGCAGCGGCCGTGCCCCAGAAGTTCTGGAAGCCCTGGCGGTGCTCCTTCAGGTCGTCGGCGTAGAGGCCCGCGGTCAGCGTGAGCCCGCCGCTCCAGGCGCGGGTCTTCGCGATCCACTGGCCGTCCACGCCCTGGTAATCGCGGTCCAGCGCGATGACGCCGCCGGGATGCGTGATCGACGCCTGCGCCGACGGCGGAATGGCCTGGAACTGCTCCGTGCCGCGCGTGCCCGCCCAGGTCGCGAGCTTGAGCCCGTGCACCTCGTTGATCCGGTGCTCGAGGATCGCGCCCACCTGCTGCTGGTTGACGGACTTGCGGGTGTTGAAGGTGGTCGCCGCGGCGTCGGTGCCGTGCGGGTCGCTCGCGTATTGCTCGGGCGTGAGGCCCAGCGGGTCCTGCACGTTGGGCATGTCCACGGCGTTGGCCACGAAGGTCACGCGGGTGTCGGTCGTCGCCTGCCAGCGCAGCTTGCCGTTGAGGCCGTCGCGCTTGGCCGCGCTGTGGTCGCGGAAGCCGTCGGTCTGGAAATGCATCGCGTCGAAGTTCCAGTTCCAGGCGCCCACCTCGCCGGCGAAGCGCGCGTTCTGCCGCTGCACGCCGTCGCTGCCGAAGGCCGCGCCGCCTTCCAGCTGCATCCCCGGCAGGCCGTCGGCGGTGAACAGGCTGATCACGCCGCCCGAGGAATTGCCGTACAGGGCGGAAAACGGCCCGCGCAGCACCTCCATGCGGCCGGCCGACGACAGGTCGAAGTGCGAGATCTGGCCCTGGCCGTCCGGCATGGTCGCCGGGATGCCGTCGGCATACAGCCGCAGGCCGCGCACGCCGAAGGTGGAGCGCGCGCCGAAGCCCCGTACCGAGATCTGCAGGTCCTGCGCATAGTTCTGGCGGTTCAGCGCCACCACGCCCGGCACGCGCGCGAGCGGCTCCGACAGGTTCACCTGCAGCTGCGCATTGCGGATCTGCTCGCCCGGGACCACGTCCACCGATGCCGGCGTGTCGAAGGCCTGCTGGGCGACCCCGGGGGTGGGAGTCACCACGACGGGACGCAGCGTTCCGCCTTCCGAAACGGCGTTCTGCGCCATGGCCTGCAGCGTGGCCAGCGCTGCGGCGGCCACCACGGTCCTTTTCATTGCTCCCCCTCCATTCTTCTGAAGGCTCTACCTTAGCGTGCTTCCGGCACCCGGGCGCGCGAGGAAACCCCGGCGAGTGCTTCCGCCTTACCCCCCGGGCGGCCCGCGCTTCTGCGTCCCCCGCTGCGGGTCGTAGCCCCACAGGGCCAGTGCAAAGAAGGCCACCGTGCAGCCGGCCACGATCGCGAGGCTTTCCCCCAGCCACTGGCCGTACAGGGCGAAACGCATCGCCTCCACCGCGTGCGTGAAGGGATTGAAGCGGGCGATGCCGTGCACGATCCAGGCGCCGGACTCCTGCAGCTTCCACAGCGGGTACAGCGCGGTGCTGAGGAAGAACATGGGGAAGATCACGAAGTTCATCGTGCCCGCGAAGTTCTCCAGCTGCTTCACGTAGACCGAGAGCACGAGCCCCAGGGCGCCGAGCATCAGCGCGGCGAGCAGGAACACGGCGAGCGCCATCGGCAGGAACCGGGGTTCGAGGTCGATGCCGAACAGGACGGCCGCGACCAGGAAGGCGATCATCTGCGCCAGCGTCAGCGTCGCGCCCCCCAGCAGCTTGCAGGCGAGGATCCACCACCGGGGCAGCGGCGCCGTGAGCAGCAGCCGCATCACCCCCATCTCGCGGTCGTAGACCATGGCCAGCGAACTCTGCATGCCGTTGAACAGGGCCACCATGCCCAGGAGGCCGGGCAGCAGGTAGACGCGGTACTCGATGTAGGTGTCGTACGGCGGCGCGATCGCCACGCCGAACACGTTCTGGAACCCGGCCGCGAACACCAGCAGCCACAGCAGCGGCCGCACCAGCGCGGACAGCAGCCGTCCTGGCTGCCGCGCAAAGCTGTTCAACTCGCGGCCGGCGACGGCACGCAGCGCGCGCAGGGCGTGGGCGGCTTTCATGACGGCGCCCTTTCTTCGTCATTCCCGCGCAGGCGGGGATCCAGGGCGTTGAAAAGCGCGCTGCGCGCGCTCCCCGGGAGCCCTGGATCCCCGCCTCCGCGGGGATGACGAAAGGCAGCGCTCATCACCCCTTGCACCCCGTCTCGGGCGCGTCGTAGCCCAGCGTGTCGAGCGTCGTGCGCGGATGCAGGAAGCCCTCCAGCGGAGCGGTGGCGGCGATGCCGCTGCCGAACGTGAGCAGCAGGGGCTGGCGCAGCTGCCCGTCCCAGCCGCGGAAGCTGAGGCGCTGGCCCTTGTAGCCGTCCACGCTGGCGGCGCCCTGGCGCAGCGCCTGCAGCTGCTGCGCGATGGGCGCCTTGGGAAAGGTGCTCGCGACTTCGGCCGCCGCGCGTGCCGCGATCCAGGTGGCCCAGTCGTAGCTGCCCATCGGCCGGTTGGCCTTGAGCAGGAAACGCCGCGACAGCTGCGGCGCGCCGTCGCGCTCCCACAGCGCATGCCAGGCCTGCGCGGTGATGCCGTTGCTGCCCAGGACGGGCCGCGGCAGCACCGTCTGGTAAGGCACCTCGCGCGCGAATTCACCCTGGGCATCCAGCACCACGACGGCGTCGTACTCGCGGTCGGACGTGAGCAGGCGCACGTTGCCCAGGTCGCGTTCACGCGGATCGTTGGACAGCTTGAAGTTGCGCTGCGCCACCGGCTTGACGCCGAAGCGGCGGGCCGAGCGCTGCCACGCGGCGAGCAGCAGCGCGTCGCCCGGCGTGGGACCCACCAGCACGAGCGGCTTCGCCCACTTGCGCGCCACCAGCAGTTGCGCGATCGCGTCCATCTGCATCGCGTGGCTGGGCAAGGTGTGGAGCAGGTTGGGAGCGCATTGCGCAGCGCGCAGGACGTCTTCGGGCGCGGCGGCGTTGAACAGGATGACGTCCTTGCCGCGCGCCGCGGCCGTGACCGCGGCGACGCCGGCGGCCGGCAGCTCCAGCACGAGGTGGCGCACGCCACGCTGCAGCATCTGTTCGAAGGTGGTGACCAACGCGCCGGCATGGTCCGCCTGCGAGGCAAGGAGCTGCGCGTCCCCGAGGCTCGCAGCCTGCAGGTTGAAGGCGCTGTCGTTCAGCGCGATCTGCGCCGCGGGTGCCGACCGGCCCCCCGGCCCGTCGGGAAAGCCGTGCTGCAGCACGCTCTGGTCATAGCGCTCGTCATCGGCCTGCGAGAGCAGGCCGACGGCGAAAGTGCGGCGGGGTTGCGCCGCCACCGGCGCGACGGCGGCGGCCAGGAGCGATGCAAGGACGTTTCGGCGATGCATGGCCCTCACTCGTCCACCAGCGGCATGTACGGCAGCCGGCCGACCGGTACCGTGCGCACGCCCTTGAGCGTCGCCGTGTCGACGATGGTGAGGTCGTCGGACTGGCCGTTGGTGACGTAGAGGCGGCCGCCGTCGCGCGACACCGCCAGGCCCCACGGCCTCTTGCCGACGAGGACATAGGCCTTGACCTTGCGTGCGGGCACGTCCACCACCGCCACGTGGTTGGCGCGGCCGAGGGCGACGTAGGCGGTCTTGCCGTCCGGCGACAGCGCCATGCCCACCGGGCTCACGTCCTCGCTGCGCATGCCGGGCGGCAGGAAGGCGATGCGCTCCTGCACGGCGTGGTCGCTGGTGCGGATCACGCTGACGCTGGCATCGAGCTCGCTGGTGACCCACAGCTCGCCCCCGATCAGCAGGAAGCGGCGCGGGCGCTTGCCGACGGGAATGTTCTTGACCACCTTGCGGCTGGCGACGTCGATGACGTGCACGAGGTTGGCCACCTCCGAGGTCACGTAGACCAGCTTGCCGTCCGCGCTGACCTTGACGCCCTCCGGCTCGCCGCCCACCTTCACCTGGAACAGCTTCTTGCGCGAAACCAGGTCGTAGGCAGTGAGGGCCGAGTCCTCCTCGTTGGATGCGTACAGCGTCTTGCCATCCGGGCTGAGGTCGAACGCCTCCGGGTCCTCGCCGACGTCGAGGCGCGCGACGACCTTGCCCGTGGCGGGATCCCAGGCCACGACGGCGTTGTCGTCACCGCAGGCGACCAGCACCTGCTTGCTGCCGGGGCGGACCTGCATGTGGCGGGGACGCTTGCAGACGACGGGCGAAGCCACCTGGTCGCCCTTGGCGGCGTCGAGGATGGTGATGGTGTTGTCCTTTTCGGAGGAGACGTAGATGCGGCCGGCGGCGTGGGCCTCGGCCACGAGTGTGAAAACCAGCGTCATCCCCGCCACCCATGTCATCCCCGCGGAGGCGGGGATCCAGGGCTTTGAAAGGCGCCGCGCAGCGGCGCTCCCGGAAGCCCTGGGTCCCCGCCTGCGCGGGGACGACGGCGTGTCAAGCCATCGCATTCTTCTGCCCTCCTGTCATCTTCAGGAACGACGCCTGCAGCGTCGGTTGCCCCTTCGCCTCGCACAGCGCAACCGCCCCGCCGTCCCACAGCACCTTGCCCTTGTGCAGCACCACGACGCGGTCGGCGCGTTCCGCTTCGTCCACGAGGTGCGTGGCCCACAGGACGCCCAGGCCGCGTTCGCTGCGGGAGCGCAGCACTTCCTCCAGCAGCTGCGCCCGCGATGCGGGGTCCAGGCCGACCGTCGCTTCGTCCATCAGCAGCAGGCGCGGCTCGTGCAGCAGCGCGCGCAGCAGTTCCACCTTGCGCCGGTTGCCGCCGGAGAGTTCGCGCGCCGGCCTGGCCGCGACTTCGGCGAGCCCGAAGCGCGCAAGCAGCGCCTCGATCCGCGGCCGCGAAACAGACCACGGCAGCCCGTGCAGGTCCGCATGGAAGCGCAGGCTGGCCCGCACCGAAAGATTCAGGTCCAGCGCCGGCTGCTGGAACACCACCCCCAGCTGCGCGAGCGCGCGCACCGGCTCGCGCCGCATGTCCGCGCCCAGCACTTCCACCGCGCCGCTGTCGGCCACGAACAGGCCCGTGAGCAGCTGGAACAACGTCGTCTTCCCGGCGCCGTTGGGGCCCAGCAGTGCCACCATCTCGCCGGGCGCGACCTCCAGCGATATCGCGTCCAGGGCTTGCGTGCGGCCGTAGCGCTTGGAGACTTCGTGGCAGCGCAGCACGGCCTCCATGCTCATTCGGCCCTTTGGGACAGGCCCAGCCTGGCCAGCAGCACCCGCTCGCGCGCGCTCACCTCCTGCACGAAGCGGCCGTACTCGGCGGTGTCGAGGTACTCGGGCTCCATGTCGTACCGGGCGAGCTCCTGCAGATGCCGGGGATCGAACAACGCCAGCTTGAAGGCATCGTGCAGCTTGCGGATCACGAGCGGGTCGCCTCCCACGGGCATGCCGATGCCGTAGGGCGAGGTATAGACCGCCTCGGGGTAGCCCAGTTCGCGCATCGTCGGCGCGTTCGGCCAGCGCTTGCTGCGCTGGGGATTGAAGGTGGCCAGCAGCCGCAGCTTGCCGGTCTCGATGTAGGGCGCGAAGCCGGTGGAGTTGACACCCACCATGAGCGTCTTCGTCGCCACGGCCAGCATCTGGTCGGCCGTGCCCTTGTACGGCACGTGGATGTAGCGCACGCCTTCGTGCGAAAGCACATCCTCCATCGCGAGGTGCGCGGTGCTGCCGATGCCGGTGGACCCCACCGTCAGGCGACCCTGGTTGGCGCGGCCCCAGGCCACCAGGTCGGCGAAGGTCTGGAAGGCGCTATCGGCCGGCACCACGATGCCGAAGGTCTGGCCGGAGATCTGGATCACCGGCGTGATGTCGCGCAGCGGGTCCCAGGGCACCTTGCGCTGCAGGGCCGCGCGGTACAGCGTCAGCGGCAACTGGCCGATGGTGTAGCCGTCCGGCGCCGCGTTGTGCAGCAGCGGGCCGACCAGGGTGCCGGCGGCGCCGGGGCGGTTGTCGATCACGACCGGTTGGCCCAGCGAACGGGTTGCCAGGTCCGCGAGGATGCGCATCGTGATGTCGGTCTGGCCGCCGGGCGGCCAGGGAACGATCAGGTTGATCGGCCGGACCGGGTAGCTGGCCTGCTGCGCGAACGCGAAGGCCGGCAGCGCCAGGGCCGCAGCCGCGGCACCCACCGCGATGCGGCGGGTGAGGCGGTGCGGGCGCGGCGCGGCCATGGCCTCATCCTCGCGCGAGCAGCAGCAGCGCCAGCACGATCACCACCGCGAACAGGCCCCAGACCCACAGGGGCATGCGCTTCGCCTGCGCCGCGACCGGCGCGGCAGCGGGCGCGGGCGCTTCGGCCGGTGCCGCCTGCGGATGGCGCCGCTGCATTTCCTCGTCGAAGCGGCGGAAGAAGTCCTCCGCCATGGACCTGGCGACGCCGTCCACGAGACGCTGGCCCACCTGCGCGATCTTGCCGCCCACCTGCGCCTGTGCCGTGTAGGCAAGCTCGCAACCGCCGTCCGCGGCCGGTGCGAGGTGCACCTTGGCCGAGCCCTTGCCGAAGCCGGCCGCCCCGCCCTGCCCTTCGAAGTTCAGCGTATAGCTGGTGGGCGGCTGGACGTCGGCGAGCTGGATCTTGCCGTTGAAGCGCGCGGACACCGGGCCGATCTTCACGGCCATCCCCAGCGCGTACTGGTTCTCGCCCGTGGCCTCCACCTTGTCGCAGCCGGGGATGCACGCCTTCAGCACCTCGGGGTCGTTGAGCGCGTCCCAGGCCTGCTGCTGCGTGACGGCCAGGTGCCGGTTGCCTTGCATGTCCATGTCGTTCTTTCGTTCGTTCTAGTCGTCCAGCAGGTCGGCGAGGCTGCGCGCCAGGTCCTGCAGCTTTTCCAGGTTGTGCACGGCGAGCATCGCGTGGGCGTGGCGGTGCAGGACGGCCGCGCCCCGTGCGAGGGGAGCATAGCCCTCGAACCGCAGCAGCGGGTTCAGCCACAGCAGGCGGCGACAGCGATGCGTCAGCCAGTCGAGTTCGCGCGACAGGTCCTCGGGCTCGCCCGTGTCCAGGCCGTCGCTGATGACCAGGACCAGCGTGCGCCGGCCGACCAGGCGGCGTGCATGCTGCTCGCGCAGCGTGGCGAGCGAAGCGCCAAGACGCGTGCCGCCGGCGAAGTCGTCGATCGCTGCGCTGGCCGCGGCGAGCATCGCGTCCGTGTCGGCCAGCCGGAACGACGGCGTCAGGTCCGTGAGGTGCGTGCCGAACGCGAACACGTCGCGCCGGCGGTGCGCGCGGGTGGCCGCGTGCAGGAAGGCCAGCAGCAGCCGCGCATACCGCTCCATGGACCCGGAGACATCGACCAGCACCAGCAGCGGCAGCGGCGCGCGGCGGCGCTGCATGCGGCGCAGCACCAGCAGTTCGCCCCCGGTGTGCCCGGCGTGGCGCAGCGTGCGCGCCCAGTGCAGGCGCGGGCCGCGCATGCCCGGGCGCATGCGGCGCTGCTCGAACTGCGGCACCGGCAGCGCGATCTCGCGCGCCAGCCGCTCGACGAGGTGGAACTCGCTGGCCGTGAGCGCATTGAAGTCCGCGTGCTTCAGGCGCGCCTGTTCGCTGGCCGTCATGGCGGCGTCGAATTCGATCTCCTGCTCCGGCTTGCGCGCGAGCGCATGCTTCCGCGGCGCCAGCGCCTCGCTCACGCGCGGGCGCTTCGAGGGCTCCTTGCGGCCTTGCGCCGACGGCAGCATCTGCGCGAGCAACTTGTGCGCGATGGCGGGATCGCGGAAGTACGCGTCGAACAGTTCGCGGAACACGACCCGCTCCTGCTCGCGGCTGACCAGCACTGCCTCCATGGCGGCGCCCAGGTCGTCCTTGCGCTCCAGGCCCACGAGCTGCGCGGCTTCCTGCGCCAGCGCGATGCGCGCGGCATCCACGCGCAGGCCCGCGCGCCGCAGGGCCCGCCCGAAGCCGGCGATGTTGTCGGCCAGCTTGCCGGTGCGCGCATCACCGAGGAGGGCCATGGCTTCAGGCCGTTTGCGGCTCGGGTTTGAGCAGCTCGGTGGCCAGCTCGCGCGTGAGCGCTGCGACGTCTTCCCGCTGCTTGAACAGGATGCCGGCCGTGTCGGCAACCACTTCCGGGTCGAGCGCCAGCGTGTCCAGCGCCACCAGCGCCTTGGCCCATTCCACGCTCTCCGCGATGCCGGGCGCGCGCTGGAACGCATTGGCGAAGGGCTGGCTGCGCAGCCGCCCGACGAATTCCGCGACCTGGCGCGAAAGCGCCTCGCTCGCTTCCGGGACGCGGGCGCGCACGATGGACAGTTCGCGTTCGCGCTCGGGATAGTCGAGCCAGTGATACAGGCAGCGGCGCTTGACCGCGTCGTTCAGTTCGCGCGTGCGGTTGCTGGTGAGGATGGTGACCGGCGTCACGTGCGCGCGCACGGTGCCGATCTCGGGAATGCTGACCTGGTACTCGCCCAGGTATTCCAGCAGGAAGGCCTCGAACGGTTCGTCGGCGCGATCGACCTCGTCGATCAGCAGCACCGCGCCCGGCTCGGGAGCCTGCAGGGCCTGCAGCAGCGGCCGGCGGATCAGGTAGCGGTCCTGGTACACCTCGCGCTCGATCTGTTCGGCGCTTTCGCGGCCTTCGGCGGCGCGCATGTGCAACAGCTGCGCGGCGTAGTTCCATTCGTAGAGCGCTTCGCGCAGCTCCAGGCCGTCGTAGCACTGCAGGCGCAGCAGCGTGCGCTGCAGGGCCGTCGCGAGCGACTTGGCCAGCTCCGTCTTGCCGACGCCGGGCTCGCCTTCCAGCAGCAGCGGCCGCTGCAGCTTCAGCGCCAGGAACACCGCGGTGGCGAGGCGCCGCTCGGCGTAGTAGCCGGCGGCGACCAGGGCTTGCTGGAGGGTGTCGATGGAGGGGAAAGGAGCGGTCATGCCTGCCATGATGCTCCCTCTCCCGCTTGCGGGAGAGGGCTGGGGTGAGGGCAAGCGCCGCCTGCCCCTCACCCCAACCCTCTCCCCAGAGGGGAGAGGGAGAAGCCCTAAGCCAGCGCCTTCGCCACCGCCCGCTGCGTCAGCACCGACACCAGGTTGGCCCGGTACGCGGCGCTCGCATGCAAGTCGCTGGACAGGTCGCCGGCGGCGATCTTCACGGCTGCCGCGGCTTCGGGCGTGAAGCTCTTCGTCAATGCCTGCTCCAGTCCCGCGTGCCGGAACACACCGTTGCCGCCGCCCGTGACGGCCACGCGCACGCCGCCGTCGGTCTGCGCCACGAACACGCCGATGAGGGCGAAGCGCGAGGCCGGCTGCTTGAACTTCAGGTACGCGGCCTTCTTCGGGATGGGAAAGCTCACCCCGGTGATCAGCTCGTCGTCCTTCAGCGCCGTGGCGAAGATGCCCTGGAAGAAGTCGTCCGCCGCGATCTTGCGCTGCGTGGTCTGGATCGTGGCGTTCAGCGCCAGCGCACCGGCCGGATAGCAGGCCGCCGGGTCGTTGTTGGCGAGCGATCCGCCGATCGTTCCCATGGCCCGCACCTGCCGGTCGCCGATGCCGCCGGCCAGCTCCGCCAGCGCGGGGATGGACGACTTCACGTCGGCGTTCGATGCGACGTCGGCATGCCGCGTCATGGCGCCGATCACGAGCGCGTTGCCCTCGCGCCGGATGCCCGCGAGTTCGGCGATGCCGCCCAGGTCGACCAGCGTTTCCGGCTGCGCCAGGCGCAGCTTCATGGAGGCCAGCAGCGTCTGGCCGCCGGCCAGCACCTTGGCCCCGCCGGCCTGGGCGGCGCGCTGCGCATCGGCCAGCGAGGAAGGACGTTCGAAGGTGAATGCGTACATGTGTGGCTCCTTCGGGTTCAGGGCTTCGCGGCCTGGATGGCTTCCCAGACGCGCGCGGGCGACGCCGGCATGTCCAGGTCCTTCACGCCCAGCGGGCGCAGGGCATCGAGCACGGAGTTGATCACTGCCGGCGGCGAGCCGATCGCCCCCGCCTCCCCGCAGCCCTTGGTGCCCAGCGGGTTGTGCGTGCAGGGCGTGCAGATGGTGTCCAGCGTGAACTTCGGCATGTCATCGGCACGGGGCATCGCGTAGTCCATGAAGGAGCCGGTCAGCAACTGGCCCGTCTCCTTGTCGTACACGCAGTTCTCCAGCATGGCCTGGCCGATGCCCTGCACCAGGCCGCCGTGCACCTGCCCCTCGACGATCATCGGGTTGATGATGGTGCCGAAGTCGTCCACCGCGGTGAAGCGGTCGATCTTCACCACGCCCGTCTGCGGGTCCACTTCCGTCTCGCAGATGTAGGTGCCGGCCGGGAAGGTGAAGTTGGTCGGGTCGTAGAAGGCGGTCTCGTTGAGGCCCGGCTCCAGCTTGTCCAGCGGGTAGTTGTGCGGCACGTAGGCCGTCAGCGCCACCTGGCCGAAGGTCACCACCTTGTCGGTGCCCTTGACGCGGAATTCGCCGTTGCTGAACTCGACGTCGCCCTCGCCCGTTTCCATCAGGTGGGCGGCGATCTTCTTCGCCTTGGTCTCGATCTTGTCCAGCGCCCGCATGATCGCCGCGCCGCCGACGCTGATCGAGCGCGAGCCGTAGGTGCCCATGCCGAAGGGCACGCGCCCCGTGTCGCCGTGCACGACGTCCACGTTCTCCACCGGGATACCCAGGCGCGCGGCCACCACCTGCGCGAAGGTGGTCTCGTGTCCCTGCCCGTGGCTGTGCGACCCGGTGAACACTGTGACGCTGCCGGTCGGGTTGACCCGGATCTCGCCGACCTCGAACAGACCCGCCCGCGCCCCCAGCGCACCGGCGATGTTGGACGGCGCGATGCCGCAGGCCTCGATGTAGCTGCTGTAGCCGAGCCCGCGCTTCAGCCCCTTCGCCTCGCTGGCCTTGCGGCGCGCATCGAAGCCCTTCACGTCGGCCAGCGCGTTGGCCTTGTGCAGCGCGCCGACGTAGTCGCCGATGTCGTACTGCAGCGCCACCGGCGTCTGGTACGGGAACCGGGTGATCATGTTGCGCTCGCGGATGTCGTCCTGCGCCAAGCCCAGGTCCCACGCGCAGCGGGTGACCAGCCGCTCCAGCAGGTAGGTGGCCTCGGGCCGGCCGGCGCCGCGGTAGGCATCCACCGGCGCCGTATTGGTGAACCAGGCATCCACCTCCACGTAGATCTGCGGCGTGGTGTACTGCCCTGCCAGCAGCGTGGCATAGAGGATGGTCGGCACGGCCGTCGCGAAGGTGGACAGGTACGCGCCCAGGTTGGCGTCGGTGTGCACGCGCAGCGCCAGGAACTTGCCGTTCGCGTCCATGGCCATCTCGGCGTGCGTCACGTGGTCGCGGCCGTGCGCGTCGGACAGGAAGGCCTCGCTGCGGTCGCACGTCCACTTGATCGCGCAATTCAGCTGCTTCGCCGCCCAGGTGAGCGCCACGTCTTCCGCGTACAGGTAGATCTTGGAGCCGAAGCCCCCGCCCACGTCCGGCGCGATCACGCGCACCTTGTGCTCCGGCAGCCCCAGCACGAAGGCCGTCATCAGCAGGCGTTCGACGTGCGGGTTCTGGTTGGCGACGTACAGGGTGTATTCGTCGTTGGCGCGGTTGTAGGCGCCGATGGCCGAACGCGGCTCGATCGGGTTGGGCACCAGCCGGTTGTTGGTGAGGTCCAGCCTGGTGACCTTCGCCGCCTTGGCGAACACCGCATCGACCTGCGCCTTGTCGCCGATCGCCCACTTGTAGCAGTGGTTGTCCGGCGCGATGTCGTGCAGGGCCGTCGCCTTGGCCGCGTCGCGCACGTCGACCACCGCCGGCAGGACGTCGTAGTCCACTTCCACGGCTTCGGCGGCATTGCGCGCCTGCTCGAACGTGTCGGCCACGACCATCGCCACGTGGTCGCCCACGTAGCGCACCTTGCCCTGGGCCAGCACCGGGTGCGGCGGCTCCTTCATCGGCTGGCCGTCGGTGCCGGTGATCAGCCAGCCGCAGGGCAGGCCGTTGACCTTGCCGGCCATGTCGGCGCCGGTGAAGACGCGCGCGACGCCGGGCATGCCTGCGGCCCTGGCGGTATTGATCGACTTGATGGTGGCATGCGCATGCGGCGAACGCACGAACACGGCATAGCGCTGGTTGGCGAGATTGACGTCGTCGGTGTACTGGCCGTTGCCGGTGAGGAAGCGGTAGTCCTCCTTGCGGCGGACCGATTCCCCGATGTGCGGCAGCTTGGCGAAGTTGTCGTTGGCACCCATGGCAGTTCTCCGTTGAGCGTTGGGCGTAATGGATTCGCTGAACGTGGAACGCTCAACGCTGAACCGGCATGGCTGCCGTGGCGGCCATGCCCTGCTGCACGGCCTTCACGATGTTCTGGTAGCCGGTGCAGCGGCAGAGGTTGCCTTCCAGCTGCTCCCGGATCTGGGTCTCGCTCGCATGGGGGTGGCGCTGGCACAGGTCCACCGCGCTCATCACCATCCCGGGCGTGCAGAAGCCGCACTGCAGGCCATGGCACTCCTTGAACGCCGCCTGCAGCGGATGCAGCGTGCCGTCCTCCTGGGCCAGCCCCTCGATCGTGGTGATCTCGGCGCCCGGGTGCTGGGCGGCGAGCGTGTTGCAGGACTTGACGGCGCGGCCGTTCACGAGCACGGTGCAGGCGCCGCACTGGGCGGTGTCGCAGCCCACGTGGGTTCCGGTCAGGCGGAGGTTTTCGCGCAGGGCGGTGACCAGCAGCGTGTTGGGAGCGACGTCGAGGTTCGCCGCTTTCCCGTTGACCTTGAGTGATACCAGCATGTCGTGTCTCTCCTTGGGGGTGGGGACCGGGGCGATCATTGTTGAATTGGGTCCGCACCCCCTGGCTAGGCGAAACCCTAGGTGCCCGAGGCCGGTGGAGGGAATTTCTCAAAATGGAACAATGCCGGCGCCGCGGTGCGTGACACTGGCCGGCAGGAGACCAAGGAGGAGCGCCTCATGAACGTCCCGGGCACCGGCATCGCCCCCGACCGCCTGCTGCAGATCGAGCGGGCCCGCCAGGCCGTCATGGAGGAAGGCCGGTCCATGACCGACATGCTCGTCCATGGCTGGTACGAAAGTGCGTGGATCGAGCGCTCCTGGCGGCGCTGCCTGGACCAGGGCCGCCATCCGCAGGAAAGCATCGGCTTCGACCAGGTCGCGGAGCAGCACATGCGCCGCACCGCGGAGGCCAGCCACGATCTCGTCGCGGCGGCCCGTCCCGTGCTCGAGCAGCTCGGCCGTGCGATCGCCAGCACGCGCTACTTCGCCATCCTGACCAACGAGGAAGGCATCGTGGTCGACGCGCACGGGCCCATCGACCGCGCCGATCCCCGCGCGTCGGTGATCACGCGCGTCGGCGTCGACCTGTCGGAGCGCAGCGTTGGCACCACCGCCATTGGCGCGGCGCTGACCGAGCTGCAACCGGTCTGGCTGCACCGCGGCGAGCACTTCTTCCACGCCACCAGCTGCTACAGCTGCGCCGGCGCCCCCCTCTTCGGGCCGGACGGCCACTGCGTCGGCATGCTGGACCTCACCGGCATCGACGCCGCCGAACGGCCCGAGCTGAAGCACCTGGTGGCGCAGTCCGCGCGCACCATCGAGAACGCGCTCACGCTGTCGCGCCCGCACCGGCTGGCGCTGCGCTTCAACTGGCCGGGCCGGATCCTGGGCGACGACGACGACGGCCTGGTCTGCCTGGACGCCGACGGCTGGGTCACCGGCAGCAATGCCGCCGCCCGCCAGATGGTGGCCGCGCTGGCCGGCGCGGCGCAGGGACCGGTGCATTGCAGCGAGCTGTTCGCCCAGCCCTGGGAGCCGCTGTTCGACCGCGCAGCGCATCCCGACCAGGGACCGGTGGAGCTCGCGCTCTGGTCCGGCCTGCGCCTGGCCTGCCTGCCGCAGGTGGCCGGTGGGACGCACGGCGCGCGCATGCCGCTGCGCGACGTGGAGATCGCCCTGATCCGCAAGGCGGTGAGCGATGCGCGCGGCAACGTGATGGAGGCGGCACGGGCGCTGGGCATCAGCCGCGCCACCGTGTACCGCAAGCTGGCACAGAAGTCCGGCAAGTAGCACCGGCCCATGGCGCCGGCGCGCAATTCCTCCCGCTCTTGGACGCCCGGTCTCGCCGGGCTGGCCCTGCTCCTGTTCGCCGTGCTGGCCGCCACGGGGGCCGCGGCCGCCGAAGTGCGGGTGGCGGCGGCCTCCAACCTGACCCAGGTCATGCAGCGCCTCGCCACCGCCTTCCGCCGCGACACCGGCAACGAACTGGTGGTCGTCGTCGACGCGACCGGCCGGCTGTACGAGCAGATCGTGAAGGGCGCACCGTACGACGTGCTGCTCTCCGCGGACCAGGAGGCGCCTCGCCGGCTCGAGCAGCAGGGACTCGCGCGTCCCGGCACGCGCTTCACCTATGCCACGGGCAAGCTGGTGCTGTGGACCGCGCGCGAAGGGCCCTTGAACGGGAACGGGGAGGTCCTGCGGCAGCCACCCAGCGGCCGCCTGGCGATCGCCGACCCGCGCGACTCACCGTACGGGGCGGCGGCGGTGGAGACGCTGCGCCATCTCGGCGTGCTGGAGGCCTGGCAGCCGCAGCTGCTGCTGACGCCCAGCGCCGCCCAGGCCTACCAGGACACCGCCGGGGGCCGCGCGTGGCTGGGGCTGATCGCGTTGTCGCAGGTGGCCGAGGACGGGCGCATCGCGCGCGGCTCCGGCTGGATCGTCCCGCCCTCGTTCTATCCGCCGCTGGAGCAGGATGCGGTGCTGCTCAATGCGGGCGCGCAGAATCCCGCGGCGATTACGTTCATGGCGTACTTGCGGGGGAATGCGGCGCGGGCGATTCTTCGCGCGGCCGGGTACGGCATTTGACCGGCCGGAATGTCAACGTGCTTTTCGTAGGGTGGTGGTGAGCGAAGCGAACCCCACCGATCGGCGCACGGTGGGGTTCGCTTCGCTCACCACCACCCTACAGTACCGGGTTACGAAGCCAGAGCGATCACCACCGCCGACGCATCCATGTGCGCGAAGGCGGGATCGCCGCGCTTCAGGCCCTGGCCTTCGGCAGCGAACCCGACCAGCTGCGCGCCGCCTTCCAGGGTCAGCGCCACTTCGCCGGCGGCGCCGGCGCGCGTCGCGCGGCTCACCGTGCCTTCGAGCACGTTGCCGCGCTCCGGGTCCGGCCGCGCGCGCACGTGCACCGCCGTCGCCTTGCACAGCGCCAGCACCTCCTGGCCCGCCGCGAGCTGCAGCAGCTGCGCGCTTTCGCCCGTGATGCGCGAGACCAGGAGCGCGCCGCCCGCCAACGCCAGCCGCACGTCCACCGCGCCCCCCTGGCGCCGCAGCGACGCGATGCGGCACGGCAGCTGGTTGCGCATGCTGGTGCGCAGGCCCAGGGCGGCCACGCGCGCAGGCAGGCCGCCGCCGCGCGCGAGGCGATCGAGCACGCCCTGGCGCGCCCGCGCGAGTTCGTCCGCGGCCTGCAGCACGCGCTCGCCCGCGGGGGTGAGGTGTGCGCCGCCGCCGCCCGTGCCGCCCACCGCGCGCTCCACCAGGGGCGTGCCCGCCAGGTTGCTCAGGGTGTCGAGCGCCTGCCACGCTGCCTTGTAGCTCACGCCCGCGTCGCGCGCGGCCTGCGAGATGGAGCCGAGCGCGCCGACGCGACGCAGGATCTCCACGCGCTTGTCCGCCGCGTCGTTGGCCAGCGCGCCGGCGAGCTGGAGGGGCTTGGAAGGCATGGCCCTATACTAGGCGCTATTCCTTTTTTGAATAGCGGGTGTCCCGATGCGCAAACGTTCCCTCCTCGTGCTGCTGGCCCTGGCCGGCGCAGCCGCGGCCCAGGGCGCCCAGGTGCAGGTCGCCGTGGCCGCCAACATGGCCGCGCCGATGCGGAGGATCGCCGCCGATTTCGCCCGCGCGACCGGGCACGAGGCCGTGGTGTCGCTGGGTTCCACGGGCAAGTTCCACGCGCAGATCCGCTCCGGCGCGCCCTTCGAGGTGCTGCTGGCCGCCGACGACGAAACGCCCGCGAAGCTGGAGCAGGAAGGCCTGGGCGTGAAGGGGACCCGCTTCACGTACGCGACGGGCCGGCTCGTGCTGTGGAGTGCCGATGCGAATGCGGTCGACGCGCAGGGCCAGGTGCTGCGCGAGCCTCCGCGCGGCAAGCTGGCGATCGCCGATCCCCGCCTCGCACCCTATGGCGCCGCCGCGATGGAAGCGCTCACGAAGCTCGGCGTCCTGGCCGCCTGGCAGCCGCACATCGTGCAGGGCGAGAACATCGGCCAGGCCTACCAGTTCGCCGCGACCGGCAACGCGCCGCTGGGCTTCGTGGCGCTCGCGCAAGTGATGGCCGACGGCAGGATCACCAAGGGCTCCGCCTGGATCGTCCCGTCCTCGCTGCACGGCCCGCTGAAGCAGGACGCGATCGTGCTCAAGCCCGGCGAGTCCCATCCGGCCGCCACGGCGCTCATGACGTACCTGCGCAGCGACGCCGCCCGCGCGATACTGCGCGGCTACGGCTACGAGTTCTGAAACGTGGGATTCACGCGCGAAGACCTGCAAGCCGTCCGGCTCACGCTGGAACTGGCCTCCGCCACCACAGGACTGCTCCTCGTGCTCGCGACGCCGCTCGCCTGGTGGCTGGCGCAGACGCGCTCGCGCTGGCGCGGCCCGATCTCCGCCGTCGTGGCCCTGCCCCTGGTGCTGCCGCCCACGGTGCTGGGCTTCTACCTGCTCGTGGCCTTCGGCCCGAACGGCTGGGGCGGACAGCTCACGCAGGCGCTGGGACTGGGCCTGCTGCCCTTCACCTTCGGCGGCCTGCTCCTGGGCTCCGTCATCTACTCGCTGCCGTTCGCGGTGCAGCCGCTGCAGAACGCCTTCGAGGCGGTGGGCCGCCGGCCGCTGGAAGCGGCGGCCACGCTGCGCGCGCCGCCCCTCGATACCTTCTTCCATGTCGTCCTGCCGCTGGCGCGCGGCGGCATCGTGCAGGCGGCCGTCCTGAGCTTCGCGCACACCGTGGGCGAATTCGGCGTCGTGCTGATGATCGGCGGCAACATCCCCCAGAAGACGCGGGTCGTGTCCACGCAGATCTACGGGCACGTGGAAGCGTTGCAGTACACGCAGGCGCATGCGCTGGCCGCCGGGATGCTGGTGTTCTCCTTCGCCGTGCTGCTGGCGCTGGCCCTGCTGAACCGGCGCAGCACGCGGGTGTTGGGGTGAGCTCCCTCGAATTGCGCGTGCGCCTCCCGCGGCAGGATTTCCTGCTGGACGTGGACCTGCGCCTGCCCGCGAGCGGCATCACGGCGATCTTCGGGCCGTCGGGTTCGGGCAAGACGACGCTGCTGCGCGCGGTGGCCGGCCTCGAGCGGACGGATGAGGCGCGCGTGGTCGTCGGCGGTGAAGCCTGGGAAGACACGCAGCGCGGCCTGCGCCTGGCCACGCATCGCCGCCCCCTGGGCTACGTGTTCCAGGAGGCGAGCCTCTTCGATCACCTCGACGTCGGCGGCAACCTGCGTTTCGCTCGCAAGCGCGCCGCAGCGGAAGCGCAGCCGCTGGAACCCTTGCTGGACCTCCTGGGCATCGCGGGCCTGCTGCGGCGCCGTCCGCACGAGCTCTCCGGCGGCGAGCGCCAGCGCGTGGCCATCGCCCGCGCGCTCGCGACGCAGCCCGGGCTCCTGCTGCTGGACGAACCGCTGGCCGCGGTGGACCTCGCGCGCCGCCGCGAGATCCTGCCCTGGCTGGAGCGCCTGCGCGACGAGCTGAGGATCCCGATGCTGTACGTCACGCACTCGGGCGACGAGGTGGCGCGCCTGGCCGACCACCTGGTGCTGCTCGATGCGGGCCGGGTGCGGGCCTCGGGTCCGCTGGCCGAAACGCTCGCACGCACCGACCTGCCCGCGATCCCCGGCGAGGAAGCCGGCGCGCTCCTGCATGGCACCATCGCGCAGCGCGACGCGCGCTGGCAGCTCGCGGAGGTCCGCTTCGACGGCGGCGCGCTGTGGATCGCCGATCCCGGCCTCGCTCCCGGCCACGCCGCGCGCGTGCGCGTGCTGGCGCGCGACGTCAGCATCGCGCTCACGCCGCCGGACCAAAGCTCCATCCAGAACGTGCTGCCCTGCACCGTGCGTGCCGTTGCGGCCGGCGCGCATCCCTCGCAGGCGCTCGTGCAGCTCGCCTGCGGGCCCACGCTGCTGCTCGCGCGCATCACGGCGCGCGCGGTGCACGACCTGGGCCTCGCGGAGGGCCGCGCGGTGTGGGCGCAGGTGAAGTCGGCGGCGCTGGTCGCCTAGAAGACCAGCGCGCGCCAGGACGGCTGCTGCTGCCGCTCCACGAAGGCCACGACCCCGCCGACGCCTGCGCACTGCGCGGCCAGCGCTTCTTGCCCCAGGCCCAGGCCTGCGAGCGCCTGGCCGCAGGCGCGCATCTGCACGCCCGCCCGCGCGCAGGCCTCCAGGGAGCGGCCGACGGGCTGCCGCTCCGCACCGAAGCCGACCAGCGTGTCCTGCTGCGAGTCCAGCATCCATTGCACTGCCTGCGCGGTGAACAACATCTCCACTTGGAGCTCCAGCGCCGCCGCCGCCTGCGCCACCACGAAAGGCGTGGCCGCGCGTTCGGCCGCCTCCGGGCCGCAGGACCAGACCAGCAGGGCAAGGCCGCTCACGGGTTCTCCAGGCGCATGCGCGCCGTCGCGGCGGCGGCCAGCGCGTCACCGTGCACCAGCCGCGCAAGGTCGGCTTCCCACTGCGACGGCGCGATGCGCACGAGCCAGCCGCGGCCATAGGGGTCGCGGTGCACCAGCTCCGGCGTGTCCTCCAGCAAGGCGTTGACCTCCACGATCTCGCCCGACACGGGTGTACGGATGGCGACCACCGACTTGCTCAGTTCCGCCACGGCCACGGTGTCGCCCTGCGCGAGGACGGTGCCGGCCCTCTTCGGCCGGCACATGTAGAGGTCCCCGGAGAGATGGATGCCGAACGCCGTGACGCCCACTTCCATGGATCCGTTCCCGCAGGGGCGGCACCACATGTCGTGCGCGAGGTCGAAGAACGCCTCGTCGGGGTAGGCGAAGCCGAGCACGTTCATGGCCGCGCGCAAGAGTGGCGGAAGAAAGCGGGAGTCGAACCCACCCGGCGACGCGTGGCGCCACCCACTGGGTTTGAAGCCCAGCCGCCCCACCGGGGACGCATTTCTTCCTGGTTCATCGGACCTCCTCGCCGGCGAAGAGCTGCGTGCCGGGCCGCAGGAGGTGCTGGTCCCCGACGCGCCGCAGCAGGCCGACGCGGTCGAAGAACTCGAGGATCTGGATCGCGCGCTTGCGGCCGAGCCCGGTCGCGTCGCGGAACGCAGCCGCGTCGACGTGGCCCTCGCGCGCCGCGATCCCGCGGGCGATGTCGGCGAGTTCGTGGACCGTGCGCGGCGGGTAATAGAGGTCCTTCACGACCTGGAAGGCGTCGCCGGCCTGCGCCAGCCGCGCCAGGGCCTGGCGCACCTGCATCTCCGGCAGGTGCGCGTCGGCGGCGATGTCGCGCACCCAGGGCGGATCGAAACCGCCCGCGGCCAGCAGCGGCAAGGCGCGCTCGGCCACGACGCGATCGGCGGTCCGGAGCTCCTCGCCGTGTTCCGGCAACTGCAGGAAGCCGTTGCGCAGGGCCACGCGGCCGCCGGCCAGCAGGCGCGCGACCAGGCGCTCCCACTGCGCGTCCGGCATGCGCGGCGCCGCCAGCCGCCGCGTGCGCTTCAGGTCCGGACCGACCTCCTGCGGCCACGCGGCGTGAAAGCCGCCCAGGCCCTGCAGCACCGCCTGCTCGACGCGTTCGAGGTGCGGCCGCGCGACGATCCAGCCCGCGCCTTCCGCCCGCACCGCCTCGGGCACGTCGGACAGCGCGAAGGCCCATTGCACGTGGCCCGACGTGCGCAGCCATTCCTCCTCCTGCAGCCCCCAGGGCGCATGCGCCAGCGCCGCGGCGAAGCGGGCCTGCGGCGTCGCGCCCCGCTGTGCCGCCAGCAGGGAGAGCCGCTCCGGATCCTGGCGGTAGCGCGCCGGCCCTTGCGGGTCCAGCACCTCGCCGCCCGCGATCGTGCGCTGCGCCGACGCATCGCGCAGCACGAAGCGGTCGGCTCGCCAGGCGTGGACCGGCTCGCGCAGCACGAGCTGCGCCAGGCCTTCCGCGCCCGGCGCGATCGCGTTCGCGCCGAGGACCGCGACCGTCGCCATGCAGTCCTGCGTTCCGAGGTGCAGGTGCACGAGCGTCCCGGAGCGCAAGGGCACGCCTTCGGTGGCCGCGACCTGCAGCCACCCATCGAGACGCGTGCCCGCCTGCGCAATGCCGGGCGTGCACAGCACCTGTCCGCGCTGCGCGTCCTCGCGCGCGAGTCCCGCCAGGCCGATGGCGCAGCGCTGGCCGGCATGCGCCTGCGTGATCTCGCTGCCGTGGCTTTGCAGGCTGCGCACGCGCAGCAGGCGATCGGGCGCGTGCGCCAGGCACAGCGCGTCGCCGACGCGTACGCTGCCAGCGGTGATGCTGCCCGCCACCACGGTGCCGACCCCCGCGAGGCTGAAGACGCGGTCGAGCGGCATGCGGAAGCCCGCATGCGCGTCCTGCGGCGCGACGGGGCGCGCGGCCTCCGCGCGCAGCAGGGCCGCGAGCGCGGTGACGCCGTCGCCCCGCAAGGCGGAGACGGCAAGCACGGGCCAGTCCGTGCACTGCGCATCCGCTAGCAGCGCGCGCACCTGCGTCCGCCGTTCCTCCAGCGTGGCGGCGTCCACGCGATCGGCCTTGGTCACGACCGCGGCGCCGCGCGTGACGCCCAGCAGGCGCAGGATGGCCAGGTGCTCCACCGTCTGCGGCATCACGCCGTCGTCCGCCGCCACCAGCAGCAGTGCGAAATCGATGCCGCTCGCGCCGGCGACCATCGTGTGCACGAGCTTCTCATGGCCGGGCACGTCGATGAGGCCGATGGGCGGGCCTGCGTCGACCGGCAGGAAGGCGTAGCCCAGCTCGATCGTGATGCCGCGCCGCCGTTCCTCCGGCAACCGGTCGGTCGCGATGCCCGTCAGCGCATGCACCAGCGCCGTCTTGCCGTGGTCGATGTGGCCCGCCGTGCCGACGATCATGCGAGCGCCTCCTGCAACGCCGGCAGCTGCGCGAGCACCGGTTCGGGCGTGTCCAGGCAGCGGCAGTCCAGCAGCAGGCGGTCGTCGGCGACGCGGCCGAGAACGGGCTCGGGCAGCGAACGCAAGGCAGCCGCAAGCGCATCGAGCGCCGTGCCGGTGCCGCGCCGGCCCGGAAGCACCGGTGCGATGGCGAGACCCGAGGACGGGAGGCGTTCGACCGGCAGCGATCCCGACCCGATCTGGCTGGAAAGCGCGGCGAGCTGCACCTCGTAGCGCGGCGCCACCGCGGCGCGCAGCGGTTCCAGCAGCGCGCGCGCGACCGCCTCCACTTCGGCCAGGGGCCGAGCGAGCCAGCGCAGCGTGGGCAGGTCCTGCGTGAGCCGTTCCGGCTGCAGGTACAGCGCGAGCGTCGCTTCCAGCGCCGCCAGCGGCAGCTTGGACAGCCGCAGCGTCCGCTTCATCGGGAACTTGCGGATGCGCTGGACCAGCGCCCGCTCGCCGACGATGAGGCCCGCCTGCGGTCCGCCCAGCAGCTTGTCGCCGGAGAAGGTGACGACGCCGCAGCCCGCCGCGAGCATTTCCTGCGGCATCGGCTCCTTCGGCAGCCCCCATTGCGCCATGTCCACGAGCGCACCGCTGCCCAGGTCCGTGGCGAGCGGCACGCCGCGTTCGCGGCCCAGCGCCGCGAGTTCGGCTTCGCCGACGGCGGAGGTGAAGCCCTGCACCGCGTAGTTGCTGGTGTGCACCTTCATCAGCAGCGCCGTGTTCGCGCTGATGGCACGCGCATAGTCGGCCAGATGCGTGCGGTTGGTGGTGCCGACCTCCACCATCTTCGCGCCGGCGCTGGCCATCACGTCCGGCATGCGGAAGGCCCCGCCGATTTCCACGAGCTCCCCGCGCGAGACGATCACCTCCCGCCCCCCTGCCAGCGCGGCGATCGCGAGCAGCACGGCCGCCGCGTTGTTGTTGACGACCGTCGCGGCCTCGGCGCCCGTGATCTCGCACAGGAGCCCTTCGACGAGCGTGTCGCGGTCTCCGCGTCCGCCGCCCGCGAGGTCGTACTCGAGGTTGTTCGGCCCTTCCATCATCCGCGCAAGGTGCGCGACGGCGGCCGCCGGCAACACCGAGCGGCCCAGGTTGGTGTGAATCACCGTTCCCGTGAGGTTGAGGACACGCCGCATGCGCGGGGCGAGGCGATCGCCCACGCGCGCCGCCAGCGCCTGCGCCAGCGCATCCGCCTGCACCTGCGCGCCATCGAGCACGCCCGCGACCGCGAGCTGGCGCAGCCCGTCGAGCAGCGTGCGCGCTTCCCGGGTCAGCAAGGTGGCGCCGTGCGCCTCCAGCAGCGGCTGCAGCGCGGGCAGCCGCAGCAGCTTGTCGACCGAAGGGAGATCCTGGGGCCTCGCCTTCGAGCCGTGGACCACGGACTCTTCGGGCGCGGGCATCATCCGCCTCCGTCGTCGGGAGGCGACCCGGGGTCGCCGAACAACAGCAGCAGGTTGCTGCCGTGGCGCTGGTAGCCGGCCTCGGACACCAGCAGGTCCAGCGTCAGGCTGGCGAGGTCGTCGGCGGCGGCCTCCACGTCCGGGTCGCGCTCCTTGCGCACGATCTTGAGGTAGCTGCCGCAGGCGTCACAGGTCTCGGCTTCCACGGCCGCCTGCCGGGCGGCTGCGGCGGGACCTGCCGCCGGCTCCAGCGACTGGTAGGCGATGCCCTTGCCGCCTTCGCAGTGCGCGCACTTGACGCGCACCATGTGCCACTGCGAGGAACACAGAGCGCACTGCAGGTAGCGCAGCCCGCCGGCTCCGGGGTCGATGCGGACGACGCTTGCCACCGGCAGGCTGCCGCAGCAGGGGCAGCGGGTCGCGTCGGCGATGCGGCCGAAGGGCGCGAGCCGCTCCGCGCCGTGCCGCGCCTGCGTCGCCAGGACCAGGTGCGTCCAGCAGACCTGCAGGGCCGCCGCGATGAAGGGCGCGGCGGCCAGGTCCAGGCCGAAGGGCACCTGCTGCAGCAGGCGGTCCGCCTGGCGTTCCAGCGGCTCCGCCTCCGCCGAGCGCAAGGCAGTCAGGGCGTCGGCGACCTTTCCTCCGGGGCCACGACGCAGCAGCATCTCCACGATGCGCTGCAACCCTTGGCGCCAGGCCGGATCGCGGGGCCAGAGCGTCGCGGGCAGCGCCGGCTCTCCCGCCGCCGCGGCGTCGCGCAGGGCGGACGCATCGGGCAGCGGCACCGGCGGATGCGACTGCAGGACCTCGTGCTGCGCCTGCACCAGGTCGGCCATCAGCAGCAGGTAGTCGCGCATGGGATGCCCCGCCGCGCGCTGGCGCAGGCGCAGCGCGCGCTCGGCGAACACCTCGGCGCGCACGGGGAAGTGCAGCAGCGGCGCCTCGCGGCCCGCGCGGACGGCGATCTCTTCGGGGCTCAGGAGGGGAACGGTGTTCACTTCTCTCCGCCCATCTCGCGATACCACAGGGGATGGTGGCGCCGGGCCCAGGCCGACGACACCTCGCCGCGCGTCATGGCGTGCACCGAGCCCCTCACCCAGATCGCCGCGTAGACGTGGACGATCACGCCCAGGATCAGGATGGCGGCGGCGAAGGCGTGCAGCAGCACGGCGATGCGCCGCAGCACGATGGGAAACGCCGGCGCGAACCACGGCTGCCAGAACACGAAGCCCGTCACCAGCAGCACCAGCAGGCAGGTGGTGAACAGCCAGAAGACGCCCTTCTGCCCGGCGTTGTACTTGCCCACCGGCGGCATGTCCTCCTCGTGCCCGCGCAGCAGCTTCGGCGCGCGCCGCATCCAGTCGCTGTCCTCGCGGCGCCAGAAGTTGTCGCGCCAGACCTGGAAGAACAGGAACACGAAGCCGAGCACCATGGCCAGCCCGAAGAAGGGATGCAGGCTCTTGGTCCACTGCCCGCCGCCGAACAGCGCGGTGAAGGGCCAGAACACGGGGTGGAAGATCGCCAGGCCCGTGAGGCCGGCACACAGGAACAGGAACGCGACGATCCAGTGGTTGGCGCGGACGCGGCCGGTATAGCGGCGGATCAGGCGGGCCATGTCACTTCACCCCTGCGGCTTCGTCGGCCTGCGGCGAGGGCGCGTCGCCGCCGCGGCGCGGCGGTTCCGGCGGCTCGTCGTCCTCGGTTTCCAGCGGGCCCACCGTGAAGTAGTGGAAGAAGCCGACCAGCACCGCGCCGAGCATGGCGGCGGCCGCCAGCGGCTTGGCGAGGCCCTTCCACAAGCCCACGAGGGGACTGATGGACGGGTTCGGCGGCAGGCCGACGATCTCCGGCTGGTCCCCGTGCTGCAGGACGTACATCACGTGGGTCCCGCCCACGCCCGGCGGGTTGTAGACCGCGGCCTGCGCGAAGCCGCGCTGCCTGAGTTCGGAGACGCGCTCAGCCCCGAACTCCAGCATGTCCTCCTTGCTGCCGAAACGGATCGCGCCCGTCGGACAGGCCTTGGCGCACGCGGGTTCCTGGGCCACGGCGACGCGGTCGGAGCACAGCGAGCACTTGTAGGCCTTGTTGTCGTAGTTCGACAGCCGCGGGATGTCGAAGGGGCAGCCGGTGATGCAGTTGCCGCAGCCGATGCAGTGCTCGCTGATGAAGTCGACGATCCCGTTGCTGTATTGCACGATCGCGCCCGGCGACGGGCAGGCCTTCAGGCAGCCCGGGTCGGCGCAGTGCATGCAGCCGTCCTTGCGGATCATCCATTCCAGCCGGGTGCCCTGGTCCGGCTGCTTCACCTGCCGCTCGTAGAAGCGCATGACCGTCCACGAGTGCGCCGTCAGGTCCGGCGGGTTGTCGAGGTAGCCGACGTTGACGCCGACCTCGTCGCGCAGGTCGTTCCATTGCATGCAGGCCACCTGGCAGGCCTTGCAGCCGATGCAGCTGGACACGTCGATCAGCTTCGCCACGTCGGGAATGGTGCGGGCCTGCGGCGTGGGGGCGGTGGTCGCCGAGCGCGCCACGATGTCGAGGGATTGCAGCGAGCTCATGTCAGGCCTTCTCGATGTTCACGATGAACGCCTTGTATTCCGGGGTCTGCGAGTTCGCATCCCCCACGAACGGCGTCAGCGTGTTGACCAGGTAGCCCGGCTTCGCCACGCCGACAAAGCCCCAATGGTTGGGCAGGCCCACGGTGTCCACGGTCTTGCCGTCCACCGTGAGGCGCGGGATGCGCTTCGTGACCATCGCGACGGCCCTGATGAAGCCGCGGTTGGACGAGACCTTCACCCGGTCGCCGTTGGCGATGCCCTTGTCCTTCGCGAGCTCCTCGCCGATCTCCACGAACTGCTGCGGCTGGATGATCGCGGAGGTGAGCACGTTCTTGGTCCAGTAATGGAAGTGCTCGGTGAGCCGGTAGCTCGTGGCCACGTGCGGGAAGTCCTTGGGCTTGCCGAAGGCCTCGAGGTCGCCCTTGAACACCCGCGCCGCGGGATTGGCCCGCGCCTTCGGGTTGCCGTTCATGGGGTTGGTCTCCAGCGGCGACTCGAAGGGCTCGTAGTGTTCCGGCAGCGGCCCGTCGGCCATGCCGGTCGGCGCGAACAGGCGCGCCACGCCCTCGGCGGTCATGATGAAGGGCTGCACCCGCTCCGGGTCCGACGGGTCCGCGTCGGGACGGATGTCCGGCACGTCGGCCCCGCCCCAGGCCTTGCCGGTCCACTGCACCAGCTTCCGCCTCGGATCCCACGGCGTGCCGTCGGGCGCGCTGGAGGCGGCGTTGTACAGGATGCGCCGGTTGGCCGGCCACGCCCAGGCCCAGCCGAGCGTCTGGCCGATGCCCCAGGGATCCGCGCTGTCGCGCCGCGCCATCTGGTTGCCCGCCTGCGTCCATGCGCCGGCGAAGATCCAGCAGCCGCAGGCCGTGGTCCCGTCGTCGCGCAACTGCCCGAAGCCGGAGAGCTGCTCGCCCGCCTTCGCCAGCACCGTCGGTGCCGCGCCCGGATTCTTCGGGTCCGGCGGCGCAGGCAGGTCCGCCAGCGCCTTGCCGTTGTATTCCATCGCGATCTCCTCGGCGGAGGGCGCGGACGGGATCTTGTACGGCCAGGTCAGCTTGAGGATGGGATCGGGGAAGGCGCCGCCATCCTTCGCGTACAGCGCGCGGATCCGGTTGAACAGGTCCGCCATGATCTCGATGTCGCCCCGCGCCTCGCCGGGCGGGTTCGCGCCCTTCCAGTGCCACTGCAGCCAGCGGCCGGAGTTGGTGATCGAGCCGTCTTCCTCCGCGAAGCACGCGCACGGCAGCCGGAACACGGTGGTCTGGATGTCCGCGGACTTGACGTCGTTGTGCTCGCCGACGTTCTTCCAGAACTCCGCCGTCTCGGTATTGAGCGGATCGATGGTCACCAGCCACTTCAGCTTGGACAGGCCGGCGACGATCTTCTTCTTGTTCGGGAACGAACCCACCGGGTTGAAGCCCTGGCAGATGTAGCCGTTCAGCTTGCCCAGGTTCATCATCTCGAAGGCCTGCAGCACGTCATAGAGCTTGTCGATCTTCGGCAGGTAGTCGAAGCCCCACTTGTTGTCCGCCGTCGCGGCGTCGCCCCACCAGGACTTCTGCAGGCTGACGAAGAACTTGGGATAGTTCTGCCAGTACGACATCTGGTTGGGACGCAGCGGCCTGAGGGCGCGGGTCTTGTAGTAGGTCTCGAGGTCCTGCTCGTCGTCCCGCGCGAGCGACATGTAGCCGGTGAGCGAGTTGGACAGCAGCCCCAGGTCCGTGAGGCCCTGGATGTTGCTGTGGCCCCGCAGCGCGTTCATGCCGCCGCCCGGGATGCCGATGTTCCCGAGCAGCAGCTGCACGATGGCCGCCGTGCGGATCATCTGCGAGCCCGTGCTGTGCTGCGTCCAGCCCAGGGCGTACAGGATGGTCATCGCCTTGTCCGGCACGGCGGTGGACGCGACCATCTCGCACACCTTCAGGAACTGGTCCTTCGGCGTGCCCGTGATGCGGCTCACCACCTCCGGCGTGTAGCGCGAGAAGTGCTGCTTCATGACCTGCAGCACGCAGCGCGGGTGCTGCAGCGTGGGATCGGTCTTCGCGAAGCCTTTCTCGTCCATCTCGTAGGCCCAGCTCGCCGGGTCGTAGGCGCGCTTCGCCTCGTCGTAGCCGGAGAACAGGCCGTCCTGGAACTTGAACGCCTCGCCCACGATGAAGGACGCGTTCGTGTACGCCGCCACGTACTTCTGCTGGATCCGGTTGTTGGCCAGCAGGTAGTTGACGACGCCGGAGAGGAAGGCGATGTCCGACCCCGCGCGGATCGGCGCGTAGAAGTCCGCCATGGCCGCCGAGCGCGTGAAGCGCGGGTCGACCACGACCAGCCTGGCCTTGTTGTTGTGCTTGGCCTCGATCACCCACTTGAAGCCGCAGGGGTGCGCCTCGGCGGCATTGCCGCCCATGATCAGGACGAGGTCGGCGTTCCGGATGTCCACCCAGTGGTTGGTCATCGCGCCGCGTCCGAACGTCGGGGCCAGACTGGCCACCGTCGGTCCGTGTCAAACCCGCGCCTGGTTGTCGAAGACGAGCATCCCGAGGGAACGCATCGTCTTGTGCGTGATGTAGCCGGTCTCGTTGGAGGACGCCGAGGCGCACAGCATGCCGGTGGTGATCCAGCGGTTCACCGTCTTGCCGTCGGCATTGGTGGCCTGGAAGTTGGCGTCGCGGTCGGCCTTCATGAGCTTCGCGATCCGGTCCATCGCATCGCTCCAGCTCACGCGCTTCCATTCGCTGGATCCCGGCTCGCGGACCTCGGGGTACTTCAGCCGGTTCTGGCTGTGCACGAAATCGAGCAGGCCCGCGCCCTTGGGGCACAGCGTGCCGCGGTTCACCGGGTGGTCCGGGTCGCCCTCGATGTGCATGATGTCCGGGAGGGCATTCTTGGACTTGTCGCCCAGGCTGTACATCAGGATGCCGCAACCCACCGAGCAATAAGGGCAGGTGTTGCGCGTCTCGGTCGCGCGCGTCAGCTTGAACTGGCGCGTGTCGGCGAGGGCCGCCGTGGGCGAGAAGCCCAGCACGGCCAGCGTCGAGGCGGCCAGCCCCGCGCCGCTCACGCGGAAGAACTGCCTTCGGTTCATGTCCATGCGTTCACTCCTGTGGCCCGCTACTTCGCGGCCGATGCCGCGGACTGGGGCGCGCCGTCGCCGCCGGTGGGTGCCGGTGCGCCGCCCTTGCTTGCTCCGCCCTGCTCCTGCCCCGCCACCATGCCGCCGATCGCGGTGCCGCCCGCTGCCGGTCCCGTCGCCGGCGACGACGGCGTCACCGCCTGCTCGGAGGGCGCGGGCGTGACGGGGGTGACGGGCGTGGGGGAGGCCGAAGGCGATGCGGGCGCAGGCTGCGTCTTGTCGCCGCAGGCGGCGAGCAGGAGCAGAGCGGCGGCCAGCATCGCAGGCCAGGGCAGTGGCTTCATGGTCGGTCCGAAAGTCCGTAGCTTGCGCGCGTGATCGCGCGCCGTGCGAAGTTCAAAACCCTTATGAACCGCGAAGCATAGGAGGCACGGGACCCGCTCGCAAGATGCGCGAGCACAGCGAAAGGCCGCGCGGCCAACGACACTGCGTGTGGCCGGGCACTTTGCCTAAGCGACCTTAGGAACACGGCCTCACAGCTTGCAGCTCTGCTGGTCGCGAGCTCCGGTGAACCTGCCGTCCTCCTTTCGCTACCGGGTCGCCCTCAGCGAACAACACCACTTCGACTACGCCGCACGGGGCTCGGGAGGAGGAGTCTCTTTTGAACGCAGAAGCCGCAAAACATTCCTCCGAACATTCTTCTGCGACTTTTGCGTTTCTTTTGCGACTTCTGCGTTCAAGAAGGCCTGGTGCAGGACGGGGCCGGGTGAGATCGTGCACCGGTCGCTGTGGCCGCCCGAGGCCGGGGCGCCAGCCGGACCTTGCACCAAAGGGCCATTGCGGCCCGCGCGGCGCCGCGCCATCATCCGCGCCTGCGGCTGCGCCGCATGGGAAGGAACCGCGACGATGAGGGTGCCATTCCTGGGCGCGCCGGCTGCGCGCCTGGCCTGCCTGTTGCTGCTCGTGCTGGCGCTGCTGCCCGCGGCCGCGCAGATCCCCGGACTTGCCACCGCCCCCGCGCCGGCGGCGTCGCCACCGGTGGTGCGCGACCCGCTCGACCGCACCACGCCGCGGCGCGCCATCGTCGGTTTCGCGCGCGCCGTGCAGCGGGGCGACCTCGCCCTGGCCGCGCGCTATGCGCAGGTGGCCGGCAAGCCGCAGCGCCGCGCCGAGGCCCTGGTCGGCGAGGTCGGGCGGGCGCTGGACCGCTATTTCCACCAGCCGCTCACCAACATCAGCGACCTCCCCGAAGGCATGGTGGGCGACGGCCTGGCGCTCGACCGGGAACGCATCGGCCCCTTGCGCATCGCGGGCGAGGAACACTTCATCGAACTGGTGCGCGTGAAGGACCCTCAGGCGGGCGAGATCTGGCTAATCACCTCGGAAACGCTGGACCGGATCGCCGCCGTCGCGGAACAGGAGGAGGGACGCAACTGGCCCGAACGCATCCTGCCCCAGCCCTTCCACGCGCAGGCCTTCTTCGATTTCACCTACGCCGACCTGCTGCTGTGGGCCGCCTCGATCCTGCTGCCGCTGCTGCTGCTGCCGTCGCTCACCGCCCTCGGGCGCGGGCTCATGCGGCGGGCGCTGCCGGGGCACGTCGGCGCCATCGATGCCTGGTACCGGGCCACCCGCTGGCCCGGGATCGTGCTCGTGACGATCGGCGTCCACGCGCTTGCCCTCAGCTGGTACGGCCCCACGCTGACGTTCCGCATCTGGTACGGGCGGGTGCTGGTCGTGGCCCTGGCCGTCGTCGTGGCCTGGGGCCTGCACCGCGCCCTGACGGTCTTCTTCGGCCGCACCGGCATGCACCTGCAGGACACCGGCCGCACGGGGGTGCGCTCGGTGATGATGCTGGGCGAGCGCCTGCTGAACGTGCTGATCGTCCTGGCGACGGTGCTGGTCATCCTGGCCATGCTCGGCTTCGAGATGCGCACGGTGCTGGCGGGCCTGGGCATCATCGGTGTCGCCGTCGCGCTGGGCGCGCAGAAGACCATCGAGAACATCCTGGGCGGCATGATGCTGCTGGGGGACGAGGCGATCGCGGTGGGTGACGTCTGCCGCGTGAACAACCGGCTCGGCACCGTGGAAGACATCACCCTGCGCTCCGTGCGCTTCCGCACCTTCGACCAGACGCTGCTGTCCATCCCCGCGGGCGTGCTCGCGCAGGCGGAACTGGAGAACTTCGCCACCCGGGACCGGATCCTGGCGAACCATCGCATCCGGCTGGCGTACGGGACCACGGCCGACCAGCTGCGGCGCATCCGCGAGGAGCTGGCCGCGCTGATCGACGCGCATCCCATGATGGAACATCCGCTCTCGCGCGTGCGCGTCGTGGAATTCGGGCCCCTCGGCTTCGAGCTGGAAATCTTCGCCTACATCCTGGTGCGCGACATGCCCAGCTTCCTGTCCATCCGCGAGGAGGTCCTGCTGAAAACCGTCACCATCGTCGAAGCGGCCGGCGCCCGCTTCGCGGAGCCGGCCAGCTGGGCGACCGTCGGACCGTAGCCACCGGCGGGCGGGCGCCGGGATCGGTTATGTTTGCGCCATGCCCGAGACCGACCGACCGCCCGCCGCGGCCCGCATCTACCTGCTTGCCGCGCACCCCGACTGGGCCGAGTCGCGCGTCAACCGCCAGCTGTTCGACGCCGCCCACGGCCTGCCGCACGTGACGGTGCGCGACCTGTACGGCACCTATCCGGACTACGACATCGACGTGCGCGCCGAGCAGGACCAGGCGCAGGCCGCCGACCTGATCGTGCTGCTGCACCCGATCCAGTGGTACGCGATGCCGGCGCTGATGAAGCTCTGGTGCGACGAGGTGCTGGGGTACGGGTGGGCCTACGGCCCGGGCGGCACGGCGCTCAATGGCAAGGACCTGTGGCTGGTGGCGAGCACGGGCGGGCCGGAGGCCTCCTACCACCCGCAGGGCTACAACCGCTACTTCTTCGACGCCTTCCTGCCGCCCTACGAGCAGACCGCCACCCTGTGCGGCATGCGCTTCCTGCCGCCGCTGCTGCTGCACGGCGCCCGCCGCGCCGGCCCGCCGGAGATCGACAGGCACACCGCCATGTTCCGCGACCGGCTCGCCACCTACCCGGACTGGCCGGAGCTGGAGGAGATGGGCGCCTGTCCCATCGTCGAAGTGCCGTCGACGGACCGCCCCATGGCCGACCCGCACGCGAGGGACTGATGGAGCACGTGCCCGGCTGGCTGTCCAACAGCCTCATCTACCTGAGCGCCGCGGTGATCGCCGTGCCGCTGTCGCGGGCCATCGGCCTCGGCTCCATCCTCGGCTACCTCGCGGCCGGCATCGTGATCGGTCCCTGGGGCCTTTCGCTCGTGAGCAACGTGGAGGACATCCTGCATTTCGCCGAATTCGGCGTGGTGCTGATGCTGTTCCTCGTGGGCCTGGAGCTGGAGCCGCGGCGCCTGTGGAGCCTGCGCCGGCCGATCTTCGGCTGGGGCAGCGCGCAGGTGCTGGGCTGCGCGGCGCTGCTGTTCGCGGTGTTCGCGGCGGCGGGCATGTCGTGGCGCATCGCGCTGGTGGCGGGACTGGGCCTCGCGCTGTCCTCCACCGCCATTGCGCTGCAGGTGATGGCCGAGCGCAACCTGCTGCCCACCAGCAGCGGGCAGGCAGGCTTCTCCATCCTGCTGTTCCAGGACGTGGCGGCCATCCCCATCCTCGCCCTGCTGCCGTTGCTGGCCGCGGAGGGCCCGGGCCCCGAAGCGGACGCGACGCCCGTGTGGCTCGCCGCGGCCAAGATCCTCGGCGTGATCGTGGCCATCGTGCTGGGCGGACGGCTGCTGCTGCGGCCCGTGCTGCGCTGGATCGCGCGCAGCCGCACGCCGGAGATCTTCACCGCCGCCGCCCTGCTGCTGGTCGTGGCGATCGCGGCGCTGATGCAGCTGGTGGGCATGTCCATGGCGTTGGGGGCCTTCCTCGCCGGCGTGCTGCTGGCGGAAAGCGAATACCGGCGCGAGCTCGAGACCGACATCGAGCCCTTCAAGGGCCTGCTGCTGGGCCTGTTCTTCATCGCGGTCGGCATGAGCATCGACTTCGGCGCGCTGGCGCAGCGGCCGCTGGCCATGGCGCTGATCGTGGTGGCGCTGCTGGCGTTCAAGGCGATCGTCGTGTGGACCATCGCCAAGCCCATGGGCATCCCGCTGCAGGAACGTCCCGTGTTCACCGTGCTGCTGGCGCAGGGCGGCGAGTTCGCCTTCGTGGTGTTCCAGGCCGCCACCGGCAACGGCGTGCTGCCTTCGGAATCCGCGTCGCTGCTGGTGGGTGCCGTGGCCGTCTCCATGCTGCTCGGGCCGATCCTGCTGGTGGCGGTGGACCGCTGGGTGATGCCGCGCCTGGGCCGGCATGGACGCAAGCCGCCGGCCGAACTGGACGAACTGCAGCACGAGCCGGTGATCATCGCGGGCTTCGGGCGCTATGGCCAGATGGTGGGACGCCTGCTCAATGCCGAGGGCTACGTCGCCACCGTGCTGGACCACGACGCCGACATGATCGAGGCGGCGCGCTCCTTCGGCTACAAGGTCTTCTACGGCGACGCCACGCGGCTGGACATGCTGCGCACCGCCGGCGCTGCGACCGCCAAGGTGTTCGTGGTGGCGGTGGACGACCGCGAGCAGTCGATCCGCATCGTGGACCTGGTGCGCGAGCACTTCCCGCATCTCGAGCTGGTGGCGCGCGCCCGCGACGTGCCGCACTGGAACGACCTGCGCGACCGGGGCGTCGTGCGCGTGGACCGCGAGGTGTTCGAGTCCAGCCTGCGCACCGGCCGGCGCGTGCTGGAACTGCTGGGGCGCTCGCCCTACCAGGCGCGGCGGCAGGCGATGCGCTTCCGCCACCACAACCTCGAGCTGTTCGAGAAGATGTACCCGCACCACCGCGACCGCGCCAAGATGATCGCCGTGGTCAAGGAAGGGCGGCAGCAGCTCGAAGCGCAGATGGCGCGCGAGCGCGCGGACGCCGACGAGCGCCGGCAGGGACGCGAGGACGAACGCGTGCCCGGGTGGGACGTGCCGGCGGAGGACTGACGATGGCCTGGCGACGCGCGCTGCTTTCCCTCGTGCTGGTTGCCGCTTCGGCGGCTGCCGCGGCGCAGCCGGTCGTCGTCGGCTCCAAGCGCTTCACCGAGAGCTACGTCCTCGGCGAGCTCGCGCGCCAGGCGTTGCAGGCCTCGGGGCGCGAAGCGGTGCACAAGCAGGGCCTGGGCAACACCGCCGTCATGGAGCAGGCGCTGGCCACCGGCGGCATCGACCTCTATCCCGAGTACACGGGCACCATCGTGCGCGAGCTCCTCAAGCGCGACGACCCCGCGCCTTCGCTGGAGCAGATCAACGCGTGGCTGGCGCCGCGCGGGCTGAAGGCGGGCGTGCCGCTGGGGTTCAACAACAGCTATGCGCTGGCGATGCGCGAGGAGCAGGCCGCACGCCTGGGCATCGCGACGATCTCCGACCTGGCGCGCACGAAGGAGCCCTTGCGCCTGGGCCTGTCGCACGAGTTCCTGGTGCGCGCCGACGGCTGGCCGGCGCTGCAGCGCGCGTACGCACTGCCGCTGAAGCCCGGCGCCGGCCTCGACCACGGCCTCGCCTACCAGGCGCTGGCGGCCAGCCAGGTGGACGTGGTGGACGCCTACACGACCGACGCGCAGATCGCGCGGCTGCACCTGCGGGTGCTGCGCGACGACCGCAACTTCTTCCCCCGCTACGACGCCCTGCTCCTGATGCGCGCCGGCGTCGACGAACGCCCGCTCGCGGCGGCGCTCGCCCACCGCATCGACGACGACGCGATGCGCGCCATGAACGGGGCGGTGGAGATCGACGGCCGCTCGTTCGAGACCGTGGCGCGCGAGTTCCTGGCGCGCGGCGGCGCCGCCGCGCCGGCCGCCGGCGCGAGCGCGCCCGCCGGCAAGGGCTTCCTCGCGCGCCTGCTGGCGCCCGATCTGCCGCGGCTGCTGCGCGAGCACCTGGTGCTGGTGTTCGCCTCCCTGGCCATCGCGGTGGCCCTCGGCATCCCGGCCGGCATCGTCGCCCACCGGCGGCCGACGCTGGGCGGCTTCCTGATGGGCGCGATCGGCATGGCGCAAACGATTCCCTCGCTCGCCCTGCTGGCCTTCCTGATCGCCCTGGTGGGCAGCATCGGCTTCGTGCCGGCACTGCTGGCGCTGGCCATCTACGCGCTGCTGCCCATCGTGCGCAACACGCACGCGGGCCTCGTGTCGGTGTCGCCCACGCTGCGGCAAGCCGGGCTCGCGCTGGGCCTGCGCGACGGCCAGGTGCTGCAGGCCGTCGAACTGCCGCTGGCCGCGCCGACGATCCTGGCCGGCATCAAGACGGCGGCAGTCTGGAACGTCGGCATGGCCACGGTCGCCACCTTCATCGGCGCCGGCGGCCTGGGCGAGCGCATCGTGGCCGGCCTGGCGGTGAACGACACCGCCTTCATGCTCGCCGGCGCCGTGCCGGCCGCCGCGCTGGCGCTGGCCGTGCAGTGGCTGTTCGACGGGCTGGAGTGGTGGCTGTTCCCGCGCAACGGCGCGACGGATTCACGGCCGCGGGCGCCGCACTGAGCGAGGCGCCTACCAGCGCAGGACGCGGGGGCCGAGCCAGGCACCCGCCGCGACGGGCAGCGCCATCCCCAGCACGTACCAGACGGCCAGGAAGGGCGCCGCCAGTTCCGGGCAGTGCAGCGCATAGACGGCTGCCCCGCTGCCGGCGGCCAGCGCGCCCGCGGCGGCGCCGGCCAGCGCCGGGCGGGTCGGCGCCAGCGAACGCAAGGCCAGCAAGGCGGCCACGAAGACGGGCAGCGCCATCCACGAGATGCTCAGGGCGCACGTGCGCCAGGTCCGGCCCCACAGCAGGTCGGGGCGTTCGCCCGCCGGCGCCTCGGCCCAGGCCAGCAGCCCCAGGCCCCACAGCACCAGCACGGGCAGCAACACGCCCAGCCACGCGCGCCGCAGCCGCACGCCGGGCCGCGCGAGCCGTTCCACCGCGACGAAGCCTGCCACCGCCACGGCCATCGGCGCCAGCAGCTTGACCAGCGCCATGGGTTCATGCACGAGGCTGGCAGCGAGCCCCGGGCGCAGGCCGTAGCCGGCCAGCATCAGCGCGAAGGACACCGGCAGGGCGGCCAGCAGCGCGAGCGCCAGCGCGCGCCCGGCGGCATGGCCCGGCACGGGCTGCGCCTGCGCGGCCAGCAGCGCGACGAGGTCGTCGGTCTTCATGTCGCCGCCTTTCCCAGCTTCGCGGCGAGGGCCTTGAGCCCGCGGTGGATGCCCACCTTCACCGCCGATTCCGACATGCCCGTGAGCCGCGCCGTCTCGGCCACCGAGCGCCCTTCCAACTTCACGTGCACGATGGGCAGGCGATGCCGGTCGGGCAGCGTCTCCAGCAGCCCGGCGAGGTCGCGTCGCGCATCGCCCGCTTCTTCCTGCGACGCGGCGAACACCGGCAGCTCGTCGTCCAGCGGCTCGTGCAGGTCCTCGCGCACCGCCTTGGCGCGCAGCAGGTCGATCATCTTGTAGCGCGCGATGGCGTGCACCCACGCGGTCAGCGGCTGGTCAGGCTGGTAGGTGTGGCGCTGGTTGTGCATCGCGAGCAGGCACTCCTGGACGAGGTCCTCCACTTCATCCGGCCAGCCGAACAGCCGCCGGGCGAGGTAGGCCCGCAGGTGCGCGCCCAGCCGGCGCAGGAAGGCGTGATACGCCGCTGCATCGCCGGCCTGGCCGCGCACGAACAGGCCGTGCAGTTCCGCCTCGACGTCGTTCGTGGCCATTCCTCGCAGGATGGGATTCGGTCGGGAGCGCCCGCCGGTTACAGCAGGGCGAAGAAATTTTGTCCGGCGATTGTGGCGTGGCGCTGTAACCGGCGCCAGCGGCGCGGCGAACTAGACGGCACCGCAAGACATCGCGGTTGTCCCGACCCCACACACAGGAGCTCACCATGATCCAACGTTCCATCGCCGTTTCCGCCCTGGCCCTCTGCGCGCTCGCGAGCGGCGTCGCCCTCGCCCAGCCCAAGCCCATGATGGACGACAAGCCCATGGCGGACGCCAAGCCCGCCGTGGAGAAGTGCTTCGGCGTGGCCATGGCCGGCAAGAACGACTGCGCCGCCGGCCCCGGCACCACCTGCGCCGGCACCGCCAAGGTCGACTACCAGGGCAATGCCTGGAAGAACGTGCCGGCCGGCACCTGCACCAGCATCCACACGCCCAAGGGCATGGGTTCGCTCACGCCCATGAAGTCCTGAGACTGCCGTGGCCGAGGCGCTCGCCACCGGGCTCGGGCTGAAGCCGGAGCACTTCGACGACGCCCTGCGCGCCCGCGCGGAGGGCCTGTGGTTCGAGGTGCATCCCGAGAACCACCTCGTGGCGGGCGGGCCGCGGCTCGCCTGGCTCGAGGCGGTGCGCGAGCGCCATCCGCTGTCGCTGCACGGCGTATCGCTCTCGCTTGCCGGCGAGGCGCCGCTGGACGAAGCGCACCTCGCGCGCCTCGCGGCGCTGGTGCGCCGCCTGCAACCGGCGCTGGTCTCCGAGCACCTGGCCTGGTCGCGCTTCGAGGGCGGCTGGCTGCCGGACCTGCTGCCCTTCCCGCGCACGGGCGATGCCTTGCGGCGGATCGCCGCGCGCATCGCGCACGTCCAGGAAGCGCTGGGCCGCACGATCGCGATCGAGAACCCCAGCCACTACCTGCGGCTGCCCGGCCACCTCTGGGACGAGATCGAGTTCCTGCAGGAACTGGCGCGCCGCACCGGCTGCACCCTGCTGCTGGACGTGAACAACGTGCACGTGTCGGCGCACAACCTCGGGTTCGATGCGCGGGAGTGGATCGACCGCTTCCCGGCGCGGCTGGTGAGCGAGATCCATCTCGCGGGCCACTCGGCGGACCCGGTCCTGGGCGACGCCCTGCTGGTGGACTCGCACGATGCGCCGGTCGCGCCTGCGGTGTGGGCGCTGTACCGCCGCTTCGTGCAACGCGCCGGCGCGCGACCGACCCTGGTCGAGCGCGACGCCAACCTGCCCGCGTTCGCCGGGCTGATGGCGGAGCGGGCGATGGCGCAGGCGATCGCGGAAGGCTGCGCGAGCAGCGAGGAGGCGTTCGCATGACCGGCTTCCAGCCAGCGTTCGCGCGGGCGCTGCTCGCGGACATACCGCCTTCCGGTCCGCTGCAGGACGTGTTCGCGCAGCCGGCGTTCGCGGTCTACCGCAACACCGTCCTCAAGGGCTGCATCGACGCCCTGGAGGCGAACTTCCCAACGGTCGCGCGCCTCGTGGGCAGCGACTGGTTCCGCTCCGCCGCCCTCGCCTACGTGCGTGCCCGGCCGCCGCGGGACAGCCGGCTGCTGGCCTACGGCGACGCGGACTTCGGAGACTTCGTGCAGGCGCTGCCGACGGCGGCGGACCTTCCGTACCTCGCCGGCGTCGCGCACGCCGATCGCCTCTGGCGTGCCTGCCACGTTGCGAGCGACGCGCCCTTCCTGCCCGTGCATGCGCTGGCAGGCGACGCACCCGAAGCGCTCGCAGCGCGCGTGCTGCACCCGCATCCGGCCACGCAATGGGCGTGGTTCGAGGACATGCCCGTCGCCAGCCTCTGGTCGCAGCAGCGTGCGGGGGTCACCATGGCCCCGCCCGCCTGGCGCGGCGAAGGCCTGCTCTTCACGCGCGAGGACGGCGCCGTGCACGGGCAGCCGCTGCCGCGCGCCGGCTGCGCCTTGCTCGATGCCTGTGCCGCCGGCCACGCGCTGGGCGAGGCCGCCCAACACGCCCTGGACCTGGATCCCGCCACCCCGCTCGCCCCGGTGCTGCAGCTGCTCCTGCGCGCCGGCGCGTTCACCGAAGAACGCCTGCCATGAACACGCCCCTTGCTTCCCCGCTGCCCGCGCTTGCCGCGCCCGCCGCTTCGCTGCGCGCCCGCTGGAACCGCCTTGCCGAGCGCCTCACCCGCGCGGTGCCGCACGACCTGCTGGCCATGGCCGCGCGGCTCGCGATCGCGGCCATCTTCTTCCTCTCCGGCCGCACCAAGGTGGATGGATTCCTGCGCGTGACGCCCGGCGCGATCGAGCTGTTCCGCGGCGAATACCGGCTGCCGCTGGTGCCGCCCGAGATCGCCGCCCATGCGGCGGCGTATGCAGAACACCTGTTCCCGCTGCTGCTCGTGCTGGGACTGGCCACGCGCCTGTCGGCCGCGGCGCTGCTGGGGATGACCTTCGTGATCGAGGTCTTCGTCTACCCCGATGCGTGGCCCACGCACCTGTCCTGGGCCGCGCTGCTGCTGTACCTCGTGGGACGCGGTGCCGGCCGGCTTTCGCTGGACCGCGCGCTGGGCCTCGCCTGAGGCCGCGCGCTCAGACGTTCGCGCCGGTCCACTCCTTCATCGCCCGCGCCACGCGGCGCGGCCCGCCCTCCACGTGCTCCGCCAGGTTGAGGCGGCCGTAGCGGAACGCGTCGAGCACGGCCAGCATGTCGTCGCCCACGGACTGCTCCAGCCCGCGCAGCGTGACGAGCGCCAGCGCCTTGTTGTTCCAGACGGCGGCCACGAAGGCCAGGATGTCGCGCCGGTGGCGCACGTCGCGCTCCTCGGCGCGCTTGAGCAGCCGGTCGAAGGCGGCGAGCCCGAGTTCGGTGGCCTGGTGGGAGCTGATCTCCTCCTCCATCATGCGCGCCCGTTCCAGCAGCGTGCCCTCGTGGTCGACGCGCATCCGGTCGCCGGTGCCGCAGACCAGCTGCACGCGGTTGATCCGGTCGAGGTTGGCTTGGTGCCGCCGTTCGCGTTCCATCTTGCCCATGGCGCATCCCCTTGCGTGCGGGCGCCGCGCCGGGGCGGCGCCTCCTCGTCCTTGTACCGCTGCCGGCCGCCGGCGTGAAGGGGCACTTTCCCCGCCGCGACCGGCTAGAGTGCGAGCCCATGATCCCCCTCGGCGACAACATCCGGCCCCGGCAGGCGCCGGTGACCTGCATCCTGCTGCTGGCGGCCATGGCGGCTGCCTGGATCTTCGTGCAGGGCGCGGGATTCGATCCCCGCGTGCTGGGGACCAGCGTCTGCGAGCTCGGGATGGTCGCGGGCGAGCTCACCCGCCTGGCGCCGCTGGGCGCGGCCGTGCCGATCGGGCCGGACATGGCCTGCGTGGTCGACGCGGAAGCGATCAACTGGCTCACGCCCCTCACGTCCATGTTCCTGCACGGCGGCTGGATGCACCTGCTGGGCAACGCGCTGTTCTTCTGGGTGTTCGGCCGCAACGTGGAGGATGCGATGGGCCACGTGCGCTTCCTCGGCTTCTACCTGCTGTGCGGCCTCGTGGCAGCGGCGGCCCAGGTGCTCATGAACCCCGCCTCGCCGGTGCCGGTGGTCGGGGCGTCGGGGGCGATCTCGGGCGTCATGGGCGCCTACCTCGTGCTGCACCCCACGGCCCGCATCCGGATGCTGTTCATCATCGTCATCGTCCGCATCCCGGCCTGGCTGGTGCTGCTGTACTGGTTCGGGCTGCAGGTGCTCGCGGCCCTGCCGCAGCTCGCCGGCGCACAGCAGGAGGTGGAGTCCGGCGTGGCGGTGATGGCGCACGTCGGCGGCTTCATCGCCGGCGTCCTGCTGGTGCGGCGCTTCGTGCGCCGCCCGCAGCAGGGGTGGGTCTGACCTGCGCGAGGCATATCCCCAAAGTCCCACTTGCTCCCCCCGTCACCGCAGGGCTAACGTACGCCGCGCACGGGTGACTCAATTGGATCGCAACGACGCGCCGCGCGCGGACCTTACTCTTTCCGGCTTCGCCGTCTCGGCGATCGTGGCGCTGCTGCTGGTGGGCACGACCTACTGGATGTCGCTGCTGGAAAGCCGCGCGCAGGGCTGGGTCGCCCACAGCCGGCAGGTGCTCGCGGCGCTCGCCACCACGCGGGCCAACCTGGTGGACGTCCAGAACGGCCAGCGCGGCTTCGTGATCAGCGGCAAAGAGGAAGACCTCCAGCCCTACGAAGCAGCGCGCGCCGCCCTCCCCCGCGACCTGCGGAGCCTGCGCGCGCTGACGGCCAGCGACGCCGCGCAGCAGGCGGACCTGCAGGTGCTCGCCGGCGAGGTCGGCACGCGGCTCACGACCGCCGCCGCGGTGGTGGATGCACGGCGCAGCGGCGGGTTCCCCGCGGCGAACCGCGTGGTCGAGGAAAGCGCGAGCCGGCAGCAGATGACCGGCCTGCGCGAGCTCCTGCAGCGGCTGCAGGCGCAGGAGGAGGACCTGCTTGCCCGGCGCCTGCGGGCGCATCGCCTGCTCCTGGCCGCCTCCTGGGTCGGCATGGCGCTCCTGCTCGCGGGATTGTTCACGGCACTCGCGCTGCTGTACCGCATGGTGCGCCGCCGGGACCAGGCGGAGCGCCAGCTGCTGGTCGGGATCCGGCGCGACCTCACCGAGCGCAAGACGGCGGAGGAGCAGCTGCGCGACGAAATGGCGCGGCGTGCCCGCATGGGCGAGGAACTCGCCCGGCTGAACGCGCAGCTCGAGGCGCTGGTGCGCGAGCGCACGCTGAAGCTGCAGGCGAGCAACGAGGCCCTGCTGGCGGCCAAGGGCAACCTGCAGGCGCTGTCGGCGCGGCTGATGTCAGCGCAGGAAGAGGAACGGCGCCGCATCGCCCGCGAACTGCACGACGAGACCGGCCAGGCCCTGACCCTCATCCGCATGCAGCTGTCCGACCTGGCCGGCGCGGACACGGGCCGGCAGCGGCAGGTCGCCGAATGCATCGGCTACGTCGACCGGGCGATCGTCCACATCCGCGGCCTGTCGCAGGGGCTGCGGCCGACCATGCTCGACGACCTGGGCCTGGGCGACGCGCTGGAGTGGGTCGTCGAACAGCAGGCGCGCGCCGCGGGCTGGCGCGCGCACGTGGACGTCCCGGAGCTGGACGAGCGCCTGCCGGAAGACATCGAGACCGCCTGCTACCGCATCTGCCAGGAAGCGCTGACCAACGCGGCGCGCCACGCCCACGCGGCCGGGGTCGGCGTGCGCCTGGTCGTCACGCCCACGAGGCTGGAGCTCGTGATCGCCGACAACGGCGCGGGCTTCGACCTGGCGCGCTACCGCTCCCCGGAGGAGCGCAGCAAGCACTTCGGCCTGGTGTCGATGGAAGAACGCGCCGCGCTTGCCGGCGGCCGCCTGGAGGTCGACACGGCCCCCGGACGCGGCACGCGCATCCGCGCGGTGTTCGACCTGGCGCCGGAGGCCGCCGACGCCCCGGCCAGCGTGCCGGGCGAGCTGTTCGCCTGACGCTCAGTTCTCCGTGCCGGCGTTCGGGAAGAACAGCTGCTCGCCGTTGATCTTGTAGCTGGCGATCACCTGCTGGCCCGCCGGCGACGTGACCCAGGCTATGAACTTCCGGGCTTCCGCCGCCTTCACGTGCGGAAATTTCTCCGGGCTGACGGTCATCACCCCGTACTGGTTGAACAGGCGCTTGTCGCCCTGCACGAGGACGTCGAGGTCACCGCGGTTCCTGAAGCTGAGCCACGTGCCGCGGTCGGCGAGCACGTAGGCGTTGCTGGACGCGCCGATGTTCAGCGCCGGGCCCATGCCGCAGCCGCACTCCTTGTAACCGCTGCCGCGGTTGGCGAGGCCCGCCTGCGTCCAGAAGCGCTTTTCGGCGGCATCGGTGCCGCTCTTGTCGCCTCGCGAAATGAACGCGGCGTTGGTCGCGGCGATCTTCTTCAGGGCCGCGACGATGTCGTCGCCTTTCACGCCGGCCGGGTCCGCTTGCGGGCCCACCAGCACGAAGTCGTTGTACATGACGGGATAGCGGCGCGGCGCGAAGCCGTCGGCGACGTACTTCTCCTCCGCCACGCGGTCGTGCACGAACAGCACGTCGGCGTCGCCGCGCCGGGCCATGTCGATCGCCTGGCCGGTGCCGACCGCGACCACCTTGACGGTGATGCCGGTGGCCCTGGTGAATTCCGGCAGCAGGTGGCCGAAGAGGCCCGACTGCTCGGTCGACGTCGTGGACGCCATGACCATGATCGTGCCCTGCGCCCAGCTCCCGGCGGCGGCACAGGCCAGCGCCGCGGCGCACATCAGGCGGCGAGTGAAGTTCATCCCAGTTCTCCTTTGACAAACAGCTCGGCCTCGCGGGAGGTGTGTCCCAGCGGGCCTTCGAAGAATGCGTGTACCGGCAGGTCGGCCAGCACGCGCCCCTGTTCCATGTAGACGACGCGCGTGGCCAGGCGCTTGACCTGGCCGAGGTTGTGGCTGGCGAACACCAGCGTCATGCCGCTCTCCGCGAAGCCGGCCATCAGCGCCTCGACCTCGCGCTTGGCGTGCGGGTCCAGGCTGGCCGTCGGCTCGTCCAGCAGCAGCACGTGCGGCCGCAGCGCCCAGGCGCGCGCGAGCGCGAGCCGCTGCAGTTGCCCACCCGAGAGCGTGCGTGCGTTGCGCAGCGCGATCGCCGCCAGGCCGACGCGGCCGAGCGCGTCGAGTCCCTGCTCCTTCGCTTCGCGCCAACGCACGCCGCGCAGCCACAGGGCCAGGGCGACGTTGGAGAGCGCCGACATGCGCAGCGCGAACGGCCGCTGGAACACCATCGCCTGCCGCATGCCGCCGTCGCGCAGCACCGAGCCCGCCGTGGGCCGCAGCAGCCCGTGCAGCACGCGCAGCAGCGTGCTCTTGCCGCTGCCGTTGGCACCGATCAGGGCGACCCGCTCGCCGGCCGCGATGCGCAGGTCCACGCCGCGCAGCGCCTGCACGGCGCCGTAGTGGAGGTCCACGCCCTTCAGCTGCACCCAACCGGACATCACGTGGCTCCGGCGAGTACGACGCCTTCCGCGTGCGCGCCGCGCCAGCGGGCGAACAGGGCGATGGCGGCATTGAGCGCGAGCACCACCACCAGCAGCACGATGCCCAGCCCCAGCGCGAGCGGCAGGTCGCCCTTGCTGGTCTCCAGCGCGATGGCCGTCGTCATCACGCGGGTGAAGCCGTCGATGTTGCCGCCGACGATCATCACCGCGCCCACCTCCGAGATCGCCCGGCCGAAGCAGGCGAGCAGCACGGTGAGCAGCGCATAGCGCTCGTCGAAGGTAAGCAGCAGGCTGCGCAGGGCCCGCCCGGCGCCGAGCGATTGCAGTTGCTCGCCGTTCGCGCGGTCCGCGTCCTCCACGACCTGGCGGGTCAGCGCGGTGCACACCGGGATCACCAGCAGCACCTGCGCCAGCACCATGGCCTGGAAGGTGAACAGCAGCCCCAGGCCGCCGAACGGCCCCGAGCGTGACAGCAGCAGGTAGACGACGAGGCCGACCACGACCGATGGAACGGCCAGCAGGGTGTTGAGCACCGTGACCGTCGCGCCCCGGCCGGGAAAGCGGGCCACGCCCAGCCAGGCGCCCAGCACGAGGCCGATGGCGCAGCCGATCGCGCAGGCGGTGCCGCTCACGGCGAGGGAACGGGTGACGATGGAGACGAGCAGCGGATCCGCGCCCCCAACGAGCTGCAGCGCGCGCGCCAGGCTGTCCTGGAACGTATTCATGGCCCGCGATGCTACGTGGCGGCACGGCGCCGCGCGCTCGGGTCTTGCGAGTTATGAAGCCGCGTGCATAGCCTTGCCGGGCCGCTGGCTTATCCTCTGCCCATGCGCAAGGTGGAACTCTCGTACGAATTCTGCGACCGCCGCCAGGACGGGTGGGTCCGCAATGCGCTCATCGACCTGCTGCACGCGGTGCAGGAGCACGGATCGATCGCCGCCGCGGCCAAGGTGATGGGCTTCTCCTATCGCCACGTCTGGGGCGAGCTGCGGCGATGGGAATCGCAGCTGGGGCATCCCCTGCTGCTGTGGGAAAAGGGCCAGCGCGCGCGGCTGGCGCCGTTCGGCGAGAAGCTCTTGTGGGCCGAGCGGCAGGCGCAGGCGCGCCTCGCGCCGCAGATCGAGGCGCTGCATGCGGACCTCGAACGCGCGTTCGCCGTGGCCTTCGACGACGCGGCGCTGGTGCTGACGCTGTTCGCGAGCCATGACGACGGCCTGTCGCTCCTGCGCGGCTTCGCCGTGCAGCAGTCGCAGCTGCACCTGGACATCCGCTTCCTGGGCAGCGTGGACGCGATCGCCGCGCTGAACGCGGGCCGCTGCACGCTCGCGGGCTTCCACAGCTCGCAGCAGCCGGGCCTCGGGAGCCTCACGCAGCGCACCTACCAGCCGCTGCTGCAGCCGGGCCGGCACAAGCTGATCGGCTTCGCGGAACGCAGCCAGGGCCTGATGGTGGCCCCGGGCAATCCGCTGCGCCTGCAGTCCATGGGTGACCTCGTGCGCCGGCGCGCGCGCTTCGTGAACCGCCCCGCGGGCAGCGGCACGCGCCTGCTGTGCGACGAACTGCTGGCGCGCGACGGCATCGCCGCCAGCGACCTCTCCGGCTATGACCGCGAGGAGCCCTCGCACGCCGCGGTGTCGCAGGCCGTGGCCTCGGGCAGCGCGGACGCGGGACTCGGCATCGAGGCAGCAGCGCGTGCGCGGGGACTGGACTTCGCGCCGCTGCTGCAGGAGCGCTACTACCTCGTGTGCCTGAAGGAAGCGCTCGACGCGCCGCCGATCGCGACGCTGCGGCGGCTGCTGCACAGCGACCGGTGGCAGCGCGAACTCGCGGAGCTGCCCGGGTACACACCGTGGCGCAGCGGCGAGGTCTTGAGCCTCAAGGCGCAGCTGCCGTGGTGGAACCTGCCGCCGAAGAAGGCGGGGTAGGACGCGCTGCGCGCGCGGTGGGGTTCACTTCGTTCACCCCCACCCTACACAGCGGCCACACCGTAGGGTGGCGGTGAGGCGAAGCCGAACCCCACCGATGGATCTCAAACCGCGCAGGTCCTGAACCCCACGAACCCATCGTCCCGTTCCGGCAACGCCCATGCGCGCGCACGCGGATTGCGCATGCGCGGACGCGTCGCGAAGGACGCACCGCGCAGCACCCGCGCGGCGCCGAACAGCGTCTCGACATCCAGTTCCGCCTGCGGAGCCCAGGCGTCCTGCTTGAACCCGGCGAAGGGCCGCAGCGTGCCGGCCGTCCATTCGCGCACCTCGCCCCAGCGGAAGCCCCGGCGCGCCGCCTGCACAGCGGCGGCTTCCCATTCCGCTTCGGTGGGCAGGCGGCGGCCCGTCCAGCGCGCCCAGGCGTCGGCTTCCCACCAGCTCACGTGCATCGCGACCTGGCTGGCGCCCATGCGCGTGGGCTTGCCGAAGATCGCCTGCATCACGGCGCCGCTCGCCACGCCGATCTGCTCCACGTGGCGCGGGCCGCGGCGGCCTTCGCGCGCGGCCTCCTTCTGCAGCCACTGCCAGCCGCGGGGATGCCAGAGCTCCTCGCGGTCGTAACCGCCGTCGGCGATGAATTCCACGTACTGCGCCCAGGTCACGACCTGCGCATCGATCTCGAACTCCGGCACCTCCACCACTTCGTGCCCGCGCTCGATGTCGAGGGCGAAACCCTGGTCGTCCGGCCAGCCGAGCGTCCAGCGGGTGGCCGGCAGCAGCAGGGGCGGCCGCGTGGCCACGCCCGGCGGCAGGTCCAGCGGCAGCGGCACGCCCAGGGTCTGGGCGATGGTGACCAGCTCCTCGCCCCGCAGGTCCTCGTGGAACAGCGCCATGCGGAAGAAGTAGAGGGCCTCGTCCTCGTCGGCCGTGTGCTCCAGCAGTTCGAGCGTGGTCTCCAGGGTGTCCAGGAGATAGGCCTTGATCCCTTCCAGGTCCGGCAGGTGCAGCGACCAGCGCTCCTCGAGGCCGACCAGGCGCGGGTCGAACCAGGCGTCGGCCTGGGGCTCCACCGAAGCGAGGCGCACCCCGTCGGCAGGGCAGCGCGGTCCCAGCGCCCGCTGCGGATTGCGCGCTATCCAGTATTCCGCCAGCCAGGCCACGTGCCCTGCCAGCCAGGGCGGAGGCACGATGTCCGGCTGGACCGGCGTACGCAGCGCCTCGCCCAGTGCCCGCTCGAAGTGGGCCAGCAGCTGCAAGGTATAGTTGCGCGCGTCGAGCAGGGCCAGCGAGAGCATCTCCCGGCTGGCCCGCCGCCAGTCCAGGGCCGCCTCCGGCCCGCTTGCCATGTTCCCGCCTGCCAAATCGCTTCTCCTTTGACCCGCACTGTGCACCAGTGCGGGGTCCCGAGGGTAAACCCGGGGCGGCCCTGTCAGTGGGAATTCAGCGCCACGGGACTAGTATTAACGGTCTAAAGGGGCCGTCACGGCCCCTGTTCGCATCCAGAATCTCGGAGACATTCGTGTCGGTACTCCTCAAGTTCGCCCTCGCCGTCGACTGGGTCAGCAAGCGCCTGGGCTGGTTCGCGTCCATCGCGGTGCTGCTCACCGCGCTCATCTCCGCGGGCAACGCCTTCGTGCGCTACGTCCTGGACATCAGCTCCAACGGCTGGCTCGAGATCCAGTGGTACCTGTTCGCCGGCATCGTGATGCTGGGCGCGCCGATCGTGCTGGCGCTCAACGAGCACGTGCGGGTGGACCTGTTCTACGGCCGCCTGAAGAACCGGGCCCCCGTCTACGTGGACCTGTTCGGCCTGGTGTTCTTCCTGCTGCCGGTGATGGGCCTGCTCACGTACCTCTCCTGGCCCCTGCTGGTGAAGATGTACGTGACGCACGAGATGTCCAACAACGCCGGCGGCCTGGTGCGCTGGCCCGCGATGCTGCTGCTGCCCCTGGGCTTCGGCCTCATGTTCCTGCAGGGCCTCTCCGAGATCGTCAAGCGCGTGGCGTACCTGATGGGCATCTACGAGATGGACACGCACTACGAGAAGCCGGTGCAGTGAGCCGGGCCCGACGCCACAAAGACAACGAATAGACGGAACTCTCGCCATGCAAATGGAAAACTTCGCGCCGGTGATGTTCGCGGCGCTCGTGTTCGTGATGCTGATCGGCTTCCCGGTCGCGTTCTCGCTCTCCGCCCTGGGCCTGGTGAGCGGCTTCTACGCGATCGAGATGGGGTGGTTCCCCGCCGGCTTCATGGCGAACCTGCCGCTCAACGTCTTCGGCATCCTGTCGAACGACCTGCTGCTGGCCATCCCGTTCTTCACCTTCATGGGCGCGATCCTGGAGAAGTGCGGCCTGGCGGAGGACATGCTGGACTCCATGGGCCAGCTGTTCGGCCCCGTGCGCGGCGGCCTGGGCTACTCCGTGATCATCGTGGGCTTCATCCTCGGCGCCATCACCGGCACCGTGGCCGGCCAGGTGATCGCGATGGCGCTGATCTCCATGCCGGTGATGATCCGCTACGGCTACAACATGCGCTACACCACGGGCGTGCTGGCGGCCTCGGGCACCATCACGCAGCTGGTGCCGCCGTCGCTCGTGCTGATCGTGATGGCCGACCAGCTCGGTCGCTCCGTGGGCGACATGTACAAGGGCGCCTGGGGCCCGTCGATCCTGCAGATCCTGATCTTCGCGGCGTACACCTTCGCGCTGGGCCTCTTCAAGCCCCACCACATCCCCGGCGTGCCGAAGGAAGCGCGCACGCTCAACGGCTGGGCCCTGTGGGCCAAGTGCCTGCGCGGCATCATCCCCTCCGCCGTGCTGATCTTCGCCGTGCTGGGTTCCATGGGCGGCCTGCCCTGGATGGACTCCGCGATCGCCACGCCGACGGAAGCCGGCGCCATGGGCTGCGTCGGCGCGCTCGTGCTGGCCGCCATGCACAAGCGCCTCACCCGCGACCTGATCTGGCAGGCCATGGAAGGCACGATGCGCCTGACCGCGATGGTGGTCTTCATCCTGATCGGCTCGCGCGTGTTCTCCATGGTGTTCCAGGGCGTCGACGGCGCCAAGTGGGTGGAACACATGCTGTCCAACCTGCCGGGCGGCGCGGTCGGCTTCCTGATCGTCGTCAACCTGTTCGTCTTCTTCCTGGCGTTCTTCCTCGACTTCTTCGAGATCGCGTTCATCATCCTGCCCATGCTGGCGCCGGTGGCGGAACGCATCCTGACGCCCGTGTTCCTGGAAGCCTCGGGCGGCAACCCGCACGCGGCCGCCACGTATGCGCTGGTGTGGTTCGGCGTGGTCCTGTGCGTGAACATGCAGACGTCGTTCATGCACCCGCCCTTCGGCTTCGCGCTGTTCTACCTGCGCGGCATCGCCGACACGCTGTTCAAGGAAAAGCGGATCGAGAAGCCGATCAGCTCCAACGACATCTACCTCGGCGCGATCCCCTGGGTGATCATGCAGCTGGTGCTGGTGGCCGTCGTGATCTTCGCGCCGCAGACCGTCACGGTGTTCCTCGAGAAGGAGGCCAAGGTGGACCTGGACAAGGTGAAGATCGAGGCGCCCGCGGAGATCGGCACGCCCGACGACCCGCTGAAGCCGAACGGCCCGGGCTCCTCGGACGACGAGCAGAAGAAGATGGACGAGCTGTTCAACCCGAAGAAATAGTGGACCCGCGCCTGGAAGGGCTGGGCCCGGTGCCCTTCCTCTTCACCCCCTCGGCCGCGCCGCGCATGCAGTGCGCAGCCTACTCGCTCCCCTTCCGCGTGCTCGCCACGGCCGTCGTGTTCGGCGCGCTGGCCTGGGGCATCGCCCTGTGGCATGGCGGCAAGCTGGGCGCCGGCTCGGCGCTGGCCACGTGGTTCCTCGCCGCGCTGGCCCTCATGCTGTACACGTGGTGGTGCATCGTCCGCAGCGTGACGACGCTCGATGCGCGGGAACTGCACCAGACCTGGATCTGGGCCAAGCGCACGGCGCTGGGCGAACTGGCGTACGCGAAGGTGATCCGCGTGCGCGGGCTGGAATGGCTGGTGGCGCCGCGCCTGTACGTGCGCACCCTCGCCAGCAAGTCCGCCGTGTTCTACGCGTCCGACCCGGCCATGCTGGCGGAATTCGAGCGCCTCGTGACCGAGCTGACGACGTTCCGTCGGGGCGGCTGAGCCCATGCACGCGATCGAGATCGCCGCCGCCGTCCTGTTCGCCATCGCGCTGCTGCATACCTTCGCGGCGCGCCAGCTCCTGCGGCTCGGGCGCCGCTTCCCGGCGCATGCGGGCCTCTTCCACCTGCTGGGCGAGGTGGAAGTCGTGTTCGGCTTCTGGTCCGCGGTGCTGGTGCTCGTCATGGCCGCGCTCGGGAGCTGGGACGATGCGATCGGCTACGTGGAGAGCCGGGAATACACCGAGCCGCTGTTCGTGTTCGTGATCATGGTGATCGCGTCCTCGCATCCCGTGCTCGTCACGCTGCGCCACCTGGTCGCCGCCTGTGCGCGGATGCTGCCGGTGCCGCGCCCGCTGGCGGTCACCTGGCTGTGCCTCGCGGTGCTCCCCTTGCTGGGGTCGCTGGTGACCGAGCCGGCGGCGATGACGATCTCCGCCCTGCTGCTCGCGCCGGTGGTCTTTCGCGCCGGCATGCCCGAATGGCGCAAGTACTTCGCGCTGGGCGTGCTGTTCGTGAACGTCTCCATCGGTGGCACCCTGACGTCGTACGCTGCCCCGCCGGTGCTGATGGTGTCCTCCACCTGGGCGTGGGACACCGTGTACATGGCCACGACGTTCGGCTGGAAGGCCGCCCTGGCCGTGGCCGTCAACGCCACCGTGGCGTGCGCCGTCCTCGCGCCCGCCCTGCGCGCGGCGCCCGCGCCGGCCGCCGTGGACGCAGGCCCGCCGGTCCCCGTGACGGTGCAAGTGGTCCACCTGGCCTTCCTGGCGGCCGTGGTCCTCACCGCGCACCACTCGGTCGTCTTCTTCGCGCTGTTCCTGTTCTTCCTGGGATTCACGAGCGCGTACGGCCATTGCCAGCGGCCGCTGCTGGTCAAGGAGGCGCTGCTGGTGGCCTTCTTCCTCGCCGGCCTGGTGGTGCTGGGCGGGCTGCAGCAGTGGTGGCTGCAGCCGCTCGTGTCGGGCATGAATGCGGAGGTCCTGTTCTTCGGGGCGCTGGGCTTGACGGCGGTGACCGACAACGCGGCGCTCACCTACCTCGGTGCGCAGATCGACGGCTTGTCCGAGGCGTACAAGTACGCGCTCATGGCCGGCGCCGTGGCGGGCGGCGGCCTCACGGTGATCGCGAACGCGCCGAATCCGGCGGGGGTGGCGCTGCTGCGCGGCGGGTTCCAGGACGGCACGGTCGGGGCGGGGGCGCTGCTGCTGGGAGCACTGCTGCCGACGGCGGTGGCGGCGGCGGCGTTCTTGCTGTTGTAAGAGGGTTCGGTGGGGTTCGCCTTCGGCTCACCGCCACCCTACAAGGCATTTGTAGGGTGGCGGTGAGCGCGCGAAGCGCCGAACCCCACCGAGCCGGATCGTAGGGTGGGGTGAGCGCCCGAAGCGCCGAACCCCACCGAGCCGGGTCGTAGGGTGGCGGTGAGCGCGCGAAGCGCCGAACCCCACCGAGCCGGGTCGTAGGGTGGCGGTGAGCGCGCGAAGCGCCGAACCCCACCGAGCCGGATCGCAGGGTGGCGGTGAGCGCCCGAAGCGCCGAACCCCACCGCAACAGCTTCAGATCGCGCGCATCGCCCCGAACTCCGGCAGCGCCCTGCTCGCGAACCCGGGCGCACCCAGCGACCCGATCGCGATCTCGCCGTCGCGGATCCGCAGCCGCACCGCCCCATGGCTGCGCTCGTACACGTCCGGATGCGCGGCCAGGAAGGCGTCCTGTTCCGCCTGCGGCAGCGCCGCCATCCCGTTGACGTAGTGGTGGCCGTTGCGCTCCACGTGCGTGATCCCGAGCAGGTTCACCAGCGCCAGGTCCTGCTGCACGGCGAGGCCTGCCTGCGTGGTCAGGTCCTCGGCGGAGAGGAAGTAGCCGCCCGCACCCTCTTCCGCGTTCCAGCGCGCGCAGCGCGCCGCATTGAGCAGCGACTTGTAGAAGCCCTTGCAGGTCTTGGAGGAGATGCCCGCGTAGCCGCGCGCGCGCGCCTGCACGAAGCTGTCCAGCTCGCCGTCCGATTCGTCGACGATCACCGGCTTGCCCAGGGGCGCGGCATGCAGGTCCACGTCCAGCGCCAGCTTGCGCGCGATCGGCTGCTCGATGAAGAGGATGGAGTCCCACAGGCGCTTCAGCGCCGGCCGGCCCTGGATGCCGCGCACCAGTTCCTGCACGCCCTCGGCGCTTTCGTACTGCTCGTTGCCGTCCAGGGATGCGTGATAGGGATGCGGCGACCGGTCGAGCACCGAGGCGATCGCCTGCAGCCGCTCCAGGTCGGCCGCGACCTGGCCGCCCACCTTGAGCTTGAAGTAGCGATGGCCATAGGCCCGCACGACCTCTTCCAGCGTCTCGGGCAGGCCGTCGCCGACACGTTCGGACTGGTCGGCCGCCGTGATCGCGTCCACCAACCCCACGGTGTGGCGGGCATGGATGCGCGCGGCGGGCCGCAGGCCGGCCAGGAACCGGTCCCAGGCGAAGCCCGCGAACTGGGGTTGCGCGTCACCGATGCCGGCGAGGTTGCCCCGGGTCGCGTCGTAGAAGGACACGCCCAGCGCGCGGCACAGCGCATCCAGGATGGCGCGGTCCGCCAGGGCGGGGCCGTAGCTCGCGAGCAGCGGGTTGCATCCCTTCGCCGCGGCGGCACGCTGGTGCGCGTCGAAGTTGCGCGCGAAATGCCCGAAGGCCGTCGCGGGACGGCGGTCGGACAGGTACGCGGTACGCGCGAGGCGCAGCACGCCGCGCAGCTGTTCGAAGTTGTCCTCGTTGGTGAGCGCGAGGTTCTTGTCGAACCACTTCGGCGCCATCAGCTCCGCGGCGCCACCGACGGCGGTGCGCCCGTCGGGCAGCGCGATCTCCGCGCGCGCGAAGGCCTGCGGCGCCTCGCGCAGGGTCACCACGCCGAAGCGGAAGGGCATGCGCAGCGTGACGGGACGCTCGAACAGTTCCAGCGAACGCAGGGTCAGCAGCGGTGCTTCAGCCATGGGACTCCAATCCTTGCAGCACGCCGCGCAGGAAGCCGATCGAGTGCGCGGCACAGCCCGGGCCGTCCGGGACATAGTCGAAGGGCTCGACGCCGACGATGCCCGGGAAATGGCCGTGCCGCTCCATGGCCTGCAGCACGCGCAGGATCGGCCCGAACTCCAGCGCGCCCTGCCCCGGCCCGCGCCGGTTCGGATCGTTCACCTGCACGTGGCCCACCAGGCCGGTGGGCATCCATCGCGCCATCAGCTCGTGCACCGGCAATGCCTCGGCCTGGCCGGCGGCGCTGCAGTCGATCATGGTGCGCAGCGCGGGCACGCCGATGTCGGCCACCATGCGCGCCGCTTCCTCCACGGTGTTGAACAGGTCCGTCTCGCGCGATGACAGCGGCTCCAGGCAGTAGGTCACGCCGCAGCGCGCGGCAGCCGCGGCCGCAGCCGCCAGGCATTCGCGGGCACGCTCCCAGGCCTGCTCGCGCGTGCTGCCTTCGGGCACGCTGCGCTGCTTGGGCGAGCCGTGCACCAGGTAGCTCCCTCCCAATGCCGCGCACAGTTCGACCAGTTGCACCATCACTTGCTGGGTCCGCGCGCGCAGCGCGGCGTCCGGCGAGACGATGGACAGCCCCGTGGGTGCGACCAGCAGCCAGTGCAGGCCGAAGATCGCGAGGCCGTGGTCTTCCGCCGTGCGGCGAAAGCCCGCGATCTCCGCGTCCGTGAGCTGCGTGGGATCGGGCGCCAGCGTGAACGGCGCCACCTCCAGGCCGTCATAGCCCATGGCCGCCGCCAGCTCGCACTGCCGCGCGAACGGCAGCGGCTGCAGGACCTCGTTGCAGAGCGCGAATTTCATGCGGCGAGCCTAGGCGCGGCGCACGAACAGGCCCCGCACCGCGTCGGTGACCGCGCTGCGCACGCGCACCACGGCGGCCTTGAACGGCTTCACGTACAGCAGGATCGTGAAGATGGTGACGGCGGCGAAGGCCATCGCGATCGGCCGGGTGAAGAAGGGCACGATGCTCCCGTCCGACAGCACCAGGCCGCGGCGCAGGCTCTTGTCCAGCAGCGGGCCCAGCACCAGGCCCAGCACCAGCGGCGCCATCTCGTAGCCGCGCCGGCGCAGGAAGTAGGCGCCGATGCCGATCGCCAGCATCATCCAGATGTCGAACAGGCGTGACGCGGTGGCGAAGGCGCCCACCGTGCAAAGCAGGAACACGATGGGCATCAGGATGCCGCGGCGCACCTTCAGCACCTGCAGGAGCGGCCGCACGCCGAACAGGCCGAACAGCAGGATGGTGATCGATGCCAGCGTGGTCATCGCCACGACGTGGTAGATGAACTGCGGGTGCTGGATCATCAGCATGGGGCCAGGCTGGACCCCGTGGATGATCATGGCGGCCATCAGCACCGCCGAGGGCGCGGAACCGGGAATGCCCAGCGCCAGCGAGGGAATGATGTGCCCGGGGATCGACGACATGTCGCCGGTCTCCGCGGCCATGAGGCCGTCGATGGAGCCCTTGCCGAACTTCTCCGGCTCCTTGCTCACGGCCTTGGCGGCCGCATAGGACATCCATGCGCCTGCGTCCTCGCCCACGCCGGGCAGCAGCCCGGTGAGCACGCCGATGATGCCGGAGCGCAGCACCGTCCACTTGTAGACGACGATCTCGCGCCAGCGGGGCAGCACCGAATCCTTGAGGTCGGCGATCTTGCGTTCCACCGGGTCGGCCAGCGTGGTCAGCACTTCGGCCAGCCCGAACGCGCCCACCAGCGCCGGGATCAGCGCGATGCCGCCGGAGAGCTGGTCCCATCCGAAGGTGAAGCGGTCGTACGCGTAGAGGCTCTCCTGCCCGATCTGTGCCAGGAAGAGCCCCAGCAGGCCCATGAGCCAACCCTTGAGCGGATCGCCGCCGACGATGCTGCCGGACATGGTGACGCCGAACAGGGCCAGCCAGAAGAACTCGAAGGCGCCGAACTGCAACGCGACCTCCGCGAGCAGCGGCGTGAACAGCGCCAGGCACACGACGCCGATCAGCGTCGACACGAAGGCGCCCGACGTCGCGATGCCGATGGCGCGGCCCGCCTGGCCTTGCTGCGCGAGCGCGTAGCCGTCGGCGCAGGAGGCCGCGTTGGCCGCCGTGCCCGGGATGTTCAGCAGGATGGCCGTGCGGGAGCCGCCGTACAGCGCGCCGACGTAGGAGCAGATCAGCACCAGGATCGCATCGTTGGCCTGGAGCTTGATGGTGAGCGTGGTGAGCAGCGCGATGGCGAGCGTCGCCGACAGCCCCGGCAGGATGCCCATGATGATGCCCACGAGGGCGCCGCCCAGCCCGTACAGGAGCGTGAGCGGGTTCATGAAGCTCCAGTAGGCGGCGCCGAGGTCTTGCAGTCCTTGCAGCATGGGGCGGGGATGTTCTTCGGGAGGAAGGGTCAGGGCAGCCGGACCAGGAACACGCGTTCGAACACGAGCCAGGTGATCACCGAGGACAGCACGCCGATCAGCAGCGCCTGGCCCCAGGCGCGCGGCGTCAGGCGGCGCTCCGCGGGGTCGGCGCTGATGCGCTGGAACACGAGGATCGAGGCCGTGACGTAGATGCTGGACGCGAGCCAGAAGGGAATGCCGTGGCCGACCAGCACCACGCCATAGCCGATGCACAGGCCCACGGCGATCCACACGCGCCGGCGCTCCTCGCGCTGGTGCGGGCGGGGCGCCGCCACGGCCTCGTGGAAGGCGCCCTGGCGCCAGCTGCGCACGGCCATCACCCCGCCCAGGAGGATCATCGCGATCCCCAGCAGGCCGGGCAGCAGGCCCGGCACCGTGAGCGGGTTGATGTTCTGCGCTTCCAGCCGGTCCATGGCAACGGAGCCGGCCAGGACCGCGGTGCCGAACAGGATCCAGCCGATCGCGTCATGCAGGTCGGCGCGCGGGGACGCGCGCTCCGTGTCGGTGCCTTGCGCCACGGAGTGCTCGGGAACGAGGCCGGAGTCGGTCATGCGCGCTCGCTCAGGGCTTGGGGATGCCGACCGTGTCGGGCGACACCTTGGTCTTGCCGCTGTTGTGGAGGTTCCAGGCGTTCACTTGCACGGCCGGCCACACCGCCTTCTGCGCCTCCTCGCCGGCGAGCGGCTGGAACAGGGCGCCGCGGCTGGTCGCGTACTTCTTCAGCGCTTCGCTCTTGGCGATGTTCTGCGTCCAGATGCGTTCGACGGTCTTCACCACGTCGTCGGGCACGCCCTTCGGGATGAAGATGCCGAAGTAGTTGGCGGGAGCGGTGAAGCCCGGGACGCTGGCGGACAGCGCGGGGATGGTGCCGTAGCCTTCCAGCTCCAGCGGCTTGTCGCTCACGGTGGCCAGCGGACGCAGGCGCTTGCCGCGGATCATGTCGGCCTGTTCCACCGCGAGCTGCGTGGTGAGGTCGGCTTCGCCGGCGACGGTGGCGACCACGGCGGGGTTGCCGCCGTCATAGGCGACTTCCTTGTACTTGACACCGGTGGCCTTGACGATCTGGTCCATCGCGGCATGCGCCGCGGAGGTCACGCCGGCGGTGGCCACGCTGACCTGCCCCGGGCGCTTCTTCATGTCGTCCAGCAGTTCCTGCGCGTTCTTCCAGGGACGGGTGGGATTCACGCCGATCACCTGGATGTTGGCCACGGACAGGAACAGGTGCCAGTCCTTGATGTTCGTGTTGACGGAGCCCAGCGACTGGTAGGCGCCCAGGTCCTGCGCGGCGCCGGCGGTCCAGGTGTAGCCGTCCTTGGGCGCATCGAGGGCGCTCTTGGTGCCGATGGCGCCGGACGCGCCCGGCTGGTTGACGATCACGATCGTCTGGCCCAGCGCCTTCTCCAGTTCGGCCGCGGCCACGCGGGTGACCTGGTCGGTGGAACCGCCGGCGGCCCACGGCACGATCAGGTTGATCGGGCGGGTGGGTTTCCAGTTCTGCGCCGCGGCGGGCAGCGCGGCGGCCAGGGCCATGGCGGCGGCGACGGCGTGGAGGAAGAAGCGCTTTTGCATGGGATGTCTCCTTTAATTCCCCAAATGGTTAATTACAAATGCACGACAGGACGGCTGTCAACGCGGGTTGTACTGACGCGGCAGCCGTAGGGTGGTGGTGAGCGCAGCGAACCCCACCGATCGGCGCCGGCCCGGTGGGATTCGCTGCGCTCGCCACCACCCTACGAAGGCGGGCACCGAGGACGGTCACGCCAGCCAGCGTTCGCGATGTTCCGCCACGAACGCGTCGTCCGTCAGGTGCGGATAGTCGCGTGCCACCCGCGACAGCGCCTCCGCCTGCCCGGGGCTCAATCCCTCCTGCGGGTCCAGGCACCACGTCCCCTGCAGGAGGCCCTGGCGGCGCAGGATTTCGTGGCAGCCGGCGATGCAGCCGTGGAAGTCGTGGGCGACGTCGAACAGCACCGCGTTGCAGTCGGTCACCTGGCTGTCGAGGGCGAGCAAGTCCATGGGTGCCTGGCCCGCATCGACCACCGCGTGGATGCGTTGCAGCAGTTGCACGGCCGCGCGGGTCCATACGCTCCAGTGACCGAGCAGGCCGCCGCGGATGCGCACGGTGACGGGCTCGCCGTCGCGCACGAAGCGGAACGGCGCCAGCAGGTCCATGACGATGTGGTCGTCGTTGCCGGTGTAGAGCGTGACGCGCTCCTCGGCCCGCGCCGCGACGACGCCCCGGAGTACGTCCAGCGTGCGGTAGCGGTGGAACGGCGCCATCTTGATCGCGACGACGTTGTCGATCTCCGCGAAGCGCTGCCAGAAGGACATGGGCAGGTGGATGCCGCCCACGGCGGGCTGCAGGTAGAAGCCCACCAGCGGGAACTCCGCGGCGACCGCGCGGCAGTGCGCCACCAGGTCGTCCTCGCTCGCGCCCTTCATGGCCGCGAGGCTGAGGAGGCCGGCGTGGTAGCCGAGGCCGCGCGCGATGCGGGCTTCGCGCACCGCCTGCTCCGTCTTGCCGGCCAGGCCCGCCACCATGAACAGCGGCCGCCGGCCGCCCAGCGGTTCCCACTCGCGCGCGGCCTGCATCGCGAGTTCGAGCACGGGCTCGTAGAGGCCCACGTCGCGGATCGCGAACTGGGTCGAATGCACGCCCACGGCCACGCCGCCGGCACCGGCGTCGAGGTAGTAGCGCGTCATCGCGCGTTGGCGGCGCGCATCGAGCTTGCGGTTCGCGTCCAGCGCCAGCAGGTGTGCGGGAATCACCGCGCCCTGCCGCAGGACGGCGAGGCTTTCGCGCGGGAGATCGGACCAGTGCATCAGTACTTCCCGTCCCGTGCTTCGTAGTGCGTCGGCTTGTTGAGGCTGGCGCCGCCGCGCTGCACCCAGTCGGCGGTCCAGTCGACCATGCGCTGCAGGCTCACCTGCGGCTGGCCGAACAGGCGGAAGGCTTCGCTGCAGTCCACCAGCCAGGCGCTGTCCGCCTCATAGCCGGTGAAGACCGGTGCCACGTCCAGGCGCAGGCTCAGCTCGCAGGCCAGGTCGCGGATGCTCACCTTGGGGCCGCTCAGGTTCAGCGGCGAGGTGGGCGCCGTGCAGTGCGCCAGCGAACGCAGCGTCCAGTCGTTGGCCTCGCCCTGCCAGATCACGTTGGCGTGGCCCATGGAGAGGTCGATCGGCTCCTTGCGCAGCAGTTTCTGCGCGACGTCGTGCAGCACGCCGTAGCGCATGTCGATCGCATAGGACAGGCGCAGCAGGCGGCCCGGGGTGCCGTGCTCGTGCGAGAAGTGCTCGAACAGGCGCTCGCGGGCGACGCAGGAGTTCGCATACTCGCCCGAGGGCGCGGTGGGCGCCATGGATTCCGGCGCGCCGTTGCCCCCCGTGGGGACGAAGGGGTACACGCAGGCCGTGGAGAAGGCGACGATGCGCGAGCGCGCGAAACGCTCCGCCACCAGCGCCGGCACGTGCGCGTTCATGGCCCACGTCAGCCACTCGCTGCCGGTGGAGCCGAACTTGCGTCCGGCCATGAAGACGATGTTGGGCGCATCGGGCAGCTGCGCGAGCGCTTCGCGCGAGAGCAGGTCCGCCTGGATGCATTCGACGCCAGCGGCTTCGAGCGACTCGCGCAGCCCCGCTTCGGAGAATCGTGCGACGCCGATCACGCGGCGCTTCGGCCCCGCCCGCTTGGCCATGCGGGCCAGCGTCGGCCCCATCTTTCCACCCACGCCGAGGACCATGATGTCCCCGGTCACCTTGTCCAGCGCCTGCACCAGTTCGGGCGAGGGCCGGCTCATCAATTCTTCGAGGGCCGCCACGTCCGCGATGCGGGCGGGCAGGTCCTTGGCCGTGTCCGTCATGCCGCCACTATTCACCAATTGGTGAATTAGGGCAACTCAGGGTCAACCCTTAGAACTCGCGAGCTCCGGTTCGGCGGCGCCGCAGCGCTCCAGCACGTAGTGGCTCATGGCCAGGGCCAGCTCGTGTTCGCCGACGAACACGCGGCCGGAGAGCTCCTGCTGCAGGCGCGCGGCCTCTTCCGCGTTATGCGAGCGCACGACGATCTCCACGTCGGGATTCAGCATCCGCGCATGCGCCGCCATCTGGCGCACGCCCAGGGTGTCGGGCGTGGCGATCACCAGCATGCGCGCGCGGGCGATGTGCGCCTGCACCAGGACTTCCGGATGCGTGGCGTCGCCGGTCACGGCGGGAATGCCTTGTGCGCGCAGCTCCTCCACCAGTTCGCGGTTCTCGTCGGCCACCACGAAGGGCAGGCCGGCCGCGCGCAAGGCCTCGGCCACCTTGCGGCCGACGCGCCCGTAGCCGACCAGGACCACCTGGCGGGCGAGGTACTTCGGGTCGGTGCTCATGGGGAGCTCCGCCAGCGGGTCGTGCCGCGCCTCGAGGTCGCGCGCCAGCTGCGAACGCGCCAGCAGCCAGGCCTGCAGGGGCCGCATGGCCTTGAACACCAGCGGGTTGATGGCGATGGAGATCAGCGCGCCCGCCACGATCAGGCTGGCGCCCTCGGCCGACAGCAGGTTCAGCGAGCGCCCCAGGCTGCCGAGGATGAAGGAAAACTCGCCGATCTGCGCCAGGCTGGCGGAGACGGTGAGCGCCGTGTGCAGCGGATAGCGCAGCAGCAGCACCAGGGCGGCGGCCGCGAGCGATTTCCCCAGCACGATCACGGCCACGACCACCAGCACGCGCAGGGGCGCATCCACCAGGATGCGCGGGTCGAACAGCATGCCCACGGAGACGAAGAACAGCACGGCGAAGGCGTCGCGCAGGGGCAGCGTCTCTTCCGCCGCCCGGTGGCTGAACTGCGATTCGCGCAGCACCATGCCGGCGAAGAAGGCGCCCAGCGCGAAGGACACGCCGAACACCGCGGTTGCCCCGTAGGCGATGCCCACCGCGGCCGCGACCACGCACAGCGTGAACAGCTCGCGCGAGCCCGTCTTCTGCACCTGCCACAGCAGCCAGGGAAACAGGCGCCGCCCCACGACCAGCATCAGGGCCACGAACAGGCCCACCTGCAGCAGCGTCTTGCCGACGCTGCGCCAGATCGCGGACGCGTCGGCGCTCTCGCCGGACAGCACGCCCGCGAGCGGCGGCAGCAGCACCAGCACGAGCACCATGGCGAGGTCCTCGACGACCAGCCAGCCCACGGCCACGCGGCCGTTGAAGCTGTCCAGGATGCCGAAGCTTTCCAGCGCGCGCAGCAGCACCACGGTGCTGGCCACCGACAGCGAGATGCCGAACACCAGCGCGCCGGCCGGCTCCCAGCCCCACAGCGTGGCCACGCCCATGCCCATCGCGGATGCCGCGACGATCTGCACGATGGCGCCCGGCAGCGCGATGCCGCGCACGGCCATCAGGTCGGACAGCGAGAAATGCAGGCCGACGCCGAACATCAGCAGCATCACGCCGATCTCCGCCAGCTCGGAGGCGAGGTGCGCGTCGGCCACGAAGCCCGGCGTGAACGGGCCCATCACGATGCCGGCCAGCAGGTACCCCACCAGCGCCGGCAGCCGCAGGCGCGCCGCCCCGAAACCGAAGACCAGGGCCAGGCCGAAGCCGGCGGCGATCGTGGTGATGAGCGGGATGTTGTGTTCCATCCGTGCATCATGACGGATGACGGATGACGAATGACGGATGACAAAAAGAAAGGCCCGCTTGCGCGGGCCTTCGGTCATTCGTCATCCCCGCGGCGCAGCCGCGGAGTCATTCGTCATCAGATCTTGACGCCGCCCATGTAGCTGTCGTAGCGGTACTCGGAGAACTTGGACCACAGGATCTGGTCGCGCTGGAAGGCGCGCATGTCCTGGTGGATCTTCTTGAATTCCGGCGACTTGGCTTCGTGTTCGGCGAACACTTCCATCGAAGCCTTGAAGCCGGCGTCCATCACGTCCTTGGTGAAGGGCTTCAGCTGCGTCTTGGCCGCGACCAGGCGCTTCAGCGCGATCGGGTTGACGGCGTCGTACTTGGCGGTCATGTCGCGCGCGGCGACGTTGCACGCGGCTTCCAGGATCGCCTTGTTCTCGGCCGACAGCGCGTCGTACGCCTTCTGGTTCACGTAGAACTCCAGCTCGGCGCCGCCTTCCCACCAGCCCGGGTAGTAGTAGAACGGCGCGACCTTGTTGAAGCCCAGCTTCTCGTCATCGTAGGGGCCGACGAACTCGGTGGCGTCCAGCGTGCCCTTCTCGAGCGCGGAGTACACGTCGCCCGCGGGCATGTTCTGGGGCACCACGCCCAGCTTGGCCATCGCCTCGCCGAACAGGCCGCCGCCCATGCGCATCTTCAGGCCCTTGAGGTCGGCGACCGACTTGATTTCCTTGCGGTACCAGCCGCCCATCTGGGTGCCGGTGTTGCCCGCGCTGAAGCTCTTGATGTTGAACTTGGCGTAGAACGCGTCCATCAGCTTGCGGCCGTTGCCGTGTTCCATCCAGGCGTCCATCTGGCGCGCGGTCAGGCCGAAGGGCACGGCGCAGCCGAAGGCGAAGATGGAGTCCTTGCCGGTGAAGTAGTAGGGCGCGGTCTGCCCCATCTCCAGCGAGTTCTGCTGGAGCGCGTCGACGTTGCCGAAGGCGGGCATCAGCTCGCCGCCGGCGTGCACGGAGATCTCGAACTTGCCGCCGGACAGGGCCTTGACGGTCTCGGACATCTTCACGGCGCTGCCGAAGATGGTGTCCAGCGACTTCGGGAAGCTGGAGGCGAGGCGCCAGCGCACCGCGGCTTGCGCGTGCACGGCGGGGGCGATGCCCGAAGCGAGCACGCCGGCAATGCCGGCGCGCTTGATGAGGGAACGGCGGTCCATGGTATTTGTCTCCGAACTTGTGAAAGGCAACGGCGATGATGGTCCAGCGCCGGGGGCAAAGCTGTCAGAACGCTTGCACCGCGATGGTGCTTAAGAAAGCATTCATCCCCGGCGTCCGCCATGCCATCCCGGCCTCGCGCCGGGATGGCATGCCCTGCATCACAGCTTCTGCGACTGCATGAACCGGTCGAAGGTCGCTTCGGTGAAGCGGAACCAGAGGTTCTGGTCGGCGCGGAACTTCGTGTAGTCCGCGTAGACCTTCTTCCAGTTCTCGTTCTTCGCGGACAGCTCCTCGTACAGCGCCATGGACTGCTTGAAGGCCTCCGCCATCACGTCCGGCGGGAAGGGGCGCAGCTTCGCGCCGGAGCCCACCAGCTGCTTCAGCGCCGTGGGATTGCGGGCGTCGTACTTGGCCTGCATGTCGACGTGCGCGAAGGCGGATGCCGTCTCCACGATCACCTTGTTCTCGGCGGACAGCGCGTCGTAGGCCTTCTGGTTGATGTACAGGTCCAGCTGCAGGCCGCCTTCCCACCAGCCGGGGTAGTAGTAGTACGGAGCGACCTTGTACAGGCCCAGCTTCTGGTCGTCGTACGGGCCGATCCACTCGGCGGCGTCGATCGTGCCCTTCTCCAGCGCGGGATAGATGTCGCCGCCGGGGATGTTCTGCGGCACGCCGCCCATGCGCTCCAGCACGCGGCCGGCAAAGCCGCCGATGCGGAACTTCAGGCCCTTGAGGTCGGCGACGCTCTTGATCTCCTTGCGCATCCAGCCGCCCATCTGCGCGCCGGTGTTGCCGCAGGGGAAGCTGGTCATGTTGTACTTGGCGTAGAACTCGCGCATCAGCTTCAGGCCGTTGCCCTCGAAGGTCCACGCGCTCATCTGGCGGCTGTTCAGGCCGAAGGGGATGGCGCCGCCGATGGCGAAGGTCTCGTCCTTGCCGAAGAAGTAGTACGGGGCGGTGTGCGCCGCCTCGATGGAGCCCTGCTGCACGCCGTCCACCACGCCGAAGGCGGGCATCAGCTCGCCGGCGGCATGCACGGAGATCTCGAACTTGCCGCTCGAGAGCTCGCGGACCTTCCTGGCGAACACCTCGGCGCCGCCGTAGATGGTGTCGAGCGACTTGGGAAAGCTGGAGGCGAGGCGCCAGCGCACGGCGGCCTGCGCGTGGACGGCGGGGGCCGCACCGGCGGCCAGGATGCCCGCGATGCCGGCGGACTTGAGAAGGGAGCGGCGTTCCATGTGTTCCGGGTTCCTTGGATGGGGACGCGCGGATGATCCGCGCACCGCGGCGGTGAAGCCTTGCACCACGCTGGCACCCGGTCTCGGGGGTTTCCCTGAGCATGCCCTGACTGGCATCGCTGTTGCTTCGAGCAGCCTTTCCCCCCACGGAGCCCTCCATGCACAAGCGTCGCTTCCTCCAGGCCGGTCTCGCCGCCAGCGCGGCCGGCGTCACGGCGCCCGCCGTTGCCCAGGCCCTGCCCGGCGTGCGCTGGCGGCTCGCCTCCAGCTTCCCGAAGTCGCTGGACACGATCTACGGCGGGGCCGAGACGCTGTCGCGGCGCGTGGCCGCGATCACGGGCGGCCGCTTCAACATCTCGGTCCATGCCGCGGGGGAGCTGCTGCCGGCCTTCGGCGTGGTCGACGCGGTCCAGGGCGGCAGCGTCGAGTGCTCGCACACCGCGTCGTACTACTTCGTGGGCAAGAACAAGGCCTTCGGCTTCGAGACCACCCTGCCCTTCGGCATGAACCAGCGCCAGCAGAACGCGTGGATCTACTACGGCGGCGGCCTGCAGCTGGTGCGCGATTTCCTGCGCGACTTCAACATCGTGAGCTTCCCCGGCGGCAACACCGGCGTGCAGATGGGCGGCTGGTTCCGCAAGGAGATCAGGAGCGTCGCCGACCTGCAGGGCGTGAAGATGCGCATCCCCGGCATCGGCGGCGAGGTGATGGCGCGGCTCGGCGCGGTGCCGCAGAACATCCCGGGCGGCGACATCTATCCCGCGCTGGAGAAAGGCACGATCGACGCTGCCGAATGGGTCGGCCCCTACGACGACGAGAAGCTGGGCTTCTACAAGGTCGCGCCCCACTACTACTACCCGGGATGGTGGGAGAGCAACTCGATGTACTCGTTCTACGTGAACACGAAGGCCTGGGAGGCGCTGCCCAAGGAGTACCAGGCGGCCTTCGAAGCGGCGGCGGCCGAGGCGAACATCGACATGATGGCGGAGTACGACTTCAAGAACCCGCAGGCGCTGCGCCGGCTGGTGGGCGCGGGCGTCAAGCTGCACGCCTACCCGGTGGAACTGATGAAGGCGGCGCAGGACGCGGCCTTCGACCTGTACGCCGAGGAATCGGAGAAGAACCCCGCCTTCCGCAAGCTGTTCGATTCCTGGTCGAAGTTCCGCGGCGAGGTCACCCTCTGGCATCGCTTCGCCGAGCACACGCTGGCCAGCTTCGTCTACGCCAACCCGCCGAAGCGCGGCTGACACGGCAAGGGATCTGCGCAGGCGGCGGCCTGCGCAAGCGCAATTCGCTCAGCATCCGCAAGGGTTTTTTCCCGGCGCTACCATGGTGGCCTCGCAAGACACGTTGCCGCTGCCGTCCCGGACAGCAGGCGATCGTGATGTGCGCGGCCACCCGCCGCGCGTCGCGGGCTGATTGCCATCGCCCCCACCCCCGGCCTGTCTCCAGCCCCTTGCGCCCCGGCGTGCGCACCCTGCGCCGGATCTGCCGCCGCGAAAGCGCGTGATGCCAGCGCGCGCGGCCGGGCCACCTGGCACCGAGTCCTGCTTCCACCGCCCCGCCCTGCGCGCGGTTGCGGCGCAGCCTGCCGCGGCCTGGCCGTCGCCTTGTCCGAAGAAAGTGATCGACATGCCCCCCTCCTCTGCCACGCTGTCCGTGGCCGACACGCATGCCACCGCATCGCGTGCCGCATCGCCGGCCGAACGGCGCAACTCGCCGCGCCAGGTGGCCATCGCCTCGCTCGTCGGCACCGCCATCGAGTTCTACGACTACTACATCTACGCCGCCGCCGCGGTGCTGGTGTTCAACAAGCAGTTCTTCCCGTCCGGCGACCCTTCCGCAGCCATGCTGCTGTCGCTCTCCACGCTGGCGCTGGCGTTCCTGGCGCGCCCCATCGGGTCGGCGCTGTTCGGCCACTTCGGCGACAGGATCGGTCGCAAGCGCACCCTCGTCGCCTCGTTGCTGACCATGGGCATTTCCACGGTCGCCATCGGGCTGCTGCCCAATTACGAGGCGATCGGCCTCTGGGCGCCGCTGCTGCTGTGCGTCTGCCGCATCGGCCAGGGCATCGGCCTCGGCGGTGAATGGGGCGGTGCAGCCCTGGTCGCGACCGAGAACGCGCCCGAGGGCCGGCGGGGCTGGTACGGCGCGTTCCCGCAACTCGGCGCGCCGATCGGCCTGTTCGCCGCCAATGGCGTGGTCTTCGTCCTCAGCTTCCTGCTCGGCGCCGACGCACTGGTGGACTGGGCGTGGCGCATCCCGTTCGTGCTGTCCGTCGTGCTCGTGGCCGTCGGCCTGTACGTGCGGCTGACGCTGCACGAGAGCGAGGTGTTCCGCAAGATCGAGCAGCAAGGCAGGACGCAGCATGCGCCGGTGTCGACGGTGCTGCGCCGCCATGGCCGCGGGGTGCTGCTCGGCACCCTGATCATGACCACGACCTACGTGCTGTTCTACCTGATGACCGCCTTCGTGCAGGTGTACTCCAAGAGTCCCGCGGCACAGTCGCCCGCGGGCCATGCCCTGGGCCTCGGCATCCCGGCCAACACCTTCACCGGCATCCTGTTGATCGGCGCCGTGGCGTTCGGCATCTGCACGATGATCGGCGGCCTGGGTGCCGACCGGATCGGCCGGCGCAACTGGCTGATCGCCGTGACCATTGCGATCATGCTGTTCGGCCTGGCGATGCCGGCCTTCCTGGGCGGCGCGGGCCCCTGGACCGTGCTGGCCTTCGTGGTCGCGGGCCTGGCGCTCATGGGGTTCACCTTCGGGCCGATGGCCGCGCTGCTGCCCGAGTTGTTTCCCACGGAGGTGCGCTACTCCGGCGCCTCGCTGGCGTACAACTTCGGCGCCATCGTCGGAGCGTCCATCCCGACGCTGGTGGCGCTGGAGTTGAACAGGAACTACGGCTTGTGGGGCGTCGGCCTCTACCTGGCCGCCAACGGCGTGCTGACGCTGGGCGCATTGTTCGCATCGCGCGAGACGCGCCACGTCGACCTGGCGGCGGTGGCCTGAAAAGGAAAAGGGCCCCGCGGGGCCCTTTTCTTCGCCGCGCAGCTGCGCTTACAGCTTCTGCGCCTGCATGAAGCGGTCGAACGTCGCCTCGGTGAAGCGGAACCAGAGGTTCTGGTCGGCGCGGAACTTGGCGTAGTCCGCGTAGATCTTCTTCCAGTCCTCGTTCTTGGCGTTGAGCTCCTCGTACACGTCCATCGAGTGCTTGAACGCATCGGCCAGGATGTCGTTGCTGAAGGCGCGCAGCTTGGCGCCGGCGGCCACCAGCTGCTTCAGGGCGGCCGGGTTGCGCGCGTCGTAGCGCGCCTGCATCGCGATGTGCGCCTCCGAGGCGGCGGACTCGACGATCGCCTTGTTCTCGGCGGACAGCGCGTCGTAGGCCTTCTGGTTGATGAAGAAGTCCAGCTGCGGACCGCCTTCCCACCAGCCCGGGTAGTAGTAGTTGGGCGCGACCTTGTTCAAGCCCAGCTTCAGGTCGTCGTACGGGCCCACCCATTCGGCGGCGTCGATCGTGCCCTTCTCCAGCGCGGGATAGATGTCGCCGCCCGGGATGTTCTGCGGCACGCCGCCCATGCGCTCCAGGATGCGGCCGGCGAAGCCGCCGATACGCATCTTCAGGCCCTTCATGTCGGCGACGGTCTTGATCTCCTTGCGGTACCAGCCACCCATCTGGGCGCCGGTGTTGCCGCCGGGGAAGTTCACGATGCTGTACTTGGCGTAGAACTCGCGCATCAGCTTCAGGCCGTTGCCGTCGTACATCCAGGCCGTCATCTGCCGGCTGTTCAGGCCGAAGGGGATCGCGCAGCCCAGGGCGAAGACCTCGTTCTTGCCGAAGAAGTAATACGGGGCGGTGTGCGCCGCCTCGATGGAGCCCTGCTGCACGCCGTCCACCACGCCGAAGGCGGGCATCAGCTCGCCGGCGGCATGCACGGAGACGTCGAACTTGCCGCCGGACATCGCCTTCACCTTCGCCGCGAAGACTTCAGCGGCGCCGAAGATGGTGTCCAGCGACTTGGGGAAGCTGGAAGCCAGGCGCCAGCGCACCGTCGCCTGCGCATGCACGGCGGGGGCCGCACCGGCGGCCAGGATGCCCGCGATGCCAGCGGACTTGATGACGACACGACGATCCATGGAGCTCTCCTCGATTAGGAATTTGGATTGAACGCGAGCCGGCACCGTTCAACTTTGGTGTCGGTTTCACAGGGTGGCTCATTCTAGAAATGCAAGGTTTCCGTCAGCCCGGGGTTTTCCCTTGCGCTCGGCGTGGGCGCAACAGCGACGTGCGAGAGGGCAAAGAAAAAGGCCCGCTCGGGCGGGCCTCTTTGAAGGCTCTGGATTCCCGCCCGCGCGGGAACGACGCGTCAGCCGACGACCTTGAGGTTCGGCGCGGGACGTTCGATGAGCGCGCCGAAGCGCGCCTGGATGGATGCTTCGATGCCCGCCGCGTCCAGCCCCTGCAGGGCCAGCAGCTTCGCGGGGTCGCCGTGCGGCGCGAACTCGTCGCGCAGGCCCAGCTGCAACACCGGCTTCACGATGCCGGCGGCGTTCAGCGCCTCCGTCACCGCGCTGCCCGCGCCGCCCATGATCGCGCCCTCTTCCACCGTCACCAGCGCGTCGTGCGACGCGGCCAGCTGCAGCAGCAGCTCGGTGTCGAGCGGCTTGGCCCAGCGCATGTTCGCCACCGTGAGGTCCAGCCGCTCGGCCGCCTGCAGCGCGGGGTACAGCAGCGTGCCGAAGGCGAGCACCGCGACCTTGCGGCCCTGGCGGCGCAGCTCGCCCTTGCCGAAGGGCAGCTCCGCGAGGCCCGGCTCCACCGTCGTGCCGACGCCCGCGCCGCGCGGGTAGCGCACCGCCACGGGATGGTCCTGCCGGTACGCGGTCGTGAGCAGCTTGCGCGTCTCGTTCTCGTCCGCCGGGCAGGCGATGCTCACGTTCGGGATGCAGCGCAGGTAGGGGATGTCGTAGGCACCCGCGTGCGTGGGGCCGTCCGCGCCCACGAGCCCCGCGCGGTCCAGCGCGAACACCACGGGCAGGTTCTGCAGCGCGACGTCGTGCACCAGCTGGTCGTAGGCGCGCTGCAGGAAGGTCGAATAGATCGCCACGACGGGCTTCATGCCGTCGCAGGCCAGGCCGGCGGCGAAGGTCACCGCATGCTGCTCCGCGATGCCGACGTCGAAGTAGCGCTTCGGGAAGCGCTGGTGGAACTCCACCATGCCCGAGCCTTCCCGCATTGCCGGCGTGATGCCCACGAGCCGCGTGTCGTGCGCCGCCATGTCGCACAGCCAGTGGCCGAACACCTGCGTGAAGGTGGGCTTGGGCGGCGTGGCGGGCTTGACCAGGCCCACGGCGGGATCGAACTTGCCCGGGCCGTGGTAGGCCACCGGGTCGGCCTCGGCCAGCTTGTAGCCCTGGCCCTTCTTCGTCACCACGTGCAGGAACTGCGGGCCCTTGAGCTGGCGGATGTTTTCCAGCGTGGGGACCAGCGACTCGAGGTCGTGGCCGTCGATGGGGCCGATGTAGTTGAAGCCGAACTTCTCGAACAGCGTCGCGGGCACCACCATGCCCTTGGCGTGTTCCTCGAAGCGCTTCGCCAGCTCGAACAGCGGCGGCGCGACGTGCAGCACCTTCTTGCCGATGTCCTTGGCCGCGGCGTAGAAGCGGCCGCTCATGAGTTGCGCGAGGTAGCGGTTCAGCGCGCCCACCGGCGGGCTGATCGACATGTCGTTGTCGTTCAGGATCACGAGCAGGTCGGTTTCCATCACGCCCGCGTTGTTCAGCGCCTCGAAGGCCATGCCGGCGCTCATCGCGCCGTCGCCGATCACCGCGATGCAGCTGCGCTGCTCGCCCTTCTCCTGCGCCGCCACCGCCATGCCCAGCGCCGCCGAGATGCTGGTGGAAGAGTGCGCCGTGCCGAAGGTGTCGTATGCGCTTTCCGCGCGTTGCGGGAAGCCCGCGAGGCCGCCCAGCTGGCGCAGCGTGCCCATGCGGTCGCGCCGGCCGGTGAGGATCTTGTGGGGATACGTCTGGTGGCCGACGTCCCACACGATGCGGTCCCAGGGCGTGTTGTAGACGTAGTGCAGCGCGATCGTCAGTTCCACCGTCCCGAGGTTGGAGCTCAGGTGGCCGCCCGTGCGCGCGACGGACTCCAGCACGTAGGTGCGCAGTTCGTCCGCGAGCTGCTTCAGCTGCGTCCACTGCAACTGGCGCAGGTCGGCGGGGTCGTTGATCGTTTCCAGCAGCGTTGCCATGTTTCAGTTGTCCCTGTGCACGACCATCCGGGCCAGTGCGAGCAGCGCCTGCGTGTCCGCGAGGCCCGTGGTGGCGAGCGCGGCGCGCGCCTGTTCCAGCAGTTCACCGGCGTAGGCGCGGGCACGGTCCAGTCCCAGCAGGGACACGTAGGTGGGCTTGTCGTGCAGCGCGTCCTTGCCGGCCGTCTTGCCAAGGGTAGCCGAATCGGCGGTGACGTCGAGGATGTCGTCGACCACCTGGAAGGCCAGCCCGAGCGCGCGGCCATAGTCCTCGAGCCCGGCGCGCACGCGGGCCGTGGTCTCGCCGCAGGCGGCGCCCATCATCACGCTGGCCTGCAGCAGCGCGCCGGTCTTCAGGCGGTGCATGCGGCGCAGTTCCTCTTCGGTGAGCGACTGGCCGACGGCGGCGAGGTCGATCGCCTGCCCGCCTGCCATGCCCGCCTGGCCGGCCGCCCGCGCGAGCAGGCGGCAGAGGGCCGCCTGCGTGCGATCCGGGATGGCAGGCCCTTCGGGCGCCAGCAGCTCGAACGCGAGCGCCTGCAGCGCATCGCCCGCCAGCAAGGCCGTGGCCTGGCCGAACGCGATGTGCACCGTGGGCTTGCCCCGGCGCAGCACGTCGTTGTCCATGCAGGGCATGTCGTCGTGCACCAGCGAATAGGCGTGGATCAGTTCCACCGCGCAGGCGGCGCGCAGGGCCGCCTCGGGATGCCCGCCCACGGCTTCGGCCGCGCCCAGCACCAGCAGGGGCCGCAGGCGCTTGCCGCCATCGAGCACCGCATAGCGCATCGCGTCGCCCAGCCTGGCGGGCGCATCGGAAGGAACCCAGGCCGACAGGGCCTGTTCCACGCGTTCGAGTCGTTCGGCCGACCAGTCCCTCAGGTGAAAGGTCACTCGCCCGCCCACGGCTTCAGCACGCCTGCGTCGAGCACCTTGATCTGCTCCTCGACGGCCTGCAGCTTGTCGCGGCAGAACTTCAGCAGTTCGGCGCCGCGTTCGTAGCCGGCGAGCAGTTGCTCCAGCGGCAGCTGGCCGGACTCGATGCGTCCGGTGAGCTGTTCGAGCTCTTCCATGGCCGCCTCATAGCTGGCCGGGGGGTTCAAGGGCGGCTTGGTCATCCAGATTGCTTCAGATCAACCGTGGATTTTAGGCGACCCGACCCCACGTTTCCCCGGGGGTTAGAATCCCCCTCCCTTTCTGTCGCGCTCCCTAGCGTGGCCCTGCCCCTTCATAGGGGGAGTCTCTAGGTCAGGTGAAATGTCTGATTTAAGTCTTCAGCTCCAGCAGGCCGCAAGCCAACTTCCCGTTTCCAGCTACTTCGATCCGGCACTCTACGCCCGGGAGCAGGAGCTCATCTTCCAGCGCGGGCCCCGTTACCTGGGGCACGCACTGGCCATCCCCGAACCGGGGAGCTACCGCGCCTTGCCGCAGGAAGGCGAGGGGCGCGCGCTCGTGCGCGGCGAGAACGGCATCGAGCTGATTTCCAACGTCTGCCGGCACCGGCAGGCCGTGATGCTGCGCGGGAGCGGATCCCTGCGGGAGAAACCGTCGTCGGGCGGGAACATCGTGTGCCCGCTCCATCGCTGGACCTACAGCGCCGGCAACGGCAGCAAGGCCGGCACGCTGCTCGGCGCGCCGCACTTCGCCACCGATCCCTGCCTGAACCTGAACAACTACCAGGTCCAGCAATGGAACGGGCTGGTGTTCGAGGCGGGCAACGGCTTCGACGTGAACCGCGCGCTGGCGGAGCTGGGCCCGAAGGCGGACCTGGACTTCTCCGGCTACGTGTACGACCGTACCGAACTGCACGAAGTGGACTACAACTGGAAGACCTTCATCGAGGTCTACCTGGAGGACTACCACGTCGGGCCGTTCCACCCGGGGCTGGGCAACTTCGTGACCTGCGAGGACCTGCGCTGGGAATTCGGCAAGCACTACTCGGTGCAGACCGTCGGCGTGGCCGGCAAGCTGGGCAAGCCCGGCTCTGACGTCTACCGGCAATGGCACGAGCAGGTGCTGCGCTACCAGGACGGCGTGATGCCCAAGCACGGCGCGGTGTGGCTCACGCTGTACCCGAATGTCATGGTGGAGTGGTATCCCAACGTGCTGGTCGTCTCCACGCTGTACCCGCGCGGGCCGCAGAAGACCCTCAACGTGGTGGAATTCTTCTACCCCGAGGAAATCCAGGCCTTCGAGCGCGAGTTCGTCGAAGCCCAGCAGGCCGCCTACCTGGAAACCTGCGTCGAGGACGACGAGATCGCGCTGCGCATGGACGCCGGCCGCAAGGCGCTGCTCGAGCGCGGCGACAACGAGGTCGGCCCCTACCAGAGCCCGATGGAAGACGGCATGCAGCACTTCCACGAGTGGTACCGGGACCAGATGGGTCCCCAGCCCGCGCTGCGTTGAGCCGCCGCCTCCTCCCGCGGCCGGGCCGGTCCGCGGCGCCCGCCTGATGCAGGCGCTGTGGATGCTGGCCGCGTCGCTGTTCTTCGCGACGATGGCGGTCTGCATCAAGATCGCCTCGGCCTGGTTCAACGCCTCCGAGCTCGTGTTCTGGCGCGGACTGATCGGCATGCTGGTGATGGCGCTGTGGGCACGCTCGCGCCGCATCTCGCTGGGCACGCGCTACCCGCTGATGCACGCCTGGCGCAGCCTGGTGGGCGTGCTGTCGCTCGGCGCCTGGTTCTATGCCATCGCGGGGCTGCCGCTCGCCACCGCGATGACGCTCAACTACATGAGCAGCGTGTGGATCGCGGCCTTCCTGGTGGGCGGCGCGCTCGTCGCCTGGAACCCGCGCAGCGACAAGGCCCTGCCCGCGCGCCAGGGCCCGCTGGCGCTCACGGTGCTCGCGGGCTTCGCCGGCGTGCTGCTGATGCTGCGCCCCACCATCGAGCAGAACCAGGTGTTCGCGGGCATGGTGGGCCTGCTCTCGGGCATGCTGTCCGCCTTCGCCTACCTGCAGGTGATGGCGCTCGGGCGCATCGGCGAACCGGAGGTGCGCACGGTCTTCTACTTCGCGACGGGCTCGGCGGTCGCGGGGGCCATCGGCATGCCGTTCTCGGGCGTCTCCGCCTGGGACTGGTCCCATGCCGCGTGGCTGCTGCCGATGGCGCTGCTCGCGTCGCTGGGGCAATGGTGCATGACGCGCGCGTACAGCCACGGCCCGACGCTCCTGGTCGCCAACCTGCAGTACTCGGGCATCGTGTTCGGCGCGCTGTACAGCCTGGCCCTGTTCGGCGACCGCATCCCGCTGGTCGGCTGGGCGGGCATGGCGCTGATCTGCGCCAGCGGCATCGCCGGCACCGTGCTGCGGGCGCGGGCGGTGGCGGACGCGCCGGGGGAAGAACACTGAGGTCGGGCGTTGAGCGTTGAGCGTTCGGCGTGCCACACTCTCTCCCACGCTGAACGCCCAACGCTGAACGCCGAACCCATGTACCCCACGCTCATCTCCGCCCGCCAGCTGCTGGACCTGCAAGCCGCGAAGGCCCGCCTGATGGTCTTCGACTGCACCTTCGACCTGATGGACCCGGCCAGCGGCGAGAAGCAGTACCTGCAGGCCCACATCCCCGGCGCGGTCTACGCCGACCTGGACCACGCGCTGAGCGACAAGGGCTCGCCCGACGCCAGCGGCGAGCCGCAGCCGCATCCGGGCGCGGCTTCGGGCGGCCGCCATCCGCTGCCGAGCCGCGAGAAGTTCGCCATGTGGCTGTCCGGCATCGGGTTCGCGAACGACATGCAGGCCGTGGTGTACGACCGCAACGGCGCGAACTACTGCGGGCGCCTGTGGTGGATGCTCAAGTGGGCGGGGCACGAGGCCGTGGCCATCCTCGACGGCGGGCTGCAGGCCTGGCAGGCCGCGGGCGGGCAGGTGCGCAGCGGCACGGAGCCCTCGCACTTCCAGTCCAACTTCGAGCTGCGCGCGCCGCTGCGCCGACTCGTCACCACCGGCGAGGTGCAGCGCCAGCTCGGGCAGGCCACGCAGACGCTGGTGGACGCGCGCGCGGCCCCGCGCTATCGCGGCGAGGTGGAGCCGCTGGACCCCGTCGCCGGCCACATCCCCGGCGCGCTGAACCGCCCGTTCGCGCAGAACCTCGGCGCCGACGGCCTGTTCAAGCTGCCGCAGCAGCTGCGCGCCGAATTCGACGCCCTGCTCGCCGGCCGCGATCCGCGGACGGTGGTGCACCAATGCGGCAGCGGCGTCAGCGCGGTGCCGAACCTCGTGGCGATGGAGCTCGCCGGCTATGCGCCCACGGCGCTCTATGCGGGCAGCTGGAGCGAGTGGAGCCGCACGCCGGGGCTGCCGGTGGAAAAGGGCTGAGACCAAGGTCCAATACTGCCGGGCCGCCCTCTGCCCCTACCCTGACGCGACAACCGGGGGGCCCGGTGCGGAGGGTGCATGCTCCATCGTTTCCTGGTCTCTTGGGTCGTTTTCCTGTGGGCTGCAGGCGCCGGGCCGGCCATGGCGCAGGACATCCTGAAGCGCATCGCCGACCGCCAGCAGGTCGTCATCGGGTATTCCGAGACGGCCGCCCCGTTTTCGTTCCGGGCCGGCGGCGCGCCGGCGGGATACGCCATCGACCTGTGCGGGTCCGTGGTCGACCGCCTGCGGCGGGAGCTCGGGCAGCCGGGACTCGCGGCGCGGTTCGTCCCCGTGGACCAGGATTCCGTCGTGCGGCACGTGTCCGCCGGGTCGGTGGATCTCCTTTGCGGCGGCGTCTCCGACACCCCGGCGCGGCGCAACCTGCTGACGTTCTCCGCGCCCATCTTCCTTTCCGCGGTGAAGCTGATGGTCCGTGCCGACGACGGCCCGCGCACGCTGTCGGCCCTGAAGGGCAAGACCGTGGCGGTGGTCGGGCGCACCACCGCCGAAGCCGCCATCAACACCCTCAACAAGCAGCAGGGCCTGGACATCCGGATGTCCCGCGTCGTGAGCCCGGACGCGGCCCTCTCCGAACTGCGCCTGCACCAGGCGGACGCCTGGGCACGCGACGAGATCCTCCTGCTCGGGACGATCGCACGCGAGCCGGACGCTGCGCGCTTCGCGATCCTGCAGGACGTCCTCTCCACGGAGACGATCGCCATCGCCATGCCGCCCGACGCGCAGATGCAGCGCTTCGTCAACGCGACGCTCGCCGAGCTCACGCGCTCGGGCCGGCTGGAGCCGCTGTACGACAAGTGGTTCGTGCATCCCAACCCCGCGGCGGCAAGCGGGCTGAAGACGCCCATGTCGCCTGAGCTCAAGGCCGAATTCGCGCGCCTGCGCTAGCCAGCGTTCGGCGGCAAACGAAGAGGGGCCGCGCAGTGAGGCACTGCGCGGTCCCTCCCGAATTGCCCTCAAGGCCTATTGCCGTTCGCGATGGCAGGATTCTCCGCGCCGCTGGCGGCGCCGGAGGCGCGCATCGCCATCAGCGGCTGGTGCCGGCGGTGCCCGTCGAGCCCGTGCTGGAACCCGTGGTGCCGGAGCTGGTCGTCGAGCCGGGGGGCATCGTGCCCGGAGTGGTCGCCGTGCCGGAGGCCGAGGCGTTGGAGCCGGAGTCGGTCGTCGAGGCGGAGCCGGACGCCCCCATGGACGTGCCGCTGCCGGTGGTGGCGCCGGCGGTCGTGTCGGTGCTGGTGCTCGGGGGCGTGACGGGCGTCGTGCTCGCCGTGCTGCTGCTGCTCGTGGTGTCGCTCGGGGTCGTCGGCGTCGTGCTCGAGGTCGTCGAGGTGGTCTCCTCGTGCTTGCTGCAGGCGCTCAGGGACAGGGCAGCCATCAGGGCCAGGGCAGCGCATTGCGCGATCGGGGACTTGATCATCAGGAACTCCTTGATTGGTTCGAAGTGCGAGAAAGGCGACAGCGGTTCTCGCTGCCTGCGGCTCACTTTAGTGGTCGTCCCCTGCGGCCGTGTCATCTGCCACTGAAGAAGGCTGTAGGACAAAGCACGGCAGGAAGCAACACCTCAAGCGAGCGCGGAAGCGAGCGCATCTTCGCGCAGGGCTTCGGCAACAGCGCGCAATTCTTCCTTGCGAATGGTGAGCGAACGTGCGAGTGCATGCAGGTCCAGGCGCGAGGCGAGGACGCGGTTGAACACCTGTTCGCGCTCGTGCCGCACGTGCCGTTCCACGTATTCGGCGAGCACCGCGACGCGCGCGTCGAAGAGCTCGTCCTGCGCCGGTGCGGTGAGGATCTGCGCGATGAACTCGCGCTGGCTGCCGTGCCCGTCCTCGGCCTCGTCCACCAGCTCCTCGTCGACGAAGGATTCGCGCACGGCCGGATAGAACAGCTCCTCCTCCAGCCGCGCATGGATGGTCAGCTCCATGCAGATTTCCTCCGCCAGCGCGCGGCGCTGGTGGATCGGCGCGCCCTTGGCGGCCAGCGCGCGGTAGGACTCGAACAGCGCATGCACCGCGAGGTGGTCCGCGTCGAGCAGGTCGATGGCATCGGGGGCTTGCTTCTTCATGGGAGTGTTCACAACTGTTGCATCAGGGGTGGCGGGCGGATCGCGCCTGCCGGCCTTTCCAGCGTTCCTACTCTAGAGGTGCCAGGTGCAAGCGCTGTCAGTGCACGGACGGCGCGCGTGTAGGAGCGCGGTGCTTCAACGCTGGGGTCGCGCGCCACGGCGCAGCGCCCGCTCGTACGCGCCCATGAGCGGCGTGACGGAGATGCCGTGCACGACGATCGACGCCACGACGACGGTGAGCGTGAGCGCGACCATGCGATCGGCCAGCGCGGCGGGCAGGCCGTGGTTGATCGCGAACATGAGGTAGTACAGCGAGCCCACGCCCCGGATGCCGAACCAGCCGATCAGCCAGCGTTGCCCGCGCAGGACCCGTGCGCCGCCCAGCCCCAGCCGCACCGCCAGCGGCCGGATGAGGAGCAGCAGCAGGGGCACGAACCACCACGCTGCCGCGTCCCACGCCACGGCCCACAGCAAGGTACCGATGGCGATGACCGCCGCCACTTCGCCGATGTGCTCCGCCTGCTCGTTGAAGGCGAGCACCGCGCGCGCCATGAACGCGGGCGCGTGTTTCCGGTCCACGGCCACGTTGTCGGCGACGCTGAGGTCCGGATCCACCAGGGCCTGTTCCACCGCGGGCAGGCTCGCCTCGCCACCGGCCTGGCGCCGTTCCAGCCTGCGCATGGCCACGCCGGCCGCGAACACCGCGAGGAAGCCGTACGCGTGCAGCAGCAGCGCGCAGCCATAGGACAGCGCGATGAGCCCCAGCGCGAGGAAGTCGTCGAGTCCCAGCGCCTCCTTGTGCTCGCGCCGCAGGTGCAGCACCAGGCGGCCGACGGCGATGCCCAGGAGCCAGCCGACGCCCAGGCCGGCGGCGGTGGCCCACAGGACGTCCTGCACGATCCAGCGCCAGCCCCAAGTCCCCAGGTCATGCAGTCCGAGCAGGCCCAGTCCGAGCATCACGAAGGGAAACGCGCTGCCGTCGTTCAGGCCGCCTTCGCCGGTGAGCGCGAAGCGCAGGCGGTCCTGGTCGCCGGGGTCCTGCAACTGCACCTCGGACGCGAGCACGGGATCGGTGGGCGCGAGGATGGCCCCCAGCAGGATGCAGGCGCCCAGGGGCAGGTCCAGGAACAGCCACGCGGCGATGGCGATCAGGCCCACGGTGAGCACCATCGCATTGACCGCGAGCCGCACCGGCAGCGCCCAGCGGCGGTCACGCAGGCCGGGACTGAGCTTGAGCCCCGCGGTGAAGAGCGACAGGAGCACCGCGACTTCGGCGATGCGTTCGAGCACGGGCGCGTTGCCCACCGCTTCGGGGGCGACCAGCTGCAGGCCGAGGGGACTCACGGCCAGGCCCACCAGCAGGTACAGCATCGCCGTGGACACCGGCAGGCGCCGCAGGACGCTGCCCGCCAGCGCCATCAGCACCAGCAGCAGGCCGACGATGACGGACCAGAGGGCGAACTCCAAGCCGCCTCAGAGCCTTCCCAGCGCCGACAGCAGCGCCTTGCGCATCGACGGGAAGCGGTGCACGTCGCTGTGCCCGGCGCCGTCCACGCGCACCAGCTGCGCGGAGCGGAAGGCGCTGCACAGCTTCTCGCTGTGGTGGATGGGAATGAGCTCGTCCTTCTCGCCGTGGATCAGCATCACGGGACCGAGCAGCTTGGCCGCATGCTCCAGGGTCTGCAGGGGATAGCGCAGCACCTGGGTGGGCACCCAGGGATAGAGCTCCGCCGCCAGCGCCTTCATGCTGCTGTAGGGGGACACCAGCAGCGTGAGGTCCGGTGCGCGCCCGTGTGCGCCCAGGTCCGCGGCGAGTCCCGCCGCCAGGCCGGTGCCGAGCGACTGTCCCGAGATCACGACGCGCTTGCCTTCGTACTGCGGCGCGACCTGCCGCCACACGGCCATCACGTCGGCGTGCAGCTGTTCCTCGCTCTCGATCTGGCCGGTGCTCTTGCCGAAGCCGCGGTAGTCGAACATCACGACGTCGAAGTTGGCCTGGCGGAACGCGTCCAGCTCCACGAACCACTTCTTCAGGTTGCCGGAGTTGCCGTGCAGGAAGAAGAAGACGCCGCGGGAATCGGGCTGCACCAGGTGAGCGACCGACAGCCGCGCGCCCCGCACGTCGACGAAGAATTCGCGCGTGTCCGGATCGTTGCAGACCGGCTCGTCGGGTGCGAGCGGGTCGGGTTCGAACAGCAGCCGTTCCTGGCGGAAGTACAGCCAGCCGATGGCACCCGCGTAGATGGCGCCGACGGCCAGCAGCACCGAGGCCGAGAAAATCGCGTAGACCATGTTGCCTCCTCCCCTTGCCGCGTCAGCGATTGCGCTTGGCATCGGGATCGCTCGGGCCGTTGCGGTCGGACAGCCCCGGGTTGGGGGTGCCCAGGGCACCGGCGTCGCTGGGGGGCTTCTCGTCCCAGGTGCGGCCGGCCTCCGTCACCTTGCCGCGCGGATGCGCTTCGTCCGTGCCGTCATCGAAGTCGAGGGAACCGCCGGCCGCGGGGCTCGTGGCGTCGGCGGCGCCGTGGTCGCGCTCGTTCACGCCGGAGGGCGCAACGAGATCGGGCTGGTCGTCGCTGTTGACGCCCATCTTGCGGGGGTCGCCGTCGCGGGACTCTCTTTCGTTGGCCATCGCGGACTCCTTTGCGTGTTGCAGGAAGACCTTGCGGCCTCCTGTGCCACGGAGTGTTCGCGAGCGGCCACGGTCCCCCTGTCGGCTCCCCCCGGGGAGTTGCGTAGGAAGCCGGCCCGGCGCCCGGCAGGAGGGACTACGCGCCGGCGGGAGGGGCGCGGTAAAGCCGGTCGAGCGCGGCACGTTCCGCAGCACGCAGGCCCAGGCCTTCCCGGAAATAGCCTTCCAGCGATCCGTACAGCGCGTCGACCTCGGCGAACGCGGCCTGCAGGAAGTCCGGCTGCACGCGCCACAGCACCTCCATCGCCTCGCGCGGCAATCCCATGCGGGAGTCCGGAGGCAGCTGCAGGCGGTCGTTGGTGAGGAGGTAGTCGCGCATCACTTCCTCGTCCCGCGTCCCCACGGCCTTCAGCAGCAGCGCCGCGGCGAAGCCCGTGCGGTCCTTGCCCGCGGTGCAGTGGAACACCGTCGGCTCGCCCGATGCGAGCAGGTGGCCGAAGAACTCGGCGAAGCGCTGCGTGTTGTGGCGCACGAAGCCGCGGTACGTGTCGTGCATGTGCTCGGTGACGTCGCGCGCGGTGAGGCGATGGCCGGCGGCGACCAGCTCGCCCAGCTTCTGCACGATGGTCGGCTCGATCGCCAGCGAATGCACCGTCACGCCCGTCAGGCGGCAGGCGGCACTGGTGCGTTCCTGCACGCCGCGGAAGTCGAGGACGCGCGAGACGCCCAGGGCGCGGATCTGCGCGGCATCGGCGTCGGCCAGGGCGCCGAGGTGGTCGGAGCGGAATAGAACGGGCCTCAGGCCGGAAACAGGACGGAAATTCAAGGCGCCGGGAAATCGCATGGCCTTCACTCTAAGCGATGGCCGGCCCGACCCACGTCCTCTTCCAACGCATCGCGGCTCCGCGAGGAATTCACGACGGCATCGATTGGCCGCATAAAATGCAAAAACCGATAAAACGCGGCCAATGGACTATCTGCCCCTTCCGGACAACGCGGCACGACAGCTGATCGACTCCACCACGGTCTTCGAGGAGTTCCGGCGCGTCCAGGCCCGGGCGCGCCAGTTCGCCGGGGGCATGTATTGGAAACGCCAAGGGGCTTACGAGTACCTCGTGCGAACGCAGCCGGACGGCCGGCAAAGCCGCATCGGCCCCCGTTCCCCCGGGAACGAGCAGGTTCATGAGGATTTCATTGCGGCCAAGACGGAAACCGAGTCCCGTCTCCGCTCGCTGCGTGCCGCGCTGAAGGACGCCGAGCGCCTGAACAAGGCCCTGAAGGTGGGCCGCGTCCCCTCGCCCGTCGTCGCCGTGCTGCAGGCCATCGAGGACGCCGGCCTGGGGCCGAATTTCACCGTCGTCGGCACGCATGCCCTGTATGCCTACGAGACTGCGGCCGGCGTTCGCGTGGTGCAGGGCGCATTGGCGACCCAGGACGTGGATCTGCTGTGGGACGCCCGCAAGCGCGTGCGATTCCTGACCGACCTGCGGGAACTGGAAACCTCCATGCTCGGAGTGCTGCAGCGCGCCGATCCCAGCTTCCGGCGCAAGGAAGGCCAGAACGAGACGGCCATCAACGACCAGGGCTTCGAAGTGGACTTCCTGCGCCGCCAGCCGGAGGGCGACGATCCGCACCCGTTCCGGTTCTCCGACGACGAGGGTGACCTGTGGCCCGTCCAGGCCACGCGCGCCTCCGTGTTGACCAATGCGCCGCGCTTCGAGCACGTCGTCGTTTCCGCTACCGGCCGCATGACCCTGATGCGCACCATCGCGCCCGGGTCATTCGTGGAGTTCAAGCGGTGGATGGCGAAGAGCGCCCCCGGCAGGCCGGAGATGAAGAAGCGCCGTGACTTGCGGCAGGCGGAAATCGTGCAGGGGCTGATGGGGGAAGGCTTGTTGCAGGCATAAGGCACCTGCGTGTCCGGCATTGCGCCGGACGTGCCCACCCCATTGCTGGAGCCGGAACAGGCCTGCGCGCTGGGCGAGGCCTGCTCCGCCCGGTCACTACTTGCTGCTGCTGCGCGAGGACCGGCTGGCGGAGCTCTTGCCCGAACGGCCGGTGCCGGCGCTGGCGCGCCCGCTGGAGGAACGGCTTTGCGCGCTGGCCTTGCCGGCCTTGCTGGCGGCCTGGGCGCGGGTCGTCTTGCCGGAGGAAGACGACGATTTGGAGGACGGGGAAGAACTGCGCGATGCCATAGCTTGCTCCTTGTGTCGGTTGGAATGCGGCCGCTTGTTCCTGCGGCGGCCACCGGTCAATCTAGGCAGACGGACCGCGAACCCTGTCGGCATGCACAGTGCGTCCGCGTAGGAATCGCCCTGCCCCTCGGCGATCCATACCAGAATTCCCCCCGAACCATCAAGTGGCGCACTGTAGGCGGTGCGCCGCGGACCGTTGTCGGCGCACTTCCGGGCGCGGTGTAGGACGATGTCCCGTGATTGCCGCGCGCGGGAACTCCGCGCCCTACTTCCAGGCGGCGCGTGCGCGCGAGCGCACCTGCAGCACCGGCGCCTGCGGCTGCGCGCCCGCGAGGCTGCGCGCATCGGCGGGCGGCCAAGTGACTTGCTCGAAGTGCGCGAGCATCCCCTCCGCGATGAAGCGGCTGCGCCCCGCGTAGATGTGGCGGTCGCCCCCGCCCGCCTGCTGCGTCACATAGAAGCGCTGCGGCACCAGCAGGTGCAGGTGTTCACGCGCCCGCGTCATGGCGACGTACAGCAGCCGGCGCTCCTCGTCGAGTTCTTCCGCCGTGCCCGTGGCCATGTCGCTGGGGATGCAGCCGTCCACGACGTTGAGCACGTGCACCGCCTTCCACTCCTGGCCCTTGGCGCTGTGGATGGTGGACAGGATCAGGTAGTCCTCGTCGCGCAGCGGCGGCCCGCTCTGGTCGCTGGTCACCTCCGGCGGATCCAGCGTGAGCTCGGTGAGGAAGCGTTCGCGGCTCGCATAGCCCATGGCCAGGCGCGCGAGCTGCTCCACGTCGAGCTTGCGGACCTGCGCGTCGTCGTGCATGCGTTCCAGCTGCGGCAGGTACCAGGCCTTGGCGAGCTCCATGTCGGCCGGCCAGGCGAGCTGGGGATCGCGCAGGCGCGCGAACAGCTCCGCGAGCGGCGTCCAGTCCTCCCGGGCGGCGGACGGCGGCTCGAAGGCCTGCAGCGCCGCGTGCGGATCGCTCGCCTCGCCCATGGCATCGAGCAGGCGCGTCGCGCTCGCCGCGCCGATGCCCGGCACCAGCTGCACGGCGCGGAAGCCCGCCATGCGGCCGCGCGGGTTGTGCGCGAAGCGCAGGAGCGCCATCACGTCCTTGATGTGCGAGGCTTCCAGGAACTTCAGGCCGCCGAACTTCACGAACGGGATGTTGCGCCGCGCCAGTTCCAGTTCGAGCGCGGCGCTGTGGTGGCTGGTGCGGAACAGCACGGCCTGCGCCTTCAGCTGCGCGCCGGCCTCGCGCTGGCGCAGCACCTGGTCGGCGACCCAGCGCGCCTGCTGGGCCTCGTCGGGCACGAGCACCAGTTGCGCGCGCTGGCTGGAGGCCTTGTCGGTGAACAGGTTCTTGGCATGGCGCTCCCGCGCCGCGGAGATCACCGCGTTGCTGGCGTCGAGGACGGGCTGGGTGCTGCGGTAGTTGCGCTCCAGCGTGACCACCCGCGCTTCCTGCGCAAACTGGTGGGGGAAGTCGAGGATGTTGCGCACCGTGGCGCCGCGGAAGGAATAGATGCTCTGCGCATCGTCGCCCACCACCGTGACGCCTTCGCCGGTCGGCTTCACGGCAAGCAGGATCTCCGCCTGCAGCCGGTTGGTGTCCTGGTATTCGTCGACCAGCACGTGGTCGAAGCGCGCGCCGACCTCCTGCGCGAGCGAGGGCTCCGACATCATGTCGGCCCAGAAGGCGAGCAGGTCGTCGTAGTCCAGCACGTTCTGCTGCTGCTTGGCCTCGACGTAGGCGCCAAACAGCTTCTTCAGCTCCTCCTCCCACTGCGTGCACCAGGGATAGGTGGCCTGCAGCACCAGGCCCAGCGGGTCGCGCGTGTTCATCACGCGCGAGTAGATGCCCAGGCAGGTGCCCTTGAGGGGGAAGCGCTTCTTCGTGTCGGAACAGCCGATCTCGTGCCGCACGAGGCCCATCAGGTCCTCGGCGTCGCCGCGGTCGTGGATGGTGAAGTTCTCCTCCAGCCCGATGCGCGGCGCGTACTCGCGCAGCAGCCGCGCGCCGATGCCGTGGAACGTGCCGCTCCAGGGCAGGTTGGGGGGCTGCGTGCCCGCCAGGCCCAGCGCCTTCTGCAGCACGCCGCCGACGCGGCGCTCCATCTCCTGCGCGGCGCGGCGGCTGAAGGTGAGCAGCATCATGCGCTGCGGGTCGGCGCCATGGCGGATCAGGTTGGCGACGCGGTGCGCGAGCGTGTTGGTCTTGCCGGAGCCCGCGCCTGCAATGACCAGCAGCGGCCGCGTGTCGCCGGCGGTGTCGCCGGTGCCATGGGTGGCGGCGTCCCGCTGCTGCGGGTTGAGGGAGGAGAGAGGGTCGGGAAGCTGCATGGGCTCGGTTTCGTAGGGTGGCGATGGGCGAAGCGAACCCCACCGCAGGGCGCGCTCGGTGGGGTTCGCTTCGCTCACCGCCACCCTACGGTTCTTGGGGTCGCCACCAGCGCACGTCGGGCTGTATATTAATCCAGTGACCTCCCCCATCCTCGTCGGCTCCGCCTCCTGGACGGACAAGACCCTGATCGCCTGCGGCCGCTTCTACCCGCCCGGGTGCCGGACCGCGGAACAGCGCCTGCGCTTCTACGCGCAGCAGTTCCCGCTGGTGGAGGTCGACTCCAGCTACTACGCGATGCCGCTGCCGCAGACCGCGCAGCTGTGGGCCGATCGCACGCCGCCGGACTTCACCTTCAACGTCAAGGCGTTCCGCCTGTTCACGGGCCACCAGGCGCTGCCCACGGCGCTGGACCGCGACCTGCAGAAGGCGCTGGGGCCCGGCCTGCCGCGCACGCTGTACTACGAGAAGCTGCCGCAGGAGATCCGCGCGGAGCTGTGGCGGCGCTTCCGCGGCGCGCTGGAGCCCTTGCGCGGCGCGGGCAAGCTGGGTGCGGTGCACTTCCAGTTCGCGCCCTGGCTGCTGCGCAACCGCGAAAGCATCGCGCACGTGGAACACTGCGTGCAGCAGATGGAGGGCTTCCTCGTGGGCGTGGAGTTCCGCCACGACACCTGGTTCTTCGGCGAGCACCTGGAACGCACGCTGGCGTGGGAGCGCGACCTGGGCGTGGTGCACACGGTCGTCGATTCGCCCCAGGGCTTCGCCAACTGCGTGCCCTGCGTGTGGGACGTGACGCATCCGGAGCTCGCGATCGTGCGCCTGCACGGCCGCAACAGGGAAACCTGGAACAGGAAGGGCCTGGCCGCGTCCTCGGGTCGCTTCGATTACCAGTACAGCGCCGACGAACTCGCGGCCATGGTGCCGGAGATCGAGCACCTCGCCACGCAGGCGCGGCGCGTGCACGTGGTCTTCAACACCAACAACGAGGACCAGGGCCAGGTGGGCGCACGGATGCTGCGCGCGCTGCTGCGGGTAAATGCGCGGTAAAGGACAGCAACACGGCAGGGGCCTTTCCCGCACCCGCTAGACTAGCCGCAAAGTATCCGCATGGAGTCCCCACCGATGAAGAAGAGTTTCCGCCTCACCCTGCTGGCCGCCGGCCTGGTGGCCTGCGCCCTGGGCGCGCAGGCGCAGGGACAGCTCAAGCCGCCCGCCGCGTCCGCGCCTTCCGGTGCCGCGGCGGCCGGCCCCAGCGGCATCGTGAGCAACCCGGAGTTCGAGCAGGCCGGCAAGATGGCCGCGCAGGCCTGGCTGGTGCTGCTCGATCGCAAGGACTGGGGCACCGCGTGGGACGCCTCCAGCGCCGTGTTCCGGCAGAACGTGCCCCTGGGCACGTGGATGGACAACATCCCCAAGCTGCGCCAGCCCATGGGCGCGCTGCTGGAGCGCCAGCCGGGCGAACCGCTCTACACGCGCAAGCTGGCGGGCCAGCCGGAAGGCGACTACGTGACGATTTCGTTCACGACGAAGTTCGCCAACAAGCAGGTGATCGAGATGGTGCCCGTCGTCCGCGAGGCCGACGGCCGCTGGCGCGTCACGGGGTACGGTATTCAGTAATGCGCTAGACCGCGCGCTGCCCGTGCAGGGATGCACTGGGCAGCGCCTTGCCCGCCTTGGCGTAGTGCAGGCGCAGCGTGGGCAGCTGCCGCTCGATCCAGGCCTTGAGCACCGGGTCCTCGGATTGCGCCGAGACCTTCTCGTAGTTCGAGATGTCGGCCTGGTAGGACCTCAGCACCACCTCGTCCACGTACAGCCGGTCGAACTTCGCCCCGCTGAGCTTGGCCAGCTGCTTGAGCACCTTGTTGTGGTCGTTGGTCGGCATGGGCAGCGCCATGCCGCGCTGGTGCAGCAGCCGCATCAGCTCGGGCTGGGCCGTCTGCTGGCGCGTAAGCAGCGTGTTCGCCAGGTCCTTCACCGCCGGGTTGTTGGTACGCGACTGGGCGAGGCGCGAGGCGTCGGACTGGAAGCGCAGATCGGCCGCGGCGATCTGCAGGAAGTGGCGTTCGAGCCGTTGCGTGGCCCCGAGGGGCCTGGCCCCCGCGGCCGCCTGGGGCGCGTAGGCCACCAGCGGGGACGCCGTGGCAAGCGAAGGCAAGGCGGCCAGCGTGGCCGCAGCGGACAGGACCAGCGTCGTGAAGCGCATCGCGCAACTCCTAATACGCCCCTCGCTCCGCTACCTCTTGTTGGCTCCCATTGTCGCGGCATTCTTGCCCGCCTGGGGCAGTTTCTCCGCGGCTGCCAGGTGGTCCCGCAACACGGGCAGGGTCTTCTCGACGAAGGCCCGGAGGTCCGCGTCCTTCACGTCCTTGCGTGCCTTCTCGAACAGCTTGATGTCCTGCTCGTGCGCCTGGATGCCGACCTCGCGCACGAAATCGCGATCGAAGTCCGCGCCGTTTTTCCTGCCGAGCTTGTCGATGTCGCGACGCAGCGAATGCTTCGGCGCCGGCGGCAGTTCCACGCCCTTGGCGTTGGCGAGTTTCACCAGCTCGTTGTTGGCGGCGGTGTGCTGGTCGACCAGCATGCTCGCGAAGCTCTTGACGGCCGGATCCGTGGCCTTGCTCACGGCGAGCTGGCCCACTTCCACTTCGAACATGCCGGCGCTTGCCGCGTTGTCGATGAACTTGCGGTCGGCGCGGGCCATCTCCGGCGCCGGGGTGTTGCGCGTGCCCGTGCCGGGCTGCGCCATCGGCGCGGCCTGGCCCCCGGTCATGGAAGTGCCGGTGCCCGGTGCCTGGGCCTGGGCAGCTCCGAAGCCGAGCGCCAGGGCTGCGGCCAGCAAGGTGATGCGTGCTTTCATGCATGTCTCCCTTCACGTCGTTGGCTGCAAGGAAAGCGGCGCCGCTTCCGCGACGCCGCTTTCCGCCAGGCGCTTACTTCTTGGTGCTGCTGCTGCCCGACGCGCCCGTGCCGCCGCTGGTGGCCGAGCCCGTGCTGCCCACGCTGTCCGGATTGGCCGTGCCGCCGCTCATGGACGTGCCGGCGCTGCCCATGCCGCTCGATCCACCCAGGCCCGATGCGCCGTAGCTGCCCGAGCCGCTGGTGCTGCCCGCGCCGCCCATGCCGGTGCCCGATGTGCCGGTCACCGTGTTCTGGCCCTGGCCGCCGCTGCGGCTGTTGCGCCAGTTGGTGAAGTCGTCGCTGAACTTGCGATAGCGCTCCTGCCGCCACGACGCGTAGTCGTTGTCCAGATTGCGGATCTGCTCTTCACGCCACTGGTGGTAGTCGGGATCGTGCTGGTGCTCGCTGTAGCTGCCGGCGTGCGATTGGCTACCGGGCCCTCCGCCCTGGGTCCACTGGTCCTGCGAACCACCGTAGCTGCCGCCCTGGCCGCGGCTGCCGCCGTAGCCGGACTGGCCGTAGCCGCCGCCCATGCCGCCACCGTATTCGCCCGGGCCGCCGCCATAACCACCGTAGCCCTGGTTGCCGTAGCCGCCCTGGCCCATGCCGCCGTAGCCCTGGCTGTGCTGCCGCGATTCGCCTTGCCAGCCTTGCGTGCTGCCGTAGCCGCCACCCTGGCCATAGCCACCGGGATAGCCGCCGGCGCCCTGCCCCCACGTGCCGCCGCCCATGGAGCCGTAGCCGCTGTTGCTGCCGGTGCCGCCGGAGCCCATCTGGCCGTAGCTGCTGCCACCCATGCCGCTGCCCTGGCCGTAGCCGCCGGGCATGCCGCCGCCCTGGCCACCGCTCCAGCTGCCTTGCTGCCCGCCGTAGCGGTTCCAGTCGGTCTGGCCGGCCTGGCCGCCCCAGCTGCCCTGCCCGCCTTGCCCGTACGACGGGCCATAGCCTTGCGAGCCTTGTCCGTAGCCCTGGCCGCCATACCCGCCGCCGCCACCGTATTCCGAGCCGGAGGTGCCGCGTCCATAGCCGTGGCTTTCGCCGCCATACCCGCCGTAGCCCGAGGATTGCTGCGAGCCGAACTCGGAGCCGGAGCGCCAGCCGCCCTGGGATCCTTGCGCGGAGCCCTGCGATCCCTGCGAGCCATAGCCGCCCTGGCCACCCTGGCCGCCCCAGGTGCCGCGCGACTCGCCGCCGCTGTAGCCCAGGCCGCGCTCCTGCTGCTGCTGGTCACTGCCGCTGCCCCAGCGGCCCTGCCGGTCGCGGTCTTCGTAATCACGAGACGCCATGTCATTCACTCCTTGGATGGATTGCCCTGTGCTGTGTATGCGACGAAGATCGCCCCGCAACCCCCGGGGCGGGACATGTCCTCCATCGGCACACTCAGCGTAGGACGGGCCCGGAAACGACCCTGTCGGACAAGATCCGCTGGCATGTAGGACTGCCGTCGTCGCGCAGACGACGGCGGGCGGCGGCTCAGCCTGCGTGGGCGGCCTGGCTGACGACGACGACCAGCGCGATGCCCCCGAGCAGCCACGCGATCTGGGCGAGCGTTTCGCGCGCGCCCAGGCGCTTCTGCAGCTGGGGGATGAGGTCGGCGAGCGCGACGTAGACGAAGCTGCTGCTCGCCACGACGAGGAAGTACGGCAGCCAGTGCACCAGGCGGTCGACCAGCCACCAGCCGACGAGTCCGCCCAGGGGCGTCACGGCCCCCGCGAGCGAGACCTTCACCAGCGCGGCGCGCCGGCTGCCGCTGGTCTGGCGCAGGACCGCGAGGTCGCCGATGTGGTGCGGCACCTCGTGCGCGAGCACCGCCAGCGCGGCGACCAGTCCCAGGCGCATGTTGGCCATGAAGGCCGAGGCGATCAGGATGCCGTCGCCGAAGCAGTGCACGCTGTCACCCGTGAGCACGGCCCAGCCGCCGGACCGCTTCTCGCCGTGCGCATGCGCGTGTTCGTGCCCATGGTCGTGTGCATGCCCATGTTCGCCGTCGTGGTGGTGCTCGTGGCCGTGGTGCCAGAGCTCCGCCTTGTCCAGGAGGAAGAAGAACACCAGCCCCACCAGCAGCGTGGCGAACAGCGCATGCGCGCTGCGGCCGCTTTCCATCGCCTCCGGCAGCAGGTGCATGAAGGCCGTGGCCAGCAGGGCGCCGGCGGCGAGGCTGAGGAGGTGCTGCTCGGGCAGGCCGCGACCCGTGCCGCCCGTGCGCGCGTCCCGCCAGCCCAGGCGCATCAGCGCGGCGGCCAGCCACACGCTGCCGATGCCGGCCATGAACGTGGCGAGGAGGATCGTGGTCAGGGTCAAGGTCGGAAGCCGCCGCGCCATGAGGCGGCGGGCAAGGTCGTTGTTGTTGCTCGGGTCCCGGGGCGGGGCCGGCGCGCATCTTAGCAACCGGGCCGCCGGGACGCGGCAGACTACGGGGTTTCAGCCCTTTGCCAGGAGAAGAACCATGCCCACCATCCGCGTCGACCTGTTCGAAGGCCGCACCCACGAACAGAAGAAGAACCTCGTCAAGGCCCTCACCCAGGCCTGCGTCGACACCCTGGGCAGCAAGCCCGAGTCCGTGGACGTCCTGCTGTTCGACGTGCAGCCGTCGAACTGGGCGACGGGCGGGGAGCTGTGGTCGGAAAAGAAGAAGACGACCTGATCGTCGTCCCCGCGGAGGCGGGGACCCAGGGCTCCCGGACTGCGCGCGGAGCACGCGGCTTCAAAGCCCTTGTATCTTTCGCCCTGGGTTCTGTGTTTGGCAAGGCTCGTGCAGCCTGTAAAGCCCTGGTGCTACGAAGCCCGAGATCCAGCGTATAGCGCACGAGCCGAGCCGCTAACCTGAAGCCCGAAC